>Ga0335075_10000158_pt1 | contig 132744 bp, 127 predicted proteins | sample Lox_Sample_24_FD_206723 | JGI IMG/M metagenome (GOLD analysis project Ga0335075, IMG submission 206723) | Soil microbial communities from Loxahatchee National Wildlife Refuge, Florida, United States - Lox_Sample_2.4 | ecosystem: Environmental > Terrestrial > Soil > Wetlands | place: USA... | reverse complement strand
GCCGCTTCCTTCCACCCCAGGTAGCGCAGCATCATCTCCGCGGAGAGGATGAGCGAGCCCGGATTGACGCGGTCCTTGCCCGCGAATCCCGGCGCCGTGCCGTGCGTCGCTTCGAACACCGCGAGTCCATCGCCGATGTTGCCGCCCGGCGCGATGCCGATGCCGCCGACCTGCGCGGCAAGTGCATCGGAAACATAATCGCCGTTGAGATTGAGCGTGGCGATGACGTCGTATTCCTCCGGCCGCAGCAGCACCTGCTGCAGGAAGTTATCCGCGATCACGTCCTTGACGATGATCTCGTGGCCGGTGATCGGATTCGGGAATCTGAGCCACGGGCCGCCGTCGATCTCCCTGGCGCCGAACTCCTCCTTGGCGAGCTGGTAGCCCCAGTTGCGGAACGCGCCTTCCGTGAACTTCATGATGTTGCCCTTGTGCACCAGCGTCACCGAGACGCGATCGTTCTCGATGGCGTACTGGATGGCCTTGCGGATGAGGCGCTGGCTGCCCTCCTTCGACACCGGCTTGATGCCGATCGCGGAGCTCGCCGGAAAGCGGATGCCGGTGACGCCGAATTCCTTGTGCAGGTAGGCGATCAGCTTGTGCACCTCGGCGGAGCCCGCGGGCCACTCGATGCCCGCATAGATATCTTCGGTATTCTCGCGGAAGATCACCATGTCCGTCAGGCTGGCGTCCTGCATCGGGCTCGCGACACCGGGGAAGTACCGGATCGGACGTACGCAGGCGTAGAGATCGAGGCTCTGGCGCATCGCGACGTTGAGCGAGCGGATGCCGCCGCCGATCGGCGTGCCGAGCGGGCCCTTGATGGACACCACGTAGTCGCGCAGCGCGTGCAGTGTCTCATCGGGAAACCACTGCCCGTACCGGGCGTTGGCCTTCTCGCCGGAATAGACCTCCATCCAGCTGATGCGGCGCTTGCCGCGGTAGGCCTTCTCCACCGCGGCATTCACCACGCGCAGCATGGCGGGAGTGACGTCGACCCCGATCCCATCCCCTTCGATATAGGGAATGATCGGGTGGTCGGGAACCGTCAGGGTGTTATCGGGATTGACGGAGATCCTGCGTCCCTCGGGAGGGACGACGATGTGGTCGTATTGCATCCCTGCATTGTACCGTCAACCCGCGCGTTGGGTCGCTCTACGGCTCTGGCTACGCTCGGCGATGAGCATGGCGAGCTCCAGCGCCTGCTCGTGGTTCAGGCGCGGATCGACCGTCGAGCGGTAAGCGCGCTGCAGATCCGCGTCTGTCAGGCCACGCGCGCCGCCCGTGCACTCCGTGACATCGTCGCCGGTCAGCTCGATGTGCACGCCGCCCAGGTGAGAGCCCATCTCAGCGTGGATGCGGAAGGCGATGTCGAGCTCCTTGAGGATGTTCTCGAAGCGCCGGGTCTTCAGGCCGCCGGTGCTCGTCTCCGTGTTGCCGTGCATCGGATCGCAGATCCAGAGCACGGTCTGCCCCGTCTGCCGCACGGCCTCGATGGCCTTCGGCAGCGATGCGGCGATGTCCTTGGCGCCGAAGCGGTGAATCAGGGTCAGCCGCCCCGGCTGATTCTGCGGGTTGAGGGTCGTGACCAGGCCCTGCAGCCAGGCGGCATCCATCGCGGTGCCGACCTTGACGCCGATGGGGTTGGAGATGCCGCGGAAGTACTCCACGTGCGCGCCGTCCAGCTTGGCGGTGCGCATGCCAATCCAGGGCATGTGCGTCGACAGGTTGTACCAGCGGTTCTGCCGCGGGATGAAGCGCGTCTGCGCCTGCTCATAGAGCAGGTGCAGGCCCTCGTGGCTGGCGTAGAAATCGACGAGCGTCGCCTCGTGGACGGCCGTACCGCTCATGCCTTCGAAGAAATCGAGGGCGTCGCCGATCGACTGGATGATGCGCTGGTAGGCGTCCTTCAGGGGCGAGTGCTTGACGAAGCCCAGGTCCCAGTATTCCGGATGGTGCAGGTCGGCGAAGCCGCCATCGACCAGGGCGCGTGCAAAGTTCAGCGTCAGGGCTGCGCGCTCGTAGCCCCGCAGCAGCAGCTCCGGATCGGCGGCACGCGCCGCGGCCGTGAATTCCGGACGGTTGACCAGGTCCCCCCGGAAGGCTGGCAGGGTCACGCCGTCGCGCGTCTCCGTGTCCACCGAGCGTGGCTTGGCGTACTGGCCGGCCATCCGGCCCACCCGGATGATGGGCTTCTTCAGGCCGTGCAGCAGCACGAGGCTCATCTGCAGCAGGATCTTCAGCTTCTTGACGATCGCGTCCGACTCGCAATCGGCAAAGGTCTCGGCGCAATCGCCCCCCTGCAGCAGGAAAGCCTGGCCCCGCTGGGCCGCAGCCAGGCGCTCGCGCAGGGCATCGACCTCCCAGGACACCACGATGGGCGGCAGGCGGGACAGCGCCGCCACCACCCTTTGCAGGGCGGCCGGATCGTCATAGGTGGGCTGCTGCTGGGCGGCTTTCGCCTGCCAGCTGGCGCAATGCCAGGAGGTCGTCTCGGGGGCTCGCATAGAGGCTGATCCTACCATGCCCGGTAGCCCCGATTCCCCGCTTGGCAGAGGACCCGCGGGCCAGGGCCGCTCCCTGGCCCGCGGTCCCGGTCGGTATACTGCGCCCTTTTTGGAGTGGGGCTGAATGCATCGCGTACTCATCCTTGGCGCCGGCAAGATTGGCGCCCTCATTTCGGGGCTGCTGGCCAGCTCCGGCGGCTACCAGGTTCAACTCGCAGACGTGGACGGTTCCGTTGCGGAATCCGTGGTGCGCGCTCACGGGGCGCCCGGCCTCAGCGCTCACGCGCTCAATGCGAAGCAGCGCAGCGCGCTCGAGCAGCATCTGGCCAGCCACCCGGTCGACGCCGTTATCTCCAGTCTGCCGTTCTACTGCAATGTGACGGTGGCCGAGGCGGCACGGACCGCTGGTGTCCATTATTTCGACCTCACCGAGGATGTCGAGGTCACCCGCTCTGTCCGTGCCATCGCGACAGGCGCCTCGCAGGCGTTCGTGCCGCAGTGCGGTCTGGCCCCGGGCTTCATCAGCATCGCCGCGGCCGAGCTCATCAAGCACTTCGATGAGTTGCGCGCGGTGAAGCTGCGCGTGGGCGCTCTGCCGCAGCACCCGAACAACGTCCTCAAGTACTCGCTCACCTGGTCGACCGAGGGCCTGATCAACGAATACGGCAATCCCTGTCAGGCCATCGTCGATGGCCGCACGGTGGAAGTCGCGCCGCTCGAGGGAATGGAGGAGATCGAGATCGACGGCACGCTGTACGAGGCGTTCAACACCTCGGGGGGCCTGGGATCGCTCGCCGAGACGCACGGCAAGCGCTGTGAATCGATGAACTACAAGACGATCCGCTACCCTGGCCACTGCGAGCAGATGCGGCTGCTGATGAACGACCTGAAGCTGAATCAGGATCGGGGCACGCTCAAGCGGATCCTCGAGAATGCCGTCCCGCAGACGCTGCAGGACGTCATCATTGTCTACGCCGCGGTCACGGGCACTCAGGACGGGCAGCTGCGCGAGGAGAACTACGTCAACAAGATCTATCCGCAGCTCATCGCGGGCCGGCTCTGGTCCGCGATCCAGGTGACCACCGCGGCGGGCATCACGTCCGTGGTGGACCTCGTGCTCGAGCATCCGCAACGCTTCCAGGGCTTCATCGCACAGGAGGAATTCCGCCTCACCGACATCCTGGCCAACCGATTCGGCCGCTACTACGCGCAGGGCGGCACCAAGGACGTCTCGGGCGAGGTCATCGTCTCCGGCAAGACCGGACACCAGCGCTCGCAGAAGAAGGTGGCGGCGCGATGAGCGACAGCGCATCCGACATCAACAGCATGCTGGCGCGGCTGGAGTTGGCGCCGCTCAATCCCGGCGCCTGGTCCGGCTCCCGGGGTTGGGCGAGCAGCGCCGATGCCGCGCTGCTCAGCGTTCGCAATCCCGCCGACGGCACCCTGATCGCGCAGGTGCGACCCGCCGGACCGCAGGAGTACGAGGCCGTCATGTCGTCCGCGGTGGCGACCGCGGCCGCGTGGCGCGCGGTGCCCGCGCCGAAACGCGGTGAGGTCGTGCGCCTCCTCGGCGAGGAGCTGCGCCGCGCCAAGGCCGATCTCGGCCGCCTGGTCTCGCTGGAGAACGGCAAGATCCTCGCCGAGGGCCTGGGCGAGGTGCAGGAGATGATCGACATCGCCGACTTCGCCGTCGGCCAGTCGCGCATGCTCTACGGTCTCACCATGCACTCGGAGCGGCCCGGACACCGCATGTACGAGCAGTGGCATCCGCTCGGGGTGGTCGGCATCCTGTCCGCTTTCAACTTCCCGGTCGCCGTCTGGTCGTGGAACGCGTTCCTGGCGGCGATCTGCGGCAACGTCTCGGTGTGGAAGCCCTCGCCCAAGACCCCGCTCACCGCCATCGCGGTGCAACAGCTCTGTAACCGCGTGCTGTCGGCACGCGGCCTGCCGCCCATATTCCAACTCTTCATCGATGGCGGCACCGAGCTCGCCACGCGCTTCGTCGACGACCGTCGCGTCAACCTGGTGTCCTTCACAGGCTCGACCCCCGTCGGCCGCAAGGTCGGCGAGCGCGTTGCCGCGCGGCTCGGCAAGAGCCTGCTCGAGCTTGGAGGCAACAACGCCATCATCGTCGATGAGACCGCCGCACTGGAGCTGGCGGTGCCCGCGATCGTCTTCGGCGCGGTCGGCACGGCCGGTCAGCGCTGCACGAGCACCCGCCGCGTCTTCGTCCACAAAAGCATCGCCGCGGAGCTGGAGCGCCGCCTGGTGCACGCCTACGGTCAGGTGCGTATCGGCAATCCACTCGATGCGACGACGCTCATGGGCCCGCTCATCGACGGGGCGGCGGTCGAGCGGTTTCAGGCGGCGGTCAGTGCGGCACGGGCCGCCGGCGGTGAAGTGCTTTTCGGCGGCCGCACGCTGCCCGGTCCCGGCCACTTCGTCGAGCCGACGCTGATCCGCGCCCGCGGCGACTGGCCCATCGTGCAGGCCGAGACCTTCGCGCCCATCCTCTATCTGATCCGCGTCGACTCGCTGCAGGAGGCCATCGACCTGCAGAACGCCACCGCCTACGGGCTGAGCTCCTCGCTCTTCACCGACCGTCTGCAGCACGCGGAGCTCTACCTTTCCGCGGCCGGCAGCGACTGCGGCATCGCCAATATCAACATCGGCACCTCCGGCGCCGAGATCGGCGGCGCGTTCGGCGGCGAGAAGGACACGGGCGGCGGCCGCGAATCCGGCTCCGACTCGTGGAAGGCCTACATGCGCCGCCAGACCAACACCATCAACTGGTCGCGCGACCTGCCGCTCGCCCAGGGCATCCGGTTCGACCTCGGCTGAGGCGCGGTGGCGGCTCTTGCTTCTGTACATTGTACATGTACAATGTACAGAAGATGACCCTGACCATCGACCTCGCCTCGCCCACGCCCGTCTACCGGCAGATCATCGACGGCCTGCGGGTGCTGCTCGTCGACCGGCGGCTGGCACCCGGGGACGCGCTGCCGCCCGTGCGCCGGCTGGCGCTCGATCTCGGTGTGCACTTCAACACCGTCGCACAGGCCTACCGCGCGCTCGCCGATGAGGGCTGGATAGAGATCGCGCGCCGCAACGGCGCGCGTGTCATCGAGCGCGTAGCGCCGGATGCGCGCCAGAAAGAGCTCGCGTCCGACCTGCAGCGCCGCCTGCAGGAGCTCATCGCGGAACTGCGTGCCCGCGGCTATCCCCCCGCGCGCCTGGCGCGCGCTCTGCAACAGGCGGCCCGCAGCCTGGAGGAAGACTGATATGGGCGTTCTCACCCTGCTGGAGCGATTGTTGCCCGCGGTCTGGCCGCTGCTCGTGAACGGCCTCTTGCTGCTCGCCGTTCCGGATCTGATGCGGCCCGGCCTCTTCTTCGGCAGGACGGTCGCCGCGGATTTCCGCGACTCGCCCGCGGCGCGCACCATCCGCCGCCATTACAGCAGTGCGCTGGGGACCGTGACGCTGATCGCGCTCGGTCTTGCCGTGCTGATGGGACTCGCCGCCACCGGCACGCTCGCGGCGCCGGCAGTCCTCGCAAAGCTGGCCGCAAATCGCGCCCTCGGCGCGTTGCCCACGCTGTTTCAGATCGCGTTGGGCCTGTGCGCCTTCATCGAGGCGAACCGTGCAACCCGCGCTCATGCGGTGCGGCGCGCATCGGTGGTCACGATCGAGCTGCCCGCCCGCCCTGATCCGCCGTCCAGCATCGCCCTCGCCATCCTCGCGCTGCCGATCGTCTCCCTGGCCGTGTTGGCCGCATGGACCGCGCTGCACTGGCACGAGGTTGCCGTGCAGCTTCCCGTTCACTGGAGCTTCGGCCGGCCCGAACGCTGGGTCGCGAAGACTCCAGCGCACGTCGCAACTCTCTTCCTGATCACGCTCCTGCCTTGTGCGCTCCCCGCCGCGGTAGCCTGGGGCGTGCTCTACGGCTCGCGTCGCGTTGCCAGCACGGGCGAGGCGGCCACGCGGGAGCGTCGCTTCCGCGGGCGCTTCGTCGCCCTGATGGTGATCGGCGAATGTCTGCTGGCCTTCCCGGCCTGGGCCGGGGTGCTCGCCCTGCCCGCGCAGGCGATGACCCTTTGGCAACTCGCATCCCCGGCGGCGATCCTCATTCTCGCCGCCAGCCTGCTCCTCATGGGTCAGGGAGGATCACGCGGCCTCGGGCGAAGCGCCGCCGCCCCGCTCGGCGACCGCACTGACGATGGCCACTGGCTCTGGGGATTGCTCTATTTCAATCGCGCCGATCCCGCCTTCCTGGTCGAGAAGCGCTTCGGCATCGGCTACTCCTTCAACTTGGCGCATCCGCTCGCATGGGCGCTGGGTGCCGTCGTGCTGGCGATTCCTCTGCTCGGACGGCTCCTGTAGAGGGAGTCACCTTCCCGGCAGGCGCAGCGAGAATCTCGCCCCGCCGAGCGGCGACGCGTCGACCACGAGCTCCCCGCCATAGAGGTCGACGGTGTCGTGCACCATCGCCAGCCCGAGCCCGTGCCCCGGGACGGTCTCGTCGGTCCTGACGCCGCGTTCCATGATCCTGCTCCGGTTCTCCTCCGAGATCCCCGGCCCGTCATCCTCCACCGTCAGTGTCAGGCTGTCGCGCGCTCCGCGATCGGCGGCGGCGACGCTCACCCGCACCCGCTGGCGACACCACTTGCAGGCGTTGTCGAGGAGATTGCCGAGCAGCTCGACGAAGTCGCCGCGATCGCCCGCGAAACAGCTGTCCGGCGCAATGGCGAGCTCGATCGACAGGTCCTTGCGCGAGTACACCTTGAGCAGCGCCGCGCGCAGATCGGCGGCGACCGGCGCCACCGCCACCGGCGCCTGGCCGAGGAGCGCACCGCCGGAAGCCGCGCGCTTCAACTGATGCTCGATGATCCCTGCCATGCGGTCGATTTCCGCGCCGATCGCGGCCGGCGCGGCGGCCATGTCCGTGCGTTCACCCGACAATGCCGAGCGCATCACCGCGAGCGGCGTCTTCAGTCCGTGCGCGAGATTTCCCAGGGTATCGCGGTAGCGCGCCACGCGTTTGCGCTCGCCCACCAGGAGCGCGTTGAGATGCCGGGCCACGCCGCTCAACTCGCGCGGATAGCCCGATCCCAGCATCTCGCTGCGGCCTTCCTCCACCTCATGGATTTCGCGCTCGAGGCGCCGCAGCGGCGCGAGCACGCGCCGCAGGAGCGCCGCCAGCGAGAGCAGCAGCAGGAGCATGAGGCCGGTGAACCAGCCGAGCAGCCGGCTGCGGAAGAGCCAGAGCTGCTGTTCGTAGGGTGTCAGGCTCACCGCCACACTGAAGGTGAGCGCATGAGCCTCCTGCTTCGGATCGTCCGCGAAGGAAAGACCCCGGCTCTCGATCGCGATGCGCGTGTGACCGACCACCGCGTCCGAGAACACGCGCTCTCCCTGCGCGAGCGGCGGGCCGAAGTCGATGCGCACACCGGCCATGGAGGGCGAGCGCCAGATGTGGTTGTTGGATTGGATCTGGGCGTAGAGCCCCGAATCCGGCGTAGCAAGGCGCCCATCGAGGCCGGTGAGCGGCGCGTCGTAGCCGCCCGCAGGGTTCGGCTCCGCGGCGGCGATCAGTGTGACGATCTGGGAATCGAGCAGGGCGTGCACCTGCCGCTCCGACAGCGTGCGAAAGCCCGTGTCGAGCACGAGCATCATCACACCGAAGAAGAGCGCCAGCGGTACGGCAACCGAGACGAGCAGCCGGCGGCTGAGCGAGTGCGCGGCGCGGGCCGTCGGCTCGGCGCCGGTGTCAGGACGCTGGGTCGCGCGAGAGTGCGAAACGGTAGCCACGGCCGCGCAGCGTCTCGATGGGTTTCAGGCGGTCCTCCGGATCGAGCTTACGGCGCAGCCGCCCGACCAACACCTCGATGACGTTGCTGTCGCGCTCGAAATCCTGATCGTACAGGCGCTCGGTGAGCTCGCCCTTGGAGATCACCTCGCCGGCGCGCAGCATCAGGTGCTCGAGGATGCGGTATTCGAAGGTGGTCAGCTCGATGCCGTGGCCGTCGACCCTGACGGTCTGGGCGCGCGTGTCGAGGGTCACCGGCCCGCACTTGAGCTCCGGGCTCGCCCAGCCGCCGGCGCGGCGCAGCAGCGCCTGCAACCGGGCCAGCACTTCCTCGAAGTGGAAGGGCTTCGCGACATAGTCGTCCGCCCCGACCTGCAGGCCGGCGACCTTGTCCTGCCAGTTGTCGCGCGCGGTGAGGATCAGAATGGGATACGCCTTGCCCGCGGCGCGCAGCTGGCGGATGACGTCCAGGCCGGAAAGCTTCGGCAGCCCGAGGTCGATGATGGCGACGTCGAGGGGGTACTCCCGCCCCGCGAAGAGGCCATCCTCCCCGTCCTGCGCCACATCGACAGTGAAACCAGCATCTGTAAGACGCGTCTTCAACGTCTCGCGTAGCGCCGCCTCATCTTCGACCACAAGCACTCGCATCGGAAAGACTCCCCCGCGAACCCAAGCGTTCAGGCGAGCTCAGAGAAACGTGCCGCTCGCCGCGTCGACGCGGACGGCGAATACCCGTCCAGCGCCATCAAGCATCCGTAGAAGGTAAATGGTACGGCCTCCCTGCGATTCCGTCTCGGCCCTGACGACTCGCGCCTTGAAGCGATGCTGGGCCAGCCGGACGGCCTGATCCAGTGACAGCTGCGTCCGCTGCGCGGAGGCGTGGTGCACAGCCATCTGGCTCGCCGTGGTCGAGGCCGCGGCCCCATGGGCAGCGGCGACCCGCTCGCCGGTCGAGAGCACCAGCGCGATCGCAGCGATCACCGATGTCCGGACGGCGTTCATGATCCTGGGAAAGGTAGCCCTGCACGGGTGAATCCGGGCTGAATCGCGAGCTATACCTCGCGCTTCGCCTGCCGCCAGAGTGCGTCCCACTGGGCGGCGCTCAAGGTGTCGAGCGGCGACCCCTGCGCTGCCGCCAGCGCTTCCATGCGGCGGAAACGGCGCTCGAACTTGGCGTTGGCGGCCCGCAGCGCTTCTTCCGGGTCGATCTTGAGGTGTAGCCCCCAGTTGGCCACCGCAAAGAGCAGATCCCCCACTTCCTCGGCCAGCCGCTCATCGCCCGGATCCGCCTCGCCGGCGATGGCCTCCTCGATCTCGCGCACCTCTTCCAGCACCTTGTCGCGGACCTGCGAGGCATTCTCCCAGTCGAAGCCGACCCGCGCCGCGCGCCGGCCGAGCTTTGCCGCCCGGGTGAGCGCCGGCAGTGCCCGCGGCACATCCGCGAGCGCGCTGCGGTCGGCGCCCTCGCCGGCTGCCTCGGCCCGCTCGCGCGCCTTCTGTTCCTCCCAGACGCGCGAGAGCTGGCCGGCGTCGGCCGCGAGTTTCGGGTCCTCGAACACGTGCGGATGGCGTCGGATGAGCTTCTCGCGGATGCCCCGCGCCACGGCGGCGAAATCGAACCACCCCTGCTCCTGCGCCATGCGCGCGTGAAACACCACCTGGAAGAGCAGATCGCCGAGCTCGTCGCGAAGCTTCTGCGGCTCGCCGCGCTCGATCGCATCGGCGACTTCGTAGGCCTCCTCGATCGTGTAGGGCGCGATGCTGCGGAACGTCTGCTCACGATCCCAGGGGCAGCCGTGCTCGGGATCGCGCAGGCGAGCCATCAGCTCGAGCAACGCCACGAGCGCCTCCCCGGGCCCGCCCGCGGCGCTCACGACTCGCCCTCTGTGCACATGCGGTGAAGGGTGACGAGCATGCCGGCCGTCGCACCCCAGATGTTGCGATTGCCGTAGGGAATATCGAACATCTTGGCCTCCGCATCGGCCGTGCGAAAGCGATGCAGCCGCGGCCGGTGATTGGCCGTGTCGAACACGAAGGCGAGCGGCACTTCGAAGGTGTCTTCGACCTCCTGCGCATCCAGGAGGAGTTTGAAACCGGGACGCACCATGGCGACGACCGGAGTGACGCGAAAGCCGCTGATGACGACGTGATCCGGCAGGAAGCCGACGACCGACACGCAGCTCTCCTCGAGCCCGATCTCCTCGTACGCCTCGCGCAGCGCCGCCGCGGCCGGACTCGCATCCTGCGGCTCGATACGCCCGCCGGGAAAGCTGACCTGCCCGGCGTGATTGCGCAGCTGGGTGGCGCGCTGCGTCAGGAGCACGGTGGGGGCGCCGGGATGCTCCACGATGGGAACGAGCACCGCCGCCGGAATGGGGTCGACCGGAAAGAAAGGCCGGAAGGGACGGCTCTGCTCGAGCGTGAGTCCGGGAACGAGCCAGCCCTCGGCATCGTGCCGCGGCTGGCTGCCCGCGAGCCGCTCGCGGATCCTCGCCGGCCAGTCGAGTCCGTGGCGGGCCGCGGGCGCGGTGCCCGCCTCCTCGCTCCTGCCGTCCGCCTCAGCCACCGCCGCTCGTGCCGCCTTTGATGCCGCCCCGGGTGAGCTCCGCCGGGTCGAGCAGGCGCGCGAGCTCCTCGCGCGGCAGATCGGTCATCTTCTCGGCGATCTCGCGCAGCGGCCGGCCCTCGGCATAGGCCTTCTTCGCGATGGCCGCGCCCTTTTCGTAGCCGATGACCGGATTGAGGGCGGTGACCAGGATGGGATTGCGCTCGAGCGCCTCGGCGAGGCGCGCCGGATTCACCTTGAAGCCGGCGATCGCGCGGTCGGCGAGCGCGCGCGAGACGTTGGCCAGCAGGCGGATGCTCTCGAGCAGGTTGTGAGCGATCACCGGCAGCATCACATTCAACTGGAAGTTGCCCGACTGTCCGGCCACGGTGATGGCGGCGTCGTTGCCGATGACCTGGGCGGCGACCATGGCGGTCGCCTCCGGGATCACGGGATTCACCTTGCCCGGCATGATGCTGCTGCCCGGCTGCAGCGCGGGCAGGGAGATCTCGCCCAGCCCCGCGAGCGGGCCGCTGTTCATCCAGCGCAGGTCGTTGGCGATCTTCATCAGGCTGACGGCGAGGGTCTTGAGCTGCCCGGAGAGCTCGACCGCGGTGTCCTGCGAGGAGAGCGCCTCGAAGTAGTTGCCGGACGGCCTGAACGGCAGATGTGTCAGCTCGGCCAGCGCTTCGCAGAAGCGCGCGCCGAAGTCAGGATGCGCGTTGATGCCGGTGCCCACGGCGGTGCCGCCCTGCGCCAGCGCGAGCAGCCGCGGCTCTGTCGCGAGCAGCCGTGCGATGCCGTTCTCGATCTGCGCACGCCATCCCGACAGCTCCTGTCCCAGGGTCACCGGCATGGCATCCATGAGGTGCGTACGGCCGGTCTTGACCACGCTGCCGACCTCGCGCTCCTTGGCGCTCAGCGTATCGCGCAGGTGCTCCAGGGCCGGGATGAGCTCGCGCCGCACGCCCAGGGCCGCGCTGACGTGAATGGCTGTCGGAATCACGTCGTTGCTGCTCTGGCCCATGTTGACGTGATCGTTGGGATGCACCGCTTTGCCGAGGCGCCGCGCCGCGAGCGTCGCGATCACCTCGTTGGCATTCATGTTCGTGCTGGTGCCGGACCCGGTCTGGAAGACATCGATCGGAAACTGTGCATCGTGGCGGCCGGCCGTCACTTCCTCGGCCGCCGCCTCGATGGCGCGCGCGACCGTCGCATCGAGCAGATCGAGCCGGGTGTTGGCGCGGGCGGCGGCCTGCTTGATGAGTCCGAGCGCGCCGATGAAGGCGCGCGGCATCGCCAGGCCGCTGATGGGGAAATTCTGCACGGCGCGCTGTGTCTGCGCGCCCCAGAGCGCATCCGCGGGCACCTGCAGCTCGCCCATGCTGTCGCGCTCGATTCGGAAGGAACTCGTCATGCATCTGCTCCAAAGCTCTTGTGCGTTATGATAGCGCATGCCCGACACTCCTCCCGAGCCTCTTGCCGCGGTTGCCGCGCTCTCGCCCGTCGATGGCCGCTACCGGGCCGCCACCGAGCCACTGCGCGATCTGCTCTCCGAGGCGGGCCTGATCCGCGAGCGGGTGCGGATCGAGGCCGCATGGCTGCTGCATCTCGCCGCGGCCGTGCCGCACCTTCCCGGTGCCGCTCTGCCCGCGGCCGCGATGACGCGCGCTGCGGCGCTCGCGCGCGCGCCGGATGCCGATTGCGCGCAGGCGGTGAAGACCATCGAGGCTGTGATCAACCATGATGTCAAGGCGGTCGAGTACTACGTGCGCCAACAGCTTGCCGCCGCGGGCGCGAGCGAAGCCTCCCTGGAGCTCGTCCATTTCGGCTGCACCTCGGAGGACATCAACAATCTGAGCTACGCGCGCCTGCTCGGCGAGGCGAGGCGGCGCCTGCTCGGCACATTGGCGGAGCGGACGTCGGATCTCACCACCCTCGCCCGTCGCGAGGCGGACGTGCCGATGCTGGCGCGCACGCACGGCCAGCCCGCAAGCCCGACGACGCTCGGCAAGGAGGTCGCCAACTTCGTCGCGCGGCTGCGCCGCGTGCAGCGCCGCTGGAGCTCCGTGGAGATCCTGGGAAAATGGAACGGTGCGGTGGGCAATTTCAACGCCCACCAGGCCGCATTGCCCGCGGTCGACTGGCCCGCCGTGAGCCGCGGATTCATCGAGTCGCTGGGACTCGCGTGCAATCCCTACACCACGCAGATCGAGCCGCACGATTGGATCGCGGAGTATTGTGACGCCGTCGCGGCGATCAACGTGGTGCTGCTCGATCTCTGCCGCGATTTCTGGGGCTATATCTCGTTGGGGTACCTGAAGCAGCGCGCGGCGGCAGCGGAGGTCGGCTCCTCGACCATGCCGCACAAGGTCAATCCGATCGACTTCGAGAACGCCGAAGGCAATCTCGGTATCGCCAACGCCCTGCTGCGCCATTTCGCCGACAAGCTGCCCATCTCACGCTGGCAGCGTGATCTCACCGACTCCACGGTGCTGCGCAATCTGGGGGTGGCGCTCGGCCATACCCTCATCGCCTGGCGCGCGCTCGGCCGCGGCCTCGGCAAGATCGACGCCGACGCCGCATCGCTCACGGGCGATCTGGACGGCGCGTGGGAGGTGCTCGGTGAGGCCGTGCAGACTGTCCTGCGTGCGGCGGGAGTCCCTGGGGGGTATGAGCGGCTGAAGGACCACACCCGGGGACGGCCTATCGACGAGCGTGCGCTGGCTGAATTGATCGACAGCCTGCCCCTGCCGGCGGAGGAAAAGCGTCGGCTGAAGACGCTGCGGCCGCTCGATTACACCGGGCTTGCTGCCCGCCTGGCCCGGGAAATATGACAAATCCTGCCCTTTTCCGCTGCCCGGAAGTGAGAACCACAGCTCGGTTTCAACTTATTAAGGGCGGCTAAGCGCCTGAATTCGTGATGGATTCGACAACCAGGAAGTGAGAGCTCTCTCTAAGATCGCCACGCCTGCCAACGATGCAGGCGAAGACGGCAGGCGCCGCTCGTGGCTGAATACGGGGAACTCGAACGCAATAGCGCGCTGGCTCAGCTGGCCAACGCACGTTACTCACCGGAGTCGAATACCGGTAAGAGCGGCGTGCGGACGGCACGGGGCATGGACATGCTCACTGTGCTCACGACCCTGGCTGAGGTCCGCAGCGCGGTCTGTCAGGTGGCAGCCTCGGCCCAGCGGCTGATCTCCATCTATACGCCGGATCTCGAGCCCGATCTCTACGATCAATCGGCCTTCCTCGAAGTGATCAAACATTTCGTGCTGGCGCGCAGCTTCGCCAAAGTGCGCGTGCTGCTCGCCGAGCCGACACGCGTGATGCGCGACAGCAATCGTTTCGTGGCCATGGGACGGCGGCTCTCGAGCTGCATCGACATCCGCTACGTTGCGGCGGACGCCCGCCAGCGGGCTTCGGCCTACCTCATCGCGGACGACCGGGCAATCGTGTACCGCATGCGCGCCGACACGTGGGACGGTGTCGCGGACATCAACAATCCGCCCGTCGCGCGCCTCTACCTGCAGGAATTCGACCAGATCTGGGACCTCAGCGCGCCCGAGCACGGGCTGAACGCGGTCCGCCGGGGATAGAACCGGCCTCCCGGGCGACGGAATATACTTCCGTCCATGCCCGCCCCCGAGATTACCGTTGCCGCTGTAACCGAAATGGACGGGCGCTTTCTCGTCGTCGAGGAGCGCATCGACCGCCGTCTCGTCATCAACCAGCCCGCCGGACACGTCGAGCCTGGCGAGACGCTGCTGGAAGCGGTCATTCGCGAAGTGCGCGAAGAGACCGCGTGGCTTTTCGCGGCGAACGAACTCCTCGGCGTCTATCTGTGGCGTCACCCGGGCAACGGCCGCACCACGAAGCGCTTTGCCTTCACCGGTTCCGTTTCCGATCACCGTCAGAATCAGCCGCTCGACGACGGCATCGTGGGCACGCACTGGCTCAGTCGGACCGATCTCAAGGAGCGCGAGCCCCAGCTGCGCAGCCCTCTCGTGCTGCGTTGCGTCGAAGACTACCTCGCCGGACGCCGTCAGCCGCTTGCGGCTGCGGCCTCTCTCGACCTCGACGCGGCGCTCGAAGTTGGCGCGGTCGGGCTCTGACATGAGAGCTGCACCATGAGCGAGCGCGTCATCGTCGGACTTTCGGGCGGCGTAGATTCCGCGGTCGCTGCCTTGCTTCTGAAGGAGGAAGGCTGGGAAGTCCACGGCCTCTTCATGAGCAACTGGGAAGAGGACGACGATGGCTACTGCACGGCCGCGCAGGATTTCCAGGACGCACGCGCGGTCGCGCGCGAGCTGGCCATTCCGCTGCATCGCGCCAGCTTCGCGGCCGAGTATCGCGAGCGGGTCTTCCAGTATTTCCTCGCCGAGCATCGCGCCGGCCGTACGCCCAACCCCGACGTACTCTGCAACCGCGAGATCAAATTCGGCGTGGCGCTTCGCTACGCGCGGCGGCTCGGCGCCGCCCGCTTCGCCACCGGCCACTATGCCCGCATCCTCGCGACCTCCGCCGGCGCCGAGCTGCACAAGGCGCGCGATGCGGCCAAGGACCAGAGCTATTTCCTGCACGCCGTGCCGATCGAGCAGCTGGGCGCGACGTTGATGCCGATCGGCGAGCTCGAGAAGGGTGCCGTGCGCGAGCGAGCTCGGCAGGCGGGCCTGCCGGTGTTCGACAAGCCGGACAGTACGGGCATCTGCTTCGTCGGCGAGCGTCCTTTTCGCGAATTCCTCGGCCGCTTTCTCGCCGACCGCCCCGGGCCCATCGAATCGGCCGACGGCGAGCCGCTCGGTACGCACCGCGGCCTCGCCTTCTACACCCTGGGACAGCGCGAAGGGCTCGGGATCGGCGGCCGCCCGGGCCGGGCGGAGCTGCCCTGGTTCGTCGCGCGCAAGGATGCCGCGCGCAATGCCCTGATCGTCGTGCAGGGCCACGATCACCCGCTGCTTTTCGGCACGGCGCTCACCACCGGCCCGATGCACTGGCTGAGTGCGCCGCGTGGCGAGCCCTTCCCGTGCTCCGTGAAGGTGCGCTACCGGCAGGCGGATCAGCCGGCCCTGCTCGAGCCGTCCCGCGACGGCACCGCTCGGATCGCGTTCGAGAAGCCTCAGCGTGCGGTGACACCTGGCCAGTACGCGGTGGTCTACGACGGCGATCGGTGCCTCGGAGGCGCCGTCATCGAGACGGTCCAGCCCGTCTCCGCTCAGCGCGTAGCCGCCTGAACTGTATAATCCGCGCTGTTTTTGATTGGCGAGAATCGTCGAGACGATTTTCGCGCGACCCCACACTTTTCGCCGCGGGCCAGGGAGCGGCCCTGGCCCGCTATACTCCGCGTGGAGAGATCGACTCATGACGAACAGCTTCAAGGCGCGCTCGAGCCTCGCGGCCGGCAATCGCTCGTACGAGATTTTTAGCCTGGCGGCCCTGCCGCGGGAAAAAGTGGCCCGGCTGCCCTACTCGCTCAAGATCCTGCTCGAGAACCTGCTGCGCTTCGAAGATGGCGTCAACGTAACGCGCCAGGACATCGACGCACTCCTGGCGTGGGATCCTGCCGCGACACCGTCGTACGAGATTGCGTTCACACCCTCGCGCGTCATCCTCCAGGACTTCACCGGCGTCCCCTGCGTAGTGGATCTCGCCGCCATGCGCGATGCCATCGTGCGTCTGGGTGGCGACGCCGAGCGCGTCAACCCGCTGGCTCCCGCGGAGCTCGTCATCGACCACTCCGTGCAGGTCGATGAGTACGGCAGTCCCGGCGCGCTCGATGCCAACACGCGCATCGAGTTCGCACGCAACGTGGAACGCTACGCCTTCCTGCGCTGGGGCCAGTCCGCCTTCCGCAATTTCGCCGTCGTGCCGCCGAGCACCGGCATCGTGCACCAGGTGAATCTGGAGTACCTGGGCCGCGTCATCTTCGACGCGGAGAAAGCCGGAACGCACAGCGCCTATCCCGACACGCTGGTCGGCACCGACTCGCATACGACCATGATCAACGGCCTGGGCGTGCTCGGTTGGGGCGTGGGCGGCATCGAGGCCGAGGCGGCCATGCTCGGCCAGCCGGTCACCATGCTGATCCCGCAGGTCATCGGCTTCCGGCTCGTCGGCAAGCTCAAGCCCGGCGCCACCGCCACCGACCTGGTGCTCACGGTCACGGAGATGCTGCGCAAGAAAGGCGTGGTCGACAAGTTCGTCGAGTACTTCGGCGACGGGCTCGCCTCGCTGCCGCTCGCCGACCGCGCCACGATTGCCAACATGGCGCCGGAGTACGGCAGCACCTGCGGCATCTTCCCGATCGACGAGGAGACCATTCGTTACCTCGAGCTCTCCGGCCGCCCGCGGGAGCGCATCGAGCTCGTCACCGCCTACGCCAAGCACCAGGGCTTGTGGCGCAATCAGGGCGAGAAGCCGGCCCAGTACACCGACGTTCTCGAGCTCGATCTCGGCACCGTGGAGCCGAGCCTCGCCGGTCCGCGCCGGCCGCAGGATCGGGTGCCGCTGAAGTCCGCCAAGAGCACCTACGAGAGCAATGCGAAGAAGGCCGCCGAGGAGCGCGCCGCCCGCAACACCGCCGCCGGCGGCAATGCCTCCGCGAACGGCGCGGCGAAAGCGACCGTCGACGGCTCCAGCTTCGAGGTCAAGGACGGGGCGGTGCTGATCGCCGCCATCACCAGCTGCACCAACACCTCCAATCCGTCGGTGATGTTGGGAGCCGGCCTGCTCGCGCGCAAGGCGCGCCAGCGCGGCCTCAAGGCGAAGCCCTGGGTGAAGACCAGCCTCGCTCCCGGCTCGCGTGTGGTCACCGACTACTTCAAGCGCGCCGGCGTGCTCGATGACCTGGCCGCGGTCGGCTTCGACCTGGTCGGCTACGGCTGCACCACCTGTATCGGCAACTCCGGGCCGCTGAAGCCCGAGATCTCCGCCGCCGTGAAGGCCGGCGACATCACCGCCTGCTCGGTGCTCTCCGGCAACCGCAACTTCGAGGGCCGGGTCCATCCCGAGGTGCGGATGAACTTCCTCGCCTCCCCGCCGCTCGTGGTCGCGTATGCGCTCGCCGGCACCCTCGACCTCGATCTCACGACCGAGTCGCTCGGGACCGGCAGCGACGGCCGGCCCGTTTACCTCAAGGACCTCTGGCCGAGCGACCAGGAAGTGCAGGAGCTGCTCACCCGCTCGATCGACTCGCGGATGTTCCAGCAGAGCTATGCGGGCGTGTTCGCCGGCGATGAGCACTGGAGCGGCATCAAGGTGCCGGCCGGCAAGCTCTACACCTGGGACGCGAAGTCGACCTACGTCAAGAATCCGCCCTACTTCGACGGCATGACGAGCACGCCGCCGCCGCTCAGCGACATCCACGGCGCCAGGGCGCTCGCGGTGCTGGGCGACTCCGTGACGACCGACCACATCTCACCGGCGGGCAACATCGCCAAGTCCAGTCCGGCGGCGCGCTATCTCGTCGAGCAGGGCGTCAAGCCCGCCGACTTCAACTCCTACGGCGCGCGCCGCGGCAATCACGAGGTGATGATGCGCGGCACGTTCGCCAACATCCGGCTGCGCAATCTGCTGGTACCCGGTGTCGAGGGCGGCGTGACCATCCATCTGCCGAGCGGCGAGCAGGCCTCCATCTATGATGCCGCCATGCGTTACAAGGAGGCGCACACGCCGCTCGTCATCCTCGCCGGTCGCGAGTACGGCACCGGCTCCTCGCGCGACTGGGCGGCGAAGGGCACGATGCTGCTCGGCGTTCGCGCCGTCATCGCCGAGAGCTTCGAGCGCATCCACCGCTCCAACCTCATCGGCATGGGCGTCGCGCCCCTGCAGTTCCAGCCGGGAGAGAACGTCAAATCCCTCGGCCTCACCGGCTGCGAGGTGTTCGAGATCACCGGGCTCGCGGGCGGCGATGCGAAGGAAGTCACCGTCAAGGCGGCTCCCGCGGAGAGCGGCGGCGGGAAGACGATCACGTTCAAGGCCCGTGTCAGGATCGACACGCCGAAGGAGCGCGAGTACTACCGGCACGGCGGCATCCTGCAGTACGTGCTGCGGCAGCTCGCCGGCGCCGCGCGCGCAAGCTGAGCGAGGATCGCGACGGGCCGCGCGCGTTGACACGACCCGTGCGTCTGGCGATCTTCGATCTCGACGGGACGATCACGCGGCACGACACGCTTGCGCCGTACGTATTCGGGTACCTCGTGCGGCGCAGGCTCTGGCGCCTGCCCGCGCTGGTACTCGTGTTGCCGTCGCTGCTCGGTCATGCGCTCGGCCTCGTCGATCGCGGCGGTCTCAAGTCGGCCTTCATCCGGGCCGCCCTGGGCGGCTGCCGGCGCTGGGATCTCGAGCAGTGGACCGCGATCTTCGTCACGCGCCTCGTGGCGCACGGCCTCTTTTCCGGGGCCGTCGCGGCAATCCAGGCGCACGCCCGCTCGGGTGATCGGCTGGTGCTTCTGAGTGCGAGCACCGATCTGTACGTTCCCGCCGTCGGCCAGGCGCTCGGATTCGAGGAAGTCATCTGTACCGGGGTGCGCTGGGACGGCGACCGCCTGGCCGGCACGCTGACGACACCCAATCGGCGGGGCGAGGAGAAGGCGCGCTGCGTCGCGGCGCTGCTGGCCCGCTACCCCGGGGTGCCGTCGGTGGCGTACGGCAATGCGGCAAGCGACCTCGCCCACCTGAAGCTCGTCGCGCGCGGCGTGCTGGTCAACGGATCGAAGTCCGCGCAACGCGCGGCCGTCAGCGCCGGCATCACGTGCACCGACTGGCAGTGAGCCGCGTCCGCGCCGCGCGTGCGAATTACATCGAGGTGCGGATCTGCCAGAGCTCCGGGAAGAACTTGAGCTCCAGCGCCTTCGCCAGGTAGGACACGCCGCCCGAGCCCCCGGTGCCGGGCTTGTAGCCGATGATGCGCTCCACGGTCTTGAGGTGATGGAAGCGCCACAGCTGGAACTTGTGATCGAGATCGACCAGCCGCTCGGCGAGCTCGTACAGGTCCCAATCCTTCTCGGCGTTGTGATAGACACCGAGCCAGGCGCCGGCCACCTGTTTGCTGGCGCGATAGGGCTCGCTGAAGTCGCGCGCCAGGTGATCCTCCGGGATGCCGTACCCGCGCCGGCTGAGGAGCCGCAGCGCCTCGTCGTAGAGCGACGGTGATTCGAGAGCGCGCTGCAGCGCCGCCTCCGCCTTCGGGTCGCGCTGGTGCACCGCCACCATCTCCGCGTGTTTGTTGCCGAGGAGGAATTCCAGCATGCGGTACTGCACGGACTGGAAGCCCGATGAGCGCCCGAGCGCGTTGCGAAATGCCGAATACTCGAACGGCGTCATGGTCGAGAGCACTTCCCATGTGGAGATGAGCTGGGTCTGCACCCGCGAGATGCGCGCGAGCATCTTGAAGGAGGGACCGAGATCGTCGCGCCGCACGCACTCGAGCACGCCCCCGAGCTCGTGCAGCATCAGGCGCATCCACAGCTCCGAGGCCTGATGCACGATGATGAACATCATCTCGTCGTGCCGGAAGGAGAGCGGCTTCTGCGCATCGAGCACTTTGTCGAGGTGCAGGTACTCCCCGTAGGAGAGCGAGGAGCCGAGATCCCAGTGAATGCCCTCGCCGGTGAGATCCACCCGCTCGGATTTGTCGTAACGCTTGGAGCTCATGACACCTCGTCGCCGAACACCCAGTCGGGGACCCGTCGCCAGCCATCGAGCAGCTCCCTGTCGAGGTGGCGGTACTCCGGGCAGTGACCCGCCACACAGTGCCAGAAGCGGCGCGAGTGGTTCATGTGCCGAGTATGGGCGAGCTCGTGGATCATGAGATAGCGCACCACCGCCGGCCTCTGGAAGAGCAGGCAACAATTGAGACTGATCGTGCCGCGGGTCGAGCAGCTTCCCCAGCGGGTGCGCTGGCGGCGGATGAGCACGCGATCGTAGCTGAAGCCGAGCTCGCGCGCGCACTCGTCGAGGAGCGGCGCGAGCACCTGGCGCGCACGCTCGGTGAGCCAGCGCCGCAGCGCCTGGCGCAGGGACTGTCCGTTGGCGGTGCCGCCGGCGACGGCGAGCAGGCCCGCGCCCGAGGCGGCGATCCGCGCCCTGCCTGCCCCGCCCGCGAGATGGATGCGCCAGGTTTCCCCGCATGCCGCCAGCTCGATGTGTGGCGGCGGAAAGGGAACGGGCGGACCCGCGCGGCGGCGAGCCTCCTCGCGCTTGCGCTCGATCCACGGGCGATGCCGCTCGAGAAAGTGCTCCACGGCGCGCGCCGAGGTCCTGAAGGGGACCACGACCTCCACACGGCCCGTATGAAAGACACGCACCGTCAAGCGCCGCGCGCGCTGGCTCTCGCGCACGCTCCACCCTTCGGAAGCGTCCTTGTCGGACCATAACGGCAACTGGGACGTCACCATATTGGAAATCATGCACCGTGGCGGCAAAATCCCTGGCCACTCCATAATACCAGTCGACGGCGCGGCATATGGCGCGTCCGGCCAGGAGATGCCGTGCCCGAGAATGCCCCGATCCTCCAAGTCCGCGATCTCGTCAAACAGTATCCGGCCGTCACCGCCGTGAACGGCGTCTCGTTCGCCGTGCCCGAGGGCACCTGCTTCGGACTTCTCGGACCCAACGGCGCCGGCAAGACGACCACCATCGAGATCATGGAGGGAATCCTGCCGCCGACGGCGGGCGAGGTGCGCTACCGGGGCGAGCCGCTGGGGGCGCGCTTTCGCGAGGAGGCGGGCATTCTCTTCCAGAAGACCGCGCTGCAGGATTTCCTCAGCGTCCGCCAGAGCGTGGCGCTCTTTCGCGGCCTCTACCGCCATGGCCTCGATGTCGATGAGGTACTCGAGCTGTGCGCGCTCTCGAAGCTCGCCAGCCGCGACAACCGCAAGCTCTCCGGCGGCCAGCAACAGCGGCTGCTGCTCGCGATCGCGCTGGTGAACGATCCCAAGGTGCTGTTCCTCGATGAGCCGACGACCGGCCTCGACCCGCAGGCGCGGCGCAACTTCTGGGACCTGGTCGAATCCATCAAGGCGCGCCGCAAGACGATCATTCTCACCACTCACTACATGGAGGAGGCGCAGCTGCTCTGCGACGAGATCGTCATCATGGACCACGGACGCATCATCGCCCAGGGTGCGCCGCAGCGACTCCTCAGCGAGCACTTCTCGGAAGTGCTGCTGGAGCTGCCGCGGCACGAGTTTCCCGAGGTCGCGCGGCAACTGCCGCTCAAGGTCATCGACGCCAGCGATCGCGTCGAAATCAGCACGCATGATCTCGACGGCACGCTGCGGGCGCTGATCGAGGCGCGCGTGCCGTTACGGAATCTGCGCATCCGCCCTGCCAACCTCGAGGATCTGTTCCTCGACCTCACCGGCAAGGAGCTGCGCACATGATGAGACGACTGATCGCCGTCTGGCATGCACGCAACCTCGAGTTCCTACGCGACCGCCCCACCCTGATATTCACGCTGCTGCTGCCCCTGGGCCTCGTGGTCGGGATGGGCTTCATCTTCGGTGGCCCGCCGCGGGCGCTCTTCACGGTGGGCGTGCTCGGTACCGCCGCGGCGGCGGCGCCGAACCCTCTGCTCCACGAACGCTACGTGAAATGCGTGCCGGTCAAGGACGAGGCCACGGGTCTGCAGGAAGTGACGCACCAGCGGATCGATCTGCTCCTCGGTCTCGACGGCGGCGTGCGCTACTGGGTCAACACCGACTCGCCCAAGGGTTACATCGTGGAGAAGCTGCTCCTCGCGGCGGACCCCGTTGCCCGCCGACAACCTGTCACCGGCCAGGCGATTCCCTACGTCGATTGGCTCTTCCCCGGCGTCCTCGCCATGAACATGATGTTCAGCTGCCTCTTCGGGGTGGGCTATGTCGTATTGCGCTACCGCAAGAGCGGCTTTCTCAAGCGCCTGCACGCGACGCCGCTCACGGCGTTCGAGTTTCTGACCGCGCAGGTGCTCTCGCGGCTCAGCCTGATCATCTTCGTGACCGTGCTGCTTTACGTCGTCATCGCCACGATCATCCACTTCCACAGCGCCGGCAGCATTGCCCTGCTCCTGCTCCTCGCCGTGATCGGATCCCTGTCGATGATCGCTTTCGGTCTCACGATCGCGGCGCGGTTCGCCAGCGAGGAGGTCGTCGTGGGCCTGCTCAACCTCCTCACCTGGCCGATGATGCTCCTCTCCGGAGTCTGGTTCTCGATCGAGGACTCGCCGCGGTGGGTGCAGTGGATCGCTGACATCCTGCCGCTCACGCAGCTGGTCAATGCCGCCCGCGCCGTGATGCTCGAGGGGGCGGGCATTGAGCGGATCATGCCCAACCTGGTGTATCTCGCGCTGACGACGTTGGCATTTCTCGCCTTCGGCGCGTGGTCGTTCCGCTGGAGGATCGATTGAAACAGCCCATGCGCTTCTTCAGTGACAACACCGCCTCCGTCTGCCCCGAGATCCTGGAAGCCATCTGCGCGGCCAACCGCGACCTCGTCATCGCCTATGGCGACGACCCCTGGACGCAGCGTCTCGACGAGGCATTTGGAGCGTTCTTCGAGACGCAGGTCCGGGTTTTTCCGGTGGCGACGGGTACGGCAGCCAATTCGCTCGCACTCGCGACGCTGGCGCCGCCGTACGGAGCGATTTATTGCCATCCTGAAGCTCATATCGCCGTGGACGAATGTGGCGCGCCCGGTTTCTTCAGCGGCGGCGCTCAGCTCGAGCGGATCGACGGCGAGCGGGCGAAGCTCACCGCCGAGTCGCTGGCCGCCACCCTCGACGGACACTCGGTCTCCGTGCACAGCGTGCAGCCCGCGGCGGTGTCGATCAGCCAGGCGACCGAGCTCGGCACGGCGTATCGCCCCGCAGAGGTGGCGGCGCTCTGCGAAGTGGCGCACGAGCACGGATTACACGTCCACATGGATGGCGCGCGCTTTGCCAATGCCGTGACGTACCTCGACTGCCATCCTGCCGATGTCACGTGGCGCGCCGGAGTGGATGTGCTCTCGTTCGGCGCCACCAAGAATGGCGCGCTGGCGGCCGAGGCGGTGGTGTTCTTCCACCTCGGACTGGTGCGCGACTTCGAGCTGCGGCGCAAGCGCGCCGGCCAGCTGCTGTCGAAGTCGCGCTTCATCTCCGCTCAACTTCTCGCTTACGTCGAGTCGGGCGTCTGGCGGCGCAATGCGGAGCAGGCCAACGCGCTGGCGCGCAGCATCGGTCAGGCCGCAGGTACGCGTCTGCTGCACCCGGTCGAGGCCAACGAGGTCTTCGTCGAGCTCGGTGCAAAGAGCAAGGCTGCCTTGCGGGCGGCGGGCTTTGAATTCTACGATTGGGGACCGCCCGCCTCGGGCGAGGCGCGCCTGGTCGTCTCCTGGGACCAGGACCCGCGCCACGTCGAGGCGCTGTGCGCGGCCCTGACTCGAAGCTAGACTAAGGAGACTGACATGCCCGCACGGGAGTCCCGCATGCTGGCGCTCGGCACCCCGGCCCCGCCTTTTGCGCTCGCCGATGCGAGCGGCAAGCGCTTCGCGCTGCGGGACTTCGCCGGCTCGAAGGCGCTGCTGGTCGCCTTCATCTGCAATCACTGTCCCTACGTCAAACACCTGCTGGAGGGCTTCGTCGAGTTCGCCCGCGAGTACGGTCCCAAGGGTGTCGCCATCGTCGCCATCAACCCGAACGATGCCGCGACGTACCCCGAGGACAGCGCGCAGAACATGGCGCGCATCGCCGCCCAAATGGGATTCACCTTTCCCTATCTCGTCGACGACACCCAGGAGGTCGCCAAGGCCTATCAGGCGATCTGCACGCCCGACCTCTTCCTCTTCGACTCCGCGCGCAAGCTCGCCTACCGCGGTCAGTTCGATGCCAGCCGGCCCGGCAACGGCTTGCCGGTGACCGGCAGTGACCTGCGGGCGGCCGCGGACGCGCTCCTCGCGGGCAGGGTGCTCGGCAAGCAGATCCCGAGCATCGGCTGCAGCATCAAGTGGAAGTCAGGTCAGGCGCCCGACTGGGCGTGAAGACGCGTGTTCGCTCATGAGGGCAGATCACGGCCCATAGGGCGCCGCGGGCTCGTGCACGGCCGCATGAAAGGGATTGCGGACGCGCACGCGGCCATACAATCGTCCGTCTTCGAAATCCTCCGACCAGATGGTATCGATCCCCCGTTCGTCGGCATAGGCCCAGAGATGCGCGTCGAACCAGGAGAGCCCGTATAAAGCCGCGCCCCGAAGCGCGGTGCGGAGTGTCGCCTCGGTCGGATACAGGACGGGAAATTGCATGAGCAAATCCTCCGCTTCGCGATGCGCTTCGTCGCGAGCCAACAGTGGCGCCTTGCCGCCTATCGGCCGGGTTACGGCAGCGACGAACTCCACCAGCACCTGATGCGCGAGAACGAGAGAGCGATCCGCAATGCCGCCACGCAGCAGGTCGCTGGCGCGAGCCTGCTTCAACGGAAATCGCGCATCGTGGCGGTAAACCAGGATGTTGGTGTCAACGAGGGCGGCCACGCGTGTAGAGCTCCTCGCGCGTCCAGCCTCTGCCCTTCGCGCTGCCGGGCCGGACGTCGCGCTGGCGCTCCATTTGCCGGCGAGTCGCCTCATCGAAGTGCCGCAGACGCTCCTCAGGCGACAGCACGGTCATTGCCGACGCGGCGGGCCGAATGGCAATGGACTCACCCGCCGCGACGACCTCAACCTCGTCACCCACGCGAATGCCATACGCGTCCACCAGGCGCTTGGGGATCGTGATCTGGTATTTGCCGGTGACACGCGTCATGGGCGCGTATTCTCCGGCGCATCAAGGATCGCGTCAAGGAAATTTCCTTGACTCCTTTCAGGGTGTCGCTTGGCCTGGCGTAACCCCTACAGCTCCCTCAGGCCGTCCGTCACCGGCATGCGCGCCGCGCGCACGGCGGGGAAGAGCCCACCCAGGAAGCCGATGGCCAGCGCCCACTTGAAGCCGCCCGCGATCAAGCCCGGCGTCACGCGAAACTCGAACACCACCTGGCTGAAGTTGGCGCCCAGTGTGGAGGCGGTGTAGTTGTTGAAGAGCAGCCACGCGATGGCGGCGCCGACCACGCCACCGCCGATAGCGAGCAGCAGCGTCTCGATGAGTACCGAAACGACCACGGGCGCCCCCCTGAACCCGATTGCGCGCAAGGTTGCGATCTCACGCGTACGCGTCGCCACGGCGGCGTACATGGTGTTGAGAGCGCCGAAAAGGGCGCCGATCGCCATGATCACCGCGACCGTGGTGCCGAGCACCCTTATCGCCTTGCTCAAGCCTTCGGACTGCGCGTTGAAGTAGTCGCGGGTCGTCTGAACCTGAAGCTTGAGTCGCGGATCGGTCGCGATCGCGGCCTTGAAGGCATCGAAGTCGCGCGCACTGCGCAGACGTACGGTGACCGAGCTCGTGCTGCTGCCGCGCTGATAAGCTGTCGCGACCACGGCCGTGTCGGCCCAGAGCTCGGAATTGTGGGAATCGCCCGAGTCGAACACCCCGACCACGACCCAGGGCTCGCCATTCAAGTCGAGACTCGAGCCGATGCTCGTATGCGCAAACTCGCGCACGGCGTCCTTGCCGACGATGAGCTCGCGCAGTCCCGGGCGAAAGCGCCGCCCGGCGATGATCCGCAGCCGCGGATCGAGCCGCCACACCTCTTCACCCACTCCACGGATCTCGACGTTGGCATCGATTCCGGTGCCCTTCTTGGGGATGGCGGCGGCCACGACGGTTTCCGGCGAGGCGATCGGCCGGCCTTGGGCGTCCCGCAGCACCTGCGGCTCCTGCGAAACGACGATGGCCGAGTCGTGGTCCACCACGGAGTTGATCTCCGTCTGCGATCCGGCGCGCAGCACGATCGCGGTATCGTCGCTGCCGGTTTGCTGCAGCGTGGCGCGGAAACCCTCCGCCATCGCGAGCAGCGCGATGAGGACGCCCACCACGCCCGCGATGCCGATGATGACCACGGAGGACGATCCGAGCCGCTGCGGAATGGTCGTGATGGCAACGGCGGTGGCTGAGCGCGCCTGCCGCCCGGTGCGAGTGAATGCGAGCCACGCGATCAGCAGCGCGACGCCCACGAGAAGCGCCCAGGCGGGAAGCAGCACCAGCACGATGACGGGCACGACTGCAGCCACGGTCAGCAGGAGGACAAAGCCGATTTTTCGCCACATATGCGTTCGCCTCAGCGTCCCGCCAGCGCGTCGACGATGCGCAGCCTCATGCCGCGCCGCGCCGGTAACGCTCCAACCAGGAGCCCGATGAGCGCCATCAGCGCCAGGCCCTGCAGCCAGCTGCTCGTTCCGACCGGCAGCATCGGAATCGCTCCCAGGCGGGCGCGGATCACGCTCACCACGATATCCGCCAGAAGGAGGCCGGCCGCGCCGCCGAGCGCCAGCAACAGCACGGACTCGGCCAGTACCAGCGCGAGCACGCTGCGGTTCGAGAAGCCGATCGTCTTGAGGATTGCGAGCTCCGGGATGCGCTCGCGCACCGCCTGCGCCATCGTGTTGCCGGTGAGCAGGACGAGCGTGAAGAACACCGCTCCCATGATGGAGCCGACGATCAGGCCGATGTCGGCGAACTGGCTGACGAAAGAGGCCTGGAACGCATCCTCGCTCTGCGTCTTGGTCTCATGGTCGGAATTGGCCGAGATCGCATCGATCGCCTGCGCGATGTGGTCGGCTTCCTTGGGCTGCGCAATCTTCTCGACGTACCAGCCGACATTGCCGCCGCCGAACTGGGTGGCCTCGTCGAAGTATTTCCAGTGGAAGAACATCGCGTTCTCCTGTCCCTGCTCCTTGGGGTTGGCGATGTGATAGATGCCGACGAGGTTGAAGGTCCAGGTGTTCGAGCCGCCCTTCTGCGGAAAGATCGTGGCCTGAAGCGGAATCTGATCGCCGATCTTCCAGTGAAACTTCTTGGCCAGGCTCGCGCCCACCACCGCGCCGGTGCGGGTGGCCGCGAACGCGCGCAGCTCGTCCGCCGGTAGCTTGAACTCCGAATAGACGTCGAAGAAATTCGGCGCCACCGCCTCGTTGGCAAAGAAGTTCTTCGGATCCTGATAGATGCCGCCGAACCAGTTCGCGTAGGTCACCGCTGACACGCCCGGCACCGCCTGCAGGCGCATCTCCAGGCTTTTCGGCAGGGTCACCATGAAGCTGACCTTCGAGATGGTGATCATGCGGCTTGCCCCGGCGACGCTCTGTCCGGCATTCGCAAATGCCTCACGTACCGAATTGAGGAGGCCGAAGAGCAGAAAGGCCGCGAGCACCGAGAGCAGAGTGAACAAGGTGCGGGTCTTGCGCCTGAAGAGCGCCGACCACACGAGATGCAGGTACTTCACGAGACCGCCTTCGCCGCCTCGGCCCCGCCCGCCGCCTCGACCAGCGTGCCCTTGTCGAGGTGCAGCGTGTGGCTCGCGTACTCGGCTGCCTTCGGATCGTGCGTCACCATGACCACGGTCTTGCCGTGATCGCGGTTGAGGCGCTGCAGCAGAGTCAACACCTCCACCGCCGACTGCCTGTCGAGGTCGCCCGTCGGCTCGTCGCAGACGAGCAGCGTCGGATCGGAAACGATGGCGCGTGCGATGGCGACGCGCTGCTGCTGACCGCCGGAGAGCTCGCCCGGCTTGTGGGCGGCGCGATCGGCCAGGCCGACCAGATCGAGAGCGACGGCCGCGTGACTGCGGCGCTTGGCGGCGGGCAGCTTGGTGAGCAGCAGCGGCAGCTCCACGTTCCTGGCGGCCGACAGCATCGGCAGCAGGTTGTAGAACTGGAAGACGAAGCCGACGTGCGTCGCGCGCCAGCGGGCGAGCTCGCTCTGTCCCAGCTGGTCGATGCGCCGACCGGCCACCGTGAGGGAGCCTTCCGTGGGCGAGTCGAGGCCGCCGATCAGGTTGAGGAGCGTCGTCTTGCCCGAGCCCGAGGGTCCCATGAGCGCGAGGAAGTCCCCTTGCGCGATGTCGAGATCGACGTGGTGCAGCACCTCGATCTTCTGCCGGCCGCGGCTGTAGACCTTGCTCAGATTGCGGATCTCGACCAGTGGGCTCATGAGCGTCACTCCAATGCGGATACTCATCCGTTATTCGACTTGACCGTCACCCGCGAGCCATTGCCCAGGCGTGCAGGAGGTGACTGCACGACGGCCGTGCCACCCGCGATACCCTGTACGGCCTGAAGATCGCCCTGACTCTCGCCAGGCGTGACCGACGCCTCGTGCGCCTTGTCTCCCTGGACGAAGAATACAACTGCATGCCCGTCGCGCTGCACGACGGCCGACGCAGGGACCCAGACGGTGCCCGCGGGCAGCGAGGCGACCGGAGCGCCCGGCTCCGCGGCGGCCTCCTGCAGGAAGGACACCCGCACGCCCATGTCCGGCAGGATGCGCGGATCGAGCTTCTCGAACGCAACGCGCACCTTCACGGTGGCCTTGCTCTTGTCCGCCGTGGGCACGATGGCGATCACGTGCGCCGGGATGTTCCAATCGGGATAGGCATCGAGGACCGCGGTGGCCGGTTGCCCGGGCTTGACCCGATGGATGTAAGCCTCGTTCACATCGACGTCCACCTCGAGGGAGCTCATGTCGACGAGGGTCGCGATGCCGGCTGCCTCGAAAGTACCGCCGCCGAAGATCGGCGAGATCATCTCGCCCACCTGGGCCGCTTTGTCGATCACCACCCCGGTGAACGGCGCCGCGACGACGGTGTAGTCCTCCTGCACCTGGGCTGCCTTGACGCCGGCGAGCGCGACGGTGACGGCGCGCTGTTGGGTGGCCACCTGCGCGGCGAAAGTGGCGGCCTGCGTCCGGGCGGTCTCGTAATCCTGCTCCGACACCAGGTGCTGGCCGATCAGCGCGGCGTCACGGGCGAAGTCGCGGCGGGCCTGAGCGAGTTGCACCTGGTATTGGCTCAATTGGGCCCGTGCGGCGGCCAGCTGCGCGTTGGCCTGCGCCAGCGAGGCGAGCTGGGCACCGTCTTCCAATCGCGCCAGCACCTGCCCGCGATGCACGTGCTCGCCTTCCTCGAAGTACACGTGGGTCACCTGTCCGGCAATCTGCGAAGAGACCGTCGCCTCGCGCTCCGCGGTGACGTACCCCGTCGCTTGCAGGATCGCAGTCGGTGCGGCGGCCGCGGACGCGGCTACCGCCGTCGCCTCGCTGACTTGGATCGGGCTGTTGCGGACGAATAGAACGGCCGCCCCCGCAGCGATGACGAGGGCGGCGATGACGGCCAACGGCCACCACCGGCGATGGCCCGCGCTGGCCTCCTCGCGCTCGGAGCGGTCGATCCGGAGCTGATGGATGAGGTGAGATTTATCGGATTCGGCGGGCATACAGTCCTCGGCAGCGCGTGGGCGCGAGTATCCGCGTCACGGGCCGCCCCCCGAAGTGCGATTCGTCACTGGTCGATATGACAGTCGTCATCCGGAAACGATCTCCGCCCTGAGCCGCCGCGCCCGCCGAGGCTCAGGTAGTCCTGGGCCAGCTCGGTGCGACCGCAATCCGCTCCCTTCAGTAGAATGCGCCGCAACCATGACACACAACCATACCACAGGCTCGGCTGCCTCCCGCGCTCCGCTGATCGACATCGGAATCAATCTGGCGCACGACAGCTACGACGCCGACCGCAGCGCGGTGATCGAGCGCGCCCGGGCGGCGGGCGTCGTGCAGATGATGGTTACCGGCTCCTCCGCCGCAAGCTCGCGCGTTGCCCTGTCACTCGCCATGCAACATCCCGGCACGCTCTTCGCCACCGCGGGGGTACACCCGCATCATGCAACCGACCTCACCGCCGGGGTCCTCGCGGACCTCGGCGAGCTGGCGGGCGCATCGCAAGTCGTCGCCGTGGGCGAGTGCGGGCTCGACTACTATCGCAACTACTCGCCACATGCGGCCCAGCGGGACGCGTTTCATCGCCAGCTCGAGCTCGCCGCCCGCTGCCGCAAGCCGGTTTTCCTGCACCAGCGCGACGCGCACGAGGACTTCATCGCCATTCTGCGCGAGCACTGGCCGGGGCTCGTCGGCGGGGTGGCGCACTGCTTCACCGGCGGCGCCGCGGAGCTCGAGTGTTATCTCGAGCTCGGGCTTGCGATCGGCATCACCGGTTGGATCTGCGACGAGCGCCGGGGTGCGCACCTGCTCGAGCTCGTGCGGCGCATTCCCGCGGGACGCCTGCTGCTCGAGACGGATGGCCCGTACCTCCTGCCCCGGGACTTGCATCCGAAGCCGTCCTCGCGGAGGAATGAGCCGGTGTATCTTCCGCACATCGCGGCCGTCGTGGCCCGCGCGCGCGGCGAGACGCCGGAGGCATTGGCGCAATCGAGCACGGAGGCCACGCGGCGGCTCTTCCGGCTACCTGATATAGAATCGAGAAATTAATTGCAATATTCTGATTTAAAAGGATATACCGTGGACATCGAGCCATTGCAGGCCACCATCGCCACCACCTGGCGCAGCTCCATCGTCGAGCGCCTCACCGCCTATGTCCGCATTCCCAACAAGTCGCCGGTCTTCGATCCCGCGTGGGAAGCGAACGGGCACATGGAGGCTGCCGCGAAGCTCATGGCCGATTGGTGCCGCACGCAGCCCGTCCCGGGCATGCGCGTCGAGGTCCACAGACTCCCCGGCCGCACGCCGGTGCTCCTCGTCGACATTCCCGGCGAGCTTCCCGGGTCGGTGCTCCTCTACGGCCATCTCGACAAGCAGCCGGAATTCACCGGCTGGCTGGCGGGGCTCGGCGCCTGGGAGCCGGTGATACGCGACGGCAAGCTCTATGGCCGGGGCGCGGCAGATGACGGCTACGCCGTCTTCAGCTCGCTGACCGCCGTCGCCGCTCTCAAGGCACAGCGCGTGGCTCTTCCGCGATGCGTCCTGCTGATCGAGGCGTCGGAAGAAAGCGGCAGTGTGGATCTGCCAGCGCATCTGGAAGCCCTGGGCGACGCCATCGGTGACCCTTCACTCGTGGTCTGTCTGGACGCGGAGTGCGGTAACTACGACCAGGTGTGGTGCACGACCTCGCTGCGCGGAAATCTGGTCGGTCTGCTGCATGTACGCGTCCTCGACGAGGGCGTGCACTCCGGCATGGCCACCGGCATCGCGCCGACGCCGTTTCGTATCATCGAGCAGCTCCTCGCGCGCCTGGAAAGCCCGGTCAACGGCTCGCTGCTGCTCGATGAGCTGTCGGTTGCAGTGCCGAAGGACCGGCGCGCGCAGATCGAGCGTGCGGCCGCCGTGCTCGGTGAGTCGGTCGCCGGCAAGCTTCCCTGGGCCGCCGGCGTGCGCGCCGTCTCCAACGATCCGGTGGAGCTTCTCATCAACAGCACCTGGAAGGCGACATTGGCGGTGACCGGTGCCGACGGTCTGCCGGCGACGGTCTCCGCAGGCAACGTGCTGCTGCCGGCGCTGACCTTGAAGCTGTCGCTGCGGCTGCCGCCGACCTGCGATCCGCAAGTCGCCGCGGGCGCGCTGAAGAAAGCGCTGGAGCACAACCCGCCGTACGGTGCGCAGGTGCGGTTCGAGGCGGGAGCGGCTTCGCCCGGCTGGAACGCGCCGGCGTTCGCGCCCTGGCTGGAGGAATCGATCACGCGCGCCTCGCGGCAGGTTTATGGGCGCGAGGCGATTCACGTCGGATGCGGCGGCACCATTCCCTTCATGGGCATGTTGGGGCAGCGCTTTCCGCGCACGCAGTTCTTCATCACCGGCGTTCTCGGCCCGCATGCCAACGCCCACGGACCGAATGAATTCCTGCACCTCGACTACGCGGAGAAGCTCACCGCCTGCGTGTCACTGGTGCTGGCGGATCATGCCAAAACGCTGCAGCGCTGACGCGGGCCGCGATTCTCGCGCCGCGCCAACGTCTCAACGCATGTGCGTCATATAGCTGGGCTTGACCGCGCCCTTGATCTTCTCCCAGCCCTCGTGGAAGGCGCTCGCCCCGCCGGCGCCGTGCTCCATCGCCGGGAATTCCGCCCGCAGCGCATCGATCATCAGCGTCCACTTGGGCAAGCCCTTGGGGAACCGTCCCCGCCGGGTGAACACCACCCGGCCCTCCACGGGCACCTCGCCCGAGATCGCCTTCACGGCGGCGATGCGGTCGTAGAGGCCGCTCTGCGGATTGGTGAACGTGAAGCGCCGCGGTCCGTCCATGACTGTCCAGTCCGCCATCTGATCGCCGCCGAAGATGTTGCCCTGCACGTCGCGCAGGTCGACGACCAGGACACCGCGGGAGGTCAGCAGCAGGAAATCGACGTGAAAACCGCCTCCCATCCCATCGGGCACCAGCACATCGACGAGGTGATCGGACCCGGCCGCGGTCACCGCGATGCGCAGCGACTTGCGGGCACTGTACTGCCGATACCAGCGCCACAGCCATGAGATGCCAAATCCCGCTGCCGCGGCGGCCGCAATGAGAACCCATGCGGTGGGCGTCAGCTTCTCGATCTCATCCACGTCGACTACCCTCCGATACCTGACTGTCCCGCAGTGCGTCTTTCAGCGATGCCAGGTCGGCGTCGATTTCGCTGCATTGGGACGGTCGTGCAAACAATTTGGCCAGCGATTCCGGCACGGTGACCTCGCGGCCGATCAGCGGCTCGACGATCTCGCGGAACTTGGCCGCATGGGCGGTGGACACCAACACCCAGCGGCCGCTGTCGCGCCGCTGCGCCGGCAGCCGCGAATAGGCCTCGGCGGCGGTGGCCGTGTGCGGACACCAGACCTGCCCCAGCTCCTGGTAACCCGTGCGGATGCGTGCCCGTATGGCCTCATCCTCTACCGTGCAGGCGCTCACCGCGGATCGGACCTCGCTCAGGTCCGGATAGAGCGAGCGCAAGCGCTCCATGTTGCTCGGATTGCCGACGTCCATGGCGGATGCCAGCGTGGCAACGCTGGGACGCGGCCGCCAGTCTCCCGTGTCGAGGAAATCCGGCACTGTGCGGTTGGCATTGTGTGCCAACACGATGTCGGCGATCGGCAGCCCCAGCCGGCGTGCCCAGAGGCACGCCACCGCATTCCCGAGGTTGCCGCTCGGCACGACGAAGGATGCGCGCTCGCCGTGACACCTGGAGACGGTGAGGCTCGCCGCCGCGTAGTACACGGCCTGCGGCAGCAGCCTGCCGAGATTGATGCTGTTGGCTGAGGAGAGCGCCCGCTCCTCCTGCCAGCCGCGGTCGAGGAACGCCTGCTTCACGAGCCGCTGACAGTCATCGAACGTACCGCGCACCGAAAACGAGCGCACGTTGCCGCCCCAACAGGTGAGCTGACGCTCCTGGGTGGGTGAGACCAGCCCTTTGGGAAAGAGCACCGCCACCTCGATCCCCGGCCGGCCGTGGAACGCCGCCGCCACCGCCCCGCCCGTATCGCCCGAAGTGGCGACGAGGATGGTGAGCGGGCGCGCGGCCGGACCGCGCAGGCGCGAGAGGGTGGCGGCGAGGAATCGCGCCCCAAAGTCCTTGAATGCCGCCGTCGGGCCGTGGAAGAGCTCCAGCACCGCGAGCCGTCCCGTGCCGCCGAGTGCAACCAGCGGCGCCGGGAAGTCGAACGCCTCGGCGGTGATCTGCGGCAGCGCGGGCGCCAGCGGATCCCCGGTGACGAAGGGCGCGAGCAGCCTGGCGCCGATGCCGGCGAGGCTCTCCCGCAGGGTGAACGAGCCGGCCTGGACGCGCGGCCACTCGGTCGGAACGTAGAGACCGCCGTCCGGCGCAAGTCCCTGCTCCAGGGCCGCGCCGAATCCGGCCGTCAGCTGCGCATCGCGCGTGCTCTTGAACCGCATCAGGCTCATATTCGTCCGCTTGCGACCCGCTCAGCCGGACTCGATGACCCGCGCACCGTCCGCGGCCACGTCCACCAGCCACTCATCGATGGTGACGGAGCCTGCGACGAACTCGCGGCGCATGGCTTCGAGTACCCGGTGTGCGTCTTTGGCGAGCGCCCAGGCGAAGAGCGTAGGCCCGGCCCCGGAGATCGAGCAGCCGAGCGCGCCCGCCTGCATGGCCGCGAGCCGCACCCCCTGAAATCCCGGTATCAACGCCTGACGCTGCGGCTCGATGACAACGTCCTCGAAGGACGCGCGGATCATGTCGAGATCGTTGGTATAGCAGCCGGAGATGAACCCGGCGAGATTGGCGGTCTGCCAGACGAAATCGGAGAGCTCGACACTGCGCTTGAGGATCGCCCGCGCCTGGCGCGTGGAGAGGAACATGTGCGGGTGCACGATGACCGCCCGAACTCCCTCCGGTACTGGAATCCGCTTCACCCGCGGATGATCGATGCCGACCGTGAGCACCAGGCCGCCGAAGAGCGACGGTGAGATGTTGTCGACATGCAGCGAGCCGCTCGCCACCGCCTCGCCCTGCATCGCGTACTTCAGCAGCTCGAGCTTGCCGCAGGGCAGCGGCAGCAGCGCATTCGCCGCCACCACCGCACCGACGGCCGATGCGGCCGAGCCGCCGAGGCCGGAGCCGAGCGGGATGCCCTTGTCGATGCGCATCGCGAAGCCGAATCCCGGCTGCAGCGCCTCGTACAGGGCGAGCAGAGCGCGCCCGGCGGTGTTCTGCGCCGGATCGGTCGGCAGATTTCCCACCACACCCGTGATGTCGGTAATGGTGACGCCCCGCTCCGCCGTGCGGCTCACGGTGACGCGATCGCCGAGAGCGTCCACCGAGAACCCCAGGATGTCGAAGCCAATCGCGACGTTGCCGACGGACGCCGGCGCGAAGGCGGTGGCCCAACTGCACGCCGTGGTCAAAGTCTCGCCCCCAGATAGGCGGCGAGGCGCAGGAGGTCGGCGAAGACGCCGCCGGCGGTGACCTCGGGCCCGGCGCCCGGACCCTGGACGATGAGCGGATTGTCGCAGTAACGGCGAGTGGCGAAGCGCACCACGTTGTCGGTGAGCGCAATGTTGGCGAAGGAATGCTTCGCATCGAGCTCCACCAGCCCTACCGTCGCCACGGCGGAGGCGCGCGCGCCGGCCTGCGGGGCACCTTCGCAGGTCAGCCGCCCGAGGTAGCGCAGCACCTTGCCGCGTGCGCGGGCGCTGTCCAGGCGTTCCCGCATCGCGGCATCGTGCCGCGGCAGGCGTGCCATGAACTCCTCGATGGAGCCGGACTCCAGACCCGCGGGCACGAGGCTCTCGACCTTCACGTCGGCGAGCTCGAGCTCATGACCCATCTCCCGGCCGAGGATGATCAGCTTGCGGGCGACATCCATGCCGGAGAGATCGTCGCGCGGATCGGGCTCCGTGTAACCTCGCTGGCGGGCATCCCGCACGATGTCGGAGAAGGCCGTGCGGCCGTCGTAGATGTTGAAGAGGTAGGCGAGCGTGCCGGAGAAGATGCCCTCGACACTCGTGATCTCATCGCCGGTCTCTCTCAGGTCGCGCAGCGTGTGCACCACCGGCAATCCCGCGCCCACCGTTGCCTCGTAGAGGTAGTGCGCGCCGCCGGCGCGCCGCGCCTCGTGCACGGCGCGATAGTAGGAGAGGTCGGCGCTGTTGGCCTTCTTGTTCGGTGTCACGATGTGCAGGCCGGCGCCGAGCCAGGCGGCGTAGCGGCCGGCGATGTCGGCGCTGGCGGTGCAGTCGATGATGACCGAATGCGGCAGGTAATCGACGTGCACGTGCTCGATGAACCGGTCGAGGTCGGCCGCGACGCCTCGCTGCTCGTACTCCTGGCGCCAGTGCTCGACCGGGATGCCGGTCTCGGCGAGCACCATGCGCTGGGTGCCGAGGATGCCCCGCACCCTGAGGTCGATCTTGAACTGCTCGCGCAGGCGCGCGCTCTGCGAGGCGAGCTGGTCGAGGAACACCCTGCCCACCGTGCCGGGTCCGATGACCCCGACGGATATCGTGTGCGGCGAGAGATAGAGCCCGGCGTGCACTGCACGCAGCGCGCGCGTTGCGGCGCGGCCGTCGACCACGACGGAGATGTTGCGCTCCGAAGCGCCCTGAGCGATCGCCCGCACGTTGACGCTTGCCGTACCGAGGGAGTTGAAAACCTTCGCGGCGACACCGGGCGTTCCGGCCATTCCATCGCCCACGACGGCGAGGATCGCCAGATCCGTGTCGACCTCGACGCTCTGGATCTGGCCTTCCTTCAGCTCCCGCTCGAAGGCGTGGCGCACCACCGTGGCCGCCCGCTCCGCCTGCTCGCGCGGCACGGCGCAGCAGATCGAATGCTCGGAGCTGCCCTGGGAGATGACGATGACGGAGATGCCCTCCTCGCGCAGCGCGCCGAAGAGGCGGTGGGCGGTTCCGGGGACGCCGATCATGCCGGCGCCCTCCACATTGACCAGAGCCACCTGATCGATACTGGCGATGCCTTTGACGGGCAGGGCCGAGGTCGGCTGCGCGCAGATCAGCGTGCCGGCCTTCTCCGGCGCGAAGGTGTTGCGGATCCAGATGGGAATGGCGCCGCCCACCGCGGGCGCCATGGTCTGCGGATGGATCACCTTCGCCCCGAAGTAGGCGAGCTCCATCGCCTCGTTGTAGGTGAGCGAGTCGATCACCGTCGCATCGGGTACCCGGCGCGGATCGGCCGACAGCACGCCGTCGACGTCGGTCCAGATATGGATCTCCGCGGAGTCGAGCAAGGCGCCGAAGATCGACGCGGAGAAATCGCTGCCGTTGCGGCCGAGCGTCGTCTGCACGCCGCGCGGGTCCGAGGCAATGAACCCCGTGATGATCAATGTGCCTTTGAAATCGCGGTCCACGAGGTCGGAGAGGTTCGTTCGCGAACGTGCCCACTGCACGGCGGGGCCGAGGGAGCTCCAGTCGACGACCACCACCCGCCGGGCGTCGATCCACTGCACCGGGCCGCGCTGGCTGCCGCGCTCCTCGTAGAAGCGATGGAAGAGCTTGGTGGACCAGATCTCGCCGTAGCCGGCGATGAGGTCGCTCACATTGCGTGCCGCCGAGCGGGTCAGCTTCACGGTGTGCAGGATGCCTTCGAGGTCGTGGCAGTCGCGATCGAATCCCGCGAGGTAGAGGCGTGCCGACTCCGGGCTGAGCAGCGTCTCGGCGATCTCGGCGTGCCGCGAGCGCAGGGCGCCGAGCTCCACGCGATAGCGGTCATCCTGGCGTTCCGCCAGCGCGACCAGCCCGAGCAGGGCATCGGTCACCCCCTTGCACGCTGAAAGCACGACGCCGACGCGCGCGGCCGGCAGGGAATCGATGATGGCGGCGACGCGACGGAAACAGCCGGCGTCGGCGACGCTCGAGCCGCCGAACTTGTGCACGACCCAGGCAGCAGGATTGGACATGGATGATTGGGAGTCGACCAGAGGAAAGGCCGTGCGACTCTACTGACGAGCCCGAGTGCGCGCAATGAGCTTCACGGCATAATCGCGCGAATGGATTCCGAGCTCGGTCCCCTGCTGCCCCTTTTCGAGCGCGAGCGCGCAGCCCGCCGCCCGATGGTGCTCGGCGTCCTGGTGCACACCCTCGGATCCACCTACCGCAAGCCCGGGGCGATGCTGCTCATGGCGGCCGACGGCGAGTACGCCGGCCTCATATCGGGTGGTTGCCTGGAAGGCGACCTGGGCGAGCGCGCCCGCACGGTGCTCGAGACCGGTCGGGCGACTATCGTCAGCTACGATCTGCGTAACGCGGACGACCTCGTCTGGGGCCTCGGCCTCGGCTGCGAGGGTGCCATGCACATCCTGCTGCTGCGCGTTGGACCGTGCGAGGAATGGCAGCCGCTCGCGCACTTGGCCGCCGCGCTGAACGCACACAGACCGACCGCGGTCGGGATCGTGACAGAGTCGCGGGACGCCGAGGTCCCGGCGGGCGCGCTCCTGCTGCCGAGGACGGGGGGTGCCGCTCTTGTCGTCGCCGGATCGCAAGTCATCGCCGGATCGCAAGTCATCGCCGGATCGTCAGCCTCGAGTGCGCCGGCGGCCCTGCTCGGACCCCACGCGCTCGCGGCTCTGGCGGTAGCGCCGGACTCCGGAGCGGTCAGCTGGGTGGAAGGTCCGGACGCGCGCTGGAAGATGCTGCTGCTGCCGCTTTGCCTGCCGCCTCGGTTGCTCCTTCTGGGCGCAGGACCCGATGCCCTGCCGCTCGTCGACTTCGCCGCGCGCCTGCATTGGCCGGTGACCCTGGCCGATCACCGTGCAGCGTACGCGGTGGCGTCACATTTCCCATTGGCGGAGCGCGTGGTGCTTACGCGTCCGGAAGAAGTCGCGCGGGCCGTCGACATCAGCCACTTCACCGCCGCCGTGGTGATGAGCCATCACCTGCCTTCCGATCTCGAATATCTGCGCGCCTTGAGCGCGAGCCCGGTGGGCTACGTCGGGCTCCTGGGCCCACCCGCGAGACGCGAGAAGCTGCTGACAGAGCTGGGGGCCGAAGGGCAACGCCTGAAGCCGCGCCTGCGCGCGCCTGTTGGGCTTAACCTTGGGGGCCGGACGCCGGAGGCCATCGCGCTCGCGATCGTCGCGGAAATCCACGCGTTCGTACACGACATGCACGAGAAGCGATATGAATGAGCTCGAGATCATCCGCTCCCAGCTTGCCATGGAGCAGGTCCATGCGGCCGAAATCGCCAATGCCGCCGCCGCGGTGTTGGGAGGATCGCCCCAGGCCGCCGCGGCCCCGGATGCGACCGCCCTCTTTCGCGAGGCCTGCGTGAGCTATCTCGTCTGGGTGCTGGCGCGGTTCGAGGAGCGCGACCAGACCCTGTCGGAGCTTCTCGCCGCACGCCACTCGGACGGCAACGGCGCCGCGGCGGGCTCGCCTCATCTGGGCGGCCTCATCGCCCGCTCCGGCACCAGCCGGGAAGCGCTCGTGCGGCTCGAGAGCGCCCTTGCCGGTGGCGAGTCACAGGCGGCCGGCGCGGGATGGCAGGAGTTTGCGCGGTTTTTCAACTCCGCCTGGGTACCGCGGCGCGCCGCGCTCGAAGCGGCCCTCCCTGAGCACCTGAGCATGGAGGAGTGGCGGGCGGTTGCGGGCCTCGACGCCGATTCCATTCTGGATGAGCGCAGGCGGTATGCGCGCATCGTCGCGCTGCTGCCCGCCGGGATCGAGCTGCGCCAGCCTGCGGCCGCAAACCGACCATGATCACGGAAGGCGAGGCCTCGAGCCTGCATGCGATCGTACTCGCGGCGGGTGCCTCGACACGCTTCGGCTCCGCCAAGCAACTGGTGCGCATCGGCGATCGGCCCCTCCTCAGCCTCATCGCCGGCCGGGCGGCCGAAGTCGTGGGCCACGCCCTCATCATCGTCCTCGGGGCGGGCGCGGCCGAGCTCGCACCGCTCCTCAAGCATTCCGCGGGCTCCATCGTCGTGAATCGCGATTGGCGCGAGGGACTCGCGAGCTCGATCCGCGCGGGAGTCGCCCGCCTGCCCTCGGCCTGCGCCGGTGTGATGTTGGTTCTGGCGGATCAGGCCTGCGTCACGGCGGAGGATCTGCGCCGCCTCGCCGGTGCGTGGCGCCGCCAGCCCCTGTCCGTCGCGGCGGCGCGTTACGGTGCAACGGTGGGTGTGCCCGCGATCTTCCCCCGGCATCTCTTCGGCGAGCTGGGCGAGCTCAAAGGCGATACCGGAGCCCGGGCGCTGCTCAAGCGACATGCCGACACGCTGGTGAAAGTGCCGATGGCGAGCGCCGCCTTCGACCTCGATACGCCGGATGACCTGCTGGAGCTCACCTCGACAGCAGGTCGGTGAGCTGGGCCAGACCGCGCTGCGCCCCGGTATCCTTCATCCCCGGTGGCTCAGTGCCTCAGTGCTTCAGTCTCAGTACCTCACTGCCTTCAGTGCCTCAGGGGCCGACGGACTTCGGGTGCGGGAAATTATCGGACTCGTCCTCGCCTTCGCGCGGTGCGAGACAGGCCCAATCCTTCTCCAGCACGATCCGCAGCTCGCCCGCGGCCAGCGACTGGGTAGCGCTCAAGGTGACGAGATCGGTGTCGCACCACTGCCGCGACACGGCGGCCGGTACTAGAATATCTATCAGGTTATCTGCATAACTTGCTGATATTTCAGCATTATCGCTTACTCGAATCCGATACCTCAGGGCCGCCCCACCTGGGAAGGAAACCCGCTCCTCGACCTCGCCCCGCTGCGCGAGCGTATGCATCTCACCCTGCGAAAGCCGCAGCCGCAGTGAGTCGCCTTTGATTCTCAGCTTCACGGGAGCCACTCCTCCGTTGCGTGACCCGAGGATTATCGCACTCATAACCCACGGCGCGGGCTACCAAACCACACGGTATTTAGAGCGCCGCGCCCCGCCGCCTATAGTCGCCGGGCATGTACCGATACGATGACACCGACCGCGCGCTCGTCACTCAGCGCGTCGAGCAGTTCCGGGACCAGACCCGCCGATATCTCGCGGGCGAGCTCACGGAGGACGAGTTTCGTCATCTGCGGTTGCGCAACGGCCTCTACCAGCAGCGGCACGCGCCCATGCTGCGCATCTCCGTACCCTATGGGCTGCTCGGGTCGGCACAGCTGCGAAAGATGGCGCATGTCGTGCGCAAGTACGACAAGGGCTACGGACACTTCACCACGCGGCAGAACATCCAGCTCAACTGGCCGAAGCTCGAGCAGGTGCCCGACCTGCTGGGCGAGCTCGCCGAGGTGCAGCTGCACGGCATCCAGGCCTGCGGCAACGATACCCGCAACATCACGGCCGACTATCTGGCCGGCGTCGCCGCCGACGAGCACATCGACCCGCGGCCCTATTGCGAGCTGCTGCGCCAGTTCATCACACTGCATCCGGAGTTCTACTGGCTGCCGCGCAAGTTCAAATTCGCCTTCACCGGCGCGGCGGTGGACCGCGCGGCAAGCCGCACCAACGACACGGCGGTGCACCTGGTGCGCCGTGCGGACGGCGCGATCGGATATCGCTTCTACGTCGGCGGCGGGCTCGGCCGGCAGCCGCTGCTGGCTCAGGAAATGAATTCGTTCGTACCGGAGTCGGACCTGCTGCGCTACGCGACCGCGATCCTGCGCACGTTCAATCGCTTCGGGCGCCGGGACAACATCCACAAGGCGCGCATCAAGATCGTGCTGCGCGAGTGGGGCATCGAGCGCTTCCGCGCCGCGCTCGAGGAAGAGTACGCGAAGATCAAGGCGAGCGCCGAGGGCGAGGAGCTGCTCCTTCTGCCCGAGGACATCGAGCGCATGCGCGAATTTTTCACCGCGCCCGACTATGCGTCGGCGGCCGAAGCCGGCGCCGACATTGCCGCCGTCGCGGCGCGCGATGAAGGTTTCGCCGCCTGGATCAAGCGCAACGTGCGGGCCCACAAGATAGCCGGTTACCGGGTGGTCTTCGTGTCGCTGAAGGCGCCGGATCGTGTGGCGGGCGATTGCACCGCCGAGCAGTTCGAGGCGCTGGCCGACATCTGCGACGCCTACAGCTTCGGCGAGGTGCGCTCCACGTACGATCAGAACCTGGTGCTGGCCGATGTCGCCGAGCGCGACCTGTACGAGGTCTGGCGCCGGCTGGATGCCGTCGAGCTGGCGACACCCAACATCGGGTTGGTCACCGACATCGTCAGCTGCCCGGGATTGGACTTCTGCAGTCTGGCGAATGCCAGCTCTATCGGCGTAACGCACGACATTTACCGTCGGTTCGATACGCTGGATGCACAGTATGAAATTGGCGCGATCCGTATCACCATCAGCGGATGCATGAACGGTTGCGGGCACCACAGCGTCGGCCACATCGGCATTCTTGGCGTCGATAAGCACGGCGAGGAGTGGTACCAGGTTACGCTCGGTGGCAGCCCTGGCAATGACGCCGCGATTGGCGAACGGATTGGACGCGCGCTGGCGCGGGATGAGATCGCCGCGGGTGTGGAGCGCCTGATCCATACCTATCTCGACTTGCGCTGTGACGAGGACGAGACCTTCATCGAGTGCTACCGCCGGGTCGGCATGGAGCCCTTCAAGGTCCGGCTGTACGAGAACGAAGCCGAGGCGGCCGCGGCATGACGACGACGATCGTTCACGCCGGCGAGCTGGTCGAAGACAGCTGGACCCTGATCGAGGACGGCCGCACCGCCATCGAGGCGGGCGGCGGCAAGATCATCGTGACGCTGGCCCGATGGCAGGCCGAGCGGGAGTCGCTGCTGGCGACACATGCGGCTGTCGGCGTCCTGGTGCCGAACACGGCGGACATCGAGGCCACGCATGCGGACATCGCCGATCGCCCGCTCATCGCCTTGCAGTTTCCCACGTTCGCCGACGGGCGGGCGCTGTCGCAGGCGGTGGTGCTGCGCAAGCGGCTCGGGTATCGCGGCGAGCTGCGGGCCGTTGGCGATGTGATCCGCGATCTGGTGTTCTGGTTGGGACGCTGCGGCTTCGACAGCATCGTGCCGCGCAAGGATCAGAGCCCGAAGGCCTGCCAGGAAGCGCTGCGTGAGCTCACGGTGGCCTATCAGGCGGCGGCGGACGAGCACACGCCGGTCTGGATGAGGCGCCGGACGCGGGCCGCGGCGCTGAATTAGGCGTCAGGCCGGGCGGCAGCAGGCGGGGCGGCCTCGGGTCTGCCCCCCTACTTCACGGGCAACTTCACGTCCTCGAACATCGCGGCGACCTCTTCCTGGGTGCTCGCGCGATGCGCGCGCTCCACCAGACGCCGGTCCAGATGCGGCGCGATCAGCTGCGCGAAGTCATACATGTACTTGCGCAGCAGGGTGCCGCGGCGAAAACCCAGCCACGTCGTATGGGCGGGCAGCAGGTGTGACGCGTCGATGACCGCGAGGTCAGGGTCGTTCTCGTCCACGGCCATGTGGGCGACGATGCCGACGCCCATTCCCAGCCGGACGTAGGTCACGATCACGTCGGAGTCGCGCGCGGTGATCGCCACGTTGGGTGTGAGATTGGCCCTGGCGAAGGCATCGATCAGCGAGGACGGGCCCGAGAAGCTGAACGTGTAGGTGATGATGGGATACGCCGCCAGCGCGCGATAGGTGAGCTTGCCGGCGCTGGCGAGCGGGTGGTCCCGCGGCACGATGGCGACCCGGTTCCAGCGGTAGCAGGGCAGGATCGTCAGGTCGGAGAAGAGATGCTCCGAGCCGGTATTGATCGCGCAATCGATGCGGTCCTGGGCGACCATCTCCGCGATCTGCTCCGAGGTGCCCTGGTGCAGATTCAGGCGCACGTTCGGGTAGTGGGTCAGGAACTCGCGGATCACGCTGGGCAGGACGTAGCGCGCCTGCGTATGGGTGGTTCCGATCGAGAGGCTTCCCCTGCCCTCGTCGCGCAGCTCCGTGGAGAGCGCACGGATGCTCTGGGCTTCCTGCAGGATGCGCACGGCCCGGTCGATGACCTGCTGCCCGGCGGGCGTGATGCGGGTGAGGTTGCGGCCCTCCCGCACGAAGATCTGGAAACCGAGCTCATCCTCCAGGAGCTTGATCTGCTTGCTGACGCCGGGCTGCGAGGTATGCAGCTTCTGCGCCGCCGCCGTGATGTTGAGGCCGCTTTGGGCCACGGCGGCCAGATAACGTAACTGGTGCAGCTTCATAAGGGCTCAAGCCTAGCGCAACCCTGGCGCCGGCGGCGAGTTGTTCGGCCCCGTCCGCGCGCCGAACCCTGCGGGCCGGCAGCCGCGGTCCAAAGTCGCTCCTGCGATTCTGTCGAGAGGGGGTAGGAAAGCGGGCCGGCCCGTTTTGGCCATAACCTAAGAAGAAATCGTTCGTTCTGCCGGCGAAGGGGCGTGGCTATAGTCGCTGGCACTATGGGTGAGCTGCTGAATCTCGATCTGGAAAAGAAGGCGGTGGGCGTGCGCGAGCAGCTGCTCGCGGCGGTGCGCGACCACGGCCGGGTGGTCTATTCGAACAGCCTCGGCGCCGAGGCGATGGTGCTCACCGACATCATCTGGACGCACGTGCCCGAGATCGATATGTTCAGCATCGATACCGGACGCCTGCACCAGGAGACCTACGACCTGCTCGAGAAGCTCGAGCGCCGCTACAAGCGCCCGCTGCCTCTGGTCTACCCCGACGCGCAGGCGCTGCAGCAGCTCGTCTCCGCACAGGGCATCAACGGCTTCTATCACAGCCTGGACGCGCGCCTCGCATGCTGCCACGTCCGCAAGGTCGAGCCGTTCAGGCGCGCCATCCAGGGCTATACCGCCTGGGTCACCGGCGTGCGCCACGAGCAGTCGGCGACCCGTGCGCAGGCCCAGCCGGTGGAGTGGGACGCGCAATACGGCCTGTATAAATTGAGCCCCCTGCTCGATTGGAGCGAGGCGGAGATCTGGCAGTACATCCGCGCGCGCAAGCTGCCGTACAATTCCCTGCACGACCGCCAGTTTCCCAGCATCGGCTGCTTCCCGTGCACGCGCGCCATCCAGCCGGGCGAGAGTCGCCGTGCCGGCCGCTGGTGGTGGGAGCAACCCGAGTCTCGCGAATGCGGCTTACACCCCAGAGTGCGTCATGTGGCCGCGCAGGCCTGAAGAGCGATCCGGCCGCGATGGACTATCTGCCGATCTTTCTGCAGGTACGTTCGGCGCGCGTGGTCGTCGTCGGCGGTGGACGCATTGCAGCGCGCAAGGTGGATCTCCTGCTGCGGGCGGGTGCGCGCGTGACCGTGGTCGCGCCGCGACTGAACGAGGATCTGCGTAGCCGCGCCACCGACGGCGAGCTGACTCTGCTCGCTGAGAGCTTCATCCCTACTCATCTGGACGGCGCCACCCTGGCGGTCGCCGCGACCGCGCTCAGGGATGTCAACACTGCCGTTTCCGAAGCGGCTCGCGAACGTGGCGTCCCCGTCAACGTCGTCGATGACGCTTCGCTTTCCACTTTCATCTTCCCCGCCATCATCGACCGCTCGCCCATCGTCGTGGCCGTAGGGTCCGCCGGCCAGGCACCCGTGCTCGCCCGCTGGGTGCGCGAGCGCATCGAGGCCATTTTGCCGGCGGGGCTCGGCGAGCTGGCGCGCTTCATGGGAGAACGGCGCCGGGACGTCCAACGGCTCCTGGGCACTTCCGCGCGCCGTGCATTCTGGGAACGCATCGTACGCGGGCGGACCGCCACCCAGCTGTTGGCCAATGACCCGCCGGCCGCCCAGCGCGCATTCGAGGCCGAGCTGTTGGTTTCTCAGCTCACCAGCTCCGCCGCCACCGGCGGCAGCGCGCTCGGCGAGGTCTATCTCATCGGGGCGGGTCCCGGCGACCCGGACCTCCTCACCCTGCGCGCGCTGCAGCTGCTGCAACAGGCGGACGTGGTGCTCTACGACAGGTTGGTACCGGCGGCGGTGCTGGAGCGCGCCCGGCGCGAGGCGCGGCGCATCTTCGTCGGCAAGGTCCACGGCGGTGGCGAGGCGCATACACCGCAGGAAGACATCCACGAGCTGATGATCCGCCTGGCACGCGAGGGGCTCAAAGTCGCGCGCCTCAAGGGCGGCGACCCCTTCATCTTCGGACGCGGCGGCGAGGAGGTCGAGGCGCTCGCGCGTCACGGCATCCCCTACCTCGTCGTGCCCGGCATCACGGCTGCCCTCGGCGCTGCGGCCGGCGCCGGCATCCCGCTCACGCACCGCGGATTGGCGCAGAGCGTAACCTTCGTCACTGGACATATTGCGGCGGACGACTCCCTCGACTGGGGGATGCTCGCGCGCCCGCACCAGACGGTGGTCTTCTACATGGGTGTAGGCAAGCTGGCCTTCATCGCGGCGCGGCTGCGCGCCGCAGGCGCCCCCGACACGCTTCCGGCGGCGCTGGTCGAGCGTGCGACCCTCCCCGAGCAGCGGGTCCTCCGGGGTACACTGGCGCGCATCGCCGATCTCGGCAACCGCGCCGGATTCCTGCCGCCGGCACTGCTGATCGTCGGCGAGGTCGTGGGGAGCTGCCCCGCCGCCGCGGTGGCGGAGACGGCGGCGGATCTGATCCAACCCATATGAGCGGGGAGAGAGTGCGCATGCGCGAAGGGTTCGTCGAGTCTGTCGGCAACACGCCGCTGATCAAGCTGCGGCGCCTCAGCGAGGAGACCGGCTGCGAGGTGCTCGGCAAGGCGGAGTTCATGAACCCTGGCGGCTCCGTCAAGGACCGCGCCGCGCGCGCCATCGTACTCGCGGCCGAGCGCAACGGCGAGCTCGCCCCTGGCGGCACGGTCGTGGAAGGCACGGCGGGCAACACCGGAATAGGCCTCGCGCACGTCTGCAATGCGCGCGGCTACCGCTGCGTGATCGTCATGCCCGATAACCAATCGCCGGAGAAGTACCGGCTGCTCGAGACGCTCGGCGCCGAGGTCCACAAGGTACCGACCGTCCCCTACAGCAATCCCAACCAGTATCAGAAAGTCTCGCAGCGGCTCGCCGCCAGCCTGGCGAACGCCATCTGGGCGAATCAGTTCGACAACACGGCCAACCGCCAGGCGCACATCGAGACCACGGGACCCGAGATCTGGGAACAGGCTGGCGGCCGCGTGGACGCCTTCGTGTCCTCCGCCGGCACCGGCGGCACGTTCGCCGGCGTGTCGGAATACCTGAAGTCACGCAGCCGTTCCGTGCGCTGCGTGCTGGCCGATCCTCCCGGCAGCAGCCTCTTCGAATACGTGCGCAACGGCGTGCTCAAGGCGACAGGCTCCGGCTCAATCACGGAAGGCATCGGCATCGGGCGCATCACCGCCAATCTGAAGGATGCACGGATCGATGACGCCGTGCACATCGAGGATGCGGAGACGGTCCGCTACGTCTACCGGCTGTTGCATGAGGAGGGTCTCTTCCTCGGCAGCACCAGCGGCATCAATGTCGCCGCGGCCGTACGGGTGGCGCGGGAGCTCGGTCCGGGCCACACGGTGGTGACCGTGCTCTGCGACGGCGGTGCGAAGTATCAGTCGCGCCTCTTCAATCCGGAGTGGCTGCGCATGAAAGGCTTCGCGGCGGAGACCGGCCGTCCCGTCGCCGGACCGCCGATCACCGTCGACAAGGTCATGGTCGCCTGAATGGGCTTCCTCAGGCTGTCGTCGCAGTTCCTCTGGCTGATCCCGGTGGGCTTCGTAGCCCAGATGGTCGACGGCTGCGTCGGCATGGGCTACGGCATCTCGGCGAGCTCGATCCTCGCGACGCTCGGGGTCCCGCCGCTCGTCACCAGCGCCACGGTTCACGCGGCGGAAGTGGTCACCTCCGGCATTTCCAGCGCCTCGCACGCCTGGTTCCGCAACCTCGATCGGAAAATCTTCCTGTCGCTGCTCGCACCGGGCGTCGTGGGCGGTGTGGTAGGCGCAACGGTGCTGGCACACGTTCCAACTCATGCCATTCGTCCCTTCGTGTGGAGTTATCTGATCATCACGGGCCTCTGCGTCGTCGGCCGCGTGGTGTTCAAGCGTGGACCGTCTCTCGGCGTTGGCGCGCCCGGGCCCGCGTTGGGATTGATTGCGGGTTTCCTCGATGCCATCGGCGGCGGCGGCTGGGGCACCATCGTCACCTCGACGATGATCGCTCGCGGCGTGGCGCCGCGCTACGCGATCGGCACGGCCAACGCCGTGGATTTCTTCGTTGCGCTCGCCACCAGCATCGCCCTGTGGACCCAGATGGGCCACATGAGATATGACATGGTGATCGCCCTGCTGATCGGCGGAGCGGCGGCCGCGCCGCTATCCGCGTGGGTCACGCGTCATATTCCAGCGCGAGCCGCGGCGACGGCCGTGGGACTCGTCGTCACGCTTCTCGGGGCCGCCGGGCTCTTCAACGCGCTCGCCGGCTGAGGCCTCAGGCCGCGGCTGCCGGCTTTTGTCCTTCCGCTTCCACCGGCGGCGCCAGCGCCGACTCCAGCGCCTCTGACACCCGCTCCACCCACACGAGCTCCAGCGCCGCGCGCGCGCTCTGCGGGATGTCCTCGAGGTCGCGGCGATTGCGCGCCGGCAGGATGACCTTGCGGATGCCGGCCCGCGCCGCGGCGATGGTCTTCTCCTTGATCCCGCCGACGGGCAGCACCAGTCCACGCAGGCTGATCTCGCCCGTCATGGCGACATCCGGCCGCACCGGGCGGCGCTTGAAGAGCGAGGCGAGCGAGACGAACATAGCGACGCCGGCACTCGGCCCGTCCTTCGGGATCGCGCCCGCGGGCACGTGGACGTGGATGTCGCTGTGATCGAAGAGCTTCGGATCGATGCCGAGCTCGGTGGCCTGCGCCTTGACCAGACTCAGCGCCGCCTGCGCCGATTCCTTCATGACATCGCCCAGCTGTCCCGTCAGGATCAGCTTGCCGCTGCCGGGCATGCGTGCCGACTCGACGAAGAGAATGTCACCGCCGACGGGCGTCCACGCCAGGCCGGTGGCCACGCCGGGAACCGAGGTCCGCTGCGCGACTTCGTTCTCGAACCGCGTCGGCCCCAACACCTCGGCGACGTCGTCCGCCTCGAAGCGGACACTCTGCGCCTTGCCTTCGGCGATGCGCATCGCCGCGCGGCGCAGCAGCGCCCCGATCTGACGCTCCAGATTGCGGCAGCCGGACTCGCGGGTGTACTCGCGGATGATCCGCGCCAGCGCCGCATCCGAGAGGCTGGCCTGTGTTGGCTCGAGACCATTCGCCTTCAGCTGCCGCGCCACCAGGTAGCGCTTGGCGATCTCGAGCTTCTCCTCCTCCGTGTAGCCGGTGAGCTCGATGATCTCCATGCGATCGCGCAGCGGCCCGGGAATCGTCTCGAGCACATTGGCGGTGGCGACGAACAGCACGTGACTCAGGTCGAAGGGCACTCCGAGATAGTTGTCGCGGAAGGTCGAGTTCTGCTCCGGGTCGAGCACTTCCAGCAGCGCCGAGGCCGGATCGCCCTGGAAGCTGCTGCCGAGCTTGTCGATCTCATCGAGCATGAAGACCGGGTTGCGCGTGCCGGCCTTGCGCAGGCTCTGCACGATGTTGCCGGGGAGAGCGCCGACATAGGTGCGCCGATGGCCGCGGATCTCCGCCTCGTCGTGCACGCCGCCGAGGCTCGCGCGCACGAACTTCAGGCCGAGCGCCCGCGCGACGCTCTGGCCGAGCGAGGTCTTGCCCACTCCCGGCGGGCCCACGAAGCAGAGGATCGGGCTTCTGCCCTCGGGATTGAGCTTGCGTACCGCGAGGTACTCGAGGATGCGCCGCTTGACCTTCTCCAGGCCGTAGTGATCCTCGTCGAGGACGCGGCGCGCGCGCTCGATGTCGATGTCCTCGATATCCGCCTTGCTCCACGGCAGCGCCGCCAGCCACTCGAGGTAGGTGCGCAGCATCCCGTACTCGGGGCTCGCCTCGTTCATGCGCCCGAGACGTTTCAGCTCCTTGCGGGCGTGCTCGTCGGCCTCGCTCGGCATGTGGGCCGCGGCGAGCGCCTCGGCCAGCTCGGCGACTTCGCCACTCTCGCCCTCGCTCTCACCGAGCTCCTTCTGCAGCTGATGAAGCTGCTCGCGCAGCACGGCCTCGCGCTGGCGCTCCCCCAGGGCGGCCTGCGTCTGCTCGGTGATGTCGCGGGTGATCTTCAACACCTCGACGCGATGGGCGAGCAGCTTCACCACCTTGTCGAGCCGCTCCTTGAGATCGAGGGTCTCGAGCAGCTCCTGCTTCTCCTGCGGCTTCACGTCCATGAAGCTCACGATGAGATCGGCGAGCTGGCCCGGGGAGTCGATGGCGCGAATGGTGCGCGCCAGCTCCGCGGGCACCTGCGGCAGCAGCGACAGGGCTTCGACGGCGCTCTGCTTGAGGAAGTCCATGCGCGCTTCGATGTCAGGGCTCTCGGGCTGCGCTTCCTCCAGGCTCTCGATGCGTCCTGCGAGGTAGGGAGTCTCACGCACGATCTGCAGCAGGCGAAAGCGGCTTTCACCCTGGCATACCAGGTGATGCGCGCCGTCGGGCGCGGTGACGTAGCGCACCACCGTTGCAAGAACTCCCAGGCCGTAGAGGTCCGCCGGAGTTGGCTTCTCCAGCGCCGGGTCACGCTGCAGCAGCAGACCAATCTTGCGCCCGCTGCGGACGGCTTCCTGGGCGGCGGCGATACTCTCCTCGCGCCCCAGCGTGACCGGCAGAACGATGCCGGGGAAGAGCACGACGTTGCGCAGCGCCACGATGGGCACGGCGTCGGCCGGCAGCGGCGGCAGCTCGATCTGCGGGGTCTGTGGGTTCGGGTCGTTATCCGCCATGGGTCATCTCTCTACTCACCTGGGCAACCTGCCGGCTCAGCCGGACCTCGAGGCAGCCGTTCTCGTAGCGGGTTGCCGTCAACTTGAGCGGCACGCCCGCCAGAGGAATGCGACGGAAGAAGCGTCCGTGCGGGATCTCGAGACGACGGATCACGGCGTCAGGAGAGCTAAGCTTGAGCGGACGCATGGCGCTGACGATCAGCTCGGTCGGCTCGATCTTCACGCTGATCTCGTCCGGCGCGACGCCCGGGAGCGCAAAGAGCAGAATGATTCCGTCCGTGGTCTCCTGGATGTCGACCGGCGGTTCCCATATGGCCGCATCGACTCCGGGCCCCATATAGCGCAGGAACTGGCGTTGCAGCCGCTCGGCCCTGTCCAGGACCTCGCAGGCCTCAACCCACATCCAGCCATATTGGCGCTCGCTGCTCATTCGCACACCCAAGCCGCAAAGACCGCACCTGGGGAGGGGAGATGCGGCCGGATGCAACCAAGTCAAGGTGCAGACCTGACCGCCCATGCGCTAAGGTCCGCCTCAAGCCATGCGACGCACGCAGCCATGCCCTCACTGACACCCGCGGAGCTCGATGCATTGCGCCTCAGCCTGGAGATCGCACTGCGCAGCGTCGCGCTCAGCCTGCCGCCGGCGATCCTCCTCGGCTACCTCCTGGCGAGGAGCCGTTTTCCGGGCACGATCGCGCTCGATGCGCTGGTGCATCTGCCGCTGGTGCTGCCGCCTGTGGCCGTGGGCTACCTGTTGCTCGTCAGCCTGGACAGCCGCAGCGCCGCCGGCGGGTGGCTGCTCGCGCATTTCGGCATCCAGCTCCCCTTCACCACGGGCGGCGCCACACTGGCGACCGCCGTCATGACCTTTCCGCTCATGGTGCGCGCCATCCGCCTGGCGCTCGAGAGTGTCGACCGCGGCCTCGAGGCCGCGGCGCGCACGCTCGGCGCGGGGCCGATGGACCGCTTCGTGTCGATCACCCTGCCGCTGATGCTGCCGGGCATTCTCGCCGGGCTGCTGACGGCATTCGCCGCCGGCCTCGGCCAGTTCGGCGCGGTGATCACGTTCGCTTCCAACGTCCCCGGCGTCACCCGCACGCTGCCCCTCGCGCTCTATACGGCCATCCAGGAACCGGGCGGTGAGGCGGCGGCCATGAGACTGGCCGTTCTGTCCATCGCGCTCGGGCTCCTCGGGCTGGTGCTGGCGGAGCTTCTCGCGCGCCGTGTTTACCGCCTCCTGGGACGCTGACTGCCGTGCTGCGGCTGTCGGTGGTCAAGCGCTGGCGCGGATTCGAGCTGCGTGCGCGGCTCGATGCCCCGACGCCCGGTGTGGTCGCGCTCTTTGGGCGCTCGGGCTGCGGCAAGACGACTCTGGTCAACATCATCTCGGGCCTGCTGCAGCCCGATGAGGGGCGTGTAGAGCTCGACGGTCTCGTCCTGACCGACACGCACGAGCGCGTGCGCATTGCCGTCGAGCGGCGCCGGATCGGATATGTGTTTCAGGATGCACGTCTCTTTCCACATCTGGGCGTGCTCGCGAATCTGCGTTACGGCTTGCGACGCGCTCCCAGGGACAGCCGCTCGATCGCGCTCGATGAGGTGCTCGGCCTCCTCGGACTCGAGCCGCTCCTCGAGCGCCGGCCGCACCAGCTCTCGGGCGGCGAACGGCAGCGGGTCGCCCTCGGCCGCGCCCTCCTTTCCCAACCTCGCCTGCTGCTCCTCGACGAGCCGCTGGCCGCGCTCGATGCCGCGCGCCGGGAGGAAGTGCTGCCTTACCTGGAGCGGCTGCGCGACCAGCTCTCCATCCCCATGGTCTTTGTCAGCCATCAGCTCGATGAGGTGCTGCGGCTGGCCACTCATGTGGGCCTCATGGAAGCCGGCGAGATCGTCGCCTCCGGCACGCTGAGCGAGGTCAGTCTGCGTCCCGAGCTGCGGGCCATCGTCGGCTCGGAAGCGGTAGGTGCCGTTCTCGACGGTACGGTGACACGCGTCGACGCTGAGGGAGGAATGGCGGACGTGCAGCTCGGCGGCGGGGTGCTGCGCGTCAGCCTGCAGGACCCGCGCGTTGGGGCACGGATCCGCGTACAGCTTCTGGCACGCGACATCATCCTGGCCACCGAGCCGCCGCGAGGTCTGAGCGTGCGCAACGCACTGCAAGGCGTCATCACGGAGCTCGCAGACGATGTCGGGGGTGCCGTCCTCGTCAAGGTCAATATCGGAAGCGGCGCCGCCGTCCTGTCACGGATCACCCGCCATGCCATGCAAGATCTGACACTGCGCCCCGGCATGACGGTGTGGGTGCTGGTGAAGGCGGTGTCAGCCCGCGGGCACGCCTACGCTTTCATGCGTCAGGCACTGCCTTCTCGCTGACCATCGTCAGGACGTCGTATGCGGCGACTGTCTCGCCGTCCTGGTTGGTGATCAGCGCATCCCATCGCACTTCACCGTAACCCTGTCCGGTGCGCAGCGACTTCTCCTTGCACGTCAGACGAACCTTGATGCGATCGCCCGGCTTCACTGGCTTGGTGAAGCGCAGCGAGTCGATGCCATAGTTGGCGAGCACGGGTCCCAACGGCGGATCGACGAAGAGTCCGGCGGCGGCGGAGATCAGGAAGTAGCCGTGCGCGACCCGGCCGCCGAAGATCGGATTGCGGCGCGCCGCGGCCTCGTCCATGTGGGCATAGAAGCGATCACCCGACAGGTCCGCGAAGCGCTCGATGTCCGCCACGGTCACTTCCCGCTCCCCGGAATTGAACGTGTCGCCGATGACCAGCGCGCCGAAGGGGACGCGGAACGGATGAGTGCCGGGGTCGCGCTGGCGGGAGCCCCTGATCCAACGGCCGGTGACGGCGGTCAGCACATCGGGCGTGCCTTGCACCGCGGTGCGCTGCATGTAGTGCAGGACGCCCCGGATGCCGCCCATCTCCTCGCCACCGCCGGCGCGTCCCGGGCCGCCATGGACCAGGTGAGGGAGCGGTGAGCCATGCCCGGTCGACTCCTTGGCGCAGTCACGGTTGACGACGAGCAGGCGCCCGTGAAATGGAGCGAGTCCGAGCACGAGTTGCGCCGCGTGCGTCTCGTCGGCGGTGAACACGGAGCCGACCAGACTGCCGGCGCCGCGCCGCGCGAGCGCGATCGCGGAATCCAACCCCTCGTATGGCACTACGGTGCAGACGGGACCAAACGCCTCGACTTCGTGAATGGCCGCCGCCCGCACCGGGTCCTTGCAGTGGAGCAGGGTCGGCGCGATGAAGGCGCCCCGGTCCGCATCGGCCCCGGCGAGATCGAGCGGGCCGCCATGGCCGCAGACCACCTGCGCCTCGCGCTCGAGCTTCGCCACCTGACCGAGAATCTCCCGGCGCTGCGCGAGCGAGGCCACCGGCCCCATGCGGACCTGCTCCAGGCGGGGATCGCCGAGGACGATCTTGCGCAGGACGCTCTGCAATGCCTCGATGACGTCCTCCGCGATCGCGGCGGGGACGAGGGCCTTGCGGATGGCCGTGCATTTCTGTCCGGCCTTGACCGTCATCTCGCGGGCCACTTCGCGCACGAAGAGGTCGAACTCAGGCGTGCCTGGCGTCGCATCCGGCCCGAGCACGCAGGAGTTGAGCGAGTCCGTCTCGGCGGTGAAGCGCACCGAGCGATCGATCACGGCGGGATGCATGCGCAGCTTGCGAGCCGTCGATGCCGAGCCGGTGAAAGCCACGGTGTCCTGACAGGTGAGATGATCGAAGAGATCGCCCACGCCGCCGCAGATGAGCTGCAGCGCACCCTCGGGGAGGATGCCGGACTCGATGATGCGGCGGACTGTCAGCTCCGTCAGGTAAGCCGTCGCGGTGGCCGGCTTGACGATCGCGGGCACCCCCGCGAGGAAAGTCGGAGCCAGCTTTTCCAGCATGCCCCAGACCGGGAAGTTGAAGGCGTTGATGTGCACCGCCGCCCCTTCCAGCGGCAGGCAGATGTGCTGCCCGAGGAAGCCGCCGGATTTCGACAGGCTCTCCGTCGCGCCCTCGACGTACACATGGGCATCGGGCAGCTCGCGCATCCCTTTGCTCGCGTAGACGAAGAGTGTGGCGATGCCGCCGTCGATGTCGATCCAGGAATCGGCCTTGGTCGCTCCGGTGGCGTACGAAAGCCGGTAGAGCTCATCCTTTTTCTCCGTCAGATGCTTCGCCAGCGTCTTCAGGAGCGCGGCGCGCTCGTGGAACGTCAGTCGCCGCAGGTTGGCGCCGCCGACCTCGCGCGCGTGCCTGAGGCCGGCGGCGACATCGAGTCCGTCGGCCGAGGCGTTGGCGATCACTTCGCCGGTGGTGGCATCGCGAAGCATCACTGGCGTACCGGTACCCGACTGCCAGCGGCCGGCGATGAAGCTTTCCAACTGCATCAGTTCCTCCCCATTCGCGGCGCCTAGCGGCCGCTGAAGCGCGGGACACGCTTCTCCATGAAGGCCGCCACGCCCTCGGCGTAATCGGCGGAGTGTCCCAGCTCGTGTTGATAATCGCGCTCGACGTCGAGCTGCTGCTCGAGCGTGCGGTTGCAGCCCTCCCACAACGCCTGCTTCGTGCGCGCGAGGCCGCGGGTGGGAGCGCTCGCCAGCTGCCGGGCCAGCGTATCGACTTCAGCGGCGAGCTGACCGTCGTCCACGCAGCGCCAGATGAGTCCCCATTGTGCCGCCTGCTCGGCGGCAAGCTTCTCGCCCAGGAGCGCAAGACCCATGGCGCGGGCGTGACCGACCAGCCTGGGCAACAGCCACGTGCCGCCGGAGTCCGGGACCAGGCCGATCTTCGAGAACGACTGGATGAAGGTCGCCGAGCGCGCCGCAATGACCAGGTCGCAGGCCAGGGCGATGTTGGCGCCGGCGCCCGCGGCTACCCCGTTGACGGCGGCGACGACCGGCAGTGGCAGGCTGCGCAGCCCGAGGATCAGCGGCTTGTACCAGCGCTCGATGGAAGCACCGAGGTCGGGCGGTGCGCCGCCGGGCGCCACCACGCGGTCGCCCAGATCCTGGCCGGCACAAAAGCCGCGGCCGGCGCCGGTGAGGATGAGAACGCGCGCCGCTGCGCCCTGGACAGCGGCGAGGGCGTCCTGTACCTCGGAATGCATCACCGTGTTGAAACTGTTCAGACGCTCGGGGCGATTGAGGGTGAGCCGGGCGATGCCCTCTGTCACCTCGAGCGTTATGGTCTGGTAGCTCATGTTGGACTGCCTGTGGAGCGCCCGTGTTGCGGTCACCGCTCGTCGTAATCGAGCTCGAGCACCGGAGTCCTGACCTTCGACTGGCAGGCGAGCACGTAGCCTTGCTCCAGCTCCCAGTCCTCCAGCGCGTAGTTCTGGTCCATGGCGACCTCGCCCTGCACGACCCTGGTGCGGCAGGTCGAGCAGACGCCCGCACGGCAGGAGAACGGCAGCTCGAGGCCGGCCTTCGCGGCGCCATCCAACACGCTCTCGCCGTTCATGCGCATCGTGAAGGAGCGGCGGCGGCCGTCCATGATCACCGTGACTTCGGCCAGGCCGGACTCCACGGCCTTGGCGCGCTCGCCGGCACCGGCGGCCGGCGCACTGGCGAAATGCTCGGCCCGGATGCGATCGCCGCCGACACCGAGATCGCCAAGCGCCCGCGAGACGCTGTCGATCATGTCCCCCGGTCCGCAGACGAAGCACTCCGCGATCGCCTCGGGCTCGAAGAACGAACCCGCCAGCTGTCTCACGTGCGCACCGTCCAGCCTGCCGTTGTAGACCGCCACCTCCTGCGGCTCGCGGCTCATCACGAAGTGCAGCGCCAGGCGATCGAGATACCGGTCCTTGAGCGCCAGCAGCTCCTCCAGGCACATCGCGCGCGCCATGCTGCGATTGCCGTAGAAGAGGATGACGCGGCCCGTCGGGCCGGCCTCGAGCCAGCCCCGCGCGATCGCGACGACGGGCGTGATGCCGCAGCCGGCCGCGAACGCGACGCAGGTGCCACGTCCCGCCGCCGGCGAGTGCGCGGTGAAGCTGCCGTTCGGCGGCAGTATGTCCAGCCGGTCGCCGGGCCGCACGTGGTGCGCCAGATGTTGGGACAGGCGGCCCTGCGGATGCACGCGGGCGACGATGCGCAGCAATCGCTCTCCCGGCGCGCTGACCAGCGAATACGTCCGCCGCACCTCTTCGCCTGCGAGCGAGGCGCGCAGGACGACGTGCTGCCCGGCCGCGCCCCGGTACTCCGCTGCGAGCTCCGCGGGCACTTCCAGCGCCAGCCCGACGGCGTCCTCGGCGTGCGCCTGTACCTGCGCCACGCGCAGTGAGTGGAATTTCAGCATGGCCTCAGATGCACTTGAAGATATCGAAGGGCTCGAGGCAATCGGTGCAACGATAGTGCGCTTTGCATGGGGTCGAGCCGAACTCGCTGACGCGCTGCACCTGATGGCTGCCGCAGCGCGGGCAGGCAACGTTGGCGGCGGTATTTGCTGTGGGTGCCGCGATACCGAACGCCTGCAGCTTGCGCCTGCCCTCCTCCGTCAGCCAGTCGCTCGTCCACGGTGGAGACAGAACCGTCTCGAGAGCCACATCCCCGAGCTCCTCCCGCGCGAGCGCCTCGCGGATGCAGTCGCGAATGACCTCGGTCGCCGGACACCCCGAGTAAGTCGGTGTGATTCCCACGCGCGTGCGTCCTCCCTGGAAGCGCACGTACCTGACGACCCCCAGGTCGACCACGCTCAGCACCGGGATCTCCGGATCCATGACGGACCGCAGCGTCTGCCAGATGCGCTCCTCCTCGGTCACCATGTGGCACCAGGGAAGGCGCGCGGCAGATGTTGCATCTCCGCCAGCATGTGCCCGAGATGCTCGGTGTGTACGCCGCCTTTGCCATACCAGGGAAATCTCGACGCGGCCGGGCGCTTCAAGGTGGCCTCCTCGAGGACGGTGCCGACACGCTCCTCCCATCGCGGCCGCAGCACTGCGAGTGAGGGTCCGATGCCGGCCGCCGCCATCTCCTCATCGAGCGCATCGGGCGTGAGGAGCTCGTCGGTGAAGCGCCAGAGCGCATCGAGCGCCTGCTGGACCCGCGCATGACTCTCGGCGGTGCCGTCTCCGAGCCGCACCAGCCAGCCGGCGCTGAAGCGCAGGTGGTAACGGGTCTCCTTCACCGCCTTGGCGGCAATCCCGGCGAGGCGCGCATCGCTCGATCCCGACAGCGCTTCGTAGGTCTCGAGCTGCCAGGCGTCGAGCAGGAACTGGCGCACGATGGTCTGGCCGAAATCGCCGTTCGGCTGCTCGGCGAGCGACAGGTTGCAGTACTCGGGCGCATCGCGCAGGAAGGCGAGCGCATCCTGGTCCCGCCCGCGGCCCTCGAGCTCCCCCGCGTAGTCGAGCAGCAGCCGCGCCTGTCCGATGAGATCGAGCGCAATGTTGGCGAGGCCCAGATCCTCCTCCAGGGCCGGCGCGTGGCCTACCCACTCTCCGAGGCGCTGGCCGAGCACGAGGCTGGTGTCCGCGAAGCGCAATACGTAACGGAAACGCGCCGACGAGGTCACAGGTTCTTCACCTCGTCGGGAATGGCGTAGAACGTCGGATGCCGATACACCTTGTCGCGGGCCGGCTCGAACAGCGCCTCCGCCTCCTCCGGATCGGAGGCGACGATCTCGCTCGACCGCACCACCCACATGCTCACTCCCTCCTGGCGGCGGGTGTAGACATCACGCGCATGCTCGATGGCCATGCGCGCATCCGCCGCATGCAGGCTGCCGACGTGCTTGTGCTCCAGGCCGGAGCGGGCGCGGATGAAGACCTCGAAGAGCGGCCAGTCGTCACTCATGGTTTCGCCTCGTGTTTGGCGGCGTAGGCGGCGGCCGCCTCCCGGACCCAGCGGCCCGCCTCGTGCGCCGCGCGCCGCGCCTGCAGCCGCTCCCGATTGCAGGGCCCGTTGCCCTGCAGCACGGCCTTGAACTCGCTCCAGTCGATCGTGCCGGTCACGTAGTGCTGGCTCGCCTCGTCCCAGCGCAGTGCCGGGTCAGGAATCTCGAGGCCGAGGAACTGCGCCTGCGGCACGGTGACGTCGACGAACTTCTGCCGCAGCTCGTCGTTGGTGAAGCGTTTGATGCGCCAGCGCATCGACTGCGCGGTGTGCGTGGAGGTGGCATCGCTCGGCCCGAACATCATGATGGCAGGCCACCACCAGCGGTTGAGCGCATCCTGCGCCATCTCGCGCTGCTGCGGCGTGCCGCGCGCCAGCGTCAGCATGATCTCGAAGCCCTGGCGCTGATGGAAGCTCTCCTCCTTGCAGATGCGCACCATGGCGCGCGCGTAGGGACCGTAGGAGCAGCGGCAGATCGGGATCTGATTCATGATGGCCGCGCCGTCGACCAGCCAGCCGATGGCCCCGACATCCGCCCAGGTGAGGGTCGGGTAGTTGAAGATGCTGGAGTACTTGGCGCGGCCGTCGAGCAATTGCTCGAGCAGCTCCGAGCGGGCGATGCCGAGCGTCTCCGCCGCGCTGTAGAGATACATGCCGTGGCCGCCCTCGTCCTGCACTTTGGCGATGAGCACCGCCTTGCGCCGCAGCGACGGCGCGCGCGTGATCCAGTTGCCCTCGGGCAGCATGCCGACGATCTCCGAATGCGCATGCTGCGAGATCTGCCGGATCAGGGTCTGGCGGTAGGCCTCCGGCATCCAGTCCTTGGGCTCGATCTTCTCGTCACGCTCGATGCGCTCCTCGAAGCGGCGCTCCAGGGCCGCCTGGTCGCGGGCCGCGGGGGGCGCCGGCGGCGCGGGGGAATCGAGGGCCTGGGTATACATGGGTCGTAGCGCCGCTCATGCAACGTGACACAGGAATATCGTACCACTATCATTTTATGTGTCACGTTTTTTTCGTGCCAGAATACCGCCGTGCCATCGCTCACGAAACCGCTCGAGGCGCTGCTGCGCCGCTTTCACGGCCAGCGGCCGCTGCGCGGCGGGTCCCTGCTCATCACCCTGTTCGGCGATGCGATCGCGCCCCGGGGCGGCGCGGTGACCCTGGGCAGCCTCATCGACCTCGCCCAGCCCTTCGGCCTCGCCGAGCGGCTGGTGCGCACCGCCGTCGCCCGCCTCGCGGCCGAGGGGTGGCTGGCGGCGAGTCGTCACGGCCGGCGCAGCGAATACCGGCTGACCGAGAACGGCAGGAAGCGGTTTGCGCAAGCCACCCGGCGCATCTACGGGGCATATCCGTCGAGCTGGGATGGGCAGTGGACGCTGGCGGTGGTGCCGCCCGCAGGCAGCCAGCCGCGCGGCAATCTGCGTGAGGAGCTGCGCTGGCTCGGCTTCGGACAGTTGAGTCCCGGCGTGTACGCGCATCCGGCGTGCACGCTGGAGGAAGCCCGCGGCGCGCTGGCCACCCTGGGCTGCGGCAACCGCTGTTGGCTCTTCAAGAGCGCATCGGAGGGTCTGGCGGCGGACCGCAGGCTGGTCGCCGAAGGCTGGGATCTGGCGGCGATCGCGCGCCGTTACCGCCGCTTTCGCGACGCCTTCGCGCCGGTGGCGGCCGCAGTACGCGAGTCGGAGGCCCTGGCGCCGCAGGCGGCATTCCTGGTGCGCACGCTCCTCGTCCATGAGTATCGCAAGATCCATCTGCAGGACCCGCTGCTGCCGCCGGCGCTGTTGCCCGCGGAGTGGGTGGGCACCGAGGCTTACCTGCTCACGGCGAGGCTCTATGCCGCGGTCTTCCCGGCTGCCGAGCGCTTTCTGACGGAGACCGCCGCCACGATCGGCGGCCCACTGCCGCCGGCAGGCGCGCACGTCCACGCGCGCTTCGGCGGCAAGCACGCCGGCCAACAGGCCTGACGGCCCGCCGTCACCAGGTATTCGGCTCCCAGTTCTGCTCGCTGCCGTCGGCGAGCTCACCGGCCGTGATGGTGTTGGCGTCCTTGAAGTAATACGGCGGCACGGGCAGGTTGAGCGGCGCCGGCGAGCCGTCCATGACCCGTCCGGACAGGTCGTAGCGAGAGCCATGGCAGGGGCAGAAGAAGCCGCCCGGCCAGCCCGACGGCAGGTCCGGCGCATTCAACTGCGGGCGATACTTCGGGATGCATCCCAGATGAGTGCAGATCCCGACGACCACCAGGTATTTCGGATTGATGGAGCGCGCAATCGGATTCCACGCGGAAAGGTGCGGTGCCTGCTGCTCTTCCTTCGAGAGGGGGTCTTTCAGCTGCCCATTGAGCTTCGGCAGCTCCGCCAGCTGCGCCTCCGTGCGGTGCAGCACCCATACCGGCTTCTGGCGCCACGAGGCGCTCATCATCTGGCCGGGCTCGAGCTTCGAGATGTCGATGTTTACCGGCGCGCCCAGCGCACGCGCCGTCTCGCTGGGCTCCAATGACTCGATGAACGGCACCGCCGCCAGTGCCACACCGACGGCACCTACCGCCACCGTGGTGCTGGTGAGCATCCGCCGTCGGTCGAGATCGGGCTCGTCCTCGGTCGGCTTGCCGGGCATTGCGGGTGCGTTCTCGGTCATGCTCACGTCCTCCGCCAGAGAGATTGGGGGCAATCCGCGCATGGTAGCGGCCCCGCTCTCCCGCGTCACCTGCGCCTCAATCCTTCCAGCCGGAGAGCCTCTCCGTGAACGTCTGCAGGAAGCGGTTCGCGCGACTGCCATCCATGACACGGTGATCGATCGTCAGAGTGGCATAGCAGCGCGGGCGGATCACGATCTCGTCGCGGCCGCCCTGCTCGATCACCACCGCGCGCTTCTCGAGCTTTCCGAGGCCGAGGATGGCCGACTGCGGCTGCGGGATGATGATCGGCGCGGCGAGCAGGCTGCCGCTCACGCCATGATTGGAAAGCGTGAAGGTGCCGCCGCGGACATCTTCCTGCGCCAGCGCACCCTGCCGCGCGCGGCGCACCAGCTCCTCGAGCCGCCGTGCAGTGGCGAGCAGATCCAGTGACTCGAGGTGGTGCAGGACCGGCACGACCAGGCCGCCCTCGGCCGCGGTGGCGATCCCCAGATTGATCGTGTCGTGAATCTCCAGCGCGGTGTCCGTCCAGCGGCTGTTCGCCTCCGGCACCTCGCGGATGGCGGCAACGGCCGCTTGCGCGAAGTACGCCGTCAGTGTCAGCGACACGCCTTCCCGGGCAAACTCCTCGCGATGCCGCTGCCGATGGGCGATCACTTCGTCCAGGTCGACTTCAAACACCGTGGTGACATGAGGCGCGGTGTGCAGAAGGCTCTCCACCATGCGTGCCGCGATGCGCTTGCGCACGGCGGAGTGCGGGACGTGGCGCGTGCCCGAATCGGCCGGCATTTCGACCGCGTCAGTGCCGGCGCGCCCGGCTTCGCGCATCACGTCCGCCACGGTGATCCGGCCGCCATCCCCGGTCCCCTGGATCTTCGCGGCATCCAACGAATGCTCGGCGAGGAGCCGGCGGACGGCGGGACTCAGCTGACCCGCCGCAGCTGCGCGCGCTGCGCTCGAGACGGGCTGTCGCGGCAACCCGGCATCGCCGCCGCTCGCGCGAGACGACCCGGCATGCACCGCGCCGGGCGCCGCCACCGAGCCGGCCGTTGCAGCCGCCACGGCGACCCCGATCCGGCCGAGAACCTCGCCCGGAGCCACTTCCTCCTGTTCCTGCTTCAGGATCTCCGTCAGGATCCCGGCCCCCGGGGAGGCCACCTCCACCGTCACTTTGTCGGTCTCGAGCTCGATGAGCGGCTCGTGCTCGGCCACCGTCTCGCCGACGCCCTTCAGCCAGCGCAGCACCTGTGAGCGGGTGCCCTCCTCCTGCCCGGCGGGAGCCTTGATTTCCACGATCGTGGCCGTTGCCGACATATCAGACGCTCGCGATCTGCTGGATGGCGCGGGTGATCGATTCCACACCGGGAACGGCTGCCTCGAGGAGCAGCGGACTGTGCGGGCTCGGGATATCCGGCATGGCGAGCCGGTCGACAGGGGCATCGAGGCTGAAGAACGCGTCCTTGGCGACGCAGGCGGCGACCTCGGCTCCGAAGCCGGCAGTCAGGTTGTCCTCGTGCACGATCAGACACCGGTGCGTCTTGGCCACCGAGACCATTACAGCGTTCTTGTCCCAAGGCGAGAGGGTACGCAGGTCGAGGATCTCTGCATCAACGCCCGATGCTGCAGCAGCACGCTCACACCGTTCCACCATCGCACCCCAGGTAACGATGGTCACCTCCGCGCCTTCGCGGATACGCCGCGCGACGCCGAACGGGACGATGTACTCGTCCCCTGGATAGGGCCTGCGAGCCCACGCGCCATCCAGTAGCGCGCGATGCTCGAAGAAGAGCGTCGGATCGTTCCCGCGCAGCGCCGAGCGCAGCAGACCCGTCGCATCCTCGGCGTTCGACGGAACCGCCACCCGCCAGCCGATGTTGTGCACGAACGCCACCTCGTTGGTCTGGCTGTGCCACGGGTCGCCGCACTTGAAGAATCCGCCCGGCATGCGGACCACCATCGGCGCCGCGAACCGGTTGTGCGTGCGCCAGCGCATCGTACCGCAATCATTCAACTGCTCGGTGGCCGGGTCGGCGTACTTGCGGAACTGGATCTCCGGCACCGGCAGCAGGCCGGCGAGCGCGAGCCCGACGGCGCGGCCGATGATGCCCTCCTCCGACAGGCTGGTGTCGAAGACGCGCGCGGCGCCGTGCTTCTCCTGCAATCCGAGCGTCGCCGCATGCACGCCGCCCTTGGGACCCACGTCCTCGCCGAACACCACCATCCGCGGGTTCAAGCCGAGCTCGACATCGAGAGTACGCCGGATGGCCGTCAGCATGTTGATGCGGGCCGGTTCCGGGCGCGGCTCACAGGTGCCCGGCGCGAACGTGTGGCCTGCCGGCGCGAGGCCGCCCTGCTCCTGCAGATCCAGGGTGCCCTCGGCGGTGGATTCGGCAAACACATGACGCGTGAGCAGGCGGGCGTCCGGATGCGGCCGCGCCAACGCCTTTTCCACTGCTGCCGCGACGTCGCGCTGCGCCTCGTTCGCCAACTGCGTCCAATCGTCTGACGACAGCACCCGCGGGACCAGGAAGCGTTGCAGCCGTTGCAGCGGATCGCGTGCACGCTCGCGCGCGATCGTGTCTGGCGACTTGTAAGCCTGTGTGTCCTGTCCGGAATGTCCGCAGAGCCGCGGCACCGTGAGGTGCAGGAGTAACGGCCCTCGCTCCTCGCGTACTCGCCGGACGGCCTCAGCCACGAGCTGCGAAGCCTCGAGCGGATCGGCACCGTCGCCTTCGAGCAGTGTCAGCCCCGAGAAGGAGCGCAGGTTCGAGGCGATGTTGCCTCCGGGGGTCTGCAGCTGCGAAGGCACAGAGATGCCGAAGCCGTTGTCCTCGATATAGAAGAGCATCGGCAGGCGCAATGTCGTCGCCAGCGTGAGCGCCGACCAGAAGCCGCCGGTGGCCACCGAGGCATCGCCGCCGAGCACGACGCCGATGCTGCGCTGGTAGCCGCCTTCCCCCAGTGCCTCCTGGTGATATCGGATCGCTTGCGCCCAGCCAGCCGCCGGAGTGTATTGCGCCCCGACGCCGCCGCACGCCGGCAGCACGGTCGCCGCGCCCCGGCCCGGCTTGTTGAACACGACGCCGATGTCGCGGCCGCCGCTGAAGGACCCGGCACGGGCGAGTGGGCCCGCGGCCGCATCCTCCAGGGCCACGCCAAGCGCCAGCATGAGCGGGCGCGAGCGGTAATAGACGGTGACCCCGTCGTGCGGATCGGTGAGCTGCAGGCCGAGCAGGATCTGCGCGAAGTCGTGGCCGCGCGCCGAGAACTGATAGAGCACCTGCCGCTCCGGCAGCAACCGTGACTCCTCGAGATCATCCAGGGCACGCGAGGCATGCAGCAGGTAGGTGACGCGGCGCCAGTCCGGCTCCCGGTCGGGCAATGGGGCGACTCCGCTCAGGCGGGGGACCGGGGATGCGGCGGCCGGCATGGGCATGCTCTCTGGGGTGACGCTCGGCATAGCCTAGGGCCGCCTCACGGAAATGAGCTTGCGTTTGTTGCGCTATTCAGGAGTGTGATGGCAATATTCTTGCGCCAAGTAGCGCCACGCGACTAGAATCATGCCAAAACCTCTCGACCGCCTGGACCGCCGCATCCTCGATGAGCTGCAGTCGGATGCCCGCATCTCCAATCAGGAGCTGGCGCAGCGTGTGGGGCTCTCGGCCGCCCCCTGCTGGCGACGTCTGCGCCGTCTGGAGCAGGAAGGGTTCATCTCGGGTTACGCGACCCTGCTTTCCGCGCCCTCCATCGGCCTGCCCATCCAGGCGTACGCCCTGGTCTCGCTCGAGAACCACCACCCGCAGACGGTGCGCCAGTTCGACCAGCTGGTGCGGGAGCGGCCGGAGGTGCTCGAGTGCCACTCCATGAGCGGGCCCAACGATTATCTGCTGCGCATCGTCGCCGCCAGCATGGACGACTACGAGCAGTTCCTGTCGACGCGCGTGCTGCAGCTCCCGGCCGTGCGCTCCGTCAACACGAGCTTCGTGCTGCGGACCAAGAAGTTCACGACCCGACTGCCGGTGCCGGACCCTGAAAATTCCTGACCGCGGCAGAGCTCAGCGCAGCTCTTGCATGTCCTGTGACGTCAGGCGCACCGCGGCAGCGGCGATGTTCTGCTCGAGATGCTCGATCGAGCCCGTGCCCGGGATGGGCAGCATCACCGGGGAGCGCTGCAGCAGCCACGCGATCGCCGCCTGGCCAACGGTGATGCCGTGACGCTCCGCGACCTTGCCCAGCGCGCGCGAGGCACCCGAGCCCTGCGCGTGCCGTCCGGAGCCGAGCGGCGCCCACGGAAGGAATGCGGTCCCCTTGCTCTCGCAGTACGCCAGTACCCGGTCGGAGTGGCGATCCTCGAGGTTGTAACGGTTCTGGACGGAGACCACCGGCGTCAGCCGCTCGCAGCGCTCGAGCTCCCTGACGCTCACGTTCGAAACGCCGATGTGCCGGATCTTGCCTTCGCTCTTCAGGCGCACGAGCTCGCCGATGGAATCCTCGAGCGGCACCTTGGGATCGGGCGCGTGCAGCTGATAGAGATCGATGCGCTCGCGCCGCAACCGCTTCAGGCTCCCCTCGCAGGCCGCGCGCAGGTGCTCGGGGCGCCCGTCGCGTTCCCAGGCATCGGGACCCGGACGCACCAGGCCGCCTTTGGTGGCGATCACGATATCGGGTGAGTATGGATAAAGCGCCCGCGCAATCAGGCTCTCACTGACTTCGGGACCGTAGGAATCAGCCGTGTCGATGAAGGTCACGCCGAGACGCACGGCGCGCTGCAAAACCCGTACAGCAGTAGCTACGTCCGGTGGGTCGCCCCAGACACCGCGGCCCGTCAGACGCATCGCACCGAAACCGAGGCGATTGACTTTCAGATCGGCGCCGAGAACGAGCTGTCCAGCCGCGGCGGCATTCATGTTGGCATTCATGGGGACCTCCACGGGGCGGACGAGCAAATCGCATGCCGGGCGGCCGCTGCCATGGGTCAGCGGACCGGCAGCGCGGTCGCGCGCGTGACCGTGCGCATGGCAAAGCTCGATTGCACGCTCACGACACTCGGCAGGCGTGTCAGATGTTGGCTGTGGATGCGCTCGAAATCCGCCAGATCGGCTACCACGACGCGCAGCAGGTAATCGTGCTCGCCGGTCATGAGGTAGCACTCCATCACTTCCGGGATCTTGCGCACGGCGGTCTCGAACGCAGTCAGCCCCGACTGGCTCTGACGATCGAGCGTGATGCTCACGAACACGTTGACGGGATAGCCGGCCTTCTGCTGGTTGATGAGGGCCGTGTAGCCCTCGATGAGGCCCGACTCCTCCAGCGCCCGGACGCGGCGCAGGCAGGCGGACTCCGACAGGCTCACCTCGCTCGCCAGCCGGGCGTTGGTCACGCGCGCGTCCTGCTGCAGCAGCCGCAGGATGGCGCGATCGTAGCGGTCGAGGTCCATGGGCGCAGGATTCTGCCACGAATCGCCTGATTTGTCGCAGATTCTGTCGGCGTTCGCGCGGGCGGCGGCCAGTTCGCAAGCCTCCCCCGGCCCTGCGGTTCTAATCTGTCGGGATTCGTTGCATTCCGGGGGTTCGAGCCATGCGTATCGGCGTTCCGCGCGAGATCAAAGTCCACGAGTATCGGGTCGGCCTGGTGCCCGCGGGGGTTCGTGAGCTCACCGCCGCGGGTCATGAGGTCATCGTGGAGACCGGCGCGGGAGAAGGCATTGGCCTCTCGGACGCCGAATACCGTGCCTCGGGCGCGCTGATCGCCCCGAATGCCGGCGATGTGTTCGCCAAGGCGCAGCTCATCGTGAAGGTCAAAGAGCCGCAGGCGGTCGAGTGCCAGATGCTGCGCGCGGGACAGGTTCTGTTCACTTATCTTCACCTTGCCGCCGATCCCGCGCAGGCGCGCGGGCTGATGACGTCCGGCGCAACAGCCATCGCCTATGAGACGGTCACGCGTAACGGCTCGCTGCCGCTCCTGACGCCCATGAGCGAGGTGGCCGGACGAATGTCGATCCAGGTTGGAGCCGCCTGTCTGCAGAAGGCCAACGGCGGGCGCGGCGTACTGCTGGGCGGAGTACCCGGCGTCCCGCCCGCGAAAGTCGTGATCCTGGGGGGCGGCGTTTCCGGCACTCATGCCGCGGAGATGGCCGTCGGCCTGCGCGCGGACGTGACGGTCGTCGACCGCTCCGTCGATCGCCTGCGGGAGCTCTCGAGCCTGTTCGGGGCTTCCCTGCGCACCGCCTACTCGACTGCCGAGACGATCGAGCGTCTGGTGCGCGAAGCCGACCTCGTCATCGGCGCCGTGCTGATCGCCGGGGCCGCGGCACCTAAGCTGGTCACCCGCGCGATGGTCGCCACCATGCAGCCGGGCTCGGTGCTGGTCGACATCTCGATCGATCAGGGCGGTTGCTTCGAGACCAGTCATCCCACGACACATGCTCAGCCCACCTTCGTGGTGGACGGCGTCGTGCATTACTGCGTGGCCAACATGCCGGGGGCCGTTGCACGCACGTCTGCCTTCGCATTGACCAACGCCACTCTGCCCTATGTCAGGATGCTGGCCGATCTCGGCTGGCAGGCGGCGCTGAAGAAGGATGCAGGATTCGCTGCCGGACTCAACGTGCATGCGGGCCACATCACGCACGAGGCGGTGGCGCAGGCTCTCAACCTCCAGGCGCACCCGGCCGCTCTGAGCTCCGCGGCCGCCTGACGCGAAGCCGCGGCGAGGATCGGCCTCGCCGCGCGCCGCTGGCGCGGGCGAGCCTCTGCCGGTACCCTGGGGACCCCCACACAGGAGGTTCCCATGTCCCTGAGCAAGCTCGCCCTGCCGGCGGTGCTGCTGGCGGCCCATGCCGGCACGGCGCTCGCCAAGCCCGTCACGTACCAATGCGATCCCAACCACACTCATCCCAGCTTCGCCGTCGATCACATGGGCGGCCTGTCGGTGTGGCGCGGCACATTCGCCAAGACCGCCTGCACCATCGTGCTCGATGACGCGGCACACACGGGTACCGTGAATGTGACCGTCGATACCTCCTCGGTCGATTTCGCCACGGCGAAGCTCAACGAGGATGCGCAGGGACCCGCGCTCCTCGACGTGTCCAAGTACCCGACGGCCACCTACAAGGGCAAGCTCGCCGACTTCGTCAACGGCAAGCCGACCAAGGTGGTCGGCAACTTCACCTTGCACGGGGTCACGCGGCCGCTGACGCTGACGCTGCGCTCGTTCGAGTGCAAGGAGATCGCGATGCAGCACCAATACCGCTGCGGCGCGGATGCGGAGGGACATTTCCAGCGCGATCAGTACGGCATCGACTTCGGCAAGGCGTTCGGCTTTCAGATGTGGGTTCGCCTCAGTATCCAGGTGGAAGCGATCCGGCAGGACTGAGAGGCCCGCGGCCGGAATATGTCCACATTCCGAAGAGATATGAGGGCGGCCGGGCCAGTACCGGCCGCCTGACGGGGCATTGTGTAGACTGCGCCCCATGACAGACGATCAGCTGCTCGAAACCCTTCTCGCCGTTGCCGTGACGGCGGGCCGCGCGGCGCTCGATATCTATCGCGCCGACTTCACGGTCACCCAGAAGGCCGATCGGACGCCCGTCACGGCGGCCGACCACGCCTCGGAGAAGATCATCCTCGAGCGCCTGGCGCAGATCGCACCTGCCGTGCCCGTGGTCGCGGAGGAATCGGCCGCGGCCGGCTCCATTCCGCAGGTGGGCGCGGAATTCTTCCTGGTCGATCCGCTCGACGGCACCAAGGAGTTCATCCATCGGCGCGGGGAGTTCACCGTCAATATCGCTCTGATCCGCCATCGGATGCCGGCTCTCGGCGTCGTGTATGCCCCTGTGGGCGGGGTACTTTACTGGGGCAATGTCGCGACGGCGCGCGCGTTCCGATGCTCTCATCCGGCGGAAGCCGCGACGCCCGGCCCGCGTGAGCCGATACGCGTCCGACCCGTCCCTTCAACTGGGATCACAGCGGTGGTATCACGGTCGCACTCCACGCCGGAGACTGACGCTTATCTCAGCCACTACGCGATAGGCGATCGGGTCTCCGTCGGATCGTCGCTCAAGTTCTGTCTGGTGGCCGCCGGCGAGGCGGACCTTTATCCGCGCCTCGGGCCCACCATGGAGTGGGACACCGCCGCCGGACACGCCGTTCTGGCAGCTGCCGGCGGCAGGGTGCTGGCCCCGGGCGGCGCGCCGCTCGGCTACGGCAAGCCGGACTTTCGCAATTCCTTCTTCATCGCGAGCGGGACCTTGAATCCCGTTCCGCTGGCCGCCTGAGGATCCCGTGACCACGGCAACTCTCTCGAGCCATGCGCTGTCGCAGCACCTGAAGCGCCTCGAGGCTGAATCCATCGGCATCATCCGCGAGGTCGCCGCCGAGTTCCGCAACCCGGTGATGCTCTACTCGATCGGCAAGGACTCGGGGGTGATGCTGCATCTCGCCCTGAAAGCCTTCTATCCCTCCAAGCCGCCCTTCCCGCTGCTGCACATCGACACCGGCTGGAAGTTCCGCGACATGATCCGCCATCGCGATGCCATCGCGGGCCGTTACGGCGTGAAGCTCCTCGTCCATACCAACGCCGAGGGAGTGGCGCGCGGCATCAACCCGATCGCCTCCGGCTCGCAGCTGCACACGCAGGTGATGAAGACCGAGGCGCTGAAACAGGCGCTCGACAAGTGGGCGTTCGATGCGGCGTTCGGCGGCGCCCGGCGCGATGAGGAAAAGAGCCGTGCCAAGGAGCGCATCTTCTCCTTCCGCTCCGCGGGCCACGTCTGGGATCCGCGCAACCAGCGGCCGGAGCTCTGGAGTCTCTACAACACGCGCATCAGCAAGGGCGAGACCATCCGGGTCTTCCCGCTGTCCAACTGGACGGAGCTCGACATCTGGCAGTACACACGCGCCGAGCAGATCCCGGTGGTGCCGCTCTATTTCGCGGCACCGCGCCCGGTGGTCGAGCGCGACGGGCTGCTGATCATGCGCGATGACGATCGCATGCCGCTCGAGCCCGGCGAGGTGGAGCAGGTGCGCATGGTGCGGTTCCGCTCGCTCGGCTGCTATCCGCTCTCGGCGGCGCTCGAGAGCCGCGCCACGACCCTCGATGACATCATCGAGGAGATGCTGATCGCGCGCACGTCGGAGCGCTCGGGCCGTCTCATCGACAGCGACGAGGCCGCCTCGATGGAGAAGAAGAAGCGCGAGGGGTACTTCTGATGGAGGCCACGCCATGACCGCCTACGCGCACGACCAGGTGACGGTGAGCTCGAGCGGCTCCGGTGGACCGCAGAAGGGGCTGCTGCGCTTCCTCACCTGCGGCTCGGTGGACGACGGCAAGTCGACGCTGATCGGCCGTCTCCTCTACGACACCAAGCTCATTCTCGAGGACCAGCTCGCGGCATTGAAGCGCGACAGCCGCAAGCACGGTACGAACGGGGACGACATCGATTTCGCGCTGCTGGTCGACGGCCTCGAGGCCGAGCGCGAGCAGGGCATCACCATCGATGTGGCCTACCGGTTCTTCTCGACGCCGCGCCGGGCCTTCATCGTCGCAGACACGCCCGGCCACGAGCAGTACACGCGCAACATGGCCACCGGGGCCTCGAACTCGCACGCCGCCGTGATCCTGATCGATGCCCGCAAGGGCGTCCTCACCCAGACGCGCCGGCACAGCTACATCTGCTCCCTGCTCGGCATCCGCCACGTCGTGCTGGCGGTCAACAAGATCGACCTGGTCGACTTCTCCGGTGAGCGCTTCCACCACATTGTGGGCGATTATCTCGGTTTCGCGCAGGCGCTCTCCTTCAGCTCGATCACGCCCATCCCGGTGTCGGCCCGCTACGGCGACAATGTCACGGCGCGCTCGCCGCGCATGCCCTGGTATGACGGGCCGACACTGGTCGAGCACCTGGAGGACCTGGATGCGACCGAGGGGCTGGACGGCAAGCCATTCCGCTTCCCGGTGCAGTGGGTCAACCGTCCCAACCTCGACTTCCGCGGGTTTTCCGGGACCGTGGCCTCCGGACTGGTGCGCCGCGGCGATCGTGTGGTCGTCGCCGCCTCCGGCAAGGAAACCAGCATTGCGCGCATCGTCACCGCCGACGGCGACCTGCCCGAGGCGCGCGCGGGCGATGCGGTGACCCTGACTCTGAGCGATGAGGTGGACGTGGCCCGCGGCGACATGCTGGCGGAGCCGCAGGCGCGCCCCGAGGTGGTCGATCAGTTCGCGGCGCAGGTGCTGTGGATGATCGAGGAGCCGATGCTGCCCGGACGCTCGTACCTCATGCGGATCGGCACCAAGTTCGTGCCGGCGCGGGTCACCAGCCTCAAGCACAAGACCGACGTCAACACCCTGGAGCACATGGCGGCGAAGACGCTGGCGCTGAACGAGATCGGCCTGTGCAATCTCGCGACCGCCACGCCGGTCGCGTTCGATCCTTACGCCGAGAACCGCGAGACCGGCTCCTTCGTCCTGATCGACCGCTTCACCAACGCCACCGCCGGCGCCGGCATGATCTCCTTCGGGCTGCGCCGCGCCACCAACATCCACCGCCAGGCCCTGCTCGTCGACAAGACGGCGCGCATGCGCATGAACGGCCACCGTCCCGCCATCCTCTGGTTCACCGGCCTTTCCGGGTCCGGCAAGAGCACCATCGCCAACATCGTGGAGCGGGAGCTGCACGCCGCGGGCGCGCACACCTACATGCTCGACGGCGACAACGTGCGTCATGGATTGAACCGCGATCTCGGCTTCACCGACGCGGACCGGGTGGAGAACATCCGCCGCGTGGGCGAGGTCGCACGCCTGTTCGTCGATGCCGGCGCCATCGTGCTGTGCTCCTTCATCTCGCCTTTCCGCGCCGAGCGGCGCATGGTCCGCGAGCTGGTGGACGACGGCGAGTTCATCGAGATCCATGTCGATACGCCGCTCGAGATCTGCAAGCAGCGCGATCCCAAGGGACTCTACGCGCGTGCGCTCGAGGGCAAGATCAAGAATTTCACCGGCATCGACTCACCCTATGAGGCGCCGGAGAGTGCCGAGATCGTGGTCGATACCAGCCAGGGCTCGCCGGAGGCCGCCGCGCAGAGCGTCATCGCCGCCCTGCGGGAGCGCAGCGTCATCTCCTGATCGATCACGCCGCCGGCGTCGGCGGCTGCGCGAGCAGCACGATCTTGCCGATGTGCGCGCCGGATTCCATCAGCGCGTGCGCCCGGGCCGCCTCCCGCAGCGGGAAGCGCGCATGAATCACCGGCCGCAGCCCCTGCGACTCGAAGAGCGGCCAGACCTCGCGGCGCAGCGCGGCGGCGATCTCGCCCTTGCTCGCCACGGTCTGCGGCCGCAGCGTCGCGCCGCCGAGCCACAGCCGCTTCTTCATCAGGGCGGCCAGGTCGATCTCGGCCTTGGTACCGCGTTGAGTCGCGATGACCGCGATGCGGCCGCTCACCGCCGCCGCCGCCATGTTACGCGCCAGGTACTCGCCTCCGACCATGTCCAGGATGACATCCGCCCCCTGGCCACCTGTTGCCTCGAGCGTGCGTGCGACGAAGTCCTCCTGCTTGTAGTTGATCGCAACGTCGGCGCCGAGCGTGCGGCATGCAGCGCATTTCTCCGCATTCCCCGCCGTGGCGATGATCCGCGCGCCCGACGCCTTGGCGAGCAGGATCGCGGTGGTGCCGATGCCACTGGAGCCGCCGTGGACGAGGAGCGTCTCGCCGGCCCGCAGGCGCGAGCGCATGAAGAGGTTGTAGTAGACGGTGAAGAACGTCTCCGGGAGCGCTCCGGCTTCCGCCATTGAAAGCGTGCCCGGGACCGGAAGGCATTGCACGGCCGGTGCGGCCACGTATTGCGCATAACCGCCACCTGCCACGAGCGCGCAGACGCGCGAGCCGACGGCCGGCTCCGTCACCCCCGCCGCGACGCGCACCACCTCACCGGCGACTTCCAGGCCCGGTATGTCGGTGACTCCCGGCGGGGGCGGATACATTCCCTTGCGCTGCAATATGTCAGGACGGTTGACGCCCGCCGCCGCCACGCGGATCAGCACCTCGCCCGCGCCCGGCTGCGGCGTCGGCCGGGACGCGGGCCGCAGGCTCTCCGGCGGCCCCGGCGTGCCGATCTCGATCACGGTCATCGTGGCGGGCAGGTCGCTCACAGCTGCTGATTCTCGCTCTCCTGCCCCGCACCGTGCCAGCGGCAACGGCCATGCCGGGCAGCGTACTTCTCGCGCAGCCGCTCCCGCTCCTGCGGGGTCAGGCTCTGCCAGCGCTCGTGCCAGCCGCGGTGACGCCAATGCCCGAAGGGGCCCTTGAGTCCCCCGAGCAGGAGCCGGCTCAGCACCAGCAGCCCGCCGGCCTGCAGATAGCGCAGCGGCGGCGCGCCGAACAGGCTCGGCAGCAATGCATTCCACAACAGCATCACGATCCAGCTGACCGCGGCCAGGGCGATGACCCCGAAAACCGCGAACGCGAGTCCCTTCAAAACCCAACGACGGCCTCTCACAACACTCTCCTCGCTTCGGAATTACGCCTCATTGACCTTGCAACCACTCCTCGTACGCGGCCCCGAGCCGCTGCCGCAGCCGCAGCACAGCGTAGCGCTTGCGCGACAGCAGCGTGTTGATGCTGACGCCCCAACGCGTGGACAGCTCCTTGAAGCTGACGCCCTCGAGCTCCTGCGCCACGAATACTTCGCGCTGCTCCACCGGCAGCTCCCCGAGCGCGCGCTCCAGCTCCTCGAGCAACAGCTCCCGAACGAGCTCCGCGTCGGGACCCTCCTCCGCGGCCGGCAACAGCTTCTCCAGCGCCGAATCCGCTTCCTCCTCCGCCGGCGTGATATCCCCGAGCAGGAGCGGGCGCCGCTTGCGGAAGCGATCGATGATCCGATTGCGCGCCACCCGCATGAGCCAGGCGCCCACCTGCTCGATCGGCTGCATCAGCCGGTAGGCCGCGACCAGCTCATAGAACGCCTCCTGCAGGACATCCTCCGCCTCGGCGGCGTCCCGCACCCGCTGCAGGATGAAGGCGAGCAGCCGCCCGCGCTCACGGCGCACGACGGCGGCAATCTCCGAATCCTGCAAGGAAGGGGTCAAAGGCTTGAGCAGTGCTGCATCCATCCCGTGAAGATAGACGGCCGTGCCGGGACCGATATTGTGAGCCGGGGAGCTCGCCGCCGCCTCACCCAGAGGTGAGCGCGGTCTGGGTCCGGAACAGCCTCTCGGCCGGGACGGGGCGGCAGAAGAGATACCCCTGGTAACGGCTGCAGCCGCAGTCGCGCAGCACTTCGACCTGCTCCGGGGTCTCCACGCCTTCGGCGATGACGTCCAGGCCGAGGTGACTCGCGATGGCCACGATCGTGGACACGATGGCCCTGTCGTTGGGGTCCGAGGCGATCTCGTGCACGAACGACTTGTCGATCTTCAACTGATCGAGCGGCAGGCGTTTCAGGTACTGCAGCGAGGAATAGCCGGTGCCGAAGTCATCGAGCGCGAACTGCACCCCTTGCGCCTTGAGCACGTTCATCGTGGTCACCGTGCGCTCGAGGTCGCCCTGCAGCAGGCTCTCGGTCAATTCCAGCTTGAGGAGGCGGGCATCGGCTCCATGGCGGCGGATGCAGCCCAGCACCTGCAGCGCGAATTCCGGCTGCTCGAACTGCAGCGAGCTCACGTTGACCGCGAGCGACAGCTCGCGGGTGCGCCTCTCGCGGCTCCAGGCCGCGAGCCTGGCGCAGGCCGCATCCATGACCCACTCCCCCATCGGCACGATCAGGTGGGTCTCTTCGGCGAGCGGGATGAACTCTCCCGGCGCGACCAGTCCCCGCTCCGGATGATTCCAGCGCAACAGCGCTTCGGCACCGAGCTCGCGGCCGGTCGCGTCCACCTGCAGCTGATAGAAGAGCTCGAACTGTGAGCCGGCGATGGCGTTGCGCAGGGCGCCTTCGAGCACTGCGCGCTCGTTGACGCTGTCCTGCATGCGCGGGTCGAAGAAGCGCAGCGCGTTGCGGCCGGACTTCTTCGCCTGATGCAGCGCGATGTTGGCCTGCTTCAGCAGATCCTGACTGGTCTGCCGGCGGCCCGCCAGGATGGTCGCCCCGACGCTGCAACTGACATGAATGGTGCCGTGGGACAGAGAATAAGAGCCGGACAACGCGTGCATCATCTTCAGCCCGAACGCCTTGGCCTGCGAGGCCGCGGCCAGGGGCTGGGTCGCCAGCTCCTCGAGCAGCACGACGAACTCGTCGCCGGCGCCGCGGGCCACGGTATCGCCGGCCCGGACTTCGGCGGCCAGCTTGGCGGCGACCTGCCGCAGCAGCTCATCGCCCGCGGCATGACCCAGCGTCTCGTTGATGCTCTTGAAGTTGTCGAGGTTGAGCAGCAGCGCGCCGTAGCGATCGCTGCGCGCGCTGGTCGCCAATGCCTGGTTGAGCCGGTCCTGCAGCAGCTCCCGGTTCGGCAGCAGCGTCAGCTGGTCGAACAACGCCAGGTGCCGGATGCGCTCCTCGGCCTCCTTGCGCTCCGTGAAATCCATCAGGAACGACACGCTCAACGGGCCCTCGGCCAGCTCGATGCTCTTGCTCCAGACGTACATCGGGAATTCACTGCCGTCCTTGCGCAGGCCCATGGTCTCGTAGCTCTCCTGTGCCGGACGCCCGCGGCGGCGCCGCTCGAGCCGGTCCTGCATCTCGGGGCGGTGGCTCGGCGCCACGCGTTCCAGCAGCGGTGTGTTGCGCACCTCGGCCGCGTCGTCGTACCCGAACATGCTCAGGTACTGCGCGTTGACCTCGAGCGTGATGCCTTCGCGGCTGAAGGAGATGGCCATCGGCGACTGCTCGATGAGGGTCCGCAGGCGCATCTCGCTCTCGCGCAGCTGGTCCTGCGCACGCCGGTCGGCCGAGATGTCCTCCACGATGGACCAGACGTAACTGCGGGCAGCGTCGATCAGCACTCCGTTGAGACGCACGGGGAGCAGGCTGCCGTCCTTGCGCCGATACTCCTTCTCGTACGGGCCGAAGCGGCCGGTGCGCAACAGCACATCGAGCTGTTGCCGCTCCTGCTGCTCGTACTTGCGCGGCGCCAGCGCCCAGTGATCCATCTGCCGCAGCTCCGCGGGCGAATAGCCGGTCATGGCCGCGAAGGCGCGGTTGAACTCCTTGTAGCAACCGTCGACGGTGAGGACGATGCCGAGCGGCGAGTCCTCGAACAGCGCCCGGAACCGCTCCTCCGAGGCGAGCAGCTTGCGCTTGGACTCCTGCGCCAAGGTCGCCCCCGCGACGGCGACGACGATCAACATGCCAAACGGACCGGCCGCGAAGCCGTGCGCCATCGACAGGCGCACCAGGGCGCCCTGGACCGCGAATGGCACGTAGCTGGCGAGCGAGGCGAGCATCCCGAAAGCCGCGAGATCGCGCCGGCGCCGATACAGGCCGAAGAGCACCGCCAGCCCGTAGACGACCACGCCATCCAGGGCGGCGAGCGCAAAGTAAGTCAGGGGGCCGCTGTGCCCCAGCCCCTGCGCGACCGCCTCGTGCCAGGGAAGCCGCAGCCGCGCGATGCCGTGAAACTGCGCGAACTGCAGACCGTACGGGCGCACCTCGTTCAGGACGATGAGCGCCAGACAGACCGCCGCATACACCGCGAACGCGAGGCGCGAGTTGCGGCCATTGACCCGTGCATACCGGGTCACGAACACCGAGAAGGCCAGCGCGGTCAGGACCAGGCAGTCGATGTTGGATTTGAGCGCGCGCAGATACTGGGCGCCGTCCGTGGTCTGCAGGAGCCGCGCCGCGAATACCGCGGCCAGCGCCGCGAACAGACACGTTGCCCCGAATGCGTGCAACACCGGAGCATCGCGCCGTCCCGCCGGCGCGACGAAGCTGTAGAGCATCGCGTACGCGATGGCTCCCGCCAGAATGTAGAGACTGGGAACGACTATGGCCACTGGCTCCGCCTGCACGACGCCGGTTACGCCCTCGCGCGCCGCCACACGCACGCGCCAACCCCCCGCCTCACCCGGGTCATCCGCCGACGCAACGCATCGAGCGGCAGACCGACTCCAGTTACATAAGTAGTATATGCCGGGCCGGCGGCCGTCGGCGATGGCCGTCGCAGGCGGCCTCAGGCGCCGGGGCTCGCGACGCTCTGCCCTTGAACGGCGAGATTTCCGGACCGTCCCGCCACGGTCCCGGAAACGATCGGGCAGCGCGGCAGCCGCGCGGGGTCGAGCGTGCGGGCATAGGACCCGAGGTCCGTGAGACTGAGTCTACGGGCGCGCCAGGCGCCGAGCAGTCGTTCAAACCCCTCCAGGTAGGCGCCGCCCTCGAGCTCCGCGTGCAGGGTGAACACCTGGTCGCCGCATCCCTCCTCGGTGAGCGCGAGCAGGTGCTCGACCGGATCGATGCCGCCGAGGTCATCGCGTCCGATGAGCTCATCGAGGGTCGGCAAGGTGGTCGGCAACTGCGGCACCGGAACCTCACCGCCGGCGACGACCGGCATGAACGGCGAGGCGCCCCTCGTGTCCGAGGCGTATCTGAAACCCAACTCCCGCTCCAGCCCCGGCACGCTGGCGTTCACCTGCCAGCCGGCGGCGCCGTGCGCCTCGGGCGGACGATCGAACACGCGGATGAATTCCTCGCGCGCCAGCACGAGCTGGCGGCGCGTCCACGGCTTGCTGGCGCGAGCGACGCCGTCCTGCCATTTGATGTGGTCGTAGGTGTGAACGCCCACCTCGAACCCGCGGCGCGCCACTTCCCGCATGACATCGGCGCAGCGCCGACCGATGTGCGGGCCCGGGAGGAGCACTCCGTAGAGCAGCGTCCGGATGCCGTAATGTTGCGCCACCGAGGTCCGCCGCACCTTGCCGAGGAACCCGCGTCGAAACACCCGTTTGATCGCCCGACCCGTGTGATCGGGCCCGACACTGAAGAGGAAAGTCGCGCGCGCCCCGGTCCGCTCGAGCGCGGCGGCGAGTCGGGGGACCCCCTCGCGTGTGCCCCGGTAAGTATCGACGTCGATCTTGAGCGCGATGCTGCCCATCGTTATCCCAGGGTCGCCGGATGAGCCTCGAGCTGATGCGCCATGCGCTCGAGGTCGATCGGACCCTGTGCGTTCGCGGCCGCGAGGATTCGCAGCACGCCGCCATCGCGGCAGGCGGCGTAACAGGCTCCCTGTGAGCCAAAGAGCCGTGCCCGCTCGGAGGGTGTGATGACCCGCGGCTCCACCCGGGTGCGATGGATCGACCACGGCTGCGCGTCGACTTCGGTGAAGGCGCCCGGAAAAGGCGGTGCCACGGCGCGCACCAGGTTGTGGATGCGCGCCGCCGGCTGGCTCCAGTCGATGCGGCCGTCCTCCGGGCGGCGACGTCCGAAGTACTGCCCCGGCTCGATGCGCTGCGGCCGGCGCGGCGCGTTGCCCGCCACCAGGCCCGGCAGCGAGCGCGCCAGTACGATCTCCGCGGCGGCGGTCACCTTGCCGAATACCTCGCGCGCATCATCGTCCGCGAGGATCGGCACGCCGAGCTGATCGACGATGTCGCCGGCGTCGGCCCGCTCCACCATGTAGTGCAGGGTCGCGCCGGTCTGCGTCTCGCCGTTGAGGATCGCCCAGTTGATGGGCGCGCGGCCGCGATATTTCGGCAGCAGGGAGCCGTGCATGTTCAACGCGCCGCGGCGCGCGCTGCGCAGGAGCGGCGCGCCGAGCATGGACCGGTAGTAGAAGGAAAAGATGAAGTCAGGCTGCAGCTGCGCCACCCGCTCCTCGAGCTCCCCGCCGTTGCCTTCCTGCGGCGTCACGACCGGGACGCCGTACTCGCGCGCAGTATCGGCGACGCTCGCGAACCAACGCGTCTCCTGGGGATCATCCTTGACGGTGACGACCAGAGGCACCTCTATCCTGGCGGATAACAGCGTCTTCAGGCAGCGCACGCCTACGTCGTGATAGGCGAAGACGACGGCCCGCGCGGCGCTCATTATTCGGCCGGGCCGCGCGCACGCTCGGCGCGGAGCATCTCGGTATGATCCAGCTCCGGGTGCAGCCCCCGACGCACCTCCGGGAGAGCCCGGCGCTCGACCCTGCGCGGCTCGCCCTCTTCCAACACGGCCGCGACGGTGTACCGCGGCCGTTGCCGCACCTGCTCATAGATGCGCCCGACGTACTCGCCGACGACACCCAGGCCGATGAGCAGCACTCCGATCAGGAAGAACGCGATGCCGAAGAGCGTGAACACGCCCTGAACTTCCGGTCCGATGAAGATGCGGCGGATCGCGAGCACCACGACGAAGAAGAGCGAGAACAGCGCCAGCACCATGCCGGCCATGGTGAAGAACTGCAGCGGCACCACCGAGAAGCCGGTCATGAGGTCGAAGTTGAGCCGGATCAGCCGGTAGATCGAGTACTTCGACTGTCCCGCGGTGCGCTCCGCATGCGCCACTTCGATCTCGACCGGATGACGCGCGAACGTATAGCCCAGCGCCGGCACGAACGTGCTGACCTCCACGCAGCGGTTGATCGCCTCCACGATGCTGCGGTGATAGCCGCGCAACATGCAGCCCTGGTCCGTGATCTGGATCTGGGTGGTGCGCTCGCGGATGCGGTTCATCATGCGCGAGGCGACCTTGCGCCAGTAGACATCGTGGCGGCGCGCGCGCACGGTGCCGACGTAGTCTGCGCCCTGGTCCATGGCAGCGACCAGCTTGGCGATCTCCTCCGGCGGGTTCTGCAGATCCGCATCGAGGGTGATGACGTAATCGCCGCGCGAATGCGCGAAGCCGGCGAGAATGGCCATGTGCTGGCCCGCGTTGCGGGTGAGCAGGATGGCCCGCGTGGTATCCGGACGGCGCTCGAACTGCTCGCGCAGCATGGCGGCTGAGCGGTCGCGACTGCCGTCGTCGATGAAGATCACCTCGTACGGCCGCTCCAGCTGATCCAACGCCGGATACAGCCGAGCGAACAGGCCGTCGAGGCCCGCCTCCTCGTTGTAGACCGGGATGACGATCGAGACCGTCGCGGTCACTTCGCGGCTCTCCTCAGGATGTCGTTTGCCGCCTCGACGACGCGGTCCACGTCCGAGAGCTCCATCGCCGGGAAGAGCGGCAGGGTCACCGTCTCGCGGCCGATGCGCTCCGCGTTGGGGAACTGTCCGTCCCGGTATCCCAATGCGCGATAGGCCGTGAAGAGATGGATCGCGGATGCGTAATGCACGCCGACGCCGATGCCCTGCTCCGCCATCTGCTCGATGAACTGCTGGCGCGAGATCCGCAGCCGCTCGAGCGGCAGCAGCGGCGCGAACATGTGACAGTTGTGTCCCTCATCGCCGCGCGCCGGCAGACGCAGGGGCGCATCGTGTTCCCACAGGCTGAAATACCGCGCGACCCGCTCGCGGCGGCGCGCATTGAAGCGCTCGAGGGAGGCGAGCTGGCCGAGCCCCACCCGCGCCGCCACGTCGGAGAGATTGGCCTTGCCGGCGGCAAAGAGCGTATCCACCTCATCCGCCGCCATCTTGCGCTGGCCGTGGAAGCGATGCAGCTCCAGCTGACTCACTTCCTCCGGCGAGCCGCCGACGACGCAGCCGCCTTCGATGGTGGTCAGGTTCTTGTTGGGATGAAAGCTGACGCAGACCAGGTCGCCGAAGCTGCCGATGCGCCGGCCGCGCCAGGCGGAGCCCATCGCCTGCGCGGCATCCTCGATGACCCGCAGCCGGTACCGCGCGGCGAGCGCGTACAGCCGGTCCATGTCCACCGGCAACCCGGCGAAATGCACCGGCATGATGGCGCGAGTGCGCGGGGTGATGGCGGCCTCGACCTGGTCGAAGTCGATGTTGCGGCTGTCGAGGTCGACGTCGACGAACACCGGACGCGCACCGATCCGCACGATCACGTTGGCGGTGGCGACGAAGCTCATCGCCGGAGTGATGACCTCATCGCGGGCGCCGATCCCCGCGACCAGGAGCGCATGCTCGAGACTCGCGGTCGCCGAGGTCTGCGTGCGGACCGGGCGGCCGCCGAAGTACTCCGACAGCGCCTCCTCGAACTGCCTGACGTAAGGTCCGCTCGCGAGCCAGCCGCCGCGCAGCACTTCCGCCACACCCTGGATGGTCTCCTCATCGATCGTTGGCCGGGTGAAGGGCAGGAACGGCTTCTTCATGAGCGCGCCACCAGCACCACTCCGAATACGATGACCGCGATCCCGAGTACCCGCTGCACATTGGGCACCTCCCCGAGCAGCCACCAGGCGAGGCCGATGTTGAGGACGTAGCCCAGTGAGAGCAACGGATAGGCCTGACTCACCGGTACGCGCGACAACCCGAACAGCCAGACGATGACGCTCACGCCGTAACAGGCGAGCGCGGCCCACAGCCACGGCACCGTCAGCAGCTCCAGCGAGCGGCGCAACACCACGCCATCGGCGCCGACCAGGGGTCCGGTCGAGTCGGTGGCCGCCTTCAGGCCGAGCTGCGCCAGCGCATTGAGCAGCACCCCGCAGCAGAGAATCGAGAAATCCGACAGTCTCATGAGCGGCTCACTGCGACCGTTACGCTGTCACGCGCGATGACATGTCCCGGCAGGCCCTGTCGCCGGTAATGATCCCACATCCGCGGATCGAAGAACGCGATGGCATCATGGCTACCCTCCCACTGGCGCACGAACTGCTGCGGCGTCGCCGTCTGCCGGCCCGGCTCCTCCGTTTCGCCGAAGTCGAGCTCGCCCGTACCCTCGAAGTCCACCAGCGTCAGCAATCGACCGAGATAAGGCGGAATGGTCTGACGGTACTCGCCAACGCTATACAGGGCGGTCCCGGGATGGACGTCGGGAGCCACTGCCTGAACCAGTGCGTAGGCCGACCGCGCGGGGGGAATCACCGTGTACTCGCAGAGCAGCGCCTGCCAGGCGAAGATGAAAAGGAGCGCCGCCACCAGCGGCTGCCAGACGCGTTGCGGCATCGGCTTCCAGGTCGCCTCGATGGCGGCAACGGCTGCGACCGCGGCCGCGATCGACCAGCCGACGGCCGGCCCGGGAATCATCCCATCGCGATGCTGCGAGTACACGAGAAGTCCGGCCGCGACGAAGAGCGCGAGACCCGCCGCCATGCGTGCCGAGCGCGAGAGGAATCGCGCGCGGTCGGCAACGGCAACGCCGGTGAGGGCGGCGAGCGGTGGGAACATCGGCAGAATGTAGGTAGCGAGCTTGGAGCCCGACGTGGAGAAGAACACCAGGGTCAACACCGAGAATATTAGCAAGAATTTCAGTGGCTTGAACTGATAAGTTGAGCCAGAATCGCGCCAGGCGGCGAGCGCTGCCCGCGCCAGGCTCACGAGCCACGGGAATGCGCCCAGGACCAGCAGCGCCAGGAAATACCACCAGGGCTCCACCCGCTGCGCCTCCTTGGTGAGGAAGCGCTGGAAATGCTCGTGCACGAAGAAGAATTGCGCGAAGTCGGAGTTGCGCAGCGAGACCAGGATGAACCAGGGTGCGGCCAGCGCCAGGAAGAGCGGCACCCCGAGCGCGAAATGCATGCGCCGCCAGGGCCGCAGGTCGCGCTCCGCCAGGCAGTAGGCGAGCAGCGTTCCGCCGGCCAGGACGAAGACCACGATGCCTTTGCTGAGGACCGCCAGGGCCGCCGCGGCCCAGCAGACCAGCATCCAGTTACGCTCCGCGCCAGAACCTGCGGGCACGCTCTGCGCCAGCGCAAAGGCAAACACCGTCGCGCACATCCAGAACGTGAAGCTGGCATCGAGCAGGTTCAGGTGCCCGATGACCCCGAAATACGGGCTCATCGCCAGAATCGCCACCGCCGCGACCGCGGCCCGCCGGTCGTAGAGCCGGGCCAACCAGGCGTAGATGAGCGGCAGGCAGGCGAAACCGAGACCCACCGTCCACAGGCGCGAGCTCCAGTTGCTCAGGCCGACGACCGAGTACAGCGCCGCGGTCGCCCAGTACTGCAGCACCGGCTTCTCGAAGTACTTCAAGCCGTCGAGCCGCGGGGTGATCCAGTCCCCGGAGGCGACCATCTCCCGGGGAATCTCCGCGTAGCGTCCCTCGTCGGGATCCAACAGCGGACGGATCTGGATCGTCACGAGCCACAGCGCCGCAAGCGCAACCCACGCCCACCACCTGAGCCCGTATGTCTGCGCGCCCGCGGCCGCCCCCGTCGTAATGCTCATTCCGCGCCTGCTGCCTCGTGCAGCCTTCAGCCGCCCGCCAGGGCGGCGGCACGCGCGCTGAAGTTCTCCTGCTTGGTGTAGAACTCGATGGTCCGCCGGATGGCGGTGTCGAGGTCCGTGCTCGGACGCCAGCCGAGATCGCGCTCGGCGGCCTTGATCGCCGGCACCCGCACCTGGATGTCCTGGTAGTACTTGCCGTAGTACTCCCCCGCGGAAACCTCCACGATCTGCGTGGCGCGCGCGCTCTCGCGCAGCACCGGGAACTCCTGCGCGATGCGGATGGTGCGCTCGGCGAGGTCGCGGATGGAGACGCAGTTGTCGGGGTTGCCGATGTTGAAGATACGCCGCGAGGCGCGGCCCTGCGCATTCTCCAGGATGGTGAGCAGGCACTCGATCGCATCGTCGATGTAGGTGAAGGAGCGCTTCTGCCGGCCGCCATCGACGAGCTTGATCGGCCGCCGATAGAGCACGTTGGAGAGGAACTGGGTGAAGACCCGCGAGCTGCCCTCTTTCGGCTCCTCGACGTTGTCGAGGTTCGGCCCGATGAAGTTGAACGGGCGGAACAGCGTGTAGTCCAGATTGTCGCGCACCCCGTACGCGTAGATGACGCGGTCGAGGAGCTGCTTCGAGGCCGCGTAGATCCAACGCTGCTTCTCGATCGGGCCATAGACGAGCGGGCTGGTCTCCTCATCGAGGATGGAGTCGGGCGACATGCCGTAGATCTCCGACGTCGAGGGGAAGATCAGCCGCTTGCCGTACTTGACGCAATGGCGCACGACCGACAGGTTGGCCTCGAAGTCGAGCTCGAACACCCGCAGCGGATGGGTGACGTACTGCGCCGGATTGGCGATCGCCACCAGCGGCACGACGACGTCGCACTTCTTGACGTGGTACTCCACCCACTCCTTGTTGATGGTGATGTCACCCTCGACGAAATGGAAGCGATCGTCCTGCGGCAGCGAGCCGAGCTTGTTGTCCGAGAGGTCGATGCCGTACACCTCCCAGTCGCGCTCGCGCAGGATGGCACTGGTGAGGGCGCTGCCGATGAAGCCGTTCGCCCCGAGGATCATGATCTTGAGTGGCATGGGAAGTCCTTGAGCCGCGGCCCGGCGCCGCCTAGGCTAAAAACCGCGAATTTTAGCAGGATTCTCCGCCGCTCAGCAGCAGCGGCTCACCCCGCTCCACTTGCGCTCCTCACGCTGCGCGTAGAACGCCCGCCGGGTGAGCGCCGGGCCGGCGTGAGCGGCCGCATGATGGCGCAGATATCGTTCGTAGGCGTCGTCTCCGGAAAGGGCGCGCAAGCAGCCCACGAGCGCACCCAGTGTCCGTCGCAGTCCCCGCCATGGGCCGGCGGCGCTCATGTGCCGTCCTCCTGGGGCAGCTGGGCCGCGAGGGTGAGCGGCAGCAAGCGCGCCGCCTGGTAGGGCACCTCGGAGCTCGCCGGCACCGGCAGCCCGCGCAGCTTGCGCACGCAGACCCGGGCCATGTCGAGGATGACCAGCCACAGCAGCACCGTGAAAACAGCCGTCAGCCAGGCGTCGAGCCGCTGGTTGAAGATGAGCTGCGGCGCCACCGCCGCGGCCTCGGGCGCCAGGGTGCCTGCCGCCAGGTGCGCTGCCAGCGCCCGAGCGGCGGCGAGCAGCCCGAGCCGCGGATCGGGACTCGCGATCTTCTGCCATGCCGCGACCGTCGTCACGATCGCAAGCCACGCGAGCGGCAGGAGAGTCACCCAGGCACGACGCGCCCTGCCCGACTTCACCAGGATACCGGTCGCAACCGAGAGTGCGATCGCCGCCAGCATCTGATTGGCGATGCCGAAGAGCGGCCACAGGATGTTCACCCCACCGTTGGGATCGATCACCCCGACATAGAGGAAGTAGCCCCAGCCGGCCACGATGAGGGTGCTGGAGAAAAGTACGGAAGGATACCAGGACGTGCGGCCCAACGGCGCGTAGAGGTGACCGAGCAGATCCTGCAGCATGAAGCGGCCGACGCGCGTGCCCGCATCGAGCGTGCTCAGGATGAACACCGCCTCGAACATGATGGCGAAGTGATACCAGAGGCTGAGGAGACCCCGTCCGAAGGTGTTGCCGAAAATGCTGGCCATCCCGACGGCGAGCGATGGCGCACCGCCGGTACGCGCGAAGAGCGTGGTCTCTCCCATCTCGTGCGCAAGCGTCTGCATCTGCTGCACCGTGACGGGGAAACCCCAACTCGAGATCGTGTGCACGGCGGCTGCCGGCGCGCTGCCGACGATGCCCGCGCCGCTGTTGATGGCGAAGAACACACCGGGATCGAGGAGCGTCGCGGCGATCAACGCCATGATGGCGACGAACGACTCCAGCATCATGCTGCCGTAGCCGATGAGGCGCACGTCCGCTTCGCTCGAGATGAGCTTCGGTGTCGTGCCGCTCGCGACCAGCGCATGGAAGCCCGAGATTGCGCCGCAGGCGATGGTGATGAAGACGAAGGGGAATATCTTGCCGCCGAAGAGCGGGCCGTGGCCGTCGATGAAGGATGTCAGCGCCGGCATCCTGATCTGCGGGTGCAGCAGCACGATGGCCACGGCAAGCAGCGCCACGGTACCGAGCTTGAGGAAAGTGGACAGGTAATCGCGCGGCGCGAGCAGCAGCCATACCGGCAGGATGGCGGCGATCCAGCCGTAGCCGATCACGAAGCCGGCGAGCGGCAGGCTCGACCAGTCGAAGAGTCCCCGCAGCCCCGCGTGCGAGTCGACCCAGCCGCCACCCAACACGGCGAGCAGCACCAGCGCGACACCGAGCACCGAGGCCTCGAGGATGCGCCCCGGGCGCAGGTGTCGCAGATGAAAGCCGACCAGGATCGCCACCGGCACGGTGGCGAAGACGGTCGCGGTGGACCAGGGACTGTGCTTCATGGCGTTGACGACCACGAGGCCGAGCACCGCGATCAGCAGGATCATGATGAGCAGCGTGCCAATGAGCGCGGCGAACCCGCCGCAGGGTCCCAGCTCGTCGCGCGCCATCTGGCCGAGGCTGCGTCCGTCGCGGCGCGTGGAGAGCAACAGGATGGTCATGTCCTGCACACACCCGCCGAGCACCGCGCCCACCAGGATCCAGAGCGTTCCCGGCAGATAACCGAACTGCGCCGCGAGGGTCGGTCCGACGAGCGGTCCGGGCCCGGCAATGGCGGCGAAATGGTGCCCGAATGCGATCCAGCGATGGGTTGGCACGAAGTCGCGGCCGTTGTCGTGCCGCTCCGCCGGTGTGGCGCGCGACGGATCGACCGTCAGCACTCGTGCGGCGATCCAGGCGGCGTAGAAACGATAGCCGAGCGCGTAGATGCAAACGGCGGCTGTGACGATCCACAGCGCATTGATCGGCTCGCTGCGGTGCATGGCAATCCCGCCAAGGGCGATCGCGCCTGCGGCCGCCAAGAGGATTCCGACGATCTTTTTCATGCCAGCAGTGCCTTCATTGCCCGCCGATAGCGCGCCACGATGGCCTCGCGCTGGCGGTGACGCCCGCCACTGACTACTTTCTGGCCTGCGCGCCATACGCAGTCGATGACATCGCGCCCCGCAGCGAAGATCCAACTATCGAGGATCTCGTCCTCGCGCCGCTCGATGAGCGCCGGATGCGCGGCATCCAGGCTCACCAGGTCGAGCGGCGCCTCCGCCGCCAGGCCGCAGCGCTTGGCATCCCCTGCCCCGCCCAGCGCCCGGGTGCCGCCGGCGAGAGCGGCATCGAACAGGCTGCGGCCGGTGGAGTGCCCCGACTCACCTGCCAGCACGTTGCGCTCTCGCCGGGTCAGCCGTTGGGAATACTCCAGCAGGCGCAGCTCCGCCGCCGCATCCAGCAACACGTTCGAGTCGGTCCCGATGCCGAGCCGGCCGCCGCGCCGCAGGAATGACAGGGCCGGAAAGACCCCGTCGCCGAGGCTCGCCTCGGTCATGGGACAGAGCCCGATTACAGCGCCTGTCGTGGCGATGCGCTCGAGCTCCGCGGCGGTCGCGTGAGTCGCATGCACCAGGCACCATGCGTTATCGACAGCAGTTGCCTCGAACAGAAGCTCGATCGGACGTCGTCCGCACCATGCGACACACTCCTCTACCTCACGCACCTGTTCGGCGACATGAATGTGGATGGGGCCTCCCGAGGCCAGCGCCACCACGGAATGTAACTCCTGCGGTGTCACGGCCCGCAGGCTATGCGGCGCGACGCCCGCGTTGCCGCCCGCCAGGGAGCGCACCGCCGTGCGGCTCGATTCCACGATGCGCGCGAAGCGCTCCAAATCAGTGACGAAACGGCGCTGGCGCGCACTCGGCTCGCGCGCACCGAATCCGCCGTGGGCGTAAAAGGTCGGCAACAGCGTGAGCCCGATATCCGTTGCGGCTGCAGCGGCCGCAACGCGCCCGGCAAGCTCGCCTGCATCGGCGAACGGCACGCCGGATTTGTCCTGGTGGAGGTAATGAAACTCGCCGACACGCGTGAAGCCTGCCTCGAGCATCTGCGCGAACGCGAGCGCGGTGACGGCCTCGAGCTGGTCCGGATCGATGCGCTCCACGAACCGATACATGAGCTCGCGCCAGGTCCAGAAGCTGTCCTCGGTGGGCCCGCGCCGTTCGGTCAGTCCCGCGATGGCACGCTGGAAGGCATGGCTGTGTACATTGGGCAGTCCCGGTATGCCCACTGCATGACGCTCGTCGGCATCGGTAGGATCGACGTCGGATTCGACGGATGAGATGACGCCCTCCCGGCCCGTGATACGCACACGGTGCGCCCACCCGACAGGCAGCAGCGCCGACTCGAACCAGAGTTGCGGATCCCCCTCGCTCATCGGCGCAGGCGCCGCCTACTGCCGCACCGCCCGCTCGAGCTGCTGCTCGTTGCGGATGGAGCCGGCGATATTGATGAGCTGGTCGGCGATCCGTTCCAACACGTCGTCGAGGGAGAGGACGCCGCACAGGGCGCCTGCCCGGTCCACCACGGGAACGCGCCGCACCCCGGCCTCGCGCATGTGGCGCAACACCACCTCGATCGACTGTCCCTCCTCGATGAGGAGCGGGTCGCGGGTCATCACATCCCCCACCTTGAGCGCGTGCGCGTCCACCTCCCGCGCCAGCACCGCCACCACGATGTCGCGGTCCGTGAGGACGCCTACGATCCTTCGGTGCTTCGCCGGCGAGGCGCAAGCCTCCGACACGATCAGATACCCCACGTGCTTCTCGCGCATCACATGAGCCGCCGCGATCAGATCGTCGGTCGGCCCTACTGTCACCACTCCGCGCTTGCAGACGCTGCCGGCATTCATGGGAAGACTCCCAGCTGCGCTACCGGCGCCTAGTGTAATCCATCCAACCTGCCATATGCGCTGTCAGCCTCCCACCGCGCGGCGCAGCCTGCGTTGCACCGCGATAGCGATGTCCTGCATCTCGCGGATGCGAAGCGCCGTCGCGCAGAAAAAGAACGCGCCAGCCCCGACTACGATGACCGCCGTGAGCGAGCCTGCCTTGGGCCAGAACCGCTCGGTGGCGCAATGCGCGAGGAGGAAATGATCGCCCGCCCAGCAGACCCCGGCGAGCGCGACGCATGCGACCGAGAGGCGCAGCAGCAGCGTCAGCATCGCCCGCGACTCGAGCCGGCCGAGATGCCGGTGCATGAGCACGTACAGCAGGAGGAAGTTGGTCGTCGCGATGCAGGCGGTCGAGAACGCGAGCCCCTCGTGGCCCCATCCGAGCCGGACGGTAAAGAGCCAGTTGAGCAGAAGGTTCAGCCCGACCGCGCCGAAGCTCACGAACATCGGCGTCTTGCGCCGGTCGATCGCGTAGAAGGCGTTGACGAGAACCTTGAGGGCGGCGTAGCCGCAAAGGCCGATGGCGTAGAAGCGGAGCGCCGCGGCCGCCTCGATGGCGTCGTGGGCATTGAAGCGACCATGTTGAAACAGGACCGACATGATCGGCTCGGCGAGCAGGATGAGGCCGATGCTCGCCGGAATCGTCAGCAGGAAGGCGATCCGCATGCCCCGCGCGAGCTCGGTACGAAAGCCCACGACGTTGCCGCCGGCGGCCATCCGCGCGAGCAGCGGCAGCGACACCGTGCCGAGCGCGACGCCGAAGATGCCGAGGGGCAGCTGCATCAGGCGAAACGAGTACTGCAGCCAGGTCACCGGTCCGTTGCCGAGATTGGAGGCGAACACCGAATTGACGAGCACGTTCACCTGGGTCGAGCTCGCGGCGATCACCGACGGGCCCATGAGGCGCAGAATGGCCTGCACGCCCTTATCCCGCCAATGGAAGTCGGGCTTGAACCGATACCCCAGGCGCCGCAGCGCCGGCAACTGCACGCCGAACTGCATCGCGCCGCCGATCAGCGTGCCGATGGCGAGCCCCATGGTGGCGCGCACGCCGAAATGCGGGTCGATGAGCCAGCCGACGCCCACCCCGGCGATGATCGAGCCCAGGTTGAAGAAGCTCGAGGCGGTCGCGGGAATGCCGAAGACGTTCTTCGCGTTCAGCATCCCCATCACCAGCGCGGCCAGCGACACGAGCAGGATGAAGGGGAACATGACCCGTGTGAGCGTCACCGTCAGGGCCGCCTTCGCCGGATCGAAGCCGTGCGCCAGCACCGCCACGATCCAGGGAGCACAGACGATGCCGATCAGCGTCAGGGAGCTGACGAGCACTGCGGCGGCGGTGGCCACCTTGTTCGCCAGCTCCCAGGCGGCGCGGTCGCCCTCGACCGCGGTGGTCTTGCTGAAAACGGTGATGAAGGCGGTCGACAGCGCGCCTTCCGCAAAAAGATCCCGCAGCAGGTTCGGGATGCGGAAGGCCATGATGAATGCATCCATGATCTCGCCGCCGCCGAACAGCGAGCCGAAGATCTGATCGCGCACCAGGCCGAGAATGCGGCTGCAGAGCACCGCCAGGGCGACCACGCTGGCGGCCCGGGTATTCAGCTTCTCGTGGCGGGAAGATGCGGCGGCGGCGCTCGCCCCCGCGGCGTGGATATCGGCTTGTGGCATGCGGGCGCCACGGTACCATATAGGCCCGCCATGAACCGCGACCGCTTCATCGCCGGCGACTGGGGCACTTCCCGGCTGCGCCTTTCGCTTTGCGACGCCGAGCGCGTCGTCGAAATGCGCCAGGGACCGGGTATCGGCGCACTCCGCGAGCCCGCGGGAGAAGCGCTGCGCCCCCTGATCGCCGGCTGGCGCGCGACGTATGGACCACTGCCGCTCGTTCTCTGCGGCATGGCGGGCTCGCGCAACGGCTGGCGGGAGACGCCCTACCTGCCGTGCCCGGCGGATCTGCATACCCTGGCCGATGAGGCGCTGCGGTTCGAGGCCGACGGCGTGCCGGTAGCCATCGCTCCGGGACTCTCGTGCACGAGCCGTCTCGGCGCACCGGAGGTGATGCGCGGCGAGGAGACGCAGATCGCAGGCGCACTGGCGCTCCATCCCGCGCTCGCGACGGGGCGTCACCTTCTCTGCCTTCCGGGCACCCACACCAAGTGGGCGTTGCTCGAGAACGGCCAGGTGCGTGATTTCCTGACGGCCCTCACCGGAGAGCTGTTCGCGTTGCTGCGCGACGGCAGCACCCTGATGCGCGCGGGCCGCCCAGGCGCAGGGCCTGACGATACCGAAGACGGGTTTGAAAACGGCCTGACAGCCACCGCGACACTCGGCAGCGCGAGCCTGTTGCACGGTCTCTTCGCCGTTCGCAGCCGCCAACTGATCGAGGGCCGCTCGTACGAGTGGGCCCTCTCCTACCTCTCGGGCTTGATGATCGTAGCGGACGTGCGCGGTGCCATTCCGCTCTTCGACACCCGCCCGGAGGTAGTGCTCATCGGCGACGACGCCCTCAACGAGCGCTATGCTCAGGCCCTGCGCCACGAAGGCGTGGCCGCATCCTGCCTCGATGGCGAGCGCTGCGCGCTCGCAGGACTTCGCACCCTATGGCGCCCATGACCTCCGCATCGCAGAAGTGGCCCGACGGGATCCTGCCGCTCGTCGCGATTCTGCGCGGCATCCGCCCGGAGGAGGTGCTGGATGTGGCCGCCGCCCTGCACGAAGCGGGCATCGGCGCGATCGAGGTGCCGCTCAACTCTCCCGCTGCGCTCGAGAGCGTCGCGCGCCTCGCGGGTAAATTCGGCGATCGCTGCCTCTGCGGCGCCGGCACGGTGTTGCAGCCGGGCGATGTCGATGCGGTGCATGGCGCAGGCGGACGGCTGATCGTCACACCCAACACCGTGCCGGCAGTGATCGAGCGGGCGGTCAAGCTCGGTCTGACTGTGATGCCCGGCTTCGCGACGGCGACCGAAGCGTTTGCGGCGTTGGACGCCGGTGCCGGCATGCTGAAGCTCTTTCCCGCGGCGAGCTACGGACCGGGGCACCTGAAAGCCTTGCGCGATGTTCTGCCGCCCGCCGTTGCCGTGTTCGCGGTCGGCGGTGTCGGCGCCGCCAACCTGGCGCCGTGGCGGCAGGTGGGCTGCGCCGGAGTCGGTGTCGGCGGCGATCTCTACCGCGCCGGCCACCCCGCCGGCGAAGTGCACCGGCGCGCGCTCGCCCTGGTGGCGGCGTGGCGCGCCGCTCAGTGACCGCCGGCCTGTCAGTGACCGGCGGGCTGGGGGCTCAAGGCTGCGCCCCAAACCCATGACGGCCGTTGCCGCACCACTTCCACCGCCACCGGCTCGGAGAGCTTCCAGGGCCGGGGAAGCGCATATTTGCGCGCAATTCTTACAAAGGCCTGCGCAATCGGATCGTCGCCGGGGACCTTCTCGTCGGTCATCGTCCAGCGGCGCACCCAGCGCGCCTGCACCCTGAGTTGCTCGCGCAGCAGCTCCACATAGGAGCCGTCATTGCCCGCGGCGCCGCGCTGCGCCGCCTGATCGGCCTGCCGCGCCAACTCCTCGATGCACCCGTCCGTGAGGCGGATGCGAACATCCAGAGAGTTGAGCTCCTCCCGCAGCCACCGCGCCGCGGTGCCCTGCGCCAGGAGGAAAACGCGAATCCCCGAATCTAGCCATGTCATACCCGACCCCTGTTGTAGACGGAGACGTAGCGGGCCAACATGCACGCCGTGTGCCAGTCAGGTTTCGCGCCGGCGCAACAGTGACAGGAAGAAGAGCCCGCCGGCGACCATGACGATGAAAGGACCGCTCGGCCGGCCGGCGAGCGATGCGACATAAGTCCCCGCGGCCGTGGAAGCCACGGCGAGCACCACCGAAATCGTGAGCATCGTGCTCAGGCCGCGCGCGAAACGCCTGGCGATCGCGGCCGGAATGATGATGAGCGAGCCCATGAGGAGCACACCGAGGAATCGCAGGCCGAGCCCGATGGTGAGCGCAAAGGCGAGCAGGAAATAAAGGTCGAGCCGCGCCACATCGACGTTCGATGTCAGCGCGATCTCCGGTGACACCAGCCGCACCACCAATGCATTGCGCTGGCGCAACACGAAACCGATCACGATCAGCGCACCGACGACGCCGAACACGGCCTCGGGCAATGTCAGCGTGCCGGGGGCGCCGAGCAGGGCATCGATCAGTTCCTCGCCCGAAGTCATGGTACTGCCGACCGCGAGGGCGACCGCGAAGGTGACTCCGATCACCGCCTCGGTGGCGATGCGCGTGCGCCGCTCGACCCCCCAGATGAGCACCGCGCCGAGGAGCAGCAGCGCGAGCGCGCCCCAGAGAGGATTGAAGCGCAGGATGAGCGCGATGCCGATGCCCGGCAGCGCGATGTGAGACATCGGGTCCGCGGCGAGCACCAGGCGGCGCATGACCGCGAAACTGCCGATGAGACCCGCGGCCACCGCCATGAGCGCGGAGAGCGCCAGCGCGCCGAGCTGCGGCGCCCACTCATGGATGGTCGTGGACATGGAATCCCAATGGCTGGCCGTAGACCTCGTAGAGCGTCTCGGGCGTCAGGGCCGAGCGCGGCGGTCCGAAGCATGCCCCGCGCGGCCCGAGGCAGAGCACGTGATCGGCATATCGATAGACGACACTCAGGTCGTGCGAGACGAGGAGCACCGTCATCGCCCGGGTCTCCTGCAGACTGCGGATCACCTCGTTGAGCTGCGCCTGCCCGGGCGCATCGATGCCCGCCGCGGGCTCATCCAGCAGCAGCACATTGGGACGCCCGAGCAGCGCGAAAGCGATGAGCAGACGTTGGAACTGGCCGCCCGACATGTTGCCAATGGGGGTCGACAGCACCTCCTCCGGCAGACCCACGGAGCGCAACGCCTCCGCCCGCAGCGTGTCGGGCCCGCCCGCGAGCGCCGCTTTGGCGCGCAGGAAGTCATGACCGTTGAGCGGCAGGTCGCGCTCGATGTCGAGCTTTTGCGGAACGTACCCCAGCACCGTATCCGCTGCCCAAGTGACTCTCCCGGTGTAGGGCACCGCGCCGATCAACGCCCGCAGGAGCACCGTCTTGCCGGCCCCATTCGGGCCAATCACGGCAAGACAGCTTGCGCGCGGCAGATCGAAGCTGACGCCTCGCAAGACGTCCGTCCCCCGTAGCCGTACGCCCAAATCCTGGACCGCCAGCGCGTTCATCGACCGACCGAGCTCCTGCTTTCTTCGCCTTATTGCCGCGGCGCAGTCTATTGTACGGGACCGGTCAAGCCCAGCGCCCGTTGTCGAGCTTCACGCCGGCGGCCATCCTGTGGGGCGTCGCCAGCCCGCGCAGACGCTTCAGAGATCGCCTGCAATGCGCACGACATAACGGCCGCGCGCCCCGCCCATTGTCAGCTCCTCGCAAGCCTGCGGCACTTCCTCCAGGCCGATGATGCCGCGCACGATGAGCCGTTCGATGTCGTGCGGCTTCCACTCGCCGGCGAGCTTCTCCCAGACGGCCAGCCGCCACTCCCGGGGCACCTCGACGGAGTGGATGCCGAGGAGACTGACCCCGCGGAGGATGAGCGGCATCACCGTGGTATTGAGCGCCGAAGACTGTGCCAGCCCGATGCAGGCGATGTTGCCCCATGGCCGCACGGTGCGTGTGAGGTAAGCGAGCGTCTCCCCGCCCAGGCTGTCGACGGCACCGCCCCATACCGCCGTCTCGAGCGGCTTGCCGGCGGTGACCAGGGAATCCCGCGGCACGACTTCATCCGCGCCGAGCTCGCGCAGATAGGATGCCGCCTGCGGCTTGCCGGTCATGGCGGCAGTGGTGAAGCCCGCGCGTTTCAGCAGTCCCAACGCAATGCCGCCCACACCCCCGGTCGCGCCGGTGACGGCGATCGGCCCGCGACCCGGCGTCTGATGATTCTCGAGCAGCCGCCGCAGCGCCAGCGCGGCGGTGAATCCGGCCGTGCCGAGCGCCATGGCCTCGAGCAGGGTGAGTCCCCTGGGCAGGGGCACGAGCGCCGCCGCGGGCAGCCGCGCACGCTCGGCGAGACCGCCATCGAGCGCCTCACCGAGACCCGCGCCGGTGGCGAGCACCCGGTCGCCGGGCCGGTATGCCGGGTCGGAGCTGGCTTCGACGACGCCTGAAAGATCGATGCCGGCCGTGCGCGGATAACCCCGCGCGATCGAGCCCTTGCCGGTCACCGCCAGCGCGTCCTTGTAGTTGAGAGACGAGTACGCGACTTTGACGATGACGTCCCCTGGCGTGAGCTCGTCGAGCGTGACCGACTCGAGGCGCGCAGAGCGCCCGGAGGCCCCCTGCCGCACGCGGATTGCCTTGAAGCTGGACATGGTGCCGAGACTAAACCGCGCCGCCGCGCGAGGCAAAGAGAGGAGCGCCGCCGCCACCTCCATGCGGGGCCGGAGCCGGGGTACGCTTCGTGCTGCGACCTGCGCTCCATATTGGCGGGCCTGGAGGCCATGGCAGCTCGCATCCCACGACCGTTCGAAGGGGTATACGGCGCCTCGCTGCTGACGGCCATCCTGGCACTCGTTCCCTACATCATCGTCACTTCCGCCTACACGCTCTTTCGCCAACAGGTCGCGCACGACATCGGGATCGGCCGCACGGCGCTCGAGATCGTCAACGGCCTGTCGATCGCCGGCTACGCCTTCGGTGCGCTGCTCGGCGGCGACCTGATCAACCGCTTCAAACAGCGGCACCTCTTCCTCATCTGCGAGGGTCTCTTCATCGCGAGCTGCGCGCTCGCGGGCGCCGCGGGCAACACCGTCCCATATGCGGCGGGACGCGTGCTGCAGGGCTTCGCCACCGGACTGCTGCTCGTCATCGCTCTGCCGCCGATCATCCAGCGCTTCCCGGCACGGCGCATGCCGATCACCGCGACCGCCATCAACATCGGGTTCTTCGGCGCGGTCACGGTCGGGCCGCTCCTCGGCGGCATCACCGCCTCCGGCCATGCCTGGCGTGTGTTCTATGCGGCGCTCGGCGGGGTGGGCTGTCTGACGTGGCTGCTTGCGCTGTTGACTCTACCGGATGCCGAGCCGCCCAACCCCGGCATGCGCTTCGACCTGGCGGCCATCGCCCTGGGACTGCCCGCCACCGTGCTGCCGTTCTGGGCGGTGGGCGAGCTCAGCGGACCCGGGTTCAGCTCGCCGCTGTTCATCGCGCCGCTCACGGTGGGCATCATCTGCTTCGTGGCGCTGCTGCTCGTCGAATATCACCGCGAGGAGCCGCTCGCCCCCGTGAAGCAGATGTGGCACACGCTGCCCCTGGTCGGCACCCTCGCGGCGATGATAGGCGGCGCGGCGTTCTTCACGCTGATGATGCTTGCGCAGCAGTACCTGCTGCGTGTCGAGCACAGCACGATGCTGCAGGGGGGTCTGCTTTTCTGGCCCCAGGTCATCGGTGTCCTCATCACCGCCACCCTCCTCGGCCTGTTGCTGCGCACCCGGATGCTGCCGTTGCTGGTGCTCAGCGGGATGCTGTTGCTGATCGGTGGCGGTGCGCTGCTGCTGACCCTGCCGCCGGGGCCGGGCGGGCGGACAGCGCTGCTCGCCGCCGCCGGCCTTCTCGGGCTGGGCGCGGGCGCCACGGTGTCGCCGGGACTCTATCTCGCGGCCTTCCCTCTGCCCGCGCGTATCGTCGGGCGCATCTTCGCCCTGGTGGAGCTGGTGCGCTCCGTGGCCGACTTCATCCTCGCGCCGGTGATGTTGGCCATTGCCGGGGTGGTCTCCGGTGCCAAGGAGCCGAACGCCGCCGGGCTGCATTTTTCCATCTGGCTCACCCTGGGGATCACCATCGCCTTCACCCTCGGGGGCGTGGCGCTCTATCTGCTCGGCGGCGCGGGCCTGCCGCGCCCCGACCTGGTCGCCTGGATCGAGCGCAACGAGCCGGCGATGGCCTCGCCACCGCTCGCCCAGACGGTACGCGAGAGCTGACCCTCAACCGCCGCGCTCGGCTTCCTCGCGCATTTGCTGCCAGAGCGCGACGACGTGCTCGCGCTCAGTGGCCTCGACTCCGAACGATACCCGCACCATCCATCGGTCACCGAGCATGGCGGGAGTCAGATAGGCGCGGCCTGACTCGTTGATGCGCCGCACCCAGGCGAGAGTGTGGGTATCGAGAGCCTCCCCGGCCATTCCCTGCGGCACGTGTCGCACGCATACCGTCTGGAACGGCACGGGCGCCAGGCGTTGCCAGCCTGGCGTCGAATCGACCTGCGCGGCGAACCAACGCGCATGCTCGAGGTCCCGTCGCAGGCGCTGCTGCAGACCCCGCACCCCCTGCTCGCGGATGAGGAGCCAGAGCTTCAGGGCGCGAAAGCGCCGGCCGAGCGGGATGCCCCAGTCGCGGAAGTTTCTGACTTTGGCGTCCGCGGCGGTGCGCAGGTAGCTCGGGTTGGTCGACATGACGCGCACCAGGTGCTGCGGGTCGCGCACGAAATAGGTCGAGCAGTCGAAGGAAGCGCCGAGCCACTTGTGCGGATTCAACACCAGCGAGTCCGCCTGCTCGATCCCCTGCCAGAGTGGCCGGCACTCCGGCAGGATCATGGCGGAGCCGGCCATGGCGGCATCGACGTGCAGCCAGAGGCCGTGCGCCCGCGCGATGCCCGCGATCGCCTCCAGCGGATCGATGGCGGTGGTCGCGGTGGAACCGACGGTCGCCACGATCGCGCACGGCGCGTGTCCCGCGGCCATATCCGCCGCGACCGCGCGGCCCAACGCCTCGGCACTCATGCCGCAGCGCTCGTCGACCGCCACGACCCGCAGGTTCTCGCGCCCGAAGCCGGCGAGCAGCGCCGCCTTCTCCACCGAGCTGTGGCTCTGACTGGAAGAGTAGACCATGAGCGGCCGCTCGCTCGCCTGCAGCCCGCCGCGGGCCGCCCCGTATCCGGTCGTACGCTCGCGCGCACAGATGAGAGCGACCAGCGTGGCCGTGGAGGCCGTGTCCTGGATGACGCCGCTCCAGGTGTCGGACAATCCCAACATCTGCCGCAGCCAGTCGGTGGCGAGCTCCTCGATCTCGGTGAGCGCCGGGCTCGCCTGCCAGTTGAGGCCGAGCTGCGCCAAGCCGGTGCTGAGGAAGTCTCCCAGCACCGCGGCGAGCGAGCTGTTGGAAGGGAAATAGGCGAAGAAGCGCGGATCCTGCCAGTGCGTGCAGCCGGGCACGATGAGACGCCTCAGCTCCTCGAGCACGTCATCGAGGGATTGCGGCTCCGCGGGTGGCGTCGCGGGCAGCGCGGCGCGGATGGCGCCCGGACTCGCGCGCGACATGACCGGAAACTCGCCTTTGGCGGTGCGCGCCCGGTAGTCGGCAATGAAGTCCACCACCTCGTGCCCCAGCCGGCGGAATTCCTCGATATCCATGTGGGCAGTCAGGCGCGCATTACGCGGACGCGCAACTCCGCGAGGTCCGTGCCGTTGGCGGTCATGAGGTCGGAAGGCCCGACCGCACCGACGCCGGCGGGCGTACCGGTGAAGATGAGATCACCGGGCTTGATCTCCCACGCCGCCGAGAGGTGCGTGATGATCTCCGGTATCTTCCAGATGAGGTCGCCGACCTTGCCGTGTTGGCGCCGCACACCGTTCACATCGAGGCTGATCTCGACCTGGGAAATGTCCTCCACCCAGGCGGCGGGCGTGATGCCGCCCACGGGGGCCGAGCGGTCGAAGGCCTTGCCGATGCACCAGGGCTTGCCGGCCTTCTTCATCTCGCTCTGCAGGTCACGGCGTGTCATGTCGAGACCGACGGCATAGCCGTAGATGCACCGTTCCGCGTCCGCGGCAGTCAGGTTCGAGCCGCCTTCGCGCATGGCCACGACGAGCTCCACCTCATGGTGCAGCTGGTTGGTGAGTGCGGGATAGCGCAGCACGCCGGTCTCGCCCTCCGCCACCGAGAGCACGGCATCTGCGGGCTTCATGAAGAAGAACGGCGGCTCGCGTCCGCTGGCCCCCATCTCCTGCGCGTGCTCGGCGTAGTTGCGGCCGACACAGTAGATGCGGTGCACCGGAAACCAGCCCGTCGACCCCACGATCCGCACGGCCGCATGCGGCGGCGGAGCGAACACGTATCTCATGCGGGTACTATAATCCCAATCGTAGCCGCAGCGGTGCGCCGGCTGACGATCGGCCCGGACGCCGGACCATGCCTCACATGGTCAGCACGACGCGAAACTCGGCCTGGCCGCTCATCATCCGCGCGTAGGCTTCGGCCGCCTTCTCCAGGGGATAGGTCTCGATCATCGGCCGCACGCCCGAGAGCTCCGCGAACCGCAGCGTATCCTCCGAATCGGCCGGGGTACCCGAGGCCCAGCCCTGAATGGAGCGGCTGCCCATGATCAGCTGGATGGGCGTGACCTGGATGGGATCGCCGCTGGCCCCCAAGACCATGAGCCGGCCGTTGCTGCCCAGGCCGTCGATCACTTCCGACATGGCCTTGGAGCTCGGCGCCGTCGCCAGGATCACCTGCGCTCCGCCATGCTTGCGCAGCACCTCCGCCGGCCGCTCCGCCCGGCTGTCGATGTAGAAGCTCGCGCCGAGCTTCTTCGCCAGCGGCGCGTCCTCGGGGCTGCGGCCAATGGCCGCCACCTTGTAGCCGAACTTGCTCGCGAACTGGATGCCGAGATGGCCGAGACCGCCGACGCCCAGCACCGCCACCAGATCGCCCGGGCGGGCGCCGCTGTGCCGCAGCGCATTGAAGGTGGTGATACCGGCGCAAAGGAGCGGCGCCGCCTCGGCGGCGTTCAAGCTCTCCGGTATGGCGGCGAGCGCCTCCACGGGCGCGATCATGTATTCCTGGTAGCCGCCGTCGTAGCTGATGCCGGCGATCTGCTGGTTGCGGCAGTTGATGAAATCGCCGCGCCGGCAGTCGGGACAGGTGTTGTCATGTCCGCCATGCCAGCCGACACCCACACGTTGGCCCTGGCTCCAGGCGGAAACGCCGGCCCCCAGCGCATCGATCACACCCGCCACCTCGTGGCCCGGAACGCGCGGATAGCGGATACCGGGCCAGTGACCCTCCTTGGTGAGCACGTCGCTGTGACAGATGCCGCAGGCCTGCACTTTGATGCGCACGTGGTGGGCGCCCGGCTCGGGGATGTCGCGTTCGACGATCTGAAAGTCCGCGCCGGCCGCCGGGACCTGCACCACCTTCATCTTTGTACTGGACTGCCTGGTCGTTGCCATGGGTATCCGCCTCCCCGGTGTCTGGATCAGGGGGGATTCTACGCGCACGTTCGGCAATCCGGAGCCGATAGCTCGAGCGGCACAACGGCGGACATCGTGTCGGGTCCGGTTCCTGCTGGGGCTCGCGCAGACGAAGGCGGAGCAATCTCCATGGCACGTTACGGCAAGAAGGCGCAAAGCAAGGTCAAGCGCGCGATGCACGAGCGCAAAGAGGGAACCCTGCGCAGCGGCCGCTCGGGCCGCAAGGTGAAGAGCCGCAAGCAGGCGATCGCCATCGGCCTGTCGGAGGCGCGCCGCGCCGGCGGTAAGGTGCCGGCCAGGCGCAAGCAGTCCAGTCGCAAGAAGAAATAGGGGAGACCCATGACACAGCTGATACGCAATCGATTCTCCAACGGCGGCCCGGGCCGGCAGAAAGGCGCCATGGGCTACGTGTTGGCGTGGCTTCTCGGTGTTCCGATTCCCATCCTGATCATCGTCGCGCTGCTGCGCGGGTGTTCGTAACATGTCAGCCACCATCACCGATCCGCGTGCCGCCACGGTCGTGCGCGAACATCCCGCCCTGCATTGGGGTGCCATCTTCGCCGGCTGGTTCGTGGCGACCGGCACCGCCCTCCTGTTGTATGAGTTCGGACTGGCGGTCGGCTTCTCCGCCGTCAATCCACGGGACACGGCGGCGGTCGCCCACGGCCTGTCCGCGGGCGCCGTCGCCTGGATGATCCTGACATGGGGCGCCTCGCTCTGGACCGGCGGGATGTTTGCGAGCTGGTTCGACGGCCGCAACGATACTGAGATGGGAGTGGTGCGCGGCCTCACCGTCTGGGGCGTGTCCATGGCGGCGACGGCGCTGGCCGCGGCCAGCGGGCTGACGCATGCGGCGTTCATCGGCGCCTCGGTGAACGCTGCCGCCCCGCCTGTTGACTCGACACAATCCGCTCATTACGTGGCGGCGCTGATGTGGGCAGCGTTCGGCAGCGCGGTCGTCTCGCTGATCACCTCCGCCCTCGGCGGATGGATGGGCGCCCATCACGTCCATCGGGTCTATCACCTGCGGCAGTACACGCCGCACGGGCGCTAGGCATTTTCGCGCCGGCCGGCGGCTCTGGGGCCGGCCGGCGCCGGCGGCGGCATCCTTCATCTTGGGCACAACGCTTGCTGGTCAGGCCCAGCCTGAGGTGCGCGCCGCGCCCTCGCCAGATGTCCAGCGGTTCCGGGAGGGTCCCCGCCATCCATGAATGACTCGGGTACGAGACCGCCGAAAGTCCTGTTGATCGGGCCCTACGACCCGCATTGCGGTGAGTACACCTTCCTCGCCCCGCCCCTCGGGGTGTGGCGGCTCGCCGGTGTGCTGGAGTCCGCCGGCGCCTGCGTCAAGGTGTTCGATCCGAACTGCTGCTCGAGCGCGCCGCAGCGGGCGCTCGAGCGCGAGATCCTGCAGTCCTCCTGGGACGTGATCGGCGTATCGACGACCGGCATGACCCTGAGGTTCGACCTGGAACTGGCCTACATCGCGCGCCGGCTGGCGCCCGCGGCGCTGATGATCGCCGGCGGGATGGAAGCGACCTTCCGGCCGGACCTGATGTTCGAGCTCGGCCCTTTCGATCTGGTCGTGCTCGGCGAGGGCGAGCGGCCGCTCACGGAAATCGTCCGGCGGCTGCGCGCCAGCGAGCCGGTCGACAACGTCGGCGGTACCGCGAGCAAAGTCGACGGCCGCATCGTCAAGCGCACCCAGCGCGCCCTGAGCCGCGAGGAGCTGCGCGCGGCGATCTTCAGCATCCCGTATGCGCAGATGCCCTACTCCGCCTACTGGAATCGCCTCGAGCAGGCGTACCGCGTCGGCCAGCTGCCGAGCAAGGCCGCGCGCGAGGCGCGTCTGGCGGAGATCCGCTCGGTGCGGCTCATCACGCTGAACTACTGCCCGATGGGCTGCACCTTCTGTTCGGCAACCAACTTCCTGCACGAGTCGCAGGGTCAGGTCGCCGCGGTGGCGCGCCTGGAGGCGGACGAGTGCCTCACCATGATCCAGCGCATCGTCGCCGCCCATCCGGGCGTGCGCACGATCATCTTCCAGGACGACATCTTCGCCTTCACGCAGGATCGCAGAGTCCTGCCGCTGTGCGCGGGCATCGTCGCCGCCAAGGAGCGCGGCGAGCTGCCGCGCGGCCTGCAGTTCATCAGCACGAACCGCATCGATGCCATGTCGCCGGAGCGGCTCGTGGCCATGCGCAGCGCCGGCTTTCGCGTGCTCGGGTTCGGCATCGAGAGCTTCTCGCGCGGGACGCTCGCCGAGTTCAACAAAGCGCAGATCCATCGTCACATCGAGCCGGTGCTGAGCCACGCGCTCGAGCTCGGGATCACGCCGTTCCTCGATCTGATCCTCAGCTCGCCGCGCTCCAGCATGGAGGATCTCGCCGAGACGCTGCGCGAGTCGTATCGCTGGCTGCTGCGGGGCTGCGAGATCGGGATCTATCCCTATGTCATTCCCTTTTCCGGCGCGGGCTTCGCACGCGACCCCGCTCTCGCGCCGCACACCATCCACGCTCGCAGGAGCGTCGCCGGCACCGACGTGGAGTGGGACCAGCCGGCGAAGATATTGCCGATGGACCCCGTCGTGCGCGATGCGGTGTTGCGCATCGAGGCCAACTTCGAGAAGAGGATCGCCGCCATCGAGACAGGCGTGTCGCACCTGCCCTCCCGGCTGCGCTCGCTCGTCTGGATCCTGAGCTCGCTCTCGGTTCTGGCTGAGCACGGTATCTGCGTCGGCGATCCGCGTGACGTGCAGGCGGAGCTCGATGCGCGCCTACCGCGACCGCAAGGAACGACGGACCTGCGGGCCGTCGCGACCGCATGACGACGCGCAAGTTCGTGAGCATCGCGGCGCCGCTCGCCGTGTGCGTGCTGCTCGTCGGCTGGATCATCCTCTCCGCCGCCAACGCCGAGGCGGCGAGCTTCTCGATGCTCGTCTACGCGCTCGCGAATCTCATCGTCTACACCGACGCGCTGGATTTCGTGCTGCGCCTCTACATGAAGCGGCGCCACACCGCGACGGCGCGTGGCACGGGCCGCGAGCGCGAGATCTCGATCGATCTCGCCAGCGCGCTGCCGGCCGGCGCGCACCCGCTCGTGCCCGTCGAGCCGTACGCCATCATCGCCTCGGTGTTCAATCTGGAGGAGCACATCGAGGAGTTCGTGGCCAACTACTCGCGCTACCGGGAGCGGATGTGGATCATCAGCGACGGCTCCAGCGACAACACCGTGCTGCGGCTGCGCCAGGCCGGCTGGCGTTGCTTCGATGACGGGATCAACCGGCGCAAGCCCGGCGCCATCCGTCGCCTGCTCGAGACCCTGCCGGAATACATCGAGACCGTTCTGGTGGTCGATCCGGACATCAAGATCCTGGAGCCGGGCGCGGGCAGTGAGATCGACCTGGAGCAGTTCATCAGCGAGTTTCAGCAGTCGGGCGCGGCGGCCGCCTGCCCGCGGGTCATGATCGAGCCCGACGGCTTCCTCGCGCGCTTCCAGTCGTTCGAGTACGCGCTGGCATTCCGTGCCGGGCGCCAGAGCCTGGCCGACTACAGCATCACCTCCGGCGTGTCCCTCTATCGCCGCAGCGCGCTCGTGCGCGCCCTGCGGGACCATTCGGTGTCGGTGTATGCGGAGGACTTCGAGAACGCGATGATCCTGCTCGACCGCGGCGAGCGGATCTATTACGACGGCCGGCTGGTCGTGGGCACGGAAGGGCCCGGCGCGTTCACCCGCTGGTTCTCGCAACGGGTCGGCTGGTACCACGGGCTCCTCAAGGTGTACGTCGAGCGCTTCGGGGCGATCTGGCGCATCGCCATGCGCAACCCGTTCGCGCTCTATCACTACGTCATCTACGTCGGCGGCCTCACGATCCTGCTGCACGCCCTCAAGGTCATGAGCGCGGTCCTCCTGCTCATGAGCTTCGTGAGCGGCATCGACAACCTCTTTTTCGCGCACTGGGCCCCGGCCCTCCAGGGGTGGACCAGTCCCGCGTACTTCATGGCGGCCATCGGCAGCTATCTGGTTCTCGGCGTGGTCGCGCTCTTTACCGTGGTGCCCAAAGCCGAGCGCGGCTACGCCGCGCCGATCGTGCCGCTCTATCTCTTCTACGCGCTGGTGCACATCGCGCCGATGACCGTGGGTTATCTCAACTGGATCGCGCTCAAGCTCTTCGGCCGGCGGGTGTATCGCGATCACTACGAGCCCGAGCCCGGAGCCGACGCCGACGCCGACGCCGAGGCCGGCGAGCTGCCAGGCGGCGGGCACTCGCTCGCGACGCGGAGGCTGCGATGAGCGTGCGGGCGGCTGCCACCGGGCCAGGCTATCGGCCCGCCGAGTATTGGGAGGAGCGCGCCCGGCGCTTCGCCCTGGAGGGCGACGGCCTCGCCGCCGTTTGCTCGTACGGGATGCCGGGCTTCTACAACAGGCTCATCCAATTCTGCCAGCGGCGCGCGCTCGAGCCCTGGATCAGGGTCGTACCGGGAATGCGCGTCCTCGATATCGGCTGCGGCATCGGCCGCTGGAGCCGCTTGCTGGCCGCTCGCGGCGCCAGTGTCACGGGTATCGACCTCAGCCCCACCATGATCGCGGAGGCCGAGCGCCGGGCGAAGGCCGCCGGCCTCGCGGACCGGTGCCGCTTCGTCGTGCAGGACTCCGCGAATCTCGAGGTGGACGGGTCCTTCGATCTGATCCTGTGTGTCACCGTGCTGCAGCACGTGCCAGACGTCGGCGCTTTGCGTTCAGCTCTGCGCCGAATGGAGCAGCATCTCACTCCCCAGGGGCGACTCGTCATACTGGAGGCGGCGCCTACACGCGTGTCCAGACGCTGTGACACCTCGGTCTTTACGGCTCGTCACCGCGCCTTCTATGTGCGCCTGTTCCATGAGTGCGGACTACGGGTTCGGGCGCTATCCGGCGTCGATCCCGCGCCATTCAAGACGTGGCTGCTGCCTCACCTGCCGCGTCTCCCGCGAGCACTGCGCGTGACTGCCCTCGCGATCGCGACGGCTCTCTCGGCTCCGCTGGATGCACTCTGTGGGCGCCTGCTGACCGAGCGTTCCTGGCACGCCGTCTTCGTCCTCGAGCATGATTGCGGCGAGTGACCATGCGCCTGAGCCGCCGGTCAACGATCTCCATCGCCGTATTCGTCGGGGTCGCGCTGCTCATCGCCGCCGGCTACACCCTCGAGGTCCGGCGCGCCGGACCGGAGTCGCTCTCCAACACGCTCGACCTGAGCATCAGCAGCGGCGGCGACCGGGGCGCGGGCACGCTGCGCGAAGCGCTCTTCATCGCCGCCACCGCGCCCGGCGCGGTGCGCATTTCCCTCGATGTGCCGAAGGTTTCCCTGACGAGCGCCCTGCCCCCGATCGTCAACGCGCATGGCGTGCGCATCGTGGCGCGCCAGGGAGGCAGCGAGATCGATGCCGGCGCCCTGGGCGAAGGTCCGGTGCTCGATGTGGCGGCGCCGAACGTGTCGCTCGAGAACCTCGCCATCGCTAACTGCCGCGGCGCGGCCATCCTGGTGCGAGCCGTCCACTTCAGCCTCCAGGGCACGACGCTCAGCGCCTGCGACATCGGCGTCGACGTGGCGGAGAGCGCGCACGATTTGCTGCTCGAGCACAATGACTTCGTCAATGACCGCATCGGGCTGCGGTTCGCCGCCTCGAGCCCCGACACGACCGTCTCCGGCAACCAGTTCTCGGGTGAGAAGGAGGCGGGAGTCTGGGCGGTGCGCGGCGATACCGGACTGCAGGCGAGCGCCATCACCGTGCGCGGCAACCAGTTCACGGACGACCATACGGCGCTCATCGTCGGCAACATCGACATCCTCATCGATCAGAACGCGATCACCGGCGCGCAGGCGACGGCGATCGATCTGGTGGGCGGCGGGGCGATCGTTCGCCGCAACCGGGTGAGCAACAGCTCCGGCATGGGCATCGTGGCCGAGGGCGCACGGTCAGCGGTGATAGACGGCAATGAGCTGACCGGGCTGCCCGCGTACGGCATCATGATCCGCGGCTCGAGCAATGCACTGGTGCGGGCAAACCGCATCTCCGAATGCGCCTACGGCATGGCGTTCGTGTTGGGCGATAGCCGCAATCCGAGCACCGCTGTCGACAACATCATCATAGAGCCACGCTACGACGGTATCGACGTCGTCGGCGATACTCCCATTCTGCGGCAGAACCACGTCGTGCAGCCGCATGCTTTCGCGCTGCGCGTGGAGGACTTCAACCGCCCCGACGGCACGACGGTGAAGGGCGCACCGTTCCTCGACCACAATTTCTTCGGCGGCCTGGTGGCGGCCACCGCCGCCGGCGCCCGCGGTTCGTCATATCGATGAGAACGGCATGAAGTCTCTCGACAGCACGCAACTGCTTCCGCTACCCACCTGGACCGATCCGCGGGTGCACCTGCTCGATGACCTGTGGCTGCTCGCGATCTTCACCATCCTCCTGGCCGCCGGCCTGCCCTGGCTGCTCAGCTCGTTCGACATCCAGTTCGGCCCCGCCCTCCTCGGCCTGCTGGGCCTGGCGGGGATCCACGTCGGCTTCACGGCGCTCACTGCGCCGACGCCCGGAATTCACCGCGGACGCCGGCGCGCGCTCGCGATCCTGCACGCCGTGGGTGTCGTGGTGGTTGCGGTCATATGGCACTTCGCGGGCGGCATCCACAACCCGGCGTTCCTGCTCGTCTTCGTGCTGCCGGTCATCGGCGCGGTTTTCCTCTCCCGCTGGCAGCCGTATGCCACGGCGATCCTGAGCATCCTCGCCGTGGCGGCCGTCGCGCTGAGCGAGTCACCTGAGCTGCGCTGGTATGCGAGCGGACTCGCGCCGCAGGCGGCGTGGCTCACCAGCCTGTTCGGCAACCTTGCGGCCGGCGCTGAGCCGTTTCCCGGATTCTATGCGCCGCCAGGGTACTTCCTCGTCCTGCTCGAGGTATTCGCCGTCCTGATGGTGGCCTGCGCCTTCGCCGCCGACTATCTCGGTACCGTGTTCGATCGCTTGCAGGCGGACCTCGCGGTCGCGCGCGCGGAAGCCGAGCGGGGTCAGCAGCTTTGGGCCGGACTCATCGAGGAGCTGCCATTTCCGGCCGCGCTCGTCGACGCGCGCACCTTCCAGGTCGTATCGGAGAGCGCGGAGCTCATCACCCTGTCCGCCGACGGCGCGCGCGCCACCGGCCGCAAGCTCACCGAGGCGATCCAGTTCTCCTATCCGGAGGTCGTCGAGGAGCTCGTGAGCGGCATGGGCGGCACGGCGCACCATGTGGTATTGCGCCGCGGCACCGAGCTCTGCCTGGCGCGTGTCCGGGCGCAGCACATCCCCTACAAGGGACGGCGCATGTGCCTGCTCCTCGTAGAGGAGATGACGGAAGCGTTCGCCGTCCGCGCCGCGCTCGATGTTGCGGAGCAGGCGATCGTGGTCATCGATGCGCAGGATCGGGTGCTCGCCTTCAACAGGCCGGCGCTCGCTCTTTTCTCCGCGACCCGCGTGGGCGCCGATGCCGCGGCGTTGCTCGCGCAACCGGACGCACCGGCGCACTGGTGGGAGCCCGGAGTGAGCGGCCGGCGCAAGATGCAGATGCGCATCGTCCCGCGCCTCTTCCAGGTCACCAGCACGGCCGTTTCGCTGCCCGGGGAGCAGGAGCGGCTGTGTGTCGTCGCCTTCCTGCCGGTCGCGCGGGCCGAGACCCTGGACAACCCAAACTTCAGTGCCCCAGTGTCGGGCGTCTCCCTGCCGAGGCCACGATGAGACCATTGCGTTACTCACCGCTCTTTGCGCTCGCCGCGGCCTGGCTTGCGCCTCACTGCTCCGACGCGGTCGAAGCCGCCGCGGCGCCGCCCGCCGCGCCGTCGGCTCCGTCGGTCAACAGTCTGGTCATCAGCGCCGACGGCTCGACGCTGACGGATGCGAGTGGCGGGGGCGGCGGATCGCTGACGTGGCTGCACGACTTCAGCTCCGGTGTCCTCGGGGTCGGCGGCGAGTACCAGCGGCTCGCCGGCGCGCACTGGCAGTTCGGCTCGCTTTCCGGCTCGGTGAGCACCGGCGACACGAGCGCCAGGTGGACGTTCTCCGCCGATGGGCATTTCGGCGACGGCGAAATCCCCGTGTACCAGGGGATGCATCACTTCAATTACGACGTCGAAGGCGCGGACGTCACCGGCACGTTTGGCGGTAAGTTGACGCTGCAGGTTGAAGGACGCCAATACGACATCGACACTACGCATGGGACGCTGCCAAAGGCGGCCCTCGGCTACCTCTGGACGCCACACGTGCAGACGACAATCTCCTACGCGCGGTCGGTCGACGGAAATCTCGACAGCGAGCTGGAGACGGCGCGCATCGACCTCTTCGGACACGCCGTGAACGGACTCATAGGCGTCGCAGCGGGACACGTGGCGCCGCGGATCGTCAACATCTACACCGGTGCGACCGGAGCGGCGCCTCAGCTGCGCGAAGGCTACGTCGGCCTCTCGAAGGCGTTCGGGCGCACCGACTGGTCCATCCTGGGGGATTACCTCAAAGTGGCAGGCGAAAAGCGCATCACCCTGACCATCGTCTGCACGTTGCATGGAGGGAGCTCGGCCACATGAGGCTGAGCCTCGCAAGCCTCAGACGTCATACGGCCTGGCTGCCGGCGTTGCTCGTGTTTGCGACGGTGGCGTTCGCCGGCTCGCGGCTCATTTTCCTGAGCGTGCAGCGCCAAGCCGCTGAGGCCCGCGATGCCGCACAGGCGGCCGCCGCGCGCGGGGCGTCGGCCCTCGAACAGCAGATCGACGAGCTTGCGCGGCGGGCATCGCGGACCGCCGGCGCCACGGGCCCGGCTGCGCAGCCGGTGAGCCCTGTGTCGCCGCCCGCTACCGACCGCCCGCCGGCTTCCAACGCGATGCCGCGCCGGCCCGCCCAGCCGGATTTCCAGTCGTTCGAATGGGCGGCGAACGGTAGCCTGGTCACCTTGGGCCAATCCGATGCCGCGACCGCCCGAGCGCTCGTGAGCGAATGGCAGGCTGCCGCGCCTGCCGGCGGCCAGATTCCCGCCAGGGCAGTGCTCGGCCCCGTTCGCGAAGGCAGCGACTGGCTCATCGCCGCGCGCGCACCGCTTTCCAACCCGGTCACGGTCGGCGCGACACCGCAGGGAGGATGGGCGGTCACCTATGCGGATCTCGATCGCCTGCTTGCGCGCGCGCACGTCACACGCGCGGTGAGCGGCGGCGACGACTTCGCGCTGGTGCAGAGCGATCCGGAGAGCGGCTTCGTCAGGGCATTCGTCACATCGGGCACCGGCCTGTTGAGTGACCCGGCGGCAAGCGTCATTCACCCGCCGCCGGGGTTCGCGTTCACCTCGCCAGGCACGCTGACTTTCCAGGTTCGACCCCGCGCCGGCTGGTATCCGACGCGCACTCTGGCCACCGACGTCGGGCTCCTCCTGCTCATCGCATGGCTGCTGACGTTCATGGCTCACGACGTCACGCACCGCACCCAGCGCCTGCGTACGTCCCTCGCGAGCGCCCGCCGCCAGCTGCACTCCGCCAACCAGCGCCTGGTGCGCGAGATCGAGCAGCGGGAGAGCCTGCAGGAGAGCGTCAATCGCGCGCGCTTTCATGACGCCTTCACGGGACTGCCGAACCGCTACTACTTCATGGACCAGCTCGATCGCACCCTGCGCGAGCGCGGTGCGCGCCGCGGCCGGCGCATCGGGGTCCTCCTGATCGCCGTCGACCGCTTCCAGCTGATCAACGAAACGCTCGGCCATACCGCCGGCGACGAGCTGATGGTGCAGGCCGGCCGGCGTTTCCAGAACGTGGTTTCTTCCGCCACCTGCGTATTGGCGCGCTGGGGCGGCGACCGGTTCGCTCTCCTGGTGCGCGATCTCGCCTCGAGCGAGGCGCTCTCCAGGCTGGCGAGCGAGCTGCAGGCGGCGCTGCAGGAGCCGTTCGAGTTGCGCCGGCACCGGCTCGGCGTGACGGTGCACATCGGCATGAGCTGCCTGGAAAGCTGGCCACAGCGCGCCGAGGCGTTCATGCGCGAGGCCGAAGTCGCCCTGTCGGTGGCCAAGAGGCAGGAAGAGATGACCTGCGTCACCTACTCCCCGGCGATGGGAGGCGATGCGGCGAGTCTGGTCAGTCTCGAGGCCGACCTCCACGTTGCCATGGAGCGGCGCGAGTTGAAGCTTCTCTTCCAGCCGATCGTGGATCTGCGCGCGGGGCGCGCCGTAGGTGCGGAAGCCCTGTTGCGATGGCAGCATCCCGTGGAGGGAACGCTCGCGCCCGACAAGTTCCTGCCGATTGCCGAGGAGACCGGCATCATCGTGCCGATCACGCGCTGGGCGATCCAGAAGGTATGCCTGCTGGCGAGCGAATGGCGCCGGCGGCTGCCGGCCGGCACGGACTTCTATCTCACCGTCAATCTGTCGGCCGCGGTGCTGCGCGATCCGGAGCTGAGCGCCTACGTCTCCGGCCAGCTCGCCGCCACGGCAATACCGCCGCAGACGCTCAAATTCGAGCTGACCGAGGGCGGACTCATCAGCAACGTGGTGGCCGCACGCGAGACGCTCGAGCGCCTGCACCAGACCGGAGTGGAGCTGATGCTCGATGATTTCGGCACCGGCTACTCGTCCCTCAATCACCTGCAGCTCTTCCCGTTCGATTACGTGAAGATCGACCGGCCCTGGGTGGTGGCGCCGAGCGCCACGCAGCACGGTGGCGCGAGCCTCGCCTCCGCGATGGTGCAGCTCGCCGCGAGTCTCGGTCTGACGGCGATCGCCGAAGTGGTCGAGACGCAGGCCACGGCCGATGCCTTGGAGGAAATGGGCTGTCACTTCGGGCAGGGCAACTTCTTCTGCGCGCCGGTGGAGGCCGAGGAGGCTCTGCAGTGCCTGGGCGCGACGATTGGCGGCGTGTTGCCGCGGGGGCAGATGCGCGATGAGGACGACTCGCCGACCCTGATCCTGCCGGCGGGATTCATCACCGAGGACGAAGCGGAGTCGGAATCGGAGTCAGAATCGGAGTCGGAGTCGGGCTGACCCGGGCTGACCCGGGATTCTCATCCGGCGTCCGGGGAGGCGCCCGCTATCGGCAGATAGACCAGAAATTCGCTGCCGGCCCCCAGCCCCGCGCTCCTGACCTCCACGGTGCCGCCGTGGAGGGCAATGATGTTCTTCGCCAGCGCGAGCCCGATTCCGAGGCCACCCTCCGAGCGCTCGCGCGTACCCTCGAGCTGCGAGAACATGGTGAAGAGCCGCGGAATCTGCTCGGGCGAGATCCCGACGCCGTTGTCCTTGACCGACAAGCTCAGCACGGCTCCCTCCATGCGGGCCCGGAGCCGTATCAGACCGCCCTGATCCGTGTATTTGGCGGCGTTCAACAGCAGGTTCGAGATGACCTGCGCCAGGCGCACCGGATCGCCCGTCAGTCTGATGACCCCTTGCGGGAAGTCGACCTCCAGCCGGTGGCCCTTCTTGTCGATGACCGGGCGCGCCGTATCGAGCGCCGCATCCACGACCTCATCGAGATGGATGGTCCGCTTCTGGATCGCCAGCTGCCCCTGGCTGATGCGGGTCACATCCAGCAGATCGTCCAATATGCGGCTCATGTGGGTGACCTGGCGATGCAATATCTGCCGGGCCCATTCGAGCGACTTCGCCTCCACATTGGGCAGATTCAGGTACGCCGCCACATTGCGGATCGGGGCGAGCGGATTGCGCAACTCGTGCGACAGCATCGCCAGAAACTCGTCCTTGCGGCGATCCGCTTCGCGCAGGAAGTTCTCGCTGCGCTTGCTCTCGGTGATGTCACGTGCCACCGAAACCGAGCCGATGATGGCTCCATTCGAATCGCGCACCGGCGCGGAGCTCACCTGCCGGTGACGCCGCTCCCCCGAGAGGGGATTGCGCACGATCTGCTCCTCGTTGCGGATGACCTCGCCTTTCAGGGCGCGCAATGGCGGGGCGTCCTCGATCGGCCGCGCCGAGCCATCCGGGCGCTGGATCGCCAGCCTCGCGGCGACGTCCGCGACCGGCACGCCCTGCAGGGACTCGTGACCGAACGCTCGCAAGGCCGCCGGGTTGGCGTACGTGTAACGCCCGTCGGTATCGGTGAAGTAGACCTCATCACTGATGCTGTTGAGGACGGCGGACAGCCACTCCTTCTCACGCCGTGTCTTCGCTGCTGCGACGGCAAGGTCGCGCTCGTTTTCCAGGCGCTCACGCGCCGCCGACAGCTCGCGGTTGACCCGCTCGAGCTCCGTGCGCCGCAGATAGAGCTCCACGAGCAGCGCCACCTTGCTGCGCAGGATCTCCGGGACTACCGGCACGGATATGTAGTCGATGGCGCCGGCCTGGTAGCCCCTGAGGGTATCGAGGGTCGTGATGTGCACGCCGGTGACGAAGATGATCGGCGTCTGCTCGAACCGGGGATGCTCGCGGATCAGCCGGGCGGTCTCGAAGCCATCCATCTGCGGCATGCTCACGTCGAGCAGGATCAGCGCGAACCTCTCATTGAGCAGGCGCGCGAGCGCATCCTTTCCCGAGAGCGAGCGCACGCACTCGACGCCCACCCCTTCCAATATCGATTCGTACGTCAGCAGTCGCGCAGGCTGATCGTCGACCAGCAGGATACGGGGCCTCCCGGGCGGGGCGACCTCGATGCCGGCTGGAGACTGCCGAGCTGTTTCGCTCTTAGCGATCATGGGGCCGTTCGTCGACTTTCAGCGGCCTGCGGCGGCAAGTCGCGTGCCTGTCATCATCGGCCCGTCCGGCTGCGAAGAGCTGCCTGCGAGCATCGTCGGGAAGAGCATGTCTGCGCCTCGAGTAGTCGCTTTGCCGTCGCACCCGCCATGATAGGCCGGCCGGCTCTTCGATGGATACGTACACCACCCCGGAGCAGATGCACCCGATGCCCACGATCGAGCTCATGATCGATCTGCGCCGCGCTCTCGAGCTCGAGGCGGGGAGCTATGGACCGGGTGGCTCGGCGGCGAGGCTCCTCTGCAGGGCGCCGCTCTCCACGGGCTTGACCAGGTGATCGTCGAAGCCGGCCGCCAGGGCCCGGGCGCGATCCTCCGCCTGTCCGTAGCCGGTGAGCGCCACCAGCCGGATCCGGTCCGCACCGGGAAGCTTGCGCATCCGTCGGGCGACTTCGTAACCGTCCATCCCAGGCAGACCGATATCGAGCAGGACGATCTGCGGTTGGAACGTGCCGACCCGGTCGAGAGCGTGTTGGCCCGCGTAGACCGCCTCGACCTCGTGACCATCGAGCCTCAGCATCATGACGAGCGTGTTCGCCGCATCGACGTTGTCATCGACGACCAGAATGCGCCGCTGCGGAACGCTGAGTGGCGCTGAAGACTCCTCCTCGAGCCTCGGGGGCGCCACCAGCGGCAGCCGCAGCGTGAATACGGCCCCCTGGCCGGGCCCATCACTGCGGACGGATACCGTGCCGCCATGCCTCTCGATCAGTCGCTTGACCACCGAGAGCCCGATTCCGAGGCCGCCCTGCGAGCGATCGAGGGTCCGGTCACTCTGCACGAAGAGGTCGAATATCCGCGGCAGCAGGTTGGGCGCGACGCCGAAGCCATTGTCGCTGACCTCGATGACCGCGTTGCCCTCTTCCTGCCGCGACTCGAGCAGGATCCGGCCGCCGCGATCGGTGTACTTGATGGCATTGTTGAGCAGGTTGACCAGGCATTGCACCAGACGGGCGACATCGCCATGGACATAGAGGCTGCGATAGCTCGAGAGGATCCGCAGATCGTGTCCGCGCTCCCGAATGGCTGACTCCACCGTCTCCACGGCCTGCGCAATGACATCCGCCACGTCAACCGTGGCCATGTTGAGCTCGATGCGTCCCTGCGTGATGCGGGACACGTCGAGGAGGTCATCGACCAGATGCGACAGATGGTTCACCTGGCGTTGCAGCACCTCGATGACGGCTCGCGCGCGGGGCTCGTTCGGCAGGATCCTGGCCAGCACCTCGCTCGAGCTGCGGATCGGGGCGAGGGGGTTGCGCAACTCGTGTGCGAGCATCGCCAGGAACTCATCCTTCTGTCGGTCGGCTTCCACGAGCGCTTCCTCCGCTCGGCGGCGCTCGGACAGGTCAACGGTGGACACCGCGACGCCGTCGCCGACGCGCGCGACCGCGAGCCGGGCGAACATGTCGAGTCCGTCATACTGATAAGCCATCTCGGTCACCCAGGGGGTACCGGTTTCCACCACCTGCACGTATCTTTCAAAAAGACCGGACTCGCGGTTGCCGGGATGCACTTCCAGCACGCGACGTCCCGGCAGCCATTCCCGCGGGCGCTTCGCCATGCGAGCGGCCGCCTCATTGGCATAGACCCAAACGAAATCGACGATGCGGCCCGCAGGATCGCGCACCGCCTCGAGCACCGTGAATCCATCGGGGCTCGCCTCCTGTACCGCCCGAAAGCGCTCCTCGCTGATCCGCAGCTGTCTTTCCGCCTCACGCCGGTGCTCATCGAGAAGCGCCGCGTGGTGCGCCAGCGCACGCCGCTGCGCGCGGCGCTCCAGAGCGCCACGCACGACTACCGGGATCCGGGCGTAGTGCCTCGGGGCCTTGGTGATGTAGTCATCGAGACCTTCCTTCATCGCCTCCACGGCCAACTCCTCCGAGCCGCTTGCGGTGAACATGATGACCGGGCGTTTCGGATCCTGAGCCTTGACCCGGCGCAGCACTTCGAGTCCCGTCGACCAGCGCAGCGCGTAATCGGTGATCACGAGATCGTAATCGTCCCGGCCGAGAGCAGCCTCGAGCTCCTGCGGGTCCGAGATGGCGCTGATGCGTACGCCGCCGCCCAGATGCGAGAGCTGGCGGGTCAGGAGCTCGCGATCATCCGGGTTGTCATCGACCAGAAGGATATGCGCGGCAACCGGGGGTTGTTGCGGCGACTCGCTCATATATCTGTCAAACCGTCACGCTGTCCGTCATGGGTTCCCACACCCGTCTCATCTGGAGCCGAGCAGTCATCGCCGGGGAAGCAATCTCGATGCCACGGGCCGCGCCGAGCGGCCGCGGCAGCCACGTTCCTCATCAGCGGGCAGCGGTGACGTTCGTCTCGAACCAGTACAGGTGCAGCCGGCCGAGGAGCTCCACCAGCTCACTGAACGCGACGGGCTTCTGCAGATAGGAATTGGCGCCGGCGGCATACGCCTGCTCGATGTCTTCCTGCTGTCTCGAAGAGGTCAGGACGACGACTGGAAGCGTATCCATTTCGGACCGCGCCCGAACCCATTGCAGGACCTCGGCGCCGCTGCAGCGGGGCAGCTTCCAATCGAGCAGCAGGAGCGCGGGCATGGGGTGCGCACTGCGATCCGCGAAGGCGCCCGTACCCAGAAGGTATGCTTTCGCCTCCTCGCCGTCGCCGACGGTCACCAGCCCAACCGATACTCCCACCTTCCGCAGCGCCCGCCGGGTGAGGATCACATCGTCGATGTTGTCCTCGACGAGCAGGATGGTGGGCGCGGACGGTTCGGGCATCGCGTTCACTCGTGTGACGGTCCCGGGCCCATCATTCCTGGGAGCCCGTGCCCCGCGGGGCCGTTGCCGCCGCATCGGGGAGCTCGATCATGAAGCGCGAGCCTTCCCCGGGAGTGCTTTCGAGGCGCACGCGGCCGCCCAGCCGCTCGATGCCGCGGCGAACGATGGCGAGGCCGATTCCCGTTCCCGGGTAGCTCTCACTGCCGTGCAGCCGCTCGAAGACACGGAAGATTCGCTCATGGTGCTCGAGGGCAATGCCGATTCCATTGTCCGCGACGGTCAGGAGCACGCACTGCCCATGGTGCGCCCCCGAAATATCGACTCTGGGCAAGACATCCCGCGGAACGAACTTGATGGCGTTCGAGACGAGGTTGGTGAGCACCTGCCCCAACACGGCGCGGTTGCCGCGGATGATGCCGAGGTGGGAAGCGACCGAGATCCGCGCCTCCCGCGCCGCGATCTCCGACGCGAGTTCCTCGAGGACGACTTTGATCAGGAGGTCGAGATCGACACGCTCGAACGTGATCTCGGCGCGCGACAGCCGGCTGTAGGCGAGCAGGTCCTGGATGAGACCATCGAGCCGCACCGCACCCTGAGCCATGCGCCGGGCGTAGAGCGCACCCTCCTCGCTCAAGCGGTCCTGCTCGTCCTCCAGGAGCGCGCTCGCGTATCCCTGGATGTTGCGCAGAGGGGCGCGCAAATCGTGAGCCACCGAATGCGCGAAGGCCTGCAGCTCGGAATTGGCCTCCTCGAGCTGTTGGGTCCGTTCCGTGACACGCCGTTCCAGCTCGACGTTGGCGCGGCGGATGATCTCGCGCGCCTCGATCAGATCCGTGATCTCGGTCGAGGTGCCGAACCACTTCTCGATGGCGCCGCCGGCATCGAGGATGGGTGAGGCCCGTTGCTTGAACCAGCGATAGAGGCCGTCTCTTCCACGGATACGGACCTCGGTGTCATACATCCTCCCATCGCGGAAGCACTGCGCCCAGATCCCCAGCACCCGCTCGCGGTCTTCCTCATGCAACCACGCCGTCCAACCGTAACCGAGACTCTCCTCCAGCCTGGCTCCCGTGTATTCGAGCCACTGGCGACTGAAGTAATCCGCGGCGCCGTCCGCTTTGCAGGTCCATACGAGCTGTGGCAGCGATTCGAGGACCTGGCGGTAACGCTCCTCGTTGGCTTTCAGAGCCTCCTCGACCCGCTTGCGTTGCGTGATGTCACGATTGCTCTCGAGCACGAGCCTGCGCCCATCGACGGTGAGAAGCTGCATGCGCGAATCGACGATGACTTCCGCGCCATTCCTGGCTCGGTGGCGCAGCTCCCCGGCCCACGCGCCGCGAGCCAGGAGCTGCTCCTCGGTCGCGCGGCGCGACTGCGGAAACCGCGTTCCGAGCAGATCGTGACTCACCCGTCCCAGAGCCTCTTCGCGCGCGAAGCCATAGAGCTGCTCGCAGCCGTGATTCCACTGGACGACGCCCTCGTCCCAGTCCCACACCAGGATCGCCTCGAAGGCGAGCTCGATCAACCGGTTCAGTTGCGAGATCGACTTGCGATGCTCCTGTAGCTGCGCCGCCGTCCGCCGCCGCTCCGTGATGTCGCGCGCGATCTTGGAGGCGCCGATCAGAGCTCCGGAGGCATCCCGTATCGGCGATATCGACAGGGAAACATCGATGCGCCGCCCATCCTTGGCGATGCGAACGGTCTCGAATTGCTCGACCCGCTCGCCGCGCTTGATCGTCTCGATGATGCGCGCCTCCTCGGCCAGCCGCTCGGGAGGAATGATGAGCGTGATGTTGCGTCCGATCGCCTCGGCGGCCGAGTAGCCGAAGAGACGCTCCGCGGCGGCGTTCCAGGATTCGATGCGCCCCTGCAGCGTCTTGCTCACGATGGCGTCATCCGAGGAGTCGACGATCGCGGCCAGGTGCGCCGACGCGCGCTGCATCCGCTTGTAGCCGGCGAGCTGCCGCTCGAGATCGTCGAGCTGCTGCCGAAGGGCGGCGACGAGCTGCGGCGGATCGGGCTCCTCGGATCGGGGCGGCTCGGTCATGCGATGGGCGCTGGTCTCATTGCCGCCCGTGGCAGCCAGCTCCGTGCCTGATAAAGGGGGCACCCTGCCACTCGCAGCCCGGGCCCAAGACGGCTGAATTGCTCTATCTGACCCGAGGTTTACATCGTAAGTCTTTGTTTTACTAAGACGGCGACTCAAGCCCACGCCATCATCCACAGGCAAGTACTTGATTTGCCAACGTCCAGTCGAGCCGCGACGAGCGGGAAGAAGACCACCTGCCTGCCCTTAGCGGCGTGGTGGATTATCGAGCCTTGCGCAGTGGAGGACAAATTCGTCTACGAGGCCGCCGGCCCTTGCCTGGGTATCGTCAACCTCTCGCCATCCCCGGCGCGCTCGATCACGCATCCTCATGCGGTCCGATTCAATAACGGGTGTAGTCTCCAGCTCGATTTTCGTCACATCCCAGTCATAGTTCAAAGCTCGCGCCGCGTGGTACCGCGATAGGCGTTCGAAATAGTCGAACGGGTCGACACCGACGTAAAACTTGCCACTGACCCAGCAACCCGGCCGGATACCATTGGGCGCCTTTCCATGTCTGTACATCAGAACGCCTGCATCAATCACCCACCAGCTGTCATCCTCGAGAACGTGAGTCACTTTGGCCGTGACGAAGTACTCGGACCCCTCAATGTGACGCATTGAAGCGTGGTCGATACTCGGTGCATTAATAGAAGGCCAGTCTGGCCGTATACCAGATGGGGAATTTGCCGGAGAGAATGCCAGAGCGAAACTTGCGCGGTCGCCACGCTTAAAGTGCGTGTAATTCCCATCCGCAATTATCCACGACGACAACCCGATCATCATTTTTGCGCGGCCCGACGTGTGTAGATCTCCGCGAGACGACGTACCGCCTTCGGCACCTTACCGATCATTCGCGCGCCGGGTCTTCGCGCAGGCGGGTCGGAGTGCCATTCGGGTCGTACTTCCGGATGAAGCCTTCGATGTTCTGCAGGTGCGCACTGTTGGGTAGGTGCAGCTTCATGACTGTAATTGTTGGTCCCGCCCAAGCCTAATGATGCGCCACCGCGTTACGGATCACAACTCGCGGCCCAAAAGCCGTCCCGGTGGACTGGTCCATAGACACCATCCTTGCTCGTAGCCAGCGACTGTTGTGCCAAGGTACGAGGTACTAAAGACCACACCCTGCGCTCAATATGCATTGAGCGCGGACGAGCTCAGATGGTCTTCGGCCCGCGAATTGACCGGATGAGGATCTCCGCGGAGATTCCAAGCTTGTCGTGCAATGCGCGGATCATGTTGATGGAAAGACCGCGCTTGCGATTGAGCACCTCCGAGACACGGGTCCGGGTGCCAAGGATCTCTTTCAGGTCGTTGCGTGTCAGACCCTGCTGCTCCATCCGAAACTTGATCGCCTCGATCGGGTCCGGCGGATCCATCGGGTAGTGCTCGGTCTCATACGCCTCAATGAGAGTCGCAAGGATGTCCAAGCGGTCGCCTTTGGGCGTGCCGGCCTTTGCCCCCCAGAGCTCTTCAACCTCTGCGAGCGCGTGCTCGTAGTCCCTCTCACTTCGAATCGGCTTTAGGTCTTTCATAAGCTACCGTCTTCACGTCAATGCGGTCGTATTCCGAGTGGGTACCGATCCATTTGATCCACACTATCCGTTTCTCGAAATCCATGGCGGTCACCAACCGATAATCATTTCCCTTGATATTGAACACAACGCGGTCTGCCGACACCACGCTCGCCGAGCGGTACAGCTGTTTCACCGCGGCCATGTTCGGCCATTGCGCTCGCCGGGCTTCATCGAACCAAGCATCCAGAGCCCCTTTGAGAGCCCCGTGCCCCGCATGCCTCACCTGCGATTCAAGGAATCGCTTGAGCGTGCTGCGGGCGATGATCCTCATCGTTCAAATGCTAGCAGGTTCCCATTTTGGGAACAAGTATCAAGCGCGCGCACTGTAAGCATGAGCCGCCGCCCAGCAGCTAAACGGCTTGCGTTCTCATATTGAGAACGCCGGTTCCATAATTGAGAGCAAACTCTGCCCTGCTCTGCTCACCGGGGGCCTAGGGCGACGGTTTTCGCCGCCTGGCGCGACCCACTGGCGCCCCGCACGGGGCTCAGCACGGCCCGTGAGGCCGAGCAACCAAGCCAGGAAAAACGGTTCGTGAATCAGCAACTCTCCGCAGATGCGAGCGAACCGGAACTGTGCACAGTCCACGCGGCAGCCCGCTCGCGCAGTAGCGCCCAGCCCTCGGGCACCAACCGCACCGTCACTCGGGAACCCCGCGGATCGGATGACGCAACGGGCTCATCAAGATTGTCACTCGGCGCAGCTGCCAGCATCTGCTCGACGAGGCGCCGGAGCAGAGTCGATTCCGACAGACTCTGCCGCGCGGCTGCCATCGCGACGCGCTGCCTCCTCGTTGCTAACCCAAGTCGGCAGGTGGGTGCTCCCGGTCATGGGCACAATTGAAACCAGCAATTGGCGCGGCGCAAATAATTGACGAGTGGATACTGGTAGAGATTGTTCGATCCCGTGAAGTGGCAACGCATTAAAAAGCACTGCGCATTGACGCAGTTCGCGTGCACCGGACGCATACAGTTGTTCAAATGCACTAGGTTCATAACATTGGAGCATTAGCGCCCACTGCTGCGCCTCTTTGCGGTTCGGGAGAGTCTGGGACTGTGCCGGGCGCCCTTTTGCTCGCAACTGCGCGCGGTAGGACACCGCGCGGGTCAGCGCACTGACAATGCGTTGAATGGAAGCCATACGCGCCTAGGCGCACTGCCTGCAGCGGTGAGTAATCCCACTGCACTGAGCGTGCACGAAACCTGGTCGACAGTGAAGCTTGTGGCGGCTAGCTACGCGCAATCACTTGATTTTACGGAGTTATTGGGGCGTGACGGAATCGAACCGTCGACCAGCGGATTAAAAGTCCGATGCTCTACCGACTGAGCTAACGCCCCTCTGTCTTTTCCAGCCCGAAAGCAAGCCACTCAGCGGCCCAGGGCCGCTCCCTGGGCCGCGGGGCCGAATCCCGTCACAGGGCTGGCCGCGCAAATAGCCGGGGGCGATTTTCGGCCAAATAAAAAAACGGCCGCGAATGATACTACAGACGCTGGTAGACCGTGGGGTCCGGGACGCCGGCGGCCTCGAAGCCAGCGCGGCGCAGGCGGCAGGAGTCGCAACGGCCGCAGGCGGCGCCGAGGTCATCGGCCTGGTAGCAGGAGACGGTCAGGGAGTAGTCCACGCCCAAACGCGTGCCTTCGCGGATGATGCGCTGCTTGGACCAGGAGATGAGGGGCGCCTGCACACGGCAGGGGTGGCCCTCGACGCCCTGCTTGGTGGCGAGCGCGGCGAGATGGCTGAAGGCTTCGATGAAGGCGGGGCGGCAGTCGGGATAGCCGCTGAAATCGACGGCGTTTACGCCGACGAAGATGTCCTCGGCGCCGAGGACTTCTGCCCAGCCCAGGGCGAGCGCCAGCAGCAGGGTGTTGCGCGCGGGAACGTAGGTCACCGGGATGCCCGTCGTCGGCTGCTCGGGGACGGCAATGGACTTGTCGGTGAGCGCGGAGCCGCCGATGCCGGCGAGGTCGATGCGCATGATGCGATGCTCGCGGGCGCCCAGAGATCCCGCGACGCGCATGGCCGCGTCGAGCTCCGCAGCGTGGCGCTGCCCGTAGTCGACCGAAAGCGCATAGCAGACGAAGCCCTGGTCGCGCGCGATGGCCAGCGTCGTCGCCGAATCGAGGCCGCCGGAGACCAGCACGACAGCTCTGTGGGAGGCCATTGGAACGCTCTCTTTCGGTAGCGCGGCGCCGTTACTTTCCCGGCACGTTGCCCCAGAGGTACTTGTGCAGCTGGATCTGCAGGCGCACCGGCAGCCGGTCCTCGACGATCCAGTCGGCCAGCTGACGGGCGGGCAGTTGCTCGTGGCTGGGCGAAAAGAGCACCGTGCAGCGCCCTTCCAACCCGAGCTCGCGGAATTTCGCGCAGCTCCATTCGTAGTCGCCGCGGTCGCAGATCACGAACTTGACGAGATCCTTGGCGCCGAGGCGCGCGAGCTCCCCGTAGCGGTTGCGTGCCTCCTCTCCGGAGCCTGGAGTCTTCACATCCACAACCCGCACCACCCGCTCATCCACGCCGTCGAGCGATATTGCGCCGCTGGTCTCGAGCGAGACGCGGCAACCGTCATCGCAGAGTTGAGTCAGAAGAGTCAGGCAGCTCTTCTGCGCCAGGGGCTCACCGCCCGTCACGCAGACGTAGCGGCCGCCGAGCTCTCTGACCCGCCGTACCACGGATTCGACTTCCCACCACTCCCCGCCGTGGAAGGCGTACTCCGTATCGCAGTACTGGCAGCGCAGCGGGCAACCGGTCAGGCGGACGAAGACGGTCGGGATCCCCGCGGTGTCGGCCTCGCCCTGCAGGGAGTAGAAGATCTCACTGACCTTGAGTCGCGTCACCTGCATCCGTCACTGCGATGACAGCTGACTGAGGCGCTTTTGCGCGCGCGTCGCCGCGTCCGTCCCGGGGTACTGGCTGACGACTTCACGCAGCGTGGCGCGGCCTTTGGCCGTCTCGCCCTGGGCGAGCTGCGTGTTGCCGAGGTCGAGCATGGCATCGGGCGCCTTGCCCGAGCTCGGCCATTGGCTGAGCACCGACTGGAAGTCGCCCTCGGCCGCTGCGAAGTCCTGGTTCACGTAGTGCGCCTCGCCCAGCCAGTACTGGGCGTTGGGTGCGAGCGAGCTCTGCGGATACTGTTTGAGGAAGCTCTGGAAGCCGCTGATGGCCACCGAGTAGCTGCCGGCCTTGAGGGCGTCGAACGCCTGCCCGTACACCGACTGCTCCGTCGAGGACACGCCGCCCCCGCCATCGCCGGCCCCCGCTGAGCCGCCGCCCGCGCCGCCATGCTCGAGGGCGGTGACGCGCTTGTCGAGGTCACCGTAGAAGTCCCGCTGCTGCTTGCGCAGCTGCTGGTTGGCGTTCTGAAGATCCTCGATCTGGCCCCGCAGGTCGCGTACCTCGCCCTGCAGCGTATCGACCTGGGTCGCGAGCTGCACCAGGCTCTGGTTGGACATCACCCGCTCCACCTTGGAGACCCGCGCGTCGAGGTCATTCAGCCTGATCTGCACCGGATCCTGGTCGGGCGGGACGGAGGCGCAGCCGGCGGCGAGCACTGTGAGCAGCGCGAGAGGGATGATCGGGCGCATGGCGGACTCCTTGGAAACAGCTTGCCGGGAACAGCTTACTGCGGCGGCGCAGTCGGCTGTCCGTTCGGCGCCAGGTACACGATGTCGACCCGGCGGTTCTTGGCCCAGGCGCTCTCGTTGTGCGCCGGATCGACCGGATGCTCCGCGCCATAGCTGACCACCGTGATCTGGGCGGCCGAGGCGCCCTGCAGCAGCAGCGCCTGGCGGACCGCCTGCGCGCGGCGCATGCCGAGGCCGATGTTGTATTCCGGCGAGCCCTGCTCGTCGGTATTGCCTTCGAGCCGCACGCGCGCGTCCGCGTGGTCGGACAGGTACTTCGCGTGGGCCGCGACGATGTCCGTGCCATCGCCCTTGATCACCGCGCTATCGAAATCGAAATAGATCGTGCGCTTGGCGAGCATGCCTTCCTGGGGTCCGGCGACGGAGTTCTGGTTGCCGAACGGACCGCCGTTGGCATTGGCGCCCCCCGCGCCCTCGGAATTCGCTCCCGCGCCAGTCTCAGAAGACTGCGGTTGCTCGCCAGCCGACGACTTCGGCGGATGGTGCGCGCAGGCGCTGAGCCCGAGGCACGCGGACAGCAACATCAGGACGAGAGTTCGACGATACATAGACCCATCTCCAGGTTCGCCGCCACGAGGCAGCTCTTTGTTGGACGTTCGGACTTGGCTACTGAACGGCTACTGAATGAACGGCCCCCAGGCCGGATCGCGCACCTCGCCCTGGGTCGGCCGCAGGGAAAGGCCCGTGAGGCCGTCGACGGAGATCGTCGCCAGGATTCCGGCCTCACCCTGCCCCGGCCTGACGGCGTACATGATGGTGGCGCCGTTCGGTGCAAAGCTCGGCGACTGGTCGATCCGGCCGGGCGTCAGCACCCGAAAGTCGCCCGTGACGAGGTTCTGCACGGCGATGCGGTAGCTGCCGCTGTCGTCGCGCGTGGTCATGGCCAGCAGCTTGCCGTCGGGGGAAATGTGCGGGCCGGCGTTGTACTCGTCAGTGAAGGTGATGCGCTGCGGGATGCTGCCCGGGGTCGCGGCAATGCGGTAGATCTGCGGCTCACCGGCGCGGTCCGAGGTGAAGTAGATGGACCGCCCGTCGGGCGACCAGCAGGCCTCCGTGTTGATGGAGGGCGAATCGGTGATACGCGTCAGGTGCTGGTTGCTGAGATCGAGGATGTAGATCTGCGGGTGGCCGCTGTCGCCGCTCAGGGTGAGCGCGAGCTCGCGGCCATCGGGCGACCAGGCCGGCGCGCCGTTGATGCCGGCGCGCATGGAGACGCGGCTGCGTTGCCCCGTCAGGACGCGCTGCACATACACGGCGGACAGGTGATTCTCGAACGAGACATAGGCGATCCACTGACCGTCCGGCGACCAGGCCGGCGACATGATCGGAAAGCGCGACTGCAGGATCAGATGCTGATTGTAGCCATCGGCGTCGGCGATCACCAGTTGGAACTGCGTGTCATCGCCCTCGCCGACGACCGCGACATAGGCGATGCGCGTGGCAAACGCGCCGCGGATGCCGGTGATCGCCTGATAAATCACGTCACTCACCCGATGCGCCGCATTGCGCAGCGCCGAGGCGGTGCCGACGAACCGCTGGCGGGTGATGCTCTGCCCGGTCAGCGTGTTGAGCAGATTGAAATCCACCGCGAGCTGGCCGTTCGGGCCCGGCGTGACCTGGCCCACGACCATGTAGTCGCTGCCCGCGGACTTCCAGTCGCCGAACTTGATGCCGGCGGCGGTGGTGGGCGTGCCGGGCATCTTCTCGCGCGCCAGCGCCGTGAAGCGGCCGCTGCCGACGAGGTCGTGCTGGATGACATCGGCGACGTCGGTGCCGTCAGTGGGCGCCTCGGCAAAGGGCACGATCGCGATCGGCACGGGGTGGGTCACGCCCGAGGTGATCTCAAGCTTGAGTTGCGCCATCGCGGCGGGCGCCGCCAGGCAGGCGGCCATCAGCACCGCCAGGAAAGTGCGCAGGCAGGCCACGGTTCTCGGTGTGGATCTCATGCGGTCTCGCGGTCAGTTGGTGGGCTTGAATTCAATGACGAGCTGATGGGGAAACGCAACATCATTCGGCGGCGGCGGCAGCGGTGAGGCTGCGTAGACCGCGTTCTTGATGGACTCCTGCACGGCATCATCGCCGTTGCACTGACCCAAACTCACGTCCGTCACGTCTCCTCCGGAAACCACGCTCACATTCAGTACGCAATCGATCCCGGGCTGCGCCGTCGGCGGCCTGATCCACCTTTGCTGGATCCGGGACTCGAGCTCCTGCTGCCAGCTGGCCAGGGCGCCGCTCGCGGCCGCGGCACGCTCATCCTCCTGCAGGCTCTGATTCAGATCGGCGACGCGCGCCGCGCGTTCCGCGGCAGCCTGCTGCTGCGCGAGCTTCTGCTGCTCCGCCAGCTTCTTCTCTTCGGCCAGCTTGCGTTCCTCGGCCAGCTTTTTTTGCGCCGCGAGCTTCGCCGCCGCTGCCTTCTTCCTGGCCGCCGCCAGCTTCTTCGCTTGCGCGGCCTTCCTGGCCTGGTCCGCCGCCGCGGCTTCCTCGGCCTGCTGCGCCGCCGCAGCCTTGGCTGCGGCCTGGGCCTGCGCCTGGCGCTCCGCTGCCTCGCGAGCCGCCTTCGCCTGCTCTCGGGCCAGGAGCTCCTGCTGAGCCTGGGCCTCGTGCTGCGCCTCTTCCTTCGCCGCCTGCTCGCGCATGGCGACCTCATCCGGGGTGGGCGGCGGCGGGCCCTCGTTGGGCACGGGAGGCGGCGGCGCGGTCTGCGGGGGCGCCTTGGGCTGAGGCGCGGGCTTGGAGGCGCTCCCCATGCCCTTCAGCGTACGGGCGTCCACCACGGTCGCATTGATCGGCACGGTGGGCGCCGGTTGCTGCTGCTCGCGGAAGTGCCACCAGCCAAACGCGAGCAGAGCAATGAGGCCGCCGTGCAGCAGCACGGACATGCCAATGGACACCCAGCGGTCGCGTACGGACTCAGGCATTGGCGCGTGATGATCAGCTTCCCGCAGGCTTCGGCGGCAGCGGGTCGGCGACCATCCCGACGGTGTTCGCGCCGGCGAGCTGCAGGGTCACCATCGCTTGCATGACGACGCCGTAGGCAACGGATCTGTCCGCCTTGACCAGCACGGCCCTGTCGGGGTCTTTCTGCAGAGCGTCGCTCACCTGCGCCACGACGTCATCCGCATCCACCGCCCCCTGCGGGTCGGAAGCGATGTTGAGAAAGAGCAGCCCTTGCGCATTGACCGTCAGGATGACCGGATCCTTGGCGCTGCGGCTGGGCAGCGGTTGCGCATGGGCCTTGGGCAGATGAACCTTCACCCCTTGATTCAGCAGCGGCGCGGTGATCATGAAGATGATCAGCAGCACGAGCATGACGTCGATGTAGGGTACGACGTTGATCTCGCCCATCAGCCGCCGGCCGCGGGAGACTTGCGCCATAGGGACCTCCTAGCGGGCCCCGGCGGTGCCAGGCATGACGGACGGAGCCGCTCCGGCGGCCGACACGTGCTGCGACGCCGGGTTCGCCGAGGCGCGGCTCGCATGCCGCTGCAGGATGGTGGAGAACTCCTCCATGAAGGCGTCGAAGCGCACCTCCAGGCGACCCACCTGGTCGGCGAAGCGGTTGTAGGCGACGACGGCCGGGATGGCCGCGAAAAGGCCTATGGCAGTGGTCACGAGCGCCTCGGAGATGCCAGGCGCCACGGACGCCAGCGTCGCCTGTTGGACGTCGCCCAGCGAGGAGAATGCGGTCATGATTCCCCAGACGGTGCCGAAGAGACCGACGTACGGACTGGTCGAGCCGACGGTGGCGAGCGTCGCCAGGCTGTATTCCAGCCGGTCGATCTCCTTCAGCTGCGCCACGCGCATCGCCCGGCGCGCGCCCTCGAGAAGCTGCTCGGCGGGAATGGAGCCGTGTTGCCGCTGGCGTGCGAACTCGCGAAAGCCGAACTCGAAGATGCTCGCCATGCCGGTCGCGCCACCGTGCGACTCGATCGCCCGGTAGAGCTGCGCCAGATCGCCGCCGGACCAGAAGTTGTTCTCGAACTGATCCGCCTCGCGCGCCGCGCGCCCGAGCAGCAGGCGTTTCCTGAAGATGATGGCCCAGGAGGTGAGCGATGCGAGCAGCAGCAGCCCCACCACGATCTGCACGGGGATGCTCGCCTGGATCACCAGGCGGATGATGGAAAGTTGTCCGTTCATAATCTACCGAGGTCAGGTCAACACGTTCATCAGGGACTCGGGCAGCCTTCTCGGCTTCAGCGTGCGCGCATCGACGCAGGCGACCCGCACCCCCGCGACGAGCAGTGGCGATTCCTCGCCGGGGTTGCGGCCGCGGAAGATCGCCTGCTCGAACCGGATCGTCGCCGCCCGATCGGCGTGCGGCTGGCAGGTGATGGCGAGCTCATCGTCCAGCCGCGCGGGCCGGCGGTACTCGACCGTGAGGCTGACCACCGTGAAAACGATGCCTGGCTCCCGGGCCAGGGCCTGCTGCGAGTAACCGAGCGACCTCAGCCACTCCGTGCGCGCCCGCTCCAGGAAGCGTAGATAGTTCGCATAATAGACTATCCCGCCCCCATCGGTATCTTCCCAGTATACACGGGCCGGCCACGAGAAAACGCTCACCGGCCGTCCTCGAAAAGCGACAGCGGAGTCTGGGCGCGCTCGGGAGCCTTCAGGCCGAAATGCAGGTATGAGGCGCGTGTCACCATGCGGCCGCGCGCGGTGCGGATGAGAAACCCCTGTTGGATGAGAAAGGGCTCGATCACATCCTCGAGCGTGCCGCGCTCCTCGCCGATGGCGGCCGCGATGCTGTCGATCCCGACCGGTCCGCCATCGAACTTCTCGATGATGGTGCTGAGGAGCTTGCGGTCGAGAGTGTCGAAGCCCTGCGGGTCGACCTCGAGCAGGTCGAGCGCGGCTTCCGCGACCGGCTCGGCGATGCGCCCGTCGGCCTTCACCTGGGCGTAGTCGCGCACCCGGCGCAGCAGCCTGTTGGCGATGCGCGGCGTACCGCGGGAGCGTTGCGCGATGCGCCGCGCGCCCTCGCCTTCGACCGGCACGCCGAGGATGGCCGCGGAGCGCAGCACGATGCGCTCGAGATCCTCCACGCCGTAGAACTCGAGGCGCTGCACGATGCCGAAGCGGTCGCGCAGCGGCGAGGTCAGAAGGCCCGCCCGGGTCGTCGCGCCCACCAGCGTGAAAGGCGGCAGGTTGAGCTTGATGGAGCGCGCCGCCGGGCCCTCGCCGATCATGATGTCGAGCTGAAAGTCCTCCATCGCCGGATAGAGCACCTCCTCGACGACGGGCGACAGGCGGTGGATCTCGTCGACGAAGAGTACGTCGCGCGGCTGCAGGTTGGTGAGGATGGCGGCGAGATCCCCGGGCCGCTCCAGCACCGGACCCGAGGTCTGGCGCAGACTGACGCCGAGCTCGGCGGCGATGATGTTGGCGAGTGTCGTCTTGCCGAGGCCGGGCGGCCCGAAAATGAGCACGTGATCGAGCGCTTCGGCGCGCTGACGGGCCGCGCTGATGAAGATGTCGAGCTGTGCTTTCACCTTCGGCTGGCCGACGTACTCGGCGAGCCGTCGCGGCCGGATGGCCTTGTCCACCGCCTCGTCCTCGCGGGTGGCCTCGGCGCCGATCATTCTCTCAGCTGGCACTGTGGGTCTACTCCGGCGCCGCGCCCTTCAGGGCGCGTCGGATCAGCTCTTCGGTGGAATGTGTACCCGGACCGGCCGCCTTGAGCAAGCGCGTCGCCTCGGCGGGCTTGTAGCCGAGGGCCACCAGGGCACCGAAGGCTTCGGCCTCGGGGCTGGCGCCGGCGGGTACGGCCGTCAGGGCCGCGGGACCGGCCGCCTCCAGCCGGTCGCGCATCTCGACGACCAGGCGCTCGGCGGTCTTGCGGCCGATACCCGGTACCTTGATCAGTGCGGCGATGTCCTGGCTCTGTACACACAGCGCGAAGGCCTCGACACTGATGCCGGAGAGCAGCGCCAGGGCGATCTTCGGGCCGACGCCCGAGACCTTGATCAGGCTGCGAAACAAACGGCGCTCGTCCTCCGTGCCGAACGCGTAGAGCACGTGGGCATCCTCGCGGACCACCAGGTGCGTGAGCAGGCGGACCTCCTCCCCGACGGGAGGCAGATGGAAGAAGGTCGACATCGGCGCCTCGAGCTCGTAGCCCAGGCCGGCGGCCTCCACCAACAGCTGCGGGGGAGTCTTGGAGAGGATGCGCCCCCGGACCGATCCGATCATCCCGCCAGCTCGTAGAGCCGCAGGGAGTGGGCGTGACAGACGGCGACGGCGAGCGCGTCCGCGGCATCGGGCGCGATGCGGCCCTGCAGGCCGAGGAGCGTGCGAATCATGTGAGCCACCTGCACCTTCTCCGCCGCGCCCGACCCCACCAGGGCCAGCTTGATGGCCCGGGGCGCATACTCGAACACCGGCATGCCCTTGGGTACCGCGCACAGCGCCGCCCCCCGGGCCTGACCGAGCTTCAGCGCGCTGTCGACATTCTTGTTGACGAACACGCGCTCGATCGCCACCTCGCCGGGACCGTGCATGGCGATGAGGTCACGCAGGCTTTCGAAGATGACTCGCAGGCGCTCCGGGAGGGAGTCTTCCGCTGCGGCCACCGTCACGCAGCCGTGCGCGACATGTACCCAGTCCGCCCCGCGACGCTCGATCACGCCGTACCCCGTCCGCCGCGATCCCGGATCGAGGCCCAGGATGCGGAGGCTCGCGACGTGCGCGCGCGGCGAGGGCGCCGTTCGTGCGGCGCCGGGGTCAAATGCGCGCCAGGACCTCGTCCGATATCTCGACATTCGAGTACACGTTCCTCACATCGTCCCGGCCTTCCAACGTTTCCAGCAGGTGCACCATGCGTTCCGCCGCCTCGCCGGAGAGCGGCGTCGTCAAAGAAGCGCGCTCGGTGACTTCCGCGGCGGCTGGGGCGAAGCCGCGGTCCGTCAGGATCGCACGTACCGTCTCGAACTCCATCGGATCGGCCAGCACCTCGATCGAGCGGTCGGAGTTGGCGACCACGTCTTCGGCGCCCGCTTCGAGCGCGGCGCGCATCAGGCGATCTTCATCGGTACCGGGCGGATAGGTCATGAGACCCACGTGGTTGAAGAGGTAGCTCACCGACCCGTCGGCGCCCAGATGGCCGCCGTGCTCGCTGAAGGCCTGGCGCAGGTCCGCCCGGGTGCGGTTGCGGTCGACGGTGATGCACTCGACCAGGATTGCCGCACCACCCGGCCCGTAACCTTCGTAGCGTACGGGCTCGGCGGATGGGTCGACATGATTGGCCCGCCCCTGCGGCGGCAGGGTCCGCCCGATGACGTGCTGAATGTTCGCCCACTTGGTGTGGCTGCCCATAAGTAATAATAGCCACAAAGGGGCCTCTAAGGCAGCGATGGAAACCCGGCAACTCTGCCCGCCCGAGCTGATCGAGTCGATCGCCGCCGCCCGCCGCGGCATCGAGGAGCTGACCGCGCTCGCCCCCGGCACACTGGCGACCGCCGCCGAGACGGCGGAGCTGCTAGGGGCCCTGACGTCCGATCCGAGCCTCGCGAATGCCGTGCTGGTGAAAGCCGCCATCGACGCCGGGCGGACGGAATCGGATCCGAGCCGCGCCGCCGAGCGCCTCGGCGGCATCGCCGGGCGCTCCGCTGCGGAGACGGCCATTGCCCTCCTCAAGCTTGGCGACCTCGGCCTGCCGCGCAACTGGTCGCCCGCCCAGGGACTCGATGCCCGCCAGGCGGAGACGCTGCGCAAGATGCTGCTCGCCGTCGTCAGCGATCCGCGGCTCATCCTGGCACGACTCGCCGAGCACCTGGTTGCCCTGCGCCATGCCAGGGACCTCCCGGGCGACGCCCCGGGGCTCGCCGAGCGGGAGCGCCGGGCCGTCGAGGCGCGAGCCGTGTTCGCGCCGCTCGCCAGCCGGCTCGGGGTCTGGCAGCTCAAATGGGAGCTGGAGGATCTGGCGTTCCGTTATCTCGAGCCGGAGGAGTACCGGCGGATCGCCGGCGCGCTCAACGAGCGGCGCGCCGATCGCGAGCGCTACATCGAGGAGCTCTGCGTGCGGCTGCGCTCGCAGCTCGAGGCCGCCGGCATCCAGGCGGAGGTCTACGGCCGGCCGAAGCACATGTACAGCATCTACCGCAAGATGCAGCGCAAGCAACTGGCCTTCGAGCAGCTGTTCGATGTCAGGGCCGTGCGCGTCGTCGTCGCCACGGTCCGCGACTGTTATGGCGCCCTGGGGATCGTCCATGGTCTCTGGACCTACGTTCCCGGCGAATTCGACGACTACATCGCCACCCCCAAGGGCAACTTCTATCGCTCGATCCACACCGCGGTCATCGGCCCTCAGGGCAGGAGCGTCGAGGTGCAGATCCGCACCCGCGAGATGCACGAGCACGCCGAGCTCGGCGTCGCGGCGCACTGGACTTACAAAGAAGGTGCGCCGACGGATGCCGAGTATCAGCGCAAGATCGAGTGGGTCCGCCGGCTGCTCGAGCCGCAGGCCGCCGGCGAGGCCCGCGCCGAATCCGGTCCCGAGGCCGACCGCGAATTCCTCGAGCAGGTCACCTCGGAGCTCTTCGAGGATCGCGTCTATGCGCTGACTCCCAAGGGAGAAGTGGTCGATCTGCCCCGCGGCGCGACGCCCCTCGACTTCGCCTACAGCGTGCACACCTCGCTCGGTCATCGCTGCCGCGGTGCCAAAGTCAACGGCAGGATCGTACCCCTCACCTACGCGCTCTCGAACGGTGAGATCGTCGAGATCATCACCGGCAAGCAGGACGCGCCGAGCCGCGACTGGCTCGCGCCGGAGCAGGGATATCTCGCCTCGCCCCGCAACCGCTCGAAAGTGCGCGCCTGGTTTCGCAAGCACGATGCGGCCGCGGCCGACGGCCACGCGCAGCCGTCCGGCGACGAGCCCAGCGGGCCGCCGGAGCCGCCGCCCGTTCCGGCGCTGCGCCCCCGGCCGAGAACCTCACGCGGCACGTCCCCTGTCGAGGTCGAAGGCGTTGGCAACCTGCCGATCACCTTCGCGCATTGCTGCGCACCGCTGCCGCCGCAGCCGATCACGGGCTACGTGACGATCGGACGCGGGGTGACCATCCACCGCAGCAATTGCCCGAGTCTCGCGCGGATGCGCGAGGTGCGGCCGGAGCGCGTGCTGCAGGTGGAGTGGAGCTCGGGAGATGCGGCGGCGTTGACCGTGGAAATTACGGTAGTCGCCTACGACCGGCGCGGACTCCTACGGGATCTGACGGACGTGCTCGCCGTGGAGAAGCTGAGCATCGAGGCCATGTCGACCGTTACGGATCGCGGCGCCGGCACCGCGCACGTGCGCCTCACGGTGCCCGTGAACAATCTGGAGCAGCTCGGACGCGTGCTGCATCGCCTGGGCACCGTGCCCAACGTGATAGATGCCCGCCGGGCGCGTTAGTCAACGATTGATCGAGTCGATGGCGCGCTTGTCGGCGGCCAGGGCGGCCTCATGCACGGCTTCCGACAGAGTCGGATGCGCGTGAATGGTGCGCTGCAGATCCTCCGTGCTGGCGGAGTACTCCATGGCCAGCACCGCCTCGGCGATCAGCTCGCCGGCCAGCGGGCCGATGATGTGCACGCCGAGGATCTCGTCATCGTCCTGCGCCGCCACGATCTTGGCGAAGCCTTGCGCCTGCTCCATCGCGCGCGCGCGGCCGCTGGCGGCGAAGGGGAACGTTCCGACCTTGTAGGGGCGGCCGCTCGCCTTCACTTGCTCCTCGGTCTGCCCGACCCAAGCGATCTCGGGGGCGGTGTAGATGACAGATGGAATAGTCTTGGTGTTAACCTCGCCGAAGCGTCCGGCGATGACGTCGGCGACCATGACGCCCTCTTCCTTGCCCTTGTGCGCAAGCATGGGGCCACGCACACAATCGCCTACGGCCCAGACACCCTCCGCGCCCGTGCGGCATT
>Ga0335075_10000157_pt1 | contig 133810 bp, 112 predicted proteins | sample Lox_Sample_24_FD_206723 | JGI IMG/M metagenome (GOLD analysis project Ga0335075, IMG submission 206723) | Soil microbial communities from Loxahatchee National Wildlife Refuge, Florida, United States - Lox_Sample_2.4 | ecosystem: Environmental > Terrestrial > Soil > Wetlands | place: USA... | reverse complement strand
GCCGACACACCCATCCCGCGCGTCGCCCAGCTCACGCCCTCAGCCTGGGCCGCAAAGACACAAGACTGAAAACATCTCTCATCCCCATCGCGCCGCCGTCAACCCTGTACTTGGCCAGACGGATACGGTTGATCATCTCCCGCGTGTGCTCCAGCAGCTTTTTCGAAGGACGAATTGGACTGAAAATAAAACGGTCGCGGGCGCTTTCGCCATTCGAGAAAAACACCCGGGCCTTGAGGAAGTCACCGAGAAGCTTCGCGTCTTCCTTGGTGAATATCGGATATGCCTTCACGGCTGTTTCGAATTGAGGTGAGAACAGAGCCAGCCTGGCGTCATTGCGCGAATAATTGTGGCAATACGCGCAGGAAGAGAGAGCGAGCGGAGCCGTATCAGAGAACGCCGTCATGAAGTCGGTCAGGTCGAAGTGATAGCCCTGAACCTGAAGCGAGGGGTGAGCTCGCTCCCTCTTGTAGAGCCCATAGTCAACGAGCACGTTACCCTCGACGTCGCAATCAAAGACATGTTCGTTCGACCACTGCTTGAGCTCAATGAGAACGATGCTGTCGGTTTTCCCCTGATCGCTACCAAATACAAGGACATCAAGTCGACGAGTGGAATACGGGAGCTCGTACTCTATGATCAGCCGGTTGTTCTCAAGCCCGGAATTCTCAAACGCGTTGCGGAGGTAGTTAGACGAATTCTGCCAGGACTTGTATTCGCTTGGCCCCGGAAATCGCCTGTAGTAGTTTTCGAACCGTGTTCGGAGGAGGTCGGCGATCGTGTTTTCGGCGACGTCTTTCTTGAATTGTGCAACTGTCGCATCGTAGAGGCGCATCGCCGTGATCTTAACATCCCGTGATCGGCGGCAGGTACGGAGATTGACGGTGAACGAAGCGAACAGTCCCTTCAGCGCTGCAATCCGGCGAGAGTAGCCAGATCTCTCCAATGCCTCGGATGTGGAACTCGCCCTTTTCGGACCTGATTGGCATAGACCCGTGACACGTTAAGCGTCTTGGCGATCACTGAGCCTGACAGTGAGGAGATGATTGGCTGAATTTGCTGAAAAACAAATTCTTCGGTGAGCCAGATCGGCTGATCGGACGGCTTCCAAGCATAACGCGCCCGCGCATTGACTTTCTGCGTAGCCGATCTCTTGGCCTGTGCGTCGGGGGTCACTTGAAGAGAATGCAAGCTCTTTGTTCCATACGGACGTATCACCGGCTTTGCGGAAATTACGCATCGGTAAACATCGAATCGCAAAATTGATTGATCTGCGGACAGCCGCCCGCTTCGCGTCTCTATTAACGAAATAGTTAATGGTATTAATCACTCGGTTGCCTGGGGTGAATTCTCTCGCCCGTATAGCTCTCCCCTTCAATGGAATAGCGGGGATAGCTGCAGGGACCGGGAAAATTCCTGCACCCCGCGAGACCAGCCCGTTTCGTTGGCTCACACGGAAATGGCGATGATGGTAATGATGGCCTCGACGTTTACCGATGCTTAATTTCCGGATGGTCTCACTCGCCCGGAGTCGCCTCCTGGTGGCGAAAAGATCGCCACTGGCGGCACGATGGCCTGCCGATACAACTGACCGTGCCAAATCCTCTTTCGCTGGTTGTTTATCAAGCGCCCAGGCAAGTATCATCATGTGGCCGCTCTTGCGGTCCAAACGATAACCACCCGGCAGCATGCGTGGTACGACCGGCTGACGCTGGCCAACGGGCATCTGACGTCGCGAGCGGATCGATTCGAGCAAATCGGCGCTGAACAGGGAGATCTCCATCGATGCTTCCAAGATGGTCGAATGTTCTGCATCGAGTCACGACCGCCGGCCCGTACGTCAACGAGAGGCTGAGCAGCCTTGTGCTCACCTCTGTGATAGTGGCAGGCATCGCCGCCGTCGCATATGCAGACAGGTCCGTGACCTCGCTTCCCCTGGCTTCACTGTATTTCCTGCCCCTCGCTCTGAGCGCTCTGGTACTTCCGCTTCGTATCAGCATTGCGCTTTCGATTGTTTGTCTGGCGCTGCATGATCTTCTCAGCCCTGTGCGGGATACCGGCATCCGGCACTTCGCCGGAGATGCCGCGACTCTGCTTGAATATGTCTTCGTTGTCATCGTAGTGAATCAGCTTGCCGCGCAGCGGCGGCGGCTGGCGGATCTGGCTGCAAAACAGCGCGACGAGCTTGCGGCTGAAATTTATCTGGCTGCGGAAGTACAACAGAGCATCCTGCCTCGGTCCATCCCTGCGGTACCCGGATTCGAGTTCGCTGCCCGAATGTGCCCGACCAGGATAGTGGCGGGCGACTACTATGGGTTCATTCAATTGGCCAACGGAGAAGTTGCGGTAGTCATCGGCGATGTTTCCGGCAAAGGAGTCGCTGCCGGACTGCTGATGCCTTCCATTGAAGTGGCGCTCCGCATGGATGCACCGCGATTTCCACGCACAAGCGATCTGTTACATGCCTTCAACAACGTCGTTCAGCAGATCACCGCGGGACGTCGCTTCATTACACTCTTCTACGGGAAACTCTGCCCTCAGTCACGTTCCCTGGAATACACGAATGCAGGCCATAATCCGCCGCTCCTGATACGCGCCGGGGCAGAGACATGCAAGCTGGACCAGGGAGGTCCCGTGCTCGGTGTGCTTCCCGATACAGAGTACAGGAATGATGTAGTCGCTCTCTGCCATCGAGACGTTCTCGTTCTGTACACCGACGGGGTGGTGGAGGCTGAGAGCCCGGCAGGAGAAGAATATTCAGCGGCCCGCCTGGCAGCCCACGTGAGATCCCATCTGCAGGAAAGTGCTGAAAAACTGATCGAAAGCATTCATGCATCCGTCACTCAATTCCGTGGAGCAGCCCCGCAAGCAGATGACATGACCTTGGTCGTGCTCAAGGCTTTGTGAATCGAAACCTGCAGACCCGGGAAGGCGTCAGCTCCTGCAGGTCGTGGCTTAGGGACAACGCAGTCAGCTGCTGTGAACAGCCGTGGCTGCTGAAAAAGTCGCTTGCTCCAAAAGCCAGCTTTGCCGAGGAAGCGGGCCGGAGAGCCAGTACCATAAGGAATCGTTTGGAACAGGGGAGGAGCTGGCCGCCGGCACACCGCCGCACGCTATTCTGCTTTGGCGGCCGAAACCCTCGGCCGCAGAGGCGGTGCTGGAAAAGCAATGGGAGACATTTATCCCGGCATTTCGCGGCGGGAGGCCTGTCCCCTACCCTCTGAAAATGCGGGTAGAACCGGCGCGGGCCGGTCTGAGTATCGCACACGCCTACTGCGTCTAAGGGCTTTTGATGTGCAGGGCAGTACATCGTCGCCGAGTTACCCTTAGGCCGGAAACTGACCTGCTGCCAGGCCGTCCCTCCCAGGACAATCCCCCCTCTCCGCGCTTAAGATGAAGAGTTTGCTGGTTTCCGGCCATTCGCTCCTGCTTCCTTCCCTCTCACGCAGCCAAACCCCAGGAGATGCCGCATGTTCGCTTCCCTCTTTTCCCTTCGTTCCGGAAAATCGCTGAATTTCCTCACTCTCGCCGGCGCAGTGGTGCTGTTCACGACCACCTTCGCCGCCGGCTCGCTTGCCGCGCAGAACGCCTCGAGCGTCGACCCCTTCATCGGCACGGGCACCGGCCCCGGCGGCAGCATCAATCTCTTTCCGGGTCCCAGCGCGCCCTTCGGCATGGTTCAGCTCAGCCCGGACACGGAGAGCAACGGCTTCGGCTACCACTTCTATCAGGACACGATCCAGGGCTTCAGCATGACGCACATGAGCGGCGTCGGCTGCCCGGATGAAGGCGACGTCTTCTTCACCGCGACTACCGGCCCGGTCCAGACCGGGACCGCCGATTTTGAGTCCCCGTACTCGCACAGCGACGAGGAAGCCTCGCCTGGCTACTACCGCGTCCTGCTCTCGCGCTGGAACGTCAACGCCGAGCTGACCGCGACCGATCGCACCGGAGTCGTCCGCTTCGCCTTTCCGGCCGGACAGCCCGCCAACGTCCTCGTCCCCATCAGCCACACACTCAACTACACCAGGGGCGCGCACGTGCAGGTGGTGGGCAATCGCGAAATCGAAGGCTATGTCGAGGACCGCGCATTCTGCGGCGACCACCAAACCTACCGCGTGTACTTCGTCATGAGCTTTGACCGGCCGTTCTCCTCCTTCGGCACCTGGAACGGCACCACAGACGCACCCGGCGCGCCGTCTGACGGCATCCGCGACGCCACGCAGAGCACGCATGAGGGCTGGATCGGCGCCTACGCCACGTGGCCCGCGCAATCCCGCGCCCAGACCGTCGAAGCGAAGATCGCCATCTCCTACGTCGATCTCGCCGGCGCCAAGAACAATCTCCGCGTCGAGGCGGCCGGTGAGAGCTTCTCGCAGGTTCGGCACGCGACCGCAGCCGCCTGGAACCGCGCCCTCAGCGTGATCGATGTCTCGGGAGGAACGCCGGTCGAGCGCACCGTCTTCTATACCGCGCTGTATCACAGCCTGCTGATACCCAGCATCAACAGCGACGCCGACGGACGCTATCTGGGCTTCGACGGCAAGATCCACCACGTGCCGCAGGGCCACCTCGTCTATGCCAACTATTCCGGCTGGGACATTTACCGCAGCGAGATGCCGCTGCTCGCGCTGATCGCTCCGCGCCGCATGGAGGACATGGCGCAGTCCGTCGTCCTGATGGACCAGCAGGGCGGATGGGTAGGCCGCTGGCCGCAGATAAACCTTTACACCAACGTGATGGCGGGCAGCCCGCTCAGCGTGGTGCTCGCCACGGCCTGGCTCGACGGCCTCCACGGCTTCGACATGAAATCCGCGTGGAATGGCATGTATGAGGATGCCACGCAGGCTCCGCCGCAGGGTAAGCCCTACGCGGGCGAAGCCGGCATCGACTGGATCAATAAGATCCACTATGTGCCCAACGATCAGGTGCGCTACGGCTCCGTGTCCCAAATTCAGGAAGACGCCATCGCGTACGCCTCGCTCTACCGGCTTGCCGTGGCCCTCGGCAAAGAGGACGCGGCGAAGACCCTCTATGATCGCGCGCTGTACTACCGCAACGTCTTCGATCCAGCGGACAAGTTCTTTCGCCCGCGCAATGCCGACGGCCAGTGGGTCCCGAACTTCGATCCCAGCCAGGAAGAGCACGGATTCATCGAGGGCTCGGGCTGGCATTATCAGTGGCTGGAGCCGGCCGACCTCGCGTGGACGATCCAGGCCATGGGTCCCGATCTCTTTAACGAGCGCCTTGCTCACTTTTTCGACTACAAAACGCCCGGCTGGACTGGCCAGTACTACAACCCCTACAACGAGACCGATCTGGAAGCGCCCTTCGAGTTCAGCTTCTCCGGCCAGCCCTGGGAAACGCAGAGCGTCGTGCGCCGCGTCCTCGCCGAAGACTACACCGGCACGCCCGACGGCATTCCGGGCAACGACGATGCCGGGGAAATGTCCTCCTGGGCGGTGATGAGCATGATGGGCTTCTACTCGGTCGATCCGGCCAGCCTGGCGTATGAGCTCGTCAGTCCCGTCTTCCCGCGCATCGTGGTGCATCTTCACGCGCCCTACCCGGGCGGGACCTTCACCATCGAGACCTCAGCCGATCCTGACAGCACGCCCTACATCACGAAAGTCGACCTCGACGGCCGCACCCACGCGCAGAACTGGATCGACTTCCACGACATCACTCGTGGCGGGAGGCTGTGCTTCTCGCTCGCCGCACAGCCTGACCATTCGTGGGGCGCGGCTCCGCAGGACGCTCCGCCGTCGCTCAGCCAATCGAAACCGTAGCTCGGCGGTTCAGGATGCGGCGGCAGCGAGCGCTTCGCGTGCCGCCCGCACTGTCTGCCGCACGTCCTCATCGGTGTGCGCCGTGCTCAAGAATGCCGCCTCGAACTGCGACGGTGGCAGCCACACGCCGGCCTCCAGCATGGCACGATGGAACGCCGCAAAGTGTTGTGTGTCTGCCCGCGCCGCACCTGCAAAATCCTTCACCGGCTCGGCCGTAAAGAACCAGGTGAACATCGCGCCCACCCGGTTGGTCGTCAGCGGAACGCCCACCCCCGCCGCAGCTTCGGCCACACCTGCCGCCACACCCGCGCTCAGCCGCTCCAGCCGCGAGTACACCTCCGCGCGGTTGTCGCGCAGGCACCCCACCGTGGCCACGCCCGCCGCCATCGCCAGCGGATTCCCACTCAGCGTTCCCGCCTGGTACACCGGCCCCAGTGGCGCCAGCTGGTCCATGATCTCCGCACGCCCGCCGAACGCTCCGCACGGCAGCCCTCCGCCCAGGATTTTTCCCAGAGTCGTCAGGTCCGGTCGAATGCCGTACAGCTCCTGCGCGCCGCCCAGCGCCACGCGAAAGCCCGTCATCACCTCGTCGAAAATCAGCAGCGCGCCCTCGCGCTCCGTCACTCGCCTCAGCGCCGGCAAATACCCCTGCGTCGGCGGAATACACCCCGCGTTCCCCACCACCGGCTCCACGATCACGCAGGCAATCTCGCCCTTGTGCCGCGCAAACGCCGCTTCGACAGTGGCCTCGTCGTTGTAGGGCAGCGCCAGGGTAAAGTGCGCCGTCTCCTCCGGCACGCCCGCCGACCCCGGAATCCCGAACGTCGCCACACCCGAGCCGGCCTTCACCAGCAGACCGTCCGCGTGTCCGTGGTAGCAGCCCTCGAATTTGACGATGTATTTCCGCCCCGTAAATGCCCGCGCCAGGCGGATCGCCGACATCGTCGCCTCGGTCCCGGAGCTTACAAAGCGCAGCTTCTCAATCGACGGCCACGTCGCCGTCACCAGCTCGGCCAGGTCGCCCTCAGCCGCCGTCGACGCGCCGAAGCTCGCACTCCGCGTCGCTGCTTCCCGGATCGCCTCCACCACCGTCGGAAACGCGTGCCCCAGGATCATCGGCCCCCACGAGCCGAAATAATCGATGTACCGGTTACCGTCGGCGTCCCACAGATACGCACCCTCGGCTCGCTCCACAAAAGGCGGCTGGCCGCCCACCGCGCGGAAGGCCCGCACCGGCGAGTTCACCCCGCCGGGAAACAACTTCTCCGCCCGCAGCCGCAGGCTCTCTGACCGCTCCATCGTGCGCGACATGGTTTCCAGTATAGGGGCCTTTCCTGTCCCGCTCTTCGCGCTGCCGCCGGCGGGCTGCTGGCCGCCGGCTACGGGCTGCCGGCAAAGTGCTGCCGGCAAAGATGACATCCCCGCCGTCGATGGGCGATACTGGATTCCCGAATGCGTCCGTACCTCGGGTTTTGCCGGCATCGCTCTGTCTCGGTTTCGCCAACGCGCAGAAAACCAACCGCATCCTATTCCAGTCCTTCGGTTTTCCTGTCCGGTGTCGCCCACGTGTTCCCCAAACTTCAGGAAGGAATCCAACCGCGCCCATGACCAGCACCAAAGTGCGTAAGGCCATCTTTCCGGCTGCGGGTTTCGGCACCCGCTTTTTGCCGGCCACCAAGTCCATCCCCAAGGAAATGCTGGCTCTCGTCGACAAGCCCATCATCCAGTACGGCGTCGAAGAGGCGCTCGCCGCCGGCTGCGATCAGATCGTCATCGTCACCGGCCGCGGCAAATCCGCGATCGAGGACTACTTCGACATCAGCTATGAGCTCGAGTGCACGCTCGAGAAGCGCGGCAAGCTCGATCTGCTCGCCGTCAGCCGCCAGGTTTCCCAGATGGTCCGCCTCTCCTACGTCCGCCAGAAGGAAGCGCTCGGCCTCGGCCACGCCGTGCTCATGGCCCGCGATCTGGTCGGCGACGAACCCTTCGCTGTCATCCTTCCCGACGATGTGATCGATGCGCCCACTCCCTGCCTGAAGCAGATGGTCGACGCCTTCGAGCAGACGCATTCCTCCATCCTGGCCACGCAGGTGATTGAAGGCCCCGCCATCTCGGCCTATGGTGTCCTCGACGGCAAGCAGGACCCGTCGAATCCCCGTCTCTTCGATGTCAGCGACCTCGTCGAGAAGCCGCGGCCTCAGGAAGCCCCCTCGCACCACGCGATCATCGGCCGCTACATTCTCACTCCGGCCGTCTTCGACCTGCTGGAGCGCACGCCTCTCGGCGCCGGTGGCGAGCTCCAGCTCACGGACGGCATCAAAGGGCTGCTCGCCACGGAAAAGGTCTACGGCTACAGCTTCGAAGGCACTCGCTACGACGCGGGCGACAAACTCGGCATGCTGAAGGCCACCGTCGACTTCGCCCTGGAGCGTGAGGACCTCGGCCCCCAATTCCGCGCCTACCTCAAATCCCTCAGGCTCTGACCGCCCTCCCAAATCTGCGACAGACGCGCAGATCTGGGACACCCGCCATCACTTCTTCATCAGCGCCGCCATCTCCTCGGCGGTGAGCACGCGCACCTGCGAACCGAAGCGGTGGTAATTGCGGAACTCGAACTCATTCAGCACCGGTCGTCTTCTGGATTCCTGCAGGCTGACCGCTCCGCGCACCGGCAGCAGAAAATCGTGGTTCTCCATGGAAACCCAGGAGTAATCGACGGACATACTGCAGGCGCGGATCAGCAGCTTCGCGGGGATATCGTTCGCATCGATGGAGATGCGCCGCACGCTGTTCGTGGCCGGATCGAGATAGAGGAGCCCGCGAAACCCAACCGGCTGCACATGGTTGGCGCGATCGGAAAGATCGAAGCTGGAGTTGGCGCGGGCGACCTGGAAGGCAACCACCTGGACGGGCTGACCATCGAGGAATGCCGATCGCTTCCAGGTGAAAGCGGCTTTGGCCGATGGATCGAAGACGATGTGGAACACCGCGCCGAATTCGCCGGTGGTGTGCATAAACTGGAGCCGATCCGGCCCGATGCTGGTGGGTGAGCCGTTGAGCTCGAGAATGGTGCGGGTTTCCGCGTGGTCCACATACTTCATCAGCTCCAGCAGCGTTCCCTTCGGCTTCCAGTTACCCTCGCCGGTCGCATCGACGAAATGATTGGTCACTTCGAGGCAGAAGAAGTTCACGAGTGTGTCAGACCAGGCGAGCGAGCGTTTGCGAACGGCTTCGACCATCGCCTGGACCCCGGCCTTCGTCGGTGCGGGGACCGGATTCGCGGGGGTGCTGATCACGAACTGGCTGCTGGCCGTCGCCGCCGCGGACACCACCTGCGCATTGATTTCATCCTGTGCGGATGCTGTCGCGGTCAGCGTCGGGGTTGGCGAGTTCCCGGCGGCCGCGATGCCTTCCACATGGAAGGAAATCGCGCTGGAAGCGGTGTGGCCGTCCTGGTTCAGAAGCGCTTTTACCTCGTATGCGCCGGGAGGAAACGCGTGGGCCTGAATCGTCGCGAGACACGGAACGGCGGCGCCCGTACCCGATACTTTTGCCACTTTCACGGGCATTTCGGTGAGAAGCTGTCCGTTGCGGAAGATCTGCATGTGCAGCGCCGGCTGGCTTGCGCTGCCGGCCACCGGATGTACGAGGAAGAAGAGCGAAAGCGAGTGCGTCTTTTCGGGCAGCGATGCGGCGAGGTTGGGCACGATCAGTCCATCGCCGTAGCGCATCGGCTCAAAAAAGCTCTGGCTCTCGTCCTCCGCGGGCTCGACGCTCGCGACCAGCGCGATATCGCTGAGCGCGGGCCCGCGCGGCGGAGCTGCGATCGTGAAGGTCGTCCGCTGTGCGCCGGCCTTGTCGTCGATGCGGTCCAGAACTGCGGTTTCCAGCGCATAAACGCCGGGGCTCGCCGAGAACTGCCGCTGCAACGTCACCGTCTGATCGGAGTTGATGCGGAACATCTCCGGCGCTTCATGCAGAGGGAAATCCTCCCCGAAGCGCTGCAGCACCTTACCGTTACTGTCTTTGATCACGGCCACGATCGCGGCATCCACCGACGAAATGTGGGTGTTAGCGTCCTGGTGGATCTCGAGCTGCGAAACAGGAACCTGGACCACCAGTTCGGCGGCATCGCCGTCCGGCAGCGCGCCCAGATGCAGCACGCCCGAGTGAAACGCGACGCCCGTTGGGAGCGACGCCTCAGCGAGCAGGTTCAGCAGCGGCATTTCGAAGGGGCGGATTTCCGAGGATGTGGGCGGCACCGCGAAGTAGCCGGAGCGCGCGCGAATCACCAGACCTTTGCGCAGGGCGTGCAGCTTAACGGGGCGGAACTGGCCGTCGTAATCCTTGATTGGGGGCACCCAGGACGCCTGGTACCAGGCGCTGAGATCCTCATGCAGGTTTCGCAACTGATTATTCCAGCCGCGCGAACCGCTGATATAGATGCCGCCCGTGCCTGAAGCCATCGCGGCCAGCGGACTCTGGTCCGAAGTGACGTTGCCAAACTCGTAATCGGAAACGTAATGGGATGCGACCAGATTCATCCCCCCTCCGCCTCCGGGGGACGTAGCGGCCCCTCCGCCATACCCCGCGGTGGCTGCGGTGCCGCCGCCAAAGGCGGTTTGCCCGCCGCTGCCGGCGGTATTGCCGAGGATCGAGCTGGCCATGGAGCTTTCCATATAGGAGTTCATCTGTGAATCGAACGGGCTGGCATCCACGATCCCGATGGTGACGCCAGAGCGGTTTGCCAGGCCAACGATTGAGCGGACAATGTCACGGGCGTCCGAGTTCCAGGCTGCGTCCATGGAGAAATAGAAGATGAACTTGCGCCCGCTCAGAACCCGATCACTGACGATCAATGCCTGGAGAGCGGACAGCGAGAGCGTCCCCTGATGCTGTTCGAGGTTCCGTTGCGACTGCTCCAGGGCGTCGAGCATCACCTTCCCATCAGCGCGTTCGGCGGTGCTGAAGGTCAGGGCATCGCTGTTGAGCGAGGCGACCAGGGTTTTCTCAGCTGGAGTCATCCCTGGCGGGGGCGGAGCCAGCGTCGGCGGCGTCGCCTCGGTCACCGCCGCGCCCACCAGCGCGCGATCCGGGGTCCAGGACTGCAGCAGCCGCAACCGGCCGTTCACCTGCAACACGGCGAAGATATAGCCGCTCTGCGGGATTGCCGCGAGGATCCTTTCCGCGACCTTGCGCGCGGCTTTGGCCGCATCCGGATTCAGCCGATCGAAGACCAACATGACGAGATGCTGCGATCCGGAATCCGCCTTGACCAGGCGCAAAGCGCTGAGCTGAACGGGCGTTCCGTCGTCCGTAACAGCGAGCTGCGAGGCTCCCAGGTTCAGAACCGGCTGATGGTGTTTCGTGCGCACCACCAGATCGAAGGAAACTTCGGCAGCGGTGATGCTGAGGGGCGAGTTTGCCGCAGTTCTCGTCGTTCGGGATGGTGCCGGACCCGGGGCCGCAGGCGTCGCCTGCGCTGACGCCAATCCCGGAATCAGCAAAAAAAGAGTCGCTGTCAGGAGGGCGGCTCGGCTGGAACTTAGAAAGGAGCGTGTACCGAATGCGAACACCTGGTGACTCCTTGGCAACGTCATGACGCTCAGATCAATTCCGTACCACAGGCCAGACGGTCACCACCACAATAAACCTGCATGGAGGAGGGCACAATCCTCAAACAAATCGAATTATCACCACACTAAATTTGGATCGAACGGGAACTGCGCCGCGTCCGGATCGTCCGTTTCACGCGAACCCAGGAAGGCCCGGCGCAGCGCTAATCAATGATCCTGCTGGCGCTCGCCAGGCGCCCTCCCTGCTCGATCAGCCCATCGAGGCACTGCCGCGCCTCCCCGGAATCCAGCGCCGCCACAGCGTCCTCGACCAGCGTGACTCGGCAGCCGCGCTGCAGCAGGTTCCTCGCCGCCCGCTCCACGCACAGCTCCGTCACCACGCCGTACAGCACCACGTCCGGGCGCCCCAGCTGGGCCACCAGCGGGCCGGCATTCGGATTCGTGAAGACGTCCAGCTCCTGCTTCTCCAGAACCAACTGTTGCCAGGCGCTCAGGTCCGCAGGAATGTCCGTCCGGCGATTGGGCAGGATGATCTGGCGCGGCAGGCTCGTCTCCGGAATCTTCTGCTGTCCTGCGGTTCCCACCAGACAGTGGGGCGACCATTGCCGCAATTCCGGATCGTCGGCATGATGCGCGTCGGCGGAGGCCACCACCAGCACCTGGTGCTCCGCCGCCCACTGGGTCAGCCGCTGCAGAGTGGGCACGATGGCTTCCGACCCGGGCACGTAGAGTTTTCCGCCCGGACTCAGGAAGTCCACCTGCGTATCGACGTCCCAGAAGATCTGCGATGGTTGCGCCATGTTTTGACGGCGGGGGATCGGAGCCCTCGATCCTGCGGTAAAGTATTGCTACCGTGATTATTAACCTCGCGCGGCGGGCGCACAATCACAACTGGGAACTCGACCCGATCGTCCGCTCGCTGCTGGACACAGACTTCTACAAACTCCTGATGCTGCAGTTCATCTGGAAGCACTTCTCCTCCATAACAGCGTCGTTTTCGCTCCTCAATCGCGATCCCGGCCTGCGCCTCGCCGATTTCATCAGCGTCGACGAACTTCGTGCTCAGATCGAGCACGTCAGAAGCCTGCGTTTTCACAAGTCGGAAATCATCTGGCTGGCCGGCAACACGTTTTATGGACGCAGCGGCATCTTCGAGCCTGCTTTCTTCGACTGGCTCGACCACGGCTTTCGCCTCTCCGATTACGATCTCTCCGTTCACGACGGTCAGTTCTCCCTCTCGTTTCACGGTCCCTGGACGCACACAACCCTGTGGGAGATTTACTCGCTCGCGATCCTCAGCGAGCTGAAAACGCGCGTAGCCCTGAAGCGCCTGACCGAGCTGGAGCTGGACATCCTCTACGCTCGCGCCAAGGCCAGGCTGTGGGAGAAGATGGAACGCCTGCGGGGTACCCCCGGTTTGCGTATCAGCGACTTCGGCACGCGCCGGCGGCACAGCTTTCTCTGGCAGGAATACGTGGTTCTGGCCATGAGCGACGTTCTCGGTCCCGGCTTCATTGGAACGTCCAATACGTACCTCGCCTACAAGCACGACCTGGAAGCAATCGGCACCAATGCGCACGAGTTGCCCATGGCTCTGGCCGCGATGGCGTCGAGCGACGAGGAAGTGAAGCAGTCGCAATACCGGCTGCTGGAGCTGTGGCAGCAGACCTACCGTGGCGAGTTGCTCATTCTGCTGCCCGACACCTTCGGGACCACGCAGTTCCTCCGGCATGCTCCCGAGTGGGTTGCAGACTGGACCGGTCAGCGCGCCGACAGCAAAGCCCCGGAAGTCGCCGGCGAGCAGTACATCGCGTGGCTTGAATCCCGCGGCCGCGATCCGCGCAACAAGCTCTTCATCGCCTCCGATTCTCTGGATGCGGAGGAGATCCTGCGCCTCCACGCCATCTTTGCCGGCAAGATCCAGCCGGGCTCTGCCGCCGCCGATTTTCGGCGTGCCGCTGATTTCGCCGACGGACACCGATGGATTCCAGAGCGGCGCATCCGCTTCTCCGCCGGCTGGGGAACGCTGCTCACCAATGATTTCCGCGACTGCAATCCGCGCGGAGACTTGAGCTTCGATCCGCCCCACCTGGTCTGCAAACTCCAGGATGCGGCGGGACGACCCGCTGTCAAGCTCTCTGACAATCCGGAAAAGGCGCTGGGCGACCGCTCGGAAATCGAGCGCTATCAGCGCATCTTCGGAATCGAGGGCGTTGAACGCCGCGCGCTTCCAACCTAAAGGCGCGGTTCAATCGCTCGAAGACGGGCCGACGCGAACGAGCGCCTGGAGGACGGGGTCTGGACGATCGGCCCTCCTGCGGCGTATCGTCGGAAATTGGTTCGGGCGGCATCCTCTGCTTCCGGGAGGAGCCGCACTGGAGACAATCATGAGCACACCGCACTTCCGCTCCTCGGACACCAGTCCGTTGGCATCCTCGCCTGTCACCTTCCAGACTTTGCAGCAGAAGAAGCAGACAGCCCATCCCATCGTGGCGCTCACCGCCTACGACTACGCCACCGCGTGTCTGGTCGACGAAGCGGGCGTGGACCTGATCCTGGTTGGCGACTCGCTCGCCCAGGTGGTCCTCGGCTATGACAGCACCCTGCCTGTCACCGTCGACGAGATGCTGCATCACACGCGAGCCGTTCGCCGCGCTGTTCGCCGCGCCATGGTGGCCGCGGACATGCCCTGGGGCTCCTATCACCTCAGCGTCGCGGACGGCGTCGCTAATGCCATCCGCTTCGTCAAGGAAGCCGGCGCTCAGGCTGTAAAGATCGAAGGCGGAGCCGCACGCGCCGAGCTGGTCGAGCGCCTCACGGCTGCAGAGATTCCCGTGATCGGCCATCTCGGCCTCACGCCGCAGTCCGTGCACAGGATGGGCGGCTACAAGGTCCAGGGCAAAACCCCCGCAGCCATCGGAGGCCTGCTCCACGATGCGCACACGCTGGAGGCCGCCGGCGCCGCCGCACTCGTCCTCGAAGGCATGCCGCGCGAAACAGCTGCCCGCATCACCGCGGAGGTCGGCATCCCCACCATCGGCATCGGCGCCGGGCCGGATTGCAACGGCCAGATCCTCGTCTTCCACGATCTGGTGAACCTCAGCCTCTCGCCGCCGGCCAAATTCGTCCGCCGCTACGGGGACGCCGCCGCGCTCTTCCGCTCCGCCGTCGATAGCTATCGCCGCGACGTCGAAGCTCGCGCTTTTCCTGCCGACGCGGAAAGCTATCACCTGACGCGCGACGTCGCTGCCGCCCTCGAAGGCCCCACCCGCTGATGCGCATCGCCCGCACCATCCCGGAGGCGCGAGCCGCCGTCGCCGACCTGCGCAGCAAATCACCCTGCCTGGGGCTGGTTCCCACGATGGGCGCCCTGCACGCCGGCCATCTCTCGCTGGTCCGCGCCGCGCGTGCCGCCTGCGACGCGGTGGTGGCAACGATCTTCGTCAATCCCACGCAGTTCGCACCCGGCGAGGACCTTGCGAAGTATCCGCGCACCTTCGACGCCGACTGCGCGCTGCTCAAAGCCGAAGGCGTCGACCTTGTCTTCGCGCCGGAGCCGGCGGAGATGTATCCCGAAGGTTTCTGCACCGTCGTTGAAGTCGAAGGGATCTCGGAGCGCCTCGATGGCCAGTCGCGCCCCGGCCATTTCCGCGGCGTGGCCACGGTCGTGGCCAGGCTGTTCAACATCGTGGCGCCGGACAAGGCGGTCTTCGGACAGAAGGACGCGGCTCAGGTCGCCATCCTGCGCCGCATGGTCCGCGATCTCAATTTTCCTCTGGAGATGGTGGTTTGCCCCATCGTGCGGGACGCGGACGGGCTGGCGCTCAGTTCCCGCAATCGCTATCTTTCGCCGGAGGATCGGCGGAACGCGCTCGCGCTCTACCGCGCGTTGCGCCGGATTGAGGAACGCGCCGCCGCCGGCGTCTCCGATTCCCCTACTCTGGTCGAAGCGGGCCGCGCCGTCCTGACCGAAGAGCCGGCTATTCGCCTCGACTATCTCCGCATCGTCGATCCGGATTCGCTCGAGGATCTCCCGGACGTGCGCCACGGCGTGCTGGTCGCCGTCGCCGCCTGGGTCGGAGGGGTGCGCCTCATCGACAATGTGCTGATCCCGCCGCGCGCATAGCACAGCGAGTCACCAGCCGCCTGAATGTTCAGAGACCAGGCTTCGGCATGTTGCCCATCGGCGGCCCGTGATGCTCCGGCGGAGGCACAAAGTGCTCCGGCATGGAGTGGCCGCGATGGCACGTCCCGCAGGTCACGTGCTTGTCCTCCGGCGTCGCGTCCGGATCGTGCACCTGGATCATGTACTGCTCGTTGATGGTCCCCGTCATCCGCATCATGATGCGCGCGATGTTCTTGTCCGGTTTCGCGTCCGAGGCGAAATCCATGTGATGCGTCTGCTGGTTCATCACGTGGCAGAAGGTGCAGTGCACGCCCAGCGCGCCCGCAATCCCGACCATGATCTTGTGCAACTGTTCTGGCGAGGTGTCCTTTGGCAGCACTTTCAGGTTGGTCGGCTTCGGCCAGTGATGCTCGTGCGCAGGCGGCGCGCCGGACGCGGGCGTTTGCTGGCTGAACATCGGCGGCGCAGCTGCGGCTACGGCCGCGCCGAGAACGGCTGCAAAAAACAACCGGCTTTGCATGCTCTGCTTTCCTGGAACGCTGAGGTTGCACTGCGGGGCCTGTGCGCCATCTTACACAACCCACAGGTCCGCGCGCCCGCCGCTCGTCGAACAGGACGGCACGTTCATTTGGAAACGAACCGGTTTCCCGCAAGCGCGAACCGCAGCGGCCGCTCCGCCGCGTGGCGGATCCCGATCCGGCGAGTTACTTCGATCTGCGCGGGAACGAAGCCGTCGTCCTCCACATGCAGGCCGCTCTGCCGGCTCGTCGCGTCCACGCCGTTATGCGTTTCCCGCGCGATGCCCAGCGCCTCGCACAGCCGTCCCGGACCGGACGTTAGCAGCCTCGGATTGGCTCCCTCGGCCAGCCCGCGCAGCCGCGCCATCGTCGCCAGACCCTCCAGCGGCTCCAGCGCGCGCAGCAACACGCTGCCCGCCTGGCCCTCCGGCTCGCAGGAAAGGTTCAGGCAATAGTGCATGCCATAGATGAAATAGACGTAAGCGAAGCCCGGCGGCCCGAACAGCACCGCGGTGCGCGCGGTCTTCCCCGCAAAGGCATGCGCCGCCGGATCGTCCATCCCGAAGTAGGCCTCCACCTCGACGATGCGACCGGCAAGGCGCGTCGCGATCGTTTGGGATCTTCGTCGCACGTCGCAGCGCCGCACCAGCACCTTGCCCAGCAAGGCCCGCGCCACCACGTCCGGTCGGTGCAGGTAGAAGGCGCGCGGCAGCACGGGCAGCGCCATTTACTTGAGCCCCTTCAGCGCCTCCAGCACCTCTTCGGCGTGGCCCTCCGGTCTCACTTTCGGGAAGACCTTCAGCAGACGCTGGTCCGGGCCGATCACGAACGTGGTCCGCTCGATGCCCATCACCATCCTCCCGTACATGTTCTTTTCCTTGAGCACGCCAAACTGTTTGCACACGGTTTCGTCTACATCAGCAAGGAGGGGATACGGCAGGTCGTACTTTTCCCGGAATTTGCGCTGCGCCCTGGGCGTGTCGCGGGAGATGCCCAGGACGACTGCGCCGGTCTTCCGGATCTTCTCAGACTGATCGCGGAAACCGCAGGCTTCGATGGTGCATCCTGGCGTATCCGCGCGAGGGAAGAAGAACAGAACTACCGGCTTGCCGGCGAAGTCGGAGAGGTGCACGGTCTGCTCCTGGTCGTCCAGAAGCGCAAAATCGGTGACTTTGTCGTGGGTATTCATCGCTTTTCCTTCAGAAACAGCGTAGGGCCCGTTAAAAGGCCCTGGCCCCGGCGCAACCGAGCGCCAGCTATGATTGTTTCTTAGCAGTGAGGATTATGTCACGATTCGGAATCTTCGAGGGCGTCTGCGCGGCCGTCCTGGCCTGCGCGCTGCCCGCCTGGGGCCAGTATCCAGGCCACGTCAACACCAGCGCGCCCTCCAGCGGCCCGCACCTGCGCGCCACCGCGGTGCTGGAATACACCGGCACGCTCGACCACATCAAGGCCAGCCGTCTCGTTCCTGTCGCGATCTGGGATGGTCTGGACTACCAGCCAGGCGGGCTGTATCTGGCCGACCCGGCGCCGCTCGCCGTCCTCACCGGCACGCAATACGAGCTCGAATCCGACGGCAGATCGCGCGGTTTCTATAACGTCGGCGACTCTGAGCAGATCGCCGGCCTGTGGGTGGGCGTAGGCAGCTTCCAGGCGCCCCCCGTGGAGGCAAGGCTGAGGCCAATGAAGCACCTGCCGCAGATCATCGGCGGGACCAACGGCAGCAATCCGGGCCAGCCGCACTTCGCGCACGTGCCGCCAGGCGATCAGCAGGCCGCGTCGACTGCCCCGTCCTCAGGTCCTGGCACGCCCACGCTGCAGCGCCGCTCCGCCGACGATGATTCCGGCAGTTCCAGCGGCTCGATCTCCGGCAACGGCGTGCAGATCGCCAGCCAGGCTGATGCCGATCAGCCCACGCTGCATTACCGCGGCTCCGCCGCCAGCCAGCCAACCGCTAATGTGCTGCCCATCGACCCCGATCGCCCGCGGCTTTCCTACGCCAACCCTGATGCCAAACAGCTGGGCCCAACGGCGCTGATGGGCATGCCGGCGGACATGAAGCAGGTTGCGGGCGTCTCTGACAGCCGCCAGCTGGACACCGAATCCTATGCGTTTACCTGGGCCAATCCTGCCGACGCCGCCAAAATGCGGTCCGAGCTGGAGACGATCGCGCAGCAGGCGTTGACCCCGCCGGCTCCCGCTCCAGCACCCGCACCGGCTCACGGCGCGCATCACACTAAAGCTGTGCCGCCGCCAGCACCGCCGGCTCTCGACGATGTGCACTTCCGCGTCTTCAGCCTTACTTTTGGCGGCGGGGCCACTCTGGTGCTTTCCGCGCGCACCGATACGAACCCTGTTCAGTACGTCACCATCATCGCGCAGCCGGATTTCTACGGGAACCCGCAGGTCCTGCTCAGGCAGGTCACTAACGGCAATGATCTGGACGCGGTGCCGCGCATGCGCCTCATCGACGCGGTGGACACCACCGGCGACGGCCGCGGTGATCTGATCTTCGAGTTGCGTGGCTATAACTACCGGCAGTTTGCGATCTACAGCGTCTACAACGGAACGGCGACGCGTGTCTTCGTCACGCAGCCGATTTCGACGCCGCAAGCCGTCGTCAATCCGAATTCTCTCTCATAGCTTCGGCAGTTGGCTGGTGTTCCAGCCGCCGCCGAGCGCACGGATCAATTGCACGCTGGCCACAAATTGTTCTGTGGCAACGTTCGCCTGGGCGCGCTCGCTGCTCAGTTGCGCCGTCTGCGCCGTGAGCACCTGCAGGTAGGTCACCACGCCGCCCTCGTACTGCTGCGTGCTGATGGCCAGTGACCGCTGCGCGTCGCCCACCGCCTGAGCCTGCGCCACGGACTCCTGATCCAGAATTTGCAGCGCGGACAGATTGTCTTCCACGTCCTGGAAGGCGCTCAACACCGTCTGCCGGTAATTCGCCACCTGCTGCAGGTAAGCGTCGCGCGCCTGCTGGGTGATCGCATGGCGCCGGCCGGCATCAAACAGCAACTCTGTTGCCGAAGCGCCCAGCGACCACATCTCGCTGGGTCCCTGGATCAGAGTGCCGATCGACCCGCTCAGCATCCCTCCGGTGCCGGTAAGCGAGACGTTCGGGTAATACGCCGTTATCGCAATGCCGATCTGCGCGTTCGCCGCGTCCATCTGCCGTTCCGCGGCGGCAATGTCCGGGCGGCGTTCCAGCAGTTGCGACGGCACCCCCACGGGAATCGCGGGAGGGTTGGCGCTCAGCGGCATCGGCGGCAGGGTGAACGACGGCGCCGGTACTCCGATCAGCGTCGCGATTGCGTGCTCGTACTGCGCGCGCGCCACGCCGACGTCGATATCCTGCGCGCGCGTGGTATCCAGCTGCGTCTGGGCCAGCGCCACATCGGCCTCCGTGGCCACGCCGCCGTGAAAGCGAATCTGCGTCAGCTTCAGGTAGTCCGCATAGGACCTGACGGTGTTGTCCAGCAATTCCTTCTGTGCGTCGAGGCCGCGCAGCTGGAAATAGTCCGCAGCCAGTTCCGCGCGCAGGCTCAGCTCCACATTCGCCAGCTCGGCGGCGGAAGCCTGCGCACTCGCCCGGCTCGCCTCCACCGTCCGACGCACCTGTCCCCACAAATCCGGCTCCCACTGCGCCTGCCCGCCCACGCTCAGGGTGTTGTACTGATAGTCGGATATTCCCTTGACCGTATTCGCCTGGTTATACGATTCGCGCGTGCGGCTGACCGACGGCCCCGCCGCCAGCGTGGGGTAATACTGCGAGCGCGCCACCTGGACCTGCTCGCGCGCCTGGAAATACTGTTCCATCGCCGCGCGCAGCGTCTGGTTGGAGACGGCGACCCTCTTCTCGAGCGAGTTCAGCTGCGGATCGCCGTACATTTCCCACCACGCGCCGCGCAGCACGCCATCGCTCGGTTTTGCCTGGCTCCAGGAACCGTTGGGCGGATTCGGCGGAGGAGCAGCGTTCTCCTTCCATGCCGGCGCCGTCGGGGCCGAGGGCGTCCGATAGTTCGGACCCACAGTGCAGCCGGTCAGGCACAGGAGCAGCGCACAGGCGCAGTCCGCCGCGGCGCGAAAACCTCTCACTGGCCGCCCTCCTCCGGACCGGCATGGCCTGCGCCGGGCTCCGGCGGCGCTCCGGGAATACCGCCCTCGGGATTCGGCGCCACCACCCGCACTTTCTCGCCGTTGAGGATGGAATCGGGCGGACTCTGGACGACCTCATCGTCCGGGGTCAGCCCCTGGGTCACCTGCACCACGCGCCCGTCGTCCTGCCCAATGGTGATCGGCACCAGCTTCACGGTGTCACCGTTCACCACCGTTGCCACCTGCAGCCCCTGCTGCCGGAAGAGCAGCGCGGCGGCCGGAATGACGAGCGTTGGATGCGCCACATGGAGCTGGAAATGCACCTGGGTGTAATCGCCAGGCACCAGCAGTCCGTCGGGATTGGGCACGTCGACTTCCACCAGCAGCGTGCGCGAAGCCGGATCGATGGCCCGCGCCGTCCGCACCACCTTCCCGTGGAAGCGCCGCCCCGGGTACTGCTCCAGGATCAGGTCGGCCGGCGTGCCCGGGCCGCACATGGGCGAATCGACCTGGGGCACGTTCACATACACGCGCATGACGTGCTCGTCGTCCATGTGGAACATCTCCTCTGCGCCGGCGGTGCCTGCTCCCGCGTTGATCAGCGTTCCAATGTCGACGTCGCGCGCCGTGATCGTGCCGGTGAAGGGCGCATAGATCTTCTCGAACCCCACCAGCGTCTCCAGGCGCTGTACATTCGCCTGCGCCGACTTCACTGCGGCTCCCGTCGAAGCCGCCTGGCTGACGAAGTTCTGCGTGTCCTGCGTGGTCACGGCGTTGTTCTTCAGTAATTCGGTATACCGTTTCGCCTGTTTATTCGCGTATCCGGCATTCGCCACGGCAGTGGCCAGATCCTCTTTCGCCTGCGCCAGTTCCTGATCCACCTCCGGGCTGGCAATCACCGCCAGCAACTGTCCCTTGCGCACGTGTGCCCCGATGTCGAAATACCACTTCTCCAGATACCCGTCGGTGCGCGCGTAAATCGGCGAATCCACGTAGGCGAACATGTTGCCGGGCAGCACCAGCTCCTCGCTGGGCTCGCCCATCTGCGGCCTCTTCACCACCACGTCGGCCAGCGCCAGCTCGTCGGTTTTGTGCCGCAGGCTTTTCTGCGCGTGCACGCGCGGCAAAATGCCGGCGACCGCCACCACAGCGGCGATGACGACAATCAGCGCGACAAACACCAGGGCTTTGCGCCCCGAAATCGGTTCATTTTCCTGCTCCCGAACCGGCTCGTTCATGCTTCACTCCCCGCCGCAGCCTCTTGCCGCCGCGACTCGCGCTCGCTGCGCCGGCGCTCCCGCCGGCCATGGAGCACGCTGAAAACCGTTGGTACGAAAAACAGCGTCGACACCGTGGCGAACAGCAGCCCTCCGATCACGGCGCGTCCCAGCGGCGCGTTCTGCTCGCCGCCCGAGCCCAGGCCCAGCGCCATCGGCACCATGCCGATGATCATGGCCAGCGCGGTCATCAGCACCGGCCGGAAGCGCACGTATCCTGCGTTCAGCGCCGACTGGGCCGCGTCGCCCACCGTCTCCTCCAGTTGCTCGCGCGCAAAGCTGATCACCAGAATCGAGTTCGACGTGGCCACGCCCATGCACATGATGGCTCCGGTCAGCGCCGGCACGCTCAGGGAGGTGTGGGTGACGAACAGGAACCAGACGATGCCGGAGATCGCCGCCGGCAGTGCAGTGATAATGATGAACGGATCGAGCCAGGACTGGAAATTCACCACGATCAGCAGATACACCAGCATGATCGAGAAGAACAGGCCGGCCAGCAGATCGCCGTAGGCCGCGCGCATGGTACGCACCTGGCCCCGCACCACCAGGCGCGATCCCCGCGGCAGATGCGCCCGCTCCCGGGCCACGATCTTTTCGACTTGCCTGTCGACGCTCGCCAGGTCCGTGCCCACCACATTCCCGTAAATGTCCAGCGAGGGCGCGATGTTGTAGTGCGTCACCGTGCCCATTTCCTCTCCAGGCACCAGCGTGGCCACGTTGCCCACAATCTGCGTCGGCGGTCCGCCCATAATGCCGTTGCCGGGCGGCATGCCCGCTCCGTACGACCCGCTGTTCGGTGGCAGCGCCCCGCTCCCACTGCCCGCCACCACTGGAATATTGTTCAGTTCCTGGAGCGTGTCCAGCCAGAACTGCGGCGACTGGGCCGCGATGTCATACTCGACGCCGTTCCTGGGATCCAGCCAGAACTCCGGCGCCGTCTGGAAACTGCCGCTGGTGGCCACCAGCAGGCTCTGCATCACGTCCCGCTCGTCGATGCCTGCCGTTTGCGAGAACGACCGATGGACGTCCACGGTCAGGTTCGGATTGTCGAACGGCTGCTGGATCCGCACCCCGGAGGTCCCCGGCACGTATTTGATCCGATTCAGCAACTGGTACGCGACCATGCGGTTGCCTTCCAGGTTCGGCCCGAGAATCTGCACGTCGATGGGCGCCGGAAGCCCGAAATTCAGAATCTGCGTCACCATATCCACCGGCAGCGTGTAGAACTCCGTCCCCGGAAAGCGCTCCGGCAGCAGTTCCCGCAGCCGCTCCACATACTCCGCGGTAGGCCGGTGATGCGCTGTCAGAGAAACCTGGATGTCCGCGTCCGCCGGGCCAACGGGCGCCGAGTTGGAATACGAGTAGTTGATGCCGGAGTAGGGGAGGCCGATATTGTCGATGACCGAGGCGATTTGGCCCTTCGGAATCACCTGGCGAATCGTGTTGTCGATGCGGTCGCACAAATCCGCCATATCCTCGATCCGGGTACCTGTCCGCGCCCGCACGTGCAGCTTGAACTGTCCCGCGTCCACCGTCGGGAAGAAGTTCTCGCCCAGCCACGGATACAGCAGCGCTGCCGATCCCACGGTGAAGACGAAAAAGATGGTGAGGAAGGCCGCCGGGTGCCGCACGCAGAGGTCCAGCGTTCGGCGGTAGCTGCTCCGAATCTTCTCGAAGCGGCGCTCAAACCCAAGCTGAAACCTCGTCCAAGGATTGCGACTCCTGTGCTTCCGCTCCTGTTCTCCTTCGTCGTGCTCGTGCAGCAGGTAGCGCGCCATGGTCGGCACCACGGTCCGCGACAGAAGGTACGACGCGAGCATGGCAAAGACCACTGCCTCGGCCAGCGGCACGAAGAGATATTTGGGCACGCCGCCCAAAAAGAACATGGGCACGAAGACGATGCAGATGGAGAGCGTGGCCACCAGCGCCGGCACCGCGATCTGCGCGGCACCGTCCAGAATTGCCTGCTCGATCGCCTTGCCCTGTTCCAGATTCCGGTTGATGTTCTCGATCTCCACCGTGGCGTCGTCCACCAGAATGCCCACTGCCAGCGCCAGGCCGCCCAGCGTCATGATGTTGATCGTCCCGCCGATCAGCCGCAGCACCAGCAGCGACGTCAAAATCGACAGCGGAATGGAGACGGCGATGATCAGTGTGCTCCGCCAGCTTCCCAGAAAAACCAGGATCATCAGCGCCGTCAGAACCGCCGCGATGATCGCTTCGTGCACCACGCCATCGATCGATGCCTTCACGAAGATCGACTGGTCGGCCAGCGGAGTGATCTTCAGTTGCGGCGGCAACTGCAGCTTCAGCTGCCGCACCTTGGCCAGCACGCCCTTCACGATGTCCAGCGTCGAGGCGTTTCCCGTTTTAACGATGGAAAGCAGCGCCGCCCTCTGCCCGTCCACGCGCACGATATTGGTCTGCGGCGGCGAGCCGATGTGCACGTGCGCCACGTCGCGGATGTACACCATTGCGCCATTCACTTCACGAATGGGCAGATTGTTCAGCGCCTCCGTCGTCAGCGGCGCGCTGTTGCTCTCCAGCTGATACTCGAACTGCCCGACCTTGATCGTTCCGGAGGGCAAAATCAGGTTCTGCGCCGCAATCGTGTTGACCACGTCGGCCGGGGAGAGCCCTTTCGACTGCAGCGCCGGCAGATTCAGATCTACCTGCACCTGCCGCTGCTTGCCGCCATACGGATAGGGAACGCCGACCCCAGGCACGGTCACCAACTGTGTCCGGACGAACTGCAGCGCGTAATCGTTGAGCTGCGATTCCGTCAGCCCCTGTCCGGAAAGCGCCAGTTGCAGGATCGGCACGCTCGAGGCGTTGTACTGGATGATCAGAGGCGGCGTGGTGCCCTGCGGCATCTGTTTGATCTGCGTCTGCGCGATCGCCGTCACCTGCGCCACCGCGTTGCCGATGTTCACGCCCGGCTGAAAATAAATCTTGATCACCGCGCGCCCGTTCACTGACTCGGACTCGATGTGCTGGATGTCGTTGACCGTCGTCGTCAGCGAGCGCTCGCTCAGCGTCACGATGCGGCTGGCCATCTGCTCCGGCGAGAAGCCAGTGTATTCCCAGATCATCGACACGACGGGAATATTAATGTTGGGGAAGATGTCCACCGGCATGGTGACAATGGCCAGCGGCCCGAGGATCATCAGCAGCAGCGCGACCACGGCGAAGGTGTAGGGGCGGCGCAGCGCCAGCCGGACTATCCACATAGGTCTTCAGCTGCTCCCGCTGTTGCTTCCGCGCGTCTCCAGACGAGGCTGCGGAAGCATTCCGCGTTCTTATCAGGCTGATTCAAAGCTGGCGATCCGAAGGCGAGGAGTTCCTGTTGACTAAATAAAGATGTTAGTCCTGTTCCCCAACGGAAAGGAGTGTTGACGGAAAACGCTTTACGCTTTGTGATGACGTTGCGGCGCGAGAAAAAGACGCCGCCTGTCCGCGGTTTGTGTGCTCAACAGATGCCGCGGCCGACCCTTTCGATTCACGATCCGGCGTGACCCGCGGACCTGCAGTGCGGCGTCAGAGCCGGTGCGAATAATAATCCAGCGCCCTCGCGATCCCCTCACGGAAACCGGCCGTGCACCGGAAACCCAGTTCCTGCTGTTTCGCCGTATCCCCGCCCCGAGCATGGACGCCGGCCGGATTGTGGGACATGCCGCTAACGCGCGGATGATAGCCCAGAATGTCCGCCGCCATCCGCGCAAACTCGATATAGCTGGTCAGAATTCCCGTGGACAGGTTCACCGCCCCGGCATCGTCGATCTTATCGATGGTGGCCAGAATCCCCGTCACGCAGTCTTCAATGTGGATCAAGTCGCGCATCTGCGTGCCCGATCCCCACACCGCCCAACTTCGGCTCCTCGATGCTCCAGCGCGCGTTTGCAGATGCTGGGGAAGGGATAGGCGCCGTCCTGATCCTCTCCGTACCCGGAAAACGGCCGATAGCAGATGGATTTCAGTCCGTACTTTTCGCAGGCCAGCTGTGCCAGATATTCGCAGGTCAGCTTCGCCCATCCTTAGCGCATGTCCGGCATCCCGATGTCCCGGTCGAGGGAGATCATGTCCTCTTTCAGCAGAACGTAGCCCTCCTCCCGCTGCAGACGGACGGGATACGCAGCGCTGGAACTGAAGCACGCCGTCTTCCGAGGCCGCGCCTTCGTCGCCCATTGCCAGTACGCCGAGTCGATGGCCAGGCCCTCCGCCACGGCAAGCGGATTGTCCTCGATCATCAACCGCCCGCCCACCATCGCCGCCAGATGACAGGCGTAGTCGAAGTCCGTATGCTTTACGCGCGCAAACCAGGCCCGGCAGTCTTCGTGACAGAAATGAAACCCGCGATGGTCGCGGGGATCGAAAAATGGCCAGCCTTTTCCGGATCGATGCCTTCGGTGTATTCAGCAATGCAGTCGACCGCGTGCACCTCGTAGCCCGCCTCCAGCAGGCGCTTCAGGACGTGGCGGCCCACAAAGCCTGCCGCTCCTGTCACCAGTGCCTTACTCATGAAAAATGCCTCTGATAGAGCGCCCACGCCCAGTTTGACCGGCCCGGGATGAAAGCGGAAATAGCCTCGGGATCGCGGGCCACCTCCTGCACCAGGTTCAGATTGTTCTCGTACCCGCAGTATTCCTGCTGCATGTCCCGCATCAGGTCGTGAACGTTCCGCTCCTGATACACCGAAGCTTTGGCCCACGCCACCCGATATCCCCGTGCCTGCAGGTAATAAGCCGCCCAGATGTCGTCCATACGCCCCACATGCGGATACAGGAAGTAGTCCTTCAGGCAGGCCCCGCGCAAAAACGTGTTCTGCGAGTTGAATGGACCCATCCTGTTCGCGCTCATGGGAAACGCCGCCGCGTCGAAACTGCATTCCGGCGCATGCTCCATGCGGCATACCGCATCGATGTCCGGATCGCCGTTCCAGAAATCCGCCTGCACATCGACGCTGACCTTCCGCCGGCTTTTCTTCGAGTAGTCCCGCTTCGGCAGCAGTTGCAGCGGAAAGCCGCGATGCCATAACTGCGGGTGGTTGGTGGCACCCACCGGATCGAACGCCGGCAGTTCCGTCTCGTAGTAATTCACTTCGATTTCGCGACCCACCAGCAGATCTTCGCCCCAGCCCGGCAGCGGGATATTGTCGTCGTCGACCACCGCCACGATGTCGGCGTGCAGATCGTGCGCCCACAGCAAACCGAAATTCCGGCGCTGGATGCAGTTCCACCCGATAGCTGCCGACAGGGCCGGATCGTACTTCTCCTGTTCTTCCGGACTGACGTAGATGCCCCGCTCCAGGCGGTATTCGGGCGTCTTGCGGTCGCCAATGACCACCAGCTCCCAGTTCTTCATCGTCTGGAAGCCGCGAATCGCTTCCGTCGGCGGGTTGACAGTGGTGGTAACGATGACCTTCTTCATGCGTTCTCCGTGAGGACTATGGGTGAAATCAGGAATGTACCTCCTGCAGCCGGGTCAGCGGAGCGTCCGGCAGCAGGATGGCATCCGTGCTGCTGAACCGCGTGCGCAGCCCGGTGCGCAAATAAACGAAATTCCGGAAAAAAGGATTTTGCGATTCGCCCTCGATGCGCGCCCTCCACGTGGTCGTGACTTCCACGACGGGAACACCCAGGCGCAGCGGCTTCACCATGCATTCGAAGAGAAACGGGTGGCGCAGCTCCTCCCACACAATGCTTTGAATCACCGGCGTTGGGTAAACGCGGTATCCAAAGGTCAGGTCGGTGAGCCGCGTGCCGTAAAGCGCGGAGAAAAACATCTGGAACATCCAGTTGAATACCAGTTTCGCGCGCGAGTAACCGGAAAACGACCCGCGCTTCAGCCAGCGCGAAGTCGCCACGATGGCCCACGGCGTCTTTCTGGCCTGCTCGATCAGTTTTCCCAGATCATTCGGTTCGGTTTCCAGATCGCTGGCCATCAGAACCGTGTGGCTGCCCCGGGCCAGCGCGTAACATTCGCGCAGCGCGCCGCCCAGAAACGGCAGCTTCTGATGATGCACGACCACCAGATCGCCCAGCTCCGCGCTCAGCCGGTTCACCACCGCCATCGCTTCCGGCGTCGTTCGGTCGCACACCACGATCAGGATCTCGCGAAGCCAGGGACGGATGTCGCGCAGAATGATTTCGACGGTCTGCTCCAGCGAAACCGTCTCATTCATCACCGGCAGAACGATCGTCGCCGACTGAAATGGCCCCGGATAATCAGGGCTCCCGTTGTACCTGTATTTCTGCGCCATCCGCTACCACCATTCTCCGCCGCCATTTCAGTCCGGCTCTCTTCCGCTGATCGGCTCGCTGCCCGAAATCCCGCTGGCGGCCATACACTTTGCAGCCCGGAAAGTTATTCGCTCAACGCGGCGCCTGAAATTCAGAGTTGGACTGATGCTAGCGGAACTCTCCAGGCCCTGCAAAGCGCAATATTGCCGCAACATTCGTCCAGACCAGAGTGATCAACAGGGATTCTGCGGGCGTGGTGGCAGCGCCGCCCGCTCCGCTTACCGCGCGAGCGTGTTCTCCAGATCGGCTTCCGCCGGCTCGGGCGCCTTTTCCACGCGCCGCTCCGGGAAGTACGCGTTGATCACATACTGCTCCAGCATGCGCTGGGTATTGAAGAACGATCCGTTCAGCGCAATGGTCGACCGCATGATGCGCCGCCACTGCCCCTGATCCTTGTAGTAGAGAGGCAGAATCGTCTGCTCCAGGTGCTCGTACATCGAGTTGGCCTCGCCCGCTTCGTCATCGTGATCGTCGATGGCCCAGCCTGTCACGCCCTCAATCCAGCCTTCGATCCACCAGCCGTCCAGGATGCTCAGGCTGGGCACGCCATTCAGAGCGGCCTTCATCCCGCTTGTTCCCGAAGCCTCATACGGACGGCGCGGCGTGTTCAGCCACAGATCCACCCCTCCGGTCATGAGCGCGCCCAGCTTCCACTCGTAGTTCTCCAGATACACGATCTTCAGCGCGCTCTCCCGCAACTGGCTGGACAGCTCGATCACGCGGCGGATCTTCGCCTTTCCCGGCTGATCCGCCGGATGCGCCTTGCCCGCGTACAGCACCTGCATCCCGCCCATCTGCTCCGCGCAGCGCACCAGCCGTTCCGGGTCGGTAAACAGCAGGTCGGCCCGCTTGTACGTGGCCGCGCGCCGCGCAAATCCCAGCGTGAAAACCTCCTCGCGCATCTCCACGCCGGAGCGCTCCTTCACGGCCTTCAGCAGCTCGCGCTTGGAGGCCGCATGGGCCTCCACAATCTCGTTCTCGGGAATGTCGATCGCGTAACGCAGCGTCACGTTGTCCTGCCGCCAGCGCGGCAGGTGCCGGTCGAAGACCGCCTGCACCGCGGGCGACGCCCACGTCCCCGCATGGACTCCGTTGGTAATCGCATCGATGCGGTACTCCGGAAACATCTGCCGCGACACCTTGCCATGCTGCATGGCCACTCCGTTCACAAACCGCGAGAAGCGCAGCGCCACGTACGTCATGTTCAGCAGCCCGTCGTGGAAGCATCCGAAGCGCTCCAGCATCCCGGCGCGCTCTGCTCCCAGGATGCGGTAGGCCTGCTCGGCGGAGAACCGGTCGTGCCCGGCAGGCACCGGCGTATGCGTGGTGAACACGCACTTGCGCCGCACCGCTTCCGCATTCCGCTCCGTCGCCGTCTGCAGTCCCGCACCGCGCAATTCCTGCTCCAGCACCGGAACGGTCAGCAGCGCGGCATGCCCTTCGTTCATGTGGTACACCGACGGTTCATATTCCAGCGCCCGCAGCATGCGCGCCCCGCCGATTCCCAGCACCGTTTCCTGGCGCAGGCGATAATCCGCATCGCCGCCGTACAGGTGATCCGTCAGCGCCCGGTCGCGCGGATCGTTCTGTTCCAGATCGGTATCCAGCAGATAGATGGGAATCCGATGCCCGGCCACGCCCTCCATCTCATAGCGCCACGCGCGGATCGCCACCGGCCGTCCTTCGATGGTCACCGTCACCACGGGGTCTTCGGCCGCCAGGGTCTGCTCCGGCGACCACGGCTGCGGCTCTTCCGTCTGCGTGCCGCTGGCATCCAGATGTTGCTGGAAATATCCTTTGCGGTCCGCCAGCGTCACCGCCGCAAGGGGCAGTCCCATGTCTGCCGCCGCGCGCAGCGTGTCCCCGGCCAGCACGCCCAGTCCGCCGCTGTACGTCGGCATCTCCGGCGCCACGGCGATCTCCATTGAAAAATACGCGACGATCCCGCCTTTGCCTGGGCCGCCCGGGGAAAAGAATTGCGAACGATTGATAAAGCGCATCTTGAAAATGTCTCTTCCGGCCTGTCCGAGCGCCCGTCTCCCAGAGTAAGACAATCTTTTTCCGAAGGACGATGGCCGGATGCCCCCCTGAGATTGTTACATCGGCCACCGGCGTGCTGTGAATCACCCGACTGTGGATACCCGGCCACCGGCGGTTTCGCGTTCAGAATGAACTGCTTCTGCCCCACCCTGCGCGCTGCCGGCCTGCACCGGCAACGTTCACAGAGAGCCGTGACTGCCCCCGTTTTCCACTGCGTGCGCACCCGCCGACGCGTGGCAGCGATAAATCTCCGCCGCGATCCCCGTCGCCGCCCGATACTCTTCCCGCAGTTGTTCCGCAAAGTGCGCAGCCACTTCTTCTTCCACCAGATTCACCGTGCACCCCCCAAATCCGCCGCCGGTCAGGCGCGCCCCGATCAGCCCCGGCAACAGCTGAGCCGCATCCACCATAATGTCGGCTTCCTCGCAGCTCGCCTCAAAATCATCCCGGTAGCTCATGTGCGCGGCAGCCATCAAATCTCCCAGTTTCTTCAGGTTTCCGGCTGCCAGCGCATCGGCCGCCGCCACCGTGCGCAGATTCTCGGTGATGACATGCCGGCAGCGCCGCATCACGTTGTCCGGCATCTCGCCGCCCCAGCGCTCCAGATCCTCCGGCGTGGCGTCGCGCAGCAGCGTAATCCCCGGACGGTGCCGCCGCAGAATCGCCGTTCCCTCTTCCACTTCCGCGCGCCGGATCCCATACTCGCCGCCCGCAATCGAGTGTTTCACCATGGTGTTGGCGATCACCAGGCTCACGTGCTTCGGAATTGGCGCCAGCCGGAATTCCAGCGACCGGCAATCGAGCAGCAGCGCGTGATCTTCCGCCCCATGGCAGGCAATGAACTGATCCATGATCCCGCACGAAGCGCCAACGTACTCGTTCTCCGCTTTCTGGCACAGCTTCGCGATCGCGCTGGGCTCCATCTCCGCGTCCGCCAGGCCCAGCAGCGCCAGCGCCACAGCCACTTCCACCGACGCCGACGAGCTCAGCCCCGCGCCCAGCGGCACATCGCCGTGCAACACCATGCTGAAGGGTGGTATCTCGATGCCCGCCTGCCGCAGCGCCCACAGCACGCCCAGCGGATAATCCGACCAGTGTGTTCCCCGCGCCCTGGGCAGCTCATCCGCGGCATACGTCACGCCTTCCGCAAAATTCTCCGACCAGATCTCCACGCGCCCATCTTGCCGCGCCGAGATCGAGGCGAAGGTGCCGAAATCGATCGCCGCCGGCATCACGAAGCCTCCGGCGTAATCCGTGTGCTCACCGATCAGATTCACGCGCCCTGGCGCCAGGAACACTCGTGGATCGCCCCCGAAATGCTTGTGGTGAATCTCCCCCACCAGGGATGCCGCCAGCATCTTCGCCTCGCTTACCACCCTCGCCTCCAGCTACTTTGCTCTGTCCCTGTTCATCGGCTGCACACCGGGTTTCCGTCGCCTCTTCCCATGGTGGCCAGCCGCTTAACCAGCCGCACAGCTTAGACGTTCCCAGATCTCGTCCAGCCACGTAAGATGTTCGGGTTTCATCAGCACCGACCGCAGGCAGGTCACCGTTCCGCCGCCCTCCGCCCAATCCGCTCCCGCAAAAAACCGCGTCGGCAAATGCGCCAGCGCAAGGTGCAGTCCGCTCTCTGCTGCGCGGTCGAAGACCTGCTGCGCAAGCTGAGAGGATTCGGGGGGAGTCGAAGCGCGGAGTGCCCACACCACGATGTCCAGCTCCGGCTGCGGACCGGCGATGAAGCGGGAATCCCCCGCGATTCGCTCGTGCAGCCGCAGGGCGGCAGCCCGTCCCTGCTCAATCGCGCGCGCGAACTCGCCGCCGCGCATCAGCGGCAGCAGCCGCTGCGTGGTCCACAGCGCGACCGCCGATGCTCCCGCCCGCGAGCACTCCAGGCTGATCTCGCCCAGATGCAGTTCGCTCGACGTGAAATACGTGTATGGCGAATCGTGCTTGTACCACCGTCCCGTCGCCGGATCGCGAAAGAGCACGCACCCGCACCCATAAGGCTGCAGACCGTGCTTGTGCGGATCCACCACGATCGAGTCCGCCTCGCCGATCCGCGCAAATGCCCGCGCCGCTCCGGCGTCCAGATTCTCCACCAGCCGAAAATACCCTCCGTACGCCGCGTCGACGTGCAGCCGAAAAGCGTAGAGCTTGCGCAGCTCCAGAATCTCGTCCAGCGGATCGACCGCGCCGACCGCCGTCGTTCCCAGCGTGGCGACGACCGTCCCCACGTCGCCTGCCCTCAGCGCGGACTCCAGCGCACGCGCGTCCATCCGCCCGCGTGCGTCCGTCTCGACGCTGGCAAATTCCAGCTTCAGCACCCCGCTGATGCGGCTGTGTGTGTAGTGCGCCTGCTCCGACGCGACCACTTTCCCGCCCGGCTCCGTCTGCCCGGCGACCCACAGCGCCTCCAGGTTGGCAAAGGTCCCGCCGCTGGTCAGGTGTCCCAGGAATTCTGCCCAGCCGAACATCGCGGCAATCTCCCGCACCGCCTCCACTTCCATGCGCGAGCTCGCCCGCCCCCCGTCGAGCGCGTGGTTATTGGGATTCAGACCCATCGCCAGCGCGTAGGCCGCCCGCGCCGCCGGATGCGGCGGCTTCAGCATCTGCCCCGCGTACAGCGGATGGAAGTAGGGGAAGTTGTCGCCCAGCCGTCGCGCGGCCTCGCCCAGCGCTTCCGCGGCCTGGTCCATCGCCGGGGGCGCCAGCCGTGGCTCCGGCAGCCCCGCGAATTCGGCCTGCAGCCGATCCAGAGCTCCTGCCAGCAGTTCCAGGGTGGGATCGTTCATAGGAGAAGCATGTTCCAGCATACGCCGCGATCCGTTCGCTCCAGGCGCCTCCCTTTCCCGTGAAACTTTTCTGCGCAGCCCGCATCGGACCGGTGTATGCTGGCGGGCAATTCCCCAGCGTTCTCTCATACGCGGCCCGCCTGGCCGGCGGGCGCAGGTTCGAACCAGGAGACGAAACCCATGGAATGGTATCGGATGGCCTGGCAAAGGTATGCGCAGTTCGACGGCCGCTCCCACCGCAAGGAATACTGGATGTTCGTGCTCATCAACCTCATCGTTTCTCTCATCCTTTGCGCCGGCATCTTCGTCGCGCGAAGTTACGCCGTGACCATCGCGTGCGGGATCGTGTGCTGCCTGTATGGTCTCGCGGCCATCGTCCCGGGCCTGGCCGTTAGTGTGCGGCGGCTCCACGACATCGGTCGATCCGGCTGGTGGCTCCTGATCGACTTCATTCCCCTTGGCTGCTTCGTCCTGCTCATCTTTTTCGTGCGCGAAGGAACGCCCGGCCCCAGTGAACACGGTCCCGATCCCAGGGCTTCGGCGCCGTATCCCGGCCAGCCCATCCCCATCGGATAAGGCCCCGGCCCACGGCCAAACGCCGCAAAGCCCGTCCCTCGACGGATTTCGCGCCGACCAATTTGTACGAGTGCCAGGCTGTGAGCATCCTGCTCACGATCTGCGCCCGACACTCCTCCAAATGCCCCAGGAAGGACAATCCCACCTGGCGTCGTTGCCGTTGCTGGAAGTGGATCATGGGAACGCTTCCGCACCGTTCGGGCAGTATGTGCGTCTCGGCGAAGACAAGGTCCTGGGAGCAAGCCGAGAGTCTGGCTCGCAAATATGAAATCTCCGCAGTGGGCGGAGACGAAGTCATAGAGGCGAGGACGCTGCCCACTCTGAAAGAGGCCGCTCAGAAGCGAATTCCACTGACCCGACAGACGAATCCTGTCCCCCAAGGAAGACCAGCGAGGCCAGAGCGAGCCACCAGCGCGGCAAACCCCTCCGTGCGAAGTCGCAGGGCGCGAAGACCAGGAAGAGCAGAACTTCGATGACGGCAATCCGTCCGATTGCGCTCGGCCGGGGCGGGTTGGGGAATTCGCGCCGCCTGTCGAGGAACGGCACCGTGAAGAAGAGCACCACCCGGAGCGATGCGGCGAGCACGCTCAGCAGCGCAATCTTCTGCGACCGGGTTAGAGCCTGCGCGGCGCGCAATTCCTGGACGGTGAGGAACCAGGCGCAGACGATGCCCACGAGGGCGGCGCCGGTCAACGGCGGCAAGGGCAGGAACATAGAAGTGCCAGCAGTATACGCATCGCCGGGTGCCGTTCGGGGCCTCAGTTTTTCGGGGCGCTGATCGCTGCAAATTCGAGCGCGACCTTCGGGTCGATTGCGCTGGCTTCCCTGATATCCGCGCCGGCGGTGCCACCATCGCCGCGGGCCTGCTCGTTGAGGGCGCGACCGTACAGGGAACGAGCGAGGTGGGGATCGATCGCGAGGGATGCACCCCCCTCGTCGTCGCGATTGCTGCCTGGCGCGGCGGGCCTCCCGACGGAGGGCCGCCCGGCGCCTCGCGTATGTGCTCACTCGGCGCCATCGTCCCCGAGGTTTGCCCCGCCTTCGGCTTCGGCCATATGCCAAAGCTGGTCTGATTCTGCCCTCGAAAGTATTCAGATCTGCGCACGACCAGTGAGCAGCCGACCCTTAGGCATCAATCAACTTTGCCTGGAACCGTCTTTCAGAAGTTCGGCTATTTTCGTGTCGATCTGTTCAGGCTGCGTCCCGCGGAGGGCATCGTGCGGTTCGACCACGAAGATTGAACATCTGCCCCGGCATCCTGCATTGAGACAGGCCCACTCGCGCCAGCCAATGAAAGGGCGAATTCTGGTGTCTGACAGCCAATCGAGGTCGGCATTCTGAAATTAACGCAAGCCCTTTCTCAACGCTCCGATCTCGGCGAGAGCCGTTTCGCCGGATCGGTCTCCTGAGAATCGCGCCGCTCTGCAGAATGCTTCGAACTCCCAGGATTCCGCCCTCGAGACCCTGGTACAAAATCTCTCGATGAGCGCCAGCTCTTCCGGTGAGCAGATTGACCGAAGATCGAGACCGAGCACGAATGCAGGCGCAAGCGAAACATCGGAAAGATTCGCGTCGAAGACTTCATCCGAGAATTCCCGATCCGTGTCAGCCGCGTAAAGACGAAAGATGTCGCGAATGTCATGAAGATCCTTCTCGCGTCGATGCGTGTCGTCCAGAAAGGCAAGCATCTTCAGGAGCGCCAGGACGACAGGCGGAATCACGCTGAGTGTGAGATCCGGGGCGAATGCGTAAGGAGTCGCGTTCCGGAAGACGTGCTCGAAGCCGACCAGGCTCATGGTCATTTGGCTCTCGGGCCAGGTTATTGAATTCGCAACACGGAGTGACGGCCCGGCGAGCAGGATGTCGAGCCTGGTTCGGCGGGCACTCTTCCACTCGTGCTCCCAATTTTTGCGCTGAGTCCATCCCTCGGCACTGAGTTCGTGCCGGAGTGTGGGAAAGTCCTCAAGGTTCAGTGCGAGCGCGAGGTCCACATCGCCGGTATGCCGATCCTGACCGGGAAAATGCACCTGAAACGCAATCGCGCCAATGACGACGCATTCTGTTCCGAGTTTGGAACAGATGTCGCGCAGCAACTTCAGGTCTTCGATGGCAGACGGGGAGAGCTCAACCATGGGGAAGGTACTCGGACCGGAGCTCTTCGGCGGCCTCATGCGCGCGAGGATCTGAGGAGCGCATGAGCTCACAATATATCAGCCAGGGGTGGGCCAGATGGATGCCGTTCATCTCCTTCCAGAAAGGCAGATTGCCGAAACTCTTCAATATTGCGATGGCTCCTTCTCGGTCCGGAAGAAGGCGAGCCTTGCGGCTAACCTCGGAGGTCAGATGCTCGAAAAACAGGGGCACTTCGAGCCCCTGATAGAAGCGGTTGAGCCGGAAGGAGGCGGGTCCCCCGGTGAGAGACCACCGGACAGGCGGAAGTTCCCTGTGGAGATGTTCAATCACTTCGTCGGGCGTGGATACGGGTGCCCGATAACGGCCCGTGACAAGGCGAGGTCGCAGGACCTGCTCGTAGCCGCTGAGGAGCTGTTCGTGCAGCGAGGGAGATTGCGGGTCACGTCGACGATAGCCGTCTGTGCCTTTGACCAGGAGGCCATCCGCTATCCATTGCCGCCGCGCCTGGGCGGCGGCGCTTTTGCTGATTCCGGCGGCTGTGGCAAGCTGCCTGACGGTCCAGCCCGCTGCATCGGGATACGCTGCGAAGGCAAAGAGTGCCTGGATTCTGCCGGGGCTGAGAATTCGCTGCTTGTCCTGAGCCTTGGATGTTTCCCGTCGGCCGACCAGTGTTCGCTCGTAGCGGTTACCGAGTCGGATATGAATGTTGCCGGCGGCGTCTACAAAATTGATTCCGGCCTTCATCAGCGTTTCGGCGGATTCGCGGGGTATGTACCGGGCAAACAGGAGCACGGGCTCGCTCCCCTTTGCCTGGGCGGCGAGCATGTTGAGAAAAGTTCGGTCGAGATACGAGGTCTTCTGTTCAACCAGGAAGCGAAAGTTTCCTTCGGGAGTCTGCAGGGTCAGCTCCGCATCACCCCCTGAATCGGGCCCGGAAGGGAAGGCCACGATCTTCGCGCTTCGGACAAAGTCGAGGGAGCGGAGTTGGCTGAGCTGGGGTTCGTATTGGGGATTGGCGGCCATCTGTCCACGATTGTAATTTGTCCATTAGTAATGGACAAGATAAAATTCTGGACAAAGTGCCAGGCCTGGGGTATGCCCCAGGCAGGGAAACCGGAGCTCTCCTGTGAAGGCAGAGGGGTTTCCGCCCGGAGTACAAGATTTCGACAGCCCATTGCCTGGGCGATGGAATATGCTGATCAGCCAGTCAGGACGCGGTGCTCCGCCGCATCTGAGGTCGCCTGTTTTGTACGAAATCTGTACAGGTCCCAAAAATCCCGATCCGCAGGGGCAGTTTGTACCATTTGTACAGGAGGCAGCGTCTTTCCGGAGGAACTTGAACTTGCCCTCAGAATGCGTATCCCATCGCCGAGCTGGTTTTGGGGATTCTATCCCCGTCGTCGTCGAGGCGGTGGAAGTGTGGGAATCGCCGCAGGCGATTTCCAGGGTCTGTGGGAAGGGTGGGACAAGCGGCTTCATCGCTTCTTCCACGCTTTCCGTCAGACCGTCAGTTGCACGGCCCTGTCGCGTTTGCTTCCACTCCAGCTCACACTGCGCAGGGCGCGTGGAATGCATGCACTGGCCGTTGTACCAAAGCAGCCATGCAAGCACTGCGTCTTTGGCCTGCCGAAGGTGAGGAAGCGCTCGCCGTACAGCTGCTCCACCTTCAGCGATCCGAACAGCGTCTCGGTGACAGCGTTGTCCCGGCAGTTGCCCCTGCGGCTCATCGAAGGCCGGATGCCGTGCTGGTCCAGCACCTGGCGGAAATCCTCGCTGGCGTATTAGCTGCCGCGATCCGAGTGGAAGATCAACTCTCCCTTTCGCGGGTGGCGCTGGAACCAGGCCACTACCGGATTCTGCGCTGACTTGCGGACTCTGGTACACTGAGCATGCGTTAGAACCGAACCGGGCAAGAGCAGCTGTTCGCCTCGCCCAAGCAAGGCCCTGCCAGTTTCGCTCCGATTCACTCCAGCGCAATTCAATCCAGTCAGGAAAAAGCAACAAATGGAACAAGGTACTGTGAAGTGGTTTAACGACGCGAAGGGCTACGGCTTCATCTCGCGCCAGAACGGCGAGGATGTCTTCGTGCACTACTCTGCCATTTCCGCAAATGGCTTTAAGAGTCTGCAGGAAGGTCAGGCCGTGCAGTTCAACGTCGTCAAGGGGCCAAAGGGCTGGCAGGCAGCTGACGTTCAGCCTCTGTAAGACGCAGAGAAATCAGTTCGATAACCGCAAAAGGCGAGCCGCCGGGTTCGCCTTTTGTCATTTCCGGAAATCTGACGGCTCTGAGGAGTTCGTGGCGCTCGTTTCGTCTCTCGCGACGGAAAAGCGCCAGCCGGCCTCCGGATTGCAGCCGCCCGGCCGCCCGCACAGCGTCGCTCGATGTCTGGCGATCTCGACGATCCCCGAACCTCGTTCGCCGCCGAGCGCACCTTCTTCGCCTGGGTTTGCACCGGCCTGGGCCTCATGGGTGTCGGCCTCGCGCTCGCTCGCTTCCGGCTATTCCTCCGCGAATTTCATGGCAGCGCAGGAGCGGCCTCGGAGCATACGGGGATGACGGTCGACGCCGGCGTGGCGCTGGGAGTCGCCGTGAACGTTGCCGCGATCGCGCACCACGTGCGTACGGGCCACAAGCTCCGCACCGGGGAGTGGATTCCTGGGCAGATCGCCACGGGCGCGGTTGCATTGGCGGCGATCCTCGCCGTCACCGGAATCGCTTCCGGGATCCATCTGATCCTCCTGCGCTGATCCCTCAGCCTGGAAGCGGAGCCGCTGCACCCTGTCCCCTGCACCCTACCCCATGCCTTACATGACCTTCCTGCCCTGCGCGCGGTCGTGTCGCGCTGGACAATGGCCCCGTGTTCTTCTCCCTCCGGCTTCGCCTGCTGGAATCCGCGCTCGACGCTCCTGACCGTGCCACCGTCCGCCGGCGCCCCGCTTGCGCTGCGCACTTCGTCACCGGATTTCGGGGCAAGTGCACCGCTCTCCTCTGGCTCCGCTGCCACGGATACACCGTGGTCGCCCACGCATGGCGCTCCGCCCGCGCTCCCGACCTGATCGCGTGGACTGCGGAGCCGTCGGGCGATGCGTCCTCGCCCACCCTCCGCTTTGTCGAGGTGAAAACCCGCACCACCCGCGCCGTCGCTCCCGCGCACCTGGCCGTCGATGAGGATAAGCGCCTGGCTTTGCGCCGCCTCGCCCGCCACTATCTGCGCCGCCTTCCCAGCCGCAACGTTCCCACCCGCTTCGATATCCTCTCCATCTATTTCGAGAAGTAGAAACCCGCTGCCTTCGAGCACTTCCCCGGCGCCTTTGGCTGGGAAGAAGCGGGAGAATCGCGCTGAGCCGCGCCCGCGCAAGCTAGCGGAATCGCCTCACCGCGGCCGGCTGAGCCGCGCCCGCGCGCCCGGCAGTAATCCTCGCCGCGGAAAAGTTTTCGCTCCACGCCGGACTGCCCGCCAGCCGCCGCATCATCGCCAGTTGTCCCACATGCGTCAGAGCATCGGCCACCGGTGCCTGAAGCAGCACTTCTTCCGTCGTGTGGATCGGATTCGGTGAAGCCAGTGCCTGATCGAACACCTCGAGCGAAGCGAAAAACCGGACCTTCTCGTCGTTCCACGGCAGCGGCGCGGAATTTCGCCAGCGCACCTCGCCTTTCGCCATGCTCAGCGCCCAGTCGAACAGGTCACCCATGTGCGCCAGAATCTGCGCCGGCGTCCGGCCGCATCCCGCATATTCGCCGAATCCCTCCGGCGCATCCTCCAGGGCCCGCGCCGCGCGATACGCCACCGTCGCCACGGCATGACGCAGCAATTCTCGCTTCCCATCCATGGCCGCCATTCTACCGCCCTCCGCCTTTTGGCTCACCGGCTCCGCGCCGCACACTTCACCATCTCACCGGATCTTCGCTGCTCTTATACTGTCTTTTGCCCATGTCCACTTTTCTTCCCGTCGATGAGCAGATGGATCTGCTTCAGAAAGGCGCGGCTGAGATCATCCGCATCGAAGACCTGCGCGCTCGCCTTGAAAAATCCCGCGAGACCGGCGTCCCGCTCCGCGTCAAGGCTGGATTCGACCCCAGCGCGCCCGATCTGCACCTCGGCCACACCGTCCTGATGCGCAAACTCAAGCACTTCCAGGACCTCGGCCATCAGGTGATCTTTCTCGTCGGCGATTTCACCTCTCTCATCGGCGACCCCAGCGGCCGCAATGTCACCCGCAAGCCGCTCACCCGCGAGCAAATCGCCGTCAACGCGAAGACCTACACTGACCAGGTCTTCCGCATCCTCGACCGCGACAAGACTGAGGTCCGCTTCAACTCCGAGTGGCTCGACAAGCTCGGCTTCGAGGGCATGATCCGTCTCGCCTCGCATTTCACCGTCTCGCAGATGCTCGAACGCGACGAGTTCCACCGGCGCTTCCAGGAGGAGAAGCCCATCTCGATGCACGAGCTGCTGTATCCGCTTTCGCAGGCCTACGACTCCGTCGCCCTGCGCTGCGATGTCGAGCTGGGTGGCACCGACCAGAAATTCAACCTCATTGCCGGCCGCGAGCTCCAGCGGCACTACGGCCAGCCGCCGCAGATCGTCCTTATGACTCCCATCATCGAGGGCCTCGACGGCGTGCAGAAGATGTCGAAGTCGCTCAACAACGCCATCGGTATCCACGAGCCGCCCCAGGAGATGTACGGCAAGCTCATGTCGATCTCCGACGAGATCATGTGGCGTTACTGGACCCTGCTGACGGACCTGCGGCAGAGTGAGATTGACCAGATGCAGACCGACGTGAAGAGCGGCGCGCTTCATCCCATGGACGCCAAGAAGCGTCTCGCCTGCACCATCGTCGCCGGCTTCCAGGGCCAGGACGCTGCGCAGTCCGCCGACGAGAACTGGGCTCGCCAGTTCCAGCAGAAGTCCGACGATATTGAGGGGTTGGAAGAAGTCCGCATCGCGTTCGCCGACCTCACCAATCCAACCTCGGCGCCAGCCGATGGCCTGCACATCCGCGTGCCGAAGCTTCTTGTTCGCCTGGGCCTCGCCACGTCAGGAGCGGAAGCCTCGCGCAAGCTCGCCGAGAATGCCGTCCGCTTCGACGGCGAAAGCGTCTCGGCTTCCACCATCACGCTGACCGCGCTGCCCGCCCGCCTCGCCGTCCGCGTCGGCAGGCGGGCAAAGGTGGCCCTGATCGAATAGCCCGTCATGCCGGACAAAGTCCAGTGCGATACTCATGGCATGTCAGAGAAGGCGTGTGTCTGCAGTCATCTCCCGGGCGAAGCCACAGACTTAGGATTCAACTGTGACGACTCGACAGATGCCGGGCCCTTCCCCGACGCCTGGTGCGACAGCTGCGAGTTGATTCGCGCTGCGCGTGGCGGGTGGGACGACATGCCTGACGATTTCGTAACGATTCGGCTGCTCTGCGCTGAATGTTACGTGCGGGCGCGCGTATCAGATACGAACGCTCCACAGTCGCCCTGACTGATTTGTCGCACCTCCGCTGGAAATGCAGCACGTGCGATGAATGGCACACCGGGCCTTGCCTCGATTTCGGATGTTCGGAGCCACGTAACTGGCGTCGCGAATCTGCAGCCAGCGCAGACCCCGGCACCTGTCTCACTGATGATTACTGCACCATCCGCGACGACGACTTCTTCGATCGCGGACTTATCCACCTTCCGATCACTGGAACGGGCGAGAGCTTCCGTCGGGGCGTCTGGGGCTCGCTCAGCAAGGCCAATTTCGACCGACTTCGAGGACCCGATACGGCCGATCTCCCTCCGATGTTTTCGTGGCTCAGTACGCGACTGCCGGAATACCCGGATACCTTGAACCTGAAGATGTATGCGCACCTCCAGGAACGCGGACAGCGTCCGCATTTTCGGCTCGAATCGTCCGACCATCCCCTTGCTCAGGAGTACCACCATGGCATCGCGCCGAGCGTGTCCGGGAACTGATGCGCAAACTGCTGCCCGAGGTTGATTTCCAGCCTGGCGCGGCATTGATGCCGCGCGTTCCGCCGAGGCGCGGAGCCCTACCGAATCACCTTCAGCGCGCCACGGAACAGCGCGTCGAAATCCTTGCCCGCGGCCTTGTCCTTCTCCACTGCCGTCTCAATTGCCTTTTGCGCTGCTGGACGCGCGTAGCCGAGATTCACCAGCGCCGACAGCACATCCTCCGCCGCCGGAACCGCGGCCAGCGCCGGCGCGGGCGCCACGGCAAAGTCCTCCAGTTTCTCCTTCAGCTCCACCACCAGCCGCTCGGCCAGCTTCTTCCCCACGCCCGGAATCCGTGTCAGCGTCGCGTGATCCTGCGCCCGGATCGCCGCCACCGTCCGTTCCGGATTCAGTCCGCTCAGGATCGTGATGGCCAGCTTCGGCCCTACTCCCGACACCGTGATCAGCCGCTCGAACAGCCGCTTTTCGTCCCGCTCCAGAAACCCGAACAGCGCCAGCGTGTCCTCGCGGACATGCGTGTGAATGTACAGCCCGACCTCGCCGCCCTCGCGCGGCAGCGCCGTAAACGTCGGCACGCTGATGGTCACGTCGTAGCCCACGCCGCCGGCTTCGACAATCGCCTGCCCCGGACTCTTCGCGAACAGCCGTCCCCGCAAATGCGCAATCATGAGTTCAAATGTCATTCCGAGCGAAGCCGCACCGACCATCCTACATCGCCGGCGCCAGCGTATCGTCATTCCCGTTGCCGCCCTGTCGCGCGGTGTGCACGGCCTCTTCCAGCGGCAGGTCCACCGTCACCCGCGCTCCCCGCGGCTGGACGTTCTCAGCGGAAATCTCCCCCCCATGCTCGTGCACGATCGAGTAGCACAGGCTCAGTCCCAGCCCCACGCCTTCGCCGGTATGCCGCGTGCTCAGGAACGGATCGAAGGCCTGGCTGGGATCGGAAAATCCTTTCCCATTGTCGGTAAACGTCGTCCGCACCCAGCCAGCGCTCTTCGCCACTTCCACCACCAGTCGCCGCGGCTCGCCCTCGGGCAGATCCTCGAGCGCGATGCTGGCATTCCTCACCAGATGCAGAAAGACCTGGCGGATCTGCTCGCCGTCGCCCATCGCCCGGGGAAGATCGTTCGCAATCCGCAGCTCCAGTTCCACCCGCGTGCTCTCCAGATCGTGCCGCGCCAGCTTTTCGAGGTCCCGCAGCAGCAGCTCCACCGAGACCGGCGATCTCCCCGCCGGAGTCAGCTTCCTGAAGCGCACCAGGCTCTCGATGATCTTCCTCATCCGTCGCGCTTCATTCAGAATGATGCCCGCTCGCTCCTCCACCGCGGGCTGATGGCTCTCCGCCAGCAGCTCCGCGAACCCGGTCACCACCGTCAGCGGGTTGTTCAGCTCGTGGCCCACGCTGGAGGCCAGTTGTCCCAGCCCCGCCAGCCGCTCCGACTGCATCAGCCGGCGCAGCAGCAGCGCGTGCTCGCGGGCCGCCCCAATCCGCGCCACCAGCAGCTCCAGCGGCAGCAGGTCCTGCGTTTGCAGCGGTTCCTCCGCGTTCCGGGGCGCCCCCACCAGCAGCGCCCCCTGCCATCCACCCTCGCGCACCCGAATGCTCAGCACCCGCACTTTGCGGAAATCCCGCAGAGCCGGCTCGTCCTTTGGCTGCATCAGCGGCGTCAGGTCCAGGGTCACCAGTTGTCCGACTTCCTCGGCCGTGTCCCCGGGACGGGTGATTTCCTGCGCCTTCTCATCCGTGACCCGCCGCGCCACTACGTCCAGGGCCGCCGCCTGCTCCGCCGACAAACCCGACTGCCCCGCCAGCCGGAACGTCCCTCCCGCGTTGCGCAGGAAGACCGCGGCCTGCGTAAACCGGCTCACCTCGGTAATCGCCCGGCATGCAACGTCATACTCTCCCTGGCTGGGCTCATAGGGCATGGCTTCCAGGTACAGCTCGGCGAACCGCTGCATCTCCCGCTGCGCCTGAAGATCGCGCGCATGGGTGGCCCGGTTGGCGGCAATCTCGTCCTCCATGACCAGCACGATCATGCCCACCGCCGTCAGCATCCGCAGCAAGTTGGTCAGGCTCGTCAGATCGAAGAAGAGCCGCGCCTCGTGCGAAAACACCAGCAGGATTCCCGGCAGCGCCCACACCGCCAGGCTTCCCACCGTAAGGAACACTCCGGCGGTCAGCCTGCGAAAGGTGGACGCAAACAACAGAGCCGCCATCAGCAGCATCCCGCTCCTCGCCAGACGCAGCGCTCCCTCGTATTGGCCGTGGGCAAACAGCCACAGGCAGGCGCACCCGATGGACCCGACCACCGCCAGGCCCACCCAGATGGGCAGCACATCTCTGTGCAGGCTCCAGATCGCGCCCACGCCCAGCACCGCCGCGCCGCATATCAGCAGTACCCCCTGCGCCAGCGGTCCCGGATTGGGGTCGAGTGAGACCAGGGCGGCAAGGATCGCCAGCGGGACGCCAAACGCCACCACGCACGATACCGGCGGCCGCCGGATGATCGGAAACTGCGGAGCCAGCGACGCCAAAAACATCAGCGGCGCAAGCTCCATACAGATGGTCGCGGACGCCCGCCCCGCTCCGGACGCGCCGAAGCCGAAGATCATCAGCCCCAACCGGATCGCCACCAGCCACCAGCCCGCCAGCCACAGCAAATGCCTCTGCCGCGCGGTCGGAGCCTGCCCCGTCCGCTGCGTCCGCCCAGGGTGTGATCGCCCCTCCAGCCATAGCCAGCCGAATACGACCACCAGGGCAGCCAGCAAGCCGAGGGTTGGAAGCTGGTACAGTTCTGCGTTCATGGATGCGGCCGAGAGCCCGGTTTCTGCGCAAAGTGTAATCGCATGGGTCACTTCCAGCCTAGTAATTTCGTATCCCGTACCCGTTCCGGTACGCCGTGGTTACCTTCGTCCCTGCTCCTCGTGGCGCGTCTGCAGCGGCATTGTGCCGGCCAGCCCCGTTTTCCAGGATGATTCCACTCGCCTCCCGCTGCGTCTATGCTTACAGCACAGGAGTTGTTTTGTGTCCCTTCGCTCGCCGCGTCGTCTCCCGGTTGCCACTCTTTCCGTTGCTCTGTCCGCCGCTCTCCTGCTCGGCGCCGGGCCTGCCCTTCAGGCTCAGGTCTCGCAGGACTCCATGCCTCTCGACTCCGGTTTCGGCCCGCTCGACCCCACTCCTCCCTCGCTGCCTGTCGCCCAGATCATTAAGGAATTCACCACGAAGGAGACCATCTTCAGCGAGGCGCTCAACGACTACACCTGGACCCGCACCGTCCGCGTCCGCGTCCTCGACGATAACGGGCAGCCCACCCAGGGCCAGCAGTATTACCAGGTCGTTGACATCTACTACAACCCGCAGGGTCAGCGCAAAGAGCGTGTTGTCGATGCCCCGGAGAGCACCATCCAGGATGTCATCATGACGGAGAGCGACTTCTCCGACATCGAGGAGCGCCTCTTCTTCGTGCTCACCGACCAGGCCGCCAGCCAGTACGACATCACCTACCTTGGCAAGCAGCGCATCGACCAGATTCAGACCTGGGTCTTTGCCGTCAAACCCAAAGTCATCGTCAAGGGTCACCGCTATTTCCAGGGACGAATCTGGGTCGATCAGCGCGAGCACCAGATCGTCGTCACCGACGGCAAAAACGTCCCCGACGACCTGCGCCCCGGCCACCAGGACCTCACTCTGCCTTTCATCACCTGGCGCCAACTCGTCGATAACCAGTACTGGTTCCCGGTCTACACCCACGGCCGCGCCGTCCTCAACTTCAGCGCAGGCAAGGGCTATCTCAGCCAGAGTGTGAATATGGACGAGATGGTCACGTACACCAACTACCACCGCTTCCGCACCAGCATCCGCGTCATTTACAACGGGAAGGACATCACGAACCAGCCGCAGAAGCAGCCTCCCGCCGGCTCTGCTCCACCGGCCCAGCCGCAGCCGCCTCAGTAGCGGCGCACGCCGGCAGGGCGTGACGCAGGCGCAGCGAGCGGTCCCGCCATGGGACCGCTCGCTCGCTCGGATTTCCAGATTTTCGATGAACGCCGTGGCCGTGCCCGCCCTGGTTCCTTCCCCGTCAGCTCTCCGGGCTGGGGGCCGGGGCCATCGTCGCATAGTCGATAGCGGCTTGCGCGGTTTGGGCAAGAGGGTCCTGTTTGGCGGGGCTCTCTTCGCTGCGCGCCAGGCAGGCAGCGAACGTCCTCCACAGAATCTCCACATCGCTGCGGAGGGTCGCAATGCGCATGTACTCCAGATCGAGCGTCGCCTTGGCCGGCTTGATGAATCTTTCGTAAAACGCATCCAGTTCCTGTTCCGGAATCCCGGAAAGCAGTTCTTCCTCATTCTGGAACGCCAGTGTGGCTGTCCCGGTGATACCGGGACGGTACATCATGTGCAGCGCCTCATGGTGTGGCAGTTTGGGCCGTGGCCCCACCAGCGCCATATCCCCGCGCAGCACATTCCAGAACTGCGGCAGCTCATCCAGCTTGTGGCGCCGCAGAAAGGCCCCGGCGCGCGTGATCCGTGGATCGCCGCTGACCGTAATGCACGACTGCCCTCCCCCTTCCGCCCGCATCGAGCGGAACTTGTAGAGAGTGAATTCCTTCCCGTCGCGCCCCATCCGCCGCTGGCGGAACAGAATCGGACCCCGTGATTCCAGCCGCACCAGTACAGCCGCAAACACCAGCACCGGCATGAAAAGAAGTAATGCCGCGGCAGCCGCGCTGCATTCCAATGCGCGGCGCAGGGTGCACATCGCCCAGGGACTCGCGTCGCTGACCATGCGCTCCTCGCTGACAAGAAAGGGCTGCAGCTTCCTCCGCCGCTCCGCAGCTCGCGCCGGCCCTTGGTTGCTTACCGGCATTTCCCCCGATTCCGGGACTTTATCGAAGAAAAGCGAACTCATCCCACCCACCATCAGGTACAGGGTTTTGTCGAAGCTTTCGGTTTACGATTCCCGGCGGGGCCTTCAATCCTGTTCTTCCAGCTAACTTATTTTATTTAGAGGACTGCTGCTAATTATAATTACCTTTTCCGCACCCGAATGTCACGCGTGTGATTTCTATCGTAATGAAAACTGGGACCGAAAAGGTTAGATGCTGGATTCCCGAGTGAGAGAGGAACGTTTGGCGAGCATTGATTTTCCTGGGTTTAGAGCAGGAGTGACTTCAGGAACTGCTTCGGTTATCAGCATCGTCGGGCCGGCGGTGTTACGCCGGATTCCCCCCCCTCCCCGGTCAGCCCGGATCCGCTTGCGGCACTGCGCCCCCGTCCTTGCGGCTCTCCTGCTTCTCTCGCTCGCCGCCCGCCCCGCCGCTCGCGGTCAGGACCTGCAGGATCAGGGTACTCAGAGCTCAGGCCAGACGCAGCAAAATTATTCTACGGACTGCTCCGACCCTCTGCTCGCCGATTCAGCCCTCTGCTCCCCACTCAGCGGCGCCCAGGGTTCGACCATTTCGCCGACGCTCTCGGGATCGATGGGTGCGGTACGCCCGCGCGTGTACAACTATTCCGATCTTCAATCCTTCGGCGGTCCGCAAATTCCCCCGCCCGTCAAGCTCCCTCCCCAGCCGCTCACGGAATTCCAGAAGTTCGTCGCCTCAACGACCGGCCAGGTGCTTCCCATCTTCGGCGCGGATTTGTTCGATGAGGTGCCGTCTACTTTCTCCCAGCTGAGAATGACGCCCGTCCCTGCCAGCTATGTCATCGGTCCCGGCGATGAGCTGCGCATCCGTGTCTGGGGCCAGGTCAATTTCAGCGCTGACGATCTCGTCGATCGCGCCGGCGAAATCTACCTGCCCCAGATCGGCCAGGTGCATGTCGCGGGGCTGCCCTTCTCCGATCTTGAAAACCATCTCCGCGCGGCGATCAGCCGCGTCTACCGTAATTTCCAGCTCACCGCCGACCTCGGCCGCATTCGCTCTATCCAGGTTTACGTCACCGGCCAGGCGCGCCGCCCCGGCGTGTACACGGTCAGTTCCCTCAGTACCCTGGTCGACGCCATCTTCGCCAGTGGCGGCCCATCTTCCGCCGGCTCCATGCGCCGCATCGAGCTGCACCGAAATGGCCGCGTCGTAACCGTTTTTGATCTCTACGCGCTGCTGATCCACGGCGACAAGTCGCAGGATGCACCCCTCGAGTCCGGCGATGTCGTCTTCATTCCCCCCGCCGGACCCCAGGTCGCCCTCGTCGGCAGCGTACGCATGCCGGCCATCTACGAGCTGCTTCCGGGCGAAGCGCTCTCCCAGGCCATCGCCGATGCCGGAGGCCCGTCAGCAGTCGCCTCCCAAACGAGCATTTCCATCGAGCGCATCGACGATCATCGCGACCGCTACGCCATGGATGTCACCTGGGACTCCGCCGGCCTGGCCACGCAACTCCACGATGGCGATCTCATCCGCCTCTACTCCATTCTGCCCCTCTATCGGAAGACCGTGACCCTGCGCGGCAACACCGCCAACCCCGGACGCTTCGCGTGGCATTCGGGCATGCGCCTCAGCGACCTCATTCCTGACAAGGCTTCTCTCGTCACCCGCAATTACTGGTGGAAGCGCGCCCAGCTGGGGCTGCCCGCACCGGAATTTGAGCCTCTCCTGAACTTCCCCGATCTGCATCAGCCCGGGGCACCCGAGGAACTCCCGCGCGCCCAGTTCCTCGGCCAGGCCGGCACTCCGCCCGAGGTCACCCCTGGTACGGGGCCTTCTGCCGCTTCCTCCAGCGCCGCGGCGCAAATGGAAAACGGTACAAATGCGGGCGCCAACCCCGGTGGTTCCTCCGGTGCCGCGCCTGCGGCCAGCACGAACCCTTCGGCGCAGCAAAGCGCCAGCAGCGCGTCGCTGGGCGCCGCGTATTCCACGCCCACCACCAGTTCCCGCACCACCGTGGGACCGGTGGCTCCTGATATTGACTGGCATTACGCCGTCATCGAGCGCCTCGATCCGAAGACCCTCAGGACCCGGCTGATTCCTTTCGATCTCGGCAGCCTCGTCCTCGACCACGATCCTTCCCAGAACTTCCTGCTGCAGCCAGGCGACGTGGTCACCGTCTTCTCCCAGGCCGACATCAGCGTCCCCATCGAGCAGGAGACCAAATTCGTCACCCTCGAGGGCGAATTTGTTCACTCCGGCGTGTACACAGTCCATTCCGGCGAGACGCTGCGCGACCTGGTGCGGCGCGCCGGCGGCTTTGCCCCCGACGCGTATCTCTACGGCTCCCAGTTCACCCGCGTATCCACCCGCGTCCTGCAGCAGGCGCGCATCGACGAATACATCCAGCAACTCGAACTGGAAATGCAGAACAGCGCGCTGGCCATGATCTCCTCCGCGGCCATGTCCCCGGGAGCCATGTCCTCTGCGCCCGCTGCTCAGACCAGCGAGCAGGCCCTCATCGCAAAATTGCGCGAGGTCCGCGCCACTGGCCGCATCGTGCTCCAGTTCAATCCCCGCAGCAAAGGCCTTGACGTGCTGCCGAACATCGTCCTCGAAAATGGCGACAAATTCGTGGTCCCCCCGCTGCCCGCCGCCGTTAACATCGTGGGCGCCGTCTACGATCAGAATTCCTTTCTCTACCGTCCCGGCATGAGGGCCGGCGAGTATCTCCACCTGGCCGGCGGTCCTGACCGCGATGCCGACCGCAAACATATGTTCATCATCCGCGCCGACGGCTCTGTGGTCAGCCGCAACGCTGCCAATACCCTGTGGGGCAGCGAGTTTGACGCCCTGCCGATGAGTCCAGGCGATACGATCGTGGTGCCGCAGAAGGTTCTGAAGCCCTCGCCGATTCTGGCCATGATGGCCTGGTCGCAGTTATTCTCGCAATTTGCTTTGGGCGCCACAGCGCTCAGTGTGGTAGCCCCCTAGCCAGGGAGCGTCCTGGACTGGTCGCAGCACTTTTCCACTACGCGCTCGCCGCCGCAGTTACATCGGCCGTCCAGGGGAAGGAAGCGGATCCAGGCAGTAAAATCAGAAACATCAATGGCGACTGAAACATACTCCGGCCACCCCCGATCTTCCGACGAATACGGTGCGCCGCCGGCGGGCGCGCCTGGCGATGGGCGTGGCGGTCATTCCTTTATCGACTTTCTGGTCGTTTTGGCGGAGCACCGTCGCGCGGTCGTGCTGACCACCGTCGCCTGTACTGTGATTTCGGTCATCGTCGCATTTCTTCTTCCCAACCAGTACACTTCCACAGTCGTGCTGATGCCACCGCATCAGGAATCTTCGATCGCGTCGGCATTCATGACCGCGATGGGCAGCTTGTCTCCGATCGCCGAGCTCGCGGGATCCACCCTTGGAATCAAGAATCCCAATGATATGTACGTTGCGATGCTCAAGAGTCAGACGGTCGAAGACGCCATGGTGGAGAAGTACAACCTGGAAGGCGAGTACCATCGGCGGTATCTTTCTCTCGCCCGCAAGGCCTTCGAAGACCATGTAACGATCAAGGGCAACGGCAAGGATGGCCTCATCCACATCGCCGTCGAGGACCGAGGTCCGCAGCGTGCCGCGGAGCTGGCCAGCGGCTATGTCAATCAGTTCCGCGATCTCTCCGAGCACCTCGCCGTAACTGAAGCCGGCCAGCGAGCCGAGTTCTTTCATCAGCAGTTGCTCCAGGCTAAAAACAAACTGAGCGATGCGGAAGAGGCGCTCAAGCAGACTCAGGAAACCACCGGTCTGGTTGCGCTCAACGCCCAGGCCGCCGCGCTCATCGAGTCCGCCGCCAGCCTGCGTGCGCAGATTGCGGCCAAGAAGGTTCAGATCCAGGCCCTGCAGACCTTTGCCACCGGTGAAAACGCCCAGTTGCTGGAGGCGGAGCAGGAACTGGCCAGCCTTCAGATCCAGCTCGACGCCCTGGGAGGCTCCCGGCAGAACCCCAATTCCCTCATCGTGCCGAAAGGCAAAGTACCCGAGGCGGGGCTCGAATACGCCCGCAGGCTGCGCGACGTGAAGTATTACGAAACGATCTTCACCATTCTCGCTCGCCAGTACGAGATCGCCAAACTGCAGCAGGCGCAGGAGGGTGCGGAGATTCAGGTGGTGGACCCCGCCATCGTGCCGGACCGCAAATCGTCACCGCATCGCGGGCTCATCATCCTGGGTGGCGCGCTCTTCGGGCTCTTCCTCGGCATGGGATTGGCAGTGGCGCGGGCCGGCATCGCGAACCTGAAAACCGATCCTGACGCCCGCGCCCAGATCTCCCGCCTCAGGCGAGCTCTTGGCCGCCGCTCGTGATCCGGCCCTTCCCGGGGGAAAAGGCAAATCGGTGGTTGGGATCCTCTGCCAGCCAGGATTCGCCCCCCTGAATCATCAGCGCCAGCCATAACCAAATCAGGGGTGAGTACGCGATATCTCCGCCCAGTTCAGCTCCGATCAGAAAGGAAGTCAGCGTTGCGTAAGTAACCCACGGAGCGCTGGACGACCAACCCAGGATGACGGCGAAGGGAAATATGGCCAGCAACAAGCCCGCAATCCCAGCCTGTTGTGCGTAGCTCAGGACCATATTGTGGAGGAAGCTGAGATTTCCGGCCGCCGCCGGTACCTCCAGGTCGTAGCGCGCAGCTCGTTCTTCGAAGGAGTTCCAGCCTCCTCCGAGGATCGGCCTGTTCGCAACCATGTGCACGCCCGCGATGACGCTTTGCGATCGCGCCGCTTCCGATTCGTCCGTCGAGTGGCCGGCGACCACGTAGGCCCAGGCGGGCAGGAGAACGATCGCGAGGCAGCAGGCAACAGCCATCGCGAGCCGATGCGACTCCACTGTTCTCCGCACGGCGCGGATTCGCAGGAGCGCGACGGTGATGGCCGCCACGAAGAGGACGACCCATGCCGTTCGGGAGAACGTTAAGGTGGTGAACAGCAGCAGTACCGTCCAGCCGAGGAACTTCGAAAACCAGCCGCCCCTGAACCCGATATTCAGGATGAACAGGATCACAATCGGGACCGCAGCCTGCCCAGGTTCCGCAAAAACCGAGGTGGCCCGCATTATGCCGACCCAGCCCGCCGTGTCGAACTGGTAGAAACTGAATGAACGGTCATTCCGCAGCCAGTCGAGAAACAGCGGCCAACCGAGAAGCTTGGCCGGCAGCTGATAAATCCCGTACGCAAACAGGAAGATCAGGATTCTTCGCAGCCAGATCAGCGTCTTTTCCAGGACTCTCCCGCGGAGACACTGCTGGACAATCACGAAATAAGCAAGAAACGCCAGCCGGCTCACGAAGTGGACCACTTCCCCGTCCGGAAGGTTCGGTACCAGCATCAGCTGCAGCAGGGTGACCAGCCAGAGCAGCAGGAACATGACGGCAGTGAATGCCATGAGCAGGACAGACGGTCTGTCCAGACGATGGTGGAACAGGTGCTTTGGGGCCACGAGCGCCACCAAAGGGACAAGGAAGACCAGGTAGAAGAGCGCAATGCCTGATTGACCGACGTTGACGATCGCCGTGGCAACCAGACAGCCGGTGAGTGCAAAGAAGAGTGCGGCAGCTGTCGACCGCCACTGCGGCCTGACCGCTGCCCCGGCTCCGGCGCCGAAATACGAGGTCTCTTCAGTCAACGATCTGTCCTTCGGCAACGCGAGGAAAGGCGCGCTGCTGCGACTGGCGTCGCCATGCCTGCAGCCGCGCCTTGCGCGACCGGAAAATGCGGCTCAGGAAATGGGTCAGAGTAATGCGCGCATAGGCCTTATTGCTGAACCGGTAGCTCTGCCGAACCGCGCGCGCCAGCAGTCGGGCCGTCTGGATCAGATTGTCCGCGGGCCGTCGATACAGGTCCCAGTAGGCTCCTTCCGCGGAAACGAAGTTCCGGTACCGCTGCGGAGACATCGACCCTTCATAGTCGTTGAGCGTCACCCGATGCGGCAGACGCAGATCGCCGGCAACATAGAGAACCTTATTCTGATTGTAGAGCAGATGAAAAGCCACGATGTCCGAGCAATCCAGCCAGAAAGTCTCGTCAAAACCGCCAATCTGGCGAAGCGCTTCCACTCTCATCAGCGTTCCGCTGTTGGCGGCAAACATCCGCCCCGGATGAACGCCCTCAAAAGGAGGCCTGAGCAGCTTGACGCGATAGAACTGGAGGATAGCTGGGGAAATCGTCTTCTCGCCATCAACGAGAAACGGGGCAATCGCTGCGATTTCTGAGCGGCCGTCCAGCTGAAGGCTGAGCTCGAGCATCCGACTCAGGAAATGCCGGGGCATCGTCGTGTCCTGGTCGAGGAGCAGCATCCACGGGCATCTCAGCCCTTCGGCCAGCTCCAGGGCACGGTTGTATGCGCCGGAAACCCCCAGATTTTCGCCGCTGTGACGGTACTCAAAGGGAAAAGGCAGTTGCGGGTTCTCGATCGGCGCGGGGCTGTTATCCCATACAAGAACCGAAACCTGCTGCAGCAGCTCGGGCCGGACGGAAAAAGCCGCCGCCAACGCCCTGAGAGTCTCTGAATCGGCGAGGGGAGTTTTGTACCGGACGACAACGGCCAGAATTCGCATCGGAGAACCAGGACTCTGCACTTCATCGTATAAGCTCGCGGCGCAGAGGTGCAATTTTGATGCAGGGATGATGGTCGGCATGTTTCGGTGCGATGGCCCGGCGCCCGGCCCGACTGCGGAACCACCGTGGCTTCCCCAAAACCGCGCTTTTCGAGCGCCCCGCGGCCCTTTACCACTGAGCCTTCCCGTGCGGAGCCGGCCATTCGGTATGCTTCGGGTAGAGTAAATAACGCCCTTCGAGGCACCCGAGCGCCCCATCGTGCCCGGAGAAATCGATCAGCGAATTCCCGCGAAGAGTGGAGCGTCCGCGCTGGCCCTCATCGTCCGGATTTCCCTGGCCAACCTCGGAAGAATCAGCGCTTCCTGGATCTTGGCGCTCTTTCCTGCGCCCCTGCTCGTCCGGGTCCTCGACAAGCCCAATACGCTGTCCGGGTGCTGATCCTTCAAATCGGCCCTAATGTCAGCGAGTTCGATGGGGGCGTGCAGATCGCGATAGCTCGCTTTGTCGCGCGCGGGGAAGCAGCGCGGGACGACCAAGTACATGGGCCGCATGCTGTGCGGCGCAGCGGTCATCCTGCTCGTACTCGGGCGCATGAGAGGTCGTCCTTCGTTCCACCCGTCTCAGTACGATTCTTCTCTGCGCCGAGGCGTTTGCGCTCGCCTCTGGCATGGCCCCTTTCCTGCATGTGTGGGTTGGCGCGGATGACGCAGGTCATGCGCTCTCCTTCGCCCTCATCCCGGTGCTGGCCCGGTTCATCCGGGTCACGCTGCTGCTCTGTGTCAGCATCGGCTTTGCCGCCGGACGGCAACATCGGATGATGATTTCTCCGCTCGGCGAAGGGGACGTGAACCTGGTTTGCAGCATCGTCCTCGCCCATTTTATGGGAGCTGTCGGCGTGGCGACTGGAACCCTCATCGGCGCCTGCCTCGGCGTGCTTCTGCGCTTCCTCTGCAGCATGCCTGGGACCGACAGCCTGCGTTTTCGCCGCATCTCGCTGCTCGTCGGCGGCATCTCAATGTCCATCGCGTGCTTTCTGCGCTCTGCAGCCGATGTGTGCATTGCCCTGCGGTACACCTCCAGCCTTCCCATTCGGGCTGGGATCATCGGCGCGGGTGAGATCGCGGCGCTCGTGTTCGCCGCGTACACGATTATTCCGGCAGCCGAGCGGGCGGATACCGCCTCTCGCCTTCGGCAGCTTCGCCGCCGTCTCTCCGGGACGACCTCGGGCCCGGATTCCGCGGCGTAACATGACACCAAGGAGCTGCAGCCTCGCACGCGGATGACGGCACCCCCCCGAATCTCGGTAGCTGTGTCCACGTGGATCGGCCAGCGGTGGCTGCAGCAGCAGTTCGAAATTCGTGCTCCCCAACCTCCGCTCCTGCCTGACGTAAACCAGTGGCGTCACCACAATCGTCAGGGGCCTCCTCCACAACGAGTCTGACAAAGCTTCGCATGAACGTTCTCGTCGATTTCACTCAGGTTCCGCTCCAGCGCACCGGCGTTGGCGCTTATGCCGAAAATCTGGTGCGGCAGCTGCCGTCGCTGCTTCATCCGGATGAACAGCTCTTTCTATTGCTGCAGAGTGACGAAGAATCCGTGCCGCGCTCGCTCGCGGGCCGGGACAACGTGCATTTCATCAGAGTCCCCTCGCGAGTCTTCCGCAATCGCATGTTGCTGATGCTCTTTGAGCAAACGGTCCTTCCCGTCATTGCAGCAACTCGCCGGATCGACGTCCTGCATTCCCTCCACTACACTCTGCCGCTGTGGGCATCCGCCGCGCGGGTGGTAACCTTTCACGACCTGACCATGCTGCTCTGGCCTCGCCTGCACACGTTAGGCCGCAGGGCGATTTTCCCGACTTATATGCGCTTTGCCTGGAAGCGCGCCGATGCGATTCTTTTCGTGTCGGAATCGACGCGCAGAGATGCGGAACGGCTCTTTCCGCCTTCGTCGAAAATTCGCGCGGTTGCTCCCCTGGGCATCGGCAGCGAAGCTGATATCCCAATTCCCGCGGCCGGAATTTCCGAAGAGCTCGGGAAACTTCACCTGAGCCGGCCCTGGCTGCTCTTTGTGGGAACCATCGAACCACGCAAGAATCTGGTGGTCCTGATTCAGGCATTCGACAGGATCGCCGGCCAGTTCCCTGACTGCACTCTGGTGCTGGCCGGGAAACTGGGCTGGAACTACGAACCGACCCTTCGCGCAATGGCCGCGTCACCCTTTCGCGAGCGCATTCGCCATCTCGGCTACGTCTCCGATCAAACCCGTCGATGCCTGCTGGCGGGCTGCTCTGCCCTCGTTTATCCATCGCTGTATGAGGGCTTCGGTCTGCCCGTCCTCGAGGGAATGGCTGCCGGAGCGCCCGTGGTCACGAGCAATATCAGCTCTCTTCCCGAGATTGCCGGTGAGGCAGCGCTGCTGATCTCTCCTGAGTCGGTCGACGAACTCGCTGGCGCTTTGCGCAAGGTTCTGACAGGCGGGCTGGCGCAGGAATTGCGCGAGAGGGGCCCGAAGCAGGCGGCGCTCTTTACGTGGCGGCGCACCGCTGCTGAAACCCTGGCTGTCTATCGTGCCGTTTGCCAGGCGAGACGGGATTCTGCGCGTCGCGGCAAGCCGGGACGATGAACTGTCCGGCCAGCGATGGTGCTTGCGTGAGCCGAGGCAGCCGCATCGGCACAGAGCCAAACAGAAGAACGGAATGCCCGGACACCCACAGGAACGCCCAATATCACGCGTTAGAGCTGTCGACCGCGTCCTGCGTGGATTCGCCCTGCGGCGATCCGGCACATGCCCCAGATGCCACCAGCGCGGTTGGACCGATGAGGCGGAGAGCTTCGCGGTTGAAGCAGGTTCGCTGGGGATCGTGAAACCATCCCCATTTGTTGAAGTACCGGACGATATTCCAGGCATGAACCATCAGCGCACGCGCTGATTTATACGAATCGCGGGCATGGTCGTGGACGATCGTTGCTCCGGGATAATAGACGGTGCGATATTCCGCATGGATTCTGCGGGTGATGTCGATGTCCTCCGCGTACATGAAGAATCGTTCATCGAAAAGGCCCACGCGCCGCAGAGCCTGCGTGCGGAAGAGCATGAAACAACCCGAGAGGAAGGGGACATCCATAATCCGGTCGTAACCGCTGGAGCGCAACTCGAAAGCACCGTGGCGGCCACGTCTGCGATTGGCGAAGGGGCCAAAAGCAAAGCGGCGGAGCAGGAGATCCGCCGGAGCAGGCAGGAGCTTGCAGAGATACTGGAGTTCGCCATCCGGGTCCGTGACACGCGGCATCAGCTGCCCGACAGCGGGATTCTCCGTCATGAAGCGAATCATCTTCGCGAGTTCCAGCGGGCCAAAGCGGATGTCCGGGTTCATTGCGAAATGGAATTCCGAAGCGTCAAGGATCCGCCGCAGCGCAAGGTTATGGCCCGCGCCATAGCCGCGATTCGTTGCAGAGCGGATATACGTAACCCAGGGAAGATGAAACGATGTCAGACCGGCTGGTTCCGGGGAGTTATCGACCAGATACAGCCGAAGCTGCAGAGACGCCTCCCGGAAGCAGTCGAGCAGGCGAGCAATCTGAGCCTCGGGCGTGTTGTACAGGACGACTGAGGCGGTAATCCCGTTCACAGTTTCATTCACCGAAGAGCATTCTTTAAGCAAAGTGCTCCCGCGCTCCACCCTGCCCCGCTTCTCCGGCCGAGGAAGCACCCGCAAGCTGAGCCGGAAACGCCGCTGCGCAGGAAATAGCGTATCAGGTTGAATACAGGCAGGGGTTCTTCCGCTGTAACCTGCTGACCATTCCCGCGCAGATCCCTGCCGCCTCCGCCTGCTTCCGGCAGGCGCTCCGCGCCTCCGGGCCGGTGACGACAAACGGAAGGGACACAGGGGAAATAGATTGGGTTGCAGGCGAACGTTCGGTCGCAGCGAAACTCGCTGCTGGGCTGCGCTGTCCGCAGGCGCCACGGGCACGCAGCTCCCGAATGGCGCGCCGGGAAAACACGCGTTTTCCGGGGCGGTCCTTTACAATTTCCTCGATGTCCGCCCGCTGCTGCTTGCCGCTCGTCCTGCTCACCGCCTTGCCGCTCGCGCTTCCCGCCCAGACCAAACTGCACGACCAAATCGTCAGCATAGCCGCTCAGGCCCACGGACAGGTTGCTGTCTCCTGCGTCGTGCCCGGCAAGGCACTCCAATGCGGCTTGAATCCCTCTGAGCTGCTCCCCATGATGTCCGTCTACAAGCTGCCCATCGCCGTCGCCGTCCTCCACGCCGTCGAAGTGGGCCATCTTTCCCTCTCGCAGACCCTCCACTTCGTTCCCCCGGCGCTCATCGCCCCCACGGGCTACAGCCCGCTGCGTAACCAGCATCCGCACGGCGACGCAGACGATACGGTTGAGGAACTCCTCCGCCGCTCCATCGTCGACAGCGACAACGTTGCCTCCGATGTGCTGCTCCGCGCCATCGGCGGACCCGCCGCCGCGGAAAATTACCTCGGCAGCATCACCCTCTACGGCATCCATATTCGCGACTACGAAGGCGATCAGGACCGCAACCTCAAGCTTCTGTACCGCAACGTCGGCGAAGCCCACTCGCTGGTCGCCCTGCTCTACCGTCTCACCGGTCCCTCGCCGCTCAACCCCGCGCACACGCGGCTCCTGCTTGGCTGGATGACCGCCTCACACACCGGCGATCAACGCCTCGGCGCTCTGCTGCCTCCGGGAACCGTCGTCGCCGGCAAAACCGGAACTGCCGGCCAGAACCGCACCACCCTGAACGTCACCAACGACATCGGCCTCATCACCCTGCCCGGCGGCCGCCGTCTCGCCGTCGCCGTCCTCATCGCCGATTCCACGCAGCCCTACGCCGTCCGCCAGCGCGTCATCGCGGAAATCGCCCGCGCGATCTATAACGCAGCTGTGCGCTGATCCGGCGTAATTTCTTCCGTCCCGCCCGACGCAGTCTCCGCTGCTGTCAGCCGCTGCGCGTTTCCCGGATCGACAGCAGCACCCCGATGTACTGCCTGACCCTGCCCAGCAGGGGCGCGCTCACCCGCGAATGAAACTCCGCCCGTCGCCCAGCCCAGTCCAGGCTCTTCAGCTGATCCACCTGGATCGCTCCCTCCACGTCGCCGACCGTGACCGGCAGCGCGAACGGATAGGGCTTCCGGCGGCTCGTCAGCGGACACACCACCGCCAGCCCGCTGGCGCGGTTGTATCGCATGTCGGTCAAAACCAGAGCCGGTCGCCGCTTCGCCTGTTCGCGCCCCACCGGTGGATCGAAATCCAGATAGACAATGTCGCCTGCCTCCGGCATATACACGCTCACCATTCCACGGCTTCCTTCCCCACTTCCGGTCCGGCTCCTGTCTCTTCGTACCGGTTTTCCGGCGTGATCTGCTGCACCAGCTGCGCGAGCGTCGGCACGGTCCCCACGCGATGCAGCTGCACCGTCCCCTCCGTCGCCACCTGAATCTCCAGCGTGTCGCCTTCTTTCAGCCTCGCCTCCGCCGCAATGGGCCGGGGAATTCTCACCGCCAGGCTATTGCCCCACTTCATCATCTGTCCGCGCACCGTGCCATCCTTTCTGCAGAGATCACGCATGGATCACGAACATCCTGCGTAGATACATTGTAGATCCTGATGGTCCGGAACCTGGTGCACCATGCCGCTGCGCACTCCCGTCATTTTTCTCCTCCGCTTCCTTTACCATCCAAAACAGGGAAGTTCCCCCGGAGGATTGCCTTGAAACAGCGGCTTCTGACCCTTTTCGCGCTTTTCTGCCTCGCCGCCGCCGCAGCACCTGCGCTGCTCGCCGCGGACGCTCAGCCCGTTCGCGCGACCCTGCCCAACGGCATGAAGGTCGTCATCCTCCGCAACACTCTTGCTCCCGTGGTCACCGTTGAGGCCAATGTTCTTGCCGGCGGTAACGAAACGCCGGAGGGCTTTCCCGGCATGGCCCACGCGCAGGAGCACATGGCCTTCCGCGGATGCAGGGATATGACCGCCGATCAGACTGCCGCCATCTATGCTCTGCTTGGCGGCGACGACGATGCCGACACCCAGCAGAACATCACCCAGTTCTTCGCTACCGTCCCCGCCGCCGATGTGGATGTTGCCCTCCATGCCCAGGCCAACTGCTTTGCGGGCATCGAGGACTCGCAGGCGCAGTGGGATCAGGAGCGCGGTGCCATCGAGCAGGAAGTCGCCAGCGATCTCTCCAACCCGACCTACAAATTCACGGACCGCCTCAACCTCGACATGTTCGCCGGCACGCCGTATGCCCACGATCCGCTCGGCACTAGGCCCTCGTTCGACAAGACCACCGGCGCGATGCTGAGGGCCTTCTACGACAAGTGGTATTCGCCGTCGAACATCATCCTCATCGTCGTCGGCGACGTCGATCCCGCCACGACTCTGGCCAAAATCAAGGCGCTCTACGGCTCCATTCCCAACCATCCCGTGCCGCCGGTGCCTGCGATCCACCTCCAGCCCTTCCAGTCGCAGAGCTTCACCCTCACCAGCAATCTGCCCTATGTCCTTGGCTTCATCGCGTGGCGCCTGCCTGGCACGGACTCACCCGATTACGCCGCTGTCAACATCCTCGCGGACGTTCTCGCCAGCCAGCGTGCCGACCTCTACGGCATGGTTCCCGCTGGCAAAGCGCTCGGCACCGAATTTGGCCTCGCCGAAACCTATCGCAGGGCCAGCGTCGCCTTCGGCCTGGTCGCGCAGCCCAGAGGCGTCGACGTCCAGGCCTCGATTGAGGAAATGCGCGGCATCCTCCTGCACTACGCCGCCCAGGGCGTGCCGCCCGATCTGGTCGCCGCCGCCAAACGCGCCGAGCTCGCCCAGGCTGAATTTCGGCGTAACTCCATCCCCGGCCTCGCCGACGAATGGTCCAGTGCGCTGGCCGCTGAAGGCCGCACCTCGCCCGAGCAGGACATCGACGCCATCCGCAAAGTCACCGTCGCCGACGTCGACCGAGTCGCCAAAGAGTATCTGCTGAACGCGCCCACCATCACTGCGATTCTGCAGCCTTCGCCCAGCCCCGAACCCGTTTCCGGCAAGGGCTTTGGCGGCAGCGAGAAGGCCACCGTCTCGCCCACCAGGCCCGTGCAGCTACCCGCGTGGGCCGCCGGTCCGCTCGACAAAATCCAGGTTCCGACCACCTTCATCCCGGTTTCCGATACCACCCTGCCCAACGGCATCCGCCTCATCGTCCGCACCGACACCACCAGCCCCACCGTCACCCTGGTCGGCAGCATCAAGCACAATTCCGACCTGCAAACGCCCAGGGGCCAGGACGGCGTCGGCTCCATCCTCGACCAGCTCTACTCCTACGGCACCACCACCCTCGATCGCATCGCTTTCCAGAAGGCCCTCGACGACATCGCCGCCAACGAAAGCGCCGGCTATGACTTTTCCCTCCAGGTGCTGAAGCAGTATTTCTCCCGCGGCGTGCAGCTTCTCGCCGATAACGAGCTCCACCCGGCGATGCCTGAGCGTGCTTTCAGGATCACCCAGATGCAGACCGCGCACTTCGTCGCCGGCAATCTCCAGAGCCCCGGCTACCGCACCTCCCGCGCGCTTTCCCTGGCCATCCTGCCGCCCGGCGACCCTGAACTTCGCCAGACCACCCCGCAGACCGTCTCCAGCCTCACCCTGGCTGACGTCGAGCAGTACCACGACACCACGGTTCGCCCCGACCTCACCACCATCGTCGTCGTCGGCGACGTCACGCCCGCCGAAGCCAAAGCCGTCGTCGAGCAGTGGTTCGGCAACTGGAAGGCCACCGGCCCCAGGCCCAACACCACCCTGCCGCCTGTCCCGCTCAACAAACCTTCCGCCGCGACCGTCCCCGACCCCGAGCGCGTGCAGGATATAGTCATTCTCTCCGAGCAGATCGGCATCAATCGCTTCAGCCCCGCCTACTATCCGCTGGAACTGGGCAATCATGTCCTCGGCGGCGGTTTCTACGCGACGCGTCTCTACCACGATCTCCGCGAGGAAACCGGCCTCGTCTACTTCGTCGGCGCCGATATCGACGCCGCGAAAACCCGCGCCAGCTATTCCGTCGAATACGGCTGCAACCCGGACAACGTCTTCAAGGCCCGCGCGCTCATCATTCGCGACCTCGACCAGATGCGCACCCAGGACGTCTCGCCGTCCGAGCTGCGCCAGGCGAAAGCCCTGCTGCTGCGCTCCATCCCGCTCGACGAGTCCAGCGAGGACGCGGTCGCCAACGCCCTGCTCGGCCGCGCCGTCATCGGTCTGCCTCTGGATGAGCCGATCATCGCGGCGAAGAAATACGAGGCCATCACTGCGGATCAGATCCGTGCGGCTTTCTCCGAATACGTGCAGCCCGGCAATCTCGTCCAGATCGTCCGCGGCCCGGCGCCGAAGTAGGAGCGCAAGCCGTCGTGAATCGGTGATGCGAATGGCGCGAAATCGTCGCGAAGTGGAATCAAAATCCGGGCGCGGACTCCATGTACGGGCGATCGCATTATGCGCTGCGATGGTCGCTTGCTCACTCGCCGCTGCCGCGCAGGTCGCAGCTCCTGCGGCGCCGGGAAAGACGCAGATCAACCGGCTGTTTGCGAAGAACCAGATCGAAGAGAAGATCGTGAAGCCGCCGCAAGGACTGTTGAAGTATCCCTATCTGGTCCCGAGCGGGCCCTACCATCAGCTTTTTGACTGGGACAGCTACTTCATGGGTGTGGCGCTGAGCTACGGCCATCAGGGCCAGCCGCTCGCGACCTCGGTCGAGGACTTCCTGAGCTTTGTGGGCCGGCATGCCGCTGATACCGGCTACACGCCGAGAGAGATTGCGCCCACCGGCTTCTGGGCACTGCCGGAGATGTGCAAGCCGTTCCTGGCGCAGGCGGCGTATCGTGCGTCGCTGACCATGGGATCTGTGGAGTGGCTGCGGCCCTGGTACCAGCGCCTGGCGGCCACTCTGCAGTTCTGGGAAAACACACGGGAGCAGCCGAATGGACTGTTCGTCTGGTTCAACGGCGTGGAAAGCGGCGTGGACAACAATCCAGCGGTGAGCGATCGCCCTGCCGAGGTCGCTGAAGGTGTGGATCTCGAGTGTTACCTCTTTCGCGAATACGAGGCGATGGCGATTCTGGCGGATAAACTCGGCTACTCGAAGGATGCGGCGGAGTATCGCGATAAGGCCGCTGCGCTGAAGACGCGGATTCAGACGCTGATGTGGTCAGAGAGCGCGGCAGCGTACCTCAACGTTGACGCGCGGACGGGCAAGCAAATCGACGTGCTGACATGGACGGACTTTGTGCCTCTGTGGGCCGGGGTTGCGACCCGGACACAGGCCAGGCAGATGGTGGAAGAGCATCTGCTGAACCCGAAAGAGTTCTGGGCGCCCTATGGAATTCGCACCCTCGCGCCGAATCAGGCGCTCTATGATCCGGTGCATGGGTACTGGCGCGGGCCGGTTTGGATTCTCCCCAATTACCTCCTGATGCACGGCCTCATGAACTACGGCTATCGCCGGCAGGCGCTGGAACTGGCAGCCCGCACGGAGAAGCTGCTGGTGCGCGATCTCAAAGCAACCGGCGGCATGAACGAGTGCTACAACCCCGATACGGGCAAACCGGAGGGTGCATCGCATTTTGTGAGCTGGGATCTGCTGGGTGAGCACATGCTGGAAGAAGCGAAGACGGGGCAGGATCCGACGGTGCTGAAGATGTTCTGAGGCGGGAAGGGATTTCCGCCCCTGCGCAGATGGGCACCACGCCGAGCGCTCAGCCTGAACGGCTATTTCCGCAGAAGCTCTTCGAGCGCCGCGCTCAACTCCGTCTTCTCGTCGCGATATTTCACAATCACCGGCGTGTAGACGCTCAGCCCCCACTCGGCTCCTCTGCCCTTCGCGACGGCGCGCGCCCCTGGAACCAGCACCGCCCCCTCGGGAATAATCAGCGGCCGCTCGCCCTCGGCGCGCAGCACGTCGCCGCGCACCACGTCATATACCGGCGTGCCCCGCGTCAGAATCGCGCCCGCCGCCAGCACCGCCCGCCGCCGCACCACCGTCCCCTCATACACGCCGCAGTTCCCGCCTATCAGCACATCGTCTTCCAGAATCACCGGACTCGCGTTCACCGGCTCCAGCACGCCGCCCACCTGCGCCGCCGCGCTCAGGTGCACGCGCTTGCCCACCTGCGCGCAGCTTCCCACCAGGGCGTGCGAGTCGATCATCGTCCCCTCGTCCAGGTACGCGCCCACATTCACGTAGCTCGGCGGCATCATGACCACCCCGCGCCCAACGTATGCGCCCGTCCGCACCGCCGAGCCGCCCGGCACCACGCGAATCCCCTGATCCGCTGCGAACCGCCGCGGCGGAAACGTGTCCTTGTCCACGAACGACAGCTCCACCCCGCTTTGTTCCAGTTGTCCCAGCCGAAATCCCAGCAGGATCCCCTGCTTCACCCACGCATTCACCCGCCAGCCGGTTGCCGCAGCCGAGTCCGGCTCCGCCGCGCGCACCGCGCCGGCTTCCAGCGCCGCTCGCAGCTCCACAAACGCGTGCATCGCCGCGGAGTCGCCGACCGCCTCCGCGCCCGCCGCAAAATACCGCTCGATCTCCTTCTGCAAACTCATCGCTCAGGCGAGTGTATCAACGGCAGCTCGCGGCGAAAATGTATCCTCAAAGCCGTGACGCGCCCACGCAATCCTGCCGCCGCCGAGCCCATCCCCTCTGAACTCGTCCTCATCCGCGATATCCGCCGCCAGGCTGCGTCCCCCTGCCCCGACTCTGCGCTGCGCCTCGGCATCGGCGACGACTGCGCGGTCCTCCGCCCTCGCCCCGGCCACGAAATCTGCGTCACCACCGACTTCTCCCTCGAAGGTGTTCACTTCCGCCGCGACTGGCACCCGGCGCAATCCGCAGGACACCGCTGCCTCGTCCGCGGCCTCAGCGATCTCGCCGCCATGGGTGCCGAGCCACTCGCTGTCTTTCTCTCGCTCGCTCTGCCCGCGCGGCTCCCTGCTGGCTGGCTCGACGGCTTCTTCCAGGGCTTCCTCGCCCTCGCCCGCCGCTACCGTGTCCCGCTCGCCGGCGGCGACACGGCCCAGTCGCCACGAGCAGTTTCGCCCGCAGCCGACCAGGGAAAAATCCTCGCCGATATCGTCGCCGTCGGCCAGTTCCCCCGCAACGCGGCTCGCCTCCGCTCCACAGCCCAACCCGGCGATCTCCTCTACGTCACCGGCTCCCTCGGCGGATCCGCCGCCGAGCTCCTCGCCCTCGCGCGCCATCCCCGCCGCTTCCTTGCGCTCGCCCGGGCAAGCGCCGATCATCCTCATCTCTACCCCGACCCGCGTCTCGCCGTCGGTCGCCGTCTCCGTCCTCTCGCCCGCGCCATGATCGACATCAGCGACGGCCTCTCCACCGACCTCACCCACCTCTGCGAGGAATCCTGCTTAGCCGCCGAGCTCGTTGAGGCCGCGCTGCCCATCCACCCGCTCGCGCTCAGTCTCCCGCCCTCAATAGTGTCCGGATCGCGATCCGCCGATCCCCCTTTCTCCCCGCTCCACCTGGCCCTCCACGGTGGCGAGGATTACGAATTGCTCTTCACCGCCTCTCCCTCTGTGAAAATTCCGCGCACCGTCGCCGGCGTGCCCATCCACCGCATCGGCGCCCTGCGCCGGCGCGCCCGCAACCAGCCTCTCATCCAGCTCAGAACCCACGAGGGCCGCAACATCCCCATCGCCGCCTCCGGCTGGGAGCATTTCCGCTCAAGTTCACAGAATCCAGCCGCTGCAGGCGGCAACCCCAGCCCTTTTCGGCATCCAATGGAACGCTAAGGTATGCCGGCTGGACCGCGTCGGCCGCACCGGGAGCACATTTCATGCCGCAGTTCCATCCGCCGGCTGACAAGCTGGAATCGCCCCAGGACTACCAAACCTACGAACACAGGGCATTTAAGCGCGCATCCATGGGACGCGGGATCCTGATCGTCGACGACGAGGCGGCCGTTGCCGAATCCCTTTCCGCCGTCTTCACCCACAGCGGCTACAGGGTCCGCACCGCGCTCTCCGCCGAGGAGGCCATCGAGACGCTCGCCGCCTGGGAGCCCGACCTCGCTATCCTCGACGTCATGCTTCCCCGCATGAACGGCCTCGAGCTGGCCGTCGTCCTGCGCGACAACCACCCCCGCTGCCGCCTCGTCCTCTTCTCCGGACACGCCGACACCCCGGCACTGGCCGAAGCTGCCGCCAAAAAGGGCAGCTTCTTCGAGATCCTCTCCAAACCCGTCCATCCGCTCTTTATGCTGGATTACGTCGCCAGCCTCTTCTCCGAACCCACCACGGGCGCCGCCTGAGCGGCGCTGTGGGCCACTGTCTGCTGGCTGCTGGCCTCTCTGAACAGCGAAACTCGGGCGAGCGCCTGAACCGGCGTGAGGAAGCCCACTCCCCCGCACCGCTGCCTTGGGGCCGCATGGCTCTGATTGCCCGTGACGAAAAAATCCCGGCGGCGTATCTTCGATGGAGAGCCCGCTCCTGGGTGGGCATGGACCTCCGCAACCGCTGGCACGCCATGTCCCCTGAGTCGTAAGCACTCCGCAGAAACGGCCGGGTGACAGCATCCTCTTGGGCGGACTCCACGCACGATGATGCTGCTCCTTCGGCGCGTGCTTGCTCCAATGGAAGAATCTGCCTGGGTCTTCGACGCCATCGAGGGTTTATGGAAGATAGCGACATCGGGCTGCATTCCGGGATCCCCCTGGGCCACAAATTTTTCGCTGTCCTTTTAGCCGCGGCGATCGCATCCGCGGGATGCGCCTGGCTGATCCATCAGTCGGGAAGATCCGCATCCGCCGCCGTGCTCGCCTTCCAGCCCGCGCTTGCACAGTCTGTCGATCCCGGCATTGCTTCAGCAAAGAACCCCGCCGTCGTACTCGCAGATGCACGGCTGGACGACCCGACCGTCATGACCCTGGCGAAGCAGACGCATCTTGCGGCGGCCACTCCCGCCGCCCGGATGGGCGAGTTTCGTTCCGGTCTTCAGCTGACCCAGCCTTCCGCGCTGCGGCTCGATGTGCGCTTCGAGGGAGCAGCCGCCTCGCAATCCATGGCTATTGCCAACGCCGTGGCTCACGCGCTGGCAGCATGGAACCCCGCCTCCGGCGGCGCGGCCACACCGCCAGCTCAACCACCGTCCGCAACCTCCGCCGCATCAGCCACCCCACAACCCGCGGTCGCCCATCCCGGCGAGCCCTCGCCTGCCGCCGCGGCGGCCAGCGCGTCGCAGGCCGCGCCGCCCAGTCACGCTCTGCCCGATCATCCCTTATCCGAAGCGCTCAGCCAGCTTGGCGCGCAACTCTCGGCAGTCAATGGGCGACTCGATCGCCTCGCCGCGGGCGGAGCTTCGTCTTCCTCCTATGTCGAGTCGGCGCAGCAATCCCTGCTCAGGAGCGAAGTCGGCGAGGCGCAGACCACGGTGGCACGCCTCCACACCGGGTATGCCAAAGAACTGGCCGATCCGAATATCAGTGCCCGGCTCAACGAAGTCCGGCAGGCCCTTGACTCGATCCTGCCCGGAGGTCATCGCAGCGGATTTAATGCAGCAGGAGTGAGCGCCTGGGAACTGAGCGCGGAACGCTCTGAGCTGCGCCAGGCCATCCGTACCGTGAACGATGAGACGAAGAGAGTGCAGCTCGCGGAAGCCGCGCATCCCGCCTTCGCTGCGCCGCCCAACGCGCCCGCCGCTCTCCCATCGTCTGGGAAAACTGCCGCGAACCCCTCCCCGGCTGCCTCATCGCCCTCGCCTGCGGCCGCGCAATCGTCGGGGGTAAAGGAGCAGAACATCCCAGCTCCGGGCAGCCAGGCGCCGCGGCAGCCCACGCAGAACCTGTTCAGCATCGTTCGCCTCGCAGCCCCCGCATCGCGGCCGCCGCTCTGGCCCGCCATGGTGGCCGGCGCATTCTGCGGCCTTCTCTATTTCGGCATCGCGGCCCTGGTGTACCGTCGGACTCAAAGCAGTGACCTTTATCCGGAAATGAGCTCCGCGCCGCAGCGCATGATCACGCCCGCGGATCCCATCAGAATCGAAGAATCGCCCGCACCGCCACCCGAGCTGCCCCGTTCGGAAACAGCTCCGCGCCAGCGTGCCGCCTTCGAGTTTGAGCCGGCTCCCCCCGAGAAGACACCCGCACTCATCGGGAAGCCAGCCGCTTCCGCAGAGATGTCCCCCGCGCCCGTGGTGGAACCCACAGCACCGCCGGAAAGCGCTGCAGCGCCCGAGCAGGCCGAAAACGACGCACCCGCTGATGCTGCCGCTTCCTGCCTCGACAGCCTTGCCGAACCGGTGGCGAGCGCCAGGCCTGCGGAGCAGAGCGTCGCCGCCCCGGCCGAAAGCGCTCCGGCCCAGGCCGCGGCCGCCGGTGAAGAAGATGGGTCTCCCCTCGGCGCGCCCATAGAATCTCCCGCGGAGCACCGATTCTATTCTCCGAGTCCTCAGCTCGTCACGGGCTCCGATCCTGTTGCGGACCGCATACGAAAGAGTCTGTCCGAAACTTCCATCGGCAGAACGATCGAAGGTCGCCTTCGCCCCGGCCACGAGAACAAGGCGCCAGACCAGGCAGAAGGTCGCGACTCGCTGGCCGACAAGCTCTCCTCTCCCGACAAGTCCTAGGGGATGAATCAAGGCGCGGCGCGGACATCGCGCCGCAGCGCCTGGAGCCCCCGGCCGCAGTCGGTTCGACATCGAGCGCAGCGATGTGTCATGCTGATGCCAACCTTGTGGTTCGCGATCCCGGGAGGGATATCGCTGGTTTGAGCAGAAACCCCGCAGGCAGAATCGTGGTTGCGTATGCCTGCCTGGTCGCGGTTCCCCTTCTTGCATTCGCGCAGGAATCCAGTCATCCTGCTGTCATCGCGATCCATCCTGCGGCGGCTGCAATTTCTTCCAGTTCCTCGGCGGTGAACGAAGCCGCGCTGGATTTGCCGGATGCTCCGCTTCCGGCCAGAGAGCAAAACGGCGGGGGACAGAGCCAGAATCCCAAGCCAGCCCAACCACAGAAGACCCCACCGGGCGCGAACAGCGGACTGACGCTGCAGGGGCTGGGATTCAGCCCGTCGCAGACCGCGGCCAACGCGAAACTGCAGGCGCTGCTGAACAAGCGGACGCACATGCTGCAGATCCATCAGAAGCTGGGGCTGATTACGCTGGCGCCGATGGTGACGACGGTGCTGGTTTCCAGCGGCGCGAAGCAGAAGCACAGCCACACGGCGGTCGCAACGATTACGGAGCCAGGCTCGTCGGGGGTGGATCTGCATGTGGCGCTGGGATCGCTGACCGCGGCGCTGTATGGAGCGACGGCGTACTACGCAATCGCGGCACCGAAGGTTCCGGGGGTGAAGCCGCGCGGGGCGATCAGGCTGCACCGCGACCTGACGTTCATTCACGCGCCGGGGATGGTGCTGACGCCGATTTTGGGAGCCATGGCGCTGGATCAGGAAAATCAGGGTGAAAAGGTGCACGGCATCGCGTCTGCGCACCAGTACGTCGCGGTGACTACGCTGGGCGCCTATGTGGCGGCAATGGTGGCGGTGTCGTGGCCGATTCACCTGAAATTCTGGGAGCCTAACCAATGAGATTTGTTGTTGCCCTGCTGCTGGCCGCCGCGTGTCTGCCAGCCCGGGCACAGAGCCAATGGGTTCTGGCGAAGTCGAGCCTCACCTGGCACATCTCACATCCGGTGCATACCGCGCAGGGAACCAGCCACGCGGCGCGCGGCAAGGGCGTGTGCAGCCAGGGCGAGTGCGACTTTCTGATCGCGGTGCCGCTGAACACGTTCCACTCCGGGGACAGCAATCGCGACCTTCACATGCTGGAAATCGTGCGCGGCGCGGAGTATCCGATGGTGGTGGTGCGGACGGAGCTGCCGCAGGCGGAGCTGAGCCAGTCGACGTTCGACGCGAACCTGACGATTCAGTTCGCCGGGCAGACGGCGCAGTACAAGGATGTGCCCTTCCAGCGGATGCAGCACGGTAAGGACGTGGAGATCCTGGGGACGATTCCCGCAACTTGTACGGACTTCAGGATTACGCCGCCCGAGTTCCTGATGATGCCCATCAAAAATGAGATTCCGGTGACGGTGGACCTGAGCTGGGAGCCTGTGGGGTAGCTCGGACCCCACCCTTTCCTGGAACAGCCTGCAGACAAAATGGGGCACCCGCCTCGGTTAACTCATCCGGTAACCTCCATAACAATCCCGCCATTCCCACCCAGTAAACCTTGTGTTATCAGCAAAACGCACCCCGCGCTGGTAAGTACTATGACCTCCGGTTTTGCGGGGTGACACCTACGGCTTCAGCGGCTCGCCAGCCAAAACGCCAGTGAGCTTCTCCTGGGACATTTTGCGGTTGAAGGCGGTGACGTTCGTCGAGAGGAAGTCGTTGAAGGCGCGGATGGCGGCTTCGTACTCGGGCTGCAGGCGCTGTTTCTGCGCGAGCATGGCGGGGCTGGGAGCGTCGTCCTCGCCCTCAAGCTCGTACATCATCATAAAGAGATGCTCGTGGATCTGGTCGGGGACGCGCAGGGTGGACTCTGCGGCGCCGGGATTGCTGGTGATCTGCGCTTCGAGGGCCTTGCTCTGCTTTTCGAGCGCGTCGATGGCGTCGCCGGCGGATTTCTCGTCCGGCGTGCCTTTGACGGCGGCGCGTAGGGCCTCGAGCTGGCCGCGGATGGTGTCGAGGCGATTGAGAGCGACGTCGAGCTGGGAGAGCTCGTGCATGACGGGCTCGATGGTGTCGTAGCGCTGCTGCATTTCAGGCAGCGTGCCGGTGGAGGCGGGATCGTTGACGACGTCGAGAGTCTGCTTCATGGTCTGGCCGCCGATGGTGAGCGCGGCGGTGTACTGGCCCGGAGGCACCAGCGGTCCAAAGCGCGGTCCTTTCAGAAAAGACCTGCCGGCATTCCAGCGAACCGGGCCGTCGGCGTGAAGGTTCCAGACAATGCGCTGGAGGCCAGGCCGGGTGGAGACCCACGGAACTTTCCTGGGAGCCGCTTCCGCGGCGGCCTTTTCCGCGGGTGGCTGTTGCTGCGCCTGGGTCGAGACGGCAGGCTGCCCGGGCCTGGCTTCGTGCTGCTCAGCCTGCGCGGGCGTCGTTCTGTACACAGACGCGGGCGGGAGGTCGGAATCGCCCGGAGACGCCTCGCCGGGCATCTGTGGATGCATGCCTTTGAGCGTGCGCACCACCTGGCCTTTGGAGTTGGTGATGACCAGCTCGCCGGGTCCGGTGACGCCAGGAGCGACGTAGTAGCTGAGGTCCGCGCCGTAGGGCGGATTCTGCCCGTAGAACGCGCTGTCGCCGAGCTCTTCGACCGGCGAGTATCGCTGGAAACGCAGAGCGGGCTCGGGCGGGAAGAGATGCACGGTCTCCTGAGCGATTTCTGGAGTGAACTGCTGGAAGGGCGTGAGGTCGTCAAGGATCCAGATGGAGCGGCCGTGGGTACCGACGATCAGGTCGTTGTCTTTCGCGCTGAGCTGGAGGTCGTAGACGGCGGCGCTGGGCAGCCCGAGGCCGAAGAGATACCAGTGCTGGCCGCCGTCCCAGGAGACGTAGAGGCCGTTTTCAAGGCCGGCGTAGAGGAGGTTGGGATCGTGGAGGTCCTGGCGGACGACGTGGGCGTAGACATCGGAAGGCAAATTGCCGGAGATCGAAGTCCAGGTGGCTCCGTAGTCGGCGGTGCGGTAAAGGTAGGGCGTGAAGTCGCCGCTGAAGTGCCGGTCGACGGCGATGAAGGCTTCACCGGGATGTTTCGCCGAGACGTCAATGGCCTCGACGCGTCCCCAGGGCGGGAGATTGGGAATGTTGGCAGTGACGTTGGTCCAGGCTGCGCCGTCGTCGCGGGTGAGCTGGACTTCGCCGTCATCCGTACCGACCCAGAGGGTTTTGGCGTCGCCGGGCGAAGGGGCGATGGCGAGGATGGCGTCGTAAACTTCCGCGCCGGAGTTGTCCTTGATGACGGGACCGCCGGAGGACTGCTGTTTGGATTTGTCGTTCCGGGTGAGGTCGGGGCTGATCACCTTCCAGGTGTGTCCGTGGTCGTCGCTCTCAAAGACGACGTTGCCGCCGATGTAGAGGACAGCGGGATTTTCGGGGCTGATGGCGAAAGCGGCGTCCCACGCAAAGCGGTACTTTAGATCGGCGACGCCCTCGCCGACGAAGTCCTGCGTCCAGGACTCGATGTCGCGCGACTGCTCTGAGGCGCGGTCGAAGGCGGCGATGGAGCTGTTCTGAGTGCTGTTGTAGATGATGTTGGGATTATCGGGAGCGGGCACGGTGAAAATGCCGTCACCGCCGTTGACGGAGAACCAGGAGCGGTCGAGGATGCCGGAGGGATTCCTGCTCCGGCTGGGTCCGCACCAGCCACTGTTGTCCTGCAGGCCTCCGCAGACGAGATAGCGCCAGGAGTCACTGGTGGCGACATGGTAGAACTGGCCGATGGCGATGTTGTCGATAAAGCGCCAGTGCGCGCCGTCGTCGGTGGAGATGGTCACGCCGCCGTCGTTGCCTTCGATGATGCGGCCGCTGCCGGCGGGATCGATCCAGATGGCGTGATTGTCGACGTGGATCTGGCGGGCGATGGGATGGAAGCTTTGGCCGCCATCGGTGGAAAGTTCGAAATCGTTGGAGAGGGCGAAGACCTTGTCGGGGTTTTTGGGATCGACGGCGAGGTGCGAGAAGTAGAAGGGACGGGAGTCGACTTCCTGGTCTTTGCTGACGAGAGTCCAGTGATCGCCGTTGTCGTCGGAGCGCCAGAGAACGCCCGCGGCGGATCCGATGACGGCGAAGATGCGATTGGGCATGCTGGGCGCGATGGCGAGGCCGATGCGGGTGACGGGCGCGGTGGGCAGGCCGTGGCCGCTGAGGCGCTGCCAGGTGCCGCCGCCGTCGACGGAGCGGTAGATGGCATCCTCGGGTCCGCCGCCGGAGTAGCCCCAGGGGGTGCGGCGGAATTTATAGGCGCCGGCCAAGAGGACCTGGGGGTTCTTCGGATTCATGGCGAGGTCGGAGATGCCGATGCCGGGACCGACATAGAGGACCTTCTGCCAGGTCTTGCCGCCGTCCGTGGTGCGGAAGACGCCGCGCTCGGGGTTGTCCTGCCAGGGGCTGCCCATGGCGGCAACGAAGACAGTATTGGGATCGAGGGGATCGATGGCGATGGCGGAGATCTGGAAGGTGCGGTCGAGGCCGAGGTGCTGCCAGGTCTTGCCGCCGTCGGTGGACTTGTAGACGCCGTCGCCGAAGGAGATGTCGTTCCGGACGTTGGCTTCGCCGGTACCGATCCAGACGACGTCGGGGTTCTGTGGATCGACGGCCATCGCGCCGATGGAAGCGACGTGCTGGTGCTGAAAGTAGGCCTTCCAGGTGACGCCGCCGTCATCGGTGCGGAAGACGCCGCCATCGGCCGCGCCGACGTAGTAGACGTTGGGATCGCCGGCGACACCGACCACCGCGGTCACGCGTCCGCCGGAAATGGCGGGGCCGATCTCCCGGAAGGCGATGCTTTTGCGGACGACCATGGGCAGCTCGGTGCGGCCCTCGCGATTGGCTTGCTGCGGACCGGCGGGACCGGCGAAAGGCTCATTGGAGGGAGCGCCCTGCTGGGCGAAGGCAACGACAGTGGCGGCACAGGCGAACAGGCAGACGAATGCCTGAGAGCGGAAGCGGCGACAGAAGTTCATAGGATTTTCCTGGGAAGGCCCGACGAAGGCCGTAGTGTACCACCCGATCAGAAAGATTTGGAGGTGTGCTGGATCAGGACGTAAGACTGCGCCGGCATCTCCGGCAAGCAGGAAGAAGCGGCGAACCAGGGAAATGAAGATGCGGCATGCCGGGATGAAGGCCTGCCTCCAGTGAGAATTGCGATAGTGACGGAGACGTTTCTGCCGAAGATCGACGGAATCGTCACGATGGTGCTGCGAACAGCAGAGTGGCTGAAAGCGAAGGGCGACGAGGTGCTGCTGTTGGCGCCGGAGGGCGGGCCAGCCGAAGTCTTCGGGGCGCCGGTGATCGGGATGCCGTCGGTGCGGTTTCCGTACTACCCGGAGCTGCGGGTGGCGGCGCCGCGAGCGTCGATGCGGCGACACTGCAGGCGTTCCAGCCGGAGATTTTTCACCTGTTCGAGCCGTCGCTGCCGGGAGTGGGCGGTATTTATTAGGGTCGGGCGCTGAATGTGCCGGTCGTGATTTCCTGCCACACGAATCTGCCGGTCCATGTGCACTACTACCGGCTTGGATTTCCGGAAAAGGCGATCTGGAGGCTGATGCGCGTGCGGCATGGCTTCGCGGAAGCGAATCTGTGCACGTCGACGGCGACGATGGGCGACCTGCACAGCCGTGGGGTGGATCGGTTGGCGCTGTGGGAGCGAGCGGTGGACGCGCAGGGGTTCCATCCCTCGAAGCGTTCCACGGAGATGCGCCGCAGGCTGAGCGGCGGGGAAACGGAAAAGCCGCTGCTGCTGCACATGGGACGGCTTTCGGCGAAGAAGGATGTGGCGATCCTGCGCACGGCGCTGGAGGCGGTGGTGCCTGGGGCAAGGCTGGCGATTGTGGGCGACGGGCCGACGCGGCGCGAACTGGAAAGACACTTCTCCGGAACGGCCGCGTACTTCGCGGAATATTCGGACGGCGAGGAGCTGGCGGCCGCGTATGCGTCGGCGGATCTGTTCCTGATGCCGTCCAGGACGGAAACCCCGGGTCTGGTGATTCTGGAGGCGATGGCGTCGGGGTGTCCGGTGGTGGAGTGCCGGGCAGGGGGCGTTTCGGATGCCGTTGAGGATGGGGTAACGGGCTTTCTGTATGAGCCGACGGCCCCGGACGGCCTGGCAGATGCGCTGAAAGCGCGCACAGGCCTGTCCAGAGAGACGGGCGGCGATCCAGGCAAGAGCGAGAGAGGATGTGGAGCGGCGAAGCTGGCAGAGCGCGACGGAGCGACTCCGAGGGCTTTACCAGCAGGTGATCGAGGACGGGCGGCGAGTGCCGGCGAAGGAGCCGCCGCGAGGAGCGGAGCGTCTGGCCAGGAGCTCCGCGCTGGCGGTGCTGCGAAGAGTGCTGCCGTAAGCAGCGCGGCTAGCAGGCCGGATCGCGGGATATGGGGTGGTAGACGCCGTAGTCGATGGTGAGCACGGCGGAACCGGAGAGACGCACGCCGGTAACGCTGCGGTCGGTTTGCGGAAGCCAGAAGGGGCCGGTTCCGGAATAGACATGATGGATGCGGGTGTCTTTGATCCAGATGGAGGGACTGCGGGCCGGCTCGGCTTCGATCCTGGAGACAGCAATGTCCTTCGCGTAGATCCAGACGCGGCCGCGAAACCGCAGATAAGAGGGGACGCAGGCGCGGCGTGGAGAACGCAGCAGGGCCGATCGCCGACGTTTTGCATGCCGAGGAGCGTGAAGGTGTAGTTGGCTTCGGGAAGCGCGGCCAGATTTGGTTCACGGCCGCTTCCTGCTCCGCCGCGAGGAGCCTTTTGAGGACGTGGTTGATCAGCAGGCGCGGTCCGGTGGTGGAGAGGATGTAAGAGGTCCTGGTATCCGGGGCCTGAAAGGTGGCCCCGACGATCATGCTGGCGGAAAGGTCGGCGGGGAAGCCGTGACAGGACACGGAGTAGTGGCGAAGGTCGGTGTAGCTTTCCAGATCTTCGGCGCGGAGGCGGTTGTGCCGGATCATCTCCTGGACGACCTGGCCGGCGGAGACGCGAGCTTGTTGGGGGCAGCCACTGCGGCGGAGACGAAAATGCCGATGAGCAAACAAAGGGCGAGGGCGTTAGCGCGAGGTTTCAGGTGCAGGGAGTGTGTTCCCCGGGAACGCGGCTGAACTGGAATTGTATGCGGCATGATCCGCGCGCCAGTCCATTCGTCTCCTGTGCGTTGAACCGACGTGTCGCATCGTCGATCGCGGTTACGCCGGAACTGGCGATCGCTCTGAAACGGCGGATTCCGATCCAATGCAAAGCGGCGGAGGTTTCATGCCCCGCCGCTTTTTGCATCGCGAGATACCGGATGGGCAACTCCGGTCAATGGGGTTTCTGATCGCCGTGCGGCGATGCTGCATGAGCCGGATGCGAGGCGGTGTGGCCCTTCGCGGGATGGGATGCTCCATGCGCAGCGCCCCCATGGGAGGAAGCCGGGTGAGATGGATGCGACCCGCCGCGGGGGGCACTATGCGCGGCGCCACCGTGGGAGTAGGCGCCGTGAGCCGGATGCGAGGCGCCGCGGGCTGGCATGTGGCCCGCGTAACGGCTGTGATTGGCCAGATAGCCACCACGACCGTGGTAACGGCCTCCGCCGGCAGCGACAAAGCGATGATGGCCCCAGCCATGAGCATAGCCCCAGCCGGCCCATGGGCCAACGCCAAGGAAGATGCCGTTGTAGAAGTACCCGGGGCCATAGTAGCCAGGAGGCGCGCAGGCGTAAGGAGCGTAGTCGTAGTAGCCGTAGGGGCAGACGGGTGGAACGCCGATGTTGATGACAATTTGCCCCTGAGCAACCGGGGCCACAGGTGCCACAGCCAGGCCCATGAGCAATGCCGCGGCGCCGAGCAGAGTTTTAAATCCACGCATATTGAGACTCCTCCTTGCAGGAAGTCAACAGCGATTGCATGCTTATGGGGTGCCCGGCTGGTTTGAGGGAAAGACACCAGACGGGTCGACGCACGGGATTTTTTCCCGAGCATCCCTCACAATTTTGGGATCGCCCACTCATATTACGCCCGTTATGCCAGCGCCTGTCTGACGGAAGGAACCTTTTCCCGTCTAAATTTCAAGAATGACCGGCATGATCAGCGGACGGCGGCTGGTGTTCTTCTGGATGTAGCGCTTGAGGTCGATGCGGATTTTTTCCTTGATGACGCCGTAGTCGGCTTTTTCCTCGGCGCTGGAATTGTCGAGGGTCTGGGTGACGACCTGGCGCGCGCCTTCCATCAGATCGGGCTCACCGCCGACAAAGCCGCGGCTGACCAACTCGGGCTGGCGCTCCACCTTGCCGCTGAGCTTGTTGATGGTGAGGATGGGCAGGACGATACCGTCCTCGGAGAGATGGCGGCGATCGCGGATGACGAGGTCTTCGACGACATCGGCGGTGGAACCGGAGTCGATGCAGACGCGGCCGGCGGTGACTTTGCCGATTTTCCGGGCGTCACTGCGATCGAGTTCGAGGACTTCCCCGTTCTCGATGGTGAGGGCAAGATCGACGACCCCGAGGCGCTGCGCGAGTTCCGCGTGCTTCTTCAGGTGACGGTAATCGCCGTGGATGGGAATGAAGAATTTGGGGCGCAGGAGGTTGATCATCAGCCGTTGCTCTTCCTGGCTGGCGTGGCCGCTGACGTGGATCAGCCCGGAAGCGCCGTCGTCGTAGATGACGTGAGCGTCGCGGCGGCAAAGGTGGTCGATGACGCGGAAGATGGACCTCTCATTCCCCGGAATGACGCGGGAGCTGAGGATGACGGTGTCGCCGGCGGTGATGCGGGCGTGCTTATGGTTGTCCACCGCGGCGCGGCTGAGCGCCGACATGGGCTCGCCCTGCGTGCCGCTGATGAGGACCATGACCTCTTCCGGCGCGTGGTCGGCGATCTGGCCGGGATGGATGAGCAGGCCGGGCGGAATGTCGATGTAGCCGAGGTCCTGAGCGATCTCGGAGGACTCCAGCATGGAGCGGCCGACCACCGCGACCTTGCGGCCATGCACGCGAGCCAGCTCCAGAGCGATGCGGATGCGGTAGATCGACGAGGAGAAGCAACTGAAAAAGAGCTTCTTCTTCGTGCGGGAGAAGATCTCGTCGAGACGCGGCTTCACGGCCCACTCGCTGGGGGTGTAGCCGGGACGATCCACATTGGTGGAATCCTGGAAGAGCGCGAGAACGCCGCGCTGGCCGTATTCTGCGAAGCGATGCAGGTCGAAAGCCTTGCCGTCGGGCGGCGAGAGATCGATCTTGAAATCGCCGGTGTGGACGACGATGCCGACGGGGGTCTCGATGGCGAGGGCTACGCAGTCGACCAGGGAGTGGGTGACGCGGATGGGCTCGATGGTAAAGGCGCCGAGGGTGAAGCGGGCGCCGGGAGCCATTTCGATCATCTCGGAGTCGTCGAGCAGAGCGTGCTCTTCCAGCTTGCCTTCGACATAGGCGAGGGTGAATTCGGTGCCGTAGACGGGGACGTTGAGCTCGGAAAGAATCCAGGGCAGGCCGCCGATGTGGTCCTCGTGGCCGTGGGTCAGAATGATGGCTCGGACGTGGTTTCTGTTCTCGATGAGGTAGGAAATGTCGGGAACCACGATATCGACGCCAAGGAGCTCGGATTCCGGAAACATGAGCCCGGCGTCGATGACGATGATGTCGTCCTTATAGCGGAGAGCCAGGCAATTCATGCCGAACTCGCCGAGACCCCCCAGAGGAATGACTTGCAATTTTGCGTCGGCCATGAAACCCCGCGTGTGGCCCGCTTCGGCGGGCTCGTCAGGAAAGCAAAAGGAACGGTGCGGCTAGCAGCGAAAGCGGACGCAGGAAGACATCCGCGGCAAAGGACAGAATACCAGCCGGAACCAGCCGGGCGCGGCTGCCTCCGGACGGAAGAGGGGCTAATACTCCGGCGTTGCCGCCGGGCAATAGGCCTGCTTGGCGTTTACGATCAGATCGGGGATGCCTTCCACGCGCACCTCGATGCTGTGGCAACTACCGCTCAGCGTCGACTGGTGACTGATGTAGTCGATGGTATAGGCGGTGCGGACGGAATCGGCGATCTTCGTAAAGGCGTCCTGCATGCCATTCTCGCTGAACTCGTTCAGCACGATGCCGCCGGTATCCAGCGCGTAACGGGGCAGAAGGTCGTCCGGCTGGAGAAAAGGAATCTTGGCGCGGTCCAGATAGCCGATGCCCCACAGAGAGGCGTCGCCCACCCCGGCTCCGTAGACGGAGATGTTGTTCGTGAGCAGGTACTGCACGACTTCCTTATAAGTAGCCTTGCTGCGAACGTTGCGGCCGTCGCTGACGACGTAAATGATGCGGCGGCGTCCGGGGGGCTGGCTGGCCAGCTGCTCGGCGGCGTAGAGGATGGCATCGTTCAGCGGGTGCGCCTCGTGGGGCAGGACAAGAAAGCCGCCCATGTTGCCCTGCTGGGGCTCCAGAGTCGGGTCCGCAGGCTGGCCGTTGACGGTCGGCCCCTGCGCGAAAGGCCCGTCGACAATGGGAACGCCCATCTCCTGGCCGGGCCTTTGGGCCATGGTCAGAGCAGCGGGCAGCCGCGCGCCTTCGGCACCGGTGAAATCGGTCACCAGCTCCGGCGATGTACCGGCATAGGTGACAATCGCGACGCTGTCGGCCGGGGTGAGCGAGCCGGCGATGACGGAAAGGCTCTGGTTCACCTTCTGCATGACGTCAGCAGGCAGGGTGTCGTCGATAACGAGCGCGATGGAGAGCGGATACTGGCCTGTGGTGAAATACCAGATGCGCTGGCGGACGCCATTGTCATAGACATGGAAGCGCCACCAGGGCAGGCCGGCCACCAGCTGATGGTGCTTGTTCATCACGGTGACCGGAACGTCGACCACCGTGGTGTGGACGATGAAAGTCTTGGTGTGATCGGTGGCTGCAGGCGGCGGGGGCGGTGGCACAGGAGCCTCGCCCGGCTTCGGCATCATCGGCGGCGTCTTCTGAAACTGGTCAGGAGGCGGCGTTCCCTGGGGGGCCTGGACGATACCGCTCTCAATATGAGGAGCGGTCTGGCCGGCATTGGCCGGACCGAAGGTCTGGTCGTCCGGGATGCCGGCGCCCTTGCCGGGAACCACGTCATTTTTCAACTGGGAAAGCGGCGGAGCCTTGGGCGCGGGCGTATTCGGCACGGGCGCGTTGGGGGCGGGCGCCTGAGTCTGCGGCTGGGTCTGGGACTGAGACTGGGGAGCAGGTGCATTAGGAACGCTCTGCTGACCAAAAGCGACCCCCAGAAAGAGCAGCGAAAGCGCGCTGAATCCCGCTCCGCGCATGAAACCCCCGATCCGTCCCGAAACCCGCAAAATACGCCTTTCGCTGGCCCGGCATCCGCCGGGTGCATCCATGATGTTGAGATGCGCCGCCCAGGAAGACCGGGGCGTATTCTCAAGATTACCAGAGCTTCGGGATGGCTGTTCGCTGTAACCCATTGTCCGGCTGTTCCGTCTAAGAGGGCATGGCTGTGCGCTGGCTGCGCGTTTTCCTGATACCGGCAATCCTGGCGGCGACCGCTGTCCCTGTGACGCGGGGACAGGAGCTTCCGTCACCCGACGCTCCGCCGGTGAGCACCGTGCCGCCGACGGACAATACAGCTCCGACGGGCCCGCCGACCGAGACGCTGCACGTTACCTCGAACCTGGTGACCGAATACTTCACGGTGCGCGATAAGCACAACGCGCTGATCCCGAACCTGACGAAGAACGACTGCTTGGTGTCCGACGATCGTCAGCCGCAAAAGCTGGTGAGCTTTCACGCGCAGGCGGATCAGCCGCTGACGCTGGGGATTCTGATCGACACCAGCGGCAGCCAGCAGTACGTCCTGCCACTCGAGCAGCAATCGGCCGACGAGTTTCTGAGCCGGGTGCTGCGGCCGAAGGACCAGGCGTTCGTAGTCAGCTTCGATATCGGCGTCCATCTGGAGCAGGACTTTACGAACAATGTGCACGAGCTGGAGGCAGCGATCAACCACGTCGAGATCAACACCGGCGGCGGCAGCGGCCAGGTGGGAGTGCCGGGGATCGGCGAGGGGCCGATTCCGACTCAGGGAGCGCCCAAAGGAACGGTGCTGTACGACGCGGTCTTCCAAACATCCACCGAGAAGATGGCCGGGCTGACGGGACGGAAGGCGCTGATTTTGCTGACGGACGGCGAGGATGAAGGCAGCGACATGAGAATCGGACAGGCCATCGCTGCCGCGCAGAACTCCGACGTCATCGTGTACGTGATTCTGATCGCCGATCCCGCCTTCTATTACCAGCCGGGTTACGGGATCCCCATGGGCTATTCGGGCGCGGCCGCCATGCACGACCTGACGCTGCCCACCGGCGGACACGTGATCAACGTGGGGCACAACGGCAAGAGGCTGGAGGATGCCTTCGACGAGATCGAAGAGGAGCTGCGGACGCAGTACGAGGCGCAGTACGTTCCCACCACACCGCTGAATGGCAGCTTTCACCCGGTGGACGTCGCCTGCCACGATCCGCAGGAAGCGAAGCTGAAAGTACAGGCGCGCAAGGGGTATTTCTCCCTGCCGAATCCCGATAACGCGGAGTAGGCGCGGGGCCTATCGAGCTGGGCGCTCCGAGCGAAGATGTTCCCGAAAGGCGCGCCATTCCTCGGCGGTAATCTCCCAGGTTTCGCCGGCAAGCGTGCCGGAGACGTATCCTTTCTCGCCGGTGGCGACAAGCCTCATGCCGGTTTTCTCTGAAATGCGGCGCGAGGCGAGGTTGGCGGCAGCCTTGGAGACGCGCAGGAGCGGAAAGCCAAGCACATTGAACCAGTAGTCGTTGGTCGCGACGACGGCTTCGGTCATGAGTCCCTGGCCTTGAAGCTCGGGGACGAGCCAGAAGCCACGATTGTTGTCGTCGCTGCGGAAGAGGCCAACAGCGCCGATGAGCCGATCCGCCGCGGAACGGAGCCGGAGCGTCCAGTGCCACTGCTCACCGCGGGCGACGGCAGGAAGGGCGATATCGCGGTACCAGGCGAGAGCGCCGTCCGACGGGTAGGGCCACGGGACGACGGTGCTGAGGAAGCGCACGATCTCCCAGTGAGGAAAGAGCTGCTGCGTCTGGTCCGCATCGGCGAGCTCGAGCGGACGCAGGAGCAGGCGCGGGGTCTCAAGCAGCCGCGTCATGCCCATGGATGGGCAGCAGAGCCGCGCCGAGCAGCCCGGCGTCGCTGAGCTGCGCGGGAGCGATGTGTGTGCGGCCCGGCTGGAAAACGGCGGGATCGTCGGGCATCGAGAGGCGATAGACGTAGCTCATTTCGCGCACCGTTGCAAACATGCGAGGCGCAAACAGCGGCCAGGCTGCGGCGGCGCCACCTCCGAGAATGTACAGGGGCAGATCGAGGGCGTTGATGAGGTTGGCGAGCGAGAGGCCCAGGGCGCGGCCCATCTCATCGAAAACCTGAAGCGCGCGAGGATCGCCGGAGGCGGCGAGCTGCGCGACGACGGAGGCGGTGAGCGGCGAGGCCGAGCCGTTACCGTCAGCGGAGCCGAGGCCGAGCTGGCCGGCGCGGCGGACAATGGCCGTGGCTGAGGCGTACATCTCGAGGCAGCCGCGGGCGCCGCAGGGACACGGAGGCCCGTTGGGATCGAGGGGTCCGTGGCCGGACTCACCCGCCGCGCCCTGCATGCCGTGCCAAATGCGGCCTTCGAGGACGATGCCACAGCCGACGCCGGTGCCGAGCGTGAGCATGCAGAGGGAGTTCGAAGCGTAGGCGCGGCCCGCGCCGAGCAGACATTCGCCATAGGCAGCGAGGTTGGCGTCGGAGTCAACGGAGACGCAGCGACCGAGCCGGCGCTCGAGTTCCTCGCGCAGGGGAAGGCCGTCGAAGCCGGGGAGATTGGGGGGATGGTGCAGGATGCCGGCGGGAAGCTCGAGCGGGCCGGGGCTGCCGACGCCGACACCCAGCGGCCGGGCGCCGAGCCGGTGTTCGAGGAGGGCGCCGATGGCTTTGGCCATGTCGTCGAGGACGCCATGGGGTCCGGCGGCGAGGCGGGTGGGCTGGCTGATGTGGTCGAGGGCCTCGCCCTGGGGCGTGACAGCGGCGACGCGGAGATTGGTGCCGCCCAGATCGACGCCGATGGAAAAGGCTTGCATGGTGAATGGAATCTCCATCATAACCCTGGGAGGATGATATCGATACCGCAAATGCCATCACGCGGATTCGGTGAATCAGATTTGCGAGCCCGGATTCGCGAGTCCGGGTTCGCGTATCCGGATTCGCTTATCATAGGGGCTGCATCCAACGGGATATCAGTCCGGTTCATTTCTGCTAACCAGCCCAACGAAAAGGAGACAGCTATGCAACGCACGGCGAGCGCCGTCTGGCGCGGTGGTCTGAAAGACGGCAAAGGAACCATCTCCAGCCAGAGCGGAGTGCTCAAGGAGACGCAGTATTCGTTTGGAACGCGCTTCGAGAACGGAATCGGGACGAATCCCGAGGAGCTGATTGCGGCGGCGCACGCCGGGTGCTTCACCATGGCGCTGAGCGCGCAGCTGGGCAACGCCGGCCTGACGCCGGAGTCGCTGGAGACGACGGCGGAGGTGAAGTTTGAGAAGACCGACGATGGATTTGCGATCACGGCCATTCACCTGACCACGCGGGCGAAGGTTCCGGGCGCGACGGCGGACAAATTCGAGACGGCGGCGCAGAACGCGAAGAACGGCTGCCCGATCTCGAAGCTGTTCAAGGGCAATACGCAGATCACGCTGGACGCGAAGCTGGTATAACCGGGAATGATGAGGGGCATGGCGCCGCGGGATCCCGCGGCGCTTGCCTTCTGCGGGGCACAAACAGCAAGCATGGAACCTGTCACGCATTTTCTAACCGGCGCGTGCCTGGGGCGCTCGGGATGCAATCGCAGGACGGCGTACGCGACGCTGGCGATGGTGCTGGCGGCGGAAGCGCCGGACATCGACCTGCTGTGGGGCTTTCGCGGGCCGGTGGCGGAGCTGCAGCACCATCGGGGCCTGACGCACTCAATGATCTTCGCGCCGGCCATGGCGCTGCTGGTGACGGGATTCGTCTGGTTGCTGGACCGGCTGCGGAAGAAGCGGCCGCCGATCCCGGTGAAGTGGGGATGGGTGTGGCTCTTCGCCATGCTCGCGGACCTGAGCCACCTGGCGCTGGACTACACGAACAACTACGGGGTGCGGCCGTTCTTCCCTTTCAGTCCGCACTGGTACGCCTGGAGCATCGTCTACATCTTTGATCCGTGGATGTTCCTGGCGCTGCTGCTGGCGCTGGTGATTCCGGCACTGCTGGGACTGGTGGACCGGGAGATCGGTGTGCGCAAACAGCGGTTCAGGGGACGCGGGTGGGCAGTCGGGGCGCTGGTCTTCGTGCTGGGTTGGTGGGGACTGCGCAGCGTTGAGCACAGCCGGGCAATCGATCTGGTGGAGAACGGCAACTATACGCAGGAGCCGTTGCTGCGCGTGGCCGCCGAACCGACGATGATGAGCCCCTTCACCTGGCGAGTGCTGACGGAGACGCCCGGCACGTATCGGACGGCGAAAGTGGACACGCTGACGGACCAGGTGACGACGAACGACTACTCCGACGTGATCTACAAACCGCCGATGACGCCGGCCCTGACCGCGGCGGAGCGGACGTACCTGGGGCGGGTCTATCTGGACTGGTCGAAGTGGCCGGTGATCGAGGATCGCGGGGCCGTGAAAGCGCCGGGAGCGGACTTTGCGCCGGACGCGAACTGGCACACGGTGGAGTTTCAGGATCTGCGATTCGGGTATGAGCCGAACGAGGGCGATCGCACGCAGGCGCCGCCGGATCCGCCGCTGAGCGGATGGGTGTACGTGGGGCCGGGCGGCGAGATCGAGGGGATGTTCATGGCTCGACACGAGCAACCGCTGCCGTGAGCGGGCGCGGGTAAGTTGAACGAGATTGAGCGCAACTTGACCTTCGGCGTCCGCGTCCGCAGAATGGAAGCAGCCGGGTGGCGGGTTTCATTCGGGGCTGAGCGGGGGAACAATGGGCGCATATCTGCTGATTGTCGTTGCGGTCCTGAGCCGCGTGGTGCCGCATCCGTGGATGAACTTCACGGCGGTAGGCGGCGGCCTGCTCTACTTCGGAGCGAAGCGCCCGCTGCGCGAGATGGCGCTGCCGCTGGTTGCGCTGATGACGACCGATTACTTCCTGACCGTGTTTTTCTACCGCTATCCGTGGCACACCAGCGAGTACCTGGTGACGTGGGCGTGGTACGCGGGCGCGATCGTTCTGGGGCGGATTCTGCTGAAGCGCAAAGTGAATGCGGGCCGCCTGATCGCCGCGCCGGTGCTGGCGGCGACCTCGTTCTTCGCGGTCAGCAATTTCGCGGTGTGGGCGGCTTGGCCGACGTATCCGCACACGCCGGCGGGGCTGGGCGCCTGCTACGTGGCCGGGCTGCCGTTCTACGGCAACGATGTGGTTTCGACGACGCTGGTGACCGGCCTGGCGTTTGGCTTGCCGATGCTGGCCAGGAAGATGGCAGCAATGAGGACGCCAAAGCTGGCTGCATGAATCTGCCGGCAGCGGAAAGGCAATGGCCGCCCGGGAGGGTGGCCACTGGCTTTTGGGAGACGTACAGGTCCGGTTGAGCTTCTCCCTGAAACAGAGTTCGCCGCTACATCGGCTGGGAATCCGGGCGCCGCTGCACCCGGCCCGACAGCATCAGGAAACCCGCCACTGCAATTACGTTGAGCACGATCTTGCCGATGAGGTCGTTCCGGCTCCACGCGCTTCCGAGAAAGCCCGCGATCATGCAGACGAGGGTCGCTGCGAAAGCCGCCGCCCATCGGTGCAGCCCAGTCCATCTCGCGGGCGCGGCCCGGTGCCCCAGCACCAGAATCGCGATGATCGCCCACGCCACGCCGGCCGCGAGCGGCGCGCCAAAAGCGACCCGGGGCTCCTCCGCTGCGAAAACAAAGCCCATCAGCGCCTACCACCGAGAGCCGAGCATCACTACGGCCAGACCCACCAGCCAGGCCGACGGCGCCGAGCACGATGGGAGCCCTGCCTTTCCGCGGCCGCGCAGCGGGTACGCTGACCATGCGAGCGCCAGGATACTCGCGAACCCCGCTGCAATCGTCACCGCGGCCGGATGATATGCGGGCAGACGGAACACTCTCGGCCGTACTCGCCTGATCCACGCATACCAGGTGATCCGGCAACCCAGCAGGAAGACGACGGATGTGATGATCATTCCCCGGCTTGGCAGCCAGCGATCGTTACGGCGAGCGGAAAAACCACAGCTCTGTGACGCCCGCCGGCACCAAAACCACCCAGACGCTCTCAAAGCCTAGCATGTACAGGAAGTAAATCCAGTTCACGCCCCACGCGCGCCCATCATGGGCGAGCGCGCCAGGGAGCGGCAAGAGCGCCAAAGACGTCTGCTGGATGAGGAACTCCTCGGCGATCGACAATCCCAGGCCGAGAGAGAGCAGGCTCGGCCATCGTCCGCCCCGGCGCCGCACCAGCTCGCGAATGAGCAGTGCGCCGCAGCCCCACACCATCATCTCGTCGGGCACCAGCGCGAAGATGACACTGACCCTGGTTGCTCCGCTCAGGACCTCGCCGATGAACGGCGCGAGGAAGACCAGGGCCAGCGCCGGTTTCCAGCCGCCCTCTTGCACGGTTTTCTTCTCCGTTACGAAACCCGCGACTCACCTTGCTGTGCCTCTCCAGGCACAGCTGCAGAGTCGCGTGAGAAGGCACGCTGGCCCAGTGGACCTTGTCAGCAAAGCAGCCTGACATTTGTCATAGGTCCTGGTGCGTTCGGTCGGAGAGAAGCACAGTGAAATGCCCCAGGTGAGTGCGCCCCGCCCGGGCGCACCAGAGAGAAATGGCTGCCTCTGCAGGTGGCTATTTTGCACCGGTGCGGAGCGCCTACTTCGCCGCGAGCTGGCGCAGGACGTACTGCAGGATGCCGCCGCTCTGAAAGTAGAGGATCTCCTGCGGCGTGTCGATGCGGATCTTCGCCGCGAAGGCTCTGGTCTTGCCGCTGGTGTCAGTCGCCCGGACCTTCAGCACGGATCCGTCGGCGAACTTCGAATCGAGCAGCGCTTTCAGGCCTGGAAAGTCGTAGGTTTCTTCGCCGGTGAGGCCGAGCAATTCGACATTTTCGCCCGTCGCAAACTGCAGCGGCAGGATGCCCATGCCCACCAGATTCGAGCGGTGGATGCGCTCGAAGCTCTCGGCGATGACGGCGCGGACGCCGAGCAGGCAGGGACCTTTGGCCGCCCAGTCGCGCGAGGAGCCGGAGCCGTACTCCTTGCCGGCGAGGATGACGAGCGGCGTGCCGCGCTCAGCGTATTTCACCGAGGCGTCGAAGATGGACATCTGCTCGCCTTCGGGGAGCAGGCGGGTGACGCCGCCCTCCGTGCCGGGCGCGAGCTTGTTGCGCAGCCGGACATTGGCGAAGGTTCCACGGACCATGATCTCGTGATTGCCGCGGCGAGAGCCGTAGGAATTGAAGTCGGCGGGCTTGACGCCGTGCTCGGTGAGGTATTTCCCGGCGGGCGAGCTGAGCTTGATGGATCCGGCGGGAGAGATGTGATCCGTCGTGACGGAATCGCCGAGAACGGCAAGCACGCGAGCGCCGGTAATGTCGGTGACGGGCGCGGGCTGGGCGCTCATGCCGTCGAAGTAGGGCGCTTTGCGGATGTAGGTGGAGTCCGGCTCCCACTGGTAGACGTCGCCGGTGGGGAAGCTGAGCTTCTGCCAGTTGGCGTCGCCGTGGCTGACGGTGGCGTACTCCCTGCGGAAGCTGTCCGAGGAGATGGACGAGGCGATGACGCTCGAGACTTCCTGCTGGGAGGGCCAGACGTCGCGCAGGAAGACCGGCTGGCCGGATTTGTCCTTGCCGAGGGGCTGATGGTCGAAATCGTGGTCGATGCGGCCGGCAAGCGCGTAGGCGACCACCAGCGGCGGCGACATGAGGTAGTTGGCACGGACGTCGGAATTGATGCGCCCTTCGAAGTTGCGATTGCCGCTGAGGACGCTGACTGCGACAAGGCCGTGCTGCTCAATGGCCTTCGATACGTCTTCCGGGAGCGGGCCGGAGTTGCCGATGCAGGTGGTGCAGCCGTAGCCGACGGTGTTGAAGCGCAGCTTGTCGAGCCACGGGGTCAGGCCGGATTTGTCGTAGTAGTCGGTAACGACGCGGGAGCCGGGCGCCAGCGAGGTCTTCACCCAGGGCGGAACGGTGAGACCTTTCTCGACGGCCTTCTTCGCGAGCAGGCCGGCGGCAACCATGACGGAGGGATTCGACGTATTGGTGCAACTGGTAATCGCGGCAATGACCACGGATCCGTGGTCCAGGTACGGTTCGACGTCCACGCCGAAACGCTCCTTCACGGTGTGGGCGATGTGGCTGTTGCCGCCGGGCTCGGGCGCGGCGTGCGTGGATTGCGGATTGCCATTGGCGGACATGTGGCCGCCCTCGCCTTCCCAGCGGAGCGCCTGGCGCTCGCCGACTTTATCAGCATTGGGGCCGAGCAGCGAGGGGAGCTGCTTTTTGAAGCTGGCTCCTGCTTCGCGCAGCAGCACGCGATCCTGCGGGCGCTTCGGTCCAGCGACGCTCGGCTCAACCTGGGCGAGGTCGAGGGAGAGCGTCTGCGAGTACTCAGCTTCGGGCGAGTTCGGAGTGTGGAAGAGGCCCTGCTCTTTGAAGTACGCTTCGACCAGCGCGATCTGCTCGTCGGTGCGGCCGGTAAGGCGCAGGTAGCGCAGCGTTTCCGCATCGACGGGGAACAGGCCGCAGGTCGCGCCATACTCGGGGGCCATGTTGCCGATGGTGGCGCGGTCGGCGAGGGGCAGCTCCGCAATGCCGGGGCCGTGGAACTCGACGAACTTGCCGACGACGCCGAGTTTGCGCAGCATTTCGGTCACGGTGAGAACGAGGTCGGTGGCCGTGGCTCCTTCGCTCAGCTTCCCAGTGAGTTTGAAGCCGACGACCTGCGGGACCAGCATGGAAATGGGCTGGCCGAGCATGGCGGCCTCAGCTTCAATGCCGCCGACGCCCCAGCCGAGCACGCCAAGGCCGTTGATCATGGTGGTATGCGAGTCGGTGCCGACGAGCGTGTCGGGATACGCCCGCGGCTTCTCGTCCGCAGTGGTGAAGACCACGCGGGCGAGATATTCCAGGTTGACCTGGTGGCAGATGCCCATTCCCGGTGGCACGGCGGAGAAGTTGCGGAAGGCCGACTGTCCCCACTTGAGGAAGGCGTAGCGCTCGCGATTGCGCTGGAATTCGAGCGCGGCGTTGACGGAGTAGGCGTTGCCGGTGCCGAATTCATCCACCTGGACGGAGTGGTCGATAACCAGCTCGGCGGGCTGGAGCGGATCGATCTTCTTCGGATCGCCGCCCAGGACTTTCATGGCGTCGCGCATGGCGGCCAGATCGACGATGGCGGGCACGCCGGTAAAATCCTGCATGAGAACGCGGGCGGGCATCCAGGAAATCTCGCGGGAAGGCTCGGATTTGGGATCCCATTTCGCGAGAAACTCAATGTCCCCGGCGGTGACGGATTTGCCGTCCTCGTGGCGCAGCAGGTTTTCGAGCAGGATGCGAAGACTGAAGGGCAGGCGCGCGAGGCGGGTGCCGCGGTTTTCGAGGGCGCTGAGGCGGAAGATGGCGTAGCTCTTGCCGCCGGCCTTGAGTTCGGACTGGCTGCCGAAGGTGTTCATGATGCAAATCCTTTCGAAAGTGAGAGGCGCACGGGCTCTGCTCCGCGCCGCCGCGAGGCTCGCAGACGACGGAGCATCAGACAAGCATGAGTCAGGCGGGAGTGCGTCGTCCGCGATCGGGACGGCCACGCCGGAAGCGCCGCAGCAGCGGGGGCAGCGAGAGTCTGGAATCCACAATCACCGCAGTTATTGTAGAACGACTCTTCTTCGGGATGCAGCGGCCGGCAGTGCCCGGGGCCGGTGCGGTGCCGGGCCTGAATGTGAATTATTCTTAACAATCGGTCATTAACTACGGTTTACAACCTTCTGCCCTGCCGGTACACTCAGTTCTTGTGCTTCCGCCGCATTGGATGCGGGGCGGAGGAGCCATTCTCTCAGTGTCTGCGGGCCAGCAGTGAAACCGATGAGCACCGGCGCACAATCCGGGCGGGTCGAGCCGGGCGTGGGCGATGTCGTCGTCACCCACGAGGACATCGACCGGGCGCGGGACCGCGCGAAGGTGCGGGCGGCGCGGATGGCGCACGGCCTGCGCGCGCGAGCCTGGCTGCTGTGGCTGCTGATCGGGCCGGGGATTCTGGTGATGCTGGGCGAGAACGACGGCCCCAGCATGCTGAGCTACGCGGCGACCGGGGCGACGTACGGGCTGGGCTTCTTCCTGCCGTTCGTGGCGCTGACGTTCGCGATGGCGCTGGTAGTGCAGGAAATGACGGTGCGGCTGGGCGCGGCCACACATCGCGGGCACGCGGAACTAATCTTTGAGCGCTTCGGGCCGTTCTGGGGCTGGTTCTCCATGATCGACCTCGGGATCGGCAACTTTCTTACGCTGATCACCGAGTTCATCGCGGTGCGGGCGGGCCTGGGATTCTTCGGCGTTCCGCCGTGGGCGGCGATTCTGATCGCGCTGGCGATTCTCTACTCCGCGCTGCTGAGCCACCGGTACTGGACCTGGGAGCGGGTGACGCTGCTGGTAGCCGCCTTCAATTTGGTTTTCATTCCCGTGGCGCTGATGGCACACCCGGACTGGAGCGCCTTCGGGCACGGGTTCGCGACGTGGAAGCCGCTGCCACCGCTGGACAAGGGCACCGTGCTCTTCATCCTGTCGAACATTGGCGCGACGGTGACGCCATGGATGCTGTTCTTCCAGCAGAGCGCGACGGTGGACAAGGGCCTGACGACGAAGGACATTCGCTTTGGGCGAATGGATACGGTGCTGGGCGCGGCGCTGGCGGCGGCGGCGGCGATCGGAGTGATCGTGGCCACGGCACCGCTGGCGGGGCACATCAGCGCGGGGAACTTTGAGGCGGCGCAGTTCGCGCAGGCGCTGGAGCCGATGATTGGGCACGTGGGCGCGGCGCTGTTCGCGCTGGGGATGGTGGAAGCCGGGATCGTGGCGTCGATCACGATCTCGACGTCGTCGGCATACGCCTTCGGCGAAGTGGCGCGGAAACCGCACAGTCTGAATCTGCCGGTGGCGGAAGGCAAGGCGTTCTACGCGGTGCTGGGACTGTGCGCGGCGGCGGCGGCGGGCATCGTGCTGATTCCGGGATTGCCGCTGGTGTTCGTCGTGCTGGTGGTGAATGTGGTCGCGGTGCTGGCCATGCCGCCGGCGCTGGTGTTCCTGTATTTGCTGGTGAACGACCAGGAGATCATGGGAGAGGTGAAGAGTCCGCGCTGGGCGAATCTGCTGGCCGGCGCGGTGGTGGTGCTGCTGACGGCGGCGGGCGTGCTGTACGGCGTGAGCGCGGTGGCGCCGAACGCGCTGACGTGGCTGGGCGGACACTGAGGAGCGAAGCATGACGGCAAAACACGAGTATGTGAGCGATGCGGACGCGGGGTTCGTGCTGTCGACGCTGGAGCCGGATCAACTGGCCGAGGCAAAGCGCGTCGGGGTTCCGCGGCGAACTCTGCGCGGCGGCGAACTGGCGCTGCTGTGGGCGCTGCGCGTTTACGTCGTCTTCATGATGGCCGTGGTCTTCTGGCAGGCGTGGATCGCGACACGGTGAGTTAAGCGGCCAGCAGCCAGTCGCCAGCGGCAAGCGCGAAGGTGATGGTCCAAAGGGCCGAGGGCAACTCGGGGGGCTTCCATGACCCGCGCTGGCTCGCATCGGGCTGCTGCTGGTACGCTCGGAATCAGAATGAAAATCCTGGTGATTGGCGGGGGCGGGCGCGAACATGCTCTGTGCGCGGCGATTCGCCGCTCGCCGCGGGCGACCGAAGTGGTGTGCGCGCCGGGCAACGGCGGCATGGCGCAGGCGGCGCGGTGCGTTCCGGTACATCAGAAGGATCTCGGCGATCTGCTGCGCGTGGTCGCCGAAGAGCGGCCGGATCTGACCGTCGTCGGGCCGGAGCGGCCGCTGGCGCTGGGTCTGGTGGACGAGATGCAACGGCGCGGGCTGAAGGTCTTTGGGCCGACGCGCGATGCGGCGCGGCTCGAAACCAGCAAGGCTTTCGCCAAGCGGTTCATGCAGCGGCATTCGATTCCGACGGCTAACTTCGCGGTGTGCGCGTCGCGGGCCGAGGCGATGGCGGCACTGGAGATGTTCCGGCATCCGGCGGTCATCAAGGCCGACGGTCTGCAGGCCGGCAAAGGCGTGCTGATCTGCGGGACGAAGGATGAAGCGGAGCAGGCAGTCGCGGGGTTGTTCAGCGGACATTTGCTGGGCACGGCGGAGACCAGCGTGGTCGTCGAGGAGCACCTGACCGGCGAGGAAATCTCGTTTCTCGTGCTGAGCGACGGCAAGCATGCGACGCCGCTGATTCCGGCGCAGGATCATAAGCGCATCGGCGAGGGAGACACCGGGCCGAACACCGGCGGCATGGGCGTCTACACCGCGGACACCATGCTGGACGCGCGAATGAGCGAGTGGATCCTGGAGCATGTGGCGCAGCGGGCGGTGAACGCGATGGCGCTCGAGGAGACTCCGTTTATAGGCGTGCTGTACTGCGGGCTGATGATGACGGCGACCGGGCCGATGGTGCTGGAGTTCAACGCGCGGTTTGGCGATCCGGAGACGCAGGCGATTCTGCCGCGCCTCGAGAGCGACCTGGTGGAAGCGCTGGAAGCCTGCGTGGAAGGCCGGCTGAGCGACACCGAATTCCGCTGGAAACCGGGCGCGTCGGCGTGCGTGGTGGCGGCGTCCGAGGGCTATCCAGGCGGCTACGCCCTGGGCAGGCCAATCTCGGGGCTGGACGAAGCGGCGCGGGTGCCGAACGTGGAGATTTACCATGCCGGGACCAGCGTCGAGGGCGGACAAACCCTGACCGCCGGCGGGCGCGTGCTGGGCGTAACGGCGACCGGGGCGACGCTCAGCGAGGCGCTCGATTCCACCTACGAGGCGATGGGCCGTATCTCCTTTGAGGGGATGGTGTACCGCAGGGACATTGGCTGGAGAGCGATGGGGAAGAAGCCGTAGCAGCCAGCCGTCAGCGGCCGGTATCCACCGATCAGGATTCCGGCGTTTCTGCCCTTCTGCGCCCCGGGACAAATCGCCATCAAATGCCGGGACTAAACAGAAGATTTGCCTCCACTCAGCCCAGTCCCGGATATCACTACCACCTGACCGACAGTCTGGGGACCAGGCGCATGCAGACGACAGCGGGCGGCAAACACAACCAGCAGGAGACCTGCATCAGCAACCCCTTAAGGCCCCACGGGCAACATTCGGAGGAAACTGCTTGCGGTCCGAAGATTTCTCCTTCCATCACCCGTCACTCATCCATCACTGGTTGGGCAGGGGCGGAAGATGAGGATGATAATTGGGGTACGGTGGAGGAGCGTAATGGGGCAGCGGGTGCTCCTTGAGCAGCTGCATTGCCACCGCAACCGCCTTGTCGAGCTGCGGATCCTGTCCTTCGCGCACGAGTCTGGGATCCTGCCACACTGTAATGTCGGGCGGGATGCCGTGGCCCTCCACGACCCAATGGCCGTGCAGCCCGCCGAGAGCCCACCGGGGATTAGAGACGAAGCCGCCATCCATCAGGATCGGCATTCCGCCCCAGCCATATAACCCACCCCACGTTCGCACACCCACGAGCGGCCCAAGGTGCGCCTTTCTGAAATACCAGGGCAAAGCATCGCCACCTGAGCCGGAGAATTGGTTGATGATCATGACTTTGGGGCCGAAGACAGCCTCCGGCGGCTCCAGATAAGTTTGGCCGTGCCGGGTCTCCTGAATGGCCATCGGTTCGCGATTCAAAAACATGATGATGTAGTCGGATAACTGCCCACCATGGTTGAATCGCTCGTCGATGATAACTCCCTCTTTATTCACCTGGGAAAAGAAATAGCGATTGAAGTTGGTAAAGCCACCAAACGCCGTGTCGGGCAAATAAACGTAAGCCAGCTTGCCGCCGCTCATTTGATCCACCTTACGTCGATTTCCTTCAATCCATGCCAGGTTGCGCAGCGCGTGTTCGCTCGGCACCGGGATTACGGTCACCAGACGTGAACCAGTGTCGTTGGGGTTAGGGCCGACTCGCAGGATTGTTTGCTCGCCTGCAAGATTCATGAAAAGGCTGTAGACGTTGTCCGTTCCGTAAAGCTCGCGGCCGTTGACCGCCAGCAGGTACTCGCCCGCCGTCACATTCACGCCCGGCTGGGTGAGCGGTGCGTGGAGCTGTGGATTCCAGTTCTCGCCGTTGTAGATTTTGGTGAGCTGATAGCGGCCGTTTCTGATCTGATAGTCCGCGCCGAGCAGGCCCACGTTCACCTCAGGCTCTTTCGGCTCATACCCGCCCCTGACAAACATGTGGCCAACCGTCAGGTAACTGAACATTTCGCGGAAAAGGAACGTCAGCCCATCGCGGCTGGCAACGCCGGGCAGGTAAGCAGCGAACTCCTTCTCGGCCGCGTCGATATCGAGACCGTGGTAGTCAGGGTCTGGATAGAAAGCGCGCTCAACCCGCCAGGCGTCATAATACATCTCCCGCCACTCTTCGCGGGGGACGACATAGACCTGCATGCCGGCGGTGTTCAACTGGCCTTCGCCGGGCCTGGGCTCAGCTGACGTTGGATTGATAAACCAGGCCTGATGCCCCGGCGCCCCTGTGCTGTAAAGCATTTTGCTGCCGTCGAAGGAAAGAGCGAAACCCGAAACGCCGGTCAGAAGTGTTGCTGTCCTGCGGGATTTGAGGTCAAACCTCAGCACAGCGGCTGTGGGCGGTGCCGGCACGCCTCCGTATGCAGGATTGACGATGGGCGCGCGCACCAGAAATAACTCACCAGCCTTGCCCGCAGAGAGAGATTGATAGCGGCCAGGCGGAATGGGCAGAGCGAGAGTGCGCTGGAGAATACCGGCAAAGTCGATCTGCACCTTTACCGGCTTCGGTTTCGCCCCTTCTTTCGCCGTCTCCCCGTTCGAGCTGTTTGCAGAAGGCCCGGCCACGTTCTCGTTGCCCGGCTCCGGCGCCAGCGGTGAAGGCAAAGTACTGCGCAGTACCGCGACGTAAACGCTGCGGGTTACGGGATGAGCCTGGCTCGTCATATCGAGCCAGCCCGTCGTCAGACCCATATTCGTGCTGCATGCAAAATAGATGTATTTGCCGTTCTTGTCGAAACTGGGGTAAAGGCAGTCGCTCATGCCGTCTGTAATCCGCGTTGAATTGTGAGACGCGAGCGAATAGACAAACACGGCACGCAAATGATTTGTGAGCTGCCTGGTGTATGTGAGCCAATCGCTGTCCGGTGACCATGTTGGGTCGAATTCATGAAGAGGAGTTGCGTAAAGATCGGTATCGACCAAAATCGGCGTCGGATGGGCGATGTCCACCACCCACAAGTGCAACGCCGAATCGCTGAAGGCGAGTTCCCTGCTGTCCGGCGACCACGTGAGCTGGTAATAAAAGGATGAGGGATTTCCGAGGTGGATGGTTTGAACCGCTCCCAGGCCGGTTTGGTTCCGAATGCGAAGATCGTACTCGCCATATCGGTCAGAAAAATACGCGATGTACCTGCCATCCGGCGACCACGCCGGATCACGGTCTTCGACGCCGGGGCTGTTGGTCAGATTTCGAATGTCGCCGTGCCTGGTGGGAACGGTAAGGATTTCGCCGTGGGCCTCAAAGAGCGCTCGCACGCCTGTGGGCGATATGTCGTAGTCCCGGATCTGCGTGGCCACCTTTTCAAAGTGCGGCTCGAGTTGTGGCATATCGCCCGCAACTGTGATGGGAACCAGATGCGATCGGTGCGACTTGAGGTTATAAAGATAAATTTGGCCGAATTGCGAATACGCGATGGCGCCAGGCCCGGCCGAAGCGGAAGTGATATCGAAGCCGGCATTCTGCAGGACCTGGCTCACTGTCCCGGTTTCAGTGTTATAGGCAAAAAGCGTGATTGGCCCGGCGCGGTCGGATAAGAAGTAGACAGTCTTGCCCACCCACATGGGGTCGCTGTCATTGGAATTGGGGCGCGGAACTTTAACGACGCTGGAATCCGCAAGGTTGGCGATCCAGATGGGCGTTGTTTGACCGCCGCGATAGCCTTTCCAGAAGGGCTCCCATTTGGAGTTGGGAACGTAGGCAAGGTGCGTGCCGTCCGGCGAATACGAGCCGCGCTGAGCCATAGGCAGGGGCAATTCCGCCGGGAAACCGCCAGTGACGGGCACGGTATAAAGCTGATTAGGATCGGAATAGCTGTATCGGTTGGAACGAAAGAGCACGCTACTGCCATCGGGCGTCCAGCCCACCGCGATATCAGGACCAGGATGATACGTGAGCCGGACCGGCTGGCCGCCGTCAGCGGCGACAACGTAAACATCCTCATTGCCATTGAAGACTCCGGAATAGGCGATCATCGAGCCGTCGGGCGAAAAGATCGGCCCGCTCAGGCGATCATTACCCGTCACCAGCCGGTGCCCCACGCCGCCCTGCCGGCTCACAATCCAGATGTCACCGCCATACTCGAATGCGATCTGCGTTTTGCTTACGGTCGGCGTTCGCAGGAGCAAAAGCGGCTGTGCTGCCAGAAGCGCACCGCCCGGCAATAAGAATGCCGCTGCCATCAGGAATTTCAGGCTTACACGGAGAATGTTCATTTTGAGCTCCCTCGATACACAGCTTCGTTCATTGCAGATCCAGACGAATCAGGGTTCAGCCAGCTCCATCAGCAGGGCACGCGCGTCGCGCCCGACTTCCCGATGCCGCAGATAGTCGCGCCCTTCGGGTGATTCAGCGACGCCAGCATCTGCGGTTCGCGCTCCTGGCGCGCCATCCGGGAGGGGCCCTGACGCAGCCATCCAGCAGAAAAGCGGCGGGCGAAGCCTTCCGGCAAGCAATAAACCATCAACCGGCCCGACAGTTGCGGCCGCGCGTCTTTCCATACCTGGCGCTCGTTCATTTGGGGAAAGGGGCAGAAAACCAGTTCGGTGAGAAGTCTAATCGAGCCGATGGCTGATGTGACAGCAAAATCCGGTTGCGGCCGGAAAATCGGGGTTCGCTCCGAGCGCGAGGGGAATCTGACGTATCAGTCTCAGGGAGCGCGCAGCGAGGCGGCTCAGGAGGATCCTATCGACTACGTGAGCAGCCCCGCCACGACCGTGAATGTTGCGGGGTAGGTTGACGCCCGGCATCTCCCGGAAAACAGCAGCATGGCGGGAAGCGGGGGAGTGTTCAGCGTTGCGAAGTCGAGGACTCTTTGCGCTCTCAGCCGCCTGCACCTGGACTTGATCGGGAAGCTCCTGAAGCGAGCCGCTCGGTGGCGCGGGATCGGGGTGAGGGCATCTCCGGCCACATCCTGCGTGCCGGTCACGCGACCGAGGCAGCCCGCAACGGCGTCAGCGAAGCGCGGCTCATGCGGCAAACTGGCCACAGGTCGGCCGCGATGTGCCGCGGTATATCCGGACGTGGCGGATCTTGAGCGAGACCGCCGCAGCTGGGCCGGGGATTTGAGGGAGTCCGGGGTCCGGGAAATCTGCTTCCCCGGGTGTCAGAATCCACGCCCCCTAATCTGGCGCCCCCGCCTTTCGGGCAGGCCTCCTCTTCCGCACTACCCACCTACGCCCGTCATGACAGCAGAATCGGGTTGGCCCGTACTCTGACACACAACCTGCACAGCGGGTGGCGGGGAGGCGAGGTTTTATAGAGGCTAAAGAGGGGTGTCGCTGATGCGGGCGTCGGTACCCATGGCCGCCCTGTGACAACGAAGGAAATAGATGCGGCTTAGTTCAAACGATCCAATCGAAACTGGCCAGCACAGCCGTGCCCCGAAGACCTCCATCGCCGCACGGCCAGTTCCGATTGGAAGCCACCGTTTTAGAGGATCTGTCCTGTGGAGGGGCCCTAAACCGCGGCCAAGAGCACTTGTCGTCTGGATAACTCAGCAACGGACGCCGGCATGACGCGGGAATTCGGGTCTTGTCACCGCATTGCGAGGGCCGGGACGCGCAGGGTCACGCGAGTTCCACGGCCGATCTGACTGGCGATCTCCGCGCTGCCGCCGTGAAGCGCCAGGATGCTCTGGACGATGGCCAGACCGAGACCCGTGCCGCCGGAAGTTGTGGAGCGCGAGGGATCGACGCGGAAAAAGCGATCGAATACCCTGGGCAGAGCTTCAGCTGGTATGCCGGCGCCTGTGTCGGAGACCTCGATGCGAATCGCTGCGTCTTCGGCCCTGGCCGCCAGAGTCACTGTCCCTCCGGTCGGGGTGTGCGCAATGGCGTTGGAGATGAGGTTGCTGACAGCCCGCAACATCAGGGCTCGATCCAGTTCCGCAGTCACAGGCTCCTTGCCCTCGTCTGTGACCAGCGATATACCTCCATCCGAAGCGGAAGCTTCATAGTAATCGCGAACCGCGCTGAGCAGCTTGCCGACGTTGACCTGCTCACGGCGCAGTTCCGTCAATGGGCTCTCGGCGCGGGCAAGAAACAGGAGATCGCCGATCAGTTCGGAAAGCCGAACCGCTTCTTCCAGTGTCGATTCAATCACCGCACGGTACTCGTTCACCGTTCGTGCACGGGCGAGAGCCACCTCAGCTTCGCCGCGGATATTATTAACGGGCGTGCGCAGGTCGTGCGCGATGTCAGCCGAGAATCTGGAAATCCGCTCGAAGGATTCTTCAATACGGTCCAGCATCTCGTTGAAGGTCCCTGCCAGCGATGACAGCTCCGACGGATAGCCTTCTGCCCGGATACGTTCGCGCAGGTTCGTCGAGGTAATGCTCCGCGCGGTCGCGGCGATCTCTTCCACGGGACGAATGCCATGGCGGGCAATCCAGTAGCCCAGGACGGGGAACAGGACTGAACTGGCCAGCAGGATGGCCCAAAACCACAATCGATAGCGTCTCAGCAGCTCTTCTTCCTGAGAAATGTCGATGGCGATCTGAATCGTATCGCGGCGAGCGGGCGAGGAGCCCGCCCAGGCAGTTGCGCTGGCGACCTGGAACGGCCGTCCATGGAACCCTGTCATCGAAACGGAATGTTCAGGAAGGTTCCCGGTGCGGCGGATGAGCTCCGCGACGTCCAGCTGTTCGGCCATCCCGGGCGTGGTCAGGATCGGCACGCCACGATCGTCCAGAAGGCGAATGTAGAACTGCTGGTACCGGCGGGCTGCAGTTTCCAGTTGAATCTCCTCCCGCAACCCATCCATGTCATCGGGACGCTCCCCCAGCATGGTACGGAGCACGTGCAGTTTGTCGGCCAGAAACAATGCCGTGCTCTTGTCCAGCTCCGTGCGCAGCACGATGTAGAGACTGGCTGTGGCGAGCAGCACGAGCACAAGTCCCACCAGAGAGTAGGCGGCCGCGAGTCGAAACGCCAGCGTCCTGCACAGGCGCGATGCCTCCGTCGCTTTACGACTCGGCTTCGAGGACATAGCCGGCCCCGCGTACGGTGTGAATCAGTTTGAAGGGGAAAGGGTCGTCCACTTTGCTCCGCAGCCTTCGCACGTTGACGTCTACAACGTTGGTATCGCTGTCGAAGTTCATATCCCAGACCATCTCGGCGATCAGCGTGCGGGAGAGGACTTCGCCGGCGCGGCGTGCCAGCAGGGTCAAAAGCAGGAATTCCTTTGCCGTCAGATCGATCTTCTGGCCTGCGCGGGTGGCGCGGTGGCGCAACAGATCAATTTCGAGATCGGCCGTGCGGATCGTCTCCTGTGTGCGCGCGGTTGACCGGCGCAGTAAAGAGCGCACCCGCGCGAGGAGTTCAGAGAATGCGAAGGGCTTCACCAGATAATCGTCTGCTCCGAGTTCGAACCCGCGGACTCGTTCGTGCACGGCATCCCGCGCCGTTAGCATCAGCACCAGTGCTTTGCGCCCTGCTCCGCGCAGTCCCGCCAGCACGTGCCATCCGTCTGCCGCCGGGAGCATGACATCGAGAATGATCAGGTCAAACTTCACTTCGAGAGCCAGGTGCAGGCCCTCCAGTCCATCAGCCGCCACGTCAACCACGTAACCGGCTTCGCTGAGTCCCTTCCGCAGGAACCCCGAGGTCTTGACTTCGTCTTCGATGACCAGGATCTTCATCGCTCACCGTCCGTCGAGCCTAGAATTCGAATCTCAGCGCAAACTGCATCTCGCGTGGTGTTCCCGAGCCCACCGGGGTGACCGGCGATACCGCCGTGTTCACCGTATCGATGATGCTGCCGAACCCCGTGGTGTTTGCCGGGTTGAAGATGGACTGCGGCTGACCCAGCTGCGGGTGATTGAAGAGGTTGTAAAACTCCGAACGGAACTCCAGCTGGCCGCGTTCCGTCAACGTAAACGTCTTGTCGGCGGCAAGATCGATCTGCCAGGTGCCGGGCCCGCGAACCAGGTCGCGCGGCACAGTCCCGAATTCTCCGGCCGGAGTGGCAAAGGCGGCGGGATTGATCCAGTCTGCCACGGTTCTGCCTCCCGGAGGAGTCAGCGGAACGCCCTTCACCAGGTCGGGCCGCTCGGTGCCGGAGGCCCCATCCGGTGCGTTGTAACTGCTGGGCATCAGTACATTCACCGGGAAGCCGGTGCGTGCCAGGGCAGTCGTATTCAGCTCCCAGCCGCCGGCGATGGCATTCGCGATCCCGCGCTGGTTCAGCAGGGACTTACCCAGCCCGAAAGGCAGCTCGTAGACCGCATTGCCATTGACCACATGGCGGGCATCCCACGTGCCGCTGGCCCGATCGCAGGCCAGACACAGGGGATTCTGCGGCGAAATCTCGTCGCCATCGCCGCTGCCGTTGGAGCCGTTGTCGATCTCGTGCGACCAGGTGTAGTTGATCGCCACCAGCAGGCCGCGCCAGAACGAACGCCGCAATGCCACGGATAGACCGTCGTACGAGCTCATGCCGACAGAGCCGCGCCAGGGGATGGCGGGAGCAAAGGCCGGATATTGCACAAGGCCGGTGGCCGGATCGATGAGATTCACCACGTTGGTCTCCAGCAGATGCACGCCGTGGCTTCCCAGGTAAGAGACCGTGGTCACGAAGTTCGACGGCAGCTCTCGCTGCATGGAGAGGCTCCACTGCTCAACATAAGTATCCTTGCGGTTCCGCTGTTCGGCATTCGGCGAAAGAGTTCCGGCGCCGAATACGACCGGCCAGGAAAGCGGCGCGATCGAACTGCCTGTCGCCGAATAGGAAGGGACCTCGTTTTTGGCGGGCAGATTCTGATCGTCCAGCTGTCCGTCTTCGTGATACATGCCGAATCCGCCGCGAAACACCGTCTGCCCAGCCTTCCACGGCGTCCAGGCGAAGCCCGCTCGGGGATCGATGTCGCCGTAGTTCTGCTGGCCGAAGCTGGCGCCGACACCGCAGAATCCCTGCGACCCGCAGGTGCCAAAGTCGAAGGGGTTGGCCTTCCCGTGGGCCTCGTCGAAGAGATCGAAAATGGAGTAGCGTGCGCCCAGGTTCAGGACGAGACCGGGCCGCCACTTGTACTCGTCCTGCGCGTAGAGGAAGTAATCGTTCTTGCGCAGATCGTTGATCGGCAGGGCGCCCGTCAGACTGGCTTTCGCCACTACATCCTTTGCGAGGTTTTCAACCGTGGAAAACGTAAGCTTTCCGTGTTCCCCGTAATGCTGGTTCATTTGTATGTAGCGGAACTCCACTCCGGCTTTGAAGGTATGCCGGTTATGAGCCCAGGTCAGATTGTCGAGCCCCGAAAACGAGTTGCCCACGTAGATGCTTGAGTAGTCGTAATTCTCAGTAACGAATCCCGGCCCAGGACCCGTCGCAGTCGCAATCTGATAGATAATCCCGGAGTCACTGTAGTTGTACTGGTTGTCGGTGGAGCGGTTGAAGCCTGCCTCGACTTCATTTACGAGGTGGGGATCGAAGATGTGCAGCAACTCGAGGGCGCCGTTGACCGGTGCTGAGACCCTTTGCTCCAGGTCCGTAGCGGACGCCGAAAACGGCTGCGTATCGACGGATCGGTCGTAGTTGAAGCGCATAAAGCCCGTCGTCTTCTCTGAGAAATGCTGGTCGAGGCGCAGCATCGCCGAGCTTTCGTCGACCACCTGCTCGCATTCACAGGTCAGCAGGTCATAATTCATGTAGTACGGGTCGTTTGGGTCGGTAGCTGGTGTCCAGGGTGTCAGAATTCTTTTGGGACCGGCTCCGGGGAACGCGTTCATGATGCCGTAGACGGGCGACGTGCTCGGAACCGTTGCTTTAAACGACTCGCTCGGGACGTCGCCGCTCACCGGATAGCCCCAGTTCTGTCGATAGGCTTCAGACGCGATGAAGAAAAACGTCTTGTCCCGCACGATGGGGCCGCCCAGCGCTCCGCCGAACTGATTCAGGCGAAGCGGCTGCCGAGCTTCACCGTTGGAAGCCCATTCAGGCAGCGGCGCGTCAAAGATGTTGTTGCGCAGGTACTCGAAGAGGCGTCCGTGGAAGTCGTTGGTGCCGGAAGGCGAGGTAACGGCCAATTGGGCGCCGCCCGTCGCACCTTCCTCGGCGGGTGCCATCAGCGAATCGACGCGGAATTCCGCGATCGCGTCCAGGGGAATGGCGAGCCGCACCCACTGGCGCTGTGTCTGATTCACGATGTTGGTGGCGTCGACGCCGTCGTAGGTAAAGTTGCTGTCGTCGAGGCCGCGTCCGGCAAAGCGAATCGTTCGCTGGTTGCTGCCGCCGGTATCAATGGCACCGGGAACAAAGGCGGTCAGCGAGGCCCAGTTGCGGCCATTGAGCGGCAATTCATCCGCCTGCTCTCTCTCGATCAGGCCGGTTACCGCGCTGGTGTGGTGGTCCATCAGCGCCGAAGCCGCCGATACCTCCACGCGGTCCTCGCCGCCCGCGACCTGAAGAGTCGCATCCAGGGTGCGCGTCCGCCCGATCACCTGCTCAACATCGACAAACTCGAGCTTCCTGAAGCCCTGGTGCTCGAAGGTGACGGTATAAACGCCCACCGGAAGCTCGGGGAGAGTGTAATTCCCACCGGCATCCGATACTGTCTCGCGCAGAAGTGCGGTCGCGTTCTCGACGGCGGTGATGCGCGCCTGCGGGAGCCGCCCGCCAGACGCGTCCGTGACGGTGCCGCTCAATCCGCTGCGATCGACCTGCGCGAAGCCAACACCGGCAAGAAATAACATTGCGCCGAATAAACGAATTCCGAAGCGAACACATTCCGTCAGCTCGCGATGCATAGAGCCTCCTGGCCGAATTCAGCTTTCGACTGAGCGTGCACATCCGCCGACGCATGGTTCTCCCGGCGCCAGTGCTCGCACCGCACATTGCATTCAGCCGCCTTGTGATTCGAAAGGTCATCATGCACGACTTGAAAACAGCGAATCCCTGTCAGCCGGGGAGCGGAGATCCTTTAGGAATCTTTCCTCAGTGCGTTTGCAGGAATCGTCCGGCGTTCGAAGCTGCATTTTTTTCAGAGAATGAGTTTCACGAGCAGGCGAACGCCGAATCTTGCAGATGACAAATCTGTAGCCTTCCGAGATGATTGCCGCATCAATTCTAAATTAAGATTCCGCTAAACCCTGTTGCCCTGGTGATCGGAGCCTTGCAGGGCAAGTGGATTGCCACAAATCGGTGCTGTTGTCCTCACCAAAACTGGCCCCCGCAGAGGCCGTTGCTGCGACCGCCGTGCTGACTCTGTCCATACCTGTGTCGCGAACAAGGCTACAAAACTGTAATCTTGCCGTCACGCTGCTGTGCGGGACGTGTTTTTACTCTTGCCCCGGTGGCGCAGTTTGTCCGCGCCGGTCGTCATAGCCCGTTACAGGCCGTCGGTAAGGATGCCTGACCGCGATGCGCGGGGGACGTGATCGTATCTGCACCCCGACATCGCACGGCCTTTCCCCGGTGCTTGACAAGAAACTCAGGAGGAGAGCGATCATGTCCCGAAAAACGTCTCAAGATGAATCTCGAAACAATTTCCGGATCAGCCGCAGACGTCTGCTCGTCGGCGTGCTGGCGACCGCGCTGAGCGTTCCGGCTCTTGCTCAGTCCGTACCGTTCCCGACCTATGCACCCGGCGAAAACACGAGCGCGAGCACCGGCCCGACCTACGCGCATCCCTTATCCAACCCGTGGGTCGTCAGCGACGGCACTATCCTCACCCCCGCCGGCACCCAGGTCTACCTCGGCGTCACGACCCGCGCCAAGGCCATCGCGCTCAACCCCAATACCAGCACGCACACCGCGGCCGTCCTGCAAATGGGCGCACCCCAGGCCGTCACGATTTTCAACACCCGGACCGGTGCCGTCCTGCAGACCTACAGCGTGCCATATCTGTCAGGTACCACTACGAAATACGATGCAGACGGCAGCAGCACCGGCATCACCTATACGCCGGACGGCAAGTACCTGCTGTTCAGCCAGGACGGCAGCTCCGGTTCTGGCAGTTTCGTCGCCATCGCCAGCGTCAATGCGACGACCGGCTTGCTCTCGAACTACGGCCACGTCAGCGTTCCGATCGACGTCAACAGCGACGGCTATCTGACCAACGTTACCTGCTATCCGTACACTTACAACGGTGCGACGAGGCCCGCATCCGGCAGCCCCGGGGGGACCACGGGCAGCTTTAATATCCCGTGCGGCTACCCCTATTCGATATTCTCAGATGACAGATTCACCTCCTATCCGACGGGCATCGCGATCTCGCCCGATGGCAAAACGGCCTACGCCGTGCTGGACAACAACGATACCCTGACCAGGATCGACCTGACCGCGGCGACACCGGTGGAGGGTGCGCAGATCCGTGTCGGTAACGTCCCGCACAGCGTCATCATCTCGCCGGATGGCAGGACTGCCTACGTCTCCAACGAAGCCGGCCGGATTGCTACGGAGAAAGACTTCCAGGAGTACTCCAACGGCACCCCGGTCGTCGCCGAATACCCGACCGGCACCACGGCACCGGGCACCATTTCTGTGGTCGACCTGGCCTCGTTTACGGTCACCGGCAACATCACGACCGGCCACCATCCGACCGGGATGGCCTTCTGGGGCAGGTACCTGCTGGTCGCGAACACCTACAGCGACACCATCTCCGTGATCGACGCGACCATGAACCAGGTGGTGCGGACGATCGACCTTGGGCTGCCGATCGGCGTGCCCGGTGAAAACCGGCCGGCTTACGGCGCCGGGCCGAACTCGATCGCCGTCGATCAGACGAACAATATCGCCTATGTCGCGCTCTACAATGCCAACGCCATCGCGGTGGTCGATCTCAACGCGTACTCGTGGAGTCCCGTGGTGGGCATGATCCCGGTCGGCTATGCGCCCGCCTCGGTGGTGCTGGACACGGCGGACAACGCGCTGCTCGTTGCCAACGACAAGGGCATCGGCACCACGGGCTACGGGATGGCGCCTGCTCCGACGAATACCGCCGAAAATTCATACGGAGAAGATTTTGGCGTGACCGACTTCAACACCCACCAGGACCTTGGCACCGTCAGCATCGTTCCCATTCCGAAATACGAGACCCTCGTGGGGATGACGCATCAGGTCTTCCAGAACAACCACTGGGATCTGGCAGAAAACATCTGGTCGGCCGCGGGGGGCAGCCCGCGGACCAGGCCGGTCGCAATCCCGGCGAGGATCGGCGATCCTTCGCTGATCAAGCATGTGTTCCTGATCATCCGTGAAAACCGCACCTACGACCAGATGCTGGGCGACGTGGTCGGCGGCAATGGCGACCCTTCTCTGGCAGTCTTCGGCGACGACTCGACCTACGCCGAATACCCCCGCGTAACGCCCAACGCACACACACTGGTGCAGCGTTTCCCGCTTCTGGACAACTTCTACGACCCGAGCCGCCAGTCGGCCGACGGACACAACTGGATCCTCCAGGCCATGGCGCCCTACGGCGACGACATCCAGTCGCCGGACTGGCTCCGCGACTATCCCTCCAACGGCGGCGACCCGCTCGCGTATCAGAGGAAGGGCCACCTGTTCGATGTGGCGGCGGCCGCCGGCCTCAGGATGAAGATCTACGGCGAGTACGTCGAGTACAACACGTTCAAAGTGCCGGGTTGCACTCCGACGAATCAGACCCTCGATAACACTTATGATGGTACCGTTCCACCCACTCCATTACCGTTTGTTGTTTCGGACAGTTGCGAGCCGAGCTGGAGCCAGTTCTACAACGACACACTGGAGTACGAGCATGGCAAGGAGCCGGAGCTCCGGTACTACAACGACATCGGCTCGTTCTCCCCGCTCCCGAATGTCATGAAGTACGCAGTGCAAAACTTCCCACAGTTCGATCTTGGCATTCCCGATCAGTACCGCGTCGATGTCTGGAAGCAGGACTTCGCCAGGGACGTGGCCGCCGGTACGGTACCCCAGTTGAGCTTCATCTGGATTATGCAGGACCACACCACCGGGCCGCCGAACGCCACCGCCGAACAGGCCGATAACGACCTGGCCATCGGGCGCATTGTCGACTACATCAGCCACAGCAACGTGTGGTCGTCATCGGCGATCTTCATTGAGGAGGACGACGCGCAGGATGGCGTCGACCACGTCGACGGTCACCGCAGCCCGGCCTATGTTATCAGCCCCTACGTCATTCAGAAGGTGAACCCCGATGGGACGGGAGCTGGAGTCACCGAAGAAAGCACCTTCTACACGCAGGTGAACCTGACGCGGACGATCGAGCAGATTCTGGGTCTGAAGCCCATGAACCAGAACGACCTCGTGGCCTCGCCCATGAGGACGCTCTTCGTCGACAATCCGCCCGCGGAGAACTTCCTGCCGTGGACGCATGTGCCGAACGCGGTCCCGCTGTGTTACGGCGTTCCCGGATATGTGCCCCCGACGAACATCAGCCCCAGCCTCAACACCTGCAGCTCCGAAACCGCGGCCCTGCCGGACAGTCCCGCAGTCAAAGCTCTGCGGGCTGGGTGGATGAAAAAGAAGGCAGAGATCTCCGCCGGCAAATACCACATTCCCGACTCCGAAGATCCGGACACCGTAAGCCACCTCGACTGGTACGAGGCCACCGGCTTTAGGGTCCCGTTCCCCGGCGAAAAGACGGTTCGTCCGGCGAGCGACTTTAACAACCCGGCTCCCACGGTCGCTGACGGGGACGAGTAATCGTCGTTGCGGCCACAACCGCCCTCTTTCCGGTCACCGGAGAGAGGGCTTTCTATTCGGGCTATGAACGCAGAGTCCGCGTCGACCTGAAGCCGCCCGCTGCTGACGTGAACGTTACTGCACCAGGTTCATCCCGCGACAATGCAAAGAGCACTTCGCCTGTCGATTTTCCCTCAGTCGGCAGAGACTGGCAAAAGACGGCAATCCGAGTCCCGGGATGGAAGAAGAGGACAGAATTGCCTTATCACCATTACGAGCATGCATGAAGAGATGTTTCGTACTGAAACCAGGCACAAACCACAGGCAATGTCAGAAAGAGCCATCAGGTTTTCCGGCAGACACGGGACCGCGGGGTCCTGTCAAAAAACAGCAGCTGACCGGGACGACAGACCGGATTAACCTTTTGCGCGCGCCGCGATGCTTTCTCAGTGAAGGTAGTGGATTCCAGTCGAGTGTCCACCGCAGCCCGTCCAATCACCGGATCCGGGCTGCGATCTTTGCGAGCCGTCGTAGGGGAGCGGATGCTCGATGCAGCGATGCGCGTTGAACGCATCCTGAACATCGCTGTGTGGGGTTTTGGACCTGCCGACGATCCGAAGATTCGGATGCACTCACGCGCACGCCGTGCACGCCCATCCCCCGAAAGACGGTTCCTCCGTCCAGACCAATCTTCCTGATTTCGTCATGGCACAAGCATACCGCCACGCCCGGACCCGTGCACAGGTAGGACGGAAATACGTTTTATTGAGTGCTGCATAAATAATGCAATGGCCTAGCGCAAAAAAGAAGGAAGCTCGGATTGCAGGATGCAGCCGCGCAGCTTCTGTGGGGAAGATCGAATGGCGTCGATGAGCGCAGGATATCTTCCATCAGTTCATCCACATCGCGGGGACAGCTGTTAGCCAGTTCCCGTTTGGCCTGCGCCCAGACTCCCTCATCGGGGTTGAGTTCCGGCGCGCAGGCGGGGAAGTGTTCGATGCGCAGGCAGCGGTGCAAGCGCAGAAGTTTCTCGATGGGTTCTCCCTTGTGAGCAGAGGAATTATCCAGCAGAGCAATCACCGGCCCGCGCAGCTGACGCAGCAGTTCGCCCGGAAAACGGCAGACCTCCTCCTGCCCGATGTTGTCGTAGAAGAGCAGATAGCAGAAACTCAGGCGATGCCGCCGCGGACCAAGCGAGATCCCGGAGATGACAGAAATCCTGTCCCGCCGTCCCTGGCGGTGGCGATGGATGGGAGTCTGCCCTTGCGGAGCCCAGGTGCGGACCACGGTGGGAATGAGCAGAAAGCCCGATTCGTCGGCAAAGACTATGTGGGCGCCCAGCCACGCGGCGTTTTTTTTATACGCGGCCACTCCGCCCGTTTCCAGCGCGCGATCTCCTCTTCGTCCCGCTCCAGGGCGCGCCGCTCCGGTTTCTGCACGCTCCATCCCAGACTGTGCATCAGGCGGCCGATGTGGTCGCGGTGGTAGCGAACCCCGAACTCCTGTTCCACCAGTTCGGCAATCCGGGCCGTGGTCAACAGATCGGTTCGGCAGTCATACGCCAGCGGCCCCTTCACCAGCAGGCGCAGCAAACGCCTGCGTCGGGTCTCGTCCAGCTTCCACGGCCGGCCGGGAGAAAAGCGCACCCGTAAAGCTCCGCTCCCGCCTCTGCGCCGGGCGTCACGCCAGCGCATAACCGAACTGGCTTTGCACCCGATGCGTCGCCCTGCCTCGTTCAGAGAATGACCCGCATCCAGCAGAGCCAATGCACGCCTGCGCCGGTCTTCCAGCCAGTCGGCGCTTCCCTTGAGTCGGGGCACAGAGGTCCTCCCTCTGAACATTTATTTTTGCATTATTTATGCAGGGATCAATAGGGGGCGTGAGTTTCTCGACGAGCTGCGCGAAGTCCTGTTCGCTCATGGGAGGCAAGTGAAAGTGTACGTGAAGGATCTCGTCAAGATAGTCCAGAGGCGTGGCAGCAAATCCGTCGAAATCGGCTTGCCTTTCCCCTGCCCCGCCGTCGCTGAACGGGCGTCAGCAATCCAATGAACCGAATGCGGAGGATCTGCTTCAGGCACCGCTGATCGACTCCGACGACGACGGCGAACAGAGGATAAGCACGCTCAGAGAATATGTATCGCGATTGCAGCCTGCTTCCAGGCACGCGATTCCCGCCGCGCGGTTCTCCAGGTTTGCGAGCCAGAGCTCACGTCCGGCCCGCAGTTGGGCACCCAGCCGACACGCAAAGTGCCGGGGAGTTCAGGTTTCTTCGGGGTAAAGAGAGGTGTCGTCGATGCGGGGATCAGTGCCAGGCACCCTGTCTGGCCAGGGCCAGTTGCATGCTTCCCAGTAAGTATCGGTTTCTCATGAGTTCGGTTGTCCGCGTACGAACGGGCGAACGCTCTCAAGGGCATCTGCGCATCTGCGAACGGCAAAATCTGTATCCTTCCCTCAGGCCCAAATTCACGTTCGAGGCAGTCTGGCCATGGGCGACTTACGCACCGACCTGAAGTATTCCCTTCGGATGCTGATTGCGAATCCGGCGTTCACCGTTACGGCGACTGCGGCGCTGGCCCTGGGAATCGGCGCAAACACGGCAATCTTTACAGTAGTGAACGCGGTTCTGCTGAAGCCTCTCAATTACCCCGATCCCGGCCGCATCGTGCAGTTCCTGAATACGTCGCCGGAGGGCAGCGGTCCGGGCGCCTCGCCGACGAATTTTGACACCTGGAAGAGCCTCAGCGGAGTCTTCGAGGATGTGACGGCGTATGACTTCGGCGGCCCGGGCTTTAACCTCACGGGTCCGGTGCCGGAGCAGATCCACGGGATTCATGTTTCGAGCGATTACTTTCGCCTGTTTGGGGCACCGGTTATGCTGGGCCGCACCTTTACTTCGCAGGAGGATTCCCCGCACGGCGGAGACGTGGTTGTGATCAGCTACGGGCTGTGGCAGAGCAAGTTCGGCGGGAATCCGAAAATCGTGGGGACGAGCATCTCGCTGAGTGGAGAGTCGTACACGATCCTGGGGGTGATCGGGAAGTCGTTCGTCACCGATCCCAGGGCCGACATCTGGGTACCGTTCCAGATCGATCCGAACAGCACGAACCAGGGGCACTACTTTTTGGTGGCCGGCCGGCTGAAACCGGGCGTGACGCTGGCGCAGGCGAATGCGCAGCTGAAGATTGCGGCTGACCAGTTCCGTCGCAGGTACCCGGGCATGATCGGCCCCCATGACAGCTTTGGTGTGGAGCCGCTGCGCGATTCCGTGGTGGCCGGCGCGCGCAAATCGCTGCTGGTGCTGCTGGGAGCTGTGGGCTTCGTGCTGCTGATTGCGTGCGCCAACGTAGCGAATCTCCTGCTGGTGCGGGCGACGGGGCGGAGGCGCGAGTTTGCGATTCGCGCAGCGATGGGGGCGGGGCGTATCCGGATTGTGCGGCAACTGCTGACGGAAAGCGTTGTGCTGTCGGTGGTGGGCGGGGTTCTGGGGCTGGTTTTGGGCTATGCGGGCGTGCGGGCGCTGCTGGCCGTAAGTCCCGCGGATCTGCCGCGCATCGGGCAGCACGGGGCGGCGGTGGGCGTGGACTGGCGTGTGCTTCTCTTTACGCTGGGACTATCCCTGCTCACGGGAATCCTGTTTGGGCTGGCTCCGGCGCTGGGGGCATCGCGGCCCGATCTGAACACCACGCTGAAGGAGAGCAGCAACCGCTCGGGCACCGGCTTCCGCCAGAGCAAAGCGCGGTCGCTGCTGGTGATCAGCGAGGTGTCGCTGGCGCTGGTGCTGCTGATCGGGGCGGCGCTGCTGATCAGGACGTTTGTTGCGCTGCGCGACGTAAACCCGGGATTCGATCCGCACCACGTTCTGACGCTGGAGATGGCGCTGACCGGGGACCACTTCAAAACATCCGCCGATATTGCACGCGTATCGTTCGACGGGCGGCAGCGGCTGGATGCGATTCCCGGCGTGGAGGTGTCGGCGATGAGCTGCAGTCTGCCGCTGGAGGGCGGATATGGGCTGCCGTTCAACATTCTGGGGCGGCCGACGGGAAAGTCGCCATGGAGTGGCGGAGCGGAGTGGAGGAGCGTGTCGCCGGGATTCTTCAAGGTTTTCGACATTCCGGTGCTGCAGGGACGCGACTTCACGCAGCAGGATGACGCATCGGCTCCCGGCGTTGTGATCATCAACGAGGCGATGGCCAGGAGGTACTGGCCGAAGCAGGATCCGGTGGGCCAGCAAATCCTGATCGGCAAAGGGATCGGGCCGCAGTTTGAAGAAGGGCCGCGGCAGATCGTGGGCGTTGTCGGCGATATCCGCGATGGCGGACTGAACCGGCACGCTGCGCCGCAGATGATCGTCCCCATCGCCCAGGTGACGAATGGGATGACGGCACTGACTGCGGGGATCGGGCCCATGGTGTGGCTGGTGCGGATGCACGGCGACCCGCGCCAGTACATCCCGGCGGCGACGAAGCAACTGCGCCTGGCCAGCGGCGGCTTTCCGGTGGGGCGTGTGCGTCCGATGACGGAAGTGGTCGCGCAGTCGCTCACGCGGCAGAACTTTAACGTGCTTGTCCTTTCGATATTCGGCGCGGCTGCGCTGATTCTGGCGGCCATCGGCATTTATGGCCTCATGGCGTACTCGGTGCAGCAGCGCGCCCAGGAGATGGGCATCCGGATGGCGCTGGGCGCGGATCGCAGCAGGATCCGCAAGCTGGTGGTGTGGCACGGCATGCGGCTGGCGCTGGTGGGAATGGTGGTGGGCGTGGGAGCCGCCCTGGGGCTGACGCGCTTCATTGCCAGCTTCCTGTACGAGGTGAAGGACTGGGATCCGCTGGTGTTCGTGCTGGTGCCGGTTATCCTGTGCGCGGTGGCACTGCTGGCGCTATGGATGCCGGCCACGCGTGCGGCGAAGCTTGACCCGCAGCGCGCTCTGCGCGTGGAATGACCGCCGGCATGCCCTCTGTCTCGTGGGATTCGTCGGGTTGGTGAAGATATAGCCAGATGCCCCCTGCAGCGCGCAATATTCGACACCTCGAAAATGGGCACCGATTGGAGGCCGCTTATGCCGATAATGCGCCAACCGAGATTGGGGCCGACAGAGGAATTCACGGATTGTTTGCGATACGTGCTCGGAACAGATCGGAGTCTGCAGTCAACCAGAGGTGCCGTCAAACCCGGAACTGCCTGCCGAATCAGCGAACCTGCAGCCCGTCCTGCAAGCGGAGATGAGGGCGTATCCGAGCTTCCCCGTGCGCGACGCTTCGAGTGCTGCCTGTGCGAAGTTCTTCGCTTTGGTGATATCGACGTCCGGCAGGTCCAGTTTCCTGAGTCCCTTCATTACCTCGGTAAGAATGAGCCTGCCCTGAATCTGCCGGATCAGGTCGGTGAGTGCGTAAGTGTAATCTTCAACCGTCTGAACTTCGAATCCGGCGTTTTGGAGCATGCCGCAATAGACGTCGACTGGCTGAGCGTCGCCGATGCAGGAAACCCAGGCCAGTAACCCCTCCAGCTCGGGCAAGGGCTCTGAAGTTCGAGTCAGGTCGCTCAGACCCAGGCGACCGCCCGGCTTCAGAACCCTGCTGAATTCCCCGGCCGCCGCAGCTTTATCCGGAAACGTGCAGAAGGCGCACTCGCAGACGATGGCATCGAAGACGTCCTCTTCAAAGGGAATCTTCTCCGCATCGGCCATTGCAAAGGCGACCTGGCCAGCCAGTCCGCGCTGTGCTGCCGCGGTTCTCGCCGCGGCGACATTCTCCGGGCTGAAATCGATGCCGTTGACCCGACAGCCGAATGTCTCCGCCAGGTGAATGGCGCTCGCGCCCCGCCCTGCGGCTGCATCGAGGACCCGCGAGTCCGGCGAGATTCCGAGCAAAGTTCCAAGCCGCAGAGTGAGAGTCTCACCTCCGGGGTGGAAGCTGTCTCCCAGCAGCAGGTGGACCAGGTCACTCCCGTAGAAGGCAGCGCAGCACTGCTTGACCGATGCATCCTGCCCGGTCATCTGAGACCTCCAGTGCCGCCGATCCGCAGCAGCCCATCGTTGGCCATACGTTCAGATTGGCTCTGGAAATCAAACACGACCGCCTGGGGCCGATACGCCTCGCCGCGACTGCGCGCATGTCTGCGCGCCGCCTCCATGGCTTCGAGCTGGGTGCGCGCCTGCTCACGATAGCCAACGGAATTGTAGGCACAGAACGGGACCTGTTTGCCGCCCGGGAGGAGAAACTCCTTACAGCATTTCATCAGGTTCTTCTGGTTGAATGTCCACGGATCCATGAAGTCCTGCAACATGATCATCAGCATATTTCTGGCAATGTCGCCAACGGTCAGATTTTCCGGTGGCCCGCAGGCCTTGCAGGAGACGATGAACTGCTCTGCCGATTTCCGCGAGCCTGAAACGGAGGAAGACGACCAGAGACCTTCCAGCGCCCGTTTGATCTCCATGCTGAAGTCCGGCATCACGCGATTCGTAATGTAGTCCAGGTAATCGTAGACATTCACGATGCGCGAGAGCGGCGTGACTTCATCGCCGTCAATCAAGGCATAGGTGACGGAATTGCACGTAGGAAAGCAACAGGGCACGGGAACGAAGTCACCAGCCAGGAATTTGCCGCTGGTTTGCGCTTCGATCAGGCGCAGAACATCGGGAATCGTCATCCGCTGCATGGGGTCGTGTCCCGCGTGCCGGCCGGCGTGAAAGGCAGGCTGGAAGTTGATGCCACGGACGGCCGGATGCCGGATCGCGAAGTCGATGATTCTGCCAACCTCATGCTCGTTGACCCCGTGCTCGATTGCGGGCACCAGGGTCACGTTGAGACCAATCTCGGCAAGTCTGTCCAGGGCTCGCAGCTTCTCTTCCAGAATGTCCGGCTCGCCACGAATCATCCGATAGGTCTCGCGGTCGAATCCGTCGAACTGGAAATAAAAGGACGGGCGGACCTCGTTCAACTGCTCCAGAAAGCGATCGTCGTGTGCGATTCTCTTGCCGTTGGTGTTGATCATCACGAACGGGATGCCGCGGGAACGGGTGGTCCGGACGAAGTCGATGATCTGCGGATGGATCGTGGGCTCGCCCCCGGAGAACTGGATCACTTCGGGGGTGCCCTCCGTCCGGACGAAGTCGTCCAGCATGGCGTCCACTTCTTCGATTGTCAGACTGAAACCTGGCCGAGCGTCGGCAAAGCACAACGGACAATCCATGTTGCACGCGCTGTTTACCTCGATGATGCCCAGACAGGCGTGCTGCTGATGATCCGGGCACAGACCGCAGTCATAAGGGCAGCCGTTGCTGATGTCCGCTCCCCACGCAAGCGGAATGGTTCCGGGCTTGTTGTATTTGCTCAGGCGAACATAGGCGTCGGCGTCTCCATAGACCAGCGCCTCAAAAGGTCCGCACAGCGGGCAGCGCTTTGCCATGTAGACTTTGTTGTCGCGCAGCAGGATTTTAGCGTCGATGACCCTCCGGCACTCGGGGCAGATACTGCGTGTCAGCTCGAAGAAAACGTAATCCGCATCCTTTTTCCTCTGCGGCGGCGGTAATTTGGCAGCGAGGACTCCGGGGGTATCCACAAGGACTTCCCTCCTGCCCTTCACTCTACGGTCGGCGCGGCCGGGGATTCAACCGGAGGAATTCTCATCGAAGCGGATATTCGGCCGGGATACAGTTATGGCAGAGCGGCAGTGACACCGCTTCAGAACGTGAGTCGCGAAGAGAAGGAAACGCGACGAAATGAGAGATGGGCGCAGCAGCGTGCTGGCAACGGCAATTCCGGGCCATGCTGTTCTGCGCATCGCGAGCAACGCAAGCGCCGCACTGGTCGGCATATATCTGGCGCACCTGGCTGTCCGCCAGGCAGGAATTTCCGCCGAACTCCTCGGCGCGCTGGGCGCGGTCTCGTTCGCTTCGGAGCTGATCTTCAGCATTCCTTTGGGCATGGCATCGGATGCCGTTTCGCCTCGCTGGCTGATGCCGGCCGGAGCGCTGCTCGGCGGGCTGGCAATCCAGCTCTTTACGGTCAGCAGGCAGATTCCCATCTTTTACCTGAGTCGAGCACTGGAAGGAATCGGCGTGGCCGCTGTGACTCCACCGCTTCTGGCTTGGCTGGCCGAGGCAACGGCGGGTCACGCGAAACTGCGCGCCAGGGCGATGAGTTTTTTCGAACTCTCACTGCTGGCAGGACTGGCGCTGGGCGGCATGATGGGCAGTCAGTTCTGGCAATACTTTCAGATTCACGCGTTCAGCTGGGTTGCCGGCGTCTATCTGGCGTCAGCTCTCCTGTTGTACACGGGAGCGGAGGGTAGCCGAAGCCATGGTCGAAAAGCTGCCATTGTGGGGGTGCTGCGAGTATTCAGGGATCCAGCGGCGCGCTCTTTGGCTCCGGTCTGGCTATGCGTAAATGCGGTTGTTGGCCTGTGGCTGGGCCCGACCCTCCCATTTCTGCTGACGCATCGACATCAAAGCTCACAATACCTCGACGGCATCTTCTCGGCTGCGCCGGCCGATGTAGGATGGCTGCAGCTGGGGTACGCCGCTGTATTCGGAGCCGGGATCACGGTGTGGAGTTTCGCTCTTCCCCGGATCCGGCTGCGATCCGCGATGCGCATCGCGCTGCTGGCCTTGCTGCCCGTCTGTCTCGGTCTCTGGATCGTGAATCATTCCGCCGGAATGAAGCCGGATCTTCGCTGGGCGGTGACGACCTTTACCGCTCTGCTGGTGATGGTGGAGAGCGGATTTACACCCGCGGCTCTGGCTTGGCTGGCCGGGACGCTGAGATCAGGATCCGGCAAAGGAGCTGCGATGGGCATTTATTCTGTATTGCTCAGTCTGGGCGCCATCGGGGGATCGCTGCTGGCAGGTGAACTCGGACAGGCCTGGCAAATGGATGGTCTGCTGCTCGGGACAGTTGCGGTGGGAATTGCGGGCCTCGGTCTGCTGGAGGCAGTTCCGCAACATGCGCTCCAGGAGAGTGAGGAATCATGAGCATACCTGAATACGACCTGGCGATTCTCGGAGCCGGAGCGGCGGGCCTGACGGCCGCCGACTTTGCAGTACAGACCGGAGCAAGAACGGCTTTGCTCGAAAACGATCGGATCGGCGGCGACTGTACCTGGACCGGCTGCGTGCCGAGTAAGTCGCTGATTCGGGCGGCGACCATCGCACATCACGCACGTGAGGCCAGCCGATACGGCATTCAGGTGAACGAACCGGTAGTCGACATGACCCGAGTTCGCGCCTGGCTGGGCGAAACGATTGAGCAAATCTACGGCCCTACGCGGCCGGAATCGCTTCGCAAGAGAGCAATGGACGTCCTTGTCGGCGCGTCGCGCTTTGTTGATCCTCACACGTTGGAGGTCGGCAACGACCGAATTCGTGCGAAGAAGATTCTCATCTGCACCGGCGCGGAACCGCGCACCCCGGAGATTTCCGGGATACGGGAAGTTCCTTACTCCACCTATCAACAGATCTTCGACAATGACCGTCTGCCGCAACACATGCTCGTCATCGGAGGCGGTCCTGTGGGCTGTGAGATTGCTCAGGCCTATCGCCGTCTCGGAGCCGACGTGACTCTGTTTGCCGAGCGCCTGCTGCCAGCGGAAGAGCCCGAAGTCTCCGCTCTGATTGGCCGGGTTTTTGAGCAGGAAGGCCTGCGGTGGATCGCGGCACGGGCGAACTCGGTAAGCCGGGACGGAGTCGCAATCCGCGCGGAGTCCAACGGCAGCTCGGCAACCGGCGACCTGCTGCTGGTGGCCACGGGGCGCGCTCCGCGAGTTCAGGGCTTTGGACTCCGGGCGGCGGGCGTCCGCTATTCCGAACGTGGCATCGCAGTGAACGACCATCTGCAGACCAGTGTCGGTCATATTTATGCGGCCGGCGACGTGATCGGCGGTCCTCAGTATTCGCATCTGGCAGGATGGCAGGGTTTTCAGGCTGTCCGGAATGCGTTGTTCCCCGGCAACAGCAGCGGTACCAGCGAGGCTTTGCCGCGCATCACCTTCACAGCTCCTGAAGTTGCGCAGATCGGCGCAACCGAGCGGGAAGCCCGCCAGCGCTATCACAACGACCTGCTCGTCAGGTCCTTCGACATCAGGCGTGTCGACCGCGCTGTCAATGAGGACGACCGCCTGGGTCTGCTGAAGATCCTCGCCCGGCGCAACGGGCGAATCGTGGGCGCCAGCATCGTGGCAGAACGAGCCGGAGAAGCCATTACGGAAATATCCGTCGCCATGCGGAATCGACTCAGGCTGCGCGATCTGGCTGCCGCTATTCATCCCTATCCGACCTACTCGAGCGGGATCCAGCATCTGGTGACCGCGATGGCCGTGGAAAACTCCTTCTCCGGCGCTTCCGGAAGGATGTTGCGCGAAGTTTCAGCGCTCTGGCGGTAATGTGGCGGGCAACGAGGAGCGGCTTCACCCTGACGGTTTCTGAATGTCGAAGTCTTTCTGCCGAGCCCTCTCATTACGAGCCCTCATTTGATAGTTGTGCTGCATTTCCTGATCGATTCCCGGCACTGCGAGCGGAACAATGCAATCCCCGGAGTCTGGCTAGTTGCCTTCAGGCCAAAACACTGAGCTCGGCATCCGCACAATTCAACGGATTCGTAAGAGGAAACAGGGTACGGCTCCGGAAGTCGTCAGGAGTCCGCGCCGGGTTGGATACCTGCGCTCTGCAATTGAGTATCCGCTACCAGCGATAGACGGTGAGCTTGTCGACGTAGACGGTGGAGGAGCCGCTGGAGCCCTCGCCGTCGACCTGAAGGTTGGTGACCAGGACCGAGGCCCAGCCGAGCGCGAAGGAGGCGGGGACTGTGGCGTCGATATCCTGCTCGGTGCCGTCGAGCCAGACGGAGTGGTAGGTGACGTTGCCGGAGTCGTCGCGGGAGTACCAGATCTGAACGTGATGCCAGGTGTCGGCGGCCCAGTTATGGACATTGCAGGATTGCTCGGAGTGGAGCCAGTGATCGACGTAATCCGTGGGCGAGCCGGCGTTCTCGGTGTAGTCCCAGGTGTGGGAATTGCCGTCGCACTGGAAGCCGTAGATGATGGTCTGACCGTTGGCGACGACCTGATTGATGTCGAGCTCGAGGGTGTCGATGTCGGTGGCGGACTTGGCGAGATAGATCCAGGCGTCGTAGAGGAAGTTGGTGGCGTTGAGGTCGGAGCCGAAGGAAACCCAGTAACGCTCGCCGCCCTCGTCGGCATAGGTGGTGACGAACTGGCGAGCCGCGCCGCTGAGCGAGGGCAGAGTGACGACGGACGTCTGGCCGGTGGTGCTGCCGCTGGTGCCGGCATCGTAGGCTTCCTGCCAGTTGCCGAGGGTCTGGATGGCGCTGACGGCCACAGCGCTGGAGGGAACGACGGAGGGAAGTCCGGAGCTGGAGGAGCTGGAGCTGCCCGGAGATCCCGAAGAACCCGTGCTGCCGGAGCCGGAGGTGCTGGAGCCTGAGCCCGAAGAGCTGGAGCCAGACGAGCCTGAGCCCGAAGAACCCGAAGAGCCGGAGCTGCCAGACGAGCCTGAGCCAGAAGAACCCGAGGAGCCGGAGCTGCCAGACGAGCCTGAGCCAGAAGAACCCGAGGAGCCGGAGCTGCCAGACGAGCCTGAGCCCGAAGAACTCGAAGAGCCGGAGCTGCCGCTGGTTCCCGACCCGGACGAGCCAGAACCAGAGGAGCCGGAGCCGGAATTGCCGGAGCCGCTGTTGGTCCCGGCGCCGGCGGAGGTGCCAGAAGCTGCGCTGGCCGGAGCGGCGGTGTCGTTGACGACGCTGCCGCATCCGGTGGTGGTGTAGAGCAGAGCGACCGACGCGGCGAGGAGCAGAACCGCGAAACGGGAAACGGAACGAGCGCCGGAGCGAGAGCGGATGGTCAAGAGGCCTCCAGCCCGGGACTGCACCAAGGCAGACCGCGGGTGCCATAGTCCCAGGGCAGGCCGTTTCCGCGGAGCGGCGATCGAGCTTCGGCTAGGTCAGGACAGCATTGAAAAGTTAGCTCAAAAAGTAACCTCCTGAAGGTAACCCTGGTAATCTGCTCCCTCAATCACACGAATGGCTAACTGGCTCACCAGAAAGAGCTAGTTACCAAAAGGTAGGTAACCTAAAGGAGAGATCGCATCTGCGAGCACGGCGAGTGGGCTGGATGGCCAGGCAGCCTGGACGGGTGCGAGAGCATGCGGCGGCTCAGCACCGGGGTGCGGCGGGGCCAGCGTTCGCCGCGGAAAAAGGTGCCCTCCGCCTGCACGGTACACTGAGGGTCGCATGAGCGAGAGGATTGTCGTACTTGTCTTCCAATTCGTGACCCACATCATCAGCGCCGGCGGCTACGCGGGCATCATCGCGCTCATCACGCTCAACTCCTCCGGCATTCCGATTCCCTCGGAGGTCATCCTGCCGTTCTCCGGATACCTGGCTTATCTGGGGCGTTTCAATCTTTTTCTGGTGGCCGCGGCGGGAGCGGTGGGCTGCAATCTTGGCTCGGCGATTGCCTACTGGATCGGCGCCCGGGGCGGCCGGCCGCTGGTGGAGCGCTACGGCAACTGGGTCCTCATGAGCCGTCACGACCTGGATCGCATGACCTGGTTTTTCTCGAAGTACGGATCCATCGCCATCCTGCTGGGGCGGATGTTGCCGGTCGTGCAGACCTTTGTTGCCTTCCCCGCTGGAATCGCCAGGATGCCGCGGCTGCGTTTCCACATCTACACGACGGTCGGCGCGTTGATCTGGTATTTTTGCCTCGCCTGGGCAGGAATGAAGCTGGGCCAGAAGTGGCACACCGATCCGCGATTCGAGCAGGCGTTTCACCGCTTTCATCTGGCCGTGGAGGTTGCCCTGCTTGCGGCCTTTGTATGGTTCGTGTGGACGCACTGGAAGAACCGGGTGCGGCCGGAGGAAGCGTGAGTCGGACCCCGTAGCCTGTAGCGGCGGCAGTTCGCTGCGGGAAAGCTCCCGTTCACCGTTGGTAATTTGCGAAAACCGGGCCCGGGCGAGACACTGACTGTTTGGCTTTATCCGAAATCATTTTGAAGAGCGAGAGGCAGTGAAGATGGCAGGTGAGAAGGCAATTCAGCCCGCAAAGGGCAAGCTGGGCGTAATGACGGTGGGGATGGGGGCGGTGGCCACCACTCTGATTGCGGGCGTGGAGGCAGTGCGCAAAGGACTGGCGAAGCCGATCGGCTCGGTGACGCAGATGGGGACCATCCGGCTGGGCAAGCGGACCGACAACCGCACGCCGCTGGTGAAGGAATTCGTGCCCCTGGCGGACCTGAACGACGTCGTCTTTACCGGGTGGGACATCTTCCCCGAGGATACGTATGAAGCCGCCAGCCACGCGGCCGTGCTCGACTGCGAGCACCTCACCAGCATCAAACCGTTTTTGCAGGCCATCAAGCCCATGCCTGCGGTCTTCGACCAGTACTACGTGAAGCGGCTGCACGGCACGCACGTGAAAGAGGGCAAGAACAAGTGCGATCTGGCGCAGCAGGTGCGGTCGGACATCCAGCGCTTCAAGTCGCAGGTGGACCGCGTGGTGGTGATCTGGTGCGGATCGACGGAGATCTTTCTCGAGCCGACGGCGGTCCATCAGTCCGTCAAAGCCTTCGAGCAGGGGCTGACCGACAACGATCCGGCGATTGCGCCCTCGCAGATTTACGCCTACGCCGCGCTCAAGGAAGGCGTCCCCTTCGCCAACGGCGCGCCCAACCTCACCGTCGACCTGCCCTGCATGATCGAGCTGAGCCGCCAGAACAGCGCGCCCATCTGCGGCAAGGATTTCAAGACCGGCCAGACGCTGCTCAAAACCGTCCTGTCGCCGGCGTTCAAGGCCCGCATGCTGGGCGTGAGCGGGTGGTACTCGACGAATATCCTCGGCAACCGCGACGGCGAGGTGCTGGACGATCCCGAGTCCTTCAAGACCAAGGAAGAGTCGAAGCTGGGGGCGCTCGAGCACATCCTGCAGCCGGATAAGTACCCGGATCTGTACGGGAACATGTACCACAAGGTACGGATCAACTACTATCCGCCGCGCGGCGACAACAAGGAAGGCTGGGACAACATCGACATCTTCGGATGGCTCGGCTATCCCATGCAGATCAAGGTGGACTTCCTCTGCCGCGACTCGATTCTGGCCGCGCCCATCGCGCTGGACCTGGTGATGTTCCTCGACCTGGCGCAGCGCACGCCGGAACTCCGCCATCTCGGCATTCAGGAATGGCTCAGCTTCTACTTCAAGTCGCCGCAGTCTGCGCCGGGGCTCTATCCGGAGCACGATCTCTTCATCCAGTCGATGAAGCTCAAGAACACGCTGCGCCACATCATGGGCGAGGACCTGATCACCCATCTGGGGCTGGAGTATTACGATTAGCGAAGAAGCGGCCAGCGGAGAAACGGTTAGAGAAAGGCCGGGGATCGAGGGCTCTCCGGCCGTTTGTTCTTCCCGCCTGGTGTAGTGTCCTTGAAATAACTAGACAACTGAATGCTTCTTTTTTCTGCTGCGTGGCAAGGTACAGCCGGGCTGAATCTTCTGCAGTGTCTGTCGGCAGCGAGACAATTTGGCCAGAATCGATTCGACGGTAGCCGTCCAGACAAAAGGTCTGGGATTTTCGTTCCAGGAGTCGAGAAACTCCTGGATGGCGTGTTGCAGGTCCCCCACGCTGCAGAACGAACCGCGCCGAACACAATTTCGGGTCAGTTCTCCAAACCAGCGTTCCACGAGGTTCAGCCAGCTGGATCTGGTGGGCACAAAATGCAACACAAAGCGGGGGTGCTTTTTCAGCCAGGCCTGGACCTGGGGCTCTTTGTGGGTTCCATAGTTGTCCATCACCAGGTGTAAGGGCACCCGACCCGGGAACTCTGTATCCAGGCGGCGGAGAAACCTGAGGAATTCCTGATGGAGGTGGCGCTGATAACACTCCCCCACCACCTTGCCCTGCGCCAGTTCCAGAGCCGCGAACAGGGTGGTGGAGCCGTTGCGTTGGTAGTCGTGGGTCATGGTCCCGCAGCGTCCCTTTTTCATGGGCAAGCCGGGTTGGGTGCGATCCAGGGCCTGAATCCGGCTCTTTTCATCCACACAGAGCACCATCGCCTGTTCGGGCCGATTCAGATACAGGCCCACCACATCGGTTAACTTCTCCAGAAAAAGAGGATCGCGCGAAAGCTTAAAGCTTTTCACCCGATGGGGCTTGAGATTGTGGCTCCGCCAGACGTTATTGACCGTCGACTTACTCACCCCCAGATGCCGGGCCAGGGAGCGGCAGCTCCACTGGCTTCGGCCCCTGGGCCTGGACTGCAGCGTAGTGTCCACGATCTGCTGGATTTTCTCCCCGCCATACGTGGATTTGCGTCCCCGCCCGGGAGCAATCTCCCACAGACTCTTCAAACCCTGCTGGCGAAAGCGGTTGCGCCATAACCTTACCGTGTGGCGATTCACTGCCAGCTGTTCCGCGCTCGCGTTGTCGGACTGACCGTCGGCTGCGGCCAGCACGATGCGGCAGCGCAGGACCACCTGCTGGGGCGTGCCGAAGGCCGACACCCACTGCTGCAGTTGCTGTTTGTCACTGTCGCTCAGCGTTAAGGGAGAGACCGGCGCAGGCATAACACCAGGTTAGCGCATTTCGTATCATTTGTCTAGTTATTTATTGGACACTACACTCGCGGCAGTATGCGGCACGGCCATGTTCACCCTGGGTACGGCCTCTCCGCGCACACAGGCGCAGGAGGTGAAGGCGAAAGCCCCGATGTAGTCCTACATCTCCGACTGGCATATCCCCCGGGCCCACTGGGCTGACATGGCCAGCTCCAATGCCGCGGACAAACCCGTCCTCGATAAAGCCATGCCCGATGGAACTCTGGTCGGCTACGGCGACGACGTTAACCACGTCCACTCGGCCGACGGCGAAACTCAGGACGAATGGGGGTCCGCCATGTCCACGGCCGGACTCATGAAGGTCCTCAACCAGTTCTACGCCCACTACGGCGGCGCGGAGACCCCGGTGCTCCAAACCGCCACGAAGCACTGGGACAGCGTCCTCGTCAGCCGCTACTACAACTGGCAATCCGGCCCTTACACGGGCGCGCATGTGCGCGTTGCGTCGTACACGCTCAGGGCCGACGCCCCTGACGGCGCCTTCGATATCCTGAGCGGCCAGGTGGTGGCTCCCCTGCTGGAAAAGCTGGTAACCGACGGCACCCTGCGCGAGTACGAAATCGATACCGAGGCCATTCACACCCAGGCTCCGGGCACGTTCTGGATAGTCTGGGTCGCCTCCGCGCCTGAAGGTCTGAATACGGTCAACGCTGCGATTATCTCCGCGCTGAAGGCCAACCCGCTCCAGGGCCCGGCTTTCGGCTCGATGGTCGACTATAGCCAGCACCGCGATGAGCTGTTGCTCGGAGAAGGCGTCTACAAATACCCGCAACGCTTTGCGTTCCCGGGATCCGTGTGCAGCCGCTCCCCCGGCTGCTGCTCGCGGGCTGGATTCCGGGCCTGGATTGACCGACACCACGGCACGGCCGGCGGCTTCTCCGATGGCCTGATTGCCCTGGTCGGTTTTGCCAGCGGCACAAATCAAGTCATCGCCTTTGACGTGAAATTCGCCAGGACTGCCAAAGTCAGCTCCTCACGTAGCTCCGATTCCCTTGCCTTATTACTTTCGTATCCCCGCCCTGACGATTTTGCTTGACCTGATTTCTCTGCCCCGCGCAGCCTGAACAAGGAAGCTGGCTCAGGTTTGAAGGGACAGAAGGACTCGCCCGCGCGAGTCCTTTTTCGTTTGGGACATGCTGTTGTGGCCTCGCTCAGCAGGCTCCGCAGTTTGTCCCATTTGAGGAATCGGGACCTGTCGTCGACGTTGTCAACAATGTGAACGCCCGCCGATTCAGCAGGTTGCAAGTTGTCCACCGTCATGGGGGCACTCCAATAAGCGTTAACTTAAGAAAACACATAGCGGGTCCGTTTCCGGCTGGGCTCCGCCAAGGTCACTGCGATCTCATCCCAGTCCCTGAATGTTTCGGCCAGACTGTGAGGGGGCAGAATCGCCAGGCAGACCTCATGAAACATGAATTCAATCTCCCTCCATCGGCTACGCCTCACGGTCCAATCGGTATCCCCAGGGGGAAAACCTGTCGGCCGCTTCCACCATGCGTTGGACCAGGAGGCTGGCGAAAATCTTCCCGTGCAGCCATGCCCGTGCGCTTGCCGGGTCCTTCTTCGGCAGGTGTCCCAGTCCCATGATGGATTTCATTTTCTTAAAGGCGAGTTCGATCTGCCAGCGGAGGCGATAGAGTTCCAATACCACGGGCGCGCGGAAACTATCGGCGAGCGTCGTCCAAACGAAAAAATACTGAGCCGCTTCCCAGGACTCAGAGCTAACTTTCTTTTGCTTCTTGCTCGCATTGGTCTCCAGCCTGCGACGTGCCAGGCGCGTGGCTTCTGCGCTTCGCTGGAGGGCGATCAACCTGCCGGTTACCCATCCCCCGTCGGGATGTTTTATCTGTGTGTCCCATTGTCGTATCTGTCCTGCTTTCATTTTGCGGAACACTCTGAGCACGTTCACGGGACTGCCCTGTGCATCAAAGACGGGAAGTGATTGTCGATTCAACCGCACCAGAATGTCGGCCTGGGCCGCCTTCACATGGGCCACCCCGACCGGCGTGGCATAGATCCGGTCGCCGAGCATGATGTCGCCAGGCCTTACCGGAATCCGCCGCAAGGTCTCACCGCCCTTTACATCCGTCAACTCGAAGAAATCGCATTGCAGGTTCGCTAAGTTAACAACGTAGTGGACACGCCAGTCGGTTCCGGTGCTGCCAGGCTCCGATACCGTCGTGGCATCCACGAGTCGCACCGGTCGACCCTGGCTCTCCACGGCAAGGGGTTGTGTGCCCCTCTGTTGCTCGGCCAGCCAGCGCAGCCACGGTTCGGAAGCCCGCAGTCGCTTGAATAACGCCACCGCGCTTAACTCCATCCCCAGTTGACTCGCACGCGCGGCCGTTTCGGCGAGCGAATATCCATTGACCACATGCATCAACAGAAGTCGCAGCAGGGATTCGGCATCGGGAACATCGCGGGCCCGTCGCAGCGCACCTGTACTGCGGGCCATCTCTTCCCAGCCAATCGGCAGGAATGTACGAAGAATCGGCCAGTTCTCGGAACTAAGGCTCTCTTCTGGTGTTGCCATGCCCCAGCATAGGAACACTCCGGGATGGAAGTCAATCGTTAAGTTAACGCATAATGGGGCACCCCCCTGGTCTCCTTCCGCGATCACCGAAGTACCGAATGATTTGCGTGGCTGCGTCAGCGTAATCGCCGCAGACTTTCAACAGAAGGAACGAAATAGTACGAGCCGGTCAGCGGTCGCGTGTAGCGTGTGAGCGCATCGCGCGTGCCGGTGACCAGGCCAGCCATGCTTTCGAGCATCCTGGAAAGCCGCTTCTGCTCGGCACTGAATCCGACGAAGACCGTGCCGTGGTCGCAGACATCTCCCCAAGGCATGTTGCGGCGAAAGATGTGGCCAAACTCGTCCTGATCGGTACGCACAACATGCGAGTCCAGCGGCTTGTTGGTGAGTTCGATGCTGTCGAGCTTGGTGCGTCCCATCACGCGCTCCTGCTGTTCGGCCGGCAAAGCCTCCCACTCGGCTGTCAGGTGTTTCCACTTCTGCAGCAGCAGGACGGAGCCGGCAGCGCCGGGAAGACCTTCGGGCAGGAGGGCCGCGACGGGAGCGTCAAGCAGGGTTGGGTTCTCCGAGCCATCGATGAAGCCGGTCAGATCGCGATCATGCCGGTACGGCCAGCTCGCGGTATCCTCGCCGAGCGATGCCTGGCCTGCCAGGTCCTGCACGACCACGCGGGCCATATCGAAGAGAACGTCATAGGCGCTGCCCGACAGCCAGACCAGCGCATCATGCTGGGTGGCCGGCATCACGAATCCTTCCGCGCCCCGAATCTCGCGGTTAAACCCTTCCACACCCGCGGGAGCATCATCGGGAACCAGCTCGCGCCACAGCTCCGGCCGAAAGCCGATTACGAAGTTGACTCCTCCCGTGGTCGTCCGCGGCTCACGGATCGCGGAGATGACAGAGCCGAGTTCCCTGCCGCGCTTCGCGTCCACCAGATCAAACTCCAGGTACGCATGAGAGGACGTTCCCAGTGCGAAGATGCCGGCCTGAGGTGTGAACATGCGGGAATTATAACGAGCGCCAGTGCGTCCCCTGATATCCTTGCCGCGGATTGGGGGCGGATGGAGCAGCCGGGGATTGGCAATGTCGCGCCGAATGCGGCGTTGGTGCAGATGGCGATGTCGTACTCGCGCAGCCGGATGGTGTGCGCGGCGGCGCGGCTGGGCGTGGCCGATGCGCTGGGAGACGAGGCTCGCAGCGTCGATGAGGTGGCGGACCGCTGCCGGGCGGACGCCGACGCGCACTATCGGCTGCTGCGCGCGCTGGCCAGCATCGGACTGACGGAGGAGACAGCGCCGCGGCAGTTTCGGCTGACTCCTGTGGGAAGGCCGCTGCGGCGAGACGTGCCGGAGTCGGTGTGGGCGGCCGTGGCGTTCTGGGCGGATCTGCTGGCGGACGACTGGTCGCTATTGACGGAATGCGTGCGCGCGGGCAAGCCGGCGGGGGAGGCGCGCCCTGCGGGCGTGCCTTCGCGGTGGTCGCAGGAACCGGAGGGCTATGCGATCTTTCGCGCCGTGATGGGCACGGCATCCGCTGAGGATTACGCCCCTATTGCCAAGACGTGTGATTTTTCGCGCGCGAAGGTGGTCGCCGATCCGGGCGGCGGCAGGGGCGCGCTGATTCTTGCCGTGGTGGAGCTTTGTCCAAAGGTGCGCGGCATGCTGGTCGATCTGGAGGCGAGCATTGAAGCGGCGAAACCGCGCTTCGCAGGAAATTCCCGCTGCGAATTGGTGGCGGCCGATCTGACCGAGTCGGTTCCGTCGGGCGCCGACGTGTGCCTGCTGAAGCAGGTTCTGCACGGATGCAAGGATGCGGCCGCGGTGGGAATTCTGAAGAACTGCCGTGCCGTGATGCCGGAGAACGGGGCTCTGCTGATCATCGAATTCCTTCTGCCTGTGCGGGTGGCTGGGGCTGACCCGCAGCTGGAACTGCGCCTGATGAGCGACCTGAACATGCTGGCGGTGACGGGCGGCCGGGAACGCAGCGAGCCAGAGTGGAACAAGCTGCTGGAGACAGCGGGCTTTCGCCTGGCTGGAGTTTTCCCGGCCGGGAGCGAGATGGGCATTGTCGGGTAATCGCCGAGGCCAGGCGATTGCGGCGGTCGCGGTTGCATTTGCGCTTGCGGCGCTGGTGCACGAGCAGGAATAAGCCCATCAGCGGCACGGGGAGCACATCCCAGGTGAGGTCGCGCGTTCCTGCCGTGCCGACTCAAAGTGTGCCGGAACATTGTCCAATTTGAGCGCCGCGACGAACGGCGACGGTCACCTGCCAGAGCCCACGTGCGGGAATGGAGAAGTTGGCAGCCTGAAGCCATTTGCTGGTGGCCCCGCCGTGCGAGGCCTGAAGCACCAGTGGGCGGGCGCTCCATCTGGTGCCAGAAGCTGGAGCGCGAGCTCGCAGGCAGCGGGCCAATGCCATACCGCGATCGCCTCGTCGAGGGCGATCCATCCGAAGGCCGGGTGGGTGAAGAACCTTTGCAGCGTGCGGACGGCGCGCGTAGTCATTCAGGACGCGAGCTCGTCGCGCACGAAGCTGCGGGGAAGGCCGCGCAGCATGGGGACGACGGGATTGCCCGGCAGGAGCAGGGGCGGGGCGATGGACATGAGCAGCAGGTGCTGCGTCATGTGGGCCACGAGGAGAAACTCATTGAGTGCGTCGACCGGAGAAGCGAGAGCGATCCAAAGGGAAAACAAGCCAGGGTGGGCCCAAAGGGGGAAGGTCCACGACTGTACGATGGCGAGGGATAACGGCATGTCCTGTTATCCAGATGACGTTGCCGGTGGACGGCTGGCGGAAGCCAGGGTGGAGGCTCCCCTGCTCAGGAAGTCGAGTTGGATGCGCGGCGGCGCAGGCGCATTGTCGGTTCGCGCATGAGGTGCCCCATGGCGGGATGCGTTCAGAGGCCGACGGTGAGACGCGTGCGGGGATCGAGGTAATCGCGAAGGGCGTCGCCGAGGAAATTGAATGACAAAACGCAGAGCGCGACAGCGATGGCCGGAAAGACGACGAGATGCGGGGCGTCGAAGAGGTAGGGACGGGCGTCGTTGAGCATCTGGCCCCAGCTGGAGGTGGGCGGCGGGACGCCGAGTCCAAGGAAGCTGAGCGTGGCCGCGGCGAGGACCGCGCCGGCCATGCCGATGGCTGACTGGACGATCAGCGGCTGGAGAATATTCGGAAAGATGTGGCGCACGAAGATGCGGAGATCGCCGGCGCCGAGGGCACGGGCAGCTTCGACGAATTCACGCTCGCGAACGGCGAGGACCTGAGCGCGGACGAGACGGGCGTAGCCGACCCATCCGCCGATGGAAAGGGCGAGGATGAGGTTGAGCAGCCCGGGTCCGAGAAAGGCGACGAAGGCGATGGCGAGGAGGATGCCAGGTAGGGCCAGGAAGGCATTCATGAGGAAGGTATTGATGACGACGTCGATCCAGCGGCCGTAATAGCCGGCGAGACCGCCGAGAATGAGTCCTAGGAAGAAGGACAGCGCGACGACCGAAACGGCGACGGTGAGGGAGAGGCGTGCGCCGTAAATGAGGCGAGAGAGGATGTCGCGGCCCAGCTCGTCGGTGCCGAGCCAATGGGCGCGGCTGGGCGGAGCGAGGCGATGGAGGAGGTCCAGAGCGGAGGGATTGTACGGGGCAAGCCACGGAGCGAAGAGCGCCATGATGACGAAGATGAGGAGAAACAGGAGCCCGAAGACGGCGAGCGGATGGGAGCGCAGAAGCGGGGCGATGCGCCGGAGGGTGCGGGAAACCGCGGGAGGCGACGCGGGGGCGGTCAATGAGAGCACCTGGGGGGAGTGTACCAAAGGGGATTGGCGAATGTTATCGAGAGCGTGAATACAACGAATGGATCAGGTGAAAGTGCTTGACAGGCTGGAAATGGGTCGTGAAAATATTTACACGTTTATCATCGGTTGGTACTCTCCGACACTCAATCACACCCATTTCGAGTTCGCGCAAGGCGATCGGCGGTCGCAGAGGGAGCATTGTGAGTGAAGGACCTGGAAGATCCTGATTCCTGGAGCATGGAGGCTCCAATCGCATGAAGCTGAAGGGCGAGAAAGTCGCAGTCTGCGGAGCCGGCGGATTCATTGGAGGACACCTGGTGAAATACCTGCAGGCGAACGGCGCGGATGTGGTGCGCGCCATTGACATCAAGCCGCTGGATGAGTGGTATCAGGTATCGAAGAGCGTGGAGAACCTGGTTCTGGACCTGAAGGTGAAGGAGAACTGCTACAAGGCAGCGAAGGGCGTCAAAGGCATCATTCAACTGGCTGCCGACATGGGCGGGATGGGGTTCATCGAGAACAACAAGGCGTTGTGCATGCTGAGCGTGCTGACGACGACCCACATGCTGATGGCAGCGCGGGACTCGGGCGTGGAGCGCTTCTTTTATTCTTCGTCGGCCTGCGTGTACAACGGCGACAAGCAGAAGAACGAAAACGTAGTGCCGCTGAAGGAAGAGGATGCGTATCCGGCGCTGGCGGAAGACGGCTACGGGTGGGAAAAGCTGTTCAGCGAGCGGATGTGCCGGCATTTCGAGGAGGATTTCGGGCTGCAGTGCCGGGTCGCGCGCTACCACAACGTGTACGGCCCGTACGGGACGTGGGACGGCGGGCGGGAGAAGGCGCCGGCGGCGATCTGCCGCAAGGTGATCGAGGCAAAAACCTCGGGGAAGCACGAGATCGAAATTTGGGGCGACGGGCACCAGACGCGCAGCTTCATGTACATTGACGACTGCCTGAAGGGCACGGTGGCGATTGCCGAGAGCGACATCCACTACCCGATCAACCTGGGGTCAAGCGAGCTGGTGACGATCAACCAGCTGGTGGACATTGTGGAGGACATCGCGGGAGTAAAGCTGAAACGGCATTACAAGCTTGACGCGCCGAAGGGCGTGAACGGGCGCAACAGCGACAATACGAAGATCCTGAAAGAGCTGGGGTGGGAGCCGTCGATCCGGTTGAAGGACGGGATGGCAAAGACGTATCACTGGATCGAAGAGCAGATGCTGGTGGGCGCCAGGTCCTGAATTCCTGTTCAGCGGACCGGTCGATTCGCTGAACTGGTTTTTCGCGGAGCAGCACAGTCGCGGACGGTACGATTTCGTCGATACATCCCCCGGCGGCGGGCGGCTGGACTCCTTACCGATGCGATTATTCGTCGACGAATTCTGCGGCCATCCGGTCCGGATGGAGCTCAGCCGGCAATTGGCGAGAATGCGCCATCCGGTCCACCACGTTTATTTTGCCGACCATACGGGCACCCCAATGGGGCAGACGGAGGTGCGCCCGGGAGATCCCCGCGGACTGGCGATTGAAGGTCTGTACATTTCCCGCGTTTTTCCCAGGCACTCGTTGCTGACGCGCCGTCAGGCCGATATCGAATACGGCCAGGTGGCGGCGGAGCGAGTGGATCGATTCCGACCCGACGTTGTGATCTCCGCAAATATGCCGCTGGATGCGCAGGCGGTCCTGCAGCGCACGACGCCCTGGCACAAGGCGCGATTCGTTTTCTGGCTGCAGGACGTATACAGCGTGGCCAAGGCGTTTGGGATCCGGCAGCCGATCAGCCCGGTGAGAGTGCGGAAGTTATTCCGTTCCACGTCGATCGATCCCCGGGGATTGCGGGAACTGGGTTATCGATGGCAATACTCGCTGGAAGATGCGCTTTCGGAGCGGAAGCAGGATTTGCCCTCGGATGTTTCGAAATGATGGGAAGCTGCGCAAAGGAGCGGATCCAGTCCGGTGAGGTGAGACGGACGAGGCCAATGCTGCGACGCTGTGCGATACATTTGGCTGGCCCGATTTTCCTGCTGTCAGGAGTGTGCGTTCTGTCGGCGCAGGGCTACGGCCAGGAGCGTGCAGCACAGCAAATTTTCGCGCTGTCGAATCAGGATCGCACGGAACAGGGATTGCCGGCGCTCAGGTGGAGCGCGGCGCTGGCGCGGTCGGCGCTGGCGCACGCGGAGATCATGGCGCAGGAGCCGGAGCTTTCGCACGATTATGCGGGCGAGCCGGGGTTGGTGGAGCGGGCAAAGCTGGCGGGCGCGCATTTCCAGATCATTGCAGAAAATATTGCGAGGGGGTGGAGCGCGGAGCAGATCAACAACGCGTGGATGCACTCGCCCTCGCATCGAGAGAACATCCTGGATCCGAAACTGAACGCGCTGGGCGTGGCGGCAGTACAGCGCGGTGCGCAGCTCTACGCGGTGGAAGATTTTGCTGAGACAGCGCAGGCGCTGAGTGTCCGGCAGGTGGAAGAGCGTGTGCGCGCTCTGCTGCGGGAGGACAACGTGGAAGCGTCGGCACCGGCGGGCGCCGCGGAGCAGGCGTGCCGGATGTGGCGCGGGTTGCCGCAGGGGACAACCGCGCGGGCGGTGGTGCGGTTCGAGACGTCGGTCCTCAGCCAACTGCCGAGTGCAGTGGTGCAGGAAATCCGTGGCAAGGACTTTACCCGGGCGGCGGTGGGGGCGTGCGCACCGCCAGCGGGAGAAGACTTTACGACGTACCGAGTGGCGATTCTGTTTTACTGAGCGACGCTATTCCGCGCCTTCGCCGGGCCTGGTGGGCTCCATCTGAAGCGCATTGTTGAAGCGGTTGAAGTAGTTGAACAGGCCGATGGCGGCCATCAGCTCGACGATTTCGCCTTCGTCGAAGTGTGCGTGCAGCGAATCGAAATCCTCGTCGGAGATATGGGTGGAGTCGAGGGTCATCTGCTCGGCGAGGCGGAGCGCGGCCTTCTCGGCGGGTGTGAATGCGTCGCTCGAGGCGAAGTGACGGAGGGCGTCGAGCTGGTCGCACGTCCAGCCGAGATTGAGGGCGATGCGGGAATGGGAGGCGAGACAGTAGTCGCAGCGGTTGAGCTGCGAGGTGCGGACGATGACGAGCTCCTTGAGGCGCAGCGGGACGGTGCCGGTGTGGAGGATGGCCTCGAAGTGGGCGATCATGGTTTCGAAAATCTCGGGGCGGTGGGCCACGGTGCGGAACATGTTGGGCACGTTGCCGCGGGCGCGCATGTAGCGGTCGTAGATGGCGGCGACTGCGGGAGTGGCCCGACTGTGGGAAACGCGGGAGAGACGCGGGGCGGTTTTCAGCATGAGAACAGGGTACAGCGGGCAGGGTGCAGGGGCCAGGGTGCAGGGGGGAACGTTGGGGTATCAAAGGGCGTGGCTGAGGATGATTTTTGCAGCGACGAGGCGGGTCGGCGCTTTGGTATAATTCCGGCAGGCTGACCCACTCCTCAGTAGCTCAATGGCAGAGCATTCGGCTGTTAACCGAAGGGTTGTAGGTTCGAGTCCTACCTGAGGAGCCAATCCTTTTCAACAACTTACGCCGCCGATACACTCCCCGATGGCCCTCAAAAACTGGCGAATGTAGGGACTTTTGTAGGGACTGCCCTTCAAAACCCTGTGCATTCGCGGGCACTTCTGCATACTCCTGAAGCGTGTTTTCTTCGGTTGCTGGCGCGGCTCGTTTCTGTACCACCGTCTCCAGCGCATTGCGCTTGGCTTCCATCCGAATGTGACTGTAATGCTTAAGCATCTGCTTCGAGACGTGGCCGGCAATGTCCATGATCGTCTGGTCGCCCGCGCCGCTCTCGGCCAGCTCGGTGATGAGCGTGTGCCGATTGTCGTGCCACCGGCCTTTTACGCCCGCGTTCTTGCGGACATTGTTCCAAACCGTTTTCAAAGACGTGACGTGGCGTGTCGGGTCGGTGGGCTGGGGCTTCCCGAAAGGGAAAACAAACCATTCGGACTGCGGCTCTCCAAACTTGTGCTTATACCAGTCAACATAATCAGTCAGCACAGCGAAGAGTTCGGAGTTCAGCGGTATGGTCCGCCCTTCGCCTCCTTCGGTCTTGGCGCGGCCCACTGCCAGAAATCTCTTTTGAAAATTGATCTGCTCCCATGACAGGCTCTTGATCTCGGCATCGCGCATCCCGGCATTGAGCGCGAGCGTGAGTGCGAGATAGATGTGGGGAGACCTCGCTTTCGCAGCTTCTTCCAGCATCCGTTTCTTCTCTTCCTCGCTGTATGCCTTCCCGATATGCTTGCGTACCTTCAGCTTGAGCATCTTCTTTTTGCGAAGGCGCGCACGAATGATGTCTCCCGGCTCTCCGAGGATGCGAAGCAGAAACCCGACTTCTTCATTGATGGTCTTCGGTGCTGTTCCCTCGTCCAAGCGATCGTTTTGGTACTTGATGACCACTGCCTCATTGAAATCAACCATCATTTTGCTGCCGAGCAAACGCTTGAGATGGTTGATTGCATAGTCGGCAAACACGGCGGAATTGGGGAGACGCAGCTTGTAACCCTTGAAAAACTCTTCCGCCACCTCGCTGAAAACGCGAATTCGTTCCTGCCGCGTGTCCGTGAAGTTATTAAAACCTTGCTCCAACTCACGCCTGCGATTTTGTTCTGCCGTTCTTGCAAGCGTTTTTGAGGAACTCTTGCTCGATTCCTGAATGTGCCGACCAGCAAACCAGAATTCATACCACCAAATATCGCCTCGTCGATACAGTGCCATGCTACTTCTCTCCTTTTTCCACTGATTCCAGGCAGCCCATCGCGGTTTTCACCAGCGAAGCCAGCTTGCAGATTTTTGTATGGGAAAGAGCGCGTTGTCCTGGCCCCGGCTCCCGAAGATTGGCCCGCACCACGACGGCAATGTTATCCGCTTGCGCTGCACAATCCATCCGAAGGCCGGTTTCTCCAGCTTGCAACAGCATATGAGCAGGGCCGAGTTTATGGATGGAAGTAGAGAGGGGGACAACCAGAACAGTTGTTGCACGCTCATGTCGGTTCCGCGCATCGGGGGAAACGATAATCACAGGTCGTCGCCCTTTCTCCGGCGGATCGGTGTGAAAGTTCGTCCACCAAATTTCACCACGTTGCGGAAACCGCTGTGCTGTCGCCATGTTTATCGAATTTCCTCTGTCAGTTGCGATTCCGCAAAGGCACCCCAGGTACGTTCTTCTGCGACTTCTTCCTGGCTTAACGAGTCGTAGTAGTCCGTGTATGCAGCTTCAATCGCCTGCTGTTGCCGGATCGCTTTGAGTTCGCTCAAGAGTGCATCCAGGGTTTCCGACTCCGAGTTGGATTTTCGTTCCTTGCAGCTCCGACGGATGAACGAGTCCGATTCCACGGAGATACTGAAACTCTTCTTGATCTTGCGTCCCATCTTGGGAGAAGTGGTAGGCATGGTCTCACCATAAGTAGTATATCCGGTATGAGGGAACATGCCAATCTCCAAAATGTGCCTTTAGCGCCTCAGAATGGCCCGCCGAGCAGGGGCGGGTTGTTCCGAGACTGGGCCGATCCGCATGGCTTGGGTACCTCCGGCAGGTTGTGCCTGTTCCCAGGCGGCCAGGTCCTCCTCGTCGTAACGCACGAGTGAGCCAAACTTGTGATACCGCGGCCCTTTGTTCTCCAGCCGCCAGCGCCGTAACGTACCGAGACTGATCTGTGTTCTCTCGGCAACATCGAATTCCGTTAAGTATCGATTGCCCATGGCTGCATCTCCTTGAGCAATGCTGATGCAGAACACATCGGCCTGCTCGTGTTAAGGGCCATCATCGCCACTTATCGGGTTTCACGTCTAATGAAATTTTGAGCCCCGCGTCATTCCATTTAGGAATGACGCGGGGCGGCGACGGGAGCGCTATAGATGCAAATCATGCTCAATGAGGATTACAATTTTTCCACATCCGGCGCTTGATCGCGCCGCTGTCCTTCCAGGAATCCCCTATCTCGGAGGATGGTCATGGTCTTGCCAGAGATCCGACTATTGCAGGCAGCCATTGTGGTTGCGGAAGAACTTCATTTCTCAAGAGCAGCCGAGAGGCTGCATATCACCCAATCCACGCTCAGCAAGCAAATTCTGAAACTGGAGCGGATTATCGGCTTCCAGATTTTTAGGCATAATCATCAGGCTGCGGAACTTACGGATGCGGGCCGGGTTTTCATTGCCAAAACGCGCGAGGTGCTTGCAAACTTTGAGCACTCTATCCTGGCTTCTCGCGCCGTTCTCGACGGATCGGTTGAAGTCCTGAATGTCGGCAAATCGTCTTATACCGATCCATTTCTGGTTTCGACCATTTTGTCTATCCAGCTCCCGCTCTTTCCGAATTTGA
>Ga0335075_10000156_pt1 | contig 133847 bp, 120 predicted proteins | sample Lox_Sample_24_FD_206723 | JGI IMG/M metagenome (GOLD analysis project Ga0335075, IMG submission 206723) | Soil microbial communities from Loxahatchee National Wildlife Refuge, Florida, United States - Lox_Sample_2.4 | ecosystem: Environmental > Terrestrial > Soil > Wetlands | place: USA... | reverse complement strand
CTGTTCGCCGCGACCGCGTACGCACTCGGTTGCGACGTCCACGCATCCACCCAGCCTGACGCCTGGGTGAGGTTCGCGTGGTCAAGGATGTAAAACGGATTGCGGATCTGCGTGAAGAAATCCGTGCAAGCCTGCCCGGACGGATCGGCGCGACAGGCAGCCAACGGATCGTCCAGCTTCATCAAACGTGCGCCAACCTGCTGGCTCAGGCTGTCCCAGTCCGCGGCCGATGGCCAGCCGGATTCGCCGGGTCGCACGCGTCGCAAGGTCGGCGGCAACACGACCTTGGCCCATGCTGCCTCCGGAAAGTTCACCAGCAATGCCCCGAACATAGGGGCCCCGGCCAGCCACTGCAGCAACGCGCGTCGCTTCATCGTGCCCACCCTTTCATCGTGCCACCCTTCAGGGGACGGCGCAGCATACTCACACGGTAGCAACGAGGACCTGCAGGCCCCGGCGGACCGAATTGAAGCAAGGGCCGCCGCGCCACGCTGTCCAGACCATACCAAGAATTCAAGCCAGTCGGTCCAACACGACGCCAAGAACGGACCCCAAAACCGCCATTATGAGTCCAGTCTTCCAGGCGAGCTCCCATGCTCTACGGCTCCAGTAGCGACGCTCGGCGAACTCATTGATTGCGGAGCGGATTTCTCGCGTTCGTTCTGAACTGAAAACTTATTCTTGAAGAGCCATTTGGCTCCCAAGTCCTCGATCTTGTCGAAAGAATCTGTGTGCAACAGATACGGTCCCTTCGAGGTGTATGCAAAAATAGGAAAAGGCACATCGCCTGCGAACTGGTCATGGATACTCTGCATGAGGCCAATTCCTTCCTCGGCGTGTTCCGGTTTGAACTTTGAAGCTTGCTCTTGTAGATGGCTGATTTGATCCTTAACGATCTTCTCGATCACTTCGCGTTGTTCCTTATCTTTGTAGAAGTAGACATCGCATACGAGCGCGTCTGGCACCCTGCCTTGCCGAATAGCGGTGAGAACGCCGTCGGGCTCTGAAAAGAGCACGACGGCGAATTCCGAATTGTGATCGGAAAAGAACTTGGTTCGATTCTCCTCCCGATCATCGACGAGCCACACCTCCGGTTTCGAGGCGCCGCGCTTGAACATCAGTGCCCCTCCCACGTGAACATTGTGGACGGATTGTAGCAAGATTCGCGCCTATGCCCTCGCGATGGAGCAACTTGGCGTCGCGCCCTCGCCCCCGGACCGCCGCGCAATTCTTGAAGGACGAAGAGCTAGCCAAGCTCCGGGAGCAGATCAAGCCATGGTTGAAGCCCTGGCGCACGCAGTTGGGCCGCGCGTTTGATCCTCGCCCCTTGGCTTACTCGGCGGCCCTAACTTAAATGATGCCCACGTTCAATATCGACTCTTTCAGGAATCGGAAGCGGCTTGAATCGATGCTCCACGGTCGGATAACGATTTCCCCTCAGATCCTTGAAGACCAATCGAACCGTGTAGTCGTCGATTCCCTTCGGGGCCTTCCCGCGAAAATATACCTGCATTCCCCGTGTTACTGGCTGATTCGGACCTAATTGGAAATTGTCAAAGCTGCCCACGGACTCAGCGCCTTCGATCTCAACGCCGGTAATGATCACCGGCTCGGCAATGTTATCCATCAAAAGCGTCACATCGCCACGAATCATGTAGATGGGGTTTTCCTCAGGGTGGGCGGTCGCCCAGCCCCACACAGAGTCACCACGCCATGACGCATGGAGTGTCGAGTTCGGCTTTTCGATATTCGTTGGAGCAGGCGGCGGCTGGCCGGGAGTGGCCCGAAACGTGTGGACGGGCAATTCGTGCTTCCGGTTGTATTGATCTTCCACCACAACTGTGGCAATAAACGGCTTGGTCGCATCGGTTTCGAGCGGAGGAACCATAAACAGCATCAATTGATCGTGATTCACGACATTAGGCTTCACTGCCACGTCCATGAATATGTCCGACCGCTGCCCGTCGATGTACGCTGCAAGAAGATAAATGACCTCGTCCGTATTGGATGAGGTCAGATCGATCCAGCCGCCGATCTGCATCATCGGCTCCTGGCCCTTTCGCCCTAAATGCCAGAAAGTTTGGCTGTTGTTCCAGACGCCGTGAAGTGTCGTTTCCTTCGCCTTCAGTTTGTCAATCTCAGCTTTGTGTTCCTGGTTCAGCTTGGCGACCTGATCCTCTAAGTGCTTCTTTCGCTCAGTCTCTTCAGCCGTTCGGGCTCGTTGTCTCAAGAATAGCCCCGAGAGAATGACGGTCATCAAGAGAACGACCAGGGTGACCCACACGGGAAGAGAAACGAAAAGAGCGAGCTTCAACCATCGCAGAGAAAACGAAGGACGAATGGGCGTTCCTGTTAGCCATGGCCCAAGGAACAGGAAAATGGCTCCGAGCACTATGCCTGTGGCAAGCGAAATGATAATCGGAATCACCCACAGGTCCTTCGTTCGCTGATTCATGACAGGATTGTAGCCTGTCTAGCAAAAGCCCAGGGAGTCGATAAGCCGACCATCTCGGTAGGCGAGCCGAAAGTGGACCCTCCGAGACCGCCCGAGCTAGTGTTCGTTCTCGAAGTTTGAAGAGGAGGCTCATGTCAAACGAGGGCCTGCTGTGTACGCTTCTCTGAAAGCAGTGTGGAGTGAACCCCTAAAGTGAGACAGTTTCATGGTGCACAGCTTGCGAACTGACGTGCCCCGCGTGACGACGGTGCGCCTTGCTGCGTGAAGTATTGTCTAGGGTCGACTTCTTCGCTCACCTGTGGCCCCGCGGGGGCATCCTCGGTTCCATCAGATCATTTCATCTCTTGGCGGCTGAGCTGAGAGAGAACTGTCCCGAGAATTCCTTGTACCAGCGAACGGATGTCGGCAGTTCGGCAATGGATACGATCTTCCGGAGCGCCTGCTGTTGCGGGTGGTCGTTCGAAATGAACTCGTCGCAGTAGGGAAGGTAGCCGGCCATAAACAGATCGTTGCGGCCCGCGAGTTTTGGCTTCACTTCCTCCGAGATCGACCGCTCATACTGGGCGAACACGATCGCCGCGAGGAGCGCTCGAAACGGCGGGCATTCGCGGACGAACCGTCGGATTTTCTCGTCGTCCACCGTGATTCCTGTCGCCCTGTGGTATAGGCCGATGGCGTAGTTCCAATAGGCGCCGCCCGGCTTTTGGAGCGCTTGCGCGAGCTCCGCGGCGGACTTCGGCCACGATTCCTTTTCCGTTTCCCTGAGCTTCTGGAAAATAGGACGAGGCGCAAGAAACACCTCGTCGAATTGCCCGGCTGTCTCTACTGCGCTGATTCGTTGCTCCAAGGAAACTGTTTCGTAATCGGCGTCCTCTTCAAATAGGGCGCTTACCTCGTCATCAAATATGAATCGCATGTATTCATTGGACCGAACATCGACGCGCGTCCAGTCAAACGGGCGCCCGCTTTCAAACGCCACCGCCAGTCGGGTGGTGATTTCGTGGAAGGGAAGGAGAACATCGCCCGCGCCGTTTGCAAGCAGCCTGCGGCAAAGCGTGCGCAGTCGCTCCCGTTCTTGGGGCAGGCTGTGTGCCACGATCTCGTCAAGGGCCGTGCCGTTCAGGCGGATGGCGTAGCCCGTATCAAGTCCGGCGAGGAGGGGCGAGACGTTCGGTCCGCCCCGGTGTAAGGCGTTGAGGGCGCTCGTGTCGAAGCCGAGTATTGTCCTGTACATCGGGTTTGATCCCTAGCCGTTGTATCGCAAACGCCATCCAACAACACCGCCTCTAGAGAAAGCCGGTGTAATGAAAGTAGAACGGTAGTATAATTTAAGTTGATCCCGATTAGAAGGGGGAATCTATGGAAACGGCCGTGCTGGTAGAGGCAGGACCGAAACGCAGGAAGCTGCTTTCGGAATTGCTCGAGGAAGAAGGCCTCACCGTGGAGTCGGTCAAAACCGCGGAAGAAGCCCTTAGCCGAGCGGCGAAAAGCGCGCCCGGTCTCGTTCTGCTCGATATCCATATGCCAACGGTGTCGGGACTCGAAGTCCTTAGGCAACTTCGAGGCATGGATGTGCGCATCATTTTGCTAACGGCGAACGAATCGGCCGCGGTTCGGCACAATCTGTACTCCTTCGGAGATGTTATTGCGGGGGCGGTCGAAACGACGGCGTTCCAAGCCCGCTTCCGAGGGATTCTCGAAAGACATTCTCGCGAGAATCAGCGCCGAGTGCGAGTTGCTCCCTCCGCGCATCCGGTCAGCTCTCATGTGCTCGCCGAACTTCACGATCCCGAGACCGGGCGGCTCGATGCCGGCCGGATCGCCTCGTTTCTCGGAACGCCGCTCTCGAATCTTGCAAAGCTCTCCCAGGTGAGTGTCGCCGGGCTGCACAAGAGCCCTCGATCGGTTTCCGTGCAGCCCCATTTGATTCCGATTGCGCGGAGCTTGGCAATCCTGACGCAACTTCTCTCGTCGAAGGAAAGCGTGCTCACGTGGATGAATAGTCCTCATCCGGATCTAGGAGGTGAGACTCCCCTCACACTGATCCTTCAGGGAAAAGCGCAGGTGGTGGCGGATCTGTTGGAGGCGGCGCTCGCTGGCCAGCCTTCCTAGTGCTTCCCGAAAGGCAGCTCCGTGCCGCATTGCGGAAGATCGCGCCGGTTCCGATCCAGGGACCGTTCAGCCGTACCGTAGCGCTGCACTATCTGTTTCCGAAAGCGGTGACTGTTCCCCATGTCAAACCGCAACCGCTCTGGGGTCTTGGAAGCAAAAGATTCGGCGGACGCTACACTCCCAAGAATTCCTTTGAAACGATCTATATGGCGGAGGACGTGGTGACCGCTCTTAAGGAGGTGCAGGCCCTTATTTCAATTTCTTCCGGACCTGCCTTCACGATCGTCACTGTGCCATGGGTCACGGTCGCCATCCAAGGGTTACTTTCGTCCGTTTTGGACCTGACGCAATCCGCGAATGTCGCGGCCGTTGGTTCGAGTTACCAGGAACTCACTGGCGCGTGGCGCTGGGTTCCCGGTCAGATGGGTGAACCTCCCACGCACCTCCTCGGACGCTTGTGCCACACGTCCAGACGGTTTGACGGGATTTCGTACCCTTCGAGCAAGAATCCTCCTTCTGGCGTGTGTGTTGCTGTCTTTCCGGATCGCTTGCGGAAGCCGGCCTACCTTGAAGTGTACGATCCTCACGGCAATGTGGCGCAGAGGTTGCCGTAGCGAAGCACGAGTGAAGAGTGGTTTGTGGTGAGTGGAAAACATGCAAACGAATTCGGTTAGTCGAGACGTCATTGCACACCATGACGCCGGTCACGCCGTCGCGGGACTGGTTCTCGGCGTTCCCTTCACCGCAGTACGAATCGTGCCCGGTGAAGACGGAAAAATCGGTGTTCCGCTAAAGACGAATCCCTGGACCGGCCCGCGCCCTGCTTCCAACCCTGGCGAATTTGCGGACGAAGAGTGGGCAGAGCTGTCGCGGAGCGATGAGGCGTGGGAAGCGTGGAAGAAGAGAGATAACGACATCTACGCCATTTTCTGCTTGGCAGGTAAGGCCGCGCAACTGGAGTATGCGGGAGAAGCAAGCGAGGAAGATGCCAAGGCGGACTACTCTTTTATTGCCCATCAGCTTTCCGATTGCCAGCGGCGCATCGGCGAATTGGAGCAGGCGGCCCGAGCCTTGGTCAGAGAGTATTGGCCGGCGGTACAGGCCATCGCTGCGGAGCTTCTCGATCGATCGGTCTTATCTGCGGCCGAGGCCGAGGAGATCTTCAAGCGTGCCACGACAAAGAGGTTGGAGAAAAGTGATGGCTGAAGCTCGGCACTAGGCTACTGTTCGCCTGTGAACTTCGAAGAGGAAACGCACGCCAAACAAGGGCCGGCTTATGCAGCGGCGGCGATGATATTCATCGATGGGTGTGTGATTCACAGTTTTGTCTCACGGAGGGGTTCACTGTGCACGTTTCTCTGAAGCGGTGGCTGTGCACGAAGTGTGCACGAAAGGGTTATTTTCAGCCTGTTGGGGTTAGCTTTTGAGCGAAAGCAGATTCCCCGATTTGTTGTAAATGCTGGTAGTTAGAAATTGCCAGCGCAGTTATTGGAACGGATTCGTGCGCTTTGCAAGCAGGGGGTCGCCGGTTCGATCCCGGCCACGTCCACCAACTTCTGTCCTGAACCACTATTCAGTCCGCAAGTTGCGAAATGCCGAGCGATGCGCCAGGAACAAAAGCTCGGAGAAATCGGTTCCGGCGCGCAGGAAGGCGAGCGCACCTCCGATCGACAGCGGAAAAGTGACTACGGTAACCAGCTTAAGCAGCCTGCGTGTCATTCGAGCTCAGTACGTTTTTACCGCGTTCGATGATTGTTAGACGACGACTCTACGGTCGCAGCGCTGCCGTCAAGCGCGTAGCCTAGATATTCGATCCGCAGTGTGGCAGTACCACCAAATACGCGAATCTTACTGGTCGACGTGTTTTCGACGGGCAGCCAAAATGATCCGAACTTAGCGTATTGTTCATCGATGTGCGTGTGGCTGATCCAGAAGGAGGGGTTCTTGGCCGGCTCGGCCTCAACTTTCACAACCGCGAAATCAGACGCATCGATCCACACCTTGCCGCGGTAAACGAACTTGTTTTTAACTTTGGGTTCCACACGAAATATATAGAGAAGGCCCTGCTTGGCGGTCTCTTGACTGAGTAATTCGAAGCGGTAATTGCGCGGAGTCAACGCAACTTCTCGTTGGTTCTTCGCGCTCTGCGCTTCCTCCTCAGCGGACAGAAGATGCTTGAGTACGCGGTCGATGATCAGTTTCGATCCGCTTTCGGAAATGACCTTGAAATGCTTGGTTGTGGGTGCACCATAGCGCGCTTCCACCACCATTTGGGCCGACCGATTGCCCGGGAAGCCCGCATAATTCAAGCTATAAATGCGGCGCCCAACGTAGCCCGATAACGCCGCAGCCCGCGCCTGATTTCGCGCAACCATCGCCGCGACGATCTCGTCGCCATTCATGGCCGGGGGCGTGGAACTGGCGTTCTGAGCGAAGCACGGCAGCCAAGCTGAAACCGCTACTACCAAGCATAGCCATCGTCCGAATCGTCCCCAGAAATCGAAGGTCATACGCTGCATCGGCATCGAGAGCGCTCCTTCCGATCGCTCGGCTCACCGATTCCTCTGACGTTTCGGAAATCCGAGCCAATCGCACCGCCAGGACCAGGCGAGCCATCTTAGTATAGAGAACGAATGATATCGGTTGTTTTCAGCGCATCGATGCAGACCATCTCATGAATGCTATCAGGTCGTATCGCGCCAGCATCGGCGATCGATGGCAGGAGGATACGGACCGCTTGCATACCTGGGGCTATCTGCGCTAAGCGGCGGGCATTTTTAATCTCGCTTGCTGTGGCTGCGGAAGTTCATGATCTAGCGCGTCCGCGCCGCTCGCTAACTCTGCGCTTACGGCCAAGCGGCGCCGAGCCCTTCGCGGTTTTGAGAATAGCGCCTTCATCGTTCAGAAGCCGCTGTTGGCTATCGATCGCATCCGGTTGTCCGCTGGCGCTGCTGCGGATGTAATGCCCGTCGCTTTGCAGTTGGCGTGACTTCTTTTGATCGGAAAGCTGAATATTTAGAATCTCCTTCAAGCGGCCAACCAGCTTGGGGTCCGCGACGGGAAAGAGAATCTCGACGCGATGGCTCAAGTTGCGCCTCATCAGGTCGGCGCTGCCCAGATATATTTCCTCGCTCCCTCCGTTGCGAAAATAATAGGCGCGGCTGTGTTCCAGGAATCGGCCCACGATGCTCGTCACGCGGATGTTGTCGCTGAACCCAGGCACCGAAGGCCGAAGACCGCAAACTCCGCGCACCATCAGATCCACCTTAACCCCGGCTTGCGATGCGCGATAGAGCAGCCTGATCATCTGTGGGTCTTCCAGCGCGTTCATCTTGAAAATCAAATGTCCACTCTCGCCCTTCTCTTGCAGTGCGATTTCCCGCAGGATCAGCTCTTCGAGACGTTGCCGTAAATTAATCGGCGCCACGAGCAACTCGCGGGGCTCGTCTTTCCGGGAGTATCCCGTCAGTGCGTTAAAAAAGTGAGTAGCGTCGTCCGCGATCCGCTCGTTGCAAGTAAAAAAGCCGAAGTCGGTGTAGATACGAGCCGTGGTGGGGTTGTAATTGCCGGTGCCCAGATGAACGTATCGGCGAATCGTTTCGCCCTCCCGGCGAACTACCAAAGCGATCTTGGAATGGACCTTCAGCCCCACCAGACCGTAAACCACGTGCACGCCCTCGTCTTCCAAGGTTCGCGCCCACTCGATATTGCTCTCTTCATCGAACCGCGCCTTGAGTTCCACGAGAACCGATACCTGCTTTCCCTCTTCGACAGCTTCGAGCAGCGCGGCCACAATCGGCGAGTTCCGGCCTACACGATACAAAGTCATTTTGATCGCTAATACGTCCGGGTCTTGAGCCGCGTCTTGGAGAAATTTCACCACAGGCTGAAAAGACTCGTAGGGGTGATGCAGCAGCAGATCTTCGCGCCGTACCACCGAGAACACGTCTTCTCCAGCGTCAGGAGCAAGGCTCGGAGGGACAAAGGGCACAAAGGGCTTGTCCTTCAGATCCGGGCGGTCCAGCCCATAGAGTTCCATCAGCCGCCCGAGGCCAATATAGCCTCTGATCCGGTAAACATCCTGCTTGTCGATCGGCAGATTGCTGGCCAGAATATCGAGAATCCTTTCGGACACCTCCGCGTCCACCTGAACGCGGGCGACGTTGGAAAACCGCCGCTGTTTCATGGCCTCTTCGACGCTTTCAAGAAGATCGTCGCTCTCTAGTTCCTGAATCGCGATTTCCGCGTCGCGAGTGACCCGAAAAGGCGACGCCTCCAGAATCTGCATTCCCGGAAATAGCAGTGTAAGATTGGCGGTGACCAACTGCTCCAACCAGACGAATGTTTTTTCGGATTTCGCCGACTGCGAAGCCTTCGATTGGCGCTTCTTCGTTATCACCGGAACCAGCCGGGGAAGCGATTCCGGCAACTTGATACGCGCGAAGTTTTCGGCGCCTTGATTGTCGCCCACCACCACGGCCAGATTCAGACTCCCGCTGGAGATGTGAGGAAAGGGCCGGCTGGGATCAAATGCCAGCGGCGTCAGCACGGGAAAGACGTCCTTAGCGAAATAGGAGTCCATCGCGGAGCGCTCCTCGGCAGTGAGAGCGGAAATGTCCACGATCCGGATCCCTGCGCGGGCGAGTTCCGGCAGCAAAGTGTCACGCAAGTGCGCCTGTATTTCCTTGATGAGCCCGCGGATCTCGCGCCGGATGAGTTGCAACTGCGTCGCTGCCGAAAGGCCATCGACGCTTGCTTCTTGCGAACCGCTGGCCGCCTGCTTCTGCAGCCCCGCCACCCGCACCATGAAAAATTCATCCAGGTTGGAGCTGACGATCGAAAGGAACTTCACTCGTTCAAGAAGCGGATTCTCCGGGTCGCGCGCTTGGTCCAGAACTCGTTTCTGGAATTCCAACAGGCTGAGTTCCCGGTTGATGTACAGCTCCGGAGATTCCAGAGTCAAACTGGGCGGTTCCGACGACACCTCGGACGAGGTCGTTGCGGCGGCGACTTCGCCGTCCGCATTTTCGTTACGCTCGTCCGGATCCAATTCCCGCCGCGCGGCTGTCCCAGTGGGATCTGTCATTTACTTGCTCTCAGCCAAAGAAAACAACTTGAAATATTCTTACCCTCAGTCGTCGTTCGCGACGCAACATTCGGGAAAACAGCCTCGTAATCCAATCCACTGCCAAAGCTCCCAGTGCCATGGGCTAACTGAGGCGGTTGAGGCCATTGAACGCGGCCGTCTTATAACACTCGGCCAGCGTGGGATAGTTGAAAACCGTGTCGATGAAATACGTGATCTTTCCCTTGAGCTTGAATACCGCCTGCCCGATGTGCAGAAGTTCGGCGGCGTTCTCTCCAAAAATATGCACGCCCAGCAATTCCAGAGTTTCGCGATGAAAAAGAATTTTCAGACGGCCGTCTGTATGTCCCGAGATTTGGCCGCGAGCGATTTCTCGGTAATACGCGACACCAACTTCATAAGGAACGTCCGCGTCGGTGAGCTGCTCTTCCGTTTTGCCGATGAATGATATCTGGGGGATGGTGTAGATCCCGTATGGGTAGCTTTCCGGATCGGTCTGCACGTTCAAACCAAAGGCCCGTGCGGCGGCGATGCGTCCTTGCTCCATGGAAACAGAAGCGAGGCTGGGGAAACCGATCACGTCGCCGACAGCGAAAATATGGGGCTGGCTGGTGCGAAAATCCGCGTCCACCTTGATGCGGCCGCGCGCGTCCGACTCGATGCCAGCTGCTGCAAGGTCCAGACGGTCCACATTGCCTTGTCGGCCAACCGCGTAGAGCAATGCATCGGCGTTGATCCGTTTCTTGCTGACGAGATTCGCGGCCACTTTGCCATCCGGCAGTTCCTCAACGCTTTCCACTTCCTCGTTCAAGCGCATGGTCGCGCGATGCTCGCGCATCTGATAGCTGAGCGCCTCGACGATTTCCGTGTCCGCAAATTCCAGCAGCCGCGGCCTTTTTTCCACGATCGTCACGCGCACGCCGAGCGTCGCAAACATGCAGGCGTACTCGACACCGATCACGCCGCCCCCAACCACGATTAGCGTTCTGGGAATTTGCGGCATGATAAGAATCTGGTCGCTGTCAATGATGTTGCAGCCATTGACGGGCACTTTCGGATTGCATGCCGGTTTTGTACCTGTGGCAATCACGATATAGTCGCCCTCGAAATCAGCGAAGCCGTTGCCGTTCTGCACCCGCAGGTGGTGCGCATCCGTGAACGCTCCGCAGCCGTGAATCACGTCAACGCCGTTGCGCCTCAGTTGGTCCTGCGTTACGTTGACCTCGTTTTCCACCACGCGTTGCACTCGGAAAAGCACGTCATTCATGGTGGCAGCGGGTGCTGCGACGCGGTTGGCGCCGTAGAAGTCCCGGGAATAAAAACCCGACAAGTGCAGTACCGCTTCGCGCATGGTCTTGCTGGGGATCGTTCCGGTATTAATGCACACGCCGCCGACCGCGCTGCGCTTCTCGATCATGGCAACGCGCTTCCCGGCCTTCGCTCCCTGGATGGCAGCACGCTGGCCTCCAGGGCCGGAGCCGATAACGATCAAATCATAAGGCTGCATTCGATGCGTCCCACGTAGCTGGTTCGTCCGAGCTATTTTTCGCTTGGGCCGTCATTTTGAGGGACGGAGACCGTCGGAGCGAATCTGACTGCGGTAAGTCCGGAACCTGAATTGTCGCACATATCAGAGAGATAGCGCATCCGTGTTACGTAGAGGTGAATGAGCTAGAAAAGCGTTGGGCCGCGCATGCCGCACGCTGGCCGTGCGCGCCCCTGCCGGACTGAAAAACCGTGCGATAACGGGCTTCTTGGCCCTCGACGCTGCGAACGCTCCCCAAAACGCAGGCTCGCCGCGTTGGGCCGGTGCGTTTCCGACTCGAATGCAACCCCAGCTATCCGCCCCCGCGAATCACCTGCCGCGAGGAAGTCGGGCGGCTCGGATCGTTTATGAAATCCCTAGGATCTGTTTATGCCGCCTTAATGTCCCTTGGCCTAGATTCCAACGTAATGACCACGCTGCAAACTGGCGATTGCCTGGACCATTTCCGCATCGAGAGCCTCGCGGCGCATAGCGGAATGGCAACAATCTATCGAGCGGTGGACACTCGGAACAACCGGACCGTTGCAATCAAAGTGCCACACTTCGAAGTGGAGGCGGACCCGCTCCTGTTCGACCGCTTTAAGCGCGAGAAAGAGATCGGGAAAAAGCTCGATCATCCGGGAGTCATGAGTATTTTCGAGAACGACGAACCCAGCAGCCATTACATGGTCATGGAATGGATCGACGGACGGGGCCTTCGCCAAATTCTAACTGAAGAGAAGCAGCTCGGGACGGAACGCTCCGTGCGCCTGGCCCGCGAAATTTGCGAAGCGCTCGATTACATCCACTCAAAAGGAGTCGTCCACCGCGATCTGAAGCCCGAAAACATCATGGTGGACGCGGATGACCGAATCAAGCTCATCGATTTCGGTATTGCAGGAAGTGCCAACGCAAGGCGGCTCACATTTGGAAAGCTCACTCGAACGATGGGCACGGCCGATTACATCTCGCCCGAACAAGTAAAGTCGCAGCGCGGCGATGCCCGTAGCGACGTGTACGCACTGGGCGTGATCTTCTACGAGATGCTCACCGGCGAGGTTCCCTTTGCAGGGCCAAACGCTCTGGTAGTGCTCAACGAAAGGCTCATTAAGGATCCCGTTCCCCCTCGGGAAGTGAATCCACAAATCACGCCGCAGCTGCAGGAGATCATTTTTCGCGCGCTCGAACGCCAGCCCGAACACCGCTACGCTAGCGCGCGGGAGTTTGCGAACGACCTGGAGCATCCGGAAGCAGTTGCCGTCGAAGAGCGCCGCGAACTTCGCTCTTGGAGGTCGCACCGCCTGGCAAAGCGCAAAATAGCGCTGCTGTATGCCGCTCTCGCGATGATTCCCGTTCTGGTTTTTGTTCTGCTGCTCATCGTCGCGCGCTCTCACTGAAATTCAATTGGAATGCTGTCGGGAACTTTACAAGCAGGTGAGTTGGGAATTTGCGCCGAGAACTTCCAAGTCGCGCTTTCTCGATAAATAGGTCGCGGTCTTGCGCGAGCCGGTCCCCCGCAGTATCTTTGCTTCGCTGCTGCGCCCAGTGAGCTATCGAATCAAACTTCTGCTCTTTTTCCTCGCGGCTGTCGCTGTCTTCATCGTCATGGACGTCGGCTATTCCGCGCTGAATACGCTTGCGCGCCTCGACGTGGTGGAAGCACAGCGCGATCTGTGGCAGCGGCCGACGGATGTGATCAAGGCCCTCGACCTGCGGCCCGGTTCCGAAGTTGTCGATCTCGGATGCGGCTCGGGATATTTCACGCTGAGATTGTCGCCGCGCGTTGGCACTCGCGGCCGTGTGATCGCTGAAGATATTCGCTGGTTGCCGCTCACATTCCTGTGGGTAAGAACGGTTTTGCGACGCGATTCCAACGTCCACATCGTTCACGGGGAAGTTTCTAACCCTGATTTGCCCAACCAGCGCGTTGACGCCGTGCTGATCGTGAATACGTTCCACGAGCTGGCCGATCCCCGGCCCATCTTGGCGCACATCCGCGATTCATTGGTTGCTGGAGGCCGGCTCGTTATTGTCGACCGCGAGCCGAAGCCTGAAAATATCGGCGTGACGGAAACTGGCGATCATGAGATTGCTTCGGAAGTCGTTGAAGCCGATTTGAGCAGCGCCGGATTCCAAGTCATCCGGCTTCAGGACCCATTCATCAACGCCGATCCTAACAACGAAACTTGGTGGATGATCGTCGCCTTGAATCGCTAACCTGGCGAACAACGATTGCGCATTCGCACCGCCCGGCTTTCCCCTGCCGCACAATGGCCGCGCAGGGGAGCTCATCGCTAACGCGCTCACGCCTGAGGCGACGCCCAAACAGAAACATGAAGGAGTGCCGGAGACGGTACTTGTCCGATGCTTCGTCGTACAGTACAGTTTTGATCGCATCCAAGGGCCATCGATGAAGGTTTCTCTGCTCGATCTACAGTCGGAGTACGCCGAATTGCGGGATGAGGTGTTGCCCGCTCTCGATCGTGTGGGACAAAAAGCCTCCTATGTGCTGGGGGAGGAAGTCGAAGCTTTCGAGCGCGAGTTCGCGGATTTCTGCGGTACGAAGCATTGCGTGGCCATGAGCAACGGCACTGCCGCTCTCCACGTGGGCTTGCTCGCGCTCGGAGTGCAAACCGACGATGAAGTGATCACCACGCCAAACACCTTTCTAGCTACGGCCGAGGCCATCAGCTATTGCGGCGCTGTGCCGGTATTCGTGGATATCGATCCGGCCACCGCCAACTTGGATCCCAAGCGCATTGACCGCGCCATCACACCTCGCACGCGCGCGATTCTGCCCGTGCATCTGTATGGGCGTCCCGCCGATATGGACCCGATTCTTGAAATCGCCGCAAAGCACAAGTTGCGCGTTCTGGAAGACGCGGCGCAAGCTCACGGCGCCCGCTATCGCGGCAAGCGGGTTGGCGGCATGGCTGACGCAGGAGTCTTCAGCTTTTATCCCACGAAAAACCTGGGTGCATTTGGCGAGGGCGGCGCGCTGACCACCAATGACGACCGCATCGCAAAATTCGCGCGCGCGGCGCGCAATCACGGACAGACCGCGCGCTACGAACACGAGTTCGTCGGCTACAACTACCGTATGCAGGGATTTCAGGGAGCGGTGCTGCGCATCAAACTCAGGCGTCTATATGCCTGGACGGCGCGGCGCCAGGAAATCGCGCGCCTCTATCGGCAGATGCTCGCTTCGGCGCGATTAGACATTCCCGTGGACGATCCTCGCGATGAATGTGTCTACCATCAGTTCGTAATCTACGCCAGCAATCGCAACTCGCTGGCCGCAAAGCTCGCCGAGCGCGAGATCGAAACCGTGGTTCACTATCCCCGGCCCGTGCACTTACAGCCGGCCTATTCGTCGCTGGGATTGCCGCCGGGCACTTTTCCGCACACCGAGCGTGCCTGCGACCGAGCGCTCAGCCTGCCCATTCATCCGCGCCTTGCCGATGAACAGGTCGCGTTCGTGGCCAACGCGGTGCACCAAACCGTCGGAGAAAAGTAGCAAGCGCGCCGCTTCAGGTTTTTAGGCGTTCGCGCTGTTGGACGCGCCTTCGCTCGATGGCGGCGGCATTTGCTGCTCCGAATCCTCTGGCGCGCCGAACCCTGCGCCTCGTTCGTGGCCGCTGTTCGACGAAGGCCGCTCTCGCAGCGCTTCAGAAAGGCCCTCGAAAACTTTCGCGAATGAATCCCGCAGGGCTTGGTCCGCCGATCGCACCAGCGCATCCACCGTCGACTGCCCGTGCTCGTTGAGCCGCCGCACCGAAGAAACCGCCCACGAATCGCAGGCGTTCTGCAACCGCTCCTGGAATTTCCCGGCAGCCTCATCGCCGATTCTTCCCGCGCTTTCCGCCCATGCCGCTTCGCGCGCCTCCCGCTCGGCGCGGAAGCCATCCGCCGCTTTAGCGAATTCTGCCGCCAGCGCGTCGCGCCCGCGGGCGACACTTGCTTCCAATTCGGACGAGATGCGCGACTGCAACTGTTCCATTCCCACTCCCACGTCTACTTCGAATTTCTGCAGCCGCTCGCGCGTAAGATTCTCCAGTTCGCCGGCGCGCTCCCCTACTGCGCGGTGGCTGGCTTCGGTGAACTGCTGCGTTTCTCTGCCGGACACTTCGCGGACCACCTGCCCGAACGATGCAGCCGCGGCTTCCGCGGCCGCTTCGAGCTGGCTCCGCGTGCGGCCGGTGATCTCGCCGGCAACACCATCAAGCTGCTGCTGGATTTCGGCGACGCGCGCGTTCGACTTCTCTTCCAGCTGCGCTTCGAAATTCTTGCCGGCCTGCGCCGTTTTTTCTTCCAGCCCGGTCCCCGCCGTCGTTACCGCCTGCTCCACCAGAACCTGCAGCCGCGAGCGCGCCTCCTGCTGAAACCATTCCGACGAGCGCCCGATCGATTCTGCCGCGGCGTGGGCGGCGCGGACTCCCGCCGCATCCAATTCCTCGTTCCACTTTGACAGCGATTCTTTGCGGGCAGTTTCGAACTCACCCCGCAAGTTCGCCACCGTCCCAGCCATCTGATCGGCGGCTTCCTTCTGGTGCGCCTCTGAAACTTGCCGCAGCCGTCCGCGATGGAGCCGGAGCTCCTCTTCGGTCTGCGCCTCGCGGGCAGCCAATGCATGCAGGGTTTCCGTCACGCGATCGACCCGTGGAGCGATTTTGGCATCGAGATCCGCGATGGTGCGTTCGGCCAGCTGATGCGCCAAGGAATCGAGCGAAGGCCCCAACCGCTCCGGCGCAGCGGCGAGCAAGCTCTCGACCCTGTGCTTCATTTCGTCGGTCTGCGCCTCAAGAATATTTTCGAGACGCCCGTGCAGTTCGTTGACGGTGCTGTGGCTGGTGCTTTCCAGTTGCGCCGAATACTCTTTCATGCGGCTGACGGAATGCTCCATTTCCGCCAGCGAAGCGCGGGCGCGCGTCAGGTCCTGATCCAGGGCTGATTTCACGGCCGCCAATGTTTCCTGCGCTGAAGACGATATCTGCGCCAGCGGCTGCCGCACGTCCGCCAACCGGTCGGATATTTTCTGATCCGCATCCCGCAGAATCTCTTGCGAGCGCCCGGACAATCCCCTCACCACACGCTCGATGCTGCTATCGAGCGACGACTGCAAGAGTTCCGCCCACTGCGCCTGAGCCAGCGCCATTTCAGATTCAATGCGAACACGCAACTCATCTGCGGTACTTTCCACAACCGCTGATGGCGCGTTCGCCGGCTCTTCGATCTTCTGCAATTGCAAGGCTTCCGCTTGCAAGCGTGCCTGCGCTAACCGGCTGATGGATTCGAGCGCGGCCTGGCTCTCCGCTCGCAGCCCCTCGGCTTTTTGATCCAGCTCGTGCGCCAATTCGCGCACCCCGCGCAAATCGCGCTCGATCTCGGCTCGCAATTCGTCGAGCAAACTCCGCTGCTTCGAGGCGAGCTCGCTCGTGAGTGCGACCCCCGCGTTTGCGCGCTCGCGTTCGAATTCCTCGAGCTTCCCGCGAATCTGATCGATGGCATTCGCCGCCGCTTGCTCCATCGTGAACGCAGCGTGGCGCTCCATTTCCGCGCGCCACTCGCGCAACAGCGGACTGTCGCCCGCGATGGCCGGCTCTTGGCCGAACACCGGCTCGGATACGAAACCCATTTCGGCGTTTCCTGAATTCATGTCGGATGGTTTTCCTTCCGCGATTGGATCATTCAGCTGATCGGTCCTGCTTTCACTCTCCGCTGGATAGCCAGCCGCTCTGGCTTGGTGCCAATCCACGGGCGTCGTTTCGATGCCCCAGAAATTTCCAGCGCTCTCCAGTTCCACTGCGATCTGAAACATCTCTCGCACGGAACGCGGACGCTGCACCCATGCCACGCGGGCGCGGACATTGCCGCGCTCAGTGCCACGGACTATTTCGAGAGTGACCCACGAATTTCTTGGCAGGTGATACTTGGAGGCGTAACGGCAGCCGTGAAGATTCAAATCCAGTGTGGAGCTGCGCTCTTCGAAAGGCTGCCCGAGCAGATCGACGCCCCGCACAATCACGGGCAGGGATTGCATCACGCGTTCGCTGCGCCGGCGTTCTATCCCGGTATGGCTAGTTTCCACTTCGCTCACCCACGCATCTCTAGGGACGATCTGCGCCAGAGAATAGCATTCATCGCCGTACTGGTCGAGTGCCGGTACTTCCAGAACGAGGTGGAATTTGAGGGGGGGGCCGTTGCCGCCCCTCGCGCAAGCTCGCAAGGAGCGGCCAACTCTAACGGGATCAGTTGTCGTTGTTCTTTTTCTTGTTGCCGCGCTCCTTCACTCTCAAACTCTCACCGCCGCCCATCGACGCCAGCGCATCCAGATTCTGCTTGGCTTGCGCCGCATAGGGTCCGTTCGGATCCACGTCGATGCACTTCTGATAGGCCTCAGCTGTGCCCGGAGGGATGATAAATGTCATCTTGTCGCCTTCCTGCTTGGGCTGAATCAAACCGGTATCGGCGCTGCCGAGCAGATACCAAGCTTGCGCGTCTTTGGGATCGAGTTGCGTCACTTTTTGCAGCGGCGCCACGGCATCCTTGAAGTCACCTTTGTTGCTCAGAACGATGGCGATATTCTTCCAGCATTTTGTCGTGGACGTTGGATCGAGGGCCGCAAGTTTATCGCAGCTCGCGCTGGCCTCCGCCACGTGCGTGCTGGCCACGGTTGGATCGGTTGCGGCCGCCGCAAGATTCACCTGCGCCAGGCTCAGATTCATGTAAGTCGCTGAATCGGGATTCAGCGCAATCGCCTTCTGATACGACGTCACTGCCTGATCGTATTGTCCGTTGATCGCATAAGCCTGGCCGAGGTTCGCCAGAATGACGGCCCGGTTCTTGGTTTCTTTCTCGCCTACCATCGTTTCCGCCTGCTGGAAATCGGTAATGGCGCCCTGCGCATCCGTCTTTACCTTTGCTTGCAGAGCTGGTTTCTGGTCAGCTGAAGCCGTGTGAATCTGCGTTTGCAGGGTGTTGATCTCGTTGAATTTCGCGATCCCGTCGTCCACAAGCGCCTTCATCTGCTTGAATTGGTTCTGGGCCGCCTTCTGCTTCTCCTCTTCTTCGGGATGCGCGGCAGCGTTCTGCGCCATGATTTGCTGGAAGTTAAAATTGACCTCGTTGTCTTGTTCCCCCTGGATCTGGTGTTGTTCGGTAAAATCCTTCAGCCCCTGCGTCTGCTCATTCAAGACGAACGTGTACACGCCCGCCGTCAGGCCGATCTGGCTGAACTTTCCATCTTTGTTGGTCGTCAAATTGAACGTTTGCCCGTTCTCGCTCTTGATCTGAACTGACACACCCGGCCACGGTTTCCCATCCTTGTCCAGAACCTGGCCGTGCACGCTCGCGTTCTGCGCCGCGGCGATGGCCGGAAACACAAGAGCCGCAACCAGCACCAGCCAAACAGGAGTCAATCGCCTCATGGTTCTTTCCCCCCTCGGACATGAATTATGGCATTCGCCCAGCGTTCTGACCATTATCGCGCAAACTGCGCCCGATAAGCGATAGGATCGCGAACCTCGGCATCGGCGAACGCGCGCTGGCGTAAGCGGCAACTATCGCACACGCCGCACGCTTCGTCTTCAGCTTGATAGCAAGACCATGTTCGATCGAGCGGGGCGCCAAGTTCCACTCCGCGTCGAACGATTTCGCTTTTGCGCATGGCGATTACCGGTGTGGCAATTTCGATCTTCGTTTCGGGCCTCGTCCCTTCGCGAATCAAAACCTCAAACGCGCGGTAATATTCCGGACGGCAGTCCGGATACCCGGAACTATCTTCCGCTACAGCTCCAATAAAAATTGACGTCGCGCCGATCACTTCCGCCCAGCTCACCGCCGCCGAAAGAAAATGCGCGTTACGAAACGGAACGTAGCTGATCGGAATGCCGGAGTCCGATCTCAGCGCTTCTCCGCATTCCGGCACATCAATGTTTTTATCGGTGAGCGCCGAGCCGCCAATCTGCGAGAGCGCGTCAAAACGAACCACTAGCCGCTCGCGCACGTCGTAAAAGTCTGCGACGTCTTCGAAAGCCCGGAGCTCGCGCCGCTCGGTGCGCTGGCCGTAGCTTGCATGGAGCAGGCCGAGGCGGTGCGTCTGGTTGGCAATCGCAGCGGTGACGCAGGAATCCATCCCTCCGCTCAGCAGCACAACCGCTTTGGGCCGTTCCGCCATGACGAAACCTAGACTCCCTTCGTCGCCGGATCCCAGATGAATTTGTGTAACTGCAAACCAAGCCGCACCGGCAATCCGTCCGCTAAAATCCATTCGGCCAGCTCGCGCGCGTTCAATCCTCGCCAGCGCCCAGCCGGATCGGCAAAAACCGGAGAAAACAGCACCTGCGCCACGCGACCGGCAAGCCCGTGCCGCGACGTGAAATCGCGCGCGAAATCGTAATCCCGGCGGCTCGAGATCACAAATTTAATTTCGTCCTTCTGGTCGACCATATCGAGATTGGCCGAATCGAAGCCGCCGAACTCGCCGGAATCGGGACATTTCACATCCACGATTTTGATGACTTCGCGCGGCAATTCGCCGACGAAGCGTTCGCCGCTGGTCTCGATCATCGCCGTATAGCCATCGCCTAGAAGCCGTTCTGCCAGCGCGGGAGTCTCTCGCTGCAGCAGCGGCTCACCGCCGGTAATCTCCACCAGCGCAACGCGCCGTTCGCCTCCTCCAGCCAACGCGCGCACCTGCGCGATTACTTCCTCCAGCGTCATTTTCTTTCCGCCGTGAAACGCATATTCCGTATCACACCAAACACATCTCAAATTGCAGCCGGTCAGGCGCGCGAAGATGCAAGGCAGGCCCGCGCGCGTGCCTTCGCCCTGGATGGATTTGAAAATTTCGGTGATGACCATACTGACACTCGATACCAGCAGCAGCCGGTCGCGCCTACCCGCCGATTACGGCCGGTACGTCGCCGCCGTCGTTTCCGTTTCCCACACGGTGATGCTCGCGATTCCCGCGCCGTTCGGCGCAACGGGAAGCTGCTTCGAAGCCTGATCGAAAATGTGCCGCGCCAGATTTTCAGCGGACGGATTGATCGTGTCGAAAGGCGGAAGCTCGTTCAAATATTTATGGTCCAGCGAGGCGATAATCGTTCGAATCACTTGTTTCAGATTCACGAAATCGTAGAGCAGCCCGGTGGTATCAAGTTCCTTGCCGGCCAAGACGACACGAATCTTGTAATTGTGGCCGTGCAGATCTTCGCACTTTCCCTTGTAGTTGCGCAGATTGTGCGCGGCTGCAAATGTCTCTTCGACGCTGACTTCGTACATGGACTTTCCCCCGAGTCCGGCCAATGGCACACGCGGCTCGCCCTCCGCGCTCTATTGGGGATGGCTCTCCATGAAACGCGCCACCTCGGCGAGGTCCTGCGTGACGGCGTAAGCGGGCAGCGACTCGACGAAAATTTTACCATATTGCATGCGCCGGATGCGGTTGTCGAGAATGGAAAGGATGCCCCGGTCGGTCTTCGACCGGATCAGCCGGCCGAATCCCTGTTTGAGCGCCAGCACCGCCTCAGGCACCTGATATTCCGCGAACGCGTTGCGGCCATCCTCCATCAGCGCGCGAACGCGCGCCGCAACGATTGGATCGCTCGGCACTGCAAACGGCAGCTTGTCGATGATCACGCACGAAAGTTGCGCGCCGGGAACGTCCACGCCCTGCCAAAAACTTGAAGTGGCGAACAACACCGCGTTCGGGGTGGTGCGAAAGCGATCGAGCAGCGCCGAACGCGGCGCAGTTCCCTGCAGCAGCAGAGGGAATGTCACGCGGCTGGAGACGCGCTCGTACACGTCCTTCATTTGCGCGTAGCTCGTGAACAAACAAAATGCACGCCCCTGCGAAATTTCCAGAAGCCGCTCGATTTCGCGCGCGGCGCACGCCGCGAACGAAGGATTGCGCACGTCCGGCATATCGCCGGGAATGTACAGCAGCGCTTGCGATGCGTAGTCGAACTCGGCCGGCAACACAGTCTCGGCGGATGGCAGTACCCCAAGCCGCTGCTTCAAATAATCGAAACGGCCCTCCACTGCCAGCGTCGCGGAAGTGAGAATCACCGTGTCGAACTGCTCGAATAGCTTCTCGCGCAAAATTTCGCTCACGTCGATCGGAGTAGCGGCGAGGAAAACTCCGCGGCCCCTCCGCTCGTACCAATACACGTAGCTCTTTTCTTCGCTTTCCAGTAGAAACGAAAGTTCGCGGCGCATTTCCGAGGCGCGGCGCGCCAGCACGATCACCTCGTCAGGCTTCGGCGAAAGCGCCGAAAGCTCCGTCTCGATGCGCTTCACCGCCGCGCTCAGCTCATCAAAGTTTTCGCGATTCTGCTCCAGAAACGACTTGCGCTCCGCCGGACCGAACGGATATCGCCCTTCGCGCTCCGGAAAACGCTCGAAAAACGCGCGAGCGCGCTCACGAACGCGCGCCGTATTCCGCCGCAGTGCGGGTGAATCGATGCGCAGCACGCGCAGCATCGCTTCCGTATCGCGCGAAAGTTCCTCGAAACGGTAGCTGGTTAGCTGCCGGCCGAAATAATCGCTGGCCACGTCCTCGATTTCGTGTGCCTCGTCAAACACCACCGCGGAGTACTCCGGCAGGATCGAACCAAAATCGTCCTGGCGAATCGCCAGATCGGCGAAGAAAAGATGGTGATTCACGATGATCAGGTCCGCTTCCTGGGCGCGCTGGTGCATCGCGGTGATGAAGCAGTGATGAAATTCCGGGCACTTTTGCCCGGTACACAGGTCGCTGCGCGCATCGATGCGGTTCCAAAGATCGGCGTCGTCCGGCAAAAAAGTCAGTTCGCTGCGGTCCCCAGTAGCTGTCAGTTTTTCCCAATCGCGAATCTGCGAAAACCAGTCGAGCTCGTCCATTCCCTTCAGGACCGGCTGCCCTTCCATCTGATGAACTTTGTGCCGGCACAAAAAGTTGGCCCGCCCCTTCATCAGCGCCGCTTTCAGATTGGGCGCGAAATATTTTTGTAGGAACGGAACGTCTTTCTGGAACAGCTGCTCCTGAAGCGACTTCGTCGCCGTGGAAATTACTACGCGCCGTCCGCTGCGAATCGCGGGAATCAGGTACGCAAGAGTCTTGCCAGTGCCGGTGCCGGCCTCGACGATCACATGCTGATGTTTGTCGAACGCTTCTTCGGCCAGCTTCGCCATGGCGAGCTGCGAAGCGCGAAATTCATAGCCCGGATGACGCTTTTCCATCTGCCCGCCGGGACCAAAAATCGATTCGACCGTCAGCTCCGCCGGTTTTTCTTCCGCAACTCTCTTAGGCATCGGTGTCTAGGCATCTCGCGCGCACGGACGGGCAGGCCGCTAAAGTAACACGGCACGCCGCCTCCATTCTCACCGCGCTCGGCACGCTAATGTTTCGCCTTCGAACCGCGGGAAGATCTTTCCAGAATTCCAGCCCAATGCGAAAGGTGATTTAACGACTTCATATGCGTATGATCCAGTTGCAGCGGGGTAATCGAAGCAGCGCCGTCGCGAATCGCGGCCTGATCCGTATCCGGCTCGATTCCCTGCACCACTTTCTGCTCGCTCAGCCAAAAATAACGCCGCCCTCGCGGATCGGCTCCGGGCTGCAGCAAATTGCGCGTGATTTTCGACGATTGCCGCGTGAAGCGCACCTCGCCGGTCCAATCCTGCGGAATGTTGACGTTCAGCATCACTCCAGCCGGTAAGCCTTCTTGCAAAATAATGGGCAGCAGGTCGCGAGCAAATTGCGCCGTGGGAGCGAAATCGAAGTCGCGTCCTCGATACACAATCGACAGCGCGATGGCCGGCACGCCGTTCACCGCCGCTTCCATGGCCGCGCCCACCGTGCCGGAATAATAAATATTTTCGCCGGCGTTCCCCCCGGGATTGATTCCCGAAAGCACCACGTCCGGCTTTTCGCTCAGCAGCGTGTGGAACGCCAAAATCATCGCGTCCGCCGGAGTTCCCTCCACGGAATATTCGCGCTCGGCAATCTGGTCGCAGTAGATCGGCTGGCGCAGCGTCAGCGATTGCGCGGCAGCGCTGCGTTCGTGCGACGGCGCCACCACCGTGACCCTGCCCAAATCAGCCATAGCGCTCGCAAGCGCGCGCAGGCCGGGAGCGTGAATCCCGTCGTCGTTGGTGACCAGAATATTTGCCATGACTTTCGCTACTGTGCAGAGCTGGCGAATCCAGAAAGCAATTTCCTTAATTCTACAACCAAGGAGTAATCAAGCACCTTAGCGTCTGCAGATTGCATAGCTCGGCCTGCGTCAACTCTGAAGTATCGGCAAGCGAATTGCTCCGCATCCTGCGACGGGGTCGCCCTCCGAAAACATAGAGTGTACGCATCTTCTTCTTTTCTTTAGCCGGAAACATTTCTGCGAGGAAACAATGAAACTGGGTTCGCACAAAACTATCCAGAAGTTCGAAGAATCGCGTTTCGAGGGAGGTCATCTTCGAAAAAAACGGCAGCAATGGTCGGGACGACTGGATTTGAACCAGCGACCTCACGCACCCCAAGCGTGCGCGCTACCAGGCTGCGCCACGTCCCGACCGCTTCGACCTACAGGAGCAATGCCAGCGTATCACTCGCGTTCGAGAAGGGTCAAGACAGCGCGGAGCTCTTCGTGCAGATCGAGCAGGAATTTCCGGTTCGCTCGCGACGCTGGCTCGCGACGCGTCGGCATCGAAGCGGACGATATTTCGGAGACTGGACGCGGCGAAATTTCCGCGCCGCCGGAATCCCCGCCACCAATCCCGTTGCGCTCCGCCAGATGCTTGCGCGCGCCCGCAATCGTAAAGCCTTCTTCGTAAAGCAGCCGCTTGATTTCGAATACGGTCTCGATATCTTCGCGCCGATAAAGGCGCTGCCCCGTCGGACTCTTCACCGGCTGCAGCGTGGGAAATTCAGACTCCCAGAAACGCAGCACGAAAGCCTTCGTTCCGGTCAGCCGGCTGACTTCGCCGATGCGAAAAAGGCTCTTATCAGGGATATCCGGCGTGGTTTGAGCAGCGCTTGCCATGTCTCGTTTGTATCCTAGGCGGATTTCGGGGTATGTCAACCCCTTCCCGGCGTTCCCTGTGGAAACTCCGCGCAGCTTCAATTCGAGGGCTGAATCGCCGCATGGACAGCACGATGTACGACGGCCCCCTATCGCCGTTCCCGTTTCTCGCGCCCGGCCGGGCGGCTTTCGCGCTTTTTCAAGCGTTGCGTGAATCGGATGGGCGTGCCGGTGAAATCAAAAGCTGCCCGTAGACGATTCTCCAAAAACCGCTGATAGCTGAAATGCAGCGGCTTGGTCTGATTGGTGAACAGCACAAACGTGGGCGGCGCGGCAGTCGCCTGAGTCACGTAATAGATCTTCACCTTTCGGCTGGCGGGTGACGTGCCGCGGTCCAAATCCACCTTCGCAAGCCAGCGGTTCAGTTCGCCCGTGGAGACGCGCCGCTCGCGAGCCGCGGCCACGCTATCGATCGTGGCGAAAAGCTTGCCGGTGCGTTCGCCGGTGAGCGCCGAGATAAACACAATCGGGGCAAACGGCAAAAATTTGAATTTCTCGCGCACGATCGGCTCGTAATCGGCCAGCAACTTCGCCGGAGTGACTATCTGCGCCTTGCCGCCCGACGGCTTTTTCTTCTCCGCATTCTGCTGCGCGGCTTTCAGCGCCAAATCCCACTTGTTCATCACGATGATCACCGAGCGCCCCGATTGCTCGGCGTAGCTCGCAATGGTCGCGTCGTGCGAAGTCACGCCCACGGACGCATCCGCCACAAGCAGCGCGATGTCCGCTCGCTCCAGATGACGGCGCGCCATGATCACGCTCAATTTTTCAGCGATCAGTTTCGTCTTGCCCTTGCGGCGAATCCCGGCGGTATCGAGAAAACGATACGTCTTTCTGCCGTACTCAACCACCGTATCAACCATATCGCGCGTCGTGCCCGGCTCGGACGAAACAATCGACCGCTCCGCGCCCACCATCTGATTCAACAGCGTGGATTTTCCCACGTTCGGCCGCCCAATGATGGCGATGTTGATGTCTGGCTCGCGTGCCGCCGATTCGCCCGTGGGCATGTCGCGCGTGATGGCGTCCAGCAGCGCGTCCACGCCAAAGCCGTGCTCCGCGGAAATCGGAAACACTTCGCTGCCGAACTCGTAAAACGGCGCAACCAGCTGCGTGTGCTTCGGCGAATCCACTTTGTTGACTGCGATCACCGGCGGCTTTCCGGCGCGTCGCAGCAGTTGCGCAAGTTCGGCGTCGAGCGGGATCGGTCCCGAGCGCCCATCGACCACCTGCACCACGCACGCAGCCTTTGCAATTGCCACGTGCGCTTGCCGCAAGACTTCCCCGGGGATTCCGGCTTTGTCCTCCGGGACGATTCCGCCGGTATCGACGACTTCGAACGAACGTCCGTCCCAGTTCGCCACGCCGTAGATGCGGTCGCGTGTGATGCCGGGTTCGTTCGTTACGATCGAGCGGCGCGTGCCGGTCAGCCGGTTGAAAAGCGTGGATTTGCCCACATTCGGACGTCCGACGATTACGATGGAAGGAAGATTTTCCGTCATCTCAGCGGCCGACCAGCTTTCGTTGCAGCTCTTGGCGCCGCGCCAGCAGGTGCTTCAGTTCGTCAAACGGCAGCTTCGAATCGATCTTTTTCTGTAGTTCCACAAGTTCCTCAACTAGCTCGCGGCCAACGCCGCGTTGGCGCAATACCGCGAGACAGCTTTCCGCCTCGTCCCAATTCGCGGGTTGCGAATTCTCGAACAACGCCTCGAAAAGCATCTTTCGTTCACTCTCCTTCAAAATTTCAGTGAGTGCCGACGCATCGAGAGCTTGTCCCGATTCCGCGCTGGTGATCAGAATCTCGAAAATCTTTTCAGATTCGAGTCCGTGATGAAGCTGGTTTTCGGCAATTTCGCGTGCCAAACGTTCGCGAATCGAGTTTGGCTCCGCGAGCATCTGCATCAGGCGTCTTTCCGCCGGCGCCATCGCGGGTGTCAGCAGCTCCGCCTTCGGACGAACCTCGCTTCTCCGCTCTGCTGCAGCGCGCCGCAGCGCCTCGCGCAAGACGGGCTCATCCACGCGCAACTCAGCCGAAATTCGCGATGCCCATTCCGAGCGCAGCAAGGCGCTGGGCACACGCTGCACGTAGGGCATCAGAAAATTGATGGCCGCGAGTTTTCCAGACGCCGTCGCAAGGTTCATCTGCCGGGCGCGCGCGATCAAATAGTCGAGATACGCGGGCGCGAGTCCCAAAACCTTGCGATACGCCTCCGCGCCATTTTCTTTCAGGAATTGATCGGGATCGGCGCCGCCGGGAAGCGTCAGCACGCGCACGTCGAATTCTTTCTCGAGCAGCAGCGCGAGTGAACGCTCCGCGGCCATCTGCCCTGCGTTATCGGCGTCGTAGTTCACCACTACGCGGCGCGTGAAGCGGCCCAGCAGCTTAATCTGCGGCTCGGCCAGGCTGGTGCCGCAGCTTGCCACCACATTAGCGATTCCGGCGCGGGCCACGGCGATCGCGTCCATGTAGCCTTCCACCAGAATCGCAAAATCGTTTTGCCGGATCCCTTCTTTGGCGCGATCCAGGTGATAGAGAACGTTGCTTTTCGAATAGATCGGCGTTTCCGGAGAGTTCAGATATTTTGGCATATCGTCGCCCATGCTGCGCCCTCCGAACGCGATGATCTTTCCGGAGTCGTTCGCGATAGGGAATATGATGCGGCGGCGAAAGCGGTCGTACGGGCGGCCGCTCTGATCGCGTGAGAAAAGTCCGGATGCGTCCAGCATTTTCTCCGGATACTTCTGTTTCAGAGCGCGGAGCAGCGCGTCCCCCGATCCCGGCGCATAACCCAACCCGAAGCGCGTCATCGCCTCGCGGTCGAGACCGCGATCCTCGAGATACGCAAACGCAACTTTCCCTTCCGGGGTCTGATGCAGGTGCCGGCCGAAAAACGCCGCGGCATCGCGATGCATATCCACCAGAGAAGTCCGCTGCTGATTCTGGCGCCGCTCCTCGGGCGAGCGTTCGCCGGAACGCGGAATCGCGATGCCGCATTTTTCCGCCACCGTCCGTACCGCGTCCGGAAATTCGCAGCGGTCGATCTGCATCACAAACTTGAAAACGTCCCCGCCTTCATGGCACCCAAAGCAGTAGTACATCTGCTTCACCGGATGGACGCTGAACGACGGCGTTTTCTCCTGATGAAACGGGCACAACCCGGTGAAATTCTGGCCGGTTTTGCGCAGGCGCACGTATTCGCCGATTACGCGGACGATGTCCGACTGTTGCTTCACCTTCTCGGCAAATGATCCGGCCTCAGCCATTGTGGGATGGAGCTACGTTTAGCATCGGCACTCTAACTTTGCAACTCCGCGACGGTGATCGCGTTTCCGCCGCGCTCCTCCGCCTCCGCGTGAATTCTCTCGACCAGCGGGTGCGTCGACAAAAATTCCGCCAGCCCGCGGCGCAGCGCACCCGTTCCATAGCCGTGAATGATGCGCACGCTGGGCTTGCCTGCCAGCGCCGCTTCGTCCAGAAATTTGTCCACGCGCTCCGAAGCCTCTTCTACCGTGCAGCCGATCACGTTGATTTCTTCCGCAGCTTCGCCGCTGGACTGTGCGTGAACCGTTATGCCGGCTCGCCCGCCGCCCGGAGTCGCCGCGCGATGCGGCCCCGAGACCCGATCCGCCGATTGTCCATCACCTTCGACCCCGACAATATCCGCAACAGGAATTTTCATTCGCAGCGGTCCCGCTTCCACCTCCGCAGTCCGGCCGTCGTGCCGGCGAAACACAACCGTCTGCTTGAACCCTTTCACGATCACGCGCTGCCCGGCGGTGAGCCGCTCGGGTGGCACCGATTTCGCCGTAGCTTCGTCAGAGATCCCCAAGTCGGCTTGAGATGAAGCCAGCGTTTCGACCACAGCCGCATCCGTTTCGGCCCGCGCTTCTGAAAACACTTTGCTGCTGCGCCGGCCCGCCTGCTTCTCGATTTGCGCGCGCAACGCGCGATCCTTTACGTCCGCGGCCACGCCTTCGATCTCGCCCTGCAGGCGCTTCTGCGTCTCAGCGAAGTTTCGCTCCAGCTCGGCGATTCGTTTTTTCTGCCGCTCGATCCAATCACCGCGCAGCGATTGGCGTTCAGCTTCAAGTTCAGCCGCTTCCTCGCCAAGGCGCGCTCTCTCCGCATCCATTTCATCTCGGCTGCGGTGCAAATACGCAATCAGCTCGCGGGCTTCGCGCGACTCGGGAGAAAGCCCGGCACGGGCGCGTTCGATCACCCGCGCCGGCAGCCCCAGTCTCCGCGCGATTTCGATTCCGCTGGAAGTTCCCGGCACACCCACCAGCAGCCGATACGTCGGCCGCAAATGTTCTTCATCAAACTCCATAGCCGCGTTGACAATTCCCGGCGTCGTCGACGCGTATGCCTTCAGGCGGTCGTGATGCGTGGTGGCCAGCGTTAGCGCTCGCCGTTCGCGAAAGGCCTCGAGCAGCGCCACCGCCAGGGCCGCGCCTTCTTCCGGCGCGGTGCCGGTTCCCATTTCATCCACCAGAATTAGCGAGTCCGCCGTTGCCGTGTCGAGCATCGATTTCAAATTCAGCATGTGCGCTGAAAACGTGGAAAGATCGGCGGCAATCGACTGCTCGTCGCCGATATCCGCCAGCACGCGATCGAAAATCGGCAGCTCCGCGCGATCCGCCGCCACGGGAATACCAGACTGCGCCGAAAGCGCCGCCAGTCCCACCGTCTTCAACGCCACCGTTTTCCCCCCGGTGTTCGGGCCGCTAATCACCAGTACAGTCCCACCTTGGGTCTCGGAATTCCCAGCCGCACCACCGAGCCCGAGCGACATCGGCACAGCTTTGCGTCCCTGCGGACGCAGCGTGGCTTCGAGCACCGGATTGCGCGCTGCGATCAAGTTCAACCGATGCTCGCCGTCAAACTGCGGCGCCACGCAATCCAGCTGCCGCGCAAAACGAGCGCGCGCGAAAATCGAATCAAAATGCGCAATCGTCTCCGCGGCTCTTGCCAGCGGCTCGCGCTGCTCCCGAACGCGCGACGTAAGCTCGTCCAAGATCCGCGCGATTTCCACCGCCTCTTCCTCGGACAGCTGCACCAGCCGATTGTTCAAATCGATGGTGTCCAGCGGTTCCACGAACACAGTCTGCCCCGTGGCGCTCGCCGCATGCACCACGCCTGGCACCGAGCGCCGCTCCGAAGCGCGCACCGGAATCACGAAACGCTCGTTTCGCAACGTGACGTAATCCTCGCCGGCCGGCTCGCCGCGCGCGCGCAGAATGCTTTCGAGCGAATGCCGGATTTTCTGCCGCGATTCGCCGATGGTCGCGCGGATCCGTTTCAGTTTGGGCGATGCGTCGTCGCTAATTTCGCCGTTCGGCATCACGGCACGGCGAATCGCCATCAGTAGCGGCCGAAAATCCGCCAGAGTTGTCGCCAGATCTGCCAATCTGCGGTGCTTGCCGTCGTCCTCGGCGCGAAATACTTGCCGGACGGACGCAGCAGTCTCCATCAACGTCGCCGCCTGCAAAAGTCCGCTGGGCTCGAGCACCACGCCGGGAACCGTCAATCGCGCCAGCCAATCTTCCGGATCGGCAAGCGAACCAAAACCAAGCTCCGCTCCCTCGCGCAGATACGCGACCGCCGCGCCGATCAGAACGAACTCCGTTTCCAGAACGTGCGCGTCGTGCCCCGGAGCGAGCGCCTCCACGGCGCGACGCCCTGGCGCACACGTCGTCAAGCGGCCGACGATTTCTTTCAGCTTGTCAAATTCCAGCAGTTCTTCGGCAGGTCGCGACACACGTGCCTCGTGGTTGAATTCTAGCGCGCCTGCGCCCGGGAAATCAGGCGACGGAAGTCTTGCGCTTGGGACTGGCCTTCATCCCAATCCTGGCAATCGGCGCGGCCGCCAGACGAGCGGTCATTATTTCCACCGCGTCCTTCGGCGTTTCCGCGGAATAGACTGGCTGATCGTTCGTCGTTCGGTTTGGGGCGCGCACTCTAAACACCGTGACGACGGGCGTCGCGCGTTTCACTGTGCTCCGCCAGCTTTCGCGGCTGCCATCTTCTTATTCGCCGGCTTGCCATTCGGGTGGTCTGAACCGAGCGTCTCGATCATGGCGGTCGCGATATCATCCACCGGCTTCGTGGCGCCGGGCCCATGCTGCGCATCGTTGTTGCAGAAAATCGAAAACACCAGCGATTCTCCGCGCTCGGTTGTCGCATATCCCGAAAGCGAATGGACGCGCTCCGTCGATCCGGTTTTCGCTTCGATCCGCCCCGCCGCAGGCGAATTTCTCATCCGGTCATCCAGCGTGCCGTCTTTTCCGGACACCGGTAAACTCGAAATCAAATCCTGTCCCCACGGAGCGTGCGCGTCGTAGCGCAGCAGGTCGACCATGGCGCTGGGCGTTACCAAATCGTCCCGCGAAAGCCCCGAGCCATCGGACATCACCACGTCTCCATCCGGCACTCCCGCCGATTCCAGAAATCCTCGCTCGAACTTCAATCCCGCCGCGGTCGAAGCCAGCCCAAGTTTTTCCAGCCCGATCGTGCGCAGAAAAATCTCCGCGTGCAGGTTTTGGCTGATTTTATTCGTAAGTTCGACGCTTTCCACCAGCGGCGGAGAAAGATGCTCGGCGAGCACCAGCCGAGGGCTATGCGGCTGCGGCTTCGCCCCTGGCAGCACAGGCTCGCCGTCAGCAAGCGTTTCCGGCGGCGCCGAATGCTGCACGCGAATTCCCCCGGTCACGCGCACTCCTCGCGCTTCGAGCAAATCCCTGAGCGCCCGCGCAGCTGTTTCCGCCGGATCGATCATCGCCAGATCCAGCCGCACCGGCTCGTGGCCCGCGGGAATCGTGCCGCGCAGTAGCAAGAAATTTTCTCCCGGTTGGCGCACCACCGCGATCTGCGGCATTCCGCCGGCGGGCGATGTGGCCACCTGGTGCGCAAGCGTCCCGAGAGATGCTGCCGGTTGTGTGCTGATCACCGCCGGGTCTCCCACTCGCGCGCCGGGCTGAATCTCGATCGACACCACATTGTCGTTAAACGTGATCGCGCTCACCGGCACGCCAAAATCGAAAAACAGATCGCCAACGCTCCATCCCGCCGGATAGGGATCGTACGGAAAATAGCTGTCGTCCCCGACGATATCGCCGTCCACTTCGCGAAGCCCTTTGGCAACGGCCGCATCCGCCATCTCGGCGAAAATTTTATCCGGCGCTCCCTCGCGCGCGAATTCTCCGGCGAACGGAAAAATCCGGTTCGACATATCCGGATCTCCGCGCCCCACCAGAATCAAATCGCCCGTCAGCTTTCCGTCCGGGCCAAGCGTGCCGTCCGATTCCAGCGTCGTGCGAAAGCGATAGGTTGGCCCGAGCGTCGCCAGCGCCATCGACGTCGCGATCAGCTTGGCGTTCGAAGCCGGCGAGAAAAAATGGTCTACGTTCAGCGAATAGAGCGTCTCGCCCGTATCACGATCCGTGATCTGAATTCCCCAGTAAGCGCGATGCGCCTCCGGTCCCGCGAGAATCGCCTCCACGCGCGCGCCAAACCGCGCCACATCCGGTCGCGCCTTCGCATCCGCCGCGCGGTTCGCGGCCTGCACGTGCGCCGCCATCATTGCCAACAGCCACAGCATTACCCCCGCAACGCCCGTACCGCGGCGGCAACCAGCCCCGCATATTCTGAATCTATGCATGAATCGTGCGCGCTCGTGCCACGCAATTATAGGGCATGACCGCCCTCTCTGCGGCGGCCATCCGCCGGAGCTTGCGCTTCTGCACGCGGAACACTTATCATTTCATTGGATCGACTGGAGGTCGTGGATGAAGAAGATACTGCTATTGGCACTCGGGCTGTCGCTTCTTGGACTGCCTGCGCTTTTGGCTTCCGCTCCCGCTCGGGCAGACAGCAAGGAGACCGACGAAAATCGCCTGCAAAATGCCGGCGAAGTAATGAAAGAAATTCTAAATATTCCCGACGACATCCCGCAGAGCTTGATCGACAAGGCCGACTGCGTCATCGTCATTCCGTCCGTGATCAAATTCGCATTTGGCATCGGAGGAAGCTACGGCCGCGGCGCGATGACCTGCCGCAGCGGCGACAATTTCCAAGGTCCCTGGGGCGCTCCCACCATGATGGCGCTCGAGGGCGGCAGCTTCGGCTTTCAGTTGGGCGGCCAAGCCACCGACTTCGTTCTACTGGTCATGAATCAATCGGGAGCCCGTTCCATCCTGAGCAGCAAAGTGAAGCTCGGCGCGGGAGCCTCCGCGGCTGCCGGGCCCAAGGGGCGAGATGCTGAAGCGGATACCGACGTGGCCATGCGAGCCGAGATTCTCACCTACTCTCGTTCCCGCGGCCTTTTTGCCGGAATCTCGCTGGAGGGCTCCACGCTTCGCCCGGATAACGACGCGAATGCCCGCATTTACGGGCGCAAACTTTCCGCGCGGGATATTGCTCTGCACGGCAGCGTGCCAGTCCCTCCATCGGCGCGCCTACTGATCGAAACGCTCAACCAGCACAGCCCCAAGAATTTGTCCAATTAGGTAGTTCTGCTGGGCCGGGGCGACACCGCTCCGGCTCGGCTCCTTTACACCCAAGCCTCAACGCTGGCTCAACGTTGCAACTGGCGTGGAGTTGACTCACCCTCAAAAATGACTTATAGTCGTGTTCGGTTTTCAGTCAATTCGCAGTTCCAACTCCATGGCTTCGCGATCAGCTACGATTCCGCGGAAAGCAGCCCCGAATGCCGGCCGCCGCGAAAGGCGCCGGTTGGAAACCCGCGAGCGCCTGTTTCGCGCCGCGCTCGATCTCTTCGCCCGCCGCGGCTTCCTGGAAACCACTGTCGAGGACATTACCGAAGCAGCGGACGTCGGCAAGGGCACTTTCTTCAATTATTTCCCCACCAAGGAGCATGTGCTGGCCACCTTTGGCGCGCAGCGCATCGCCGCCATTGAACGCGGGCTGGAGCGGGCGCGAACCGGCCCAGTGCTGCCGGTGCTCGAAGAGCTGGCCGTCGATTTGGCCGGTCAGTCGAGAGAAAGTCCCGCATTGTTGCGAGCCATTTACGCGGCGCACGCGTCGTGCGAGCCCGTCCGCGCGGAGCTTCAGCAGCGATTGAAAGCCGGCCGTCAGATTCTCTCCCGTATTTTTGACCTGGCGCAAGAACGTGGAGAAGTTCGGCGCGACATTCCCGCTTCGGAACTCGCCCGTCTCACCCAGCTCATTCTGATCGGCGTGAGCGTCGGCTGGGCCCTGAGTCCGGATGATTCTCTGCGCGGCACTGCGCAAGATGTCTGGCGTTTGTTGTCACCGTCTCTAATTGCCGATAAGAAGCACAAGCGCGCATCGGCCCGGCGAACTCGCACCACATCGCGGGCGGGTGCTGGGACAAGTAAAAACAAGTGATTCGGTTGAGTCTTTCGTGGCCCGCTCCTCATCCAAAAGGTTCTCAGTAACCAAGGAGGATGTTTGATCCGTCGTTCGATAGTGCTATGCGCCGCGGCAGTCGCGCTGCCGCTGCTGGCAGCGCTCCCAGTGCGCGCGCAGACGGGCTCCCAAACCGGCGGAACGTCGCCATCCACCTCTTATTCGTCGGCGCCAGTGTCTTCGATTCCGCCAGCCAGCGGCTCTTATTCCGGCAGCGTTCCTGAAAAACTTGTTCCCGGTGTTTTGAAGATCTCGCTGCAAGATGCGATTCAGCGCGGTCTGCGGACCAACCTCGGCTTGCTATTGGCGGGCCAGAATAGCCGCGCCGCGCGCGGCCAGCGCTGGCAGGAACTCAGTCGTTTGCTTCCCAATGTGAACACTTCCACCTACATCGACGACTCGAAGGTTGATCTTGCCGAATTCGGCTTCAGCGGGTTTCCGGGCATTCCGCCGGTCGTCGGCCCGTTCGCTTATTTCGACGCGCGCGCCTACGTCACGCAATCCGTCTTTGATTGGCAGGCTCTGAACAGCGAGCGTGCTGCGAGCGAAGACGCGAAAGCGGCGCAATACACCTACCAGGACGCACGCGACCTGGTGGTTCTCGCCGTCGGCTACGCCTACGTACAAGCCATCGCCGATCGCGCCACCGTCAGCTCCACACAGGCGCAAGTCAATACTGCACAGGCGCTGTATCAGCAGGCGTCCGATCAAGTGAATGCAGGCACGTCTCCTTCGATCGACGGGCTGCGCGCGAAAGTGGAATTACAAACGCAGCAACAGCTGCTTATCCAGGCGCGGAACGATCTGGCGATTCAAAAGCTTACGCTGGCGCGCACCATCGGTCTCGCTCCCGGGCAGCACTTCGAATTAACCGACAACACTCCCTACCAGCCTCTTACCGGCCTCACCGTGGACGAAGCCCTCGATCAGGCCTATGCGCATCGTTCGGATTATCAAGCGGCTCTCGCCAGCTTGCGTGCCGCGGAAGACTCAAGGAAGGCAGCCTCGGCTGGTTACTTGCCGTCGCTTTCCTTTAGCGCCGATTATGGGCTCGCCGGAACCTACCCCAACGTGGTCACCCACGGCATTTTCGATGTGCGCGGCACGCTCACGGTTCCGATTTTTCAAGGCGGTCGTGTCCACGGCGACGTCATGCAGGCCGACGCGCAATTGCAGCAAAGCCGCGACCAACTCGACAATCTTCGGGCGCAGATCGATTCCGAGGTTCGCACTGCGCTTTTGAATCTGCAATCGGCCGAGCAACGCGTTGCCGTTGCGCAAAGCAATGTCGGGCTGGCCGACGAGACCCTCTCCCAATCGCGCGACCGCTTTGCTGCCGGTGTCACCAACACGGTGGAAGTCGTCCAGGCGCAGGAACAGGTTGCCAGCGCCGATCAACAGTACATTTCCAGTTTGTATCTCGACAACTATGCAAAGATCTCTTTGGCCCGCGCGCTCGGCGTTGCCGAAAACGGCGTCAAGCAATTCTTCGAGGAAAAATAAGATATGGCACAGACAACGGATGTCGAAGCCCCGCCCGCAGCTCCGCCTCAGAGCCCGTCACACGATCAAGAACCTTCCGCCGCGCCTCCGCCCAGATCGCGGGCCTCTCGATTTTTCCATGATCGTCCCGCCGCGCGCTGGCTGCTGATCTTCGCGCTCATCGCGTTGGTCATTGGCGGCTATTTCACGTGGAGATATTTCTCCAGCTATGAATCTACTGACGATGCTCAAGTCGACGGCTACCTCTACCCCGTCAGCGCTCGCATAACGGGCTACGTGTCGAGCGTCAACGTCACCGACAATCAAGTCGTCAAAGCCGGGCAGGTCCTCGTCCAGATCGATCCTCGTGATTACCAGGTGGCCGTCGATCAGGCGCAAGCCTCGCTTGCCGACGCCGAAGCCACTGCTCGCGCCGCTGGCATTACTGTCCCGGTCACCAGCGTCAACACCACGAGCCAAATCTCCACTTCGCAAGCGGAGGTGGACAACGCTCAGGCGGCCATTTCCGCTGCGGAACAGCAATTGGACGCGGAGCGCGCGGATCTCGAGTCGGCTGTGGCCAACAACATCAAAGCCCAGCGGGACCTCGAACGCTACAAAGATCTCGTTGCCAAGAAGGAAATTTCCGAACAGCTGTACGACGAAGCCGTCGCCGCTGCCGCCTCCAATGCCGCTTCAGTGCAAGCAGGCCGGGCGGGAGTCGCGGCGGCCCAGCAAGGGGTGGCGCAAGCCAAAGCCCGCCTGGCTCAGGCCGAGGCCGATGTCCGTTCCGCGGAGACCGGCCCTCAGCAGGTTCGCACCACCCAGGCGCGGGCGCAGGCCGCTCTCGCAACGGTTGCCGAAAAACAGGCAGCCCTCGAACAAGCCGAACTCAACCTGCAGTATACGAAAATCGTAGCGCCTATTGACGGCGAAGTGATTCGCAACGTGGAAGTGGGCATGAACGTCCAGCCCGGCCAGCAACTCATTACCGTGGCGCCAATCGAAGGTCTGTGGGTCACCGCGAATTTCAAGGAAACGCAACTCAAATATATGCGCCCCGGCCAACCCACGGAAATCAGCGTGGACGCCAACGGCCGCACCTACAAGGGCCACGTCGATAGCATCGCCGGATCCACCGGCGCGCGCCTCAGCCTGCTCCCCCCGGAGAATGCCACTGGAAACTACGTGAAAGTGGTGCAGCGCATCCCGGTCAAAATCCTCATCGATCCCGGACAAAACAAGAATCACAGGCTTCGTATTGGTATGTCCGTCGAGCCCAAAGTCTTTTTGAAATAATCCACGCAATCGGCGGGTCGATACAGCTCTGCTATTACTACCGGGTCGGCGGCGCCTTTCGCCGGCCTGCTGTCCGCGAGCCCGCGCAGATTCCGTTGCGGGTCAGTTTGCGTTTTCTTGATCGTCACACAAGCAGTCAAAACGCAAACTGACCCACTACCCGAATTTCCGTTGACCTACAAACCGTCCACTGGCATATCTATGCTACATTTTGCCGTTGGGGGGTTGTTGGTCAATGGGCATCCGCGTGGTCACGGTCGAGCGTGAATACGGCAGCGGCGGCGCCGCCATCGCACGGGATCTCGCCGGCCGTCTCGGCTGGAAGCTTTGGGACGAGGAGCTCACCGCAGAAATCGCCCGCGTCGCACAAGTGGACCACAAAGTTGCCGCCTGCTGTGATGAGCGCGTCGATTCCCTGCTCTACCGGCTCTTCAAAGTCTATGCTCGCGGTAGCTACGAGCGCGCTCTCCCCATCGCCGAGGCCCGCCCCTGTGACACTGACCACATGTTCGCCACTCTTGAAAAAGTCGTTCGCGACGTGACCTCTCGCGGCCCGTGCGTCATCGTTGGCCGCGGTTCTACCTACTTCCTGCGGGGCCGCCCGGACGCCTTTCACGTTTTTATTTATGCTTCGGTAGAAGAAAAACTCCGCCGGCTGAAATCTATGGGCAAGTCCGACAAAGAGGCGCGCCAATTGATCGACGAAATCGATCGCGACCGCGCGTCGTTCATCCGCCATTATTTCGGCGTGGAATGGCCGCATCGTCCGCTGTACAACTTGATGATCAACTCGACGCTGGGCGATGAGATCGTGGTCGAAATGGTGTCGCAGCAGGTCGCCGCCGGAAAACTCGCCCCGCAAGAAGCCGCCGCCTCGAACGCCTAAATCGTCGCCAGCCGCCATCCCGCTGCTATCCTTGTGGCCTGCCGATTCTTCCCGTAATCTAACGGTTTGAGCATAAGCCACAGTGCGTTCCATCAGGAGTGTGGATGAGCTGTCCTATTTGCGAAAAGCGCCCGCCCAGGCGGTTTTGCCTCACCAAAGGCGAGAAAATTTGCGCCGTGTGTTGCGGGCAGGAGCGCGAAGTCAGCATCGATTGCCCTCTCGATTGCTCCTACCTGATTGCCGCGCATCGCTACGAAGCCGAAAACCGCAAGTCCATGTCCGCGGACGACGTCCCCTATCGCGATGTGTACGTCCCCCACGACTTTGTCTATGAATATTGGCCAGTCATCTCCGGCATAGCGACCGCCATCCTCAATCTCCAGCGCGAGCGCCGCGATCTGCGCGACTCCGACTCGATGTCGGCAATCGAGGCTCTCGCCGAAACGTATCGCACTCTCAGCAGCGGCATCTATTTCGAGCGGCCTCCCGAAATTCCGGACGCCCGTGCCCTCTATGGGGCGATCAACCAATTCCTTCAGGAATTCCGACAATCGGATTCCTCGCGCGCCGGATTCCCCACCCTCAAGGACCCCGACGTCTTTCACATTCTCGTTTTTCTCTTGCGTCTCGCCAGGCAGGAGGCCAACAGCCGCCCGCGTTCGCGCGCCTTTCTCGGTTTCCTCCGCCAGCGCTTTCCGCTACCGGCTCAAGCTGAAAAGGACGCGCCGCGCATCATCGTTCCGTAGAGCTCTGCGCCCCGCGCGAATCCGTGTTACGTGGCTCACAATAGCTTCGGCGTGTCCGTCCGCCGCCACCGGCGGGCGCCCAGCCAGGAATGCGCCAAGGCAAATCACCGCAAATAGCAGCGTCAGCCGCGAAACCGTTTTCAGCTTTATCCCGCGCGGGAGTTCCTGCTCCACCGAAACGGGGGCCGCCACCGGCGCAAAAACCGATCGCGACGTTCGCCTGCGCCGCCGATTTGCGCGCGTTGTCGCCTGTCTCATCCTTCCCTTCGTTGCCATCACGACTCTCCCTTTTCCCACGCGAGTTGCATTTGCGGCGAGCGCCACGAATGCGCATCTCCGCCGCTTGGCCGCGAGCCCAAGCCATACTTCCTCCGCAATTTCGCCACGCGCTCCGCAATCTGCTTTCGGTAGTCCTCTGGTGCGTACCCATAGCCGCGGTACCACTCTCGATACCGCTTCGCCAGGCGCGGAAAACGCGATTCGAGAAACTCGAGAAACGGCTTCCACGACGACGGCATCAGAAACAGAACATTCGCTCCAAACCACTGCGCCCCAGCGTCCTTAGCCGCCTTCGCCAGCGCATCTAAATCTCCTTCGCCATCGGTGAGTCCCGGTAAAATCGGCATCGCAAACACGCCGGCCGAAATCCCCCCATCGCGAAGCTTGCGGACCGCCGCGAGCCGCAGGTCCGGCCGCGGCGCCCGCGGCTCCAGCAATCTCGCCAGTCGCGCCCGCGCCGTCGTGATCGTCACATTCACCGTTAACGACGATCGCTCGCTGATGCGCTTCAGTACATCGATATCCTTCACTACCTGATCCGACTTCGTCGTGATCGAAAGGCTTAGCCCATCGCGCTGCGCCATTTTTTCCAGGATCGCCCGCGTGGCGCCAAATTCCCGCTCGGCCGGCTGGTAGGGATCGGTGGCCGTACCAATGGCGATATGCTCGCCCCAAATCTTTTCCGAATCCAGATCGCGCTCCACCAGCGCTCCCGCATTCTGCTTCACATAGATTTTCGACTCGAAATCCCCGCCATCGAGCTCCATGTATTCATGCGTATAGCGGGCGTAGCAGTATCGGCAGCCGAACTCACAACCGCGATAGGGGTTCACTGTCCACCGGAACGGCACTCGCTCCGAATGGCACTCGTTTAGAATGGAACGCACCGGCAGCAGGAAATACTCTGTCCCGCGCTTCGCTTCAGCGCGAGGGGAGGAGGCGGCGAGTCGCGCAATGCCGACCAGTTCCGTGGCGGGCTTCGTTCTCCGGTTTTCGTCCGGAGGGGGCGCGGAAGCACCGCCAGACGGCTCACAATCGCCGTGGCGGACGGCTAGGGGGAATAAGGTGAGGCTGGTTTCCTTCGCTCGAGCCGCGCGACGCCGGAGCGTCGCGGGTGTCGTTTGAAGGATGGGATAAGTGGCCATTGGCAGCCTCGCCGCACGCCCAAAATGTATTCGCCTTTGTTTCGCCTGTCAAGACATTTCATTCGCTTTATATTTGCCTGTACGTTCGGACAAGGACTGCCCTGGAAACCGGCTGCCATCCCGCAAATCCGCCGCGGACTCCACCGATATACTCCTTGTCAGCCTCCCGGAGACCAGATTGTGTCCGAAATTGGAATCCTGATCGTCGACGACGATGCCGCCACCCAACACTCCCTGAAAAGTGTGCTCGACTCCGAGGGATGGCGCGTGCGGATCGTTCCACAGGCCTCGCAGGCGCTCACCGAACTCGCCACCGGCGCTTGGAATCTCGCCATCGTCAACGTGGCCGTGGCCGACATTGGCGGCCCGCTGTTCGCCATCCTCCGGGAACTATCGAATGCAGCTACGCCTCCCTCGCCGGACGAAACCGAAAACCCGCGCAAACAGCTTCGCGTCCTGTTTCTCGTCCCGTTGCGCCTGACGGCCAGCGTACAGCCCTTTCTCGAACGCGAAGCTCTGCCCTACTCTCTCAAGCCCTATCACCTCCACGAATTTTTCGAAAAGGTCAGCGATCTCTTGGTCGATTCCGGCGCCATCGAAGATCCCATCCGCGCCATTGGTAATTTCGGCGTGAAAAGGACTCCCGCCTTTAGGCAGCGCACCACCAGGCACGCGCGTCGCGGCGCCATGTTCGCGTCGCGTGAGGATTACCAGATGACCGAAGAAGAGATGGTCGAATACGAACGCCAGGAAGAGGAAGACCGCAAGAAGCGCGAAAAAGAGAAGAAGGACCGCGAACGCCTCTGATCGCCGCGGCGCCCAGCTCAGCCGGCCGGACTGAACCGCCGCACCGCGCTTTTATCCGTTGTCTCCGCAAGAAGCTCCGCAATCGTCCGCTTCAGCACCGGATGCCGCACTTCGGGCGCAATGTCCGCCAGCGGCGCCAATACGAATTTTCGCTCCGCCATTCGCGGATGCGGAATTTCGATATTCGGCTCTTGCACGGAACGCGAGTCGTAAAGCAAAATGTCCAGATCGATCGTGCGCGATTCCTTCGGCCCCGCTGCGCTGCGTCCCGTGCGCTCTCTGCCCAGCCCACCCTCGATTCCGAGCAGCACTTTCATCAGCTCCCCGGGCTCGAGCTCCGTTTCCGCTTCGATCGCCCCATTCAAAAACCAGCCGCCGTCGCCAACGTCGATCGGCTCCGTCTCGTAAAGTGGCGATTGCCGCGTCACGCGCACGCCTCGCTCGCCGAGCATGGCAACCGCGCGCGCGAGGTTTTCCGCCCGGTCGCCCAAATTCGATCCCAATGACAAATAGACGGTGTGCATAGCTCCTGGCTGCTCGCTACGTCGGCTGTTCTGCGCGAAGCTCGCAGCCCGCCCTCGCGTATCGTTGCCCGATCCTCCGCCGACTCGGATGGCAATCCGCCGCCGCGCATTCCCCTACTTGAATTCCTTGCCCGTGGTGGTCACCACCAGCTGCCCGTGTTTCACGCCTCGCAGACTCAAGATGCCGTCGGCCAGTCTCTTAAGATCTCCCCCGCGTCCCTTCATGATGATTACTTCCAGGCAATTGTGGTGATCCAGGTGAACGTGCGTCGCCGCCAGCACGTTCCCGCCGGCGTGGTGCTGTGCAGCAACAAGTTTTTCGGTCAGATTCGGCCGGTGATGGTCGTAAATAAAAGTGAGCGTGCCAACCACCATTTTGTTCTCGTCCAAATCCTTGCCAATCAGGCGTTCGCGTATCAAATCTCGAATTGCCTCGGAGCGGTTTTGGTAGCCCTTTCTGGAAATCAATTCATCGAACTTCCTAAGCAAATCCTCTTCCAGAGACACACCCGTTCGCGCCAGGTTTCCCATCCGCTCCTCCCATGCCACGCCATCGATCATAACGTAGCGGAGCGGCTCGCGGTAACCGCCCCGCCGCCTAAACTTTCCCGAAATCTGATAGCACGAATTTTGCTATCGTGTTACTGTATCGCGGCCTCTTCAACTCCGCGCTTCCGTCGTCGGTAGCGTCCTCTGGGCGGCACGTTCATTCGCCTTCAGGCTGTACAGCTGCCGTTGGCCGAAACAGCATCAAGGATTGAGGGCTCGCGGGCGCTTCGACGAAGAAGCAGTTCCGCGGATTTCTTCTCTTTTAAGGCTTCGGCCTCGCGATCAATCGGGTCGCCGAATAAACATACGATTGGCCCGTGCCAAAGGAGCCGCACGCGCGTATCGGACCCACATGACCAAACTTAATACGAGCATGAAGCAAATATTTCATGAGCGCCCTCGGGCGATCCTGATACTGGGAACAGTCGTAGCGTTGCTTTGTTTCGTGGCTCCGAGCGCCTTGGCACAGGTCGCCGGCGGCAGTATCTCCGGGACCGTGACGGACATGAGCGGAGGTGTGGTCCCCGGCGCTGCTGTCACCATTCGCAGCACGACAACCGGAGTTCAACAGGCCACGAAGACCAACTCCGACGGTTTTTACGCCTTCCCAGTCATTCCCGTGGGGCTGTACGAACTCAGTATTTCGCAAACGGGGTTCAAGCCCTATACGCGCACGGCCATAACGATCGACGTGAATACCAAGCTCGAGGCCGATGTGACTCTCGAAATGGGTGAGGAAACTCAAAAGGTCACCGTACAGGCGCAAGGTGTGCAGGTCGAGACGCAGAGCACGCAGATGGGTGATGTGATTACCGGTCCGGTGATAACTGCCGTCGGGCTGAATGGACGCAGCTATACCGATCTGCTGGCCCTTCAGCCGGGCATCGTGCCCATGTCGACCCAAACCCCTGACTCAGTCGTCATGGCCGGCGTCACGGTGGCGATTCCACCTTCTGGCGACCTTAACCCCGGCAACCAGTCAATTAGCGGACAGCGGGAGGATGCCAACGGATTTCTTGTGAATGGTTCTGACGTGAAAGAGGAGATGAACGGCGGTACGAGTATCATTCCGAATTTGGACTCCATCTCCGAATTCCGCGTCCTGACGAATAATTTCGATGCGGAATTTGGAAACTACTCTGGCGGCATCGTAAACGTAGTAACCAAGAGCGGAACGGACCAGCTTCACGGGAACGCTTTCGAATTCGTGCGCAACACCGATCTCGATGCGCGGAGTTACTTCTCGCCGACTCGAGAGACCTATCAGCAGAATCAATTCGGCGGCACATTCGGGGGCCCGATTCGAAAAGACAAGCTCTTCTTTTTTGGAGACTATCAAGGAACCCGGACGATCGAAGGTTTGGATACGGGATTGGTCACCGTGCCGTCTCTCGCCGATCTGACTGGCAATCTCTCTGACATGGCAAGCTCATTTTCTACTCCAAGCGGTCCCGCGCTCGTCAACGGTGCGGGGCTGGCCGCGCAGCTTCAGAATTCACTGCACTATGCGGTTTCTCCGGGCGAGCCGTATTACACTCCCGGATGCACCAGTGCTACTTGTGTTTTCCCGGGCGCAATCATTCCTCAATCGGCCTGGTCCGCACCCGCAACTCACCTGTTGCAGTACATTCCGAAACCAAATGACGGCCCTACGACTTTTTCCGGCGCGGAGGACGAAAGGATTCGGGATGACAAATTTGGACTGCGCGTTGACGAGGACGCCAAGCGCTGGGGCACCCTTTCGGCATACTACTTTTTCGACGACTATTTCTTGAATAATCCCTTTCCCAGCGGCCAGGGTGGCGCCACTGTTCCAGGTTTCAACGCTCTCAACTACGGCCGCTCGCAACTCATCAGTTTGGCTGACACCAAGATGTTCGGCGCCACCACCGTCAACGAAGCTCATTTCAGCATTATGCGAACCGCTAACGTAGTGGGGCAGCCATCCGGCGGACTCGGGCCTACCTATGCCTCCCAGGGCTTCATCACCGGAGCAGGAACCGCGGGCATCGATCCTTTGGCGCCCCAAATCGAAGGGGTTGAAAACGTGGTCTTCCAGGGCGACTTCGTAATGGGGCTGCCAATCACCAACGTCGATCAAGCTAATAATACCCTCAACGTGAGCGATAGCCTCTCCAGGGTCATAGGCGTTCATAATCTCAAGTTTGGAGCCATGTTGAGTTCCGAGCAGGTAAACGTGAATCCCGACGCGGAATTTAATGGCACTTTCATATTCGACGGCTACCAGACGGGCAGCGATTTCGCGGACTACCTCATCGGCGCGCCGAACCAATTCAACCAACAGGATTCGCAGCATTACTATCCGCGCCACAAGTACGCGGGCTGGTACGCGCAGGATTCCTGGCAGATCAAGCCGAATCTTACGTTTAATTATGGGCTGCGCATGGAGCTGATGCAGTACTGGTCGGAAAAATACGACCAGGTGCCAACCTTCAAGCCAGGCGAACAATCGGTCGTGTACCCCAATGCATTTCCGGGGTTGGTTTATCCCACGGACCCAGGTATCCCGAACACTCTCGTGCCCGAGCGCTTTCGATATGCTCCCCGCGTCGGCATCGCGTATTCTCCCGGCCTAAGCAGCGGACTTCTAGGAAGAGCTTTTGGAGGACCCGGGAAGACCAGCATTCGCGCAAGCTACGGAATATTTAACACCGTAATTCAGGGCAATACGATCGGCGTTGACGAGCCTCAGCCTCCCTATGGCCTCAGCGACACGGTCTACAATGGTTTGTTCGCGGCGCCCTACAACTTGGCCGACGGCACCTTGGGAATAACACCCTATCCGCTTACCTTTCCCCCTCTCAACGCTAGGGCCAGCCATCCCAACTCGAGCGTTATTTTCAACGGCATTTACAACCCGCAGTCCGGTATGACCGCACCGGTGCCATGGGATACCTATCCTTATACGGAGAACTATTTCCTTTCTGTCGAACGGCAACTGCCGGGACAGGCCGTTTTAAGTCTTAGCTACGTTGGCTCCGAAAGTCATCATCAGCTCCTCGTCTATTCTGCAAATCCAGGCAATCCGGCACTTTGTCTGGCTCTCGATCAGCCTGGCGTTCTTTCGGCCGGAGAGTCGTGCGGACCCGGCGGCGAAAACAATGAGTACGATCTAGCCGAACCGTTCACATTCGGTGCAATCTCATATCCTGCTGGCACCACCCTTCAGGGTACCCGCCTGGGATTGAATCCAAGCCTGGTCAACAACAACTTGATCGGAAATTACTTCGGGAACGACGACTATATAGGTAGCGTCGGAAACGCGAACTACAACGCATTGGAAGTCAGTGTTAAGAGATCGACCAAGCTCCTCACGTATTCCCTCGGCTACACATACAGCAAGTCCATCGACCAGGCCTCGTCGCTTGCCGATGCCGTCGATCCCTTCAATTTCGCGCTCACGCGCGCGATTTCCGCCTGGAATCTGACGAACGACTTTGTGGCGACCTACGATTTCCAACTGCCGTTGGAACGGCTGACGAACCGCGCTCGCTATCTGCTGGAGGGATGGGAGATCTCTGGCGTTACCCGTGCCAGTACAGGCTTCCCGGTCACTCTAAGCACGGACGGCGACAACTCCTTGCAGGGGAGCAGCCCGAACGGCGTTAACAACCGCTATCTGGACCTCCCTGATTTCACAGGAGCGCTTCTGAACATTACGAATCCGCGCCACAACAGCACGCTGCGATATTTCAATCCCAGCGCCTTTACCAACAATGCCGTGGGCACCGTTGGTGACGCTCCGCGGCGATACTTCTCCGGACCTGGCATGTTCAACACCGATGCGGTGCTGCAGCGCAATTTTTCAATTACCGAAACGAAGACGCTGCAGTTCCGCGTCGAAGCCTTCAATATTTTCAATCACACGCAATTTTTCGGCCCGGCTGCGGTAAACGGCGACGTGGATAATCCGCTCTTTGGCCATGTGGTGAACGCCGCGTCGCCTAGGCTGATCCAGCTTGCCGCGAAGTTCCAGTTCTGAGCTTACGCCAATGTCCGAATCATCCGCGATTCGTCGAGGCCCCCGGTGAAATCACGTCCTCTTTTCCGATTGCGCAACTTGATCGACGACCGCGCAGAAGGCCTCCTTGGCCGGATCGCCGGAATTTATGGCGTTCTGCTGCTCTTCAACGTCGCCGCATGGATATGGGCCATCCTCGCCTTCCGCCAATTTCCCATGCTCCTCGGATTGGCGTTTCTCGCGTACAGCTTTGGCCTGCGCCACGCCGTCGACGCCGACCATATTGCCGCTATCGACAACGTCACTCGCAAGCTCATGCAGGAAGGCAAGCGCCCGGTGGCCGTCGGTTTCATGTTTTCTCTAGGCCATTCAACCGTCGTTCTGCTCGGCGCCTTCGCCATCGTGGGAACCACCCTCGTGCTTCAGCACCGCATGGACTCTCTCCGCATCGTCGGCGGCGTGATCGGTGAGCTCGTTTCCGCGTTTTTTTTGTTCGCCATCGCCATCGTCAACCTCATCGTTCTGCGTTCCATCTACGCCGTGTTCGCTCGCGTGCGCCGCGGCGAACCGTACGTCGCCGAAGATCTCGATTTGCTCCTCGCCAATCGCGGCTTCCTCGCCAAAATATTCCGCCCCATGTTCCGCATGATCCGCCGCAGTTGGCACATGTACCCGCTGGGCCTGCTCTTCGGGATGGGTTTTGACACCGCTACCGAAATCGGCGTTCTCGGCATTTCCGCCGCCGAAATTGCGCAGGGGCTTTCGTTCTGGTCGATTCTGATTTTTCCGGTTTTATTCGCGGCGGGAATGTCGCTGATCGACACCACCGACAATATCCTGATGCTCGGCGCCTACGGCTGGGCTTTCGTCAAGCCCGTCCGCAAGCTCTACTACAACATCACCATCACCGGCGTTTCCGTCCTCGTGGCGTTCGTGGTTGGCGGCATCGAAGCGCTCGGTTTGCTCGCCGTGCAATTTCATTTCTCGGGGAAATTCTGGCTGGGCGTCGTTCGGCTCAACGGCAACTTCAGTGCGCTCGGCTATTTCATCGTCGCGCTGTTCGCCGCCAGTTGGATCGTTTCCGTAGCCATCTACAAGTGGCGGCGCTTCGATGAGCTGGAGGTCGATGCTCCCGCCGCGTCGCTTTCCGACTAACGCGCCGCGTCACACAACACCGGTTTATTCGAGCGCTTCAGGCTGCAAACCGATGCCCTTTTCGCCGGCGGCGCGCTTCTCCCAATATTTGCGGGTCCACGCTTCCCAGCTTTTCCCTGCGGCCGTGTCGCGCCCGGTGAACTCGATCGCTGCAATCTCGGCATATGCGATGGAGAACTTTTCGTCCGTATCTTTGGGCATCAGCTTCACGAACGACTCTTCCAGCGTCGCGCCCTTGCGCCGATCGAACACGTAGCCTTCGATCTTCGTCCCGTCCTTGCGCGTGATGGTCACATCGCCGCGATAATCAAACGCCTTGTCGAGCGCCTCGCGCAACTCATCCGCCGTCGCCAGGTCGGGCGCCCATCCTTCGATCTGCGCGCGCGCCGCTCCTGGCGCTACTTCCAGCGCATCCGCGTTGCTCGTCGCATTCGCTTGCATTGGCCGGTCTGCTGAACTCGTCCCGCTCACGCTCGTGTCTCCTGTTGCGATGTCGAGTTTTGCAGCTGCTCCATCGGCACAAACGCATGCACCGGCCGCACCGGCTCGCGCAATGTCTCCAGCGCCTTCGCATCTTCATAGCGATTCGAGAACGTCGCCCGCACCGTGCCGATAAATCCGCTCAGCGATCCAAACGTATCGTTCACCGCCGAAGCTTCATACCCGCTGTGCACCATGCAGTTCGCGCATTTCGGATTGCCGGACTCGGTCCCGTAATTCTGCCACTCCGTCGCTTCCATCAGCTCCGCGAACGTCTCCGCGTAGCCGTCCTGCAGCAGATAGCAGGGCTTTTGCCAGCCGAAAATGTTGTACGTGGGCATGCCCCACGGCGTGCACGCGTAAGTGCGCTTGCCCATCAGGAATTCCAAAAATAGCGGCGACTGGTTGAACACCCAGTTCTGCTTGCGGTTCGAGAGAATCGCGGAGAAAAGCCGCCGCGTCCGCGCGCGCCCCAGAAAGTGCTGCTGGTCCGGCGCTTTTTCGTACGAATATCCCGGCGAAAGCATCATGCCTTCGACGCCGATCTCCATCATCTCGTCGAAAAACGCCCGCACCGAATTCGGATCGGTGCCGTCGAAAAGCGTGGTGTTGGTCGTGACGCGGAATCCGCGCCGGACCGCTTCCTTCACGCCTTCCAGCGCCTGATCGAATCCGCCTTCGCGGCACACCGAAAAATCGTGGTGCTCGCGCTGGCCGTCTAGGTGAACGGAAAACGTCAAATACTTGCTCGGCTTGAAAAGGTCGATCTTTTCTTTCAGCAGCAGCGCGTTGGTGCACAAATAAATATATTTCTTCCGCGCCACCAGCCCTTCCACGATCTTATCGATCTGCGGGTGCATCAGCGGCTCGCCGCCGGGAATCGACACCATCGGCGCACCGCATTCCTCCACCGCCCGAAAGCATTCCTCGGGCGAAAGATTCTTTTTCAGCACGTGCGCCGGATACTGAATCTTCCCGCATCCTGCGCACGCCAGATTGCAGCGGAATAGCGGCTCCAGCATCAGTACCAGCGGATACTGCTTCCGCCCCTTCACTTTTTGCCCGATGACGTAGCTCGCCACCGTCCACATCTGCGATACCGGCACTCCCATTTCTCTGCCTCCCACTCAATTCTCGTGCCCTAAAACCAAGAAGCTGCCGTCCCGAACCTAGTCCCGGCGTCGTTGGTCGGAACTCGCGTAAGCGATCTGGCTTTTCGCCCGGAGCCAAATCCGCTGCGCCATGAAAATCATCCCGCTGCTCATTAGACGTCGTGTCATTCTGAAGCGATTATGGCTCCGGCTACTCGGAGCCAGGTGTCATTCTGAAGCGATCCGATAAGGATCGCTGAAGAATCTGCTTTTGCCTTCCGCTCTCCGCAGCCGCTACCCCCAAACTCAATCTCGCCGCTTTCTCGTGCGTTCGTCCTTCACGCAGCGGCACTTTTCGCTTCCCTCTCCCGCCTCCGATAGACTATCATAACTTACGCGAACGCGAACTCTCTTTCGCGTTTTGCACCCGAAACGTAAACGCCGATGCCCGACCAAACCACCCAAATCGCGCGTTCGCAGCCGCCCGGCAAATCCTCCGCCCGTCGCAAACCGCTCCAGGAGCGCAGCCAGGACACCGTCCAGCGCATCTTCCGCGCCGCCAGCGACCTCCTCGCCTCCGCTCCCATCGACGAAATCACCACCAGCCGCATCGCCCATGCCGCCGGCCTTTCCATCGGCGCGCTGTACCGTTTCTTCCCCGACAAGCAATCCATCATCGACGCCATCGCCGTCCGCCACATGGACGAATTCCGCGCCGCATTCGAGTCCCGCCTCGCCTCGCTCAATTTCAGCGACGGCCCCGCGTTTCTCTCCACCGTCATCGATGCCTTCGTTGCTTTCCTCGAATCGCGCCCCGACTTCCGCGCCATCGCCTTCGGACAAATCAGTGCCGCCACGCGCCAGCGCCAAACTGACCCCAACGCCACCGGCGGCGGCTTAGTGAAGCGCTTCATGACCGAATCGCTCGGCATGAACGACCTCGCCAGCCTCGATCTAAAACTCCGCATCGCCATCGAAACCGGCGAACGCCTCTTCGCCTACGCCTTCGAGCAGCCCGACGCTCCCTCCCGCGCCGCCGTAATCGCCGAACTCAAGCGCCTCCTCTCCTCTTATCTTTTCCCCGCGTAACCAAAGTGAAGAAGCCATGAAGAACAACAGGGTGGTTTGACGGTGCTTGCGCCCGATTTATCAGCGTGGAGCAGTTCGGACCACACGCGCGTCAACTTTTTCGGAGCCGTCAGTTTCGGTGCTGAACTATTCCGCGGTGCTTCCGATGAACGGACCGCGCCACGTAAGCCCCAACGAGAAAAAGAGCCGCCAATACGCAGAGGCCGCCCCATTCGTCGAGCGGAGAGCTGGAATGCTTGTAGCGAACATCGAGCATCAAAAGGGTCAAGTGAAGAGCGGCGCGCCCCAAGTCTCGAAGTTCGGCAAACACCGTCGCCATTTCAAAGGAAACTAGAAACGCGGCCGGATAGAACCACTCCGGTTTCGTTTCGGCGGCGGCCAGGGCCCGATCTGCTGCGGATGACTCAACAATACCGCTATGAAGCGTGAGCCAGACGCTCAAGACTCCGATGACGCTGCCGACAACCACATCCGATGCGTAATGGACTCCGAGGTATAGCCGAGGCAAACAGATCCATGCAGCTGTGTACAACATGACGGGAATTGCATAGCGGCGGAAGAGATACGCCAATCCGAATGCCAACGCAAAAAAGTAGGCCGCGGTATCGCTCGGGAACCATGACCAGTTTTCCAAATTTGCGGCGAATGGTACTGAGTAAGCCGGATGCGCGAGGCCCGGATCGTTAATGGGCCGCACCCGGAATGGCGCGGCGAAGGCCACCGTGCGTGCCACGATGATCGCAACCACCGATCCAATTAAAATTGCAAAGATCGCTTTGCGGCGCTTGTCTCGATCGCCGTCAGCGCGAAACCATGCGCACCAAAACAGAGCGAAAAACAATCCGCCCTTCAGAATGTTGTTCTGTTCCTCATGGCTGACGATCCGCGCCAGGGCCCAATTCCCCGCGTAGCGAGTCAGAAAATGGTATACCGCAATGTCGGCCCCTCGGACCGCTCGAATGAGTTCATTCATGGAACGCTTTCAATATGCACCTTCTATTGGGGTGCCTGAAAGAATTCAGCTGACCATCAGACGCCTCGATCGTAGCAGGCGTGCGCGATAACTTTAAATGGGAGTTTCTCAAAAGGTAATGGCGAGCGCGTGTCGCGACGGCATTCGCTGGCCTGCCTTCGCCCGTGAGCGTGCGACGGCTGCGGACTCGCCGAATTTCTTGGCGCGCCAAAAGATTAGTCGCGGCGGCGGGGCGTCATCTCCGCACTTAACGTCTGAGGATGTTTTGAGGGTGCCCTACGCTCGGTTTATGAGCGTGGGGCATTTCCGGATCAAACAGAACACACTTTACTGAATGTGGCGTCGTGGGCAGTCGGAATCCGATTCGCGGTGTTTGCCTGTAACGGGCCGAAACAGAGCCGTTTCCAACCGCGCCTCGGACATTTCCGTCGGCAGCGGCCAACTCAACCCCGCCGCCGTTAACCGTCCGAAGTAACATGCACCGTGCTTCGGCTGCTGTTGGCGCTGCGGGCGATCTGTCGCTGGCCCAGCTTGAGATCGAAATGCAGACGCAGAACGTCGCCGATAACTGATCGGCTTGGCCCCGGAACAGTGATCGGAATCAGCGCGGAATCCCGATCGGCTTCGCTCGGAATCCGCACTTACGACGAGCAGGCCGCGGGCAGCCCATTACGACGTTGATCTCTTTCGAAGTACTTGGGGAATATAAACCGCGAAGCAATATGCGCACGCTCCCCACCAAAGCCCAAGAACTAAGATAACGAGCGATAAACGCCTCGTCAATTTCTTGGAAGAATCGACGCGCCTCCAGTACTGCAGCATTCCGGACCATAGAAAAAATATAGAAACCGTTCCAAGGGTCCCGACAACGAGCCAAAAAGTTTGTATGCGCGCTGGAACAGGCCCAGAACCGATCTCCCCCAAAAACACCGGCGTCATCGCGAGCACAAGTAGACTCGAAGCGAGAAAAAGCGCGGTCGCTTGTCGTGTGACCAGCCAATCAGCGTTGAAGAGGTTCAATAGCCCCCATGGGCCCCAGTACTTCCGATCTGGAAACCATTTCATAAAGTGTTTCGCCTTGGACCTGCCTCCGAATGTGAGGAACACCTTGGCGGGTGGCACACCTTGGGTCGGGTTTATCAAGCACATCACCGAAGCCGCCGCTACACTTCGCACACAACACGTCCACTCCGCCTCCAGTGCAAATCGCACGGGTGCCGCATGCTTTGAAGTGTAAGCGTGCGCCCCCAGCGAAGCCTTGAATCATTTTCCCGGATTTTTCGCGCGCCGGGCTGCAGTCCAAACTTACCGCGCCTCGCGAAAAACCGACGTGTCCTTCTGAAGCGATCCGGCCCGGGGTCCCCGGCGCGGTCTTCCGCGCTGGGGTGGGGTGAGGATCGCTGAAGAATCTTCTTTTGTACGGTGGCGGGCGCCGCTCACGCCTGCGCCCGAGCCCTTGCCCGCACCCAGAAATTAGGCCCGCGTTCCGCTTCGAGTTTGCTCAACATCTCGCGGTGAATCTCGCGCACTCGCGCCGGAGTGATCGCTTCGGACCGTTCCACTTCCTCGATCTTGAGGCTGGTCTTGTCTTCGTACAGGTGCTCGCCAATCAGCCGCGCTCGCTCGTCATACGGCCAGATGAACGCCTGCCGGCTATAAACGTGATAAAGCTTGTGAGCGTCCTGCACTTCGTAGCCGATGGCCTTCAGGTCCGAGCCAGCCGCGAGTTGATGAAAAGTGATTTCGTCGCAGATTCCCCAGTCCTCCACTGCCAGGCGATCGTCCGAATGCCACAGCACCGCTTCTCCCACGCTGTTGTAAAACGCTCGCACGCCTTCCTTGCCTTCGATCACCGCCGGGTTCTTGCCCCACGTCACACGGTACACCGGATGGTCGACAATCATGTCCGCCGCCAAAATCTTGTCGTACTCTCCCGCGCCCTCCAGATGCACGTGCCGCCAAAAGTTCAGCAGGATCGCCCGATGCAGCGGCTTCGTTGTGCGTTCCAAAAGCTCCGCAGTAGGCCCCATGCATTCGTACACCGCTAGCTCGAATCGATTCATCTCCCGGCTCATCTGCTCCTCATTTTCTTGCCGTAGCCTAAGTCCATCACCTCACGCACCATTAACACAAAGGCGGGTGTCATTCTGAAGCGATCCGGCCCGGGGCCCCCGGCACGTCCCTCCGCGCCGGGGTGGAGGCGAGGATCGCTGAAGAATCTGCTTTTCACTTGCGGCGCACGTTGCCGGTTCCGTACTTCCCACTCACGGCTTCGACATCAGATCCGCCTGGCCGGTGCTCACATCCACCGGAAACGAAACGTGCTCCTGCACGATCAGCCATTTGTCTTTGACTTTGCGGTACACATCGGTGACGCGCACCACAAACTCCTTCTTGGTTCCGTCTTTTTGGGTGAACACCGAGTCCTCGATGTGATGGCCGTAGGCCACCGTGCCGACCACCGTGATGCTCAGTTCGGACATCTTGTCGCTCGCGGGTCCGGGAAACTGCGAAAACAGCGTTTCCCAATCCCGCTTGTAGTCGTCCCAGCTGGGATACTCGCGCGGCGGAATGGCGTCGAACACGAATAGTTGCCTCCCGCGCGCATAGCTGGCCATGATCCCGTCCACGTCTCTGGTGTCGAACGCCTCCACGTAACTGCTTTCCAGCGCTTCAATCGCCGCGCGATCGCTCGTCGCGGAAGCGGGTTTTGCCTGCGCGCCGCGGGCAAGCGCAGGAGCGGGCGCGGCTGCGCTCAAAACCAGCGCCAAAGCAGCCAGCAGTGCGGAACTTCCTAGCGCCGCAGCAAAGCGTCGTCTCATGTGAGGATTTCCTTTCGCGGTTCGGGCTGAATACCGGCAATCGGGCGCGCGCGATGGTACGACTCCGCTTCCCCCGCGTCAATCACGCAACGAACGGATTATTTTACCTCGCTCGCCGGGGTACGCAGATTTGCGGAGGGTATTCACCTAATATCTTTCCGGCGGTGATTCCTGTAGCGTGAGTAGGGGCTTTGTTCGCCCCAGGGAAAAATGAAGCCGGGCGTCCACAACTCGGAACGAATCACGGCCCCACAGAGGCTCCCTCGTTGGTGCCCTCCATCTGTTCGCCTGCTGTTCGCTTTCACGGCACACAAACCACGCGCGATAGGGCGGAACGGTCAATCGAGCGTTGACACATCGAAGTCGCTGAAAACAAACGACCGGGCATACCCAAGGGCGGAACTTCCCGGTGCATCTTCTTTTCCGCAGATCGGCCAAAAACTTAACGCTCCGGCGGCCACTGCGCGGCTCCGGGTGATTCGAAAATCCCGAAATGGGGTATGCTGTCCCGTGCCAATAAGCGAAATGTCCTGTGGCTGAAATGACGCATGGCTGAGATGACCCAATCCCGCCAGCTGGTATCCGGGCGCCCAATGGACGAGGACGCCCGCATCGAGGCCACCGTCCGTCCCGCCAACTTCACCGACTACATCGGCCAGGACCGCGTAAAAGAGAATTTGCAGATCGCCGTCGAAGCGGCGCGCAATCGCGGCGAGGCTCTCGACCACGTGCTGCTCTACGGCCCTCCGGGGTTGGGAAAAACCACTCTGGCCCAAATCCTGGCCCGCGAGATGGGCTCGTCCATTAAGATCAGCTCCGGGCCGCTCCTGGAAAAGAAGGGCGACTTGACCGCGGTGCTCACCTCGCTCGACCCGCGCGATTTTCTCTTTCTCGACGAAATTCACCGCCTGCAGCCCGCGCTCGAAGAAATTCTCTATCCGGCGATGGAGGATTTTCGCGTCGACCTGATCATCGGACAGGGGCCCGGCGCGCGCGTGCATCCGTACCAACTGAACCGCTTCACGCTAGTCGGTGCTACCACGCGCGCTGGTCTGGTAATGGCGCCGCTGCGTTCGCGCTTCGGCATCGTCCACCGGCTCGATTTCTATACCCCGCCGGACCTCGAAAAAATCATCACCCGCTCGGCGCAAATCCTGGGCATCACCATCGACGCGGACGGCGCCGGCGAAATCTCGCGGCGCTGCCGTGGAACACCACGCGTTGCCAATCGCCTGCTGCGCCGCGTCCGCGACTATGCCGAAGTGCGCGCGGAGGGACACATCACTCTCGCCGTGGCCCGCGAAGCGCTGAAAATGCTCGGCGTGGACGAGCACGGCCTCGACGAAGTGGACCGCAACCTGATGCTCACCATCCTCCAGAAATATTCCGGCGGGCCGGTGGGATTGAACACCATCGCCGCGTCGCTCAGCGAAGAAGAAGACGCCATCGAGGAAATTTACGAACCCTACCTGATGCAGCTGGGGCTGCTCGACCGCACTCCGCGCGGCCGCGTGGCCACCGCCCTCGCCTACAAGCACTTCGGAATGGAGGAACCCCGCCGCCAGCCCGGCCTTTTCTAGCCGCCGGATTTTTTCGTTCGCGAAGAAAAAACGGCAACCTCTACGCTGCGTCACAGCCTTACTTTCGCGTGCACCGCAAAAAACGCGCGAAATCATTGATGAGTTGGATAAATTCTTTGCGTGCGCTGGGGCTGATACCCAATTGATAGAGTACCTAGCCATGGGGGTCCCAGCGGCGCACATGGTCAAGCCCGGCCTTTTCGAAGGCTACGACACGGGGAACTTCTACGACGAGATGTTCTCCGCGCCGAGACAGCCGCGAGCCCAGTACGCCAAGCTGTTCCATCGCATGGCCAACATGGCCCCGGCGCAGTTCGAGGAGCGCCGCAAGCTGGCCGACCTGTCGTTCCTGATCCAGGGAATCACCTTCACGGTGTACGCCGACGGCCGAGGCACCGAGCGGCTGTTTCCTTTCGATCTGATCCCGCGCATCTTGCCCAGCTCGGAATGGGATCACATCGACCGCGGCCTCTCGCAACGCGTGGTGGCGCTGAATCTTTTCCTGCAGGATGTCTACGGCCAGCAGCTGATATTCAAGGACAAGAAAATTCCGCGCTCGCTGGTTTATTCCTGCCCGCACTTCTGGCGCGAAATGATCGGTGTGGAAGTCCCGCGCGGAATACACACGCACATTTGCGGAATCGACCTGGTACGCGACTCGAAAACGGGCGAGTTCTGCGTGCTGGAAGATAACGTGCGCACGCCGAGCGGCGTTTCGTACGTGCTGGAAAACCGGCTGGTGATGACGCGCACGCTGCCGGACGCGTTCCAGGAGTATGAAGTGCTGCCGGTGAATCATTACCCGTCGGAGCTATCGCGTATCCTGCGCAGCCTTTCGCCGCGAGGCGAGCACGACGCGCAAATCGTTCTGTTGACGCCGGGAATTTACAACAGCGCCTATTTCGAGCACAGCTTTTTGGCGCAGCAGATGGGTGTAGAACTCGTCGAAGGAAGCGATCTGATCGTCGACGGCGGGATCGTCTACATGAAGACCATTCGCGGATTGCAGCGCGTGGACGTGATCTACCGGCGCGTGGACGACGAATTCCTCGATCCGCTGACGTTTCGCGCGGACTCGATTTTGGGAGTGCCAGGGCTGATGGCGGCGTACCGCGCGGGAAACGTGGCGCTGGCGAACGCCGTGGGCAACGGAGTGGCGGACGATAAAGCCATCTACGCGTACGTGCCGGAATTTATTCGCTACTACCTCGGTGAAGAACCAGTGCTGCGAACGGTCGAGACCTACGTATGCGCGAAGCCGGAAGATCTGGCATACGTGCTCGAGCATTTGGGCGAGTTGGTGGTGAAGGCCGTGGGTGAATCGGGCGGCTACGGGATGCTGATTGGGCCGGCATCGGATTCGAAGCGCATCGAAGAATTCCGGCGGCGCATTCAGGAGCAGCCAAGGAATTACATCGCACAGCCGGTGGTGCCGCTGTCGCGCGTTCCCGCGTACGACTCAGGCGAGCAGCGGGTCGCGGGGCGGCACGTGGATTTGCGCCCCTATTGCCTGTATGACGGCGAGAAAGTGACGATCGTGCCGGGCGGGTTGACGCGCGTGGCACTGCAGAGCGGATCCCTGGTGGTGAATTCGTCGCAGGGCGGCGGCAGCAAAGATACCTGGGTTTTGCGGGACGAGGGCTGACATGCTTTCGCGAATCGCGGAATCTCTTTTCTGGCTGGCGCGCTACATCGAACGCGCCGAGGGAACCGCGCGCATTCTCGACGTGAACTATCACATGCTGCTGGAGCAATCGCAGCACGCTTACCGATTGCGCTGGGAGCCGCTGCTGGTGATGGCCGGCGAAGAGGACCGCTTCCGCAAGCTCTACGCGGAGGTGAATGGCGAAAATGTGTTCGAGTTTCTGGCCTTCAGCGACGACAACCCGAGCTCGATCGTCCAGTGCATTTCGAAAGGGCGCGAGAACGCGCGCACGATTCGCGACCGGATTTCTCGCGAGATGTGGGAAGACATCAACGGGCTATATCACATGGTCAGTCGGTTCGTGCCACGCGATGAAGTGCGCGCCGGGCCGCACCGGTTCTGCGACGGCATCAAGTTTGGCGCGCACCGTTTTCACGGGGTAACGGACGCTACGCTGCCGCATGACGAGGGCTGGGAATTGCTGCGAATCGGATGGGCGCTGGAGCGCGCGGAGATGACCGCGCGGCTGGTCGACGTCCAATATCACAATCTGCTCGAAGGGCCGCCGGCAGCGGCCGCGCTCGATAACCACCAATGGATGGCGGTGTTGCGTTCGGTGGGCGCCTACGAGGCGTATCACCGGGAATACCATCCGCCGATCGAGCCGGAGCGCGTGGCCGAAATGCTGATCCTGCACGCGCAGCATCCGCGCTCGATTCGCTTCAGCGCCACCGAAGTGCAATCGGGATTGCGCGCGCTGAGCGGGTCGGGGCGAGGTTCGTACGCCAACGAAGCGGAGCGGCTGGCGGGCAAGCTGGTCGAGCGGCTGAGCTACGACCGGATCGGCGATATTTTCGAGCATGGCTTGCACGGGTATCTGAACGACGTGCTCAATTTGTGCGGCGCGATTGGCGAAGATATCGCGCGAACCTACTTCTACTACGCGGTGGTGGCATGAACCGGTATCACTTGATGCATACGACGGAGTTCCTGTACGACGGGCCGGTTTCGGAAAGTTACAACGAGGTGCGGCTGCGTCCGATTCACGATGACCGGCAGAGCTGCCTTTCCTTTCGGCTGATCACCGCCCCGGCGTCGCGCGGCACGGCGTATCGCGACGCGCTCGGCAATTGGGCGCATCAGTTCAACGTGCTGGCGGAGCACCGCCGATTGAAGGTCGAAGCGGAATCGGTGGTGCTGGTGCACGAAGCGACGAATGGCGTTCACGATCCCACCACGCTCGCCGAGTTTGACGCGCATAAAGACGAACTGGACGAGGAGAATTTTGATTTTGTCGCTCCTACCGCATACGTGCCTCACTTGTCGAAGTTGCGCGAAATTATCCAAGCGGCGGAATGCGTATGCGACGGAACGGTGGAAGGATTCGCTCTGGCGGCGTCCGATTTGATTCACCAGCGATTTCGCTACGTGAAGGGCGCCACGCACGTGCATTCGTCGATCGAAGATTCGCTGGCGGTAGGCGCGGGTGTGTGCCAGGATTTCGCGCACCTATTGCTGGGCGCGGTGCGCATGCGCGGAATTCCGGGGCGCTATGTATCGGGCTATCTGGTTCCCGGCGGCGATGATTCGCCCAACGCGAAGCAGGAGGAAGTCATCGGTGGGCAAGCATCGCACGCGTGGGCGGAAGTGCTGACGCCGAGCAACGGATGGATGGCGCTGGACCCGACGCTGGGGGGCCCGGTCGGCCTGCGTCACGTGCGCGTGGCTTATGGACGCGATTACGGTGACGCCGCGCCGGTGCGGGGCGTTTACAAAGGACACGCGGGGCAAAGTCTAGCAGTGGACGTTCGCGTGCGGCCGGTGCTTGATGACGAAGGCCGGGAACAACTCAGCAAAACTTCCTCGCCGCCACCGATTGCGCCGGTGATCGTGGAGCGGCCGCAACAGCCCCAGCAACAGCAGCAGTAGGCACGCTTCCCTGCGATCGGCGCCCGTAAAAAGGAAACGCGCCGTTCGCAAAAGCGGAAACTCATCCGCGAAGGCGCGTCTCTTGTTATTGGGAGCGTTTCAACTATCGACGTGCCCGGACCGCAGCCAGTTACATTGCCGCGTTCGCCCCGATCGAACGCCGCTGTTGGAAGCATTCCCGGCAATAGACCGGCCGCCCCTGGGTGGGCTTAAACGGCACGGTCGTCTCTTTCCCGCATTGCGAGCAGACCGTTTTCGTTTCCACCCGCTGGACCGCTACCGTTGCCGAATCATGGCCTTGAGAGCGTACGACCTTGCAGGCCTTGCAGCGCTTCGGCTCGTTTTTGAAACCTTTGTCGGCGAAAAACATCTGTTCGCCGGCGGTGAACACAAATTCCGCGCCACACTCCGAACACTTCAGGACTTTGTCATGGTATTCCATACGCCGCTCCCGGGCCGTGTTCGCACGGGGGACGCAGGCAGAGGGCGTGCAACGAGACGGCCGGAACGCACCCGCCTGTAATCACGGGTACATTCCGGCTCCTGGGCACCCAGCTTGAGGGAAAGATGCCTGTGAGATGGCCGCCTAGTCTTGTTCACGCCGCTGCTTCTTACGGAGACGTTTACGCGAGAGAGCTTCCTTGGCGCGACGCCTTTCGCCGGGTTTCATGTAGTAGCTGTGTTTTTTGATTTCCTTGATGATGTCCTCAGCCTGGACCTTTCTTTTGAAGCGGCGAAGGGCGTTCTCCAAAGATTCACCCTCTTGAATAACAACTTCTGCCACGCGTATTCACCCCCGTTCCCCTGTTGTGAAATGTGATTCGACAGATGCTTAATTGTATCCGGAATCGTTGCGAACCGGCAAATTCTCCCTGCTTCTTATCGGAGGCTATCCCATAAGTCAAGGTTAAATTTGAAGCAACGGGGTACGTGGTGGCGGTAGCTGACGATGTAGTAAGCTCCCGCCGGCCGAAGTCCGCTCGAAAATTTTTGCGGAGCTCCCGCCGCTCGCGCAGATGGAAAAATCCGGTCGGTAATATAGAATGGGTCGGAACGCAGGCCAGGTTCACGGGTGCAGCTGATGCCATTGATGCGCAAAGCGATTGCAGTGCTCCTGGCCGGCGGCCAGGGGGAGCGGCTCTGGCCGCTTACGCGAGACCGGGCCAAGCCCGCGGTTCCCTTCGGCGCCGTCTACCGCATTATCGACGTGACGCTTTCGAATTGCCTCAACAGCGATCTGAACCGCGTATTCGTCCTGACCCAATACAAAGCGCTGAGCCTGAACCGGCACATCCGGCGCGGATGGTCGCCGCTGACGGGATATGGCGACTTCATCGAAGTGTTGCCGCCGCAGATGCGCGTATCACAACAGTGGTATCAGGGCACTGCGGACGCCGTTTACCAGAACATCTACTCGATCGGCAGCGAGCAATCGAGCTACGTCTTCATTCTTTCGGGCGACCACATCTACAAGATGAATTATCAGACGATGCTGGAACAGCACGTAGCCGCGGGAGCGGATGTGACCGTTGCGACCGTGGAAATGGACCGCGCGAGCGCCGCGCGGCAATTTGGAATCATCGAAACGGACGCACAGTGGCGCATCGCGGGATTCGACGAAAAGCCAGCGAATCCAAAGCCATCCACGGCGCACGCGGATAAATGCAACGTGTCGATGGGCGTGTATCTGTTCAATACGCAGCTGCTGGTGCCGATCCTGATCGCGGATGCCGAGAGCCCATCGTCCTCGCACGATTTCGGCCGCGACATTCTGCCGCGGATTATCGACAAATATCGGGTATTCGCCTACAACTTCCGCGACGAAAACAAAAAGGAGTACGCGTATTGGCGCGATGTCGGCACCGTCGACGCATACCATGAAGCAAACATGGACCTCGTGTCGGTGAGCCCAGTCTTCAACTTGTACGACAAGAGCTGGCCCATTTATACCTGGCAGCATCAATACCCTCCGGCGAAATTTGTATTCGCGGATCCAGGACGCATGGGCGTGGCGATGGATTCGATGGTGGCGGGGGGATCGATTGTTTCGGGCGGACGCGTGGAGCGGTCGATTCTTGGATATGACGTGCGCGTGAACAGCTACGCGGAAGTCGAGGACTCGATCATATTCAACCACGTGAACATCGGACGGCATTGCCGCATCCGGCGCGCCATCATTGACCGTCACGTGGATTTGCCGACCGGAACGGTGATAGGACACGATCCCGAAGCGGACCGCGCGCGCTATGCGATTTCCGAAAACGGCGTGGCCATCGTCGTCCGGCCGGAATCGATGATCGAGGAACCCGAATAAGATTAGGCTCGCCGAACCAGCACAAATTCCAGGGGGAAAAATGTCCACGAAAATTGTAGCCGTCAGGGGCCGCGAAATTTTGGATTCCCGCGGAAATCCCACGGTGGAAGCGGATGTGCGGTTGGAGGGCGGGGCACTCGGGCGCGCGGCGGTGCCATCCGGCGCGTCCACGGGCGAGAACGAAGCGATCGAGTTACGCGACGGCGACAAAACTCATTATCTTGGCAAGGGCGTACTGAAAGCCGTGGCGCACATCAACACCGCGATTGCCAAGCTGGTGACCGGGATGGACGCGGCGGACCAGAAAACGCTCGATCAGAAGATGATTGACGCCGACGGCACGCCGAACAAATCGAAATTTGGCGCGAACGCGATTCTGGCTGTTTCGATGGCTGCGGCGCGCGCCGCTGCGGCCGCCACCGGCCTGCCGCTTTACAAATATTTGGCGCGGCACACGAGCAGCGCTCCCACCGGCGTGCTACCCGTGCCGATGATGAATATTTTGAACGGCGGCGCGCACGCGGACAATTCCGTGGACGTGCAGGAGTTCATGGTGATGCCCGTGGGCGCGCCGAATTTTCACGAGGCGCTGCGCTGGGGCGTGGAGATTTTTCATCACCTGAAAGCGGTGCTCAAGAAGAACGGCTATTCCACGGCGGTGGGCGACGAAGGCGGTTTCGCGCCCAACTTGAAATCGAATGAAGAGGCGCTCGAACGGGTGCTGGAAGCCATTACCGCTGCCGGATACAAGCCCGGCCAACAGATCGGCATCGCCATCGATCCGGCGGCCAGCGAATTTTACGAACGCTCAACGAAGCGCTACGTTTTCAAGAAATCGGATCGTTCCGCGCGCACATCCGAGGAGATGGTCGAATTCTGGAAAAACTGGGTGCGCCAATATCCGATCGTATCGCTCGAGGACGGCATGGCCGAGGACGATTGGGAGGGATGGAAGCTCCAGACCAAGGAAATGGGTGACAAGCTGCAACTGGTGGGCGATGACAATTTCGTGACCAATCCGAAGATTTTCGCTCGCGGCATTTCCGAAGGCGTCGCAAACGCGATTTTGATCAAGCTGAACCAGATCGGCAGCGTGACGGAGACGATCGAAACAGTGGAGATGGCGCGCAAGGCGAAATATGGGGCGGTGATTTCACACCGCTCGGGCGAGACGGAGGATGCGTTCATCGCCGATTTCGCGGTGGCCATGGGCAGCGGGCAGATCAAGACCGGCTCGGCTTCGCGCAGCGACCGCATCGCCAAATACAATCAGCTGCTGCGCATTGAAGAGGAGCTGGGCTCGTCCGCGAAATTCCTGGGGCGCGCGGCGCTTTCCCGGCATTAAGCCGAACGGTGCGGGAACCGCCGAGCCGCTACTTTTCGAGGGTGATCTCGAAGCCCACTGGCGCCTCGCCGATGTCGTGCTTTCCCCAGCCGCTTTGCGCGATCATTTTCTCAAATTCCTCGCTGGTGTAGGCACGCTTCAGCAGCATGAAGCGGAACGTCCATTTCATAAGAATGGCATTGAGCGAGCCGGCGTTCATGGCATCGATGTGGGTGTCGATTTCCTGCTGTGGCGTGTCGCGGCGCAGGTCGATGATCAGCGCCTTTCCGCCGGGCCGCAGCACGCGGCGCATTTCGGCAAGGGCGCGCACCGGCTCGGAGAAATTCTTAAACGCCGCGCGGCAAACGATCAGATCGAAGTTCGCGTCCGGGAACGGCATCTGCGACGCATTGCCCCGCTGAAAATCGACCGAGACATTTTGGTCCTGCGCGTTGCGGCGGGCAATTTCGACGAACGTGTTGCTGATATCTAACCCGGTAATCTTGAACGTGCCGAGCTTCGCCAGGGCGATCGCGAAGTAGCCTGGGCCGGGCGCGATTTCGAGTACGCGCGCTCTTGGCGATAGATTCGCAGCCATGCGTTGCGCGAGCGCCTCAAAATCCGGCAGGTTCTTGCGCGTCAGCTTGGCATACCAGCGCGCGACGCCGCCTTCCATTCCCATTCCTTTGTAGCCCTTGGTCGCTGGCATGACTTTTCCCCCGCAATGACTCGTCAGCGCCGGACGCGCGTCCGGCGGAGTTGTACTTTGACTGCATGCTAATATTTTTACGCATCGCGCAGCCAGATATTTCGCCGGTGCACGAGTTCAGGTCCGCGTGTCCCCCGGCGGGCCTTGACAGCACTTACCGCGGACGCTACGCTGCGAATCTTCCTTTGATCATTTCTGCGAGGGTGATTGGCGCCGTTTCGAAAATTGCTGCGGAACATGCCGTTCTACGGCGCTTATAAGGCGCTGGGACACTACCCCGACTACTGGTATTGGAAGTTGCGCGGCGAGCCGGTGCGGTCGCCGCATCTGGTGAAGCAGCGGGTGGTGCGCGAATACGCCGGCCGCTACCAGCTGCGGACCCTGATCGAAACGGGAACGTACTACGGAGAGATGATCGCGGCGGTGAAGGGCGATTTCGATCACGTGTTTTCGATCGAGTACGACCCTGAGCTGGCGCGCCGCGCCGCGCGAAGGTTCGCCGCCGATGGGTGGGTTCACATTCTTGAAGGAGATAGCGCAAAGGTGCTGCCCAAGCTCCTCGAATCTATTTCGAAGCCGGCGCTTTTCTGGCTGGATGCGGGCTATTGGGGCTGGGCCGATTTGGCCCGCGACCCGGAAAGGCTGTCGGTGGAGGTGGAAGCGGCGCTTTCGCACCCGGTGAAAGGCCACGTGGTGCTGATGGACGACGCGCGCATGCTAGACGGCCGCAACGGCGCGCCTACCTTCGAGCAGCTCCGCAGCCGCATCGCTATGCGGTTTCCAGGCCATCGCGTGGAGCTGGGCCACGACGTTATTCGCATCACTCCGCAGTAATTCGAACCCTCCGCCCCCTAACAACAGCAATTCGTTACCGTTTAACTAAAGTCCCATTGCGCGCGGTACTCGCCTCCGGCAATCTGGTGAGAATGTTCGGCCCAGCCATGCCTACGGAGACGACCACTCCGGTTGAAGAACTGCGCCCCGGCGTTCCGGCGACGCCGGCGTTTCCGGTTCTGCGGAACCACACGACACACACAGACGTACCCATCAGCGGCTGGAAATCGGTGCTTTTGGGACTGCCATTCATCGTTGCGGGCGCTTTGATTGCGCTGGTAGCTCTGCATCAAATTGCGGCGCGCAAGCCCGCGCCGGATTGGCTGATGGGCGCCGCCGGCGGGCTATTTCTCGCGGGGGGATCAGTATACGTAATCCATGGCCTGCGCGATCTGCGGCGGCGCGCCGCCTGGAGACAAAGCGCAGCGGCTCGGCCCCATGAGCCATGGTTGGCGGATTATCCTTGGCAGCACGAAGGCATCGGCTTCTCCGAAGTGGACGAAGTGCTCGGGCGACTTTTGGCTGCGCTGGCCTGGACGCTGATCTTTACTTTTTTTGCGTGGGTGGGAATGCTGAGGCCGGACGGCTGGCCGATTTGGTCGGGGCTTTGCCTCTTCGGTTTGTGCTGCTTAATGCTGTGGGGCCGCGGGGCCGCCGGCGTTTTCCAGATGATGAACTATGGAGACGGCAGCCTTTTTTTCGGTGAGTTCCCTTTCCGGCTCGGCGGAGATCTGCAGGCAAGGCTGCGCGTTCCTTACCGCCTGTCGGAAATCGATGAGTTGACCATCACGCTGCGATGTGTGCAGGAGAAGTTCGTTAGTAAAGGAGATGGGCCGCGGCGGACGGTGACGGTTGTCTGTTACGAAACGTACAAAAAAGTCATCCAAATGAATGCCGGTCAGCTCCTCGACCTGAACGGGGCTGATATTCCCGTTGAGTTTCGGCTGCCCATGCGCGAGACTTCCACGAATCTTTCAGCCACGCCGCCCATCTACTGGGAAATTGAAGTGAACGGAAAAGCGCGCGGCATCGGTTATGACGCCATTTTTCTGGTTCCGATTTACAAAACGCCCTAAGCGCAACGGCCCAGCCAACCCGTTCCGCAGCTAATTCAATCGAATAATAGGTAGACATCTGGCAATCAGGTGGAAGTTCATCACCAACGACGGAGTAGGGCCATGCACCACCTCAATCGCAAGCTTCGGTTCAGCCTCGGTGTTTTTCTCGCGGTTTGGCCAGTAGTTGTGGCCGCGTTCGTTCCGGTACAGCTCTTCGCGGATTTGGATGTGAATATGCTTTCGGCCGATCGGCTGCCGCTGGCAATCTTCTGCGTGGCGGCGTTGGTCTCGGAAATAGGCGCGGTCGTCGTGTTTTTCCGGACGCGCGCTTTTCCCATAGACTCACTTACGTCGTGGTCCGTGATTGCCGCAACCGCTGCGGGAACCTGCACGTTGGCATTTCTGGTTGCTGCGCTAGCCAACGTACTTCACGCTTGGTGAGCAAAATCCTGGGTCAAACCTGGCGCGCGCGGGTGAGCGTCGCGCGGATGTCACCGGGCGCTGCGTGTGCGTTAACGTCTTTTCCCCGGTGTGCGCGGCACGATTTCCCTTCCGCCAACATGGGCTTGAAGTCGCACTCCCAGTCGGCTAGTGTGGGCTTGGTTATGTGCGTACATCAATTCCGCGCATGTATTTGCGCCCAGGCTCCTTCCAGAGTGCTTGAAGCGTGTATAACTAGCACCGGTGCGCGCCGATGAGTAATCGCCCGCGTCCCATCGTGCTGACGGTTTTGGACGGCTGGGGCTACCGGCCGGAAACGAAGGGCAACGCGATTGCCCTGGCTCGCAAACCCAACTACGACCGCCTGTTGAAGGAATTTCCCAACACCTTGATTCAAAGTTCGGGGCCGTTTGTCGGCCTGCCCGAAGGGCAGATGGGCAATAGCGAAGTGGGCCATCTGAATATCGGCGCGGGCCGCATCGTACAGATGGACATCACTCGCGTCGATCAACTCATCTCCAGCGGAGAATTTCTGCGCCACCCGCTGCTGGTGGAAGCGATGACTCGCGGATGCACTCGCCAATTGCATCTGATGGGGCTGTTGAGCGACGGCGGAGTCCATTCGCATATCGAGCACCTCTACGCGCTGTTGCGCATGGCGCGCGAGAACAAAATTGAAAAGGTTTTCGTCCACTGTTTCATGGACGGCCGCGACACGCCCCCGGAGAGCGGCATCGATTTTCTCCGCGCCCTGGAACAGAAGATGCGCGAGTACGGCGTCGGGCAGATTGCCAGCGTCAGCGGCCGCTATTATGCGATGGACCGCGATAATCGCTGGGAACGCGTGCAGCTCGCCTATCGCGCGGTCGTTCATGGCGATTCGGAAACCAAGTCGAGCGACCCAATCGCCGTGATGCGCGCGAGCTACGAGAAGGGCGTCACGGACGAGTTCGTGATTCCCGTGGCGATCACCACCGCTGCCACTCCGGGGAAACCGGCGGTCCCGCGCGGAGTGATTCGCGACGACGACGCCGTGATCTTCTTCAATTTCCGCGCCGACCGCGCCCGGCAGATGACCCGCGCGCTGATCGAGCCAGGATTCGACAAGTTCGCCGATCCCGCGCGCCCGAAAAACCTTTGCTACGTGGCCATGACGCAATACGAAAAAACATGGCCTTGGCTGCGTTACCTGCTTGCTCCGGAAAAACTGGAGCACATTCTCGCCAACGTATTCGCCGAGCTGAATTACAAAAATCTGCGCGTGGCGGAAACGGAGAAATACGCGCACGTCACCTATTTCTTCAACGGGGGCGTGGAAAAGCCGTTTCCGGGCGAAGAGCGGCTGCTGGTTGCGTCGCCCAAAGTGCCCACCTACGATCTGGAGCCGGAAATGTCGGCGGCGGGCATCACGGACGCGGTGATCCACGCCATCGACAAAGGCGAATTCGACGCCATCATCATGAACTTTGCGAATGCCGACATGGTGGGCCATTCCGGCAAGCTGGAGCCCACCATCAAAGCCGTCGAGACCATCGACGAGTGCCTCGGCAGAATTTACCAGACGCTGCGACCGCGCGGCGGAGCCTGGATTATCACCGCGGATCATGGCAATGCCGAAACGATGATCGATCCGGTAACCGGCGGGCCGCACACGTATCACACTACGAATCCCGTGCCATTCGTGCTGGTCAGCGATGATGCCCACACGCAAATGAAGTCCGGCGGATCGCTGCGCGATATCGCGCCCACGATTCTTGGGATGATCGGTGCCTCCGAACCGCGAGAGATGACCGGCAAGGACCTTCGCAACGGCGGGGCGCGGCGCTAAATGTTGCCGGCGGCGAAGCCCTTATTCGCGATTTGCGCTGCCCAAACGCCCGCTCACAAATTTAGGTTCCTGCATAGTTCAACCGATTTTCTCCCTTCCAATCCGATCGAGGAGAGGAACTGATATGCCTACGCCAACTGGCGAATTGAGCGTGTACGAATCCGCGGAAGCGCGGTTCGAAATTGCCGCACGCAAGGTCGGTCTCGAATCCGGTTTGTACCAATACATGAAATATCCCGAACGGGAGATCACCGTCTACATTCCGGTGGCCCTGGACAACGGACACATGCAAATCTTCACCGGCTATCGCGTGCTGCACTCGACGGTGCGCGGTCCCGGCAAGGGCGGCATTCGCTTCTCGCCGGAAGTCAGCCTGGATGAAGTGCGCGCTCTGGCCGCCTGGATGACCTGGAAATGCGCGGTGGTCAACGTGCCGTTCGGCGGAGCCAAGGGCGGCGTGATCTGCAGTCCCGAGAAACTTTCCATGCCGGAGCTGGAGCGGCTGACGCGGCGTTATACGGCTCAACTGGCCGATTGGTTTGGCCCGGAGCAGGACGTGCCCGCGCCGGATATCGGCACCAACGAACAAACGATGGCGTGGGTGATGGACACCTACGCGATGCATGTGCGCAAAGCAACGACGGCTGTCGTCACCGGCAAACCACTCGATCTTGGCGGATCGCAAGGACGCCGCGAAGCCACCGGACGCGGTTTGATGATCTGCTGTAACAAGGCGGTCGCGAAACTCAAGCTCAAGCGCGAGAAGTGCAGCGTGATCGTGCAGGGTTTCGGCAACGTCGGCTCGAATGCAGCGCTGCTAATGCATGAGTCCGGCTACAAAATTATCGGCGTCGCCGATATTCACGGCGGGCTCTACAACGAAAACGGCCTGGACATTCCCAAGCTGCATGATTGGGTTTATGGACAGGGCAAGCCAGTGCCGGAATTCCCGGGCGGCGGCGAGAAACTCAGCGCGCAAGAGCTGTTGTTCCGCCCGTGCGAAATTCTGGTTCCGGCGGCCACGGAAAATCAGATCACCGCGGCCAACGTGAACCGTGTCGATTGCAAGATTTTGTGCGAAGGCGCCAATGGCCCGACCTCATCGCAAGCCGACGCCACCTTCGCCCAAAAAGGAATTTTTATCATCCCGGATATCCTTGCTAACGCGGGAGGCGTAACGGTCAGTTATTTCGAATGGGTGCAGGACCGGCAGGGCTTCTTTTGGCGCGAACGCGAAGTGAACGAACGTTTGCAAGATGTGATGGAACAAAGCTTCGATCAAGTGGTACGCTACGCGGAAACTCACGGAGTCGATAACCGGATTGCCGCATATATTCTGGCGATCGACCGAGTCGCCCGAGCATTGAAGCTCCGCGGATTCTACGCGTAGCCCAAGCGTGCGAACACTGGAGAGGGGAGGCGGATCTGTTTCCCGAGTCCATTTCTCCCGGCGCGGAAAAGCCGGAGGAGCAGCACCGCCGGGATATCTGCGCGGTGGGCCGCTGGATTCACGATCGCGGCTTCGTCGCCTCCACCGATGGCAATATTTCGGTGCGCCTCGGCTCGGACCGCATCCTGACCACGCCCACCTGCATGAGCAAGGGCATGATGACGCCGGAAGATATTGTCATCACCGACCTCGATGGGCGCCTGCTGTGCGGGTGCCGGAAAGCCTCGTCCGAAATTGCCATGCACCTGTTGATTTACAGGCTGCGTTCGGATGTGAACGCCGTATGCCACGCGCATCCGCCCACGGCTACGGGTTTCGCCGCCGCCGGCATCGCCCTGGACAAGCCTATTTTGTGCGAACTGGTGATCGGGCTTGGCAGGGTTCCGGTGGCGAGCTACGGAACGCCCGGAACGCCGGAGTTGAGTGAATCGATCGCTCCATACGTGGCCGAGCACGATGCGATCTTGATGGCAAACCACGGAGTGGTAACTTACGGGCCTGATTTACTCACCGCTTTTCTGCGCATGGAGACCACCGAACACTTCGCGCACGTCGAGCTGGTGACGGAGCTCCTGGGAAGGCAGAAGCTGCTTTCCAATGCGGACGTGGAAAAACTGGTGGCAGCGCGCGCGCGTTACGCCGCAGGTTCAAATGCCCCTGCCGCTGGCTTGGAGCATGCCCATTCGAACGGCAACGGTGGCGAGCGCGTCTCGCTCACGCGGCGCGAGCTCGATTCGCTGATCGACGAAGCCGTTCAGCGAGACCGCGCTCACCGCTGAACGGCTCCGTTTGCGGCAGTTTTTTGCGGTCGGCTGTACGGCCATCGCCGCAACAATTCACTCCTGCACTTCGAGATAGCTGGTCTTCCCCTGAAAGTGAATTTCGGTGATGCCTTTTGCGCTCGTCACAATGGAGGAGTATTCGGACTTGGAGCTTCCGTCTTTCCACTGCGCGGGGGCTTCAGCTACAACTTTGTTGCCACTCTTCATTGTCACGCTGGATCCATCAACCACCACTTTGTAAGTGCCTGGCTTCAACGCCTTGCCGCCAAGCGAAGTGCTGGTCAGGATATCCATCGTGGTGTTGATGTCCTTGGAGTTTTTCGCGCTGGCTGGTCGCGGCGAAATTGCCAAAGCGAACGCCGCCAGAATCAAGCATGCAGACAAACGTTGCCCTCGTGACATTTCTATTCCCTCCTTGGAGTTCTGCCGAGCCGGCAAACTTTGAACGACATGACGCATTCGATGCGCCAATTTCCGTACAGGATTAGATACGTTTCAGAAATATGAAAAGTTCACCGCCAGCGTTGCGATTCACAATTTATTTTCGGGCGAGGCTCAGCGGCTATCCGAATATCGCGAGCAAAGTTGAAATATACGGAATTTCGGATGCCGCTGTCTCTTCGCCGCCGACACCGAAAAACGAACGATCCCAAAAATCGAATCTGGTGCGCTGTATGAGAATTGGAAGCGCAACCTCCCTCCGAACAACCAGAGGCCTTTTGTTTTCGTGAAAACATCGCCTAACTAGGCGAGTACCATGTTGCGGCGGCGTCCGCGCGTGCGCGGGCCTCGTTTGACAGGCCCGCGGCGCTAATCAATAATCGCTGGAGATGATTGGATTGCTGCGCGGCAAGCTCGTTGACAAGCGTCCCAACCACGTGCTGATCGACGTCGGCGGCGTCGGCTACCAGGTTCAGGTTCCTCTCTCCACGTTTGCGGAATTGGGCGCGCTGCATCAGGAGGCCACGCTGCTGATTTACACCCACGTGCGCGAGGATCAGCTGGCGCTCTACGGATTTCTGACCGCGCGCGAGAAGCAGTGCTTCGAGCTGCTAATCTCCGCGTCCGGTGTGGGCCCTTCGCTGGCGCTGAAAATTCTTTCCGGAATGGGAGTGCAGGAACTTGTCCCAGCGATCCGCAAAGGCGACCTGGCGCAGTTGGTGCGCATACCCGGAGTGGGCAAGAAAACCGCGGAGCGCATCGTGGTGGAGCTGCGCGATCGGCTTGCGAGCATCGACGTGCCGGAGGCCGGCAAGCCGGCCACGCGCTCGCAGTTGGAATCCGACGTTGCATCGGCTCTGGTCAACCTGGGATACGACGAGAGGTCGGTGGAACGCGCAATCGAGCAGTCGCGCGCGGGCGGCGGCGGCGATTTCTCCAAACTGCTGCGTGAATCGCTGCAGATCTTAAGCAGCGCAACGGCGCAGAAAAGCGCGCGAGCCACCTAGCGGGCGCGAACATCCGGCCACAGCAGCTCCGGTGCCCGAGCAGGATCATCGCGATCCGGGCGTATTTGCTCGCGCCATTTCGCGATGGTACGATGACTTACGATGCGCTCCAACGGCACCTTCACCCCCCGCGTTGGCGTCCCTTACCGCACGCGAAAAGAAGAACTTAGCGGGGATTTCGAAAAGCTCGAACCATATATATCCTCGCTTCGCGCCGCCGGAGCGGAGCCTGTGGTTCTGTCGCTGGGGCTCGCGCCAGAGCATTTGGGTAAAATCGCATCGACTTTGGACGCCGTACTTCTCACCGGAAGCCCAGCGGATGTGGATCCTTCGCGATTTCGCGCCGCGCGGCATTCGGCGACCGCCGATCCGGATCAGCACCGCGAGCGCACCGACTGGGCTCTGCTGGAGCACGCTTTTGCCGAACAGAAGCCGGTGCTGGCCATCTGCTACGGAATTCAGAGCCTCAACGTGTTTCTTCATGGCACGTTGGTGCAGGATATCCCCTCTGAACTGAGCACTCCGATCGCGCACGAAACGGAAAATGACGAGCCAGCGCCTGAAGTTTTTCACCCCACTCACATCGACGCGGATTCCAAGCTTTCGCGGATGCGCGGCGCGTCCCAGGAAGTGCGCGTCAATAGCTCGCACCACCAATCGGTCCTCGAACCGGGTCGCGACCTGCGCATCGTCTCTCGCGCGCCGGACGGAGTGGTGGAAGCGGTCGAGTGGACCGGCGACAACAATTGGGTCTTCGGCGTCCAGTGGCATCCCGAGCGGATGTCCAGCGGCGATCCACTGGCGCAATCGCTTTTCCACGAGTTCGTGCAAGCGGCGCGCAAAGTTCCAGCCGGCGACTGAACTTTACCTGGAGAACAAATGATCTCGTTGGCGGGCAAGGCAGCTCTGATCACTGGCGGCTCGAGAGGAATTGGCGCGGCAACGGTCAAGATGTTCGCGCAAGCGGGCGCCGACGTGGTGTTCGGCTATGCGCGGAATGCCGAATCCGCCGCGCAGGTGGAACAAGACGCCCGCAAGCACGGCACGCGCGTCGAATCCTGCAAGGCCGATCTAGCGAAAATGGCCGGCGCGAAAAAGCTCGCCGAGTTCGCGCGGGAGCGGCTGGGCCGGATCGACATCCTGGTGGCCAACGCGGGCATTTGGACCGCGCCGGACATTCCGATCGACAAAATGACCGAGCGCGAATGGGACGAAATGATCGCGGTCAATTTGAAAAGCGTCTACGCGGTGATCCACTTCGCGGCGCCGCACATGATCGCGCAGGGCGGCGGCCGCATTATTGCCGTGAGCTCCACTTCCGGACAGCGCGGCGAAGCTTTTCATACCCACTACAGCGCCTCGAAGGGCGCCATCATCAGTTTCGTAAAGGGCCTTGCAACCGAACTGGCTCGCCACAACATCCTGGTTAATTGCGTTGCGCCCGGTTGGGTGGACACGGATATGTCCAAGCCGACGCTCGAAACGAAATCAGGGCGCAAGGGCGTGCTGGCCACGATTCCGATGGGGCGTGTCGCGCGGCCGGAAGAAATTGCCGGGCCGATCCTATTTTTAGCTTCGGATTTGGCAAGTTTTATGACCGGCGAGATCGTGAACGTCAACGGAGGAGCAGTCCTGTGCGGATGAAAAGCTCGTTAACGGTTACGCTGGCTCTGTGTCTTGGAATTTCGCTCGGCGCATCCAGGCGGGCGGCGGCGCAGGACGACGAAATCATGATGCCGGAGCAAAGCGCCGCCAAAGCCAAGCAGGTCTTGCAGGCGGCCATTCAAGCTCTCGGCGGCCCGACTTACCTCAACGTTCATGACGTGACCTGCACCGGAAACATCAGCCAGTTCGACCATTCCGGCGACGAAACCGGCTTCGGGAAATTCATCGATTATTCGATCCCGCCGGATAAAGAGCGCCAGGAAAACATTCCCAAGCGCAACATCATCGAGGTTTACAACGGGAAACAGGGCTGGGTGCTCGATCGCGGAGGCGTATCGGTTGCTCCGCCAGGCGATCTGGCAACCTTTCAACAGGACACGCTCCGGGACATCGACAACATTCTCCGCCACCGCATTCACGAGCCTGGCATGGTCTTTCGTTACGCCGGCCCGGATATCATCGAGCTGAAGCAAGCCGATTGGGTGGAGCTGATGGATACCGACAATCGCACGTTTCGCATTGCGTTCGATCGCGCGACGCATCTGCCCATCATGGAAACATCGGAATCGCGCGATCCGCAAACGCAATTGGCGAGCAAAGAGACCGACCTCTTCTCGGATTATCACCCAGTGGAAGGCATCCAGACTGCGTTCCAACTGGAGCGCGACCGCAACGGCATAAAAGTGTTTCAGGCATTTTTCGCCAAGTGTGATTACAACACCGGCCTCCAAGATTCGTTCTTTACCAAGCAGTCGCTGGAAGAGCGCTGGGCGAAAGTCGGAAAGAAGGAACGCAAGAAAGAACAGAAGGAAGACCAAAAGGACAAGGACAAAGATAAGGACAAAAACAACAATTCTTCCTCCGACAATTCCGACTGGTAGCGTGAACTTTGTGTCCGTTCCCGCCCGCTCAGGCCGCGAGCCGGTCGCGTGTTGCACTCCTTTGGCAACTCCCGCTAATCTGTGGATACGTTCATTTCTGCGCTGCGGGGTATAATCGTTCGATGCGAACTTCGCAGGAAGGTCAACAGATGCACGGCACCACCGTTCTTTGCGTCCGCAAAGACAATAAAGTGGTGTTGGCCGCGGACGGACAGGTCACCATGGGAGATGCGGTGATCAAGCATAGCGCGAAAAAGATCCGCCGCCTTTACAACGACAAAATCGTGGCCGGATTCGCGGGCAGCACCGCGGACGCGCTTTCTCTTTTCGCGCGTTTCGAAAACAAGCTTCAGGAATTCCACGGCAACCTGCCGCGAGCGGCCGTCGAACTCGCCAAGGACTGGCGCACCGACCGTTCCCTGCGCCACTTGGACGCCTTGCTGCTGGTCGCCGACACGAAAAACACGTTTCTGCTGTCCGGAAACGGAGACGTGATCGAGCCGGACGACGGCGTCTGCGCCATCGGCTCGGGAGGAAACTACGCGGTAGCCGCGGCCCGCGCGTTGGTGAAAAATTCGCGATTGAGCGCAAAGGACGTCGCCCAGGAAGCCATGCGCATCGCCAGCGAAATCTGCATTTTCACGAACGCGAATTTCAGCATCGAAGAAGTGTGAGCGGCAAGCCGGAGAAAGACATGGTGATCTACTTGTCTGGAGAACAGCAAACAGCCGAGCCCGAAGCGCTGCCATCGTTCGACGAACTTACGCCTCGCGAAATCGTCGTCGAGCTCGATAAATACATCGTCGGCCAAAATCCCGCGAAAAAAGCGGTGGCCATCGCTCTGCGCAATCGTGTGCGCAGGCAAAAACTTCCGGCCGAGATGGCCGAGGATGTGTTGCCGAAAAATATTTTGATGATCGGGCCTACCGGCGTGGGCAAGACCGAGATTGCCCGCCGGCTCGCTCGCCTGGCCGGCTGTCCGTTCGTGAAAGTGGAAGCTTCGAAGTACACCGAAGTGGGCTACGTGGGCCGCGACGTGGAGTCGATGGTCCGCGACCTCGTCGAAACTGCCATCGATATGGTCCGCGAGGAAAAGCTCGACGAAGTGGCCGAGCGCGCCGAACAATCCGCGGAAGAGCGACTGCTCGAACTGCTGTTGCCCGCCTCGCCTGTCCCCATAGAACCCGGCGGTCCAACCGAAGCGCAGCGCCGCGAACAAACGCAGCGCACCCGTGAAAAACTCCGCGCCCAGTTGCGCGAAGGCAAGCTCGACCAGCGCCTTGTGGAAGTGGAAGTGCGCGAGCGCTCGATGCCGGCGTTTGAAATCATCTCCAATCAGGGCGTAGAGGAGATGGACATCAACGTGAAGGACATGCTCTCCGGCATGTTCGGCCAGCAAAAGAAGAAGCGCAAGATGACTGTCTCCGAAGCGTTCGATTACCTGATTCAGGAAGAGGAAAATCGGCTGATCGATATGGACCAAGTCACGCGCTTGGCCGTCGATCGCGTAGAGCAGATGGGAATTCTGTTCATCGACGAAATCGACAAGATTGCCGGGCGCGAATCGGGCCACGGCCCGGACGTCTCTCGCGAAGGCGTGCAGCGCGACATCCTGCCAATTGTCGAGGGCACCACCGTCAACACGCGCTACGGCATGGTCCGCACCGATCACATTTTGTTTATCGCTGCCGGAGCGTTCCACACTTCGAAGCCGTCGGAGCTGATTCCCGAATTGCAAGGCCGCTTTCCCATTCGCGTGGAATTAAGCTCGCTCACTGAAGGGGACTTCGTCCGCATTCTCACCGAGCCGAAAAACGCTCTCATCAAGCAGTACACCGCCCTTCTTGATACGGAAGGGCTGAAGTTGACCTTCACGGAAGATTCCATCGCCACCATCGCGCGCTTCGCCGCCACCGTCAACGAGCAGACAGAAAACATCGGCGCGCGCCGCCTCCACACTATTCTGGAACGGGTGCTAGAGGAAATTTCCTTCGACGCGCCCGAACTGAAAAAGAAAAACGTGAAAGTGGATGCCGCTTACGTCCAGAAACAACTCGCCAATATCGTCAAGGACCAGGACCTGAGCCGGTACATTCTCTAAGGCGCAGAACGCGACGATGGCAACTCGAAACTCGAGGGAATCGTGCCGCTGGTCGCGCAGCGCTCTCGCTTGCAGTCCTTGCCTAATCGCGATCGTTCTTGCCGCTGCTTTTATGGCCGGGTGCGCTTCGCCGGGCGCGCCGACCGCCAGAAAACCGGCCATCCCGGAGGCCGTCTCGAACTTGTCGGCTGCGCAACAGGGGAATCACGTGTTGCTCACCTTTGGCGTTCCCCAATTTTCGGAGCGAGGAAACCCGCTGGAACATCCTCCCGCAATCGAGATCTATCGCGACTTCGAAGCTGCGCCCGCTCCCAGCAAAATGCATCCGTCCAGCCCGAAGCACCCAACTTTGCTAGTGACGATTCCGTCTGAACTGGTTCCCCGCTACTCGACAAATGGGCAGTTTCGCTATTCCGAGCCGCTTGACGCCTCCGATTTCACCGCGCATCCGGATAGCAGTGTCGTCTTTTCCGTGCGCACGCGCGCTTCGGATAAGAAACTCTCGCCGATTTCCGATGTTGCCGCGCTGCGCATTTATCCCGCCCCGGAACCGATTGCCGATCTCGCGGGCAAGGTCACTCCGACTTCCGTTGTGCTCAGCTGGACTCCGCCGCAGAAAACTCCGGTAGGTCCTGTGCCGCCGCTCGCCGGCTACCACATCTACCGCAGCGAAGCGACATCAACTTCTGCCCCTGGCGTCGGAAAAGCCGGTAATTTGGCCGCTTCTCCCTCAAATCCGGCGGAGTCCGAATCTACCACCCTGCCCGGCGAGCCCGTGTCGCCGCCGGACCTGCAAAGTCCGTTGGTAAAAATCGGCGAATCTACTTCTCCGAGCTTTAGCGACACGCAAGCCGAATTCGGGAAGAGGTACGTGTACTCCGTCCGGAGCGTCTTAAGCTACGCTGGCACAAACGTAGAATCCTCCGACTCGAATCTTCTCAGCGTCACTCCCCGCGACACGTTTCCGCCCGCTGCGCCTGTGGCATTAGTCGCCGTTTACGTGCCTGCTGCCGGCGGCACTCCGGCGCATGTGGATTTATCGTGGGCGGTGAGCCCAGAGTCAGATGTCGCCGGATATCAGGTCTACCGCAGCGAGCCATCCGGTACTCAAGCGACACGCGTGAATAACCATTTGTTGCTAACTCCCGCGTTTCGGGATATGAATGTCGCTTCCGGTCGTAGCTACCATTACACTGTGACCGCCGTCGACCGCTCGGGAAATGAAAGCGCGCCGAGCCCAGCGGCTTCGGTAATAGTGCCGGCCGCGAACCAGCCCAGCCATGATTGAAGATGCGCCCCAGGCGCTTGCGGATCGTTTGCCGGATCATCACCGGTCCAGCCCGGTCCTAAAATTTGGACTCTACATCGGTTTCGCGATGATCGCCGAAATGGCCGTCGCGCTGATCGTGATCAATCGCGTGCCCGGCCTCGAACGATTTGCCTTGGCGCGAAACGCTTTTTTCATATCCTGTTTTTTTATCCTGGCGCTGACTCCGGTTTGCCGTTTCCTCAAAAGTCCGGTGCGAATGTTTTCTTCTGCCATGATCGCCTGGTCTATATTCGTGCTGGGTTTTGATCTGGCGGGGCTTTACTTTGACCGGCTATTTGACACTCTGCACCACAGTCCGTTTCTTACTCTGATCGAGGGTGCCGTGCTCTATGGCGTCTGCGCCGTGGGCGCCTGGGTTGGGGAGATGATCGTACACGCCTGCCGCCATTCAATCATCCCGGGCCGCCGCCCCGCTCGCGCCGCCGTCCGGAACGTCCGGTGACCTGATGAAACTTTGCCGTTTTCAGCTCAAGGAATATGCCGCGCAGCATCCCAATCTGACCCCGCACGAAGCCTTTGACGGTTCTCGTGCCGGCATCGTGGACGGAACCACCATCCATGAAATATCCGGGGATCTGTGGGGCGCGCGGGATCGCACTGGCCGCCAATTCCGCGTCGACGACGTGCAGTTCCTTACGCCATCCTGGCCTTCGAAGATCATCTGCATGGCGCGCAATTACGTGGATCACGCCAACGAAATGGGCTCCGATCCGCCGAAGCAGCCCGTCATCTTCTCGAAGCCGCCGTCTTCGATCATCGCGCCGGGCGATCCCGTAGTGCTGGCGCGCATCTCCAAGCGTGTCGATTTCGAAGGCGAGCTCGCGTTCCTGATCGGCCGCCGCTGCTACCATCCGCGCCCGTCGGACGACATTCGCCAGTTCATCGCTGGCTATACTTGCCTGAACGACGTCACCGCCCGCGACCTGCAACGGCTGGACGGCCAATACACCCGCGGCAAAGGCTTCGACACGTTCTGCCCATTCGGCCCAGTGCTCGAAACCGAGCCCCCCACGCCGGATACTTCCATCGAAACGTACGTGAACGGGGTAAGAAAGCAGTCGGCTCACGTTTCCGATTTGGTCTTTTCGGTCGACGTGATTTTCCGTTGGATCGCGGAAACCATGACGCTTGAGCCTGGAGATGTGGTCGCAACCGGCACTCCTGCTGGCGTCGGCCCGCTTGCGGCCGGCGACACCGTGGAAGTCCGCATCAGCGGCATTGGCTCGCTTAGGAATCCTGTGGTCGCTCCGCGCGACTAGTCGCGGGCGACATCGCCGATTCTCCGCCGCCGCTTGCGCTTGTTTTTGCCGCTTCGGATAGCCGCCCGTTGCTTTTTTGAGCGCGTAACGCGCTTGGACTCTCGTATTTATGTTCCGCTCGATTTAATATGAACTCCAGAGAATACGGCCTTTGAACGAGTTTCTTAAGGATTGGCGTAATTTGGTGCCGCTCGCGGGCTTGGCCGTGATGGCGGGCGTGGGAGTATTTTTCGCCTTCCGGCGTAAGCCCGAAGACATCGATGACATCGAGCGTCGCCGACGCGCCTATTTGAATCGTGTTGGCCGCATCGTGGAAGGCCACATCCTCGAAATCGGTGAGCTCGATTCCTCATCCTTTAACGGCAACAGCTCTAGACCTTCTTTAGCCGCGAAGTCGCCCTTTCCGCCGGGCTCCCATCCCAACGGCAAATCGGGCTCGCTGTTCTCGCGTGCGCGACCTGATGAGACACCCAGCCCTACGCGCATGTTGCTTCACTATACTTACGCCATCTCCGGCGTGTCGTACGAAACGGCGCAGGACGTCACCGGTCTGGAAGAGCGCCTGCACCTGGCGCGCGTGGCCGCAGGGCAAATCGCCAGCGTGAAGTACGACCCATCAAATCCCAGCAATTCCATTCTGTTAGCCGACGACTGGTCCGGCCTGCACTAATCTAGCGCGCTCACCCTCAGCGTTGACGCACCCATCCTCGCGTAGGTTCAAGTTCTCGTGCAGTCCCCAGCACTCATCAGGCACGGCGCGCTAAATCCTTTTCGACTAGCTTGATCGAGCGCTCGCGAACTCCGGCAAGAAGTCCGTTGCTTCTTTTGACGTTCTGTGTTACTGATCGCGAACAAATGGGGGGTGAGCTATGGAGTTGCGCCAACTGCGCTACTTTATTGCCGTGGCCGAGTGCCTTAGTTTTTCGAAAGCCGCAGAGGAATTGCACATCACTGTACCGCCTCTGAGCCGCCAGATTCGCCAACTCGAGGAAGAGTTCGAAGTGCAGCTTTTCGTGCGCAACCGGCGGCGCGTACTTTTGAGTGACGCCGGGCGGTTGTTCCTGCGCGAGGCAAAAACGCTGTCGGACCAAATGGCGCACTTTACCAGTTGCGTTCGCCAGGCGGCGCATGGCGACGCGGGGACCGTGCGGATCGGCATCGGCTTGCATCTGGGCGAACGCCTGAGCCGCGCGGTCGTGGAGCACTCGAAACAATATCCGCTGGTGGAGATTCACACGACCGGCATCTTCCCGGCTTTGCAGAACGGCGCGCTCGTGGAGAGCAAAATCGACGTCGGTTTCCTGCGGCCGCCCATCGACTACCTTCACTTGAAGTCGGAAATTCTTTTTGAGGAGCGCTTGGCGGCACTGGTGAATCGATCGAACCCGCTCTCAAAGCGAAAGTCGCTCCGAGCCAGAGATCTGGCGGGACAGACGATCCTGCTGCAGGATCGCCGCTTTTCTCCCGGCCTGCACGACAAGATTCTAGAGGTATTTGCGCGAGCGGGCATATCTCCTCACATTGTGGAGCTGCCGGCCGATCCGCTGCCGAATGACGATGTACAAAAAGTGCTGCTCGCCGCCAACCGCGGGATTTATATCGTGGCTGATGAAGCTCCCGCGCGGATGGCGCTTGGCTGCGCTGCGGTTGCTGTGCCGCTCGAGGAACCGGACGCGACCGTGGAAGTGCACATGGTATGGCGGAAGGGCGAGGCGTCCGCGACGGTACTCGCGTTTCTTGCTTCGCTGCGGAAAGTTTTCGGAACTCCTCAGCCGGCGAAGCTTGCGCAATTCATGGTGGCGACTTCGGGAGGATTGCGCTAGGAATTCTGCGGCGGCGCTGCGGATTTTCAGGGCACGTCAGCTACCGCTTCTGGCTGACCAGGCCCGCGACCGTATCCATCAGATCGAATTTCGTGAGGATCTCGAGCTTCCCACCTTCCATCTCGACGAAGATCGCGGGGCTTTCGTGGCTGAGCAAGTGGGTCAGCCGCTCGACCGGGGCATTGGCCGGCACCCTTGGAATCGACTTGGCCATCACTTCACGAACGATGAGCTTGCGCAGATCCTTTCCTTGCAGCGCAAGATTCAAGATTTGATCCTCGAAAATCGCGCCCACGGACTGGCCATCCTCGAAAACAGGAAGCTGCGAAATATCCTGCTGTTGCATGGTCTGGAGGGCCTGAAAAACGGTGCGATTTGGGCCGACGAAAATGGGCTCGCGCGTCTTGCCGTTCTGGCGCTTCACGCGAATCACGTCGGCGGCGGTAAGAGTTACTTCGGCGTCGGCATAACCGTGCTCGCGCATCCAGCTGTCGTTGTAAATTTTGCTGAGGTAACGCGTACCGGAATCGGGCAGAAACGCAACTAGCAGATCGCTCTTCTTGCAGTCGCGCGCAATTCGCAAGGCGGCGGAAACGCATCCGCCCCCGGCGCCGCCGGTGAAAATGCCTTCTCGCTTGGCAAGCCGGCGCGCCCATAGAAAACATTCCTCGTCGTTGACCTGCAGCACGTCGTCGAGCACGGAGAAATCGATGGTCGAGGGCAAAATATCTTCGCCGATTCCTTCCACAACGTAGGTGCGCGTTTTGCCGATGTTTCCGGTTTTCGCGTACTCGTAAAAAAGGGATCCGACAGGATCAACGCCGATGATTTTGATTCCCGGATTTTTTTCTTTCAGAAAGCGGCCTACGCCGGTTGCCGTGCCTCCGGTGCCCAGCCCGCAAACGAAGTGGGTGACCTTGCCGTCCGTGTCGTCCCAAATTTCCGGACCGGTGAAACGATAATGAGCTTCGGGATTGGCCGGATTGTCATATTGATTGGCGTAAAAGGAATTGGGAATTTCGCGCGCCAGTTTTTTGGCCACGGAATAGTAGCTGCGGGAATCTTCCGGCTCCACGGCCGTGGGACAAACGATCACCTCGGAGCCAAAGGCCTTCAACAAATCGATTTTTTCACGCGACTGCTTGTCGGTGATGGTAAAGACAGTCTTGTAGCCGCGCACGGCAGCCACCAGCGCGAGGCCCATGCCGGTGTTGCCGGAGGTGGCTTCGATGATGGTGCCGCCGGGGCGAAGCTGGCCTTTGCGCTCGGCTTCGTCGATCATCCAGACGGCGATGCGATCTTTCATAGAACCGCCAGGATTTAGGTAATCGGCCTTGACGTAGACTTCGGGCGCGACGTCCTTGGCCACGCGGTTTAGACGTATCATCGGCGTGCGGCCGACGGCATCCAGGATGTTGTTGCACTTCATTGACAGGAACTCTCCCGAGAAATGCGGAACGCAGTAGCTTAGAGATTTCGCCAGAGAGAGTCCAGCAACAGTTTGCAACGCGCGAGGTTCGAAGCGGCGCCTTGGCCGGACAGGGACGAAATTTTCTGATCAGAATTCGGGCTGGAACCTGCGGGGAGAGTGTATCGAACTCGCCGGGCCGCCAGCGTGTGTTCTCAGTGACTTACGAGGCGTCTGGGGCGGACATGTATCGATCTCGCACCCCAAGACGCCGGAGCGTCTTGGGGAGTTCGCCATTTGGCGAAAGAAGTGGCTAGTGATTAGTGGCGAGTGACTAGAGTGAACGGGCATGTGATGCGTGGCCGGTGGTTGGCGTTTCGGCAACGTGCGCATCCCGCATGCCGGAGTGCCGGATTGTCGCTCGATCCGGAAAAGAAAATGCACCGGGAAGTTCCGCCCTTGCATGTGCTCCGTCGTTTGTTTTCTGTAAGTTAGGTGTGTGCGAGGTCGATTGACCGTTCCGCCCCTTAGGGCGTGAATCGTGATTCGTGAGAGGCGAAGGCGAGTACATTGCGCGGGTGAACCTGCGCGAAAGGAAACGCGCTGTTGCGCGCGATGGAATGACGGAGTTAAGGCTCGGCCCCCCTAAACACCGTTCGCCGGTTGCAGATCGGTCGGTGGTGGCGCGTGATCGCGGCGCAGAGGACGCTCCGGTCGCCCTCCGGGCTCCCTGCGCGCCGTCTGCGCACAACTCACAAGCGGAACGAAACGCCGGAATGTATAAGGACGTCCTGGCAAACGCTGCAACTGATCTCGTGGCACTTTGCACCGACGGCAAGCGCTACACAAACAGCGTCGGGTGGTCGGCCCTGGTCGAGTTGTGCGTTTGCGCGCATAAATACAGATCGACGATAGCAGGATAGGTGGGGGAAAAGGCTACTGGCCAGAAGGACAGGTTTAGTACAGGCGGACAGGAACTGTACCGGACGCCTCCTTGTTCGAATCCCCTTGGGCGCGCCATCTCCCAACAATTCGAAACGATGGTCATTTCTGCGGGTGGTCCTGTCCGTAAAAGCGCAGGAGGCCTCTCGGCATCGGCCAACGGCCCCACGCTCGCAAACCGGGCATGAGGAACCCTCAACAACCTACTCAGGAGTAACTTATTTTGATCTTCTCATCCTCAGTGAAATGGACCAATCGACGCTAAGAGCCCGGGCCACGCGCCTTACGCTGCGGGCCAAGATGTGGCGCACCGACACCGCCGAGCCACCGACGGGAGCAGGGCAAAGCAGATCCCTCGCTGCGCTTCGGGATGACAGCGCAGGGAGCGCGGCGTGATGTGATGATTGAATCGCGGCGCGGGCAACCGCAGCCAGCGCTCACATGCGACAATTGCGCTGCGAAGGAGCTCTCTGGCGGCGCGATCGAACATTTCCAGGCTGCTCGCCGGATGGGGTCGGGATCGTTTCTACACAGGCTGGCGAATTGCGTAGGAATGGCGGCTTCGTTCCAGGCTGAGCGAGACAGCCTCGGCGCAAAGTTCAGCTTCCGACAGGGCTAGTGTGGTCCGCGTGATGGGGTCGATGAACATTACCAGGCGCTGATTGCGGGTTTCTTGCAGTCCCACGAACTCCGCGCCCTGATCCGTAATAATTCGCGAGATTTCACGAGTCGTAAGTTCGTTCAAATGTTGCATCGTGCATCCTAGACAGGAGAGCCGCGAGAGTTGAATCCGGGGAAAACCTGCGAGCGCGCAGAAATTAGTTATGCCCCGAACTGAAACGCGCTGGGGCGGCGAGGCCGTGAGCGTCCGCCGTTATGAGGCTGCGTGGTATTCTGTGCGGAAGGGGTGCGCCTGGAGCTGGTGCCGACCGCTACGACTGAAACCGCGATAGTTTTTTACGATGGGCACTGTGCGCTGTGCCATGGCGCGGTGAAGTTTGTGCTGAAGCATGACCGCACGGGCGAGGCATTCCGGTTTGCTCCGCTGCAGGGCGTGACGTTTCGCGCGCGCGTGCCGGAAGGAGTGCGCGCCAGTTTGCCGGATAGCGTGGCTGTGCTTACCAATGATGGAGCGCTGCTGACACGCTCCGACGCGTTCCTATACATTTTGGCGCGTCTGGGCGGGATCTGGAACTTTACGGGCAGCGTATTGCGGATCGTTCCGCGATTTCTGCGCGATGTGGTTTACGATTTCGTGGCGCGCGTTCGCTATCGAGTTTTTGGCACGCGAGAGGATTTGTGTCCGGTGATACCGGCGAAACTGCGATCGCGGTTCGGTCCCTAAGTCAAGCCGCCGAGAAACGCACGGCGCAGAACAGCTGCAAGAACTTCCAACCGCAGAACTTTGCAACCGGAGGAATCATGGAACGGCGCAACGTTTCGACTGGCACACCCTGGGAGCCGGTGATTGGATATTCGCGCGCGGTGCGGATCGGATCGCACGTTTTTGTGTCCGGCACCACAGCCACAGACAGCGAAGGAAAAGTGGTGGGCGCGGGCGATCCCTACGCGCAGACGGTGCAGACGCTGCGCAACATCGAATCGGCGCTGGCGAAGGCCGGGGCGAGCATGAAGGATGTAGTGCGCACGCGGATGTACGTGACGCGCATCGCCGACTGGGAAAAGATCGGGCGCGCTCACGGAGAATTTTTCGGAACGATCCGACCGGCAACGGCTATGGTGGAGGTGAACCGCCTGATCGCGCCGGAGATGCTGGTGGAAATCGAGGCCGACGCGATGGTCTCCGAATAAACTCCTGAAAATCGCGCCCGGTAATTTCTTTAGGACAGATCGTCGCAGCACATTGCAAAAATTACGCACTGCGCCGCTTGAGCAATTTTCGTGGCGCGCAAAACCCTTTAAAAGCTCATGCTGCGAGCCGCGGGGCGCTCTCGCCGGTTTGGCGTTCCGATTGCCATATTTACACACATGCGAGCTTGGGCACGTTCCGGATTCGGCAGAACGAGAGTTCTGAAGCGAGTCTTTGAGAGCGGCCGAGCAGGTTAATTCCCCATTAACGCGCGGGGCTTTCTCCCCTATACCCCAACACGCAAAGGCCCCGCGCGCCCACCTTCCGCATGGTTCGAATATCGGGATGAGGACAAAAGGGTTGCGGCTGCTGCAGAATCGCGCGGACGTGAATCGTGCCGCGCTGAAGGCCGCAGGGCCACGATTGAACCTAAGGCGACAACCCTACCGCGCGATCGCCGAACATCTTTTACCGGGGCTCAGGAATAGGCGGCGTCCGACCTAACCTGTTCTTCGACGATGCAGCCATCGAGGAGGTGAATGGTGCGGTCGGCGATGCTGGCGTAGCGCGGGTCGTGCGTGACCATGCAGATGGTAGCGCCGTCGGCGTGAAGCTGGCGCAACAGGTCAATCACGGCTTCGCTATTTTTCGAGTCGAGGTTTCCAGTGGGCTCGTCGGCCAGCAGGATGGCGGGCTGTCCGACCAGCGCGCGGGCCACGGCGACGCGCTGCTGCTGGCCCCCAGAGAGCTGCGAGGGATAATGCTTGGTGCGGTGCGCCATCTGCACGCGTTCGAGAACTTCGGTGACGCGCTTCTTGCGTTCCGCCGAGCCCATGCTGCGATAGGTGAGGGGCAGCTCGACGTTTTCGTACACGGTGAGATCGCCGATCAGATTGAAGGCCTGGAAAACGAAGCCGATCTCGCGGTTGCGAATGCGAGTGCGGTCGGAGAGCGAGAGATTCTCGACTTCGTCTTCGTGAATCCAGTAGGTGCCCTCGTTGGGAGAATCGAGCAGGCCGAGGATGGAGAGCAGCGTGGATTTGCCGCAGCCCGATGGACCGGCGATGGACAGGAATTCGCCATTCTTGATTTCCAGATTGACGCTGCTGAGAGCGCGGGTTTCCACTTCGTCGGTGTAAAACACCTTGGAGATTCCCTGCAACCGGATCAATGGCTGAGCCGTAGCGTTCATCGTTCGCTCCTTATTAAAGATAGAGGCGATTCGTTCCTTCACTTCAAATCTACGCGATCATCGTTGTCATAGGCGGACATGTCCGAGAGGATGACCTGATCGCCAACATGGAGTCCTTTCAGAATTTCGATGGTGTTGACGGAAGCGCGTCCGAGGGCCACCGGCACGCGCACCGCTTCGTTGCCGTCGTCAGTTAGCTTAAACAGGCCGACGGTGGTGTCTGGATCGCCATGCACCGGGCGGCCCACGAAAAGCACGTCGGAAAGGCGCTGGATGAGGATGGTGCCCTCGACGCTCAAATCGGGGACGGCGCCTGGTGGAAGCGGGCCATCGAGTTTCACGTCCACGGTGCGTGTGCCATTGACCACCGCCGGATCGATGCGCATCACGTGGCCGGGAATGATGCCGTTGTGCGTGTCGATGGAGGCCGTCTGGTCGAGAGCGATATCTTTCGCCTGCGTCTCGGCAATCTGCAGCGAAGCTTTTAATTGCGTCGGCTGCGCCACTTTCGCCAATACCGAGCCTTCGGTGACTTGCTGCCCCACGTCAACGTCCAGCTCTTGGAGCACGCCGTCGATTCCCGCGCGGACTCGCAAGTTATCGAGCTGCGATTTTTTGAGGGCGTACGCCGCCTGCTTCTGATCGATGGTGGCCTGGGCTACGGCGAGCTGCGCGGGGATGGAGTCTTGAAACGTTTGCACTTCCTGCTGCGCCAGGGTGTTTTCCTTGGCCAATTCTTCGGCTTGCACCTCTTCGGTTTTTACGTCCAGTTCAGATTTCAGCCCCAGCGTGCCAAGCTGTTCGTAGTATTTTTTGGTCATTTCGGCGGTGCGGTATTGCGATGAAATATTCGCGGCCGAGGTGCGCTTGTCCATCAGCTGATTTTCGAGGGTCGCCTTGGTCTGCAGATAGGAGGCTTGCGCGCCCTTCAACTGATATTCGGCGTCGAGGGTTTCCTGCTGCAGTTCCGGGTCGCTCAAGAGCAGAATCACCGTGTTGGCTTTCACGGCAGTTCCGGGAAGGACGAAGCGTTTCTCGACGCGGCCGGCGGACATTGCCGGGACAACTTGTATGGTTTCGGGCACCAGAGTTCCCAGGCCGCGGACTTCGCGCAGCATCGGGCCGCGCTTGACGGTATCGGTCCACACGGTGGAGCGGTCCACGCTGGGCGCCGCGGGCTTCAGCCGGGCCAGCGCGGCGGTGACCAGCACAACCGCGAGCAGCGCTACGCCAGCGTAGGTGTATCGGCGTATTTTCTTGCGCCGCTTGAGTTCCGGTCGTGCAATGTCCATGGAGAACTCCTCACTCGTGCCGCAATGCCATCATCGGTTTGACGCACTACAATCTCATAACTGCTTCCGCCATATGGCTGTTGTTACGCGCAAAGGGGCCGAAAAGTTCAGTCGAATCACCGGCTGGTGCTGGCGCCGCAGGGCTGAGTCCCAGCGCAGGCGAGCAAACGCCGGAAGCAGCTTCCTAGCCCCCGTTCGCGACGGGCGCGCGACCGGGCTCAGCAGCATCACGGCCAGCGTGCCCTGCTGCACATCGATCTTGCCGCCCATTGCCGCTACCCTCGCTATCGCTCATATAGAAACGTCATATGAGGTTGTGCTCGCGCCAGTTCGTGCTTTGCGCCTGACGCTTGCTGCGGGCTAATCTTCGGAGATCAAATCCGGCGTTCCTGGAATCTCGTGCGATCCTGCCGTTCTGCCGGACATCGCGTCCGCAATGCTGATGTCGTGAACCTCCAGCGTTCGCCCGAGCGCCTCGTCAAGATTCACTTCGGCCACGATGAGTTGAATACGGTCCTGCAGTTCGACAGCCTCGGCCTGGGTCAGCAAGGCCTGCTTCTGGACGACGGTAAATGCCGTCGATAAACCGAGTTGGAGTTCTTTCAGCTCGTCGTCGTAACTGTGCTGATTGTATATTCTAGCTTCCTTCGCCGCGGCGACGGCGGCGCGGTCCTCTTCAAGAGCGGTCATGTCCTGTTTGACGTTTAGGATCACGCCCTGCTGCGTCTGCTGATACGCGGCCTGCTGCTGGCGTTGGGCGAGTTGCGCTCCGGCGTATTGCGCTTGCGCGGCGCGGTTGCGGATGGGAAGCGTGAGGTTAAGGCCGGCCTCGAGCGTCGGGTAGGCTGCATGAATCATCTGGTTCCAGTCGCTGATCACTCCCTGCTGGATTGGAACGCCAGGCGCCGTGAGTTCCGTGCCCACATAACCCGTGGGGGTCGCGCCTGTCGGAACTGGGCCGCTGGTGGCAAAAACGGGGCTGGTTCCCACAAAGGCTCCCGTCGGCACCGTGGGATGCACGACGCCGGACAGCCCGTCGGCCTGATACTCCGCGAACAGGCTCAAATTCGGCAGAAGTGCGTTTTTGGTCGCCTTCACTTCCACGCCGTCGTTTCTTAGAGTCAGCGCCGCTTGTACGACTTCCGGCCGGTTCCGCAGCGCTTCGTCGAATGCATCCTGCAGGCTCAAGTTCTCTGGAGCCGGATCGTAGATCGGACTGGTGGGAACAACCTCGATTCCCCGCTGGAGGATTGGCCGCATGTCTTTTGTGATGTCAGCCAGCAAGATCGCGTTTTGCTGGATCTCGGTATTTTGCGCTTGGATCAGAAACTGCTGATCGATTGCCAATTGCGATTGCGCCGTGACCACTTCAATCGGGGCCATCGTCCCAACTCGAACCTCCGCCTGGCTATTGTGATATAGCTGCTGGTCGGCGGCGACGGTCACCTGCTCGATCTTCACGTATTCACGCCCATAGACGAGTTGCCAGTAATCCGTCTCCACCTGCGTGACGATAGCGATCACTTGCTGTTTAAATTGTGATTCGCCGATTTTAACCGTGTTCTTGCCTTCGATAATGTAACGCGTGTTCGGCAGCCTGCCGAAGCCGCGCAAGAGCGGCTGCGTCAGTTCCACGGAAAGCGTGGATGAGAATGAGGGGTTAAAGATATCCAGTTCGCCGAAATTCGTGGAATTTCGCTGGTTATCGAAGAGCACCTGCGCTTGCGTTCCGGTGGCAAATCCTTGCGTGTAGCCGAAATCTTCGGTCGCCGTATCGTATTTCAGTCCGATGGGAGCGTTAACCGTCGCCTGCACGCCGGCAAGAAATGGAGTGTTGTAAGGAGTGTCGGACTGATCCAGGGAGAGCCCGCTGGTCACCGCAGGATCGAACGGCGTGAGCCCGTTGGCTCCCGATTTTGCATACAGCAGGTTGGCCTGGTCAATCCATGGCGTATAGCGCTGCACCTCGATGCTCAAATTGTTTTCGAGCGCCAGTGAAATTGCGTTCTCAAGACTGAGCATCAGTTTGCTTCCCTGAATGAGCTGGTCGACGCCCGGCGTATTCCTTAGATCCGGCTCCTGTACGCGGCGCCCCTTGTAGGGCCCGATCACGCCGGGGAACCATGGCCGCGCGATCGAGTAGTTCGGGGCAAGCGACAAATGGCGGGCGGGAGCCAGCGGTGCACCCATCACTTCGGCCGGCGGCTGATACTGCGGCGGCGTAGTCGGCAGCCGAATTTCGGTCCGCGGCGCATTTGGTTCGGGAGCTGGCGGCGTTTGCCCTTGGGCATGCGCGCGAGATATCGCCATGCAAATCAAGAAAGCTACCGCTGCAGCGCGTTGGAGGCTTCCGGTCATCGGCGTTCGTCCCTCCGAAATACGTGGTATTCGAAGTTTACTTCAAGCGCCTTGAGCACCATCAGCGCCAGCATGCTCTGCCAGATATCCGATCTTCCGGCGGTCATGACCCAGACCTTTCGTTCACCTATCGACTGCCAACAGGAGTATACACGCTTCTCCTATAGGCATTCAATAGGAGATTACTCATAACGCAAAGCCACCAAGGGATTGACGCGCGAGGCACGGCGCGCTGGGACGTAGCAGGCCACCAACGCGACCAGCGCCAACAAAACAGCTGTAATGCCGAACATCGGCGGGTCCCACGGCTTCACACCGTAGAGCAGGCTGCCCATCACGCGGGTGATGGCCAGGCCGCCTGCCACACCGATCACTACCCCGATCACCGCCAGCAGCATCCCTTGGCGCACCACCATGGCGCGGACGTTTTCCGGCGAGGCGCCCAGCGTCATGCGGATGCCGATTTCCTGAGTACGCTGCTGAACGGAGTAGGCCATCACTCCGTAAATCCCGACGGCGGCGAGCAGCAGCGCAATGCCGGCAAAAATGGAAAGCAGCGTGGTGCTGAATCGTTGGTAGGCCACGGAATGCGACACCACTTCGTCCATCGTGCGGATGGTCCCAACGGGCACTCCGCCGCTGGCGATGCGCAGTTGCTGCTGAATCTGTTTGCTCAGCGAAAAAGGCGCGACGCGGGTGCGGATCATCCACTGCAACGGCCCGAGAGGCGCGGCGAATGCGGTCAACTGATCGCTAACTTGATCGATGGGCACGTACATATCCGGACCGGGCTTGTTGTTGATTCCCCTGTCGCGCACATCACCGACGATGCCCACGATTTCCCGGGCCGGATCGACGAATTGCGGCCCGAGCCCTTTACCGATGGTGATTCGCGCGCCGATAGCGTCGTCCTTGGGCCAGAACTGCTTGGCCATCGATTCATTGATAATGACCACTGGTTCGGACGAGGCCGTGTCCTGCACGGTGAAGGCGCGCCCTTGCAGCAGCGGGATGCGGTAGACGTTGAAATATCCCGGCGATACGAAGGACCATCCGCCTCCGCCGTTGTAAAGACCCTTCGCCGGCGGCTTGCCTTCGATATTGAACGGCAGGCCGTAGCCGCCCTCGAGCGGCATACAGCACGCGGCGGTGGAGTCTTCCACTCCTGGAATGCTTTCGAGGCGCTGCCTTCCTTCGCGTACCACCTCGGCTACGGCCGCGGTGGTGGCAAAGCGGCTGCCAGTCAGAGACATGTCCATGGTCAAGATGTTGTGCGGCTGAAAGCCGGGATCGACGGAGATGGAATCGTGGAAGGAGCGGATCAGAAGGGCGGCTCCAACCAATAGCACCATCGCCAACGCAGTTTCGCAGACCACCAGCAGCGAGCGCGTCTTGCTGCCGTGGAGTCCCGCGCCGCTGCGCGCGCCGGCTTCATTGATGGTGGCGGCAAGATTGGTTCGCGATGCCTTGATGGCTGGCACGAGCCCCGCAATGGCGCCCGCCAGGACGGATACGCCGAACGCGAAGAGCAAAATTCGCCAATCGAGCGTGAGCGCTTCCGCATGGTCGCCAAGGCGCGGCATCCTGACTGGGTTGACGGCGAAGAGCAGCCTTACGCCATAAAATCCCAGCCAGATGCCAATGGCCCCGCCCGCGACCGAAACCAAGATGCTCTCGGTAAGAATTTGGCGGACGATTCGTCCGCGTCCCGCACCGAGCGCAACGCGAATGGAAATTTCGCGCCGCCGCAAAGTAGCGCGCGCGAGCATCAGGCTGGCGATATTGGCGCAGGCAATCAGCAGCACCAGGCCGACGGCGCCGAACAGAATCCACAGCGCGGTGCTGAACCCGGCGATCACCACTTGCAGCGCGGTTTCCAACGTGAAGCTTTGCTTCGGATCCATCATCGTGGGGTACTTGCGTCGGAACGACTCGGCAAACACTTTCGTGGCGGCGATCGCTTGGGCCATGGTGACGCCGGGCTTTAGCCGTGCCGCGCCGATCAAATAATTGCCTTGATTGGCGCTGTTGGGGTCGGCTTGCAGCGGTTCGAGGACGTCGCCAAAATTCAGATCGGGCGTATAGATGGGCTGCATTACGCCGACGACGGTGCGGTCCGTTCCATCGAGATCGATGCTCTTGCCGACGATGTCCGGGTCCGAGCCGAACTGCGTGCGCCACATGCCGTTGCTGATCACGGCCACCGGCGGCCCGTCTGGAGTGTCTTCTTGTGCGGTGAAGCCGCGGCCGAGCGCAAACGGAATACCGTAGAGTGAAAACGTATTCGCCGAAACCTGTGTGGCGTTGTACTGCTGCGGCCGATCACCCCCAAGCAAATTGACGCGCATGCCGCCGGGGAAGGCGTAGAGCGAAGCATCTTCCAGCATGGGCATCTGGTCGCGCCACATCATGAATTTCGGGATCGAGATGGAAAAGCTGGTCTGATTCCCAAAAGAATTCATCAGGACGACGATGCGGCCGGAATTGGGCCCGGCGAACGGGATCAGCAGGATGCGGTCAACCACTGTAAAGATGGCGGTGGTGGCGGCGATACCCAGCGCCAAGGTGAGGATGGCGACGACGGTGAAGCCGGGACTTCGGCGCAAAACGCGCAGACCGAAACGAACGTCCTGCCATAACGACTGGAAGAGGCGCCCGCCACGGCCAGCGCCTTCCGGGGATTGCTCGCCCGCGTGGTTCCTGAGTTGGGTGTCCGGCGCGCTCATGGCAACTCCTTCCGGCAGGGTCGGTCGTCAATGCGTTGGGCATTGGCGAATGGGCTATTAATCTACTCTCGATAGCAGGAGCGAAGAACCATTTTTCTTCCGACGCAATGAAGCGGGTCTTAGCGGGCGGCGCCATTCATCGCGTGCACCGACAGATGAATGAACTGCCGCGATGGTTGTGCGGCAGGTTTGGCGATCAACCGCCAACCCATTCCGGCGCCGAGCCGAGTTCTTCTTACGTTACATTGTGTAGCGTTATGTGTTGTAGCCCATCTCGCCGATGGCGGCAAGCTATTTTTTCGATTCGACGGTGGCAGCCGCGCCGGCCCCAAGCCATCAGGTAATACGGATAGGCGAGCCGGAAAGTTCAGCGCGCAGCTGGTTTCGACGAGCCAGGGGAAAAATGGTTAGCACGGCAAAGCCGCGCCGGCGGTCCGTCAAATCGAGCTCGGAGATCGGCGGCCGGCGGTTTTATGACTGAGACGAGGTTTCTACGGAAGCGCGAATTTCCTGCCAGCGCTTGGGGCGTTTCTTGGCGTCGAGGACTTTCTTGCGCAGGCGGATCGATTTGGGCGTGACTTCCACGAATTCATCGTCGGCGATGAATTCGATGGCTTTTTCGAGAGTCATGTCACGCGGCGGAATCAGGCGGATGGCTTCATCAGCGGAAGACGAGCGCATGTTGGTCTGCTTTTTTTCCTTAGTGATATTCACGTTCATGTCGTCTTCGCGAGAATTCTCGCCCACCAGCATTCCTTCGAACACTTCCACGCCGGGACCGATGAACATTTCGCCGCGTTCCTGAATTCCCCAGATGGCGTAGGCCACCGAGACTCCCGCACGATCGGCGACCAGAGCGCCAGTGGGGCGCATAGCCATATCGCTGCCATAGTCCATCCAGCCCTCGAGCAGCGAGTGAATCAGCGCGGTGCCGCGCGTATCGGTGAGCAACTGTCCGCGCAAGCCGATCAATCCGCGCGAGGGAATGCTGAACTCCATGCGCACGCGGCCGGAATGATGGTTGACCATTTTTTTCATTTCGCCGCGCCGCGTGCCCAGCGATTCCATCACGATGCCGATAAAGTTTTCCGGGCAATCGACGACGAGCAACTCGCGCGGCTCCAGGCGACGGCCATTTTCGGTGCGCACCACGATTTCGGGTTTGCCAACCATCAGCTCGTAGCCTTCGCGCCGCATCGTTTCGATCAAGATGGCGAGCTGCAATTCGCCGCGGCCGAGAACGCGGAAAGAATCGGTGCTTCCGGTGTCTTCCACACGCAAGGAAACGTTGGTGAGCAGCTCTTTTTCAAGGCGCGCGCGAAGATCGCGCGAGGTGACGAACTGGCCTTCGCGGCCGGCAAAGGGCGAAGTGTTGATGGTGAAAACCATGGCCAGCGTGGGTTCATCGATAATGAGCGGATCGAGCGGCGCGGGACTCTCCAGATCGGTGATGGTTTCGCCGATCTGAATTCCCTCTACGCCCGCGATGGCGACGATTTCGCCGGCGGTTACTTCCTTGGCTTCGTCGCGTTCCAGGCCGCGAAAAGTGAAAAGCTTGGTGATCTTCGTGGGCTGGATCGTGCCGTTGATTTTGGCGATGCCCACGTCGGAGCCGCGCTTGAGCGTGCCTTGAAAGACGCGCGCGATGGCGATGCGCCCCAGAAAATCGCTGTAATCTAGATTGGTGACCTGAATTTGCAGCGCGCCCGCCGGATCGCCGGATGGCGGCGGGATCGATGCGACGATTTGCTCGAAGAGCGGCTGAAGATTCTCGGAATCATCACCGATGGCGCGGTGAGCCACCCCGGTTTTGGCGTTGGTGTAGATCACTGGAAAATCGAGCTGGTCTTCGGCGGCGTCGAGATCGATGAACAGATCGTAGATTTCGTCGAGCACTTGCGCGGGACGCGCATCCGGCCGGTCGATTTTGTTCAACACCATGATGGGCGGCAGCTTGGCGGCCAGCGCTTTTTGCAGCACGTAGCGCGTCTGCGGCAGCGGCCCTTCGCTCGCGTCCACCAGCACCAGCACTCCATCGACCATGCGCAGGGCGCGTTCCACTTCGCCGCCGAAATCGCTGTGGCCGGGCGTATCGACGATGTTGATCTTCGTGTCGTGATAGGTGACGGCCGTATTTTTCGCCAGAATGGTTATGCCGCGCTCGCGCTCGAGCTCGTTGGAATCCATCACGCGCTTTACGACTTCCTGATTTTCGCGGAAGACGCCGCTTTGGCGCAGCATGGCGTCCACTAGAGTGGTCTTGCCGTGGTCGACGTGCGCGATGATAGCGATATTGCGTATCGATGTGGTCATGAATGGTTGAAAGTTGTCCGGTTAGCGCTGCTGACCGACTTTGAAGTAGTACTGGAGCGGCACGCGCAACGCTTATTTTAGCATGCGCCCGGCGGTCCGACCGCGTGAGAATGTATCTCTGTTACAGTCTTGGTCTCCCGAAACGCGCTGAGAGCCTATGTCGAAACCAGAGTCGCTAAGTCACGCAGCCTTTACATTCCGGGGCCCCGTTAAATTAGTCGGCTCCATCGTCGGCGTGGTAGCGCTGTTCGTCGGAACTCTCATCGCCGTGTGCTGGGCATACGATGCCCGGCAGGATCGCAACCACACAATGGTCGTAACGGCTGTGACTCCGGTCTTCAAGGGCTATGAGGAAAACTGCGGGGGTACGCAAACCGCGATACTTCAGCCGGGGGCACAGCCACAAATTCGGAGGATCCGTTACTGGAAGAACTGCGCCACGGTCGACGTAGTTCTATCCAATGGACAAGAAGGGTTCATCGTTATGGGTGATGGAGACGTTCGCATCAATCCGCCGTTGCCGTAACAGGAGCAAACATGCCCACGCGCGTTGGATTTATTGGAATTGGGAATATGGGCTGGCCGATGGCTGCCAATATGGCCAAGGCCGGGCATGATCTCGGGGTCTACGATCTCGACCACGAACGCGTCGCGCGGTTCGCCGCCGAAAACAAATGCCGCGGGACGGCGAGCGTCGGAGAAATCGCGCAGAATGATTTCGTCATCACCATGCTGCCCACCAGCCAGCACGTGCGAGACGCGTTGCTCTCCGATGAAAACGGCGCATTCGCAAAATCGCTTCGCCCCGGCGCAATCGTGATCGACATGAGCTCGTCCGATCCCGTGGCCACGCGCAAACTTGGCCCAGAACTCGCCAGCCGCGGCGCGACTCTACTCGACGCGCCGGTTTCCGGGGCGGTGCCGCGCGCGATTACCGGCAAACTAGCCATCATGATCGGCGGCGACGATCCAACTGCTATAGCCCGCGCCAAGCCGCTGCTCGGCGCCATGGGCGACCGCCTGTTCGAAACCGGGCCGCTGGGCTCCGGCCATGCGATGAAGGCGCTCAACAACTATGTGGCCGCGGCGGGATACACGGCGGTGGTGGAAGCGCTGATGATCGGAGAGAAATTTGGGCTGGATCAGAATGTGATGGTCGATATCCTGAATGCATCGACGGGGCGAAATTTCACCACGGAAAATATGGTCAAGCAGCAGATACTGAGCGGCCAATTCGCCACTGGATTCGCGCTGGGCTTGATGGCCAAGGATGTGAAAATCGCCGCCGATCTGGGCGAAGTCGTGAATCTCGACGCGCCTGTGTCGCGCCTGATCCGCGAACGCTGGGCCTCCGCTCGCGACCGACTCGGCGCCGCGCGCGACACCTCCGAAGCATTGCTCGCGTGGCGCGATTCGCTTGCTGATTAATTTCGCCAGCGGTCATTCGTGGCGCAAGGCTACCATCGGATCCACATTCGCCGCTCGCCGCGCCGGAATGTAGCAGGCCGCTAGAGTGACGGCGCAGAGCAGCAGGGCGACGCTTGAAAACGTAAATGCGTCCGTGCTCTTCACGCCTAATAGCTCGCTGCTCAGAAATCGCGTTAATGCGAAGGCCGCCGACAGGCCTAGGAGCACTCCGATCACCGTCAACCGCAATCCCCGCCCGAGCACCAACTGCAGAATATCGCCGCGCTCGGCTCCCAGTGCCATGCGAATTCCGATCTCGTGAGTGCGCTGCCGCGTGGTGTACGACGTGACACCGTAGATTCCCACCGCCGCCAGCACCAGCGCCAGCAAGCCGAACGCGCCCACGAATGTTCCCGCCAGCCGCTGCACAAAGCTGGCGAGTTGCTCGCGCTCGCCGAGGGTCGTCACGTCGTATAGGACGAGGTTCGGGTTCAACTCATGAACGGCGTTTTGCACGATCGGCGCAACGTGGAGCGGCCCTCCCGCCGTGCGCACATAGATCACCATGGCGGCGTTGTACACCTGATAGAGCGGCAGAAAAATGAACGGAGTGGGCGCTTCATTCAAGTTGTTCATCTTGCTGTTCTTGACCACCCCCACGACCGTGAACCACTCGTTGGTCAAATCGGAATGCACCCGCTTGCCCAGAGGCTCCTGATTTGGAAAGTAGCGGCTGGCGAAATATTCGTTCACCATGGCTACGCGCTGGGTTTGCAGCGTGTCCTGCGGAGTGAAGTCCCGCCCGCTCAGCAGCGGGAGCTGCAGTGTTTTTAGGAACCCCGGAGTGACGATCGCGTCCTGCACTTCCATCGACTCGTTTGCTTGAGGCACGTAGCCTTCCGGGTTTACGCTGGTGGAGCCGCCGCTGAGTGTCAGCGGCACGCGGTTCGATAGCGCCACGGACTTAACACCTGGCAGAGTCTCCAGCTGGGCTACAAGCTGCCGGTCAAACTGGATTCCCCTCTCCGGCGGGTACCCGGCTTGGAACAAATCGAAGGACGTGAGCAGGACGTTATGCGGATTAAAACCGGGATTGATCTGCTGCGCGCTCACGAGGCTGCGGATAAAGAGTCCCGAGCAGATCAGCAGCAGCAGCGATAGCGAAACCTGCGCCACCACCAAGCCGCTGGCCAGCCGCCCTTTGCCGCGCCCGCCCGATGCGCTTCCGCTTTCCTCTTTCAAGACCGAAACAGGCGACTCGCCGGATGCGCGCACCGCCGGCAAAATCCCAAACACCAAGCCGGTAATCAAGGAAATCACCAACGCTGCGTACAGCACGCTGCGATCCGCATGTATGTTCAACGCCACCGGAAAATCCATCGGCGGGATGAACTTAGCCAGCGATCCCGCCGTCCAAATGGTGATCAGCATGGCCACGGCCCCGCCCGCGAGCGAGAGCACCATGCTTTCCACCAGCAGCTGGCGCACCAGCCGCCACCGGCTCGCTCCCAGCGACATGCGAATGGCCATCTCCCGCCGCCGCGCAATGGACCTTACCAGCATCAAATTCGCCACATTCGCGCAAGCCAGCAGCAGCACGACTCCGGCGATGGCCATCAACATGGGCAGCAGCAGCCAAAAAAACTGGTTCGCTGAAAACGGAGCTCGCCATAACGGGAAGACACTCACTGTGTCGTGGCCCCTGTGCTCGACGGGGTAATCCTTGGCCACCCTTTTGATTCGGATGGTCATTTCCTGCCGCGCTTGCGCCAGCGTGACTCCGGGCTTGAGTCGTCCCTGCACCGTCATCCAGAAATAATGGTGGTCGTTCAACAAATTCCCCTGGGGCATCACCTCAGATTGCATCATCATCGGCAGCCAAAGGTCCGAACGCACTCCCGTCGCGCTGCCCTGAAACACGGCCGGGGCGACTCCCACGATGGTGTACGGGTGTTGGTTGATGTCCATCGCTCGCCCGATCACTCGTGGGTCGCCGCCGAAATGCGTCCGCCAGATCCGGTAGCTGATCACGACCACCGGCGCGCCGTCGGGCTTCTGGTCTTCTTCGGGCAGGAACCCTCGCCCGAGCACCGGCCGAATGCCGAGCAAATCAAAATAATTTGCGGAGACGACCATGCCCCATACCCGTTGCGGCTCCGCCGTGCCCGTCAGGCTCATGGGCACCACGTTCAACGCCGCCAGGCCCGTAAAACTTTGTTGGCCATCGCGCATCGCAACGAAATCGGGGTAACTGAAAGGTAATGGATTTTGAAGCGAGTTGCCGAGAGAAAGCGTCACCATGTCCTTGGAGGTCGCCATCCCGGGCACGGGATTCAGCAGCGTCGAATTAATCCAGCTGAAGATGGTGGTGTTCGCGCCAATGCCGAGCGCCAGCGTAGCCACGGCGATAGCCGTGTACGCGGGACTCTTGCGGAGCATTCGAACGGCGAAGCGGAAATCCTGAACGAGCGCTCCCATCGGTAGCCTCCTGCCTATGGCGAATCATTCTACTGCCTGCGCGTGAAACTTTCGAGGCTCACCGTGAGACAACGCCACGCGGCAGATCGATGGAATGATAACGAAGATCCGGCGCCCAGCTAACCCGCCGGCCCGAACGACACGCGATGCGCCTCGGGGCCGGCGGCGGTGATGCTGGCGCCCACAATGAAGACGACCGCCGCGAACATGCCCATCGACTGCGCCAAAGTGAAATGCTTTCCGAGTAGCGCCTCGATCGGAGTGGCGCTGGCAGCGATCAGGACGCCAATCTGATACGCGAACCCGGGAAAAAATCCGCGCAGCGAGCCGGGCGAAAGCTCGTTGATGTGCGCCGGGACCACACCCCAGGCGCCTTGCACCATAAATTGCATCAGCAGCGCTCCCACGCTGACCAGCGCGACTTCACCGCCAACGCTTCCAAGAGGAATCAGCCGCGGCGCGAAAACCCACAGCGGAATCAGCACGATGCCAACGAGCATGGCAAAGATCATGGCGCGGCGGCGGCCGGTGCGGTCGGAGTAGAGACCGACGAGCACGCCTCCCACGATCGCGCCGACCATCGACACCACGCTGACGATTGCCGTCGCGCGCGTGCTGAAATGCAGATCGTGCTGGAGGAACGAAGGGTAGAGGTCCTGTGTTCCGTGGGAGATAAAATTCATCATGGCCATGAAGATCACCAGGTAAAGGAAGCGCTTCCAATTGGCGGCCACGTCGCGGAAGTACGTGCTCCAACTTTTCCTGGCCTCCACATTTGCGCGCCAGGCTTCGCTTTCCTTCACCCGCGAGCGGATGAACAGCGTCAGGAGCGCCGGCAGTCCTCCCAGGAAAAACATGGCGCGCCAGCCCCAGTGCGGAAAAATGGTCCAGAACGCGACGGCTGCCAGAAGATTGCCGAGCGCATAGCCCTCCTGCAATACGCCCGATAACATGCCGCGCCATTTCGCGGGGACTGATTCCATCGCCAGCGATGCGCCCACGCCCCATTCACCGCCCATGCCGATGCCGTAGAGCAGCCGCAAAATGAGGAACACCGTGAAATTCGGCGCGAAGCCGGAAAGCACCTCGACCACGGAATAAAAGAGCACGTCGATCATCAGCGGCAGGCGGCGGCCATAGCGATCAGCCATCAGGCCGAAAATAAATGCGCCGACAGGACGCATCACCAGGCTGGCGGTGAGCGTCAGCGTCATATCCACCATGGAGCGGTGAAATTCCGCGCCGATGGTCGTGAGCACGTAGGTGAGGATGAAAAAGTCGAAGGCGTCGAGCGTCCAGCCGAGGAATCCGGCTAGCAGAGCGTTGCGGGCATTAGCGCGGTCGGAGGCGCTTGCGGTGGGGCTGCTCATTTGCTGCGCGCTGCTTGTACCGCAAGGCGCGGATTGAGAATCGCATCCGTGACGCGCGCCACTTGAACCATCTCGGTTACATCGTGCACGCGGACGATGTGCGCGCCGCCGAAAATCGCGGCTGCAACGGTGGCGGCGGTGCCCCAGACGCGCTCGTGTGGCGGAAGGCCTCCGAGAATTCGGCCGACGAATCGTTTGCGCGACGCGCCTATCAGCAGCGGGAAACCAAGCCGCGCAAGTTCAGGCAAACGCGCGAGGAGTTCGCAATCCTGATCTGCGCTTTTGCCGAAGCCGATGCCCGGATCGAAAACGATCTGCGATTTTGGCACCCCGGCGCGGCGCGCGAGGGTCACTGCTTTACGCAAGCCGGAAGTCACATCGCGCAGGGCATTTCGCGCGAAAGGCTGCTTGTGCATGGTGCGCGGCTCGCCGCGCATGTGCATCAGGATCAGCGGCAGCTTGCGGCGGCGCGCGATTTGCGCCATGGCTGATCCGGCACGCAGAGCGGACACATCGTTCAAAATTTCCGCGCCCGCCGCGGCAGCGGCTTCCGCGACTGCGGGCTTCATTGTGTCAATCGAGATGGGAATTCTCAGCGCGCCGCGCAGTCTTTCGAGCACCGGCAGGACGCGGCGCAGCTCTTCCTCTGCGGATACTGGCTCCGAGCCGGGACGCGTCGATTCCCCGCCGATGTCGAGGATGTCCGCACCGGCGCGTTCCAATTCCAGCGCCCGCGCCGCCGCTGCATCTGCATCGAGAAATTTGCCGCCATCGGAAAAGCTGTCTGGCGTCACATTGAGGATGCCCATCAGCAGCGTGCGCTCGCCGAGCGCGAGCACGCGCGAGGGTCCACCCGCGGTGGCGGGCAGGCGCAGCTTGAATTTTGCGCGGCGAAACATGGACCGCATATTGAATCATGGATTGCCCTAGTAGCTAAAGGGTCATCCGACTTGTCGTGTTTGCCCCGTTCGCATCGTTGCTGTGATATGAAGAAGATCACTCCTATGACGAACTTTCCCACCACGCGCGAGGCCAAGGAGTTTCTGGTTTCCGAAATTGCGGACGAGGCGCAGCGCGAGAACGTCCTGCTTTCAGACGTCGAGCGCAAGATGCTGTACTTCTCGGAAACCCACTGGGCCCCTCCCGACATTATGGAAGTGAACGACTTGTTCGACCGGGAGTACGACCAAGCTGCCTATGAGAAGAAAATCGCTGAACTGGTCCGCAATAGGACCAAGCGGCTGCGAAAAGAGCGACCCGAAGACTTTGCTGACTGGGTTCGCGCGATCCGCCAACTCGAAAAAGAGGACCACTACATTCTAGTGATGGTTCACCAGGCCGGTGTTTCCGCGAGGCGGATGAACAACGATTTGCGAGTAGTGATTCTGGCCGTGCTTCTCTTCTCCAGCATTTGGATAATCAACCACATTTCCCACTACCTAGGCCTGTGGCTTCCGGGAGGAGATGACTATTCCGGCAGTTCTAGAACGAACGTGAGACTGAGCAATCTGGTAGGATACGCGTTTGTCGTTTTTGCTGTTCTCGCCGTCAGTGCTTCGATCTTCTCCTACTTTGATCGCAAAAGACGCTTGTCCCAGCTTCTGGATCGCCTGCTTCGCAGCATCAGCCGACGAGGCCGCCACGCACTCTAACGCAGCGCATCTTTGATTAGCACGGCGACCGTGGGATCGCTGGGCTTCACTCGAACTTTGACGGCGGCGCCTTTCGTCACTTCGCTCGCATATTTTTTAGCCGAGCCTTGAGAATGAATGGCGATCCGCACCAGGTGCCGTACCGCTCCCCATTCATAGGGTATTCGTAGATGATGGTGACAATCGGACAGCCAAATGCGTCTTCAAAGGTCGCGCTTAACACAGTTCCGTCTATAACGCGCTATTCCCGACTGCGGAAATGCTGAGTCCCGCGCACCACGGATCTGATGAAATAGAAGACGGTCGAGATTGCGAGTTCGAAGAACCAATCCATCGCGGAGGATAGTATCGCAATGGCGCCTCACCCACGATCAGTGAGCACTTTGGGCAACCGGCTGCGCGAGTGGCGCTTAGCGCCCGTATTTTAGCGCGATGAGGCGGCAACGTAATACGCAGCGCGATGGGAGGCCGTGACGCCCGTGTGCCCGACGACTTCCACGCGAAGCGAATGCCAGCCGGGCGCTGCCGGTGCGCCTCCCGCGCGAGAGGGATAAAAGCCCAGCGTATACTCCGCGCGAATCTTTTCCGCTATCTGCTGGAACGTACCCTCGACGGTGCTCGACTCGTTTAGAAAATAAAGCTGGCCACCGGCGCGGCGGACGAGTTCGGCGAGATAGTCTGTGTAGGCAGGAATTCCCAGCGTCAGCACGTTGGGAGAAACGAAGCTGGTATCGGCATTGGCGGCGAGCCATGCGGGCGTCATGATGCGCGGCCGATTTTCGGTGGAAACGGCGAAGACTTGAATATCCTGCGAGGCGAGAGCGCGCACTACGTCGTCGAAAGTGAGGCGATTTTCGTCGCCGGCATGCGGCGACTCGCTGCGCGGATCGAGTGTAAGCCCGAGGCCACTGTCTTGTCCGTCGGTGAGCAGAACGATGGCTTTCCGGCCGGTGCGCCCGGCAAACAATTTTTCGGCGGTCAGGTACACGGCTTCATAAATATTCGAGCCGCCGGTATCGCCGAAGAGCGCGCGCACGTCGATGCGCTCGACTGCGCGATGCATCGCTACGCGATTATCGGAAAAAGGTTCGAGCACATACGTGTGCGCGGAGAAATCGACCAGTGCGGCTTGATCGAGCGGCGCTAGCGAATCCACCAGCGCGTCGGCGGCCTCCTTCATCTGATCCGAATCGGGCAGGACGCTGGGACTGGCGTCGATTACCAGCGCGACGCTGGCGGGCTGCTTGGAGGCGTCGAAATAAGCGATTGGCTGGGCGATGCCATCGTCGTAGATGCGGAAATCGCTCTGGCGCAGGCCGGGGACCGCTTCGCCATCTGACGCAGAAACGATGCACGTGACCGGGACCATCTGCGTGAGCGCCTGCAGCGCGGCACGAGCGGGTTGCTGACCGTTTGAAGTGTGCGTCGGTGCAGCTCCGAGCGTGGATATGTGCAGTTCGCCCGTTGCCGGATCGCGATGCCACGCGACTCCTTTATCGAGCTGTTGCGGGCGAGGAAGCTTTTCCCGTTGTCGATGCCCTGCCGGCGCAGCGATGCCATCGGCAGCTGCGGAAAGAATTATCAGAACTGCGAGCGCAAGCGGCAAAGCTCGCATGGGTGAGATCAGTCGAGATCGAAGTGGCGGAACGGCTTTTCGACGGGCGTGTCTTTGGCTTTCTTCAGGCCTTCGGCGAATTTGCGCGCCAGCACGTCTTCTTTGGACTTTTCCGCTTCTACGGACGCGCGGAACTTCGCTTCGACGGCTTCGGACTGCTCGCGAAGCAGTCGAGCGGTATCATCCAAATCGACCGAAGACGGCGGTTTCGGCGGCGGGACGTGAGAAAGCACCGTGCCCAGCGCACGGTCCACGGTCAGTTTCGCGCGGCAGCAGGGGCATTCCAGGTCAAAGGTGTCTTCTTTGGGCTTCGCCATGGGCCCATTCTACGCCAAATCCAGAGGAACCGGAATTTTGGTTCAGCCAGCGCGGCGCGCAGCAACAAGGCAATTCGGTTTCACGGTTGCAGCTTCGCAGTGCGGTTCCAAGATGAAACGTGGTTGAACTTTAAGTCTTTGACGGATACGATGTCGCCGCTGATCCAGTGATCACACGTGACCAGCCGATCAGAGGTTCGGTAATGCAGCCGCAAGAGCTACGAATCACGGCGGGGTCGATCGCAAGCGGCCCGCCACGGGAGAGTTCGATGAAGAGAGTTTACACAACGATGATGGCGGTAGCCGCCGTGCTGCTGCTGGCGGGCGTGGCGCACGCGCAGGTTTCGCTGAACGCGGCGCGCATCGGCGCGGTCGATCAAGAAGCGCTGGCGAAGTTCTACGAAGCCGCATACGGTATGCAGGAAGTGAATCGCATCAACGCGCCGGGAGGCGCGGAGATTTTCTTGAATTTCGGCGATACGGTCGATGCCGCGAAGGCTGACAAAAGCGTGCCGATCGTGATCATGCATCGCCCCTCGAACGACCTGAAAGACCCCGTTCCGCACCTGGTCCTCAACGTCACCGATATGGCAAAAACGGTCGCAGCCATCAAGGCGGCTGGCGGTTCCATGGCCGGCGAACCGCGCGGATTCGGAAACACCGGCATCATGATCGGCATCGCCATCGATCCGGCCGGCAACCGCATCGAGATGATCCAGCGGCCGCAAAGGTAATGCTCGAAAATTAGCGCTGTGTATCTGTATCCCTGATGGCCCGCTAAGGAGTCCCCATGCGGGCCATCTTGCTTATACGCTAGGCTGATCCATCGCGACCCCGCCAGCCGCCAGCGCCTGCTGGGAGTTGGCTTCTTCTTCGCATTGGAATAGTATGAGCGCGAATGGACTGAGGACCCGAACCAGGCTCGGATCGGCTGATTTCCGGGGGGAAAAACATGCCCCAAAAATTGACACGAAGAGAATTGATGCGCCACTCGATTGCCGCCGGCGGACTGTTTGCAGCTGGATCGCTGATGCCGGTTTCGTCGGCGCTGGCAAATCAAGCCGGAGAACATCAGGGATCCCCCGAGCGCGAAACCAAGCCTCCCGCGAGAGTGGTCGGACGCAAAGTAACGCAACCGGAGCGCGAACTGCCTGTGTTGCACGAAACCAGCGTCCTGGTAGTCGGCGGCGGCCCGGCGGGCACGGCTGCCGCGCTGTCGGCCCGGCGGCTGGGCATCGACGTCACTTTGGTGGAGCGCTACGGGTATTTGGGAGGACTCGCGACCGGCGGATTAGTGCTGGGAATTTTTCCGCTGTACGACCGGAAAAATAAGCAAGTGATCTTCGGCTTCGCCGAAGAGTTGATGAAAAAACTCGACGTCACCAAGTTTGGCATCATCGACCGGAACAAAGCGCCGATCTATCCGACCTTCGACGCGGAGGCCATGAAATACCTGCTGGCCCAGATGGTGCTTGATTCGGGCATCACCGCGTATCTCGATTGCTGGGGCGTCGATGCCATTGTGGATGGCAAAGGCGCCGCGCGTGGCGCCGTTTTCGAGAGCAAATCCGGGCGGCAAGCGATTCTCGCCGACGTCGTGATCGACTGTACCGGAGACGGCGACATTTACGCAGCCGCGGGCGCGGCGTTCGAAAAAGTGACCACCAACATCGGCCTAATCAGTCGCATCGGGAATATCGACATGGTCGATATGATGCCGGGACGAGGATCGGAAAATCCAGACAGCCGCCAGCACCCTTTCGTCGGCAAAATTGGCGAAGGGCGTCCATCGGAGGGTCGCGTGAGCGACTTCAACGGCCACGCCGGCAATCCCACGCCCGCGCCACACGTGAACTGGCTCAACATGAAGGGACCTGTCGGCGACGCGCTGGACGTCGCCAACCTGACCGAACTGGAACTCAAGCTTCGCATGGGAACGTGGAGCAACGTCCAAAAGCTGCAGCATCGCAAAGGAAACGAGCAGGTCTATCTGACGGAAACAGCTCCGCAGCTCGGCGTGCGGCTGAGCCGGCTGCTCGATGGCACAAAGAAACTCACCAATCAGGAAATTCGCGGCGGCGCGAAATTCAAGGACGTGATCGGCTATTCCGGCGCGTACGCGCTTGCGCCTGAATTTCAAATTCCCTATGGATCGCTGGTTCCCGCGAAGGTCGAAAACCTGCTGGCGGCCGGACGTTGCATCTCGGCGGAATTCGAAGTCGCGGACATCACTAGGCTCATCCCGGTGTGCTGGGTTACCGGGCAGGCTGCGGGCCTGGCGGCAGCTTTGTGCATCCAAGATAAATGCAAGCCTCGCAACGTGAACGTGGCCAAGCTGCAAAACCTGCTGCACCAGCAGGGGGCGTATTTGGGATGAATTTTCTCCGGCGCGTGCCGCGATGGGTGATTCAGCTGACGTGCTTCGCCGGCGCAATCGTGCTGGCGTGGCCGCTGGTGCCGTGGAAGATTGCGCCAAGGTTTTTCCAGGAAATCAGCCCGTTCGTAAGCTTGTCGTCGGTAATTGCGACGCGATCGATCGGCGTGGGCGCCGCTCTCGCGCTCGTCGTAGCCGTCGCAAGTTCGTTCAAGAAACGATGGTTCTGCCTCTACCTTTGCCCCACCGGTTTCCTGCTGGAAAATTCCTCGCGCTTCGGAATGCGCAAGAATCGCTGGTGGAGTAAGTGCCCGCCGGTCGGAAGATACGTCGCAATCCTGACAATTGCTGGATCGATTGTCGGCTATCCCGTATTGCTGTGGATGGATCCGCTGTGCATCTTCACCAGCCCGTTTGCCTTGACCAAGGCGACCAACTCGTACTCCGTGATTCTGGTGTGCTTGGGGCTGGGCGTGCTGGTGGGCGCGACTTTCGTGATTGGCATGCTGTGGTGCGTGCGCATCTGCCCGCTCAGCGGGCTGCAGGACATGCTGTATTTATCGCGGAAGGCGCTGTGGACGAAAATAACGGCGAGTTCGCCCGCGCGCAAGACTGATTCCGCGCGGCGTGTGTTCTTCGCGGGCGGCGCGGGCGCATTGCTGGCGCTGTGGGCGCGGCGTGCGGGGGCGGCGCGATACCGCAAGAGTGACACGCTGCTGCGGCCTCCCGGCGCCGTGCCGGAGGATCGCTTCGCGGGACTATGCATCCGTTGCAACAACTGCACGCACGCTTGCCCCTCGAAAATCATTCATCCGGATACCGGTCATGAGGCGGGACTGGCAGGCTTTGGTGCGCCGGTCATAAAATACGACGAGAATTATCACTACTGCCTGGAAACCTGCAACGCATGCAGCCAAGTCTGCCCCACCGGAGCGCTGGCCGCGCTGACCATGCCGGAAAAGAAAAAATACGTGATCGGCGAGGCGATCGTCGACGACAACCTCTGCCTGCTGGTCCTCGGCAAAAAGGAATGCGACGCCTGCGAGCTTGCCTGTCCATACGACGCGATCAAAATCAAATGGGACAACGAGCAGTTCATCTCCTATCCCGGCATCGACCTCGATAAGTGCAACGGCTGCGGAGCTTGCCAGGTCGTCTGCCCCGTCAATCCAACCAAAGCCATCCGCGTGTGGACGTTAAAGCCCTCGTAACGATTACCAGCAAACGAGACGTTCACGACTGGAGCACGGATTGAATGCCGAAGCGCAAACTGAGTGGAAGTACGCGCTGACCTTGATCACCGCTGCGTTCTTCGTGCTGGGTGCTTCCGAGCTGTTCCGGACACTTCTGCCGGGCCACCCGTTCGCAGGCAAATGGATTGCACTCGTCGTGACGTTCGTACGGGTATTCTGTGTCCGCCAGCTCGATCTTCTCCCGTCACGTTGGGTGAATGCGAAAAGAACGTCATTTTCGTTTTTGTCGGCGCTGATCGGAGGTTCCGCGTTTTTTGTCTTTATGTTGGCCGTGCTCAGCTTCGCGAACTCGAATCTGTCTCTGTTTGAATTCGCCCTCGCGGCGGCGGGTGGTGCCGTAATCGGACTGTACTCCGGTTTCTTCCGCCGAACCCCGTCTCCTGTCCCTCCCACTGGAAAATAAGCCCGTTAGTCAGCCGTGATTGCAAGACGGTTCTTTCTGATTGGAATCCGAACCTCGCTGACAATAAAAAAAAGGCGCCGCGAACGGCGCCCTTTTGTGAAATGTGATTTGGAGTAACTTCGGAGCCGATCAGGCCGGCGCCGGCTTTTCGCCTTTGGCCATTCCGGGCACAGGCCGCGCGTCGGGACGCAGCGTGAGCTGCGGCTCCTTCGCGGGCACCGGCGGAGCGGCCGGCGGCGGAGGCGGCAGCTTTTCCGGAAGCGGCTTGCCTTCCATCAAAAGCTTCAGCTCGTTGGCATCCAGCACTTCGCGGTCAAGCAGCGCCCGGGCGATGCGCTCGAGAGCCTCGCGGTTATTCTCCAGGATGTTGCGAGCCCTCATGTATCCGGTGGTGACGATGGACCGCACTTCCCCGTCAATCTTAATGGCCGTGTCCTCGGAATAATCGCGGTGCTGCGCGATTTCGCGGCCCAGGAAAATCTGCTCTTCCTTCTTGCCGAAGGTGAGCGGGCCGAGCGAACTCATGCCCCACTCGCAGACCATCTGGCGCGCGATTTCCGTGGCGCGTTCGATATCGTTGCCCGCGCCGGTGGTGATGTGATTCAGGAAAATCTCTTCGGCCGCACGGCCGCCCATCAGCACGGCCAGCTGCGCCTCCAAAAATTCCCGCGTATACGTGTGCTTGTCGTCTATAGGCAACTGCATGGTGACGCCCAATGCCATGCCGCGCGGAATGATGGTCACCTTGTGCAGCGGATCGGCGCCCGGAGTCATCGCGGCCACTAAGGCGTGTCCGCCCTCGTGATATGCGGTGTTTTTCTTCTCCTCGTCCGAAAGAATCATGGATTTGCGCTCGACGCCCATCAGGACTTTGTCCTTGGCCATCTCAAAGTCCGCCATCATCACCACCTTGCGATTCTGGCGAGCGGCCCATAGCGCCGCTTCGTTCACAAGGTTGGCTGTATCCGCGCCGGAAAATCCCGGCGTGCCGCGGGCGATCACGGAAAGATCCACGTCTTCCGAGAGCGGCACCTTGCGCGTGTGCACGCGCAGGATTTCCTCGCGCCCGCGAACATCGGGACGCGGCACGACTACGCGGCGGTCGAAACGTCCGGGGCGCAGCAGCGCGGGGTCGAGAACGTCCGGACGGTTGGTGGCCGCGATCAAGATCACGCCTTCGTTGGATTCGAATCCGTCCATTTCCACCAACAGGGCATTCAAGGTTTGCTCGCGCTCGTCGTGCCCACCGCCCAGGCCGGCCCCGCGATGGCGGCCCACCGCATCGATTTCATCGATGAAGATGATGCACGGAGCGTTTTTCTTGCCCTGCTCGAAAAGATCGCGCACGCGGCTGGCGCCCACGCCGACAAACATCTCCACGAAATCCGAACCGGAAATCGAGAAGAACGGCACGTTCGCTTCGCCGGCGATGGCGCGAGCCAGCAAGGTCTTGCCGGTTCCCGGAGGGCCGACCAGCAGCACTCCCTTGGGAATGCGTCCGCCGAGCTTCTGAAATTTCTGCGGATCTTTCAGGAAATCGATTATTTCGTAGAGTTCTTCCTTAGCCTCTTCGATTCCCGCAACGTCCTTAAATGTGGCTTTCTTCTGCTGAGCGGTCAGCAGCCGGGCGCGCGATTTTCCAAAACTCAGGGCTTTGTTTCCGCCCGCTTGCATCTGCCGCATCATGAAAATCCAGATGGCCAGAATCAGTATGAATGGCGATAGGTTGATGATCAGCGTCAGCCAGTCAGCGTTCTTCACTTCCTTGTAGTTATACGCGACGCCCTTATCCTGCAGGACTTTGGTGACGTCTGGAATCGCGGCGTTGGCGACGGTCACATCGCGGAACTTGCTGCCATTATTGTATTCGCCTTGTATCTCCGCGCTGTTTTGGGAAAGGTAGATCGTCACGTCCTTGACGTTGCCGTTATCGACCTTCTGCACGAACTCGCTGTAGCTGGGCTGGTCCTGATGTTCGGCAGGTCCGCCCCGCGAAGCCATCTGCCATAGGACGACCGCCAGCGCGATCATCAAAACCCAAAATAGAACCGTACGGACTGTTGAGTTCACTTTTTACCTCACCCTAACTTCCGGGCCGTCAGCGAAGCTTCTCGCAGTGCGAAAGAACTGGCGCGTTGGGCAAAGCCACACACGCCGATGCCTCCGCGGGTCCCTTCTTCTGCCCCTTTAGACGCACCAGCAGGGCGGGAGTATTCAATTGTCGCATTCGCCTGGCTTATCGTCACGCGTAGACCGGAGTGCCACCCCTGCCGCTCACAGACGCTCGTCTTCGATAACCACGCCGATTGCAGTACTCTCACCCGCGCAAAACTCGCGAGCTGGAGGCATGCCCAGCGCCCAGACAACCCGCCCGTCACTTTCCAGAATGGGCCATCCGGCGCGATCGCGAACCGGAATGCGCCCCGCTGCGAATAAACTCTTGAGCTTGTGGGTTTGGCGACGTCCCCTGGGGCGATAGGCGTCGCCGGGCCGCCAATTTCGTAGAATCAATGGCATTCGAAGCCGGCCCGCATCGAGGGCCGAGCATCCTTGTCTAGTCTCGCGCTCCGCGAACGTCCAGTCAATCACTTTCAGCCGGAAGCGCCTTTGCAGTTCCGGCACCGTAATAGTCGCGCATCCGTGCCCGGGCAGCTCGAATGTATAGGTGTATGCGTTGGAAGCAGCGCCTTGACGAACGGGCTTCGCCGCGGTATCCCGCAGCTCGCGCAGGGCGAAATTCAGCTCCCCAAAATTGTTCTCGACCACCACCCCACCCGGCAGTTCTGCGCGTCGACCGCTGCCTGGGGACGAAGCAAGTTTAATCACCTGCTCCACATGCCGCGCTCCCAAGCCCTGGCGCGTACCACGCAATTCCCTGTACACGCGACGGATCAGATGTTCGGTCACCGGCTTCACGGCCGATATTCGTAAAGTCTCCGGGTCTCCCCCTCCCGTCGCCGCGGAAGCAGGCAAGTTCATCGGCGCGATCAAATCACCCGTTCGAATCGACCAGCCATGCCGGCCGCGCCTGAAAAGCGCCCGGAAGCGATCTTCGGTCAGCTCCGTCCAAAATTCCTGCTCCTCACGAGCCAGCCGGGCCAACTCCGAAAGTCTGCCAACCACGGCGGGGGAAAAGTCGCGCTCCAGCAGCGGGAGCAGGCGCGCGCGAATTCGTGCTCGGACCCGCTGCACGTCTAGATTCGTGGAATCTTCGCGCCAAACTTGCTGATGGCGGCGCAAGTAGGCGCGTAAATCTTCGCGCCGAATCGCCAGCAGAGGACGCACGACGGCGCCCGCCGATGGATGAATTCCGGCAAGCCCGGTGGGCCCTGTACCGCGAATCAGATGGGCCAGGACCGTCTCCGCCTGATCGTCCGCGGTGTGCGCCACGGCAATTCGAGTAGCCTGCCCGTTACGGATCAGGCGCTCGAAAAACGCGTAGCGCAGCCTGCGCGCAGCGTCTTCAAGATTCCACTTGTTTCGCTTCGCGGCCGCAGCAATATCTTCGCGGCCGAGCACGATTTGCGTTCCCAAGCTCCGCGCCAAATCGGCCACGAACTCGGCGTCGGCGTCGGACTCCGCGCCACGCAAGCGATGATCGAAGTGAACCGCGAGCAACTGAATGCCGAGTTTTTCGCGGCAGTCTACGAGCAGCCGCAAGAGGGCCACTGAGTCCGCGCCGCCCGAGACAGCCACTCCGACGCGATCCCCCGGCCGCAGCAGGCGCATTTCACCGGTGTAGTCGAGGACGCGTTGTTCGAGCGATTTCATCGGGCAAGCGGCGAGTGGGATAGCCGCTTTGGGACAATACTAGCAGCTCGTGATTGAGCGGTCGAGCGCGGGAAACGGTTGTGGCGGACGAAACGCACTGCCTTGGCGACCGCGGATCAGGCGAATTCGAGCCGCGATGCTTTATAACATGCTGGCTTGGCGCGCAAAGAGGTCGCGGCTAAATTCCATGCGGCGGTCGAGAGCGACCGCGGCAAAATGGGAACAGCCTACGCGTTCGCGATGTGCCCACGCCCCCACGCTTGGAACGAAGAGATGAGACACGCTCGCCACAGCCCTCAGGAGCGCGTAATAAATCTTCACCGCGCGAATTTCCACGCGGTCGGCGTCATGTTCGGGACAGAGATGCAGAAGCTGCAAAAACCGCGCGAAGTCGTCCACTGCCACCTCGCGACTCCCCATCCCGGCCACTTCACGGACGCGCGGAGAGACTTCCACCTTCCCGAATGCCGCTACCACCGAGTGGCAGTAGGACACCAGGAACTGCACAAATGCAGCGAGCGACGCCACGAAAATAAGCGCGGCGATCACGAGGTCACCAGCATGTGTCCGGAAGCCAAACGAGCCTCCTCGGGAACTCGAACGAAGGTGTACGTCCAGGCCAGCGGCAGCCATAGCCCGATCACTGCCGGCATCCAGCGCAGAGCGGTGAATTCCAAATCCGGGAAAAGATTCCGCAGCGCGTACACACCGGCCACTGCGCTGAAATAGACGCCCAGTGCCAACACCACCTGCACCAGACGAACGCGCGTCTCCCGCAGCTTGATCACCGCACCCCACAGCACGTACATCAAAACCACTCCTACGAAATTCAAATCCTGTTCTAGTTCCACTACGAATTGCGTGGACAAGCGTTGCCCTTCCGAACGCACCGAGATGAACGCGAACAGCACCGTCAGCCCAAGCAGGATGAGGGCAGCGCCGCGAACGTAGTGACTGAAATTCGTTTCTGCGAACACCTGACTGAACAATCCGGCGATCACGAAGTACATCAGCACGGAAAGCAAAATGTCGGAGGAATAATACGAATAGAAATACTCTCGGGAATGAACCCCATACGTCTGACTGCAGACGTAGACACCCAGGTTTCCCACGACGCACAACAGCATGTAGAGATTGAGCGGGAGATAACGCAGGAAATCGCGCTTGTAAAGCGCGCAAACCACAAATGCACCCTCAAGGACGAGAGCCACAACGAACAACGTGGCGTAAATAGTCGGGCCGGGCATTCAACCTCTCTCGCGAGGCCCGAGTGAGCGTAGCCGGCCGCCTTTTAGGGCAGCCGGCGACGGCTCATGAGTTCTTTACTACCAGGGAGCCGGGCCAACAATGATCTTTGCTGACGGAACCTGTACCTTGGTCGACTGCGCGGCAGGGGTCGAAACCACCTTCAAACCCACCGCAGCCGTCAGAACCATCAGGTCCAACACCACCACCGCAATCCACTTGTTCATGGCGTCCCCCTCGAAGGAATACTACCCCATCGAGAGGTTACGCGCGGTCTGGTACCGTTCCAAGTGCAAAGTACAACGCGTGTGCCTAAAGGGTACACACGCGGTTCCCTTGCCTTTGGCTCCGTGCTCCTGAGAGCCTCGCCGAATTGTCGAGGCTGAATTTAGCGGCAGAGCCCGCCACGGTCAATGTTACGAAGGTACCAGTCTGCGGGACACTTCGGATTACGCCCAGGGGAATGTGTTTCTGCAGATTTTGTGTGGCGGCGAATACAACATCACATCGTGCCTCTTCCGCGCGCAGGGCCAGTTCAACGTGCAGTCGAGCGTCAGCCGACGTCTTCCCCATCGCGAAACGCCAGCGCGAGCAACGTCTTTTGCTCCAGTTCGTGGGCGCGATGCGAGCCCGTCGCAGGGCTGGAGCTGTCCGAACGGTTCACAGAGAGAACTGCGCGACCGCGAGCTAGTCTCTCGATTTCCGGCTGCATGAACGCGCGAGCGCCCATATTGCCCGGCTCTTCCTGCACCCACACGAACTCGCGCGCGTTGGCGTGGCGATCCATTTCCGCCGAAAGTTCGTCGTGCGGGAACGGGTACAATTGCTCCACGAAAACGATGGCCGGCGAGTTTTCGCCCCGGCGCTTTCGCTCCGATTTCAGCTCGTGGCCAATTTTGCCGGTGCAAATCAAGACGCGCTCGGCCGAGCCGTCGCCCTCGTCCGGGATCACCGTCTGAAAACGTCCGGCAGACAGCGCCGAAACTGGAGACGACGCGGCAGGATGGCGCAGCATGCTCTTCGGCATAAACACGATCAGCGGCTTCCGCCACTTGCGCAAAACCTGGCGCCGCAGCAAATGAAAATATTGCGCGGCGTTCGACGGCTGGCAGATCTGGATATTGTCGCGCGCCGCTAATTCCAAAAAGCGCTCGATGCGCGCGCTGGAATGCTCGGGCCCCTGCCCTTCGTAGCCGTGCGGCAACAGCATCACCAAACCCGCCAGCAAATTCCATTTGTCTTCGCTCGCGGCCACAAACTGGTCGATGATGATTTGCGCGCCATTCACGAAGTCGCCGAACTGCGCTTCCCACAGCACCAGCGCTTCCGGAAAATCGCGGCTGAATCCGTATTCAAACCCGAGCACGCCCGCTTCCGACAGCGGCGAATTGTAAATCTCGCACCACGCCTGATCGGGAGAAAGATGTTGCAGCGCGACGTATTCTTCCTCCGTTTCGATGTCGATCAGAGCCGAATGGCGCTGGTTGAACGTGCCGCGCCGGCTGTCCTGGCCCGATAGCCGCACCGGGACTCCCTCCTTCAACAGCGAACCAAACGCCAGCGCTTCGGCCATGCCGTAATCCAGCGCGCGCTTGCCGTTGGCCATTTCCAGCCGCTGATCGAGCAGCTTTTTCACCTTCGCATGGACGTGAAAGCCGTCCGGATATTGCGTCAGCGATCTTCCGATGGACGCCAACGTCTCCGCGTCGACGTCCGTCTCCACTTCGAAGGAAGCCTCGTAGCAGCCGCCGATATAATCATTCCAATAGCGCGGCAGCCTCCGCATGGGTGGCCGCTTCTCGATTTCTCGCGCTTCCTTTTGCGCCGCGTCGAGTTCTTCGTGGACGCGCTGGACCATGGGCGCCGCATCCGTACCGATCTTTTCAGCGTAGATTTTCCACAGCGGCGGGTGCGCCTCGATTTTCCGGTAGCGCAACGGCTGCGTAATCGTGGGATCGTCCACTTCGCTGTGGCCGTGGCGCCGATAGCCGATCAGGTCAATCACCGCGGGCGAGCCGAACGCATATCGATAGTCGAGAGCGATTCTACCCACACGCACCACTGCTTCGGGATCCTCCGCATTCACGTGAAAAATCGGCACCGGCAGGCGCTTCGCCAAGTCCGAGGAAAAGCGTGACGAAACTCCCTCGCTTGGCGGCGTAGTGAATCCGATCAGATTGTTGACGATGATGTTGATCCCGCCGCCTACCGTATATCCCGGCAAATCGGCCATGTTCAGCGTTTCCGCGCAAATGCCTTGCCCCGCGAATGCGGCATCACCGTGCATGGTGATCGCCAGCACTTTGGCGCGCCCCTCTTGGCCGCGACGCATTTGCTTGGCGCGCGTCCGTCCCATCACCACCGGATCGACGGCCTCCAGATGGCTCGGATTCGAAACCAAGTGTATTTCCACGTTGCGCCCGTCCGCTGCGTGAAACTCGCCGGTTGCGCCGAGATGGTATTTCACGTCTCCGCTGCCCAGCACGCTGCGCGGATCGACGTCCTCAAATCGCGCGAAAACTTCCTCCGCCGGCCGCCCCACGATTTGAACCATCACGTTGAGCCGCCCGCGATGGCTCATCGCCAGCATGCCTTTTTCGGCGCCATGCTCGGCGGCGGCGCTCAGAATCGAATCGAGCAGCGGCAGCAGCGACGCTTCGCCCTCCAGTGAATAGCGCTTGGTGCCCAGGTAACGGGTCTGCAAAACCTGTTCGAAAACCTCGGCGCGCACCAAAAGATCCAGAATGCGAGCGCGGTCCGGCCCCATTTCTGCTTCCGATTCCATGCGCTGCTGCACCCAGATGCGACGCTCGCGGTCGGCCAGGTGCATGAACTCAACGCCGATTGTGCCGCAATACACACGCCGCGGCGCTTCGGCCTCAGGCCCGGAAATATCCAGTTCCGGTAATGGAACAGCCGGCAAGTCTCCAAGCGGATCGAGATTCGCCTGCAAATAGCCCCAGCGGCGAAACGACTCCCAGATACGCTCCTGGTTTTCTTGCGCAGATACGGATTCGGCGACGGCTTGTTCCCGGGTCATTGAATTCTTAATCCTTTTCTCGTGGATTCCCTTCGCACTCGTAGTTAATCATAGGATGCCACTTTCAAGCATGGAGATGAAACGCGAATTACGATTCCGGCCAGCAACCAAGCAACCGTCGCACCAAAACCAATTGTCCGACGTGATATGCATTGTGGTCTGCGATCAGAAGAACTTCGCGAAGAATGGTCTGGCCGGTGCCGTGCGGAATTTTTGCAAAGAGATCGGTTCTAGGATTGGAAGCCAATTTTCCCATTTCAGCCAGGTCGTGCTCGATAGCTTTTGCGCTCTTCTCCCAGGCTGTCGCGCTGGGCGGCGCGGGATTCTTCGGCCAGTAGCCCGAAGGCCAGTCCGGCGAGACGTATTTGGCGTCGCGCGAGAATTCGAGAATGTCATGCGTCGAGATGCGTATGTGCTCCAGCAATTCCCACCCCGAGTGGGGCGCGCCCGCTGGCCGCGTGCCGCGAAGTTTTTCTGGAAAATCCTTTACCGCCGCCTTCAAATCGGCATGTGCCTCATGCCAATCCAAATAATTTTTCAAATACGCGCGAAGCTCTTTTTCCTGATCCATCGGACGCCTCCGCCAGCAAAAGTATCTTAGGCTCGCGCACCGCGATTATCAAACGCTCGCAATCCGCTGTTGGACTGGCAAACGAAATACAAAATTTTACATAGCGGATTCGCTTTCCCATCATTCCGTCACGAATCGTCTCCACGATACATAAAATGGTAAGCACGGCCCGCCGTTAACCATATCGGTCACATTTGCCGCACGCGTGATGAATTTTTCGCGCCTGAAAAGGTCAATCCGGGAAACCCGCACCACCCATGCAGCATCGAAGTCCAACGGCGGGTAACCTCAGGGTCTCGCAAATAGCGACGGGGGTCGCTAGCGAGACGCGCCTCAGACTGATTCGGGGCAAGCTGTCGCTTCAGAAACGAACCAAAACTTCGACGGCACAACTGTGTCGACAGGGCATGTGTGTCCGCGAAGAAAAACGATTACCACTCGGAGGGTGTTCAATCGCATGCGGATCAAAGCAGCCGTACTTGCACTTGCAGTTTCGCTATTTTGTCTCCCGGCGCTCGCGCAGTTCAACGGCCGGTCGGAAGTTTCCGTCGACTTTACCGGCAACTTCCAAAAGCAGGCCACGGGATCGTCTTCGTTCCTGGGATCAGGCGCTGGCATTACGGATTCAGCCTCTTATGCGGGAGGCTTTTTGCTGAACTATCAGTATCACTTCAGCAATTGGAACGCGATCGAGGTGAACTACGCACAGACCCGGTACACGCAGTATTACTCGGGGCTCTCGCCTTATCAAACCCAGAGCAACGCCCATGAAGTGACGCTCGCGTACGTCAATACGCTGGGGTTCTCAGCACACGCGCGCTTCCGTCCCTTCGTTGAAGCCGGCACGGGCGGGTTGATTTTCTCGCCGATCACCGCCGGCAGCAACGGTCCGTTTGAGATGACGCAGGATCGGATGGCTTTTCTGTACGGCGGCGGCGTTGACGTTCGCGCGATTCCGCATCTCTCGATCCGGCTTGGATATCGCGGCCTGATTTACAAGGCTCCCGATTTCGAGCTCTTCCCAGTCGCCACCACCAACGCCATGACGAACATGGCTGAACCATACGTCGGCGTTGCCTTCCGGTTCTAGCTCGCGGCACAGCATCGCTCGTCAGTCCGCGGTTCGGTAAGGACGCTACGGCCGGCGCGCCCAGGGAACATTCCTTGGCGCACCGGCCGTTTTTATCTGCGCGGCCAACCTGCTGACGGAGGCCGCGGCGTTCGTGTTTCGATTGACGCGTGTGTGGTTCAGCGCCGTCAGGCTTTCGGCAAGATTGCTCCTACGTCTATTCTGCCGAAAGCACGGTTACACGTTATTTCTTTTGTTTCCTGCGACTCGCTTGGGGCGTGCCACCCGCGCGCGGCGAGCTGATCATTTGGCACGCCAGATGCGTTGTGGTTCGCATGGCCACAATGACTGAACTCGACCATCGCGCGGAATCCCGGAAATGGTTCACGCACTTTTCCCTGCGGAGCATGACGGCGCTATACGTCTCGCCGATGCATTCGCCACAGCTCACGGAGCCGGAAAAGGCGAGCGTCGCCAAATCGATCCGGCAATTTCAGTTGGGCGAGGGATCGAAAGGGCGGCGGCTGCTGGCTCGCGGCAAGCGCTACGCGCGGCAGGCCAATGATCCATTTTTCTCCGCCGCGCTGGAGCTGTTCATAAAAGAAGAGCAGCAGCACAGCGCCTATCTGGCCGCTTTTATGCGGTCGCAGGGGATTCCGCGCGCGCCGCATCACTGGGTGGACACCGTTTTTCGCAAGTTGCGGGGCTTGGCCGGGCTGGAGCTTTCGCTATCGGTGCTGGTGACGGCGGAAATTATCGCCATGCCGTATTACCGCGCGCTTCGCGACGCCACCGGATCGCCAACCTTGAAAACAATCTGCCGCAGGATTCTAGAGGACGAAGCCGCGCACCTTCGTTTCCAATCTTCCATGCTGGCGCGCGTGGGCTCACGACGCAGTTCGGCCACGCAGCGTGCTCTCGGCTCCACGCACCGGGAGTTTCTGCAGGGCACGGTCGCGCTGGTCTGGATGGAGCACCGCGCCGTCTTCAAGGCTGCCGGATACGACTTCCGTCGCCTGCGCGACGAAGCGCTCTCCGAATTTAAGGAGTGGCAAAATGCGCGGCGGCACATGGCCGATGCCTATCGGAACGAGAGTGCTTCCGCTGCGAAATTACAGGCCGTGTCGCCGCTTCGAGTGGAGTAAAGCGCGTGAATCAGGCAGGCTTCGAATGCCGGGTGAAACTTTTCTCGGCTCGGCGCCTTTAACGCTGGGACGAATCTGCCGAAGGAGGATCAGCAACTGCGGACGGCGCAGCCGCGGGAGAACGCGTGCCTATCGTAATATCCATGGCCCTGTATTTCGGCAACACCACGTTGCGGCCTGGCGCGAAAAAATGCGTATAGATCGAGCGGCTGGCGCCAAACGCTCCCATGGCCATCCCAAGAGGTTGGGAATGCACCGCAATGCCGAGCGCGAAGCCCACCAGCCGGAAACCTCCCGCTCCGCCCTCGCCTGAATTAATCGGGTCGTCGCCCTGCGATGCGGCCGCGAGCGTGACGGCAATCGCCGTATCCAGATAACGCGACTTCGGAGTAGTCGCCTGCGCGCCGCCTTCGGCGTCCAGCTTTAGGCTCTGCGCCTTTCCCGCCTGCACGCCCGCAAGGCTGGCCTCCACTTTCTGCTGAATCCCGTCCGGCAGCGTCAACCGATGAAATACTGGACGCAATTCGCCGTTGCGCGCCATGCGCCGCGCCGCACGAACTTGCAAAACCGTCCCTTTCAGAAAACTTCCCTCCGGCACCACCAGGCGCGTGCCGTCAAAGAGCGGTTTCGACACAATCGCCGTCACCGGATCGCCCCAATGGGCTGTCGGGAATTCAGCGGCGTCAACAGCCGCGCCTCCACAACGCTTCCCTGCGGCAGTTCTGGATGGGCGATCGATTGGGCCAGCGCGGGCGTCAACGGTTCGCTGCCAAAGTCGAGAGGGCTCCGCAACTCGGCGAAATACACCGTGCCCGATTTGATGTACTGCGGATGGAACGGCAACTGGGCGAGTGCGTAGCGTTTCAGTCGCTGAACTTTGCCGGGAGCCTTTACTGCCCCGAGCGCAGCGTCCCATTGCTGATGCGCCTGCCGCTCCGCTTCTTTTTTCTTCTTCGAAACCTCGCCCGTCAATCCCTTATTCTGATCGCCCGTCGCGGAAACGAACTCGATCACTTCTCCTGAACCGGGCGTGACTTTCGTGCGAATCGGAATGCGCCGGCCGTCGGGTAGCACCAACGCACTGAATGCAACGTCCACTGTGTGCGCGGGCGTGAAATCCGCATTCAGAACGCCTTCCGCGCGGCGTTCCCGTGAAATCGCCTGAATCCCCGTAATTTTGCCGATCACTTCGCTGTTCGTCGGAATCACCAGTTTGTCGAACGAATAGATCGCCTCGCCAACGCGCCCGGTAATCAGCTGTCCGACTTTGCGGATGCGCACCTGTTTTGCCAGAACCACCTGAATCGGAGTACCCGGCGGAACCGTTAGCGAAATCGTTTGCGGCGCCGTCGGCGGTATTTTTTGAGAGTTCGTGGCGGAAGTTGCATCAGCGGCAGGGCGGTGCGTCAGCGTGATGGTCGAGGGTTTCGCCGCCGTTTGCGCCTGAGTTTCTAGATTCACCTTGGAAGTCTTCAGAGCCTGCGTGCCTTCGCAGATCACCACCGGTGTCGAGGTCCTCTGCTGCGCGCGCAATGCGCCCGGTATCAAACAGAAAGCAAGCGCGGCGCACGCCGCTTGCGCACAGAACCTCGAAAGCGACAAGCACACTCCCCCACCAGGCCGGATTTCGCGGTTTTTAATGGCAGCGGACACTCAGGCACCTTTCGCTGTCCAATCGCCATCGCTCGACTTGACTGCTTCAGAACCTCGCGTACGCCTGGCGGCAGACTTCGTGTTCACGGCAACTGGACGGGCAATTCGTCTTGTCGATGAGGATGTAGTTGTGGCACGCGGCGCAGATCACGCCATAAATCGTCTCGCTGAATTGATCGTGACCCGCTCCCGTTTCACTTGCGTGTTCGCTGCGCGCTTGCGGTCGGCTGATAGCCATGGCAAGCATTATACGCAATAATTCCTGACACCGCGAAACGTCGACGCGCATATCGCCTTCGTCCGCGTTTCCGTCAGTTCCGGCTCATCCGCACCCCTCAAGCAAACGGCAGCTCGTCCGCGCCCACCCAGCGGCCGTGCACCTGCGGCGTCGAGCGGAACGGCAAAATCACTCGCGCAATGTCTCCCGCTTCCAGATTCTGCGCGTCCGCGATGATCAACTCGGAACGCATCTCCGCGTAATTCGACGCCACGCCCATGATGTAGCCGTCGCCCTCCGCGGTGCTTTTCGCGCGCGGCACGAAGCAAACTTCCTGCAAGCTGTGCGTCTCGCCGGCAAAATACGAATTCATTTTCCCGGTGGCAAGATCGAAGCGCCCGTAGCAATTGTTCATCATGCCGCCGAGCCCGCGCCAGGCGCCGCTGCGGCCGGAATCGGCGAACCGCGATGGATCGGAGAAACCGGCAAACGCGTAGCGGTAGGGATGCGTCAGATAGCGATCGTCCACCCGTCCCAGATCGCTGACGTTCATCTCGAAAAGCTTCTCTTCCGCGAAGCCGTCATCCTTGGAATTCAGATTGAACGTGTTGCGGCGGATGTACGCCCGCGCCTTTTGCACGTCCCACGCCGAGCCATCCACCGATGGAAAAAACGGAAACGGATTCGAGTCGAAGATCGCTGCTTCCAAAATTACCTTCTCGCCTTCGGTGCGCGCGTTCAGCGTGTGCACCGTGGCACGTTCCGGCCCCTTGAACCAGCGAATGTCTTTCGCTTCGCCGTCGCGCGGAATAATGCCCACGTATGCGGGTTTCGTGCCGTCCCATCCCCAATGGACTTTGCCTTCCTTCAGCCGCTCCATGCTGGTGACGAAACCGAACACCGGGATGACCACGTGTTTCTCAGTCAGCCCGATGTCGTGAACCATGCTGATGTACGGCACCTTGAACCGAATCTCGCGCGTCACCTCTCCGCTTCTATTGATGGTGTAGAGAAACACGTCGTTGGCTTCGAGGCCCGAAGCTTCATAGCCATAGCAGATCATTTCGCCGGTGGCGGGATCGACCTTCGGATGAGCGGTAAATGTGAGGCTGCGATATTTCCCCTGAAAATTCCACGGCCCGACCGTTTCCAGCGTGTTGCAATCGATCTCGTACGGCAGGCTGTCTTCCTTCAACGTGAAAAGCTTTCCGGCAAACGCCAGCGGCGTGGTGTTCTGTACCGAGCGATCGACTCCCGCGACGCGCGGATCGTCCGTGAACGGATTGCGGTATTTTCCAAAAAGCTGCTCGTGCGCTGCAAGATCCGCCTTGAATCGCGGCGTTTTCACCCAGCGGCCTTTGTAATCGACGATGCCATTCTTGAAGCGGAACATGTTGATGTAGCCGTCCATGCTGAACGGCGAGTCGTCCTCGAATTTCGGCGGGTAGAGCCAGTCGCCGCCGAGCCGCACGAACGCGCCATTCAAATCGCTCGGCACCTTGCCGATCACTTCGCAGTCGTACACGTCCGCTTCGAATCGCGTGGGTGCGAAAAAGCCCTTCATCGCAGTCTGCTTTGAGAAATCAGCCATTTGCTAATGCTCCTGCCTGTAGTCGCCGCCAGTGCTCGCGTCAGTCGCCGTCATGAAACCATGGCGACGCCATGTTATACGGCACGGTAATAAAAATCGTTTCCGCGTGGCGGATTTTGCCGTCGATAATCTTGAACATCTCCAGCACGCAAAAAGAATGCGGCGATTTCATCGGTGAATCGTGCACCACGCCGTCCGTCGTGGTGTATTTCCGCAGCCTCCCGGAATGGTCGATGAATCCGGCTGCCAGCACCATCCCCTTTTCCTCGTCGACAAGCGGAAAGCGCCGCGCGCGCAGACGGTCGTCCCAGCGGTAGTTGCCCAGCTTGAATCCCTGCTCGCACGAAAGCCGCCCGGCAACCGCCAGCAGGCTGTCGCCTTTCAGGTCCCGATGGGGATCGTCGGCGGTCCACACGCCGTTTTCGCGCCGGCTGCAATTGGGCGCGAACGCGGTGTAAATATGGCCGTCGTTGAGCTGCAGCGTGTTGAAGTAGCCGTCGGCAAGCGCGATCATCCGCGCGCGCGGAGTGCGTTCTGCCGGCGGCACGTCCTGCATCATAAACGGCAGCTCCGTCATCTTCGCGGGGTCGCCAAAGGGACCTGGGCCGTTGCCATTGCGATCGACCAGCGTTTCAACATCAGCGATTTTGTGGTCGACGATTTTCATGCGCATGGCTAAATAGCCGGGGCTGCCCTGCTCGTAGACCACGCCAAAGTACGCGACCTCGCCCTGCGCCGGATCGGCGGCGCGTAAATCCTCGGGCCCAAGACCGCTGAACGTGCCCCACAGCCCGTCTCCAACCTGCAGAGCAACGTTGTTTTCCGTGAATCGCACCATCTTCGCCCAAGGCAGTTGCGACGGATCCTTATCCTTGAGCGCGTGCAGATATTCGTCGACGAAGCCGTACAGGCACGCGCGGTCGCAATCGACCGGGTTATACGCGCTTTGCTTGGGAACGATGCTCTGCGCGCGGGTTGGCGAAAACAGCAGCGGAAAAGTAAGCACGGATGCTATAGCGAGGACAGCGAACACCGTTATGCGCTTCAACATGCGCCACTTCTTACTACTTTAGCGGCTCGAATTCCAGTGTGGAGACGTAGTGAATGCGTAGATCGGGTAGACCTCGCGAAATGCCCGTTCGATTTCGCGCTCGAAGCCAGGCCGAGTCGCTGTGGACTTCGCAAGCTTTTTCCTGACGATCCATCCTTGCAGCTTCTTCCAATTTTCCGGCGCCGATGGCCAGCCGGCGCGCTTCGTCCAATCCCCCTTTTCGCTCGCATACCAATATGATTCGTATTTCCCGGAAAACTTGCGGCTCAGCTTGTCGACGAAATCCGGCTGCGTTTGCGCGCGGTCGCGAGCGAGCATCGCCAGCGGCGATGTCCGGCTCTGCCGATAGGCACGGAATCCGCAAGTCACCCCCTCCGCGGAAAAACCGACGTAGAGCTGGCCGCCTTCGCCGGGCTCAGCAAAGAAAAGATACATTTGGGGACGATAAGGCGATTTGTCCCTGGCAAAGCGAACGTCTCGATTAATGCGCGAGAAATTCTGTCCCACGCGCCCGCCGACCACGAATCGAGGATTCAACTTCAAGGCAAACGGAGTGAGGCGATCGAGGAGCACGCGAAATGGCTCCACGACCGCCGAACGATAGCGATCGCGGTTCTCGTCCATCCAGGGTTTATTGTTGTTGCGGGCAAGCTCGCGGAAAAAGTGGAATATTTCCGGCTTGAACACGGCTTGCTGATTAGTGGCCACCGCTGTCGGGCGCTAGTTTTGGCAGCCGCAAGCGCCGCCGCAGCATCCGCCGCTGCTCGGTGATAGCGAGCCGCCGTTCGAGGCTTTCGCGCCGTTCGCGGGCGCCGCAAACACCGAAAGCTGGATAGTTTTCTTCCCGCTGTCGCATTTCGGGCAGGCGATTTTCGTGCTCTTGCTCATCACAAGCTTTTCGTAGCGCTCGCCGCAATCGTCGCAAACATATTCAAAGATCGGCATGTTCCAGAGCTCCTAAGTGTGAGGCCATTATATCGCGGATGCCGGCGCAACCGGCGTTGCCCACCTGAAAAAGCAACAGCCCCGGACGAAGCCGAGGCTGTTGGTCAAACCCGCCAGGTTGAGAGCAAAGCTAGTCGCCGGCTACAGGCGCGGCTTCCGAAGCGTTCGCCGCAGCGGCAGCCTCCTTGTGGCCATTGCCGTTGCCGTTTGCTGCGGCAGGCTCGATCTGCACGCGCTTCACCGGAGCGCCCGGAATGGCGGTGAGGATCTCGTCAATCGACCCGATCTGCACCACCGGCTCGGACGTCTTCTTCAGCACCAGCTCCTCGTAAATCTTGCGCACCTTGGCCGCTTCCTCGAATGCCTTCTTGCGGCGGATGCGATCCTCTTCGGCTGCGGTCAGCGGAATGTCATGCTCCAGATGACGCACGCGCGCCGCGTCTTCCTCGTCGATTTTCAGGGAGTGCTCGTAGGTCGCCAAATCAACTTTCTTGCCCTTGGCGTAAATCGCGTGCTTGCCGTGGCTCTTGTACCATTCGGCGACGGTCGCATTCTTGTACATGTTCTCGATGATCTTCCGCCAGCCGATGCCGGTGTTGTACGCGCAGAAGGAAATTTCACCTTGCTGCGTGGCATAGGGGATGATGCACATTTCCGTGCGGCGGAAATCGTAATTGAAAAGATCTTGGAACCACATGCCGGCGATGAAGAGGAAGTTCCACGGATCTTCGGCGCGCCGCTTCATGGCGTCTTCGTAGGTGCGGTCCGGGCTGGTGCGCCCGTACTTCTTGTGCGAATCCTTCGAAAGCGCCCAAGTCTTGTCGAACTTTACCCACAGGTCTTTCAGCTTCAAGCTCGGCGGCGCCTGGAAGGGACTGTAGTTTCTCAACAGCGCCAATCCCATCATCAGGTTCGAGAACTTCTTGCCGCGAGCCTGGTCAGTGATCGACGTGACGTCCTTGGTGAGCTGCTGCGCGTCCAAAAACCGCGGCACAGGCGCCCACTCTTTAGTGTTCTTGTTGATCATCACCGCCGTGCCCACGCCGCAGTTCGGATGGCAGCCGCACGATAGCGACCCCCATTGCGAGTCCGGACCGTGTGACAAGTCGGAGAATCCCGCAAAAGTGCTGATGAACGAGAGCGGAAACCAATCGCGCGTGGGTTCGATGCGTCCCACCTGCTGGCTCACATCCTGGGCCAAATGCGAAAGCGTATAGCGCTGGCGCATGCGGCGTTCCGGAGTGATGTCCTCATCGCGCCCGGTAAACGAAACCGGCTGAAACGAAACGAACGCGATTTTCTTCGGATTTTCCATCGCGAACTTCACGATCGGTCCCACCTGATCGTTGTTCACGTTGTTGACGATGGTGGTGACCAGCACGATTTCGATTCCCGCTTCGTGCATGTTTTCGATGGCGCGCAGTTTCACGTCAAACAGGTTGCCCACCTGGCGGTGGCTGTTCGCGTCGTTGCCGATGCCGTCGAACTGCAGGTAGGCGTAACGCATCCCCGCTTCGAAAGCCTTTTTGCTAAATTCCTTGCTCTTGGCAAACTCGATGCCATTCGTCGCTGCCTGCACGCTGTTGTAGCCGATCTTGCGAGCGTACGCGACTGCTTCGACGAATTTCGGATGCATCGTCGGCTCGCCGCCGGAGAACTGTACGGACATCTGCCGGCGCGGCTTGATCATCAGCGCGTTATCAAGAATCTCGGTGATTTCTTCCCACGCCAGCTCGTGAACGTAGCCGACCTGGTTCGCGTCCATGAAGCACGGATCGCACATCATGTTGCAGCGATTAGTCAAGTCGACGGTCAAAACCGCGCCGCGGCCATGCCGCACCGTGCTCGATCCATGGCGGTGCAGCTTTTCGTCGTTGTGCGCCGGAATATCGCGCCCCGGGAACTGGCTCTCGATCCACGCCAGAAACTTCGAATCCACGGCCATCAAATCTTCATATTTGCCGTGCTGCGGGCATTCCTTCACCATCCAGACTTGCCCGTCTCGCTCGATGATCTGCGCCTTGATCTCGCCCACCTTTTCATGAACCAGGTCGGTCCAATCTTTTTTGCCGTTCATAATTGCCTCGCGCGCTTCCTTCACGCAATCGGGGCAAAGCGAATCCGTGGTCCTCGGCCAGCCGAGCGTGGGCTTCGATTTTTCCCACGACTTCAGCAGAGGTTTATCCGACCATTTCGGCGTGAAGGAGGGGTTGGGAGCCCTCATGCCGTCGAAGTATTGAATTGTTTCGAACGCGGCGCCTGCCGTCTTACAAAGAACCCAGTCGAATGATTTCCAAACACGATTTCCAACGTTGCTCGGCATCTGCCTCCACCTTTCTTGCCTGTAGTGCGAATTTGAAACTGAACATGTGCAACGCTTCTGCGCCAATCCTCCGGGATTGCGCGTCGCGGTAGCTGGTTAGCCCCCTAAACAGTTACCGTACTAAAGTTTGCAGGTTTTGGGGGTTATGGTCCACACGAGTGCGTCCAAAGGTGCAATTCGGGGGTTGAACGGTCGAAAAATGCAGCGAGTTGGAAGGACCGAGTACTAGCTATCTGGGTGAAACTACGATGGATAAGTGAAAATTTGGCGAAGAGCGCCGACGCCCCCAGCCAGTCACAGCGCCCCACCAACTTCGCTTAGCCTCGGGGTTAACCAAGGTTGAGCGGCGTCCGCAGCACGGCGATGGCAAAATGCGCCAACTGCGGCGCTTCGTCGTCGAGTTGAATCCAGCGGACCACGCAGTGGTCTTTCAAATACTGTGACACTTTCGCTTCGCCGATTCCCAAATGCTCCGCCAAGCTTGCCTTCAGATCGATTTCAGCAAATCCGTGCGCGCCAGGACGCCCTTTCCCGCCTCGGCCGCGCACCAGATTGGCCAGCCCCACTCGCAATGTCTGGCAGGCCTCCACGTAATACGACGTAATCTGATCGGAATCCGAAAGCAGAAATACGCCGGGGCCCGCAGGAGCTTCTTCGGCTTCGCTCAGGCGGTGCAGCGCTCCGCCTAAGAGTCGCCGCAGCAGGGATTCCAGATGATTCATCCGCGAAGCCAGCGCCGGATCGCCCGCGCGGCCATGCGCCATGCGCTCCGATGGCAATTGTGGCGCCGGCGTTTCCTCGCGACGCAGCGGCCTCACCGGCTCAGGGCGTATCTGTTCGCGCGCGCTCGGCGGATGCGTGGGACGCTCGAATCCGGCGCGCTCAGCCTCGATCTCGACATGCTCGCCCTCTTGCGCCTCGCGCGCTTCCGGTGTTGGAGTGAATGCCTGTGATGGCAGTCCCGGCGCGCCAGCGCCTTTGCGCCGCCTGCCGCGTCCTCCGCGACGTCCCCGCCGCCGCCTCTTACCGCCCGCATCGTCGGCGCCGGAAATTGCCGCCGGCTTCGCCGAAGCTGCCGGCCGAACATCCGTGGGCTCCATCTCGCCCGGGCCCGCGGTCAAACGATCCTCGCGCCGCTGGTCAATATCGGGCGCACCGAAAAATCGCGTCTGTGATTCATAGTCTGGCTCTTCCACTGGGATTTCGCTGCTAGTCTCTTCGCGCTCGGCGTGTTCTTCCGCCACCAGCGCTTGTTCCGGTTCGTGCGCATTCTCGTGCGGCGCTTCCCCGACTTGCGAATGTTCAGGCGGAATCGGCGCGCCAAGTCTCGTCAGCGCCTCTTCCGCTTTTTTCTTCCAATCCGCGCGACGGAATCGCTGCGCCGCGATGGTATACCATTTCGTGGCTTCACCCTGATGCTCGGCTTTTTCTTCGATCGCGCCAAGTTCCCATGCAACCATTGCGTCGCGCGTGCGCTGGTAAAGTTCGGAAAGCTTCGCCGAGGGGTCGCGGCCGTTCTTCGCTTTGCGGATTCGAGCTTGAATCTGACGCCAATCTGCCATGTCCGATGCATTGTATCAGCGCTTTTGTATTAGTCCAATGCGCTCTGCGGCTTCCCACCTCCAATTCCTTCCGCATACGATAGAATCGACCTAGACCCGGTCGCGTCGCTTTGGGGAGGGTTCAGATTGGATACCAAGGCTCGATCTGTATTCGGCGCGAGTTGTCTCGCTCTCGCATTGGTGCTGCTGTCTGCTGGCGCATCCGCACAATCGTCGCGGTCGCGCAAAACCGCTCGCAGTCCGAGCAGTTCATCCGCCGATGCCGTCTTCCCCCCGCTGCAGCAGTGGAAAGACGCGATCGTGGATCGCAACAATCCCGCGCTGGTATCCATGTACTCCGCGGTTCCGCCCGCGGTCGCGAAAATCCCGCAAGGCACCGCGCACGATCCCAGCGAAGAACCTCGCTTTTGGCAACTGCTGGAATCCTACGGACTGACCGATTTCAATCCGCAAATTCTGCAAATCGAGCGCCCTCAAGCGGACGTCGTCGAGCTTACCCTGCGCATTGAAATGAGCCTGCGGACGAAATCCGGCGTGCAGCCGGCGGTGGTGGAAGCGGCGCAATTGTGGGAACAACAAAACGGCGGCTGGCGCATTCTGGAAACGCAGCGAACCGATCCCGCGCCCGATCCTCATTACCAATTGCCACAGCCCGCCAAACCGGACGTCGATCTGTATCCTCCGCCCCAGGACGCTCGCGCGGAAATCGCTTCCGCCCTGCGCGCCGCCGCCAAAGACCACAAGCGCGTGATCCTGATCTTCGGCGGCAACTGGTGCTACGACTGCCACGTGCTCAACGCTGCGTTCCATTCGCCGCAAATCGCGCCACTGGTCAACGCCAATTACCACGTGGTGCACATCAACATCGGCGACGGCGACAAAAACCTCGACATTGCCGACCAGTACGGCGTCCCGCTGCGCCAAGCCGTGCGCGTGCCTAGCCTCGCGGTTCTTGATTCCAGCGGCAAGGTCGTCTACAGCCAGAAAAATGGCGAATTCGACGACAGCACGCGCCTTGCCCCCGCCGACATTATTCAGTTCCTGAAAAAGTGGGCACCGCCCCGCCACGGATAAATCGCGCGGAATTTTGGGCGCTTGCTAGCAAGCGAGCTTAAAGACCGTCTCCGCGTTCGACTGGTAGAGTTTCTTCTTGTCCGCTTCGTCGATCGGCAAATTGTCCGTGACGCGCACCTCAGCGGGCACGAATTGGTAGGGATAATCCATCGCGTAGAGCACGCGATCCACTCCCAACACTTTCTGGCAATACAAAATGGGAGGTTCCCAGGCCATTCCGCTGGTCGTGACCCAGACGCTGTCCTTGAAGTATTCGCTCGGCTTCTTGCCCAGCTTCTTCACGTTTGGGTATCGGCCGCTGGCCACGTTGGCAGCGTGGAAGAAATCAATTCTGGAGAACCAGTAAGGAAGTCCTTCGCCCAGGTGACCCACCACGAGGCGTAGACGCGGAAAGCGGTCGAATACACCAGCGAAAATGATCCGCAAAAGATGCACGCTGGTCTCGACCGCAAAACCATAAATCGCGCCTTCCAAACCCCACTCCGCGAAGGGCTCGTACATCCGCGAAGACGGCGTATTCGGATGCAGATAGATCGGCACATCCAGCGATTCCGCTGCCGCGAAAATGTCCCAGAATTTCGGATCGTCGAGATATTGGCCCTGTGTGTGCGAATTGATGATGGCGCCCTTTAGCCCGAGCTTGCGCACGCTTCGTTCCAGCTCTTTCGCAGCTCCCGAAGGATTTTGCGGCGCAATGGCGGCCAAACCGGAGAACCGGTCCGGATGTTTGCGAATCGCCTCTGCAAGCTGGTCGTTGAACGAAGTGGCCAGTCCCGTTCCGGTGTCGGCGTCGAAGACCTGCACCCCGGGATTGGTCAAAGACAGAATTTGACGCGCGATTCCAGTAGCGTCCATATCGCCGATGCGCTGCTGGCCCAGATCCTGCAAACGCGAAACGATTCCCTTGGCCCGCGGGCTCTCGCCCAGAAAATATCCCCATTGCCCGGCGAAACCGCGATCGACGTTCGCGCCCTCCGCGAGCGTTGCTTTCCACCGCCGCAGCAGTTCCGGAGGCGCGTAGGCCTCCTCGGTAGCGATGCGCATGTAGCCCGCGGAATTGCTCATTGGAATCGAACGACTAAACTGGGGAACAATAAAGACTCAATTGAACTCACAACCATAGGCACGAACAAAAGCTGAAGGCATCCATGCACGATTATTTCGCCAGCCCCATGGCTTGCGCATACGCTCTGCGCACTTCCGCCGGCTGTCCTGACTGAAACACATAATCGGTCATTTGCCTGCCGGTCACCGGGTTCTTCAAAAGTTCCTCGAGCGTACTGCCTTCCACCAGACGCTTGCGGTCCGCGATCGGCAATTCCACGCAGCGATTCACGTTGCTATCGCGAATCGTCGCTTTGGGATCTTCACCGCGCGCGACCGCCTCGATATCCTTCAGAAAGCGATTGCGCATCATGATGATTCCCGCGTCGCTCGACCCCAAATGCTCACGCGTGCGGTCCGTCACGGTCCCCTGCCCGATCCACGCGATAAAGTCTTGGTTCATCACGTGGCTCGAAATCCAGCGCCCCGTTTCCTCGTCGCGCACCGGACCGCGCCACGCCGGGATGCTCTCCTGCGCATACGGGTCGCGGTCGCGCGGCACGCGGCTGAAGCTCCACGTCACGCTCAGCGTGTTTTCATCGTCAATCGGGACGCGCCATTCGAAATGATCTCCCGTGAAAAGCGCGTTCGGCCACAGGCACACGCGCCCCACTTTCCACAGCGGGTCCTCTTCGCTCATTCCTTCGCGGATGCGCCGGTACACGATGCCGTACTCGAATTCGTCGAACGCCAGCTTTAAATGCCGCGGCGAGTATTCTTCTTTGCCCGCCAGCCGCGCGCTCCAGTTCATGTGCATCCACTCGAAATGCAGCGGATCGACGGAATTTTCCTGGCATTGCAGCCAGTTGCACGGCACGTCGGCAAGCACGATCTGCACGAATCCGTTCTTCCACGTGAACGGCTCCCAGTTCGGCACCAGCGGCGCGGGTTGCGGCCCCAGATACGCCCACACCAGCCCGGCCCTCACCTCCACCGGATACGCCTTGATGCGCACCTTGTCGCGGTAGCGCGCCTCCGGCTGCGCCAAATCTTCGTACGGTTGCTCGACGCACCGGCCGTCCTGGTCGAATCGCCAGCCATGGTAGCTGCAGCGCAAGCCGCAATTTTCGACAATCCCGTACGACATGTCCGCGGAACGGTGCGGGCAATGCCGGTCCACCAATCCGAATGTTCCGCTGGAATCTTTGTACAGGGTGAGATCTTCGCCCATCAAACGAATCGGCTTGAGCGATTCGTTTTCAAACTCGCTCGCGCCCGCAATCGGCAGCCAGTAAGTTCGCCCATCGGCGTTCCCGCGCCCACCTCGGTCAGCAGCCGATTCTTCGCCGCATCCAGCATTTGCCGCGCATTCTACCCCAAGCCGCCGGCGCTGCAATAGCGAAGCTCCGCGGCCAGGAAATCCGCGGTCCGCGGCGGCTGGACGGCCCCTCCGGCGGGCGAAGGTCCCACAGCGTATGCTATAAAGGAGGCTAAATAGATCACCGTTGAAAGCCGAGAGCGCCTGCGCCTCCGGCGCTGCTCAGAGGAGTTGCGCTGGTGAAGTACGCAGTCCAAAAGGAGTCCCTAATGCCCGGCCTTTTTAAAACTTCCAATCCCGCGTTGAACGACAAAACTTTCGAGAACAATCGCGTCGCCATCGGCAGCGACGCAGCAATGACCCTGCAAGGAACCGTGAACAAAACCGGCTTCCTGTTGTTCTGCGCCTCCGCGGCCGCCGCCTGGACGTGGCACCTGGTCCAAACGCAGCCCGAATCCGTCGCCGCATGGATGTGGGGCGGCCTAATCGCCGGACTCGTTTTCGCCATCGTCACAATCTTCAAGAAGGAGTGGTCGCCCGTCACTGCGCCGATTTACGCGCTCTGTGAAGGACTCGCGCTCGGTGGCATCTCCGCGGTTTTCAACCACGCCTATCCGGGCATTGCTCTGGAGGCTCTCGGCCTCACCGCCGCAGTCACCGCGGTCATGCTCGTCCTCTACACCTCTGGAATTATTCGCGCCACGCCTAAGTTCACAATCGGCGTGATCGCCGCCACCGGCGGAATTTTCCTCTTCTACATGGTCGATCTGGTGATGGGCTTCTTCGGCCATCATGTGCCGCTGCTCTATAGCAACGGGCCATGGGGTATTGCCATCAGCGTGGTCATCGTGATCGTCGCGGCGCTGAATCTAATCTTGGATTTCGATTTCGTCGAGACTGGCGTGCATCAGGGCGCCGCCAAATACATGGAGTGGTACGGCGCCTTCGGCATCATGGTTACCCTGGTCTGGATGTACATCGAAATGCTCCGCCTGCTAAGCAAAGTCCGCAGCCGCTAGGATTGTATTCGGTGCCAAGATACAATCGCCAAGCCCCGGCCGAAAGCCGCCCGCTCTGCAGATAAAATGCGCTTTTATACAAAATCCGAGTGTGAGGCGTGGCTACTGGACCGAGAACGAAAAAGGCCAGACTTGATCCCAGGAGTCCATGTCGAGCGAATCGAATACCCGCCCGAACCTTACAAAATCTTTTACACAGCCCACTGGATTGCGACTGAAGTGACTTATAGGCAACCGAGCCTGCTTTTCTTTACGGAGTGGGGCATTTGGCCAAGCAGCGAGAATTGGCATCTATATTACAAGCTTCGCCAAACCTACGGCGATTGGCGTTTGCTCCACGAAGCACCGGGCCACCTATTTCTGGAACATGAGGCAGAGGATCTCGCGACCTTCCTGCAGATTGCCATGCTCAACGGGTGGGGAGGCTACGTTCTAACCCAAGCGAACTATGTGAACGCCTTCTTCAGTCATGATGAATACATTGACTTCTTCGCGGAGCGCCCTGGGATGGTGGGGAATATCCGCAAAGAGCTGGGAAAAAATCATGAAGCAGCTGGCGATGCTGCAGCGCCCAATCCTCAGTAGTTCGTGATATTCCCCTAGCGGGGCTCGCTGGACGCATCTCGCCCCGCGGCATAGAATAATCTCGATATGCCGCCCAAGCTTCCCGTCTACATGGACAACCAAGCGACCACGCAGGTCGATCCGCGAGTGCTGGAGGCCATGCTGCCCTATTTCACTGAAAAATATGGCAACGCCGCCAGCCGCAACCACGAATTCGGCTGGAAAGCAGAGGAAGCCGTCGAAAACGCGCGCGGCCAAATCGCGCGGCTGATCAACGCCTCGCCGAAAGAAATCGTCTTCACCAGCGGCGCCACCGAATCGGACAATCTCGCCCTCAAAGGCGTCGCCGAATTTCATCGCGCCAAGGGCAACCACATCATCACCCAGGCCACCGAGCACAAAGCCGTGCTCGACGTTTGCAAACGCCTCGAAACCAATGGCTGCGAAGTCACCTGCCTGCCGGTGGCGAATGACGGCCGCATCTCGCTCGACGATCTCCGCCGTGCCATCACCCCGAAAACCGTCCTCATCTCCATCATGTACGCCAACAACGAAATCGGCGTGGTGCAGCCCATCGCCGATATCGGCAAAATCGCCAAGCAAGCTGGAGTGCTCTTCCACACCGACGCCGTGCAAGCCATCGGCAAAATTTCCGTCGATGTGGAACGCGATGCCATCGACCTGCTTTCCATTTCCGCCCACAAGCTCTATGGACCCAAGGGCGTGGGCGCGCTCTACGTCCGCCGCAAAAATCCGCGCGTGCAGCTCGCGCCCATCATCGATGGCGGCGGCCACGAACGCGGCCTGCGCTCCGGCACTCTAAATGTTCCAGGTATCGTGGGCCTCGGCAGAGCTTGCGAAATCGCCGCAAAAGAAATGCCCGACGAAAGCGCCCGCCTCAGTGCCCTGCGCGGCAAGCTGAAAGACGCAATCCTCAGCCGCCTCGACGAAACCACCATCAACGGCTCCATCGAGCACCGCCTGCCGGGCAATCTTAATCTCAGCTTTTCAGGCGTCGAGGGCGACGCGCTGCTCATGGGCATCAACGACGTGGCCATTTCCAGCGGCTCCGCCTGCACTTCCGCCACGCTCGAGCCCAGTCACGTGCTCAGCGCTCTCGGCGTGCCGGAAGAATTGGCACACAGCTCCATTCGCTTCGGCCTCGGCCGCTTCAACACGGTGGAAGATGTGGACTACGTCGCCGGTCGCGTCGTCGAAACCGTCAAGCGCCTCCGCGAACTCTCTCCACTCTACGAGGCCGCCAAAACTCGCCTTAGCCGCTCGTAATTTCGATCTCACCCGCCGCCAATCGGCGCATCGCCAAAATGGAACTTGCCGCCGCCACCGCTCTGCGCAAAACTAATCCACACGCGAAGCTTCTGGGTGCCTTTCGCTAACAGACTGTTCGCATTCCGCGTGGGAGAAAACTTCATGGAACCCGATCCGCGCTACCCCATCGGCAAATTCGAGCGGCCATCACAGCCGCTCACTCCCGATCTGCGCCGTGAATTCATCGCCGCTATCGCGGAAACTCCCGAGCGCCTCGCCGAGGCCATCTCCGGCCTAACCCTCGCGCAACTCGACACGCCCTACCGCCCCGGCGGCTGGACTGTTCGCAAGGTAGTCCACCATCTTCCCGATAGCCACATGAACTCCTACGTGCGCTTCAAGCTGGCGCTAACCGAGGACGAGCCCACCATTAAGCCTTACGACGAAGCGCGCTGGGCCGAGCTCGCCGATTCGCGCGAAACGCCCATCGGCACTTCCCTGGCGCTGCTCGAACACCTCCACGACCGCTGGGTGCTGCTTCTGCGCTCCATCGCGCCCGATGACTGGTCTCGCAGATTCCGGCATCCCGAACTCGGCCCCGTCACCCTCGACCAGTCTCTCGCTCTCTACGCCTGGCACGGCCGTCATCACGTGGCGCACATCACCGCCCTGCGCGAACGAAACGGCTGGCGCAAGGCGCGCGTTGGATTCGATAGCTAGAGTCGATATCGCTCGCGCGTAAGTCGATCCCGCACATACAAGAAATCAGCCAATCAGCCCGGTAAACACCTGATAACCCGAGCCGTTTGGCTGCCGCAGTGCAATCTAATACGTGTACGCGGCGCGCCAGCCGTATCCACCTCCCGCATCGGGAGTTGAGGACGTGCTCGATGGAAACCCTTACGAAGAAATCGCAACCACCATGAAAAAATCGCGCAATCGGCTTCAGTCGCAGCTCGATCGAGTTTTCAAGAAGGCCAAGAATAAATCCCGGGCCCACTCTACAGTCGGAGTAGGGATCAGGGTTGCTCCTGACCCCCTCCACGGATCCGGACGGGCGGATTTCCCGCATCCGGCTCTTGCCTCAGGTAACGACGCCCATGCGGCGAAGAGGATAAGGATGACAGACGGT